>Ga0070682_100000004_pt1 | contig 388780 bp, 346 predicted proteins | sample KBSC63LmetaG_FD_64668 | JGI IMG/M metagenome (GOLD analysis project Ga0070682, IMG submission 64668) | Corn rhizosphere microbial communities from Kellogg Biological Station, Michigan, USA - KBS C6-3L metaG | ecosystem: Host-associated > Plants > Roots > Rhizosphere | place: USA: Michigan...
GCCTTGCGCCGAACGGGCGCTGCATAGTGCGTCTCCAGGTACCGCGTGCTCTCGCCTCGCACAATGTCGCCAAGATCGGCCACGCGGCCGAGGCTACCTCGGTGCTTGCCCGTAACCGAGATTTACTACCCCTCGTAGAAAAATGCAGGGCTGTCGTCCGCCCAACTCCTATTTCGACCCCACCCCCACCCGCCACTGGATATCTCCTATGTCGTTGTAACGGCGAGGGGGCGGCTCTTCTGACTCCGGCTCGGTCGGCGGCGATATATCGGTGATGCGGGGCTGGATGCGGAGGGCGCTGACGGCGGCGTAGGCGATGAGCCAGGTGTCCGTGGTGCGTTGGTATCTACCGCCGAGTAGTTTGATCGCGTCGCGGAGACGGTGTTCGTGGGATTCGATGCGGATGTGGACAAGGTCCGTCGGCTTGTGCTGGGCGGCGGGAGGCGTCCAGGGCTTTTCGTCCACTATGAGCTCGACGGTCTTGTAGCGGATTCCGAGCTCGTCGTCGTAACGGTAACGGACACAGATCAGCTTCGTTCCGTATTGCTCGACGAGGTCGCGCGTGCCGGAACGGCCGGGCTTCAGAGTGAGACGCGTGCGCAACATAGTGCACCCGAGGTTCCCTCGGAAGAGCGGCGCAGTCAAGCTGTTTCAGATGACGTCTAAGGGGCTTCGCACTCCCTTTGCGCCGATGCGGAGAACGTGCGTGTAGATCATTGTGGTGGTGACGTCGCGATGACCCAGAAGCTCCTGCACCGTGCGGATGTCCTGGCCGCGCTCGAGCAGGTGAGTGGCAAACGAATGACGCAGGGTGTGACACGTCGCGCGCTTCGGTAATTTGGCGCTCGTGACCGCCTCTTTCATCGCCCGCTGAATGACCGACTCGTGCAGATGATGGCGGCGCTCCGTGTTCGCCTCTTCGTCACGCCAGCGCGAAGTGGCGGGGAAGACCCATTGCCAGGGCCATTCCGCGGGCGCGTGCGGGATCTTGCGGTCGAGGGCATGGGGAAGGACCACCCGGCCGAAGCCTGCGCCGAGATCACGCTCGTGCAACGCCTGCACCTTCAGGAGATGCTCGCGCAGATCCCCGTCGGCGGCACGCGGCAGGATCGTGACCCGATCGCGCTTTCCCTTCGTGTCGCGGACGAATATCTCGTGACGCGCGAAGTTCAGGTCCTTGATCCGTAATTGCAGACACTCGAGCAGGCGCAGGCCGCCACCATAAAGCAACAACGCTACAAGGCGTGGAGTGCCTTCGAGCTTCGCCAGAACCAGTCGCACCTCTTCCGGGGTCAATACGATCGGGATGTGCAGCGGCCGGCGCGCACGCACGATGTCGTGAATCCACGGCAATGGCTCATCCAGGACATGCCGGTATAGGAACAACAAAGCCGCGAGCGCCTGTCCCTGCGTGGCGGCACTGACGTTTCCGTCTATGGCCAGACTGCTCAGAAAGGCATTGACCTGCTCGCCGCCCATCGACGACGGGTGACGTTTGCCGTGGAAGAAGATGTAGCGCTTGATCCACATCACATACGCCTCTTCCGTCCGGCGGCTGTAATGACGGGATCGAATCGCATTGCGGGTGCGGTCGAGGAGCTTCGGAGGATCGGCGGCCATACGCCACAATCATCATGATCGACCACTGGCTCGCGCAACTTCTACAATCCGTAGAGCGCACCAAAGCGCGGCTACAAACAAAACGGGCGGCCCGAAGGCCGCCCGTTTCGACATAAGAGATGTTAGAGCGATTACTGCTCGTCGTCGAAGTCGGCCATCGACAGCGCCTCTTCGTCCTCGCTGCGGAGCAGATCCTCGAGCGACGGCTGCACGGGCGCAGGCTCGTCCTTCTCGAGGAACACTTCGCGATACACCGGCATACCAGTACCGGCGGGGATGAGACGTCCGACGATGACGTTTTCCTTGAGGCCGCGCAGGTAGTCGACACGGCCGGCAATGGCCGCCTCGGTGAGCACGCGCGTGGTCTCCTGGAACGACGCCGCGGAGATGAACGAGTCGGTTGAGAGCGAGGCCTTGGTGATACCGAGGAGGAGCGGCGTACCGTCCGCCGGCTCGCCGCCGCGGTTCATGACCTTCTCGTTCTCTTCCATGAAGCGGAAACGATCGACCTGCTCGTCGACGAGGAAGTCGGTGTCGCCGACCCGCGTCACGCGCACCGACCGCAGCATCTGGCGGCAGATGACTTCGATGTGCTTGTCGTTGATGGCCACGGACTGCGAACGGTAGACCTCCTGGATCTTGTCCACGAGGTAGCGCTGCAACTCGCGGATACCGAGAACGGCCAGAACGTCGTGCGGATCGATCGGACCGTCGATGAGCGGATCGCCAGCGTGCACGTGCTCCCCTTCCTGCACGTTGACGTGCACGGAGCGGGGAACGCTGTACTCGTGGCGCGTTCCTTCTTCGGTCTCGACGATGACGCGGCGCATGCCCTTGACCACGGGGCCGTGATGCACCATGCCGTCGACCTCGGTGATGATGGCCTTGTCGCGCGGGTGACGAGCTTCGAAGAGCTCGACGACGCGCGGCAGACCGCCGGTGATGTCCTTGGTCTTCGTGGTGGCGCGGGGAATCTTGGCGAGAATGTCGCCCGGGTAAACCTCCTGGCCATTGGTGACCATGAGGTGAGCGCCGGTCGGCAGGAGGTACTTCTTCTCGTCGGTCTTCTTGGTCTTGACGATGACGGTCGGCGTGCGCTTTTCAGCAGTGGCCGACTCGACGATGACGGACTGCGTGAGACCGGTGACCTTGTCGGTCTCCTCACGCACGTTCTCGCCCTCGACGATGTCCTTGAACGAGACCTTGCCGCCGACCTCGGTCAGAATGGCCGAAGTGAACGGATCCCACTCGACGAGAATCTGACCGGCCTCGACATGCTGGCTGTCGTGAACGCGAAGCGTGGCGCCGTAGACGAGCGCGTAACGCTCCTTCTCGCGGCCCGTACCGGCATCGAGATCGACATTGGACTTCTTGCCCTTCTTGACGGGCGTGTCGTCCATGATCAGCAGCTTGCCGTTACGGTTGATGACGACGAGATCGCCGTTCTTGTTCGTGACGGTGTTGACGTTGATGAGGTGAACCTTGCCGGGCGACGAAGCCTCGTGACGCGACTGCTCGGAAACGCGCGACGCCGTACCACCGACGTGGAACGTACGCATCGTGAGCTGCGTGCCGGGCTCGCCGATCGACTCGGCGGCGATGACGCCGACCGCTTCGCCGATCTCGACCAGCTTGCCGCTGGCGAGGTTGCGGCCGTAGCAGCGGCGGCAGACTCCGCGACGGGTCTCGCAGGTGAGCACCGAACGGATCTTGACCTGCTCGATGCCGGCTTCCTGAATGGCGTTGGCAAGGTCTTCGCTGATCTCGTCGTTCTGCGCCACGAGCTGATCGCCGGTGAGCGGATCGTAGATGTCTTCCTGCGCGACGCGGCCGACGATGCGGTCGCGAAGCGGCTCGAGGATGTCGCCACCTTCCATGATGGGGGTGACGGTGATGCCGTCGAACGTCTGGCAGTCCTGCTCGGTGACGATGACGTCCTGCGCAACGTCGACGAGACGGCGGGTGAGATATCCGGAGTCGGCGGTCTTGAGCGCCGTATCGGCGAGACCCTTACGAGCTCCGTGCGTGGAGATGAAGTACTGCAGCACCGAGAGACCTTCGCGGAAGTTCGCGGTGATCGGCGTCTCGATGACTTCGCCCGACGGTTTGGACATCAGTCCGCGCATACCGGCGAGCTGACGAACCTGTTCCTTCGATCCACGGGCGCCGGAGTCGGCCATCATGAAGATGGGGTTGAACTCGCCGCTCTTCTGCTCGGCCTGGCGCATGTCGCTGAACATCTCGTCCGAGACGTTCTCCGTGGCGCGATGCCAGATGTCGATGATCTTGTTGTGGCGCTCGCCGGCGGTGATCGCGCCGTCGAGACGCTGGCGCTCGACTTCGAGCACCGACTTGCGGGCGTTGTCGACGATCTCGCCCTTGCGCGCCGGGATGACCATGTCGTCGACGCCGATGGAGACGCCGGCCTTCGTCGCGTAGAGGAAGCCGAGCTCCTTGAGTGAGTCGAGCATGCGAACGGTCAGATCGTTGCCGAAGTTGATGAAGGCGAAGTTGACCAGTTCCGACAGGCCCTTCTTCTTCATCAGACCATTGATGTACGGGATCTCGTCCGGCAGTGAAGTGTTGAAGATGACGCGGCCGACGGTCGTGTCGACGAGCTTCCTGTCGAGGTCTTCGATCTCGGCGTGGGTGACGTCCTGATCGTTGAACTGCTTGGTCAGATCGATGAAGCGGCCTGACACGCGGACCTTGATCGGCGTGAGCAGCTCGACTTCCTGCGCCTGCAAGGCAAGGATGACTTCATCGAAGTTGCCGAAGGTCTTGCCTTCACCCTTCGCGTTGGCCTTCTGCTTGGTGAGGTAGTAGCAGCCGAGGACGAGGTCCTGGGAGGGAACAGCCAGCGGCTTGCCGTTGGCGGGCGAGAGGATGTTGTTCGACGCCAGCATCAGCACCTGCGACTCGACCTGAGCCTTCGGCGAGAGCGGAACGTGAACGGCCATCTGGTCGCCGTCGAAGTCGGCGTTGAACGCCGTGCAGACGAGCGGATGGATCTTGATGGCCTTGCCTTCGACGAGCACCGGCTCGAAAGCCTGGATGCCGAGACGGTGAAGCGTCGGTGCGCGGTTGAGAAGGACCGGATGCTCCTTGATGACCTCCTCGAGCGCGTCCCACACTTCGATCGTCTGCAGCTCGACCATCTCTTTGGCGGCCTTGATCGTGCCGACCAGGCCCTTCTGCTCGAGACGGTTGTAGATGAACGGCTTGAAGAGCTCGAGAGCCATCTTCTTCGGCAGACCGCACTGATGGAGCTTGAGCTCGGGGCCGACGACGATGACCGAACGGCCGGAGTAGTCGACGCGCTTGCCGAGCAGGTTCTGGCGGAAGCGTCCCTGCTTGCCCTTGAGCGTGTCGGAGAGCGACTTGAGCGGACGGTTGTTCGAGCCCTTCAGCACGCGGCCGCGGCGGCCGTTGTCGAAGAGGGCGTCGACCGCTTCCTGCAGCATGCGCTTTTCATTGCGCACGATGACGTCGGGAGCGCGGAGCTCGAGCAGCTTCTTGAGACGGTTGTTGCGGTTGATGACGCGACGATAGAGATCGTTCAGATCGGACGTCGCGAAGCGGCCGCCGTCGAGAGGAACGAGCGGACGAAGCTCGGGCGGAATGACCGGGATGACGTCGAGGATCATCCACTCGGGACGATGACCCGACTTGCGGAAGGCGTCGACGACCTTGAGCCGCTTGGCCGCTTTCAGCTTCTTGATCTGCGACGTTTCCGTACGCATGATCAGGCGGAGCTCATCGCTGAGCTCTTCCACGTTCACGCGGCGGAGCAGTTCCTTGATGGCCTCGGCGCCCATCTTGGCGACGAAGACGTCGCCGTACTGACCGCGAAGCTCGCGGAAGCGCTCTTCCGTCAGCAGTTCCTTCTCGTTGATCACGCCGGACAGATCGCCCGAATCGATGACCACGTACGACTCGAAGTAGAGGATGCGCTCGAGATCGCGCAGCGAGATGTCGAGCAGGTGGCCGATGCGCGACGGCAGGCCCTTGAAGAACCAGACGTGCGAAACAGGCGAGGCGAGCTCGATGTGGCCCATGCGCTCGCGGCGAACCTTCGACTTCGTGACCTCGACACCGCATTTGTCGCAGATCACGCCGCGGTGCTTCATACGCTTGTACTTGCCGCAGAGACATTCCCAGTCGGTGATCGGTCCAAAAATCTTCGCGCAGAAGAGACCGTCCCGTTCCGGTTTGAACGTGCGGTAGTTGATCGTCTCCGGCTTGGTTACCTCGCCGTACGACCAGGACCGGATCTTCTCCGGCGAGGCAAGGGAGATCTTGATGGCATTGAAGTCATTGGTCGGCTGCTGCCGAGCCGGTTGAAATAGTGCGTTAAAACTTTCCAATTTGCGCCTCCCTCAATCGGGTTGCCATTTAGTTGTCGGTCGACTTCGGCCGTGGGAAGTTCACTTTGATGTCGTTTCCGAAACACTCCCAACACGGCGCTTCGAATTCCGAATCGCCGCAGTGGAAGTGGACGGTCATACGAATCGCTCCCATGCCGTGACAGGCACGGCAATCGGAGTTCGGCATACGCGACAGCATCGTGACCCTTCGTGCCATGGCTTACTCCTTCAGCAGCTCCACATCGAGACAGAGCGACTGGAGCTCGCGAACGAGCACGTTGAACGACTCGGGCAGACCCGGATCGTCCGGAACCTCGCCCTTGACGATTGCCTCGTAGATCTTGGAGCGTCCCTCGACGTCGTCCGACTTCGAGGTGAGCAGCTCCTGCAGCGTGTACGCGGCGCCGTAAGCTTCGAGGGCCCACACTTCCATTTCTCCGAAGCGCTGACCGCCGAATTGCGCCTTGCCGCCCAGCGGCTGCTGCGTAATCAACGAATAAGGTCCGATCGAACGAGCGTGAATCTTGTCGTCGACCAGGTGCGAGAGCTTGAGCATGTAGATGAAGCCGACGCAGACCTGCTGCTCGAATTTCTCGCCGGTCATGCCGTCGAAGAGCGCGGTCTTGCCGTCGTCCGGCAGACCGGCGGCCTTGAGCTGCAGCTTGATCTCCGACTCCATCGCGCCGTCGAATACCGGCGTGGAGAAGTAGAGACCGAGTGAGCGCGCGGCCCATCCGAGGTGCGTCTCGAGGATCTGACCGACGTTCATGCGCGACGGGACGCCGAGCGGGTTGAGAACGATCTCGACCGGCGTGCCATCCGGCATGTACGGCATATCTTCCTCGGGGAGGATGCGGCTGATGACGCCCTTGTTGCCGTGACGTCCAGCCATCTTGTCGCCGACCGAAAGCTTGCGCTTCATGGCGACGTAAACCTTGATCATCTTGATGACGCCCGGCGGGAGCTCGTCGCCCTTCTCGAGGTCCTCGCGGCGCTCTTCGGCCTTCTTCTCCAGAACACGCACGCGGTTCTCCGAGCGCTCGACGAGCATGCGGATCACTTCGCGCGTCTCTTCGTCGACCGGAAGCGCGAGCAGCTCGCGGCGCGAGAGACGGTTGATCGTCTCGCGCTCCGCCGCTTCGCCCTTGCGGACAAGCGTGTCGCCGGTCTTGAAGTCGACGACGTCGCGCTGCAGCTTCTTGTCGCTGAGCGCCTCGGCGATCTTCTTGTTGCGGGCATCGGTGATGATGCGGATCTCGTCCTGGATGTTGCGGTTCATCCGCTCGATCTCGGACTCTTCGATCGACTTCGCACGAGCGTCCTTTTCGACGCCCTTGCGCGAGAAGATCTTGACGTCGACGACGGTGCCCTCGATGCCCGGAGGCGTCTTGAGCGAGGCGTCGCGGACGTCGCCCGCCTTCTCACCGAAGATCGCGCGGAGGAGCTTCTCTTCCGGCGTGAGCTGCGTCTCGCCCTTCGGCGTGACTTTGCCCACGAGGATGTCGCCCTGCTTGACCGTGGCGCCGATGCGGATGATTCCGCTCTCGTCGAGGTCGCGCAGCGCGGACTCGCTGACGTTCGGGATGTCGCGGGTGATTTCCTCGGGACCGAGCTTGGTGTCGCGCGCTTCGATCTCGAATTCTTCGATGTGGATCGAGGTGTAGTAGTCCTCTTTCACCAGCTTCTCGGAGACGAGAATCGCGTCCTCGAAGTTGTTGCCGCGCCACGGCATGAAGGCGACGAGGATGTTGCGGCCGAGAGCCAGCTCGCCGGCATCGGTGCAGGGACCGTCGGCCAGAACCTGGCCCTTGCGGACCCGCTGGCCTTCGCGAACGATCGGCTTCTGCGTGATGCAGGTGTTCTGGTTCGAGCGCTTGAACTTGACGAGCTGGTAGATGTCGGCGCCGAACTCCTTCGTCTCACCGGTCTCGACGTCTTCAGACTCGACGCGGACGATGATGCGGTTGGAGTCGACGAGGTCGACCACGCCGCCGCGCTTGCAGATGACGACGGCGCCGGAGTCGCGGGCCACGACGTTCTCCATACCGGTGCCGACGAGCGGCGAGTCGGTACGGAGCAGCGGAACGGACTGGCGCTGCATGTTCGCGCCCATCAGCGCGCGGTTCGCGTCGTCGTTCTCGAGGAACGGAACGAGCGAGGCGGCGACGGAGACGAGCTGCTTCGGCGAGACGTCGATGAAGTCGACCTTCTCCTTCTCGATGGAGACGAAGTCGCCCGACTGCCGCGCAATGACGCGGTCGTGAACTAGATTTCCTTCCTCGTCCATGATCACGTTCGCCTGCGCGATCGTGTAGCGCTCTTCATCCCACGCCGAGAGATAGAACGCGTACGGCTCGGCTTCCGCCGACTGCAGCATTCCCTTCTTCTTCGCGGAGGTCGCGTTGTCCTTGGCGATGGTCGTGTTCGCCTTCTGAAGCTCGCGCTTCTCGACGATCTGACCGAGCTGGAACGTGGTGTCGCCGACCTTGACCACGCGGTAGTGGTCGAGCACGCGGCCGTCGCTCACCTTCTTGTACGGCGACTCGATGAAGCCGTATTCGTTGATGCGCGCGTAGCAGGCGAGCGAGGAGATGAGACCGATGTTCGGACCTTCAGGGGTCTCGATCGGGCAGATGCGGCCGTAGTGGGTCGGATGAACGTCGCGGACTTCGAAGCCGGCGCGCTCACGCGAGAGACCACCTGGTCCCAACGCCGAGAGACGACGCTTGTGCGTGACCTCGGAGAGGGGATTCGTCTGATCCATGAACTGCGAGAGCTGCGACGAGCCGAAGAACTCCTTGATCGCGGCGATGACCGGCTTGGAGTTGATCAGATCGTGCGGCATCGCGGAATCGATGTCCTGATGGACCGACATCTTTTCCTTGATCGCGCGCTCCATGCGTACGAGACCGATGCGGAACTGGTTCTCGAGCAGCTCGCCAACCGCGCGGACGCGGCGGTTGCCGAGGTTGTCGATATCGTCGACGCGGCCGACGTCCTTGCGGAGGCGGAGCAGGTAGTTGATGACGACGTAGAAGTCTTCCGGCGTCATCGTCTTCTGCGTGACCGGCGATTCGAGATCGAGCTTGATGTTGAACTTGAAGCGTCCGACGCGCGAGAAATCGTACTTGCGCGCATCGAAGAACATCCCTTCGAACAGGGCCTTGGCCGACTCCAGCGTCGGAGGATCGCCCGGGCGCATGCGGCGGTAGATCTCGATGATCGACGCCTCGAACGACTTCGAGGTGTCCTTGCGGACGGTGTTGAGCAGGATGTCGGAAACGAGATCCCACTCGGGGAAGATGACATCCACGTCCTCGACGCCGTGCGAGCGGAGGACGTCCGCCCAATCGGCCGGAACGTTCTCACCCGACTCGAAGAGGACTTCGCCGGTGCCGGTGTCGACGACGTCGCTGAGGAACGCGGCCTTGTCGAGCGCGTTCGCTTCGACCTTCGCTGATGCGGTGTTGGTCTTCGTCAGCTGGTCGGCCATCTTCTGGTCGAGCTTGATGCCGGCGAACACGGTGCGGACCGTGCGGCGTCCGCGGACGGAGTGACGGTCCTTCGCTTCTTCCTGATCGAGGACGCGCTTGTCGAACGAGAGCTCGACGCTGTCCTCCTTCAGGTGGGCCTTGATCGGCGTGTAGAACTGGCGAAGGATCTCTTCGTCGGTCGTCAGGCCGAGGGCGCGGAGGAAGACCGAGCCGAGGAACTTGCGCTTGCGGTCGATGCGGACGTAGAGGATGTTCTTCTGGTCGTACTCGAACTCCACCCAGGAGCCGCGGTACGGGATGATCTTTGAGAGGAAGGTGTGCGCCGACTCCTTCGTGAAGAAGACGCCCGGCGAACGGTGGAGCTGGCTGACGATGACGCGCTCGGTACCGTTGATGATGAACGTACCGTTCTCGGTCATCAGCGGGATGTCACCGAAAAAGACCTCCTCTTCCTTCGCGTCGCGCATGTGCTTGACGCCGGTGTCGGGATCCTTGTCGTAGACGAAGAGGCGGAAGGTGACTTTCAGCGGAACGCTGTAGGTCATGCCGCGCTCCTGGCACTCCTCGACCGAGTACTTCATCTGCAGATCGACGGGATTGCCGCAGATGTCACAGACTTCGACGCGATTCTTGTTGATCACGCCGCAGTTCGGGCAGCCGACGGTCTCCTCGTGGGGATGGTCGGTGATGATCTTCGAGCCGCAGTTCGCGCAGGTCATGCGCAGGTGCTCGAGACCCTTCAACTGACCGCACTTGCACTCCCAGTTGCCGATGGAGAATTTGACGAAGTCGAGCGAGCAGGTTTCCCGGAAATCGCTGAAGGGGAAGACGCTGGTGAAGACCGACTGGAGGCCGGTGTCCTCACGCTCTTCGGGGAGGAGGTTCATCTGCAGGAACCGTTCATACGACTTGCGCTGCACGTCGATGAGGTTCGGCAGCGCCATGTAGCTCCGAATTTTGGAGAAGTCGTGGCGAACCGGCTCCTGTTTGGGCATCGAACCGTTCATTACGTGGACTCCTTGCAATTGTGGTGTGGCTACGACAGGCAGGGCCACGCGCAGGCTAACGCAGCGTGGTGACTTGCAGGAGGTCGGGAACTGATGAGAGGGCCGCTCCCCCCCTCTCTACCCGATAGACATCTGTAGAAAGCGAAAACCCGGACGGGGCATTCCGCCCCGCCCGGGACATCCATGGACAACAGTTATTTGATCGTGACCTTGGCGCCGGCCTCTTCGAAGACCTTCTTGATCTTGTCGGCCTCGTCCTTCGAGACGTTTTCCTTCACGGTCTGCGGAGCGCCCTCGACGAGGTCCTTCGCTTCCTTCAGACCGAGCGAGGTGACCTCGCGGACTGCCTTGATGACGTTGATCTTCTTCTCACCGACCTCGGTGAGAACGACCGTGAACTCGGTCTGAGCCTCGACCGGAGCAGCCGCGGCCACCGGGCCGGCAGCAGCCGGGGCGGCAGCGACAGCCGCCGACACACCGAAGCGCTCTTCGAGAGCCTTCACGAGGTTGGAAAGGTCGAGAACTGACATCGTCTCGATCTGCTTTACGAAATCTTCCGTCGAAATAGCCATTTCAGCCTCCAAAAGTATTTAGTTCTGTTCAATCTCTGGCGAGCCCTTCGACCCTGCTCAGGGCAGGCTGGCCCGCGTTATCTTTATTCGCTCGGTGCTGCTTCGGCGGACGCGCCGCCCTTCTGCTTGGCAACCTGATCGAGGACCACCGCGAGATTGCGGATGTTCGCCGACAGGACCGTGACGAATCCACGGATCGGGTGGAGCATCAAGTACAGAAGCTTGGCCAGGAGCTCTTCGCGCGACGGGAGATTCGCGATGTTCTGAATCTCGGCCGCCGGCACGATCTTCCCGTCGAGCAGCGCGCCCTTGAACTGCACGGCCGGAACGTCCTTGGCGAACTTCGTCAGCGCCTTGGCCAGCAGGACGGCGTCGGTCGTGTTGTACGCGACCGCGGTCATGCCGGAGAACTGCTCCTTGATCTGCGTCAGCGGCGAGTCCTTCACCGCGATCAGAGCGAGGGTGTTCTTGACGACGACGTAGCTCGATCCGGACTCACGAACCTGCCTTCGCAGCTCGGTGACCTGCGGAACGGTGATGCCTTTGAAGTCGATCAGGAAGGCGTTGGTCGCTTGCCCGATTCCCTCGGAGAATTCGGAGATCGATGCCGCTTTTTCTTCGCGATTCATGTTCCCTCCTTACTCCGCCTTCACCTCGGCCACGGTCGAGTCGATCGAGATCGACGGGCTCATGGTCGAAGAGATGTAGATGGTGCGGACGTACTTGCCCTTCGCCGCCGGCGGCTTCGCCTTGCGCACCGCGTTGATGATGCTCGTGGCGTTGTCGCGAAGCTGGTCCGCGGTAAAGGCGATCTTTCCGACCGGAACGTGGATGATCGACGTCTTATCGACGCGGAACTCCACCTTACCGGCCTTGATCTCCTGGAGTGCTTTCGCGACGTCGAACGTGACGGTACCGGTCTTCGGGTTCGGCATCAGTCCGCGAGGACCGAGGACTTTGCCGAGCTTTCCAACCGAACGCATCATGTCGGGCGTCGCAATGACGGCGTCATAGTCGACCCAGCCACCCTGGATCTTCTCGACCATTTCATCGCCGCCGACGAAATCAGCGCCAGCTTCCGTTGCTTCGCGCTGTTTGTCGCCTTGTGCGATCACGAGCACACGCTTGGTCTGACCGGTGCCGTGCGGGAGCACGGTCGTGCCACGGACCATCTGATCGGCGTGCTTGGGATCGACACCGAGAAGCATCGAGAGCTCGACCGTCTCGTTGAACTTGGCGTACGCGATCTGCTTGAGCAGCGCAAACGCTTCGTCCAACTGATACGGACGTTCCTCTACCTTCTCGGCCGCTGCACGATACTTCTTGCCGTGTTTGGCCAATTTCACCTCCGTAGTACGAGCGGCACGACCTGCGTCATGCCTCCTACGTTGATCGTTGCGACGGCCACACGCCGCCGCGCCAGTTGATTTCGTTTAGTCCTGGACTTCGAGGCCCATCGAGCGCGCGGTGCCCTCGACGGTCTTGATCGCTGCCTCGACCGATGCGGCGTTGAGGTCCGGCATCTTGGTCCGGGCGATCTCCTCGACCTGCTTCTTCGTGACCTTGCCGACCTTGTTCTTGTTCGGCACGCCCGAGCCCTTCTGGATGCCCGCGGCGCGAAGGAGAAGGATCGCGGCCGGCGGGGTCTTGGTGATGAAGGTGAAGGAGCGGTCGGAGAAGACGGTGATGACCACCGGGATGATCAGCCCCTGCTGTCCCTGAGTCCGGGCGTTGAAGGTCTTGCAGAACTCCATGATGTTCACGCCGTGCTGGCCGAGGGCCGGACCGACGGGCGGAGCGGGAGTCGCTGCGCCGGCAGGAATCTGGAGCTTGATATAACCAGTGATCTTTTTAGCCATGATTTAACGTCCTGTAATTTCTTTTACCGTTTCGGTGACGCCGGAGCTGCTTCTTCCGTGGCGTCGTATCTCGCGACCTGCAGGAAATCGAGCTCGACCGGCGTCGAGCGTCCGAAGATCGTGACCATCACCTTGAGCGTGTTGCGGTCGAGGTTCACTTCCTCCACCACGCCGGTGAAATTGGTGAACGGACCGTCGATGATGCGCACATGCTCGCCGTGCTCGTAGACGTGCTTCGGTTTCGGCTTTTCTTTCGTCGTGACGACCTGCGTCAGGATCTGATCGACTTCTTCCTGGGTCAGCGGCGTCGGCTTCTTGCCGGTGCCGACGAAGCCGGTGACCTTGGGCGTGTTCTTGACCAGATGCCAGGCGTCGTCCGACATCTCCATCTCGACGAGGATGTAGCCAGGGAAGAACTTGCGCTGCACTTCACGCTTCTTGCCCCCCTTCATCTCCACGAGGGTTTCGGTCGGGATCTTGATCTCGCCGAACTTCTCGCGCATGCCGAGGGCGTCGACGCGCTGGGTGAGGTTCTCCTTCACCCGCTCCTCGAACCCGGAGTAGGTGTGGACGATGTACCACTGCTTCTGGCCGGCTTCTACCATCTAGATGCCTGCTCCGAATTTCGTGAAGAGAAAGTCGATCATCTTGTAGAAGACGAGGTCGCAGCCCCAGAGGAACACGGCGAAGATGACGGTGGCGATGACCACGACGACGGTCGTGCCGACGACTTCCTGCCGGCCGGGCCAGGTGACCTTCTTCATTTCCGAGGTGGTGTCGCGCCAGAATTCCTTGACGCTCCCGACCCACGCTTTCGGCTTCGCTACGATTGCATTTTCGTCTGCCATGTACTCTCCAGTGATGTCGACAAGGGTCAGGGGCCGGCACAGCCCATCCGCGCAAATGCGCGTTCTGGGCTACCGGCCCCTGACCGCTGGCGACTGAGTTGGGTTGGCAGGCCAAGAGGGGCTCGAACCCCCAACCTGCGGTTTTGGAGACCGCTGCTCTACCAATTGAGCTATTGGCCTGTATCGGACAAATCGCCGCAAATTGCTGACAAAACTCAGCCTCTGCCCGTTATTCCCTACTTCGTTTCGCGATGCGGCGTGTGCTTCCGGTCGTGACGGCAGAACTTCTTCAGTTCGAGCTTCTCCGTCATCGTCTTCCGGTTTTTGGTCGTCGTATAGTTCCGACGCTTGCACTCGGTACATTGCAACGTGATGATTTCGCGTCCTGCGCGCGCCATGATGAGACTCCTGACTGACTGGATGAATCGGGTGGAGCCCTCGACGAGATTTGAACTCGTGACCCCGTCCTTACCAAGGACGTGCTCTACCCCTGAGCTACGAGGGCATTAAGATCTTTTGGAGCGGGAGACGGGGTTCGAACCCGCGACCAACAGCTTGGAAGGCTGTGACTCTACCAACTGAGTTACTCCCGCGCTTCCGTACGATAAATGGTGGAGAGTGGAGGATTCGAACCTCCGTAGGGCGAAGCCCGGCAGATTTACAGTCTGCTGCTTTTGACCGCTCAGCCAACTCTCCGACTGATACTTTCTGGAGCTGGCGACGGGACTCGAACCCGCGACCTGCTGATTACAAATCAGCTGCTCTACCAACTGAGCTATGCCAGCACCACACTTCGAAATGTCAAAGACACATCCAGCTGGTACCGACTGAGCAAGGGTAGAGCTTAGACGGCGCGGCCGAAGGGACTGCGGGTTATAGCAGAGAGCCAAACGGTTCGCAAGAGGAATGTTATTCCGATCGGAGGGCCGCTTTTCGGTACCCTGACCGTCGTGAATGACCGGCAAAAAGAGCGGCTTTCCGACTTCTCCGCCACGGCGGTTCTGGCCGCCACCGTTACCCTCTTTTTCGCCGATATTCTCTTTGCCGGCCTGAACCTTTACATCCGCGATATCCAGCGCTTTTACTACCCGTACCGTGCCGCAATCGCTGGGGCGCTGCGGTCTGGCGAGCTCCCTTTCTGGAACCACCTTGCCTCCGGCGGCCAGCCACTCGCGGCCAATCCGGTTTACGAGCTCTTCTACCCGCCGCAGTGGCTTGTTGCCTTCGGCGACCTCCGGACGATGGTGCATCTGGAGGTCGTGCTTCACTACCCGGTCGCGGCTGGCGGCTTCTTCCTACTGACGCGATCGCTCGGATGCCGGCGCTGGGTCGCGATGCTGGCTGCCTTTTCGTTCGCCCTCAGCGGCCTGATGCTCTCGTTCGGGTCGTTCTTCCCGTTTCTCTTCTCCATGACCTGGCTGCCCTGGATCGCGTTCTTTTTCCATCGGTGGACAACCAGAGGCGGCGCGTTTCGACTCGCACTCGCGGCCATTTGCCTTGGGCTTCTGCTCCTCGCAGCCGATGTCGCGATGATCATCCAGGCGGGCGCGCTCCTCGCCGGATACGCCGCGATGCTCGCCTGGGAGGACCGGCGGCTCAAACCGGTCGTAGCTGCGCTGATGGTTATCGCCCTGGCGGTCCTGATCGGAGCGGTGCAGATATTCCCCGCGCTGGATCACCAACACGACTCCGGACGAGGTGTCCCGCTCGGTATCGACAACGCGACCACCTGGTCGATGCCGCTGCTCCGTCCGCTGGAGATGATCTGGCCGACGCTGTTCGGCGCCCCGAGCGAATACGCGCAGTTCTTCTGGGGCGTGAACCGCTCCTACCCGAAAGAGCAGCTGCCGTTCTTCCTGAACATCTATCCAGGTCTGCTGGTGATGATCGTCGTCATCACAGGCTTCGCGCGCCGCATCCGTGGCACGCTGTTCGTCGCCGGCGTCGGAGTGGCCGGCTACCTGCTGGCGATCGGCAAGTTCGCGCCTTTCTTCCCGCTCATGTACCGAGGCGGCTTTCGCTCGATCCGATATCCGGAAAAGTTCTTCGTCTCATCGATCTTCGTTCTGGCCATCTTCGCGGCGATCGCCGCCGAAGAGGCGGTGCGTGACCGCGCCTTTCGGCGAAGCGCCGCGATCGTCGCCGGAACCATCACTTTCATCACGGCTGCGATCAGCGCGATGAGTTTCCTCCCGAATTTCGATCGCCTCTTCGCGACGTTCTGGCGACTCGCCGCGGTCGACGCTGACCTGGCCTCCCGTTTCCGTAGCGGGATGCTGACCAGCCTCGGAATCGCGTCGATCGCGACCTTAGTGCTCGCGGCGGAGCGCCTGTCGCCAGCCCTGCGCGTAACGATCGTTGCGCTCGTAGTGCTCGTCGACATCGGCATCCGCGTCGATCGGGTGATGCCGCGCATCACGGCCGACTACTACACCCCTCCGCCCGCCGCCCGTCTGCTCGCAAATGAACCGCAGCCGGTGCGCATCTACAGTCATGCCGACTGGCAGCGCCGCGCATTTCCCCAGCCGCCGCTTCCGATCGGCATCCGTCCCTGGATCCTCCGCAACGGACTGCTTCCTCACGCCGAGAAGGTGTGGGGATTCGAAGACATCGGCGACTTCGATCCCGACAAGACGAAGCTGCTGCCGACAATCGGATTCGATTCCCTGCTCGATCAGGTTCGCCGCACGCGCCCCAACCGCATGCCGCTGCTCCTGGCGATGGGAGGCGTCACGCACGTGAGCACGCTCGTGCCGATGGATCCGAGGGTGATCGACGATCCGCGAAGATTCGACCAGATCGCGCCGGTCGCATTCACGCGCATCCGCAACAACGGCCGCTTCTACTTCGCGCGACAGCTCATTTCGGACGATGCCTCACGCGTCATCCTCTCGAACGCACCGTTGCCGATCGATGTGGCGTTCACGCCGACCGCGTTCACACCGGCCGCCGGGCGCATCGATCGCGTCAGCGAAACATCGAACCGCATCGAGCTCGAGGTCGAGTCGGCGGGTCGCGGTTTCCTGGTGCTCGCCATCACGCCGCACAAGTACTGGCGCGCAACGATCGATGGCCGGAAGGCATCGCTCGTCCCCGCGAACGTCGGCTTTCAGGGCCTGGTCGTCGATGCCGGGCGGCACCGCATCGTGATGCAGTACCGCAATCCGGTCGTCGTCATCAGCGGCTGGATCTCGATCATCGCGTTCAGCGCGGCGACTGTCTTCGCACTTCGTAGCAGAGCACTGCAGCAGCCGTCGCCACATTGAACGAGTCGATGTGACCGGCCATGGGAATCGTGACCACGCGATCGCAGTGGTCGAGGACATTGCGGCGCACACCCTTCCCCTCGCTCCCCATTACGAGCACGACCTTGCCGCGGAAATCGATCTGCGCGGGAAGATCTCCGCCGGCTGCCGCCGCGTAGACCCAGAACTCTTTCTTCTGCAACGCCTCGATCGCTCGCGCGAGGTTCGTCACGCGCGCCACCGAAACCCACTCCGAGGCGCCGGCGGAGGCCTTGACGGCAATGGGAGTGAGGCCGACGCTGTCCTTGTCCGGAATGACGACGAGATCGACTCCGAACCCCTCCGCCACGCGGAGGATCGCACCGAAGTTCTGCGGATCGGTGATGCCGTCGAGAATCAGCACAAACTCGGCGGTCTCGATCACTTCATCGAAATCGGCATAGCCGCTCTCGGCGATGTCGGCCGCCACGCCGTTGTGCACGCCGCGGCCGGCCATTCGGTCGACCTGCTCCGCGCCGACGAAGCGAACCGAGACGTCGGCATCCTTCGCCTCCGCGATGAGCCGCTGATGCCGCGCCGACTGTTCGCGCGCAACGGCGATGAAATGGATCCGCGCCGGATGCGCGCGAATCGCTTCGAGTACTGGATTGACGCCGTAGATGATCACGCTCGAGCCAACCTCCGTGGCAATGCCGGACCTTCGTAGATGAAGCTGGTGTAGATCTGCACGAGATCGGCCCCCGCTTCGCGTTTCGCGCGTACGTCGCTGGCCGTGAAAACCCCGCCGACGCCGATCAACGGGAACTCCGTGCCGACGCGCTCCCGGACACTTGCAAGGACGTTCGTCGACTTCTCCATCAGTGGCCGCCCCGACAATCCGCCCGCCTCGCTTGTCGCGAACGGCCGGTCGACCGTCGTGTTCGTGCAGATCATCCCGCGCGAACGGCGCGCGCAGACGTCGCAGATCTCGCCGAGCATGGCGTCATCGACGTCGGGCGCGATCTTCACCAGCGCCGGCCCGACCGCGTCGAGAATCCGCTCGAGATGTTCCGGCCGCTGCAGCTCGCGCAACGACGGCGTGTTCGGCGACGACAGATTCACGACGATCGCATCCGCATGCGGCGCCAGCTTCTCCGCGCACGCGGCGTACGCATCGGCTGCCGCATCGAGCGGGACATCGCGATTCTTCCCGATGTTCACCAGCGTCGGCACGCGGCGATCCCACGCCCGCAACCGCTCGGCCACCACGTCCGCACCGTCGTTGTTGAATCCCATCCGGTTGATGATCGCCTTCTCGTGCGGATAACGGAACATCCGCGGCCGTGGATTGCCCGGTTGCGGCTGAAGAGTCACCGTGCCGACCTCGAGAAAGCCGAAGCCGATGGCCGCGAGGAACGGCATCATCGTCGCGTTTTTGTCGAAGCCGGCGGCAATTCCGATGCGATTGGGAAAGGTCATGCCGAGGAGCCTGACCGGCGTCGCGCGTGCGTCGCAGAGGCGAGCGATCGCGCGCAGCACGATCGGAATCTTCTGCAGGCGGATCATCTGCACCGTCGAAAACTCGTGCGCCGCCTCGGGCTCGAGCCGGAACAGCAGCTCGCGAATCAGGCGATACATCGCTCGACCCGTTGTAACGGCGAGAGCACCGTGGGATCGGACTCGCTGGCGTGCTGCAGCAGCGGAAGCATCCGCACGAGCTCCGGACCGTGATCGACTCCCGTCAGCGCCAGCCGCAGCGGCATGAACAGGTTCTTCCCCTTCATCCCGGTAGCGACCTTCAGCCGCTCGACGAACGCCTTGTAGCTCGCTTCATCGACCGGCGTCCCGTTGGTCTTCAGCTCGTTCGCGAGCGCCACAGCGAACGCCTGATCGATCTCGACCGGCGCGACCTCGCGAACGAAGCGCAGCGCTTCGCCGAACATCGTCAGTCGCGTCACGCTCGTCTTCACCAGCTCGATCCCTTCCTCGATCCATGGCGCGTCGAAGAACGGCCGCACGCGCGGAAGGAGCTCGGCCGCGGTCATGGCGTGGATGTACTGCCCGTTCAGCCAGTCGAGCTTCTGATGATCGAAGACCGCAGGCGCGGAGTTGACGCGATCGAGCGAGAAGTGCTCGCTCGAATAGCCGGTGGTGAAGACTTCCCGGCCATCCGGCGCCGACCAGCCGAGCATCGTCAAGTAGTTGACCATCGCCTCTGGGAGGAATCCGTCGGCGGCGTACTGCGACACCGACGTCGCGCCGTGACGCTTCGACAGCTTGCTCCGGTCCGGCCCGAGGATGAGCGAGACGTGCGCAAAATACGGGACGCTCCACTCCATCGCCCGGTAGATGAGCACCTGCCGGTGCGTGTTGGTCAGATGCTCCTCGGCGCGGATGACGTGCGTGATCTCCATCTCGTGATCGTCGACCACGACGGAAAAGTTGTACGTCGGCAGGCCGTCGGAACGGACGAGGATGAAGTCGCCGAGCGACTCGCGCTTCCAGGTCACTTCGCCGCGGATCAGATCGTCGATCGTGACGTCACCGTCATCGGGCACATGAAACCGCAGCGCGAACGGCGCCCACATGTTCAGCCGCGCGGAGATCTCCTGCGGCGACAACCGATAGCAGGTGAGGTCGTAATGCGGCGGCCGGCTTTCGGCCTCCGCCTGTTTCCGCTTCGCCTCCAGCATCTCCTCGGTGCAGAAGCAGCGATACGCCTTGCCGGATCCGAGCAGTTGCTGCGCGACCGAACCGTAGATGCCGGTGCGCTCCGACTGCCGGTACGGCGTGTGCGGCCCGTCCGCGTCCGGCCCCTCATCCCAATTCAGGCCGAGCCACTGCAGATCCTCGAGGACCATCGTCTCCGACTCGCGCGTGGAGCGCGCCTGATCGGTGTCCTCGACGCGGATGATGAACTTGCCGCCGTGCCGGTGGGCGAAAAGCCAGTTGAAGATCGCCGTGCGCGCGCCGCCGACGTGCAGGTGGCCTGTGGGCGACGGGGCGAAGCGAACGCGGATCGTCATCGGTCGCGCAGTTTATCCCGAGCCGCAGCGAGGGATCAGCGGCGGCGCCGCGTCAATTGGCCGGTTCCGCGCGGTGCCGCCGGAGATGCCTCGCTATGCTCGGCATAAACTCAAAGTCACAGTGCCCCTTCGATCGGTGAGCCGCCGAGGTCCGTCGAGATCGCCACGATGGCCATCGCGCAGATCCCTTCACCGCGGCCGATGAAACCGAGATGATCGGTCGTCGTCGCTTTCACGTTCACATGTCCCGGCGGAAGATCGAGCAGGTGCGCGATGCTGTCGCGCATCGCCTCGCGGAAGAGTGCGAGCTTCGGCTTCTGGGCGATGATCGTGACGTCGACGTTCGCGATCTCCGACTCCATCTCGCGCACGAGCCGCTTCGCCTCGCGGATGAAAATCGCGGAATCGGCGTCGGCCCATCGCGGATCGTCGGACGGAAAGTACTGGCCGATGTCGCCCGCGCCGGCGGCGCCGAGGAGCGCGTCGGTGATGGCGTGAAGCACGGCGTCGGCATCGGAGTGTCCGGCGAGTCCACCCTCGTCGCTGATACGCACGCCGCCGAGGATGAGCGGCCGCGACTCGTCGAACTGATGAACATCAACACCTTGACCAACTCGGATCATGACAACCTCGCTTGTGCTGTCTCGAGATCTTCGGGACGCGTGATCTTGAAATTGCCCGGATCGCCGGGCACGACGCGTACTGTGAAGCCGTATCGCGCGGCCAGTCCCGCCTCATCCGTTCCTTCCACTCCCTCGGCCGCCGCGCGCTCGAGCACCTCGCGCAGCAGTTGGGGGCGGAAGCACTGCGGCGTCTGCGCGGCGACGAGATCGCGGCGATCGAGCGTCGCGACGATCGCACCATCCCTCACGCCATGAATCGTATCGGTCACCGGGATCGCCGGCAGCGCCGCGCCATCGAGCCGCGCCGCCTCGACCGCTGCGTGAAATGACTCCATCGTGAAAAACGGGCGGACGGCGTCATGAACGGCGACGACTTCGAACTCCGATCCTTCCGCCGCGAGCAACCCGCGCCGCACCGATTCCTGCCGCGTCTCGCCGCCGGCAACGACCTCGACGCGATCGCCGCTCAACTCCTGCTGCATGCGCGACAGCCACTCGCTCGATACCGGCACGACGATCCGCGTCACGGCCTCGTCCGCGAGAAAACGCTCGACGACATGTTGAAGGATCGTGCGGCCGCCGAACATCCGGTACTGCTTCGGCACATCGCCGCCGATGCGAGATCCGGAACCGGCGGCGGGAATGATGACGAGGATCGACATCGAACGGAGTGCTGAGTTCTGAGTGCTGAGTCTCTGCGACGCTCACCATAGCACTCAGCACTCAGGACTCAGCACTGGCGAGTTACACGGCCATGATGTCCTGTTCTTTGTGCTTGAGGATGCTGCCGACTTCGTCGATGTGCTTGTCGGTCATCTTCTGGATCTCGTCGAGACCGCGCTTCTCATCGTCCTCGGAGATCTCGTGATCCTTGAGCATCTTCTTCAGCTTGTCGTTGCCGTCGCGGCGCACCTGGCGGATCGCGGTGCGCGCTTCTTCGGAGACGTGATGCGCTTTCTTCACGAGCTCCTTGCGCCGATCCTCGGTGAGCTGCGGAACCGGGATACGAACGATCTTGCCGTCGTTCGCCGGATTGAGCCCGAGGTCCGCGTTGCGGATCGCTTTCTCGATCGCGCCGACCATCGACTTGTCCCACGGCTCGGCGACGATCATCGATGCTTCCGGCACCTTGATGCTGGCGACCTGCGCGATCGGAGTCGGCGTCCCGTAGTAGTCGACCGTGACCATGTCGAGCATGGCGGCATTCGCGCGGCCGGTGCGAAGCGATTTGAACTCGCGGTGCAGCGCGTCGATGGCGCCGTGCATGCGGTGCTGCACGTCTTTGATGACGTCGTTGATCATGTCGTTACCTCTGCTCGTCGCTGACGATGGAACCGATGTCCTCGCCGACGAGGGCTCGTTTGATATTTCCCTTCTCGCGAAGAGAAAAAATGTAGATCGGAATCGCGCTGCTGCGCGCGAGGTCGATGGCGGCGGCATCCATCACTTCGAGGCGCTCGGCAAGCACGCGCTGATACGTCGCATGCGGGATGCGGGTGGCGGTCGGATCCTTCTCCGGATCGGCCGTATAGATGCCGTCGACTTTCGTGGCCTTGAAGATGATCTCGCACTTCAGCTCACTGGCGCGGAGCGCGGCCGCGGAGTCGGTGGTGAAGAACGGATTGCCGGTACCGGCCGCGCAGATGACGATACGTTTCTTCTCGAGATGGCGGATGGCGCGGCGGCGGATGAACGGCTCCGCGAACTCGGACATCACGATCGCCGAGGTAACGCGCGTGTGCGCGCCGCGCTTCTCGAGCGAGTCCTGCAGGGCGATGGCGTTGATGACCGTGGCCAACATGCCCATGTGATCGCCCGCCACGCGGTCGATGCCCTGGGTCGCGCCGCTGACTCCGCGAAAGATGTTGCCGCCGCCGATGACGATGGCGATCTCGACGCCGAGCTTCTGCACTTCGACGATCTCGTCGGCGATCCGCGCCAGGGTCTCGGGATCGATGCCATAACGGCGATCGCCCATCAGCGCTTCGCCGGAAAGTTTGAGGAGGATTCGACCGTATCTCGCTGCAGGAGCGTCCGTCATCGGGCGGGAGTTTATACCACCCTCATGCCACGTCAGACGGAGGTCACCGCGGTGAGGCGTACGATGGCACGACGATGAACGACGATCAGGTTCGAGCGCGGGTCTACGACGTCACGATGCGCAGCGGAAAGCCTCCGCTCGTGGCGGAGATGGTCGCGCATTTCGGCGTGTCCGCCGCCGAAGTCGCGGAATCGCTGCAACGCCTCGCGACGGGACGCGTGCTCGTCGTGCGGGAAGAGGTGGTGATGGCAGCCCCGTTCTCCGCCGTCGCCACTCCGTTCGTCGTCGACTCAGGCGGCGTGTCGTACTTCGCCAACTGCATCTGGGACGCACTCGGCATCCCGGCGATACTTCAGCGCGATGCCGAGATACGCACCAGTTGCGGCGATTGCGGGACCGGCATGACCGTGCACGTCGAGAACGGCGTAGCGCACGGCGACGGCGTGATCCACTTTGCGATACCGGCCCGGCAGTGGTGGAACGACATCGTATTCACGTGACGGACGATGCTCTACTTCCGGTCGGAAGAACACGTCGATCGCTGGTGCAGTGCCTGGCGGCTGGATCGCGGCGCCGTGATGACGCTCGATCAGGGTTGGAGGCTCGCCACCGCATGGTTCACCGAGGACCGGCGGGCGCCGGAATGGCGGAGGCGAACCGTCGATGAGATCGAGCAGTTGTTCGGCGGGATCGGCCTGACGTCGCCATTCTGGAGCCTGCGGTAGCCGTCGCGGCTGAGGGCAACACAAAGGGCCGGCTTTTCAGCCGGCCCCGATTCAAATTTCGTGAGGTTGCTCGTTACTTCTGGTACGACAGGACCTCGGCGACGAAGTCATCGCCGCGCTTCTCGATCCCTTCGCCGAGCTTGTAGCGCTCGAAGCGGGTCACGACGTAGTCGCAGCCGTGCTCCTTGCCCTGCTTCGCCAGGTGTTGGCTGACCGTCGCCTTGTCGTCGCGGATGTACGGCTGCTCGAGCAGGCAGGCCTCGCCGTAAAACTTCTCCATCTTGCCGGTCACCATCTTCTCGACGATGTTCTCCGGCTTGCCCGATTTGAGGGCGGCATCGCGCGCGATCTCGCGCTCGGTGTCGAGGTCCTTCTGCGTGACCTCATCGCGATGGAGGAAGCGCGGCTCCGCGGCGGCGACATGCATCGCCACGTCGCGCGCGACATCCGCGCCCTTCGCTTCGCTGCCGACCAGCTCGACGATGACGCCGATCTTGCCGCCGCCGTGAATGTACGTGCCGATCACCGCACCCGGCGCGGCGACGTAGCGGATGAAGCGGCGAATGGTGATGTTCTCCTTGATCGAGCCGATCATCTCCGCCGTCTTCTGGCCCACCGTCTCGCTGCTGCCCGGCCAGTTCTCGGCATTGAGCTCGTCGACCGTCGTGGCCTTGCTCTTGGCGATGACGCCTGCCACATCGGTTGCGAACGCGCGGAAGTTCTCGTTGCGGCCGACGAAGTCGGTCTCGCAGTTCACTTCCACCATCACGCCGACGTTGCCATCGACCACCGTCTGGACCGTGCCTTCCGCGGTGATGCGGCCGGCCTTCTTGCTGGCGGCGGCGAGTCCCTTCTTGCGAAGGATCTTCGTCGCTTCTTCCACGTTCCCATCGGCCTCGGTGAGCGCGGCCTTGACGTCCATCATGCCGGCGCCGGTCGCGTCACGCAGCGCTTTGACCATCGCTGCCGTAATCTGAGTCATTTGTCACTCCTTGTGAAAACAGACAGAGGACAGACGCTGCTTGCGCCTGTCCTCCGCATCGAAAATATCAGTCGGGTCGGATCAGACTGCCGGAGCAGTCGCAACCGCTTCAGGTGCCGCCGTTTCCGCCGGAACCATGGCTTCAGGAACCTCGCCCTTGTCTTCAACACCGATGTACCGCTCTTCGGCGAGGTTGTAACCCTCGAGCACCGCGTCGGCGATCTTCTGCGTGAACAGACGGATCGCGCGGATGGCGTCGTCGTTGCCCGGAATGACGTAGTTGATGTCTTCCGGATCGCAGTTGGTATCGACGATGGCCACCACCGGGATGTTGAGCTTCTTCGCTTCCTTGACCGCGATGTACTCCTTCTTCGGGTCAATGACGAAGAGCGCGTCCGGCAGGCCGTCCATTTCGCGAATGCCGATCAGGTTCTTCTGGAGCTTTTCACGCTCGCGATCGAGTGCGGCGCGTTCCTTCTTCGACATCTCCTTTTCGGAGTCGCCGAGAAGAGCCTCGATTTCCTTGAGGCGCTCGATCGATTTGCGGACGGTGGTGAAGTTCGTCAGCGTGCCGCCGAGCCAGCGGTTGTTCACGTAGAACATGCCGCAGCGATTGGCCTCTTCGAGAATCGCGTCCTGCGCCTGGCGTTTGGTGCCGACGAACAGGATGCGCTTCCCGCCGGAGGCGAGATTCGAGATAAATGCGGAAGCTTCCTTAAAGAGCTTCAGCGTCTTCTGCAGGTCAATGATGTAGATCCCATTGCGCTTGCCAAAGATGTATTTCTTCATCTTCGGGTTCCAGCGCTTGGTCTGATGACCGAAGTGGACGCCAGCCTCCAAAAGCTCTTTCATCGTAATAGAGACTGCCAAGTGAACCCTCCTTCAAAATTTGAGAATTGAAAATTGAGATCGAGAACGAAAAGCAAGAAGGACAGAAGCTTTCGCCTCTGTCCTTCCAAGTTGCAACGCTTAGAGAAAACCGAGCATCGGGACTAGCGCTTCGAGAACTGGAACCGGGCGCGAGCGCCCTTCTGGCCGTACTTCTTGCGCTCCTTCATGCGCGGGTCGCGCGTGAGGAGGCCGGCCTTCTTCAGCCGCTTGCGAAGCTCCATGTTGTAGACCTGCAGAGCGCGGGAGATGCCGTGGCGGATCGCTCCGGCCTGGCCGCTCGGTCCGCCACCGTCCACCGTCACGACGATGTCGAACTTGTCGTTCGTCTCGGTCAGCGACAGCGGCTGCTTGATGATCATCTTCAGCACTTCGTTGCCGAAGTAGTTATCGAGGCTGCGTCTGTTGACCGTGATCGCACCGCTGCCCGGGCGAATGTGCACGCGTGCTGTCGACGTCTTCCGTCTTCCCGTTCCGTAGTACTCAACCAATGCCAAGACCGTCCTCCTGATCGACTACGCCAGCTTCAGCGCTTCGGGTTGCTGCGCCTGATGAGGGTGCGCAGTCCCGCGGTAAACCTTCAGTTTCTTGAGCATCTTCCGGCCGAGACGATTCTTCGGCAGCATGCCCCACACTGCTTCTTCGATCATCTGCTCCGGCTTCTCGGCGCGGATGAAACGGGCCTCGGTGGACGTCAGTCCGCCCGGATAGAGGGAGTGACGGCGATAGATCTTGTCCGTCTCCTTCTTGCCGGTCAGCTTGACCTTCTCGGCGTTGATCACGATCACGTGATCGCCGGTATCGAGGAAAGGCGTGTACGTCGGCTTCGCCTTCCCGGTAATGATGTTGGCGATGGTCGTCGAAAGCCGCCCGAGGACCTGGCCCTCGGCGTCGACCACGAACCAGCGCGGCTCGATATCACCCTGCTTAGGAAAATACGTACGCATGACTCTCCCTGACGACCAACGACTTGATTGCATCTTCGAGCATTCGGGGAACTGCTCGACGGCTCAAAGACGACACACCTTCCCTTGCGGAAAGGGGGGAAACGGTAACATTGCCCAACCGGGAGTGTCAAGCGATACATTCCCAACACTCGCCGCGCGAAGAAGTTACCGTCGCCGGACCCGCGACAACGGCTCGTCCCCGGACGGAATTCCGCCGCGCCGGAAAAGCACCGACGCCTCGTCTTTGCAGGCAATCCGCCACCCCGGCGCGTGGACGAGCTGCCGCGTCACCCCTTCGTCCGGCGACACGAGAACGGCATCGATCCGCCATTGATCGAACAGTTTGGGGGCGTTCCCGTTCGCCGCGAGGATGTATCCGAAGAAGAGCCGCTGTCCCGAACAGCGGCCGTCGATGAACGGCGCGAGCTGCCGGTTCCAGATCAGCCAGCCACCCCACGAAAGCCGGTTGAAGAGGCGGTCCCGAGGCGTGACGGCAGCCGCACAGGCCGCCGGGTAACGGTTGGGCTCGATCGTCTCGCGCGGAACCGCGACGAGCGCGACCGCAAGCGCCGAGGCTGCTGCGATCGCCGGATGCAGACGTGACGCCGGCATCTGCAGCTTCGGCAGTACCGTCAGAACGAGCGGCACGGCGATCCACCCGAGGTACTCCGAGAAGCGGATGGCTGTCATCGACAGCAGCGCGGTCCCGAACAGCGGCGCCAGGCGCAGCAGAGGAATTCGCCGCAGCCGGAGCAAGCCGGCGGCGATCACCAGCACCGCGGCGATCGAGATCCAGATCGGCGGCGTAATCCACTCGTCGAGTAACTGGCGATAGAGCGGATTTCGCGCGATCGCGAACTGTTGTTCGTAGACGCGCAAACCGTACGGGTTGACGAAGGTCGCGGCGATCGACGCCAGCGTCACGACGAGCATCCGCGGAGCGGTGAGTGCGCCACGCGACGAACACCGCAATCGATGCAGCAGCGGATCGAGCGCGCACGCCACGGTGATGCAGCTCAGCACGACGAGACCGAACGCGAATCCGGGATGCGTGTTCGCCCAGATCACGAACAGCAGGGGAAGCATCCAGAGCCGGTTGGTTCCGGTCTGCGCCCGCTCGATGACGATCAACATCACGAGCAGGCCCGCCAGGCTCGCGACCGACGGCCTCAGCTCCCACCAGTGATGCGAAAGCGCGATCGCCCCGATCATCGCGGGGAGGTAGGCGCGCGGGATGCGCAGGGCGCGAACATAGGCGCGCAGCAGCAACGCAAGGCCGGCGAACACCAGCGCCCGCGCCACGATCAACGCCGCGTTGCGTCCGATCGACCAGACGCCGTACATCGCCAGCTCGGCGAGCCATTCGTTGTCGACCCAGGCGCCGAGGTAGTGCGTCCAGGAGAAGATGTCATCGCGCGGCACCGCGTGATGCAGCCAGATCCATTTGCCGGCCGCGAGATGCCACCAGAGGTCGTTGTTGTGCAGCGGAAAGAGCGCGAGCAACGCGGCCGCGACAGGCAGTACATCGGCGATCGACGCTCGCCATCTCGGACGCATCAGGCGGCGATTGTAGACAGCGTTCGGGTGAAGTGATAGAAGCGCCCGCGTCGTGCCGGCAAGCATCATCGACGGAAAAGCGGTCGCGAAAACGGTTGAGAGCGAAGTCTCCGCCGCGATCGCCGCACTGCCTTTTCGTCCCGCGCTGGTTGCGGTCCGCGTCGGAAACGACCCCGCTTCCGAGATCTACGTTCGGAGCAAGGCGAAGAAAGCCGAGGAGCTGGGACTTCGCGGTCACGAGGCGATCTTTCCGGAGTCGATGAGCGAAGCGGATCTCCTCGCCGAGATCGCACGGCTCAACGCCGACGATGACATCGACGGCATCCTGGTCCAGCTCCCGCTGCCGAAACAGATCGACGCGAGGAAGGTGATCGACGCGATCGATCCGGCGAAAGACGTCGACGGCTTTCATCCGCACAACGTCGGCCTGCTCCACCTCGGCCGCCCAATACTCGCGCCGTGCACGCCGGCCGGATGCATCCGGCTGATCGAATCAACCGGCGTCACGATCGAGGGAGCTCACGCGGTGGTCCTCGGCCGGAGCGACATCGTCGGAAAGCCGATGGCGGCGATGCTGCTGCAGCGCAATGCGACGGTGACGATCTGTCACTCGCGCACGCGCGACCTCGGCGACGTCACGCGGCAGGCCGACATCCTGGTCGCCGCGGTCGGGCGCCCGATCATCGTCACCGGCGAGATGATCAAGCCGGGCGCGGTCGTGATCGACGTCGGCATGAACCGCGTCGACCCGGCGTTCGCCGACCGGATCGCGCACGACGCCGACAAGAGCCGCCTGCTGGCGAAGAACGGCAGCGTGCTCCTCGGCGACGTCGACTTCGCTCAGGCCCGCGAGATCGCGAGTTGGATCACGCCGGTGCCGGGCGGCGTCGGGCCGATGACGATCGCCATGCTGATGAAGAACACGGTCACCGCGGCCGCCTCGCGGAGACGAACGTGATTCTGAAGGCCGGCCTCACCGGCGGAATCGCGAGCGGGAAGTCGACGATCGCGCGGATGTTCGGTGAGCTCGGCTGCATCGTCCTCGACGCCGACGCCCTCGTCGCGGAGCTGTACCGTCCGGGGAAAGCGGGGCATCAGGCGCTGGTGCGGACGTACGGCAGCGACATCCTCCGTCCCGATGGAGAGGTGGATCGCCAGAAGCTCGCCGACGTTGCCTTCATCGACGCGGCCTCGGCGCAGAAGCTCAACGCTCTCATTCATCCGCTGGTGATGGCGGAAGAAGCACGCATCGCCGCCGAAGAGGAGAAGCGCCTCGGCAGCGAGGACGCGGTCTACATTGTCGAAGCGACGCTATTGCTCGAGGCGGGCGGAAAGCAGCGCTACGACAGGATCATCGTAGTCGACGTCGATCCGGCAACGCAGGTCGCTCGCGGCGTGGCGCGGGGATTGACGCGCGAGGAAGTGGACCGGCGGATCCGGCATCAGATGCCGCGCGCCGAGCGTCTCGCGGCGGCCGACTACGTGATCGACAACAGCGGCGATCTGGCGCAGGCGGAAAGTGAAGTTCGCCGGGTGTACGACGCGTTGCGCGGTGAGCTCGCGGCAAAAACGCGAGCATGAAAAAGCGGCGGGCCGTACAGCGCCCGCCGCCACGCAATTCAATCAACTACGTCAGTGTGTGCTGGTAGACGACGTGGTGCTGGTGGTCGTGGTGCTGGTGGTGCCACTCATGCCGGTCATGCCGGTCATGCCGGTCATTCCGGTCATGCCGGTGGCGCCCGTATCGGTGCTCATCGTGGTCGTCGTGCTCGACGTGTCGGTCGACATCGTGCTGGTGCCGGTATCGGTCGACGAGGTCGAGGTGGTCATCGACGTATCGGACTCGGTGGTGGTTTCCTGCTTCTTGCATGAAACAGAGAACAGCGCGAGAGCCGCAATGGTCAGAAGGACCAGAATCGATTTCTTCATCATGTCTCCTCTTGATGAGTTGTTATCGGTGAAGTAAGTGTGTTGCTCAGTCGTGGTCTCTTCTGGATTGCCTGCCCTCACCTCCTTCGCGTTGGACATCTTCCCGAGCGGGAAGAAAACCGTTGTCTATTCGGGGACAGGGGCGTCCAGTCGACGGATACGACCCCGAAGGAGGTTCAGCAACACGAATGCCAGAAAAAGAAAACGCCCCGCCGAAGCGGGGCGTCAAAGCATCACCGTGATGCGGAGAAGTTACTTCTTGCCAGTTGCGCCGGTGGCGCCGGTGGCACCCGTGGCGCCCGTCGCGGCCGGGGCGGCCGTGTCGGTCATCGCGCCGGTGGCGCCGGTAGCACCCGTGGCACCCGTGGCGCCCGTGTCGGTCATCGTACCGGTCGTGCCGGTGTCGGTGGCGGAACCGGTGGCGGCGCTGACAGCCGTATCGGTGGCGGCGGTGTCAGTGGCCGGCTCTTCCTTCTTGCAGCTCACTGCGAAGATGGCGACGGCGAAAAGGGCGATCAGGGTCAGGGTCAGAGACTTCTTCATTCGTTGTTTCTCCTTAAAATTTTCAGATCGAATCGATCTGATCTTGGCATTCGATTGGATAACGGGACCGTGCGAGTCCTGTCCGGGTGCCGGAATCACCTCACTTTACAGATGTAGCAGATGCGGTTCGAAACCTGGTCGGTTACTCGATTAGTCGTGTTTGGAGGGCGAGCGGATCAGACCGGCTCACCGGGCGGTATATAGTAAGGATGCGTATGCCCTTGTCAAGTGCGCCCTTCCGCGAGGCGCCCCCATCCGACGCGGTTTCGCGCACCGTCAGCTCCTTCGACGGCACCCGGATTCAGTACGATTTGTACGAAGCGCCGTCGCGCACGGCGGTGGTGATCGTGCCCGGATTCTGGCGATACCGGCGCCATCCGTCGATGACCCACCTCGCGCTCTGGCTGCAGTCGGAAGGGTACCGGACGGCCGTCCTCGACCCGCGCGGCCACGGTGACAGCGAGGGGACGTACGGCTTCAACCTCAACGAGCATTACGACGTCGCCGCGGTGATCGACGACGTCCGCAACACGACCGCGACGGAGTCGGTCGCCCTCGCCGGACTCTCGTACGGCGGCGCGATCGCCATCACCGCCGCGGCGCGTCACGCCTATCCGATCGTCGGGATCGTGTTGATCTCGCCGGTAGCCGATTTCGCGATGATCATGCCGCGGATCAATCCGTTCACGATCCATCGCCACATCGCTTGGTCGCAGGCGCTCCATCGGCCGAGATTCGACTGGCATCTGAAGCGGAGCCCCAAGCTGCGTGCGATCGACGACGTCTCCGTGGTGAAGGCGCCGCTCTGCTTCATCCACGTGAAGAACGACTGGCTGATCGGTCACACGCACTCGACGGCGCTCTTCGAGCAGGCGAACGAACCGAAGGAGCTGCACATCATCGACATCCCCGGCAACTACCACGCGGACCGCATCTTCTCCGTCGCCGGCGATCAGATCGAGCCGATCGTACGGGGGTTCCTCGGCCGTTATTGCCAGAAATAAAAAGCCGCGCGTTGCCGCGCGGCTTCGTCATCCAGCAAGGAGTCGAGTTTTACGGAAGCGGGAACGGGGGCATGTAACTCGGCTTCGCGGGCGGGACCTGTACGATCTCGATCACCTGAAGCTCGGGCACGAACTCCCCTTGCGGCAGACGCGGAGTCGTCGTTTCGGGCTTCTGTTCTCCGCCCTCATTCGTCCACTCTTCTCCGTCAAAGACCCACATACGAGCTTCCTTTCCACTGCCTACCGGCATCTCCGGTACGTGGTGATACGTTTCAAGGGCGTTGCCAGTTGCCGGCTCGGCCGTGTCGGAATGGAAACCTCTCAGCCGACTAGAGTTATTTGTTGTGTTGGATGAGCCGGCCACCGGACCATTGTCCGCTTTTCCGCTCATGATTGTCCGAGATACCGGGCGAGTTTCCGGTAGGCGTCGCCGCGGTGCGAGACCGCGTCCTTTTCCTCATCCGACATCTCGGCGAACGTTCTGTCCGATGCTGCCGGCTTGAACCACGCGTCCCACCCGAAATTCCGCTTGCCGCGCGGCTCGACGAGCACTTCGCCGCGGCACTCGCCGGTGAACAGCTTCCCCTCGCTGCCGTCCCAGTAGGCGACGCAGCACTGCGCGAGCGCCGCGCGATTGTTGAGGGCGTAGGCGATGGCCGCCAGCCCCCTCCCACCCGCCGCCTCGAGCAGCCACTTCACGTACGGACCGGGAAAATTGCCGAGCTCGTCGAATCCCAGCGAGACATCCTCGACGATGAGGCGCGCGTAGCCTTTCGTTCGCGCCGCTTCGAGCTTGTAGCGGCTGATCTCCTCGACGTTGGCGGCCTGGATTTCCGGCAGCGTAAGCGACACGCGCAGCAACGGCACGCCGAGGATGCGCTCTGCTTCGATACCTTTGTTGGGATTGGAGGAAACGAGGATCAGCGTCACGTCAGCTCGCGCGACCATTCGTCGCGGAACGCGCGAATCGAGCGCACCAGTCGCGTCTTCAGGTGTTCCGGCGCCGGCTTGGGGGTGAGTCGCGTGAGCACGAAACGGCGGATGCGGATCTGCACCTTCGTGCGCGTGTCGCAGTCGGGGCAGTCATCGAGGTGAGTCTTGAAATCGTGCTGCTTCGCTTCAGCAAGCGAGCCGTCGAGGAAAAAGTAAATCGCACGTCTGACATCGTCACAAAGCATCACTGCTTCCCTTCCTTGGAGTCTTGGGTGACGACTCATTTCATCGATGGGAACGACCTGCTGGGGACCCACATTTCCGCTTTTCGATTCTGCAATCGCACGGCCAAAAAAAAGGCCGCCGAAAACGGCGGCCTGGGTCGATTCAGTTTTGGAGGTTCTTACTCGAGTCCGACGACCGGCTCTTCCTCTTCCTCTTCTTCCACGAGCTCGAAGTCGTCGAAATCCTCTTCGCCGTCGGCGAAGAGCACTGCTTCTTCGTTCTCTTCGGGCTCGGTGACCTCGGTCTCGTCGCCGTCTTCCTTCTTCTTCCGCGGCTTCGCCTCATCCTTGCGGGAGCGCATCTTGGCGGGCTCTTCGCCGCTGCGGATGTAGCCGTACTTCCTGGCGTACTCGAGCAGCGTCCGCTCGAGCATCTTGCGGCCGCGGTAGAGACGCGACATCACGGTTCCGACGGGGCAGTCGAGGATCTCGGCGATCTCTTTGTAGGAGAAGCCTTCGATGTCGGCGAGCAGCACCACCATCTTGTAGTCGTGCGGCAGCGAGTCGAGGGCGCGCTTGACGTCCTCATCCATCATGTCCTGGAAGATCTCGCTCTCCGGATCCTTGATCAGATCGGGAGCGTTCTTCTGGATGACGCGCTCGTACGACTCTTCGATTTCGGAGAAGTCGATCTTGTGAGGGGTGAGCTTCTTCTTCCGGTAGTTGTTGATGAACGTGTTCTTCATGATCTTGAAGAGCCACGCCTTGAAGTTCGTACCCTCTTCGAACTTGTCGTAGTACTTGTACGCCTTGAGATACGTCTCTTGCACGAGGTCCTCGGCGTCTTCCGAGTTCCGCGTCATGCGGTAGGCGGTGTTGTAGAGGGAGTCAACGTAAGGCATCGCTGCCTTCTCGAAGTCCCACCCCTGTTCGTGCTCGTAAGCCTCGGCACTCTTCATGGTTTCTCCCGTTGATCTACAAAAACTTCATACTTCGTGCCGCAACGCTGATTAGATGCGACGACGGGCAGGATGGTTACCGCCCCACTCCACAGCGACCCCGATCCCCGGGCCAAGTCATTACTGCGGAGCCAGTTACCTGATCAGCTCCCGCCGCGTTTCAGCTTGTACGGCCGAGGACACCACGACGTCCGATGCGTCACCGGCACCGGACACGTCCGTCCTCGATTTGGGGTTGATCTCACATGAAAAGCTACGGTCAGATGGAGGGAACTGCTGGCGAATCGTTGGTGAACAAACAGTGAACAGCGCGAATTCCCAAGGCAAAGATAGCACCGATCCGGTGCGATTTGCAAGCCCCTACTCGCGGTAGATCGTCAGCAGCGCCTCGTAGGCCCTCGTGATCTCGATGAAACGTGCTGCCGCTCCCGCCTGGGCCTCAGCGGGTTGGTCATGATACCGGTCGGGATGATGTTGCGCTACCAGTTTTCGATATGCGGCGATGATCGCCTGCCGTGATGCCGATGAATCCTCAATACCCAGAACACGGAGCAATTCCCCCGGCGCCCGCTCGTCGCGTGCGAAAAGCGACAGCCGCCCCGCCGTCCGGTCGGCTTCCGGCGGACGCCCATCTTTCGCGTGATCGACGTACTCGAAGCCGTACTGCACGCGGAGCCTGGCCAGGGCGTCGGTCTGAAATCCGAGGCCGAAGCTGAGATCGAGCAGGGCAGCGTACTGGCGAAGCGGGACCGGCACGTCGCGCAGCGTGATGAGTTGCACCGCCCGCTCGAGCAGCATCTCGCGCTCCGCCCGCGTCGCTGTCCGCGCGTACACCTCGCCCCAGTTCGCGACGTCGACACCGGCGGTCACGGGCGAGCCGATCCCGGCCCTGCGCCGGATCTCGCGCAACGCGTCGTCGGGCTGCATCCCGCCCGCGAGCAGGATCTGGTAAAGGATCGAGCCGGCGATCTGCTCGCGATCGGCATGCGCACCCGCCTGCGCCTCCCGTCCGCCGCTCTCGTGACGTCTCGTCGCCACGTTGATGGCCACCATGACGCCGATGGCGACGCCGCAACCGACCACGATCATGAAGATGACGGCGACGAGCTCCACGCCGCCATGTTACGCAAGCTGAAACAAGGAGTCGTCGGTCTCGTACCGTTCAGTACATGACATTGCGACGCGTGTTCTTCGCCGAGTCCGAGCTCCGGGCCGGATGGCGTTTCGCGATCTACGCCGCAATCATCACCCTGCTCTTCACGAGCCGCGGCGCGATCGAGACCCGCTTCCTCGCCGGCCTCGACGACGCCACCCGGTACGTCATCAATCAGGCCTCCCGGTTCGTGCTCTGCCTCTTCGCGAGCTGGGTCATGGCGAGAATCGAGAAGAGGACGATCGCCGATTACGGCCTCCCGTGGCGGCGGATGTTCCGCAATGAATTCTGGCTGGGAGGTCTCTTCGGTTTCGCGGCGCTCACGACGCTCCTCGGCGTCATGCGTCTGATCGGCGTCTTCGACTTCGGAAAAATCGCCTTGCGCGGCGCGGAGATCTGGACGTGGGGCGCGATCTACGCGGCGATCTTCCTGATCGTCGGCCTATCCGAGGAGTTCTTTTTCCGCGGCTACGTCCAGTTCACCCTCGCCACCGGCATCGGCTTCTGGCCGTCAGCGATCCTCATGAATGCGCTCTTCGGCTTCGGCCATCGCAACAATCACGGCGAGACCTGGGCGGGAATGGTGAACGCCGGGCTGGGCGGATTGTTCTTCTGCCTCCTGCTGCGGAAGAGCGGCAATCTCTGGATGCCGATCGGATTTCATGCGGCGTGGGATTGGGGACAGACGTACTTCTTCGGCGTTCCCGACAGCGGCATCGTGGTGCCTGGTCACCTCCTGCAGTCGGCCTTCTCCGGCTCGGTGTGGCTCACCGGAGGCACGGTCGGTCCGGAAGGGAGCTGGCTCTGCACGCTGCTCTTCCTCGTGCTCTGGGCCATGGTGACGCTCCTGATGAAGCGAAGGATGACGGCGACGAGCCCGCCGTCGTAATGTAGCCACCGTGCGTTCCTTTTTCGGCTGGGGCTTCATCCTGCAGATCGCTGCGCTGATTCACTGGGCGCGGCGGCGGCCCGAGACGTTCTGGCTCTGGATCATCATCTTCTTCGGACCGCTCGGCTCGATCGCCTACTTCGCCGTGGAAGGCGATTTCTCCGGCGTCCGCAATTCGTTCAAGGCGCCGTCGCGGCGGAGACGGATCGCGATGCTGCGGGCGATCATTCGCGACAATCCATCCGCCGGCAATTACGAGGAGCTCGGCGAGCTGCTGCTCGACGAGAAGCGGTATTCCGAGGCGCGCGAGGCGTTCGATCACGCGCTCTCGTCGCGGACCGATTCGGTGCACACCTTCTACTTCCGCGGCGTCGCATCGTTCGAGCTCGGCGATTTCGAGGCCGCGATCCGCGACCTGCAGCACGTCGTGAGCATCGAGCCGAAGCACGACTACTCGCGCGCCATGTGCCTGCTCGCGCAGTCGGCGGCGCGCACGGGACGCACGAGCGAAGCAACGGCGCTGTTCGACAAGCTGGTGGCGACATCGACCGCGCCGGAGTCGCTCACCGCGGCCGCCGATTTCTACATCGAGCAGGGACGCACGGCGGAAGCGCGTGAGCTGATCGATTCGATCCTCGCGCGGCGCGCGACGATGCCGGCGTATCAGAAGCGGCGCGATGCGAGGTGGCTGCGAAAAGCGCGGGCGCTGGAACGCAAGCTACGCAAGCAGCGCATCGATGCCGGCAATCAGGCCGCTTAGCGCCGCCTCGCCGAGCGCCGGCGTCGATCCATCGACGTCGATCTCATCGTCGACGCTGACCCAGCTCCGGCATCCGACGTACTCCGCTTTCTGCGCGATCGTCGCGGGACGCGCGAGCGCGAACGTCCGGACGGCGATGACGTAGAGCGCCTGGTCGGGGCGGAATCGATAGCGTGCATCGAGCGTCTCACGCGGCATGACGACGTGCGGCTCGAGGCGGTACAACTTCTCCTGCTCGCTCACGCGCCACGTCTTCACGACCTCGCACCAGTGCGTGATCGTCACGTCGCGCGGCTCGGATCCTTCGGCCTGATGGAAGAACGTCGGATAGAGATAGAAGCGATCGGCTTCGACACCGAAGTGCGGATCGGCGATGCCGCCCTTGCGGATGAGGATGATCTGCTCGCCGCGCCCGAGGGCCTCGATGACGTTCGCCCATTCCTTGAGCGACGTGTGGTTAGGGAGCTTGTTCATAGCGGACCGAGTTGACCGGCCCCTCCCAGATCGTGACCGCTTTGACGACGGCGTTCTCGTCGTCGACCGCGCCCTGCAGCTCGCGCGCGAACCACTCGGCGATGTTCTCCGCCGAGGGATTGACGCGATCGAACGGCGGCACGTCGTTGATGCAGCCGTAGTCGAGCTTCTTCGCAAGGATCTCGAGCTTCCGCTTCGCGCTGACGAAGTCGACGGCGATCGCGTCGGCGTCGACGCCTCCGCCGCGCGCGATGAGGTCGGCCTCCACCTTGTACGAGTGCCCATGCAACGGTTCCGAGATTCCTCGGTACTCGCGCAGGAAATGTGCGGCTTCGAAACGGGCCTCGACGCGAACCGTGAAGGTCATCGTTTCTCCGCAAAGATGCGCTCGATCATCTGCTCGCTCATCCCGAGCTCGCGCAGCTCTTCGGCAGTCGACTGACTGCGCAACAGGTCTTCCGCGCGCTGATCGTCCCAGCAGTCCTGCGGGCTGCTTCCCTGCGCCAGCTCGATGAGCGTGAGCAGTGTGGCGCGGCGGCGCTCGTCGGTCGGCATCGGCCCGGAAGTGTACAATGCGCGCCGATTTCCGATGCCGCTGCCCAAAAGCGTAATTTGCACAGCTTGCAAGAAAAGCTATCCCGAAGGGTGGAAGCGTTGCCCCTACTGCGGCCATGACGAGCTGCGCGCAAAGCAGGACGCGCAGCAGCGCAAGTTCATGCAGAAAAAGATGCAGGAGTTCGAGCAGCGGACCGGCAAGAAAAAGCGCGAGGAAGAGCGGCGTCCGCCGCGGGAACGCGAGCGCGGCCGGGGCCGATTGGCTCCTTCAGTCGCCCCAGGCGAGAAGCGCGGCGGCGGCCAGCAGCGCCAGCAAGGGCAGGCGAGGAATCCGCAGCAGCAACAACAACAGGCGCAACAGCCGCCGCAGGGCGAACGGACCGCGGGTCGCCGCAGACGTCGCCGTCGTGGCGGCGGTGGTGGCAGCGGCGAAAAGCCGGCGCAGCCTCAGCAGCAGCAACAACAGCAACCACGCTCGACACCTCCGCCCCGTCCGCAGGAGCGTCCCGCCCCGCGTCCGGATGGCGGCAACAACGAGCCGCGTCCGGCGGGTGGAGGCGAGGGAAAACGGAAGCGCTTCCGGCGTCGCCGCCGCGGTGGTGGTGGCGGCGGATCAACCCCGCCGCCCGCAGGCGAATGAGCCGCCTCACCGCGCCTTGACGTTGTCCAGGCGCTCGAACTTCAACAAATCCCCATCTGCGACGTGATGCTTCGCCGCCACTCCGGCGGCGACCTCGAGCACGTACCTGGCATTCGCTCCGGGCGGATAGTTCGGACACGGATCGGCCTGACATGGCGGCACATCGTGCGCGACGTGCACGACTTTCTTCGCGTCGTCGATCCAGATCATGTCGAGCGGAATGATGGTGTTCTTCATCCAGAACGCGTACTCGCCGCTTTGCGGGAACAGGAAGATCATCCCGCGATCGTCCGCCAGGTGATCGCGATACATCAGACCTTGCGCCCGCATGTCGTCATCAGCGGCGACTTCGACCTTCACGGCGAATCCGTCCTTGAAGGTGATCCTGGGCGCGTTGTCATCCATGGCCGGTTCGGGTTTGGGCGCGGCGGTGCGGCCCGATTCGCACTTGAATGCACAGAGCATCACGACTGCCAACAGCAAGCTACTCCGCCTCAACGACGTCCTCCTGTCTGCTGTCCCGCGGGATGAGATCGTACTTCTTGGCGTAGTAGCGGAACGATCGAAACGACATCCGCAGCAGCTCCGCGGCCTGCGTCTGCACGCCGCCGGTCCGCTCGAGCGCTTTCAGCATGAAGATCTTGCCGATCGCCTCCAGGTGATCCTGCAGCGAGATCCCGTCGGCCGGCAGATCGAACGTGACGTCGGGCATCGCGCCGCCGAGGAGCACGTGCTCGGGGAGCGACTTCGTGGTCAGGACGTCGCTCATCTCCAGCGCGATCATCCGCTCCACGACGTTCTCCAGCTCGCGCACGTTGCCGGGCCAGTGATACTTCTCGATCGACCGCATGGCATCGGCGGAGATCTTCTTGTGCGTGATGCCGATGTTCTTGCAGTACTTCACGATGAAGTGCTCGACGAGCAGCGGGATGTCTTCGCGCCGCTGGCGCAATGGCGGCAGCGTGATGGGAATGACGTTGATGCGGTAGAACAGGTCTTCGCGGAACGTACCCTTCTGAATCGATTCCGACAGATCGCGATTCGTGGCGGCGATGACGCGGACGTCGACGGCCGATTCGGTGGTCGCTCCGACGCGCCGCACGACCCGGTCCTGCAGCACGCGCAGCAGCTTGATCTGCATGGCGGTCGACGTCTCGCCGATCTCGTCGAGAAAGATCGTGCCGCGCTCCGCTTCGTGAAAGAGTCCCCGTTTTTCGCGGATGGCGCCGGTGAACGCGCCGCGCTCGTGGCCGAAGAGCTCCGACTCGAGCAGCGTCTCCGGCAGCGCACCGCAGTTGATCGACACGAACTTTCCGCGGCGGCCGGAGTTGTAGTGAATGGCGCGCGCGATCAGCTCCTTGCCGGTGCCCGACTCGCCGGAGATCAGCACGGTCGATGTCGTCTTCGCGATCCGCTGCACGACGGAGAAGATCTCCTGCATCTTCGGACTCTTGCCGATGATGTTGGAGAAGGTGAAGCGCTCCTCGAGCGCGGTGCGGAGGTGGAGGTTCTCGTCCTCGAGCTCTTTCCGCTCCGACGCCTTGCGGACGATGAGCTTCAGCTCGTCGACGTCGAACGGCTTGGCGATGTAGTCGACGGCGCCCGCTTTCAAGGCCTCGACCGCCGATTTCGTCGAGGTGTAGGCGGTGATCATGATGAAGGCGATGGAGGGGTTCTGGGCCTTCACGTCGCGCAGGTAGTCGATGCCCGAACCGTCGGGGAGCATGAGATCGCAGAGCACGACGTCGGGTTCTTTCTTCTGCACGGCGGCACGCGCTTCGCCGACCGAGGCGGCGGATTCGACGATCCACCCTTCTTCTTCAAAAACGATGGTGAGCATGTCGCGAAGAGATGCCTCGTCGTCGACGATGAGGAGGTCCACGCGGGCGATTATATTTCGCGGTTGCCACGCAGCAGGCGTTCGAGTCCCGCGCAGTGACGGCGCTCGAGCCATTCGGGAACGTCGAGGCCCTGGTTGACGAGCCTCACGACGGCGGCGGATTCGGTGATGCGGGGACGTAAGGTGGCTGCTGGCAGTGGGCCGTTCGCGCCAGTTTTCAGCGCCGCGCGGCGGATCCGATTCTTCCTCGCGATGACATCCATGATTCCGCGATCCTCGGGGATGAAGTAGATCGCTTTGACCGTGTCGCGCATCTGGCCGATGCGATGAGCGCGGCCGTTGCGCTGGTCGAGCTTCACCGGATTCCAGGGGATGTCGTAGTGAATGACGATGGCGGCACGCTGCAGATTCAGACCTTCGCTGTTCCGGTCAGTCGTCACGAGCACGTTGCTTCGGCCGCTGGTGAAGGCGTGAAGATCGCCGCACTTCAGGAAGGCGCGAAGCTCGCGCGCCGTGGCGCGGAACTGCGTGAAGACGATCGCCGGCTCGCCGGTCAACATGTTGACCAGCAGCTCCCGCTTGCCCGACGGCTCGACATGGATCGCGTCCAGACGCTGCATCTCATCGCGGATCGCCTGCGTGTCGAGCTCGCCGCGCGGCGCCCACAAATCCCAGAACAGGACCTGCTGAAAGATTTCCTCGTCCTCCTCGGCACCGAACGCGCGGCGATAGTCGCGTTTCGACAACACACGTCCGCTCTCCAGCACGCGCTCGTAGAAGCGGCGCTGCCTGCGGATCGATTCTCGCAACGCGGCTTCGCTCGATTCGAGCCGTCGACGCAGAAATCGACGGATCAGCGGCGCTCCTTCCACCAGCGGAAACTGCAGCGCGTCGACGTCGATGGACGGGACTTTGTAACGCACGACGCGCCGTTCCAGCGCTCCAAACGCGAGCGCGGGCGGAAGCACCGTCCGATCGCGCCGGATCAACAACTCTTGCACGACGCGCTCGATGTCCCGCGTGGCAAAGGCGAGATCGATCGACGGAACGCCGATGTCCATCAGCAGGTCGTCGCGCGCGATGAGACCGATGAGCGCTTCGAGATCGCGCGCCGAGTTGCAGACCGGCGTGGCGGTGACGAGCATCAGCTTCGCGCCGATGGTGTGCCGCGCGAGCGTGTCGTAGCGTCGCGTGGCGGGATTGCGGAACGCGTGGGCCTCGTCGACGATCACGAGTTGGGCGGTCGATGGTTTGATGGTGTCGTGGGTGACGATGGTTACGCGGTTGCGCGGTTGCGTGGTTCCGCGGTCATGAGCCTCGAAACCACGCAACCCCGCAACCTCGCAACCAAACATCTCGAGCGTTTCCCGCCACTGTGGGACCAGCGACGCGGGCACGATCAGCTCGACGTCGTCGAACTCCGCCGCCACCGCGGCTGCGACGAATGATTTGCCGAGGCCGACGTCGTCCGCCAGGATCACCCCGCCGCGACGCTCCAGGATCGCGAGCGCCCGCGCCACCGCATCGCGTTGATGCTCAGCAAGCATCGCGCTCCAGACACCGGTCGACGAAGCGGCGCAGCACCTCGACCTCCGCCATCGTCACGCCGTACAGCGAGGCGACGACGTCATCGACCTCGTGATGCGCGCGGCGCGCGGCGCGCACGAGACGCGACCAGGCCTCGCTCTCCTGCTCGAGCCGCGGCAGCGGAATGCGCGCGACGGTCCGGCCGAAGTAGCGGAAATGCGCGTCCTTGGCCCGCTCGGCGATGCAGAGCAGCAACGCATCGGCGATCGTCGAGTTGAGCAGCGCGGCGATCGCGTACGCCTCGCTCAACGACGACGTGTCGATCGAGTAGAGCGTCTGGTTCGGGATCAGCGGAATGGCGCGGCCGTCGACGTGCACGACGTCGGGCAGCACGGCCGCCGACATACCGCGCGCGAGGTCTTTCCAGACGACCTTGATGCCGGCGTGCTCGGGCCGAACGTACGCCAATCGATACGCGCTCGGATCGATTCCGCGCACCTTCGCCAGCTCCTCGAGCCAGCGCGGTGGCGTCTCCCAGCCGTTCGCCGGCGGCCAGAGCATCCAGACCGAATCGCTGGCCGACCAGCGCCGCACGTCGCGTCCGCGAACACAACGCGCGACCGCCGACAGCGGCACCTCGACACCATCGCTCGTGATCAGCTTTCCGCGCACGATCCGCTCGACGTCGAGAAAGAACGTGCCGTTCGCCCCGGTCTTCACTCCCATGATCGGCGGACGCCCGACGACCTCCGCAAACGGCGCGTGCTCCATCCGCAGCCGCTTCAGGATCGCCGCCGCATCGGGCGGCACGAGCGCCCACTCCGACCCCGCCTCGGCGACCGGCAGCTCGCGCTGCGGCATCGAGAACGATTGCCCGCACGAGGTGATCGCCACGCCGTTCGGCGCGCGCAGAGGACGGACCGTGAGCCCGAGGGGGAACGTGTCGGCATCGAACCAGCGGCCGTCGCTCCAGTCGTCGATGGCGACGATCGACGCGCGCTCCCACACGTATCGCCGCAGTCCCGCCGCGTAGCCGGCGTTGACGATCTTCGCCGGCATCAGCATCGCCACGACGCCGTCGCGCGCGGCGAGCGACATCGCCCGCTCGAAGAACGCGACGGAGAGATCGGGCTGATGGAACGCCGTTCCTCCGCCGCGCCGGAAGAGCGCGTAGCGGTCGGCGAACATCCGCTTCTCGTTCGGATCGATGCGGCTGTTGCGCACCCACGGCGGATTGCCGGCCACGACCGCGAAGCCGCCGGCCGCCATCACGTGCGCGAAGTGGACGTCGAACGAGAAGAAGCCGAGCTCTCCCTCCTCGACCCGTTCGATCGTGCGGCGCGTGGCGGCGATCCGCTCGTGCAGCTCGCGGCACCGCTCGCCGTGCGGAGTGGCGCGTCTCCCGAAGAGATCGTCGTCGGGCAACGCCAGCCGCTGCAGCTCGCGCTCGTCGGCATCGATCGCCTTCGTCAGCAGCTCGCTGGCGAGCTTCCGGTCGTTGTCGCGCACGATGCGCGCGAGCGCCGGACGCTCGTGCTGCGCGGCGGTCCGGTATCGCGCCAGAAGATCGGCCTGCGCGAGGATCGAATAGCGCCAGTCGCGGTAGATCTCGGCGCGGCTGTCGCCGAGAAAGTCGGTCGGACTGAGGAGGGAATTGCCCTGGAGGATGTTGCGATCGAGATTCGGCAGCGGCGCGATTTCTTCGATCGAGGCATCGGTCGCGGAGACGATCGCCAGCCAGAGCCGCAGCTCGCAGAGACGCACCGCTTCCGGTTTGAGGTCGACGCCGAAGAGTGAGCGCTCGACGATCCGGCGCCGCAGATCGCGCGGCACTTCCTCTTCCGCGCGCGCCGCGAGCTCGCGGGTGAGCCGCTCGATGGTGTGCAACGCGGAGAGGAGGAACGCGCCGGAGCCGCAGGCGGGATCGAGCACCGTGATCGTCTCGAGCTTGCGCAGCGCCGCCTTCGGATCGCGCAGGTTGCCGACCCACTCGGCGATGCCGCGCGAGGTCAACGCGTCGACGATCTCGCGCGGCGTGTAGAAGCTGCCGCTCGCGGCGCGCTCGTCATCCGCCATCAGCGATTCGAAGACGCGGCCGAGCATCTCCGGATCGACGTGCGTACCCGCGGCGTCGCTTTCGTCGACAGAGAAATCGAAGCGCTCGAAGACGTCGGCGATGACGCGGCGCAGCAGCGCGTCGGGCAGTTTCAGATCGGGATGCCGCTGCTCGAACGCGGATGGTTGGAAGAGACCGCCGTTGAGATACGGGATCCGTCCCAGCTTCCGCGCGGCGTCGTCGCGAAGTACGACCGGCGTGTTGAGGCAGCCGAAGAAGAGCGGCCCGAGGAGCTTGCTGTCGATGCGATCGAAGAGGAATCGCCGCTCCTCGTTTAGCCATCCCTTGACCTGCACGAACGACAGAAACAGCAACCGCGAAAGAATCAGCAAGGCCTCGGCGTCCCTCGCTTCCTTCGATTCCGACGGATCGAGCGCCGCACTCACGTCGCGCACGGCGTCGCGGAAGCGCTCGAAGAAACGGCGCGTGATCCCCTCGCGATCGAGCGCCAGGTCGAAGATGCGCGGCAGGTTCTCGCCCGACGCGAGGAGGTTCAGCCGGTCGACGGAATGCGCCGACGGCTGCGCCAGATCGACGTCGAGACGGCGCAGCGCTCGGCCTGAAAGATCATAAATGGCGATGTTTTGATCGGCACACTTAATCAGTACTGATTTGGTGAGCACATTGTATTCGCGATAACTGCGCAGAAAGGCGGCGATCGCTTCCTCCCCCGCGCTCGATTGCAGGACAAAGAGATCGAAGCGCCGCGTGCGCGCGGCGAGATGAAGCGTCGAGTCGCCGTTCCAGTTCAGGGCGATCCCGCCCCGCCGCCACTCCTCGGGATCGATCACGATCGGCGCGGCGACCGGATAACCGAGCTCGTGAAGGAGGGTGAAGACGCCGTCGGCGCCACGGAGCTCGCGGAGACGGGCCGCGGTGATCATCGGGCCACCACCCGGCCGCCGGTTGCCTGGTTGCTTGGTTGCGTGGTTGCTGGGTGGTGGGCGGGACCGAGCAACCCAGCAACCGAGCAACTCAGCAACCCGGTTGGTACACTCGCCCCCCGATGCCGATCCGCTGGGCCTATCTCAAGCGCGTTCTCGCCGGAGCGATCTTCGGCCTGTACATGGCCCACCTGCTCTACTTTCTCAATCCGCAGGTCGACATCACGCCGGGCCGGCTGGCCACCGTCACGATCGTCTACGGCTTGATCTGCGGCTTCCTCTTCGGCTCGGCACTCTGGGGCTTGCGCATGCTGCGCGTGCGGATCTTCGGCAAGCCGGAATCGGAGCACTATCGCGCGCACGGCTTCGGCTTCGTCGTGCTCGCCGCGTTCATCTCCTCCTTCATCTATTGGATGCACCTCGTGCCGGTGCGGATCTATCTGCCGATCGGCGCCGTGCGCATCCTCAACAAGGCGACGAACCTCATCACGCTGACCGCGTTCATTCTTCTGGTGCTCTGGATCCTGGAACGCAACGCCGACCGCCGCACGTCGCGGCTGATCTTCGTCAGCGGATTCGTGGTGATCGCGGTCTCGTCGTTTTTCCTCTACCAGCGGCGCGACAGCTATCACACGGAGAAGCGGACCGCGGTCGTGGCGAACATCGGCGAGGTGGCCGGACAACGCCCGGTCATCCTCGTCGCCATTCGCAATCTTCCGTACGACTGGATCGTGACGATGGAGGGCGAGGGCGGCCTGCCGTTCTTCGAGCAGGCGCGCGACCGCGCCTACTTCACACGCCTCGAGCCGTTCCCGACCACCACTCCGAAGTCGCTCTGGGCCTCGCTCGCCACCGGCAAGCTGCCTTACCGCCATGGCGTGACGGGACGTTTCTCCTATCGCACGCCGCTCAACGGCACCGATCCGCAGGAGCGCTTTCTCCTGCTGCCGAGCGGCGTCGGCTTCCGCGCCTGGGGCTTGATCCCGCCCGTCCAACGCATCTCCGCCGCGCTCCCCTCGGGCTACGCGCTCCCGGTCTGGACGATGTTCGAGCGCCTGGCGTTCCACGCGTCGCTCGTCGGCTGGCCGTCCGCGACGTCGGGCGCGACGTTCATCGTCACCGACCACACGATCGAGCAGACGCACATGCCCGATCCGCCGGAGCTGACCGCGCTCGCGCCGCGGTTCGCCGTCGCCGGCCGCGCGCGCGATGCGGTGATGGGAGCACTGCGGCACGATTTCAAGGCCGCACTCGCCGCCCGCAGCGCGATCGCATCGCATCGCTACGAGCTCGACGTCGTGGCGCTGGAAGGATTCGCCGATGCCCAGGTCGCGCTGCACATCGGGACGAACACCCTTCCGCCGAAGACGTCGATGCGGGGCGAGATCGCGCGGCTGTACGCCGAGCAGCTGGATCGGATTCTCGCGCAGCTCGCGTACGATTTTCCCGATCACCTGCTGGTCGTGGTCTCCCCTTCCGCGCCGGTTCCTCCCGCATCGGCGGCCACGGTCTGGTCGCTGGTTCGCGACATCGTCGCCAACGATGATCCAGGCGCGGACGACGGCTTCGTGGTCATCACCGGACCGGATGTCGCGCACAAAGAGAATCCCGGCTCGGCCTACGCGGTCGATGTCGTGCCGACCGTGCTCTTCTCCGCCGGCCTCCCGGTCGGCCGCGACATGGACGGCCGCGTGCTGATCGACGCGTTCGGCGAGGAGTTCATCCGCCGCAGCACGCTGTCGGTGATCCAGACGTACGAAGCGCGCGAGATCATCACCAAGCGGGGCGGGTGATGACGGGGGACCGACGAGAGGCCTCCGGCGGGCGGGCCCGGCCCGCTGCGTTTGTCTTCGCGTAGATCGCGATTCGTACGACAGTCGCGAGTTCAGGCTAGGCCAACAAGCGTTGCGGGCCGTGCCCGCCCGCCGGAGGCCCCCGGTTGGTTCTCCCTTCATAGCTGCTCCCACTTGCGGCCGGTGAAGCGCAGCGTGCGGATCTTTGCGGAGGCGCCGTAGACGCGGACGGCGTAGATGCCGCCGAGGCCGTCGGTGAGGTAGATCGTGCCGGAGGTCGACTCGCCGATCGGCGAGAACGAGCAGATCTGCGAGCGGCCGAACTGCACCGGCGACGACGTGGGGGTCAGCTTGTCGCCGTCGGGATCGGGGATCGTCTTCGACAGCACGCCGATCGTGGCGGCGCCGTGATCGAGGACGAGCAGCGGTCGGGGTGGGAAGAGCGGGCGATCAATGCCGGCGGCGATGTCCTCAGTGCGCAGGCCGTCACCATCGCCATCGCTGTATTCGGCGTAGAGCCATTCGTTGCCCGACTGCTTGAAGCGGATGCCCGAGTTGTGGCCGGTGGTGATGGCGCGCATCCGTGCGCCGTGAAAGACCGCGCGGATCTCGCCGGTCGCGGCACGGACGGCGCTCCGGCGACGAAGCGAATTGAACGCCGGCGTCGCCACTCCCACGGTCATTCCGATGATGGCAACGACGATCAGCAGCTCTGCGAGGGTGTAGCCGTGTTGTTTGCTGGACACACTTATCTCCGAAGGGGGGCCGCGCGCACACTGCGCGCGGCCCCGGGTTGGTGGGATTGATGGAAGGATGGGTTGGAAGGATGGATTGGAGGGGCGGCGCTACTTCGACGCCGCGATGGCGGGCTTGCTCTTCTTGCTGCTGCTGCGCGGCTTGCGCGCGCCGTGGACCTTCTCCGCCAGCGTCGTCTTGCCGTCGACGGTCAGGTAGGAGCGGAGGCGCTCGAAGCTCTTCTCGCCGAAGCCTTTCACTTCCATCAGGTCAGTGGTCTTGGCGAACGAGCCGTGCGATTTGCGGTACTCGATGATCCGCTCGGCCGCTTTCACGCCGACGTGCGGCAGATAGGCGAGCTGCGTGGCGTCGGCGGTATTGATGTTGACGACACCCGACGGCGCCGGGGAGCCGCTCTGGGTCTGGGCGAATGCCGAGGTGCAGAGCGTGACGAGGATGACGATGGCAATGATGATTGGGGACTTCCGCATGGGTCTTAGTTCTCCTTTTTCTTTCTTTTGTTGTTTGATTGGTTGTTGATTCGGTTTGGCTTCTTTTTCTCCACTTGAATGTCTTGTCGACTCTCGGTTCCCGTTTGCTCTCTTCAGCACCACCTCCTTTCGCCGCCTATAGATTTCAAGCGCGGCGCCGGGTTGGCAGAAACGGGCATTTAATTGACTGGTAATGACTTAGGCGAGATTTGTGGATCGGAGTGATGTCAAAAACTTTTGCGCTTTTGCGGCTCCCGCTCACGCTTCTGCTGATTGCCGAGCCGTTTCGTAATCCGTCACGGGACACACGCCAATTTGGCGTGTCGGGTCCGACCATCGCTTACGCCGTCCTGGGCGACAGCACGGCCGCTGGGCAGGGCGCGCCTTATGAAGAGGGCATCGCCGTCATGACCGCTCGCAGGCTGGCGGAAACGCGAATCGTCCGGCTCACGAACTTCGCGGTGTCCGGAGCGAAGACCCGGGACGTTCTGGACGGACAACTGCCGGCCGCCGAGCGCGCCCGGCCCGATCTCGTCCTGATCTCGGTTGGAGCGAACGACGTCACTCATCTCACGAGCGTTCGTTCCGTTCGCTCCGATATCGTCCAAATCATTCGCCGTCTGCGGGCAGCGAACGCGGACGTCGTGATCGTCATGACCGGTTCACCCGACATGGGCGCTCCACCTCGGGTGCCGAGCGTGCTTCGACCCATCGCCGCGTGGCAGACCAGGCGCCTGAACCGGATGTTCGAATCGGTGGCCCGGGCCAACGACGTGACCTTTGCACCGATCGCGGCGGCTACCGGTCCATTGTTTCGGCGGGACCATTCGCTCTTTGCGGACGATCGCTTCCACCCGAACGATCGTGGCTATGCGACGTGGCTTCCAACGCTCGATCGCGCACTTGGCGATGCCCTCGGCCAATGTTCATCGCAAAGAAAAGAGGCGCCGTTGCCGGCGCCTCGGGTTCGTACTTCAGAATCTTCGTAAGGACTACTCGGTCGCCGGCTTCAAACCGCGCTCGATGAGCAGCGGCTCGACGATCGGATCGCGGCCACGGAAGTTGCGGTAGAGCACCGCCGCTTCGTTGCTGCCGCCGCGCGAGAGGATCATGTCGCGGAAGCGCTGGCCGTTCTCGCGGGTCATGCCGCCGTGCTCCTTGAACCAGTAGTAGGCGTCGTCGTCGATCAACTCGCTCCACATGTAGGCGTAGTAGCCGGCCGAATAGCCGCCGCCCCAGATGTGCGAGAAGTAGGTCGAGTGATAGCGCGGCGGGAGCTCAGCCATCGCGATCTTGAAACGCTCCAGCGCCGCTGGCTCGAACTTGTTCGCATCCTCGAGGCCCGTGCCGGGCGCCTGCGCGTGCCACGCCAGATCGAGCAGCGCGGCGGCGAGGTACTCCGTCGTCGCGTAGCCCTGGTTGAACGTGCGCGCCTTGCGGATCTTGTCGACGAGCGTCTGCGGCATCAGCGCGCCGGTCTTGTAGTGCTTCGCGTAGTTCGCGAAGACCGTCGGCTCGAGCGCCCAGTGCTCGTTGAACTGCGAGGGGAACTCGACGAAGTCGCGCGGCACGTTCGTGCCGGCCAGCGTCGGGTACTTCACGTTCGAGAACATGCCATGCAGCGCATGGCCGAACTCGTGGAACATCGTCGTGACGTCGTCGAAGCTGAGCAGCGCCGGCTGGCCGGGCGCTGGCTTCGTGAAGTTCGTGACGTTGAACACCACCGGCTTCGTGCCCATCAAGCCGCTCTGATCGACGAACGAATCCATCCACGCACCGCCGCTCTTGTTCGGACGCGAGTAGTAGTCGCCGTAGAAGAGGGCCATCGACTTGCCGTCGGCGTCGAAGACCTCGAACACCCGGACATCCTTCTGATAGACCGGGATGTCGTGGCGCTCCTTGAACGTCAGGCCATAGAGCTGATGCGCGGCGAAGAAGACGCCGTCGTGCAGCACGTGATCGAGCTCGAAGTACTGCTTCACCTCGGACTCGTCGATGGCGTAGTCGGCCTTGCGGACCTTCTCCGCGTAGTACTGCCAGTCCCACGCGGCGAGCTTGAAGCCGCCGTTCTCGGCGTCGATCTCTTTCTGCATCCGCGCCACTTCATCGCGCGCCTTGGCGGTCGATGCGGGAACGAGGTCGTTCAGCAGCTTGAGCGCGTTCTCCGGCGTCTTCGCCATCTGATCGTCGAGGACGTACGTGTCCCAGTTCGGATAACCGAGGAGCTTCGCCTTGTCGGCGCGGAGCTGGGAGAGACGGCTGATGAGCGCCGTCGTGTCGTTCGGGCCGCCGTGATTGCCGCGATGCGACGAGGCGTTGAAGAGGCGCTCGCGAACCGCGCGGTTCTGCAGGTAGACCAGCGCCGGCTGCTGCGTGGTGTTCTGCAGCGTCAGCACCCACTTGCCCGGCATCTTGCGGTCTTTCGCGCGCTCGGCCGCGGCGGCGACGTCGCTGTCGCTCAGGCCGGCGAGCTGCGACTTGTCGTCGATCACGATCGCCGAGGCGTCGGTATCGCCGAGGACCTTCTTGCGGAAGTCGGTGCTCAGCGTCGACTCTTCCTTGTTCAGTTTCCGCAGCGTGGCCTTGTCAGCCTCGGAGAGCTGGGCGCCGGCGCGGATGAAGTTCCGGTAGTAACGCTCGACCAGGAACTTCTGCTCGGCATCGAGTCCGGTGTCGCGCTTGTCGTAGATCGCCTTCACGCGCGCGAACAGCTTCGGATTGAGGTAGATCGCGTCGTTGTGCGCCGTCAGCTTCGGCGCCTCTTCCGCTTCGATCTTCTGAATCGCGTCGTTCGTGTTCGAGCCGGTCAGGGCGAAGAAGACCTTCGCCACGCGAGTCAGCAGTGCGCCGGAGCGCTCCATCGGCTCGATCGTGTTCGCGAACGTCGCAGGCTGCTTGCTGTTCGCGATCTTCTCGATCTCCGCGATGTTCTCCTTCATCCCCTGTTCCAGCGCCGGCTTGTAGTCGCTGTCCTTGATCCGGTTGAAGGGAGGGGCGTGGAACGGGAGGGTGCTGGCCTTGTAAAACGGATTTGCGGCCGGCGTCGTCTTCTTCGCCGCCGGTGCCTTGTCTGCGTGTGCCGTCAGGGAAACGATCAGACACAGAACGATCATGAGTGCGTAATTTCGTTTCATAACTCTGGTTAAATGCTCCGATCTTTTTTGGTATGCCGGGGTGAGGTGACGAACTGGTGATATCTACGGTACTCGCTGCAGCTCTCACACTATCAGCACTTACGACTCCGAGCGATCTGCACTGGCGCCTGATCGGCCCGTTCCGAGGCGGACGCGTGCTCGCCGTCAGCGGCGTGCCGGGGCAGCCGGAGCACTTCTACTTCGGCGGCGTCAACAGCGGCGTCTGGGAAACGAACGACGCCGGCCGCACGTGGCAGCCGATCTTCGACTCGCAGCCGGTCGGCTCGATCGGCGCGCTGGCGGTCTCGGAGTCGAATCCGAACGTGATCTACGTCGGGACCGGCGAAGCCGACATGCGCTCCGACATCTCGCAGGGCGACGGCATGTACAAGTCGGCCGATGCGGGCAAAACGTGGTCGCACATCGGCCTCGCCGATTCGCAGCAGATCGCCCGCGTGATCATCGATCCCTCGAATCCCGATCTCGTCTACGTCGCGGCCCTCGGGCATCCGTACGCCGCGAATCCCGAGCGGGGAGTGTTCCGTTCGAAGGATGGCGGGAAGACCTGGACGAAAGTGCTCGGGCCGAACGACGACACCGGAGCCATCGACCTCGCATTCGAGCCGGGCAATCCGCGCGTGATCTACGCCGCGCTCTGGCCGACACGCCGCACGCCGTGGTCGGTCTATCCGCCATCGACCGGTCCGGGCGGAGGACTCTTCAAATCGACCGACGGCGGCGATCACTGGACCGCGCTCACCGGACTGCCGAAGAATCCGGGGCGCATCGGCGTCGCGGTTGCGCCCTCGAATCCGCAACGCGTCTACGCAATCGTCGACGCCGGCGAAGGCGGCATGTACCGCTCGGATGATGCAGGCGCGACGTGGGCACGTGTTGGCACCGACGATCGGATCTGGAGCCGCGGCTGGTACTTCGGCGGCATCACCGTCGAGCCGAAGAACCCCGACGTCGTCTACTCCTGCAACGTCAATCTCTACCGCTCCACCGACGCCGGCAAAACGTGGGCGCCGGTGAAGGGCGCGCCGGGCGGCGACGACTACCACTCGCTCTGGATCGATCCCCAAAATCCGCAGCGCCGCATCCTCGGCATCGATCAGGGGGCCGTCGTCTCGACCAACGGCGGGCAGACCTCGACGAACGTCGATGAGACATGGTCCAGTTGGTACAACCAGCCGACCGGGCAGTTCTACCACGTCATCACAGACAGCCGGATTCCGTACTTCGTCTACGGATCGCAGCAGGACTCCGGCGCCGCGGGCGTGCCGAGCCGGACGAATACGATCGACGGCATCAGCATCACCGAGTTCCGTGAGATCACCGCGGGCGGCGAGAGCGACAACGTCGCGCCCGATCCGAAAGATCCGGACATCCTCTTCGGCGGACGGGTGGAGAAGCTCGATCTCCGCACCGGACAGACGCGCGACATCGATCCGACGCTCGCGCATCTCAACGTCGATCGCCGCACCTGGACGCTGCCGCTCGTCTTCTCGCCGCGCGATCCGAAGGTTTTGTACTTTTCGAATCAGCGCATGTTCCGCACCGACGACGGCGGCGAGCATTGGAGCGTCATCAGCCCCGACCTCACGCGCGAAGATCCAGGCATCCCACCAAATCTCGATGCGGCAACCGCGACTTTGCGCCCCGGCGTCGGCACGCGCTTCGGTGTCATCTACTCCATCGCGCCGTCACGCGTCGCCGATCACGATCTCTGGGCCGGCACCGACGACGGCCAGATCTGGCGCACGCACGATGAAGGAGGGCACTGGACGAACGTCACGCCGTCCGCGCTCACGCCATGGTCGAAGGTCGGCATCATCGAGGCGTCGCACTTCGACGCCGGCACCGCATACGCGGCCGTCGACCGGCATCGCCTCGACGACTTCAAGCCGTACATCTACCGCACGCATGACGGCGGCAAGAGCTGGCAGCCGATCGCGAACGGTCTGCCGACGACGGTCAATGTCGTGCGCGAAGATCCGGTGCAGAAAGGGCTGCTTTACGCCGGCACCGAGCGCGGGATCTCCGTCTCGTTCGACGACGGCGACCACTGGCAATCGCTGCAGCTCAACCTTCCCGCGACTTCGGTGCGCGACATCGACGTGCACGGGAACGACCTCGTGGTCGCCACGCACGGCCGCGCATTCTGGATCCTCGACGACGTCACGCCGCTGAGGCAGTCCGCGTCCTCCGCGCCGTTCCTCTTCAAACCAACGACCGCGATCCGTTTCCGCGGCGCGGGATTCACCGGCACTCCGATGCCAAAGGATGAAGCGCTCGCACCGAATCCGCCGAACGGCGCGTACATCGATTACCTGCTCGATGCACAAGCGAAGAACGTGACGCTCGAGATTCTCGACGAGCACGATGCGCTCGTTCGCCGTTACAGCAGCGACGATGCCGCGCCGGTTGCGAATCCGGCGAAGATGATGGTCGCGCCGGAGTGGTTCGTGTCGCCGTCGACGCTCTCCACGACGCCCGGCATGCATCGCTTCGTCTGGCCCTTCCACTATCCGGCGCGCAATGCGAAGGATGCGTACTCGACCGGAGTCTGGGCGCCGCCGGGAAACTACAAAGTCGCGTTGACGGTGGATGGCAATCGGATGTCGCAGCCGCTGACCGTCGTCCGCGATCCGCGCATCGCTCCGTACGACTACACCGCGCAGTTCATCCTCGCGCGCGAGGTCGATGAGGCGCACGCACGCATCGCCGCCGCACGCGCCGAAGCGGCCGCGGTAGTGAAGAAGAATCCGAAAGCCGCCGCACTCGCCGATAGCGCGCCGCCCTCGGCCTGGTGGCTGCCGCCGTCATCGACGACGTCGCTTCGCTACCTCGACCAGGCGCTGCAGAAGCTGCTCGGCGCCGTCGACAACGCCGACGCCCCGCCGTCGCCCGACGCGCTCGAGAGCTGGAGACAGTTGAAGCCTGCCGTCGATGAAGCGCTGCGCGCGTGGGAGGAATTGAAACGATGAACGGAGTTGACAGTTCACAGCCAACTGGCTTCCCCATCCGCCGCATCATCTTCGCGTCCGGCCTCGGGACGATGATCGAGTGGTACGACTTCTACATCTTCGGCAGCCTGGCGGTCGTGATGTCAGAGCTCATGTTCCCGAAAGGCGATCCCGGCTGGGCGCTGATCAAGACCTGGGCACTATTCGCCACCGGCTTCGTCGTCCGTCCGTTCGGCGCGGTGGTCTTCGGCCGGATCGGCGATCTCGTCGGACGCAAGTACGCGTTCCTCGTGACGCTGACGATCATGGGGCTGTCGACGTTTCTCATCGGCCTGCTGCCGACGTATGCATCGATCGGAATCCTCGCGCCGATCATCCTGCTCGTGCTTCGCCTGCTGCAGGGGCTCGCACTCGGCGGCGAGTACGGCGGCGCCGCGGTCTACGTCGCGGAGCACGTCCCCGACAACAAGCGCGGCTACTACACGAGCTTCATCCAGGTCACCGCCTCGCTCGGCCTCTTCGTCTCGCTCGGCGTGGTGCTGGCGGTGACGAAGGCGATGCCCGACGCCGCCTTCAAGGCCTGGGGCTGGCGCATTCCGTTCCTCGCCTCGCTCGTCCTCGTGGCGATCTCGTTCTACATCCGCTCGAAGATGCAGGAGTCGCCGCTCTTTGCCTCGATCAAGGCCCAGGGGAAGTCGTCGCTCGCGCCGTTGCGCGAGAGCTTCGGCAACTGGGCCAACTTTAAGATCGTGCTGCTCGTTCTCTTCGGCGCGACGGCGGGACAGGGCGTGGTCTGGTACACGGGCCAGTTCTACGCTCTGTCGTTCCTGCAGACGGTGCTGAAGCTCGACCTCGCCACGTCGAGCATCATCGTGGCCATCGCACTGCTGTTCGGGATGCCGTTCTTCGTCCTCTTCGGCGCTCTCTCCGATCGGATCGGACGGCTGAAGATCATGATGGCCGGCAATCTCATCGCCGCGATCACCTACATCCCGATCTACCACGCGATGAAGGCGAACGGCGATCCCGCGCATCCGAACATCGCGATGCTCGCGCTGCTGGTGTTCGTGCAGGTGATCTACGTGACGATGGTCTACGGCCCGATCGCCGCGTTCCTCATCGAGGCCTTCCCGGCCCGCATCCGCTACACGTCGTTCTCCCTCCCCTACCACCTCGGCAACGGCTGGTTCGGCGGCACGCTCCCACTCATCGCCGGCCTGCTCGTGGCGAAGACGCACAACATCTACGCAGGGCTGTACTGGTCGATCGGCATCGCGCTGATGACGTTCATCGTCGGGTCGCTGACGCTGAGCGAGAGCCATCGGACGAAGATCTGGGACGAGGTGGCCACCTAACGTGGTGCGACGCGACTGAGGGCAAGAAACCCCGCCAGCGGGAAGAGTGTCGCTCGCGTGGCACGGCCACGCGAGCGAACATCCAGCATGAGCAGAGGGAGTTTCTTAGCAGCGGAGTCGAGGGATGACGGCGGAACGGGCTATACTCGTTTCAGGCGCCCGATGAAGGAAAAGCGTGAGATCTATCGCTTCCTCCACGTCACACCGCGCCGCATCTACGAACAACTCGATCAGTACGTCATCGGCCAGAAGCACGCCAAGGAAGTGCTGGCCATCGCCGCGTACAACCACCTCAAGCGGATCGAGTATCTGAAATTCGGCGGCGAAGTCTCGATCCGCAAGTCGAACATCCTGATGATCGGGCCGACCGGCGCGGGCAAGACCTATCTCGCCCGCACGCTGGCAAAGATCCTCGACGTGCCGTTCGCATACAACGACGCGACGGCGTTCACCGAGGCGGGGTACTACGGCGAGGATGTCGAGGTGGCGATCGGACGGCTGCTCTACGCCACGAATCAGAACGTCAGCTCGGCGGAGAACGGCATCGTCTTCATCGACGAGATCGACAAGATCGCGCGGCGCGCGGGCGGCGCACGCACCGGCGCGGGAGCGCGCGACATCGGCGGCGAAGGGGTTCAGCAGGCGCTGCTGAAAATCCTCGAGGGCGAGAAGATCTTCGTGCCGATCAACGTCACGGCGCACTGGAACAAGTACGACTACGTCGAGATCGACATCTCGAACATCCTCTTCATCTGCGCCGGCTCGTTCTCCGATATGGACGACGCGCTGGACGGAAAGCCAATCGGATTCTTCGGCGAAGGTCCGGCCGGACGCCACGAAGCTTCGACCGAGGATCTCTCGAAGTACGGCTTCCTACCCGAGCTCCTCGGGCGCCTGCCGGTGCGCGTGCAACTCGACGAGCTCTCCGCCGACGATCTAGTGTCGATCCTGACGCAGCCGCGCGAGGCGATGATCCCCGAGTACCAGCGGCTCTGCGCGCTCGATCAGATCCAGCTCGACTTCTCGCACGGGGCATTGCTGGAGATCGCGAACGCCGCGCTCCGGCAGAAGCTCGGCGCGCGGGCGCTGCGGGCGATTCTGGAGAAGGTTCTCCATCCGATCCTGTTCGTAGCGCCGGAGCGGGCGGGGGAGCGGATCGTCATCGAGCCGCACGACGTTCAGCGGGCGATCCCCCACGCCTTATCCTGAGCGCAGCGAAGGATCAATCAAGGCGCCGGGAGGATCGAGCCGACACGTGCGGCGCCTGAAGGATGCTCATCGCGGCGCCTTGGTTGATCCTTCGTCGCTTCGCTCCTCAGGATAAACTGCTGATGGTGCGCGCGATCGGCATCTCCGCGAAACACTCCTCCCCCGAAGCGCTGGCGTATGCCGCGCAGACGGCAAGCGATCTGCGGAAGCGGGGACTGACGATCTGCTTCGATGAAAAGACCGCCGGGGCGCTCGGCGATCTGAAGCCGTGCTTCACCAAATCGAACATCGGTCAACATGTTGATCTTCTCGTGACGTTCGGCGGCGATGGCACGCTGCTGGCCATCGCCCGACACGCGCCCTCGACCGTTCCGATCCTCGGCGTGAACATGGGAACGCTCGGCTTCCTGACCGAGATCCGCGTCGAAGAGTTTCCGATGGTCCTCGAGCGCGTCCTCGCGGGCGACTTCCGCCAGGAGCCGCGCGTCACGTTCGACGTCACGGTCAACGGGCCGAACCGCGACGACAGCGTCTACCGCGTGCTCAACGACGCGGCGATCAACAAGAGCGCACTGGCGCGCATCATCGAGATCAAGCTGAACGTCGCGGGCCTCTTCGTGACGACGTTCCGCGCCGACGGCCTCGTCGTCTCGACGCCGACTGGATCGACGGCCTACAACCTCTCAGCGGGCGGCCCGATCATCTATCCGACGATGGAAGCGGTGGTCATCACGCCGATCTGCCCGCACATGCTGACGAACCGGCCGATCGTCCTCCCCGACGATCTCGACGTCGAGATCAGCATCGAGAGCCGGAGCCAGTCGCAGGAGATCTACCTCACGCTCGACGGCCAGGAAGGCTTCCCGATCAACGACGACGACCGCGTCTGCATCCGCAAGTCGCACCATCACGTGATGATGGTGCAGTCGCCCGACAAGAGTTACTTCGACGTGTTGCGGACCAAGTTGAAGTGGGGCGAGGCGTAGGCCTCGTACCTCGCGCGCACGTTCCGCACATACGCCTGCGTCTCGGGATACGGCGGCACTCCGTTGTAACGCAGCACCGCGCCGGGACCGGCGTTGTACGCGGCGAGCGTGAGGTCGAGATCGCCGTGGAAGGTGTCGAGCAGCGTGCGCAGATAGCGCGCCGCGCCGAAGACGTTGTCGTGCGGATCGAAGATGTTCGTGATGCCGAGAAAGCGGGCGGTGGCCGGCATGAGCTGCATCAGGCCGCAGGCGCCGGCGCGCGACGTCGCATTCGGATTCATCGCCGATTCGCGTCCCGCCACCGCGACGAGCAGTCGCGGATCGACGCCATGCGTCTGCGCGGCATCGTGAAAGAGCGATCCGAACGGAGTCTCGACGTTCGCACTCGAATCGAAAACGGCCGCCCCGTAAGGCTGATACGCAAGACCGCGTGTGGATCGCAGCGTCACCAGCGCCTCACGGATGTTGCCGAAGAAGCGAACCGCCGTGATGGCGTTGCCTTTGTTCGTGATGACGACCTTGCCCGGCTTGCGGATGCCGGTATGCGGAACGTCGGCGGCACTGAAGCGCCGGTCGTCGGCGTGCGCGATGGAGGCGAAGAGCAGCGCGGCGATGAATAACTTTTTCACGGGCGAGATGGGAACGGCGCAGTCCTATCGCGAATTTCAACAAGGTACGATGTCGGGATGAAGCTCATCCGTTGCCTCGCCGCGATATCGTTGCTTGCGCTCGGTTGCAAAACGATCCCAAAAATCGTGCACAGGACGCCGCCCGTGACCAATGAAGTGATCTTTGCCGGCGGCATCGTGGTCGCCGGCGACAGCCAGAGCCCGCGCTCGAATTACGCGATCTACGTCGGCGACGGCATCGTCCGCCAGGTCGATGAGGCCGCCATCGTGCGCAAGAAGCATCCGAAAGCGCGCGTGATCGACGTCAGCGGTGCGACGATTCTCCCCGGCCTCACCGACGCGCATGGCCACCTCTACGGCCTCGGCCTGAAGCTCGACGTCGTCGACCTGACGGAGACGCAGTCGATGGATGAGATCGTCTCGCGCACGAAGGAGCGCGCCGCCCGCGCCGCGGCAGGCGAGTGGATCCAGGGTCGCGGATGGGATCAGAACGACTGGCCCGACAAGCAGTTCCCGACCGCGGCGCAGATCGATGCGGCGATCACCGATCATCCGGTCTGGCTCAAGCGCGTCGACGGCCACGCCGGAGTCGCGAACAGCGCGGCGATCAACGCGGCGGGTATCACGGCATCGACCGCCGATCCCTCCGGCGGCCGGATCATCCGCGACGCGAGCGGGAATCCGACCGGCGTCTTCGTCGACGAAGCACAGCAGCTGATCGAGTCGAAGATCCCGCCGGTCTCGTTCGCGCTGCGCAAGGAGCGCGTGCTGAAAGCGGCACAGACGATTGCTGCGAACGGCCTCACCGAAATGCACGACGCCGGCGCCGATGGGGACACGATCCGCGCTGTGAAGGAGCTGATCGACGAGAAGCGCTTCCCGATCCGCGTCTACACGATGGTGAGCGACGAGCCGGCGCTGGTCACCGAATGGCTCGCACGCGGTCCGCTGATGGAGTACGGCAACCGCCTCACCGTCCGCTCGATCAAGGTGTACGCGGACGGCGCGCTCGGCAGCCGCGGCGCCGCGCTGCTCGCGCCGTACAGCGACGATCCGGGCAACAGCGGCCTGATCCTCGCCGACACGAATCACATCGCTGATGTGGCGAAGCGCGCGATCGCGGCCGGCTTTCAGGTGAACACACATGCCATCGGCGATCGCGGCATGCACAACGTGATCGACGGATACGAACAGGCCGGCGTATCGCCCGAGAAACGATTCCGCATCGAGCATTTCCAGGTCGTCGCGCCGCGCGACTTCGGGCGCATCGCCACCGACGGCATCATCGCGTCGATGCAGCCGACGCACGCGACGAGCGACATGGACTGGGCCGAGACCCGCGTCGGCCCACAACGAATCCGCGGCGCCTACGCCTGGCGCACCGTCCTCAAATCAGGCGCCCGCCTCGCCCTCGGCTCCGACTTCCCCGTCGAGGCCGTCAATCCGTGGTTCGGCATCTACTCCGCCGTGACCCGCCAGGATCAGAAGGGCAACCCCCGCGGCGGCTGGTATCCCGAGCAGCGCCTGACGCTCCCCGAAGCGATCCGCGGCTTCACCGCGGACGCCGCATACGCAGCGTTCGAGGAAGGAACCCGCGGCACGATCGAGCCCGGCAAGCTCGCCGACTTCACGATCGTGGAAGGCGATGTGTACTCCACCCGGGCGTCAGAGTTGTGGAAGACGAAGGTGCGGATGACGGTGGTGGGTGGGGAGATCGTCTACCAGCATTAGAATCAAGCCATGTCGAGCACATTCCGAGGGAGGCTTCGTGAAGCGGAGGAGTTCTTCATGGGGCGCGGAAAAGTGCATCAGACGATGGAACGGATCACCGAGCGGCTGACGAAGGCAGGCATCCCGTACGCGATCATCGGGGGGATGGCGATCAACGCGCACGGATTGGAGCGAGTAACGACGGACGTTGATCTGCTCACAACGCGAGAAGGACTCGACGAGATCCACAAAACGGTAGTCGGTCTCGGCTTCGTACCGAACTTTCCAGGTGCGCGGAAAAAGTTGAAAGATACGACCACGGGCGTCGACGTTGAATTCATCACGACAGGCGAATACCCCGGCGATGGAAAACCGAAGCCGGTGGTGTTTCCCGATCCTCGCGACGTTTCCGTCGACATTGAGGGTCTCAGTGTCATCAGTCTCGACAAGCTGATCGAGCTGAAACTGGCGTCGGGCTTATCGGCTCCTCATCGCGTCAGCGACATCGGCGATGTTGCGCGTCTGATTCAGGCCCTGAAGCTGCCACGCGAATTGGGTGAGAAGCTCGACGCATCCGTCCGATACGAGTACTACCGACTGTGGGACGCATCCCAAAACGTCTGGGATCCTTCCGCCGGCTAGACCTCGAAATCCTCAAAGTGCGTCAACGCCCGGAAGGCCGCGTACCGCTCCTGCACATCATTCAACGTGATCTCGCGCAGACGGTCGAGCGAAAACTTCTCCACCGTGAACGACGCGAGCACGCTGCCGAAGACCACCGCGCGGCGGAACTCGTGCGGGTGCAGCTCGGGACGTGAGGCGAGGTATCCGAGGAAGCCGCCGGCGAAGGTGTCTCCGGCGCCGGTGGGATCGAAGACGGTCTCGAGCGGATACGCCGGGGCAGCAAACACGGCCTCGGACGTGATCATCAGTACGCCGTATTCCCCGCGCTTGATGACGATCGTCTTCGGACCAAGCGCGAGGATGCCGCGCGCGGCCTTCACCAGGTTCGAGTCGTTCATGAACTGCCGCACTTCGGCCTCGTTGATGATCACGAGGTCGACTTCGCGCATCACCCGCTCGAGCTCCGCGCGCTTGATGTCGATCCAGAGATTCATCGTGTCGAGCGCGACGAGCCGCGGACGCTTGCACTGATGCAATACATCGAGCTGCAGCTCGGGATGAATGTTCGCCAGGAACAGGACATCGGTCTGCCGCTGCTGCTCGTTGAGCCGCGGCTGAAAGTTGGCGAAGGCGTTGAGCTGCGTGTCGCGCGTCTTCGCCACATTCAGGTCGAAGCCGTATTCGCCGCTCCAGAAGAACGTCTTCTCGCCTGCGATGCGTTGCAGGCCGTCGAGATTGATGCGCCGGCCCTTGAACACCGACGCTTCCTCGTCGCCGAAATCGTCGCCGACCACCGCGACGATCGAGACGTCGCCGAAGTACGAAGCGGCCACCGAGAAATACGTCGCCGATCCGCCGATGCAGCGGTCGACCTTTCCGAACGGAGTCTGAATGGCGTCGAACGCGACGCTGCCTACGACCAGGATGCCCATGGAGCCCTCACTTGATGTATTTGCCGATGATCGGCGCGAGATCGTCCTTCACCTTCTGCGGGATGCGCGCGGGATCGGTGACGATCGCGAACTGCAGCGCGCTCGCGCAGGCACAGCCGCGCGTCCGTTGCGCGACATGCGGTACGGTCGCGCGGAGGATCTTCTGCGCCATCCTGGCGTTCGCGTGCAGCACAGCCATGATCGCCTCGACCGTCACGTCCTCCTCCGACTCGTGCCAGCAGTCGTAATCGGTGACGAGCGCCATCGTGGCGTAACAGATCTCCGCCTCGCGGGCGAGCTTCGCTTCCTGCAGGTTGGTCATGCCGATGACGTCGACGCCCCAGCTGCGATAGAGCTTCGACTCCGCGCGCGTCGAGAACTGCGGCCCTTCCATGCAGACGTAGGTGCCTCCGCGGTGCGCGGTCGCGCCCTGCTCGCGCGCCGACTCGTACAACGCATCGGAGATCGCACCGCACATCGGATCGGCGAACGTCACGTGTCCGACGATGCCGTTGCCGAAGAACGTGTCGGGGCGATGCCGTGTCCGGTCGATGAACTGATCGGGGAAGACGATGTCGGTCGGCTTGTACTGCTCCTTCATCGAGCCGACCGCGCTCGCGGAAAGAATCGTCTGCACGCCGAGCGTCTTGAATCCGTAGATGTTCGCGCGGTAATTCAGCTCGCTCGGCAGGAGACGATGCCCGCGTCCGTGCCGCGACAGGAACGCCACGCGAATGCCGTCGAGATCTCCGATCATGAAGGCATCGGACGGATCGCCGAACGGCGTCTGAATCGAATTCTCTTCGACGAGCTTCAGCCCGTCCATTTCGTAAAGGCCGGAACCGCCGATGATGCCGATCTGTACGTCAGGCATGACGCCACCTCTTCACCACCGCGTCGTCGATCGCCGCCGCGACCCGCACCGCGAGCTCGACCGCTTCCAATCCATCCTCCGCCGAAACGACGGGACGGGTCCGGTTGCGCACGCACTCGACGAACGACTCGAGCTCGGCGCGCAGCGGCTCTTTCTTCTCCACCGTGATGTCGAGCGGCTCGATCGAGCGGCCCGAAAGGCGATAGCCCTTCACTTCCTGCTCGCGCGTGTCGACCGAGATGTAGGCGTCGCGGCCGAAGAAGCGGATCTTGCGCACACGGTCCTGCGACACGCGGCTGGCGGTCAGATTCGCCACCGCGCCGTTCGCCATCTCCAGCCGCACGTTCGTGATGTCGACCTTGTCGGTCAGCACAGGAATGCCGACGGCCTTGATGTCGACGATCGGCTGTCGGAGCAATGAGAGAACAAGATTGAGGTCGTGGATCATCAGATCGAGCAGCACGTCGACATCGAGCGAGCGCGCGACGAAGACACCGAGGCGCTCGGCCTCGATGTAGCCGACGTCGTGGAGCAGCGGCGCGACCGCGACGATCGCCGGGTTGTAGCGCTCGACGTGGCCGACTTGGATGATCCGTCCGCGCTCTTTGGCGATGTCGATCAACCGCCGCGCGTCGTCCGCCGACGCGGTGATCGGCTTCTCGATCATCACGTCGACACCCGCGTCGAGCAGCTCGCGCGCGACATCGAAATGCGTGACGGTCGGCGTGGCGACGACGGCGCAATCGATCTCTTTCGCCAGCGCCGCCACCGACTCGAAGCGGCGCAGTTTCAGGTTTTCTTCGACCTCGGCGGCGATCGCGTCGCTCGTCTCGACGAAGCCGACCGCCTGGACGCTGACGGCGGCCGACGGGCCGCGCATCTCCGTGAGAATGCGGGCGTGGAGGCGGCCGAGGTAGCCGGTGCCGATGACTCCGGCGCGCATCAGCGGATGATCCCGCGCTTCGAGCTGCGCACGAAGTCGACGAGGTACTGCGTCTCGGCGAAGAAGCCGAGCTCCGTTTCGATCTTCGTCAGCGCCTGTTCGAGCAGGAGCTTCGAGCGGACGAGGATCCGATACGCGCGTTGCAGCGCCTCGATCGTCTCCTTCGTGAATCCCTTCCGCTCCAGGCCGATGTGGTTCACGCCATATGTTTTCGCCGGGCGGTTGCCGACCGTCTTCACGAACGGCAGCACATCCTGAGTGCAGATCGAGCCGCCGCCGATGAAGGCGTGATCGCCGACTCTGCAGAATTGATGGACGGCGCTGAATGCGCCGATCGTCGCGTAGTCGCCGATCTCGACGTGTCCGGCGAGCGTGGCGTTGTTCGCGAAGATCGTTCCGTCGCCGACGTGGCAGTCGTGCGCGACGTGGCTGTACGCCATCAGGAAGTTGTTCGAGCCGATCGTGGTGATGCCGCCGCCACCGACCGTGCCGCGGTTCAACGTGACGAACTCGCGAAAGACGTTGTCGTTGCCGATGACGAGCTCGGTCCGCTCGCCTTTGAATTTCAGATCCTGCGGCTGGGTACCGACGGAGGCCTGTCCGAAGAAATGATTGCGCTCGCCGATCGTGACCGGACCTTCGATGCGCATCATCGGACCGATGATCGTGCCGGCGCCGATGGTGACGTTCGGTCCGATGACCGAGAAGGGGCCGATGACGACGTCCGGGGCGATGGCTGCTTCACTGCTGACGATTGCGGATGGGTCGATCTGCGCCATCGTCACTCCGGCCTGTCCGTCATCACGCTCAGCAGCTCTGCCTCGGCCACGACGTTTCCGCCGACCTTCGCAACGCCTTTGATGCGCGCCGTGCTGGAGCGACGCTGCAGCACCTCGCACTCCAGGATCAGCTGATCGCCGGGAACGACCGGTTTGCGGAAACGCGCTTTGTCGACGCCGCCGAACATGAAGAGCTTCTTCTCGCGGTCGGGCAGGTCGAGCAGGAAGATGATCGCGCCGCATTGCGCCATCGCTTCGACGATGAGCACGCCCGGCATCACCGGCGCGCCGGGGAAGTGCCCCTGGAAGAACGGCTCGTTGGCCGTGACGTTCTTCAGGCCGACGATCCGCTTCCCTTCCTCGAGCTCAAGGATGCGGTCAACGAGCAGCATCGGGTAGCGATGCGGCAGTAGCTTGAGAATCTGCTGAATGGTCAACATATTTACCTTTTCACTCGCGTGTCATCCTGAGGCGCGCAGACGCCGAAGGACCCGTAGCTCGCTCGCGAGGCGCCTGAAGTTACGGTTCCTTCGCCGTCTGCGCGGCTCAGGATGACACCTTGCCCTTAATCAATCTCTTGATCATCGCCTCGCGGCGCGCGAACTCGCGGAATGGCACGGCCGGAATACCCATGACTTTCGTGTTCTCCGGAACGTCGGCCAGGACGGCGCTTTTCGCCGCGACCTGCACGCCGCTTCCGATCTTCAGATGGCCGGCGAAACCCGACTGACCGGCGACGACGACGTAGTCACCGAGCTCCGTCGAGCCGGCGATCCCCACCTGCGCTACGAGCAGGCAGTGCTTGCCGACGCGGACGTTGTGTCCGATCTGCACCAGATTGTCGATCTTCGTCCCTTCACCGATCACCGTCTCGCCGAGCGCGGCGCGATCGATCGTCGTCCCGGAGCCGATCTCGACGTCGTCCTCGATCCGGACGATCCCGACCTGCGGAATCTTGTGATGCCTTCCGCCATGCGTCGCGAATCCGTAGCCGTCGGAGCCGATCACGACGCCGCTGTGGAGGATGCAACGATCGCCGATCTTCGTCCCGTTGTAGATCGCCACCTGCGAGTGGATGATGCAGTCGCTGCCGATCGTCGTGCCTGCCGCAATCGTGACGTTCGGATAGATGACCGTGCCGTCGCCGATCACTACGTCGTCGCCGATGGCGACAAAAGCGCTGACCGCGACATTGCCGCCGAGACGCGCCGACTCCGCGATCGAGGCCTGCGGCGAGATGCCGGACGGCACGGGGCGCTTCGCGAACCAGCGCGCAACGACCTGCGCGAGCGAGAAGTACGGATCGTCGACCCGAATGAAGCGCCGGTCATCCCCTTCGAGCGACTTCGAGACGAGGATCGCGCCGGCGCCGGTCGTCGCGAGCTGCGGCGCGTATTTCGGGTTCGAGAGGAAGCTCAGCTGACCGTCGCCGGCGGCCGAAAGCGAAGCCACGCCGGCAATCTCCAGCTCGCGTGGTCCGGCGTAGCTTCCGCCGACAAAGTCCACGATTTCCCCGATCGGGACGGACATGGCCGCGCATTGTAGCGTCATCGCCAAAATAAAAAGCCTCCCGCGATGGGGAGGCTTTCCGCACTGCGATTGCAGTGATCCGTCGTTACTTCTTCGGCGCTGCCGGGGCGTTCTCGGCGCCCTGTGCGGCGTTGAAGCGGACGATCACGGTGTCGGTGATGTCGATGGCATCCGAGGCGTACACGAGACCCGACTCGAACTTGTTGAAGATGGCCGCAAGGCCCATCTCTTTGCCCATCTGGTCGATCACCGGCTTGATCTTGTTCTCGAGCTCGAGCAGCGTCTTGTCGCGAGCCTCGCTGACCTCGCGGTCGGCGTCCTGCGCGTAGCGCTGCATGGCGATCTTCTTGTCCGAAAGATTTTTCGTCATTTCGGTCAGCTTGTCTTCGCTGAGCGACAGCTTCTTGGAGTTGATGTCGTTGTCGAGGGTCGCGATCTCCTCGTCCATCTTCTTGGCGCGGGTGATGCGGTCTTCCTGCATCTTCTTCAACTTCTCGTAGGCCTGCTTCCCGGCAGTCGACTGCGCGAGAACCTTCTGCACGTCGATGACCGCAACGCGCGACGGCGCGCCCTGAGCGAACATCGGAGTCGCCGCCAGTGCGGCAACCGCCATCGTGATGAGCACCTTCTTCATGAACTCTCCTTTGATCTCTTTGGACATCCGATGATATCGGACGCTAATTAGTACGTATTCCCGATGGTGAACTGGAAGCCTTCGAAGTTGTCGCCCACCTTCTTGCGCGGGTTGACCGCGTATATGAAGCGGAGCGGGAACTGGAAGACGGGCAGGAAGATCCGCAGCTCCGCGCCGGTCGAAAAGCGCGTCTTCGACAGGTCCCACCGCTCGTTGTAGTTGTACGAGAAACCACCGTCTGCGAAGAGCACGAACCGCAGCGGATCGTTGATCTTGTAGATGTACTCGAGATTGACGACGTCGTACTTGTAGCCGCCGACGCTGCTCGCGAATCCGTTGATCGTTTCCTTCGGGCCGAGGTCGCCGAGGCGGAAGCCGCGGACCGAGTACTCGCCGCCGACGAGGAACCGCTCGGACTGCGGAACGCAGAGCTGTTCCTTCGATTCCGCCTGCTCGGCATAGGTCGTGGCGCAGTTCTTGTCGAGCGGCTTGATGTAGCCCCCCTCGGCGTTGACGCTGAAAGAGACCTTCTTCGACAGCTTGAAGAACTTCGTCGCCGTGACGGTCGGCTTGAGGATGTGGATCGTGCCGCCGAGCGGACCGCCGGAGAAGACGGCCGAGAGGAGCAGGCGTCCGCCGCGGGTCGGATCGTACGGGTTGTCGCGCGAATCGAACGCGTACGACGGTCCGATCGACGAAGTGGTGAACCGGAAGTCGGCGACGTCAGTCAGCGGCACGTTGCCGTTTTCGTCCGGCTTCTCGGTGGTCTCGTAGTGCTGGATGGAGCGCTCGACGCCGTACACGAGCGAAAGGCTGTCGAAGCGATGCAGGCGGTAGCCATAGGCGATCGTGCCGCCCTTGCCGCGATCTTCGAAGCCGACCGAGAGCGGGTACTTCGTGTTGCGGTTGAAGATCGAGATGCCGAGGCTGTTCGGCGTATCGAAGAACCAGGGATCGGAGTACGAGAAGCTGAAGAGGTTCGTCCGGCTGCCCTTCTGGAACGACATGCCAAGCGTCTCGCCCTCGCCGAGGAAGTTCCTCGTCGAGAATTGCGACTGAATGAAGAAGCCGCCGCCCTCGGAGTATCCGCCGCCGAACTGGACGTCGTTCTTCCCTTCCTCGTTCCCCTTGACCGTGATGTCGACGGTCTTCGACTCCTGGTTGACCTTGAAGTCGGGGTTCTCGGAGACCTTGAAGTATCCGAGCTGGCCGAGCTTGTAGATGCTCGACTTGAAGGTCTCCATGTCCATGATCGAGCCTTCCTCGAGGAAGATCTCGCGGCGGAGGACCTTGTCTTTCGTCGTGGTGTTTCCCACGAACTCGAGCTTGCCGAGACGGAACTGATCGCCTTCGTAGACGGTCATGTTCACGTCCATGACGTTGCCCGGACGCTCGACGTACTCTGGATTGACGTACGCGTAGATGTAGCCGCGCATCCGGTAGGCATCGCCGAACGCATCGGCGCGGGTCTGGATCGGCTTGCGGCGGATCGTGTCGCCCTTCTTGATCGGCCATTCGCCGATGAGCTGCTGATTCGTGAAGACCTTGTTCCCGTTCACGGCGACGTCGCCCATCTTGTAGACGGGACCTTCCTTGACCGGGATCACCAGACGGACGCGCTGCTTCTTCCGCCCCTTGACCTGTATGACCTGCGGCTCGCCGAAGGAGACGCCGTAGTAGCCGTAGTCCTGGTAGAAGTTCTTCAGGTTCTCGAGATCCTCGTCGAGCTTCGACGGGATGTAGAGGTCCTTCTTCCGGATCCACGAGATGATGCCGTGCGGCTTCACCTCTTTCATCGCATACCGCAGACGGCGGTCGGAGAACTTCGTGTTGCCGGTGAACTCGATCGAGGCCACCTTCGCCTTGATGCCTTCATTGATATTGAAGACGAGGCGCTTCTCGCCCGGCGTGGCCAGATCCTCGCTCGCCGTCTCGACCGTCACCCCTTCGTATCCGTTCTCGGTGTAAGCCTTGCGGATCGATTCGGCGGCGCGCCGGATCAGCGTCTGCTCGACCGTGTTTCCGATGTGAAGGTCGATCTTGTCCTTCTCGAGCTGCTCGGTGATCTTGTTGGTGGCCAGGTCCTTGTTGCCCCGGTACTCGACGGAGCCGATGCGCGGACGTTCCTTCACGATCGCGCGAATGACCACGCCCCCCTGCTCTCCCTTGTCGGCCTCGAGACGGATGTCGTCGAAAAGGCCGGTCTGCCAGAGGTTGAGGAAGTTGTGCTGCAGGAGATCAGGGTTGTAGGGCTCCCCGGGAAGGACGCCGAGGTAGACGCGGATCGTGTCGCTGGCGACGGTCGAGTTGCCGACTGCCTCGAAACGCTCGATCTTCTGTCCGGCCATATTGCCGTTCCCTTTCGGGATCGGCGGCGCGCCTGCGGGAGGCTTGTTCAGCGGGGCGTCGGTGATGTGGCCAGTCGAGGGGGTATCGACGATCGTCCCGGGTTTCGGCCGTGGCGGCTGTTGCTGGGTCGCCGTCTGCGCCTGCAAGGCGGTATTGGCGGCCAGCATGACCGCAAGAGAGGTAGGTAGCAGTCGATTCATAGATGTGGTTAAGAAACCCTAGGCTGAGACGACCGAGGCCGGGTTCAGGTAACGCGGAGGCAGAACAGCCCGGAAGTGCGGCGCATTCTACAGCATGCCGCTCATTTCGCAGGGGCTAGCCATATGTGGCTAAACCGTTGCCAAAAGACCAGTTCTCCTTCGTCACTTCGACCAGCGAGATCAGGACGTCGTCGGGGCGGACGTCGAGCGTCTGGCCGAGTCGTGCGACGATGCCGGCGTAGAGACTCTTCTTGATCTCCAGCGTCCGTCCATGATTCAGCGTGATCTCGACAACGATCAGTTCCTCGGAGCGATTCACGCCTCCGTAGGTCGGGTGGGCAATCAGCTCGTCCGGCTCCAGCTGCCGGATGATCTGGAAGCGATCGTCCGCCGGGACGTTGGCATGCGCGACGAGCGCTTCGTGGACGCAATCGGCGGCCGTCCGGAGGAACTCAGGTGACTTGCCACGGCGCAGCGAGAGTTTCACGAGAGGCATTGGTGCGACATTCTAAACGCGCTTTCCTGATCGTCACCCTCTTCTGCGCGACGGCCGTTGGGGCACCCGTCGTCACCATCGCACCTCGCGAAGGAGTGCTCCGCTTTGCCGTTGTCGGCGACGCGGGAGACGGAACCGATGCGGTCGCGCGAGGCATCGCCCGCGTCCATGCCGCGAAGCCGCTCGACGCCATCATTCTTTCGGGCGACAACATCTATCCGTGCGGCGTGAAGTCTGTCGACGATCCGCGCTGGGCGGTCCTCCAGCCGCTCATCGCACTTCATCTGCCGCTCTTCCCGGTCCTCGGCAATCACGACTACTGCGGCAATCCCGACGCGCAGATCGCGGCGAGCGCCCGCTTTCCGGAATGGCACTTCCCCGCACGGGAGTACCTGCTGCAGGGCGGAGTGGCGGATTTCGCGATGATCGACACGACTCCGTACGTTCGCGGCCGCGCGCCGGCTCCGGACATCGGCGCAATGCTGGCGAACGCCCACGCAACATGGCGGATCGTCGTCGGCCATCACACGATCGTCTCGTCCGGCTACCACGGCTACTTCCCCCGCCGCGAACATCACCGGATGATCGCGTTGCTGAAGCCGATGCGCGCCGCACACGTCAACCTCTACGTCTGCGGCCACGACCACCACCTCGAGCTCATCGACGGCAAGCCGCGCATGCTGGTCAGCGGCGCGTCGTCCGACCCGGTCGCGCCGATCGCCCTCCATCCGCACACCATCTATCCCGAGACGACCGAAAAACAGAGCGGGTTCGCGGTGGTGGAGCTGACGCGGGGAACGATGACAGTGACGTTTTTCGATCTGGGTGGGCGGCGGGTGAAAGAATTCGTGTTCCGCCGGTAGTGGTCTAGTTTGAAACTAGACCACTACCGTTCCGCCACACTTACGCTTGACTTTCGCCCTATTACCGCCTACATTGTGCGGGAAGGGGAGACGTCATGAAGTACCTGACCGAACGACAGCGCGACATTCTGAACTTCATCCGAAGCTTTCAGAAGGAACGTGGCGTTGCTCCGACGCATCGCGAGATCTGCGATCACTTCGGCTTCTCGTCCTACGGCACGGTGTACAAGCACCTGTCGCTCCTGGAAAAGAAGGGGTTGATCCGGCGCGACTGGAACCAGAAGAGAGGCGTGGAAGTCGTCGACGAGGAGCCTGCGAAGCCCGGCCAGCAGCAGGCTGCAAACGTCCGCGAATTGCCGCTCTTCGGCTACATCGCTGCCGGCCGTCCGCTCGACGTCGACGTCTCCGATGAGACGATCGCAGTCCCCGAACACCTGACCACGCGTGGAGAGAACTACGTGCTGAAGGTGCGCGGCGACTCGATGGTCGACGACGGGATTCTCGACGGCGACCTGGTGATCATCGCGCGGCGCGAGCGCGCTGATAACGGCGAGATGGTGGTCGCAAACGTCAATGGTGAAGTCACTCTGAAACGGTTTTACCACGAGGGAGAACACGTCCGCCTGCAGCCGGCGAACTCGATGATGAGCCCAATCTATGCCTCTGCCCGTGACGTCGCGGTGCAGGGGGTGGTCGTCGGCCTCATGCGGCGGTTCTGAAAGTGAGGAAGCACGATGGATCTCGTTCTGAAACTACGCGAAATCCGGCGGATGCGCGGCCTCAGTCAGAAAGACGTGGCGCGCATGTCGGGAGTCGGTGAAAAGACAATCAGCTCGTTCGAAACCGGCCAGCGGATCGGCTCACTGAAGATCTCACAGCTCCGAAGACTTCTGGGTGTTTATGGCATGACGGAAGGTGAGTTCTTCGGCGGCTCGGTCGAAAAGCAGATCGCTCCGTGGGAGCTCAACGAAGAGGAGTTCGCCACGACGCGGCTGGTCGACGATCTTCACCATCTGCCGAAACCGGTGCAGAAGGTCGTGATCGCGAAGATGCAGTTGATGCTCGAGACGGCAGCCGATCTCCAGCAGATGAAGCAGAAGCGACCGATGTACGTCGAGAGAGACCCCGAGTGGCGGTCGCTCACCTCGCGCAACTGAGGCTGGCAAACGGTACGGGCGCGCAACGAAAGCGCGCCCGTGCCGTCTTCACCGGAGTCGCGATCTCAGCGGAGTGACTCCGCCCGCTTGCGCCACTGCTCCGCGGACCGGACGTCGTGAACCGCTTCGACGGTGTGCGCGGCGAAGAGGTATGTGCGGCGGCTCGGACTCGCAGCCGCCATCGCCTCCAGCGTCTGATTCGCCTCAGCCGGACGCTGCGTGAGCATGTAGACCACGTACAGAGTCGCGTAGGTCTGCCGGTCCAGCGGGAAGAGCTGGATCTCGCGCTGAAACGCGGCGATCGCTTCATCGAATCGCTGCATGCGCGCCAGAGCATCGCCCTTCACGAAGTTCAGCGTTTCGACGTTGCCGAGGTGCCGCTCCGCGGCTTCCCTTTCGACCTGCTCGGCGAGCGCCAGCGCCTGCTGCGGATGCTCCTGCTGCCCTTCGATCTGGGCGATCAGAACCATCGCCGGGATGTGCGCGAACTCGTCACTCTCCGCGAGCTTCGCTTCCGCCTTCGCTTTCGCGTAGTCCTTCTTCGCCAGCGCGATGCGCGCCAGCAACACGTGCGCGGAGCCGTAGTTGACCTTCTCGCCGAGCTCCGCGTGCTTCGCGGCCTCGTCGAACTTCTCCAGCTTCAGGAGCAGCGCCGCGAGCCGCAGTCCGAACTCGCCCGCCAGATCGGGTGCGATCGTGATCGCCTTCCGGCAGGCGTCGGCGGCTTCGTCGTACCGTCCGACGATCTCGAGCTCCGTGCTGAGCTGCTGCCAGGCATCGGTCAGCCGCGGGTTCTCTTCGCTGATGCGGCGGAACGCGACGATCGCTTCTTCGTGCTTGCCCTGAGTCGAGAGTCTCGTCGCGGCCATCATCTCGGAGATCTCGTTGATGCGGTCTTTCGGATCGGGCAACGGTCCGGTCGCCTTCCCCGCCGCCGATCCGACATAGCCGAGCGCCGCGAGCTTCTTCGCTTCCTCGGGATCGATCTGCGACGGAAGCGCGATCTCGTTCCCGTACTTCGCCAGCTCGTCGCGCATCGATGCGTACGTGCGGCGCTCGGTGGCGAGGACGTTCTGCCTCTCGCCCGGATCGCCGTTCATGTCGTACAACTCGGGACGCGGCGCTTCGATGTAGTGGTACTGCGTCCCCTCCAGCGACCGGAGCTCGCTCCATCCAAGGTGAATGCGCGGGTAGAGCGTCTCGCTGTAGACGCGGCGCTGCGCGTCGGCCGCGATGTGGTGCAACAGCGATTTCCCCTGGAGATTCGCCGGCGGCGTGGCGTCCGTCAGTTCGGCGATGGTCGGAAAAATGTCGATGAGGCTGACCGGCGCGGCGTCCGTCTCGCCGCCCCGCGCGGCCTTCGGCAGCTTCACCATCAACGGCACGTGAATCGCCTCGCGATAGAGAAAGATGCCGTGCTCCGGTTCCCCGTGCTCCGACAGGCCTTCGCCGTGATCGGACATCAAAACGATGATGGCGTTGTCGTAGATGCCGTTCGACTTCAGGTCGTCGATGAACCGGCCGACGATCTGATCGGCCGTCGCGATCTCTCCGTCGTACGCCGATGCATACCGCGACTTGAACGGCTCGATCGGTTCGTACGGCGAATGCGGCTCGAAGAGATGCAGAAAGAAGAAAAACGGATTCCCCTTGTGCTCGCCGATCCAACGCTGCGCGATTGCCGCCGTGTCGCTGCCTGGACGCTGCAGCGTACCGATCGGCGTGTTCGCCTTCGTCACGACGCCGTCATCGTAGAAATCGAATGAGGGCGCCAGCCCCGCGCTTCCGCGCAGCACATACGCGGATACCGCGGCGCCCGTGTCGTAGCCCTTGCTCTTGAGCACTTTCGGGATCGTCGGGAGCGCCGGATCGAGGCGGTAGCCGATGTTGTTGCGCACCTGATTGGCGGGAGGCAGGAGCCCGGTCAGCATCGCCGTATGCGACGGCAGAGTCAGCGGCACGGCGGAGAACGCGTTCGTGTAGAGGATCGAGTCCTTGCGTAAAGCATCGAGCGCGGGAGTGTCGACGTTCCCGTATCCGAACATCGGCAGGTGATCGGCGCGCAGCGTGTCGATGGAGATGATGATCACCGGCGCGCCGGGATAGTGGGTTGGCGATTCGCTGCCGCGATGACATCCGGCAACGACGAGGATGGTGAACAGCAGAAGAGAGATTCGTTTCATCGTTTCATCGATGTCATTGCGGTGCGGAGGCCGCGCGGGTTCGCCATTGTGCCGCAAGTGCGGGCTGATGAAAGTGTGTGAAGAGATCGGCGGCGATTTCGTAACTCGCCCGCGCCGGATTTGCCGTCGCGAGTTGCTGCATGACGCCGTCAGCAGCACTCGTGTTTCCCTGCAGGACGAGAATGGCAGCGAGATCGCCGTATGCGCGGCTGTCGTGGGGAAAGAAACGGATCTCCTCCCGCAAGGCATCCTCCGCTTCCGCGACCCGGCCCACGTGCAGGAGCGCGTCCGCCAGATCGGCTTCGAAGCCACGCGGCGCGGGAGCTCCGGCGCCGACGTTCTCGCGCTTCTGTTTCTCGAGCAGGGCAACGGCGTCAGGTGCGCGATTGCGCTTCACGAGCGACTCGGAGATCAGCATCGCCGCCTGGGTCGCGAAGTGCGAATCGTGCGCGGCCTCGTTTCCCTCGCGCTCGGCCTCCGCGTAGTCCTTCTGCGCGAATGCCACGCGTCCGAGCAGGAGATGAGCGGCGCCCGGATTCCGCTTCATCGCCAGTTCGGCGTGAGATCGCGCATCGGCGTAGCGTCCGAGGTTCATGTACACGGCGCCGAGCGACAGCGCGACGACTTCGGTCATCGACGGATTCTTCGTCAGCACCTGCTTGTAGGTCTCCGCCGCCTCGCCATACCGACCTGCCGCTTCGTACGCGCCGGCGAGTTGTTCGAGTGCATCCGTGAAGTTCGGATTCTTCGCGACCAACTCGCGCAACGACTCGATGGCTCGCGGGTACTGACCGTCCGCGAGGAGCTTCGTCGCCTGCGCCTGCAGCGCGAGCTCTCCGATGTGCTCTTTCGGATCGGGCAGCGCACCGGCGGCCGGTGATTGCGCCGTGAGATAGCCGAGTGCCGCGAGCTTCTTCGCCTCCTCGGGATCGATCTGCGCCGGCTGCTGCAACTCGCGCGGATACTGATCGATCTCCTTACGAAACGAGGCGTAGATCCGCCGCTGCTCGGCGAGCACGTCGCTCTTTTCGGCAGGATCGCTGCGGATGTCGTACAGCTCCGGGCGCGGCGCGTCGATGAAGTGATGCGTCGCGTCGACGAGCGAACGGAGATCGCTCCAGCCGAGGTGCAGACGCGGGTACATCGTTTCACTGAAGATGCGGCGCGAATCCGATGAAGCGAGCTGCGTGAGCGAAACACCACGCCTGCCGGCCGGCACCTTCACGCGCGTGAGCGTCGCGATCGTCGGCATCACGTCGATCAGACCCGCCGGAGCGTCGACAGTCGCGTTGGCGGCGGTGTTGTTCGGAAGCTTCACGATCAACGGCACGTGGAGCGATTCGCGATACAGCAGGATGCCGTGTTCCGCCTCACCATGATCGCCGAGACCTTCTCCGTGATCGGAAAGAAGCACGACGATCGCGCGGTCGTAGACTCCCTGCTTCTTCAGAGCGGCGACGAAGCTGCCGACGATCGCATCAGCCGTCGCGATCTCGCCGTCGTATGCATTCGGGAACCGGGTGCGGAACGGCTCGGGTGGCGCATACGGAGCATGCGGCTCGAAGAGATGAAGCATGAAGAAGAACGGCTTCTGCTTGTGCGAATCGATCCAACGCTCCGCGATCGCTTCCGTCTGCGCGCCGGGGCGTTGGACGTCGCCGAGCATGGCGCCGGGCTGAAACACGATGGCGTCATCGAAATCGTCGAAGAGCGTTCGCAGACCGGTTTCGCCGCGCAAAACGTAAGCGGACACCGCGGCGCCGGTCGAGTATCCGTTCGCGTGAAGAATCTCCGGCAGCGAGGTTCCATGCGACGTGAGGCGATACCCGAGGTTGTCGCGCACGCCGTTCTCCGCGGGCAGCTGGCCAGTGAGTAGCGTGACGTGCGATGGGAGCGTCAGCGGCACGTGCGACCAGGCATTGGTGAAGAGAATGCCGTCGCGTCTGAGAGCATCAATGTTCGGCGTCTCGACCGATTTGTATCCGAAGAGCGGCAGGTGATCGGCGCGCAGCGTGTCGATGGAAATGATGATGACCGGCGCGTCGGGAAAGGTGCCGATCGACGGCAGGCGACTCTCGGTTCGATGGCGGCAGGCAGCGAGGGTGGCCGCAAGGACCATGACGGCCGCGAGGCGTGAGCGCATCGGCCGCGAGAAGCACGAATCGGCGCGACAAATTTCTCAGTAATCGGCGCAGACAAAAAAGCCCCGGCCGAAGCCGGGGCTTTGTGAAACAACTGAGGAACAGACGACTAGAACTTCGCGCCCGCCGAGATGAGGAACGTACGCGGAAGCTGGAAGCTGCCGCCCGCCGTGAACGTCGTCGCGGTGGTCGGTTTGCCGAAGTTCGGGCCCTTCTGCCAGTTTGCGCCCATCGCCTTGCACTGCGCGGCCGGTGCACCCTGCGGGCACTCGATCGGCGTGTCGGTGTAGGGGTTGAACGGACGGAAGGTCGAGGTGGACGACGACGAACGGTTGTTGTTGACAACGGTCGTGTCGACGCCGACGACGCCCTTGCGGTTGAACACGTTGCGCAGCTCGGTCTCGGTATAGAACTGAACCTTGCCCAGCAGCGGCGGGAGGTTCCAGTTCAGCGCCAGATCGGTGGCCGTAATGTTGTCGGTGCGGAAAGCACCGCGCTGGCTGAAGTAGTAGTTGCCCTGGGTCGGAACCGAGATGTAGCCGGGGTTCGGAATCAGGACTGCCGCCGAGCTCGGAGCCGCGGGGTTGAACGGAGCCGCGGGACGACGGCGAGGATCGATGACGCCGACTGCCGAGTACGGCTGACCCGAGTCATAACGCTCGAGCAAGCTGACGTTGAAGGTACCGATACGCGTCGGCTGATCGAAGCTCGCCCACGCGCGGACCTTGTTGCGCTCGTCCGAAGCCAGCCAGCCCACAGGATTGCGGTTGGCATAGCCCAGGTACTCGGGGTAGTCGTTCGGTCCGGAGTTGGCGACGGGGCCGGAACCGGAGGTCTCGGCGCCGTGGTTGCCACGGGTCCGGGCGTAGGTGTAGTTGCCACCGAGATTCAGGCGCGTGAAGAGAGCGTACGACGCCTGGATCTGCAGGGCGTTGTACTCGCGCTTGAAGTCATTGGTGGTGATGACGGTGGTGATGTCGACTAGGGAGTTCGCGAGCGGATCGAACACCTTGCCGTTACCGAGATTGGTCTCACCGGTGTAGAAGTTCTTCCACTTGCGGGTGATGTAGTCGGCGCGAACGAAGCCCTTGGAGCCGATCTGACCGCCGACGCCGAGGGTGTATTCACCGACGTAAGGCGACTTCAGCGGCTCCGGAATGCGCGAGCCGAGGCCGTTCGTCTTGCCACCGAGGAGGAAGTCCTTGTTGGCGGTACCGCCGACGCTGTGGAACCAATCGAAGACCTTCTTGAAGAACTCGGTCGACGTCGCGTTGACGATGTTGTCACCGTAATAGAGCCAGTACAGATACGACGGGCTGCCGGCCGGAGACGCGGAGTCGGCGACGTTGCCGTCGGCGATCGCTGCGACGTACTGGCTGTAGCTCGCGTTCAGGCGGAGACGACCATTGCCGAACGTGTCGAACGTGAGTCCGAGACGGGGGCTGATCTTCGAGTCGTCTGCAACCTTCTGATGGGCGCTGTCGAGCGCCTTGTTGACGTCATACCGGCCGCCGATGTTGAAGCTCAGCTTGTTGCTGAAGTCCCACTTGTCGTTCACGAACACCGACTTCGTGTTGAGGTCGGTACCCTTGCTCGACTCGAGGATCGGCCAGTAGATCAGAACGGTGTTACCGGTCTGAGCGCTGACGCGGATGCTGCCGTCGGGCTGGCGGAGGATGCCGCAGGTCGGCATGCTCGGCGGGCAGCTCGTGGCCGTGTCGTACATACCGATGGTGAAATCGGACGCCGACTGGTGGTTGTCGGAAACGCGCTGCGAATGCCAATCGTCGAGACCAGCGACGATGTTGTGCGTTCCCATCGACTTGCTGGAGAGGTAGTACGTACCCTTCACGGTCCAGTTGCGATTGTTACGCAGCTCGGTCGTGCAGGCGCCGCAGAACGTCGGCGCGCCGAAGAAGCGAGCGCCCGTGCTGTCGTACGCATTCGTACCGTTGACCTCATCACCGACCGCATCGCCGCCTGAACCCTTGAACGCGAAGCGCTTCTCAGCGCCCGACGCTTCGAGGAGGAAGCTATTGGTGATGACGCCGTTGTAGTGGCCGGTCTTGAAGCTGTTCGGCGTCTCGCGCGAGGCGTCGAGCGAACGAAGCTCGAGGAGGGAGCCGAAGGCGTTGTTGGTCTGCTTGTCGGTGATGTTCAGGCCCGACACGTTGAGGGAGTGCTTCGGCGTGATCTGACCGGTCAGCTTGATCTCTTCGCGGTCCTGCTTGCGGCCGAAGACGTAGCTGGGCGCCGGGAAGGCAGCATTGAGGGTCCCCGGCTGATTGACCAGGTTTCGCGGGTCGCTCGTCTTGAAGTGACGGCCGGCGAGGAAGAACCACAGACGGTCGCGGATGATGCGGCCGCCGAGGGTTGCTTCGTAGGTCTGGTTGATGTTCTTGCCGCGGTTCAGGGTTCCCGAAAGCGGCGAAAGCGCGGTCCACTTGGCAGCCTGGAACGAATCGCGGAACGTGCCCGAGAATTCGTTGCCGCCCGACTTGGAGACCGCGGTGACGACACCACCGGTGAACCGGCCGAATTCAGCCGAGATCGCGCCGGTGAGAACCGTCGTCTCCTGGATGGCGTCTTCGATGAAGAGATCGTGCGGCTGGCCGCGAAGGTTCTCGTTCACCGTGGCGCCGTCGATCAGATAGAGGTTATCGAACGACGGAGCGCCGGAGATGACCTGGTTGCCACCAGGGCCGGTATTGGTGACGCCGGGAGCCAGCGACACCGTTCCACGAAGGTCGCGCGCGATCGGCAGATCATTGATCAGCTTCTGCGTGACGTTCGTCTGCACTTCGGTCGTCTCGAGGACGGCCGGAGCGCTCGCCGTGACCGTGATGGCCTCGGCGACGGCGGTGAGCTTCATGTCAGCGTCCGAACGGGAGGTCGTTGCGAGTCCGACCCGGACCGTCTTCGTGACGGTCTGCATGCTCTCCATTTCGAACTTGACCGTGTAGTCACCTGGGGGGATACCACCAAAGTTGTAGTTACCGTTTGCGTCGGTAACTGCGGTGCGCGTGCCCAGCAGGTTCGGTGACGAGATCGTCACTGTGGCCCCCGGTAGCGGATTGCCACCGAGAGACACCGTACCTGTCAGGTTCGCGGTTGTCTGCGCAAAGACGCCGGGGACGCCGATGAGCAGAACGGCTGCGAGTACTGCCAGAAACCGGTTCAACTTCATTCCTACCTCCTTCGAATTTCACAGCAAAAAAGCAATCGTGGCCTTCTTCCTCAACGCTGATTGCAGGAGTGCGGCCGAAACGTGCCCGAAAGTAACTTGCTGATCCAGAACGACTTCGGAGCAAAACGCCGCTCCCGAAACCGTTACAGATCCAACGACTTGAATTCCCTTGTCACTTTTTTTGAAATTCGTCCCCTCTCGAACGAAACCTTCAAACCCACCTTTCCGTCACAAATGGGTCACAGATGGGCCGGTACGATACCGCCTTCGATCTTCGGTTGCAATCCTTGACCAGCCCGGCCGTGCGCCGGGTCAAAGAATGCGCGAGAGCGCCTCGTCGAGCCGTGGGTGCTCGAACGTGAAGTTTTCGGAGAGAGCGCGCGCTGGAGTCGCACGCTGGCTAGGAAGGACGGTTCCTTCCGCCATTTCCCCGAAGATCAGCTTCAGTCCGAACCGAGGCACCGGAATGATCGCCGGCCGGTGCAGCGCATGACCGAGCGCACGCGTGAAGTCGCGATTGCGCACCGGTTCCGGCGCCGTGGCGTTGTAGATGCCGCGCACGTCTTCGTGTGAGATCGCCCACTCGATCATCCGCAGCACGTCGTCGCGAACGATCCACGACATCCACTGCCTCCCGTTGCCGATCGGCCCGCCGAGTCCGAAGCGGAATGGCGGAAGCATCTTCGCGAGCGCGCCGCCATGCGGATCGAGCACGACTCCGAAACGGATGATGACGAGGCGCGCAATCGACTCCGCCTGCCGCGCGGCCACTTCCCACTTCACGACGAGATCGGCCAGGAACCCGTCCCCTTGCGACGACGACTCGTCGAGCGTCTCATCGCCGCGCGAGCCGTAGTAGCCGACTGCGCTGGCGCTGATGAACGTCCGGCGCCGCGGAGGTGCGCTCTTCATTGCCTCGACGAGCGCGCTGGTCGCATCGAGGCGGCTCGAGACCATCCGCTCCTTCCGCTCTTTCGTCCAGCGCTGACCGATGTTCTCGCCGGCGAGATTGATGACGACGTCAGCCGCGGCGACGACGTCGGCCCAGACGTCCTGCTCCGGCGGATCCCATGCGATTCCGCGGCCGGCGCGCACTCGCGACGGATTGCGCGTGAGGATCGCCACGTCGTTGTCGCCGGCCAGACGCTGCGCCAGCGGTTCACCGATGAACCCAGTTCCGCCAGCAATCGCTATGCGCATGTGGGGCGGATTATCGCCTAAAAAAAAGCGCCCCCGATGAGCGGTCGGGGGCGTCGAGAGAGGAGAGGTAGGAGATCTTTATGTTCTTCGATGTTCTTTTCAGCGCTCACAGACTGGGACGAGGGAACCTGAAAAAAGGTTTCGCGCGATTCGGGTCACCCGATCCTCGACCGTGCAGCGACCCGCCGCGGGTCACCGGGCTCACCCTTTTGCAATCCGGCAAACGCGATCATTGCGGCGTTGTCGGTGCAGAAGCGCTTCTCCGGAATCCGGACCGTGACGCCCCGTGCGCGTCCCCACTCGGCGATGCGGTCGCGCAAGGTCCCGTTCGCCGCGACGCCGCCGGCGATCGCGATTTCCGTCGGGGCCGGCTCGGGCGCCCGTCCGACGCGCGACCAGACGAGGTCGAGACGGTCGAAGAGTTGCGCGATCAAGGCATCCTGAAACGTCGCGCAGAAATCGGCGAGCGCTTTCGGATCGCCATTCACATTGATCTGATGTTCGCGCGCGAGGCGGATCGCGCCGGCCTTGATTCCGGAGTACGAGAAGTCGAGCGACTCCTCCTTGAATTGCGGGATCGGAAACGGGAAACGCTTCGGATCGCCGCGTCCTTCGCGTGCGTGCTTCTCGATCTGCGGTCCGCCCGGATACGGCAGTCCGATGAACTTCGCGACCTTGTCGAACGTCTCGCCGATCGCATCGTCGCGCGTCCGGTTGAGCATCGTCACGCCGCGTCCCCGCACGTCGTAGATCGAGGAGTGACCGCCGGAGATCACGAGCGAGAGAAAGCGTTCCGGACGCGGAATCGCCGCCCCCTCTTTCTGAAGATAGGGCGAGAAGATGTGCCCCTCGAGGTGATTGATCGGAATCAGAGGGATGCCGAGCCCGTACGCCAGTCCCTGCGCGCCCGCGACACCGACGAGCAGCGCGCCGATGAGTCCCGGCCCCGCGGTGACTGCAATCGATTCGACATCATTGAATGTTGCATCGGCATCGCCGACCGCGCGCGTGACGAGCGGGAAGAGGTGCTGCAGATGCTCGCGTGACGCGATCTCCGGCACGACTCCGCCGAAGGGTTGATGCCGCTCGATCTGCGACGCGATCAGATTGATGCGCACACTGCCGTCGCGCTCGAGCAGAGCGACGGATGTTTCATCGCACGATGTTTCGATACCGAGGATCATCGCAACCTTATAATCCACCGCCCGCATCATGAAAGAAGAACTCGCCAAACGATACGAGCCCGCAGAGATCGAACAACGCCTCTATGCAACATGGGAGCGCGAAGGCTATTTCACGCCGATCGCCGATCGCGACCGGCCGCGCTTTTCGATCGTCATTCCTCCGCCGAACGTCACCGGCCGCCTGCACATCGGCCACGCGCTGGTCAACACGCTGCAGGACATCCTGGTGCGCTGGAAGCGAATGAGCGGCTTCAACACGCTCTGGCTTCCGGGCACCGACCACGCCGGCATCGCCACGCAAATGGTGGTCGATCGCGATCTGCAGTCGCAGGGCATCAGCCGCTTCGACCTCGGACGCGAAAAGTTCGTGGAGAAGATCTGGGAGTGGAAGGAAAAGTACGGCGGCGAGATCATCGATCAGCTCAAGCGCCTCGGCGCTTCATGCGACTGGACGCGCCTCCGCTTCACGCTCGATGACGGTCTGTCGCGCGCCGTGCGCACCGTCTTCGTCACGCTCTACAACGATGGCCTGATCTATCGCGATCTGGCGATGGTGAACTGGTGTCCGTTCTGCCAGACCGCGATCTCCGACGTCGAGGTCGAGTACCGCGACCGCAACGACAAGCTCTATCAGATCCATTACCAGGTCGCCGATTCCGATCGCGTGCTCACCGTGGCCACGACGCGTCCCGAGACGATGCTCGGCGACATCGCGCTGGCCGTGCATCCGGACGACGAGCGATACAAGGACCTCATCGGAAAAGAGGCGATCCTTCCGATCGCGAACCGCCGCATTCCGATCGTCGGCGACGCGATTCTCGTCGACGTCGAATTCGGCACCGGCGTCGTGAAGGTCACGCCGTCGCACGACAAGAACGACTACGAAGCGGGGCAGCGCAACAACCTCGCGCAGATGCAGGTCATCGACGAGACCGGAAAGATGACCGCCGCCGCTGGCGATGAATTCGCGGGACTCGATCGCTTCGAGGCCCGCCTGAAAGTGCTCGACCGCCTTCGCGAGCTGAACGCGCTCGGCGACGTGAAGGAGTACCAGCACGCGGTCGGCGTGCACGGCAAGTGCGACACGATCATCGAGCCGATGATCTCGCGGCAATGGTTCGTGAAGATCGAGCCGCTGGCCAAACCGGCGATCGACGCCGTGCGCAGCGGCGAGATCCAGATCATCCCGCAGACGTGGGAAGCGACGTACTTCAATTGGATGGAGAACATCCACGACTGGACGATCTCCCGCCAGCTCTGGTGGGGTCATCGCATCCCGGCGTTCTATTGCGACAACGGCCACATGGCGGTGGCGGTCGAGATGCCGCCGTCATGCCCGAGCTGCGGATCGGGCGCACTCACTCAGGAGACCGACGTGCTCGACACCTGGTTCTCCTCCGCGCTCTGGCCGTTCTCCACGATGGGTTGGCCGGACAAGACGCCCGACCTCGACACGTTCTATCCGACCGACGTGCTGATCACCGGCTTCGACATCCTTTTCTTCTGGGTGGCGCGGATGATCATGATGGGACTCCGCTTCACGAATTCGATTCCGTTCAGCCAGGTCTTCCTCAACGGCCTGGTGCGCGACGAATTCGGCCAGAAGATGTCGAAGACCAAAGGCAACGTGATCGATCCGCTCGATGTCATCGACGAGTTCGGTGCCGACGCCCTTCGTTTCACGCTGGCCATCTTCGCCACCGGCCGCGACATCCCGCTGGCGAAGTCGCGCGTGCAGGGCTACGCGGCGTTCGCGAACAAGATCTGGAACGCGTCGCGCTTCGCGATGATGCATCTCGAGGTCGACTTGAAGAGCGCGGGCAGCATCGATCGCGACGAGCTCGGAACGGTGGAGCGCTGGATCCTCGCGCGCCTGAACGAAACGACGCGCGACGTGAACAAGGCGCTCTCCGCGTTCCGCTACGACGAGGCGTCGAACGCGATCTATCACTTCTTCTGGCACGAGTTCTGTGACTGGTACATCGAGATGGTCAAGCCGGTGCTTCTCGGGAAGCACGGCGACGATCAGGCTCGCCGCAAGGCGAAGCGCGTGCTGCTCGAAGTGATCGACCGCTCGCTGCGGCTCCTCCATCCGTTCATGCCGTTCATCACCGACGAGATCTGGATGAAGCTCGGCGGCGTCGAGCCGTCGATCATGGTCGCGCCGTATCCGGTGGCGGAGGACGTCCTCGAGGATCCCGAGGCCGATCGGATGATCACCGCAGTGACGTCGATCATCAGCACCGTGCGCAACGTGCGCGTGGAGCGCGGCTTCACGCCGAAGGATCGCTTCAAGCTGTACGTGACGGCCGACGGCCGCGAGGCGACGTTCTTCAACGATTACTCGTACCTGCTGATCGAGCTCGCGCGGCTGACGGAAGTGATCGTCGGCGGTACCGCACCCGAAGGCGCGCATCACGACGTGGTCGAAGGGGTGGCCATCGCCATCGAGTTCCCGGAGCGCGTGGTGAGCGCCGAGCAGCTCGAGCGCTTCGCCCGCGAGCTCGAGAAATCGCGCAAGGAGCTCGCCGCGCTCGACGCCAAGCTGGCCAACGAACAGTTCGTGAACAACGCTCCGCAGGCGGTCGTGCAGGGCGCGCTCGCGCGGCAGGCCGAATTGCGCGAGCGGATCGCGAAGCTCGAACAGAATCAGTGAGAAGCGATCTCGTATCGCGGTTGAGCGTCATCGAGTCGCTGGCCTTCGTGCAGCGCGTGGCGTCGACGAATCTCATCGCCCGCCGCATCGTCGCCGAGTGCATCGAGAACGAGCTCTCGCTGCCGCAGGCGATGATCATCGCGGAGGAGCAGTACGCCGGACGCGGACGGAATCAACGGCAGTGGTCGTCGCCCGCCGGCAAGGGCATCTACGCGACGACGATGATCACGCGGCCGACGTCGCAGCTCCCGCTCGTGCCGCTGGCGATGGCCAACATCGTCGCCGGATATCTACGCGACGTGTTCGGCATCGACGCGCGGATCAAATGGCCGAATGACGTGCTGGCCCTCGGCAAAAAGATCGCCGGCATCCTGATCGAAGCGCGCATTCAGGACGAGCGTGCGTTTCTCATCATCGGCACCGGCGTGAATGTCGAGCCGGTCCCCGACGCGCCGAACGCCATCGCCATCAGCGAGGCCTCGCCGCGCGCGTTCACCGGCATAGATGACGCGACGATCGCCTTCATCGAACACCTCGACGCCCGCCTCGCGCATCCGTTCGAGCACGACGACGTCATAGAAGAATGGCGAAGGCTCTCCGTACACAAGCCGGGCGACCGCATCACGTGCGTCATCGGCGAGCGCACCCTCACCGGCACTTGGAACGGAATCGACGAACAGGGACGCGCGCTGCTGCGCAACGGCGGCGAGACGATTGCGGTGAGCGCCGGCGAGTTGATCCTGTAGTTGCTGTTAACATCCCGCGAATGTCGTCCAACGTCCTGGTCGTCGACGCTGGCAACACGAACATCGTCCTCGGACTCTTCAAAGGAGAGGAACTGATCAGCTCGTGGCGCCTGGCGACGGCTCGCGAGCGGACCGCCGATGAATACGGCATCCTCGCCCAGCAGCTGATCGGCAACATCGAGATCGAAGGGGCGATGATCGCCTCGGTGGTCCCGCCGATCAACGGCGTGCTCGCTTCGATGGTTCAGAAGTTCTTCGGCATCGAGCCGATGTTCGTCGAGCCGGGAGTGAAGACCGGTATCGCGATCCACGTCGACAATCCGCTCGAGGTCGGCGCCGATCGCATCGTCAACTGCGTCGCCGCGTTCGAGACCTACGGCGGTCCCGCGGTGATCGTCGACTTCGGCACCGCGACGACGTTCGACGTCGTCACCGCCGATGCGAAATACGTCGGAGGCGTGATCGCCCCCGGCCTCACGATCTCCGCCGAAGCGCTGTTTGCTCGCGCCGCGCGGCTCCCGCGCGTGGACATTAAACGGCCGCCGCACGTAATCGGTACCAATACCGTGGTGAACATGCAGTCAGGCATCTTCTTCGGCTATCTCGGACTCGTCGACGGCATCCTCGGAAGGATGCGCGCCGAGGTCGAAGGACTGAAGACCATCATCGCCACCGGCGGTCTCGCGTCGCTGCTCGCCGCCGAAAGCGAATACATCGAGCACGTCGACGAGACGCTGACGTTGCGCGGATTGAAGATCATCTACGAAAGAAATCGCGTGGCGCGGAGAGGTCGCGCACGAACATGAAGAGAGTTTCGTTACTCCTGTTGTTACTCGCTCAGACGGCCTTCGCCGGCTCGAGCGTTCAGGCGACCCACGCGGCACTGTCCACCGTTTCGCCGCAAGCGACGCAGGTCGGACTGGCCGTTCTCAAACATGGCGGAAACGCGGTCGACGCGGCGGTCGCCGTCTCGTTCGCGCTCGCCGTCACGCATCCGCAGGCCGGCAACCTCGGCGGCGGCGGATTCCTCGTCTACTACGACGCGAAAACGAAAAGCGTCTGGACGCTCGACTTCCGCGAAGTCGCACCCGGCGCGGCGAAGCGCGACATGTACGTGCAGGCCGACGGTAATCCGAGCAAGGCGTCGCAAACGGGACCGCTCGCTGGCGCGGTGCCGGGAAGCGTGGCCGGACTGGAGACGATGCACGACCGCTTCGGATCGCGCTCCTGGCGCGAGCTGATCGATCCGGCGTCGCGGCTCGCGCGCGACGGTTTCGTCGTCGACACCGAGCTGGCGGACGATCTGGCGACGGAGAAGAAAGACCGCAACATCGATCAGTTCAAGAGCACCGCCTCGATCTTCTATCCGAATGGACAACCACTCGCCGCCGGCACGCGGCTGGTGCAGAAAGACCTCGCCGGCACGCTCGATCGCATCGGCGCGCTCGGCGCCCGCGAGTTCTACGAAGGCGAGACCGCGAAGCGCTTCATCGAGTCGCTGCGCGATGCGGGCGGCATCATCGGCTATCGCGATCTCCGCGAATACCGCCCCGTGTGGCGCGCGCCGATCGCCATCAAGTTCGGCGAATACGATCTCTACACGATGGCGCCGCCGTCCGCGGGCGGACTCGTGATCGGCGAGACGCTCAACATCCTCGCCGGCTACGATCTCGCCGCCGCCGGATTTCAGACGCCGAAAGCGCTGCACCTCGAGCTCGAAGCGGAGCGCCGCGCCTACATCGATCGCAACAAATACCTCGGCGATCCGGCGACGACGCGCATCCCGTATCGCGAGCTCCTCTCCGAAGAACGCGCCAAGTCGTGGCGCGCCTCGATCAAGCCGAACACGGTGACGCCGACCATCACGCTCAACGAGCCCGGCAGCGTGCTGGCCGAGGGGAGTCACACGACACATTTCACGATCATCGACGCGCAGGGAAACATCGTCTCGATGACCACGACGCTGAACGACAACTTCGGCAGCGGCTTCGTCGTCCCCGGCGTCGGCTTCTTTCTCAACGACGAGATGGACGACTTCACGACCGCGCCTGGCAAGCCGAATCTGTACGGACTCGTGCAGGGCGCGGCGAACGCGGTCGAGCCGGGCAAGCGGATGGCGTCATCGATGTCGCCGACGATCGTGCTGAAGAACGGCAAGCCGTTCATGGCCCTCGGCACCCGCGGCGGCGCGACGATCCCGACATCCGTCCTGCAGGTTTTCCTGAACGTCGTCGTCTACAACAAGTCGCTCTATGACGCCGTCGCCGCGCCGCGCTGGCATCATCAGGGATTGCCTGAGGAGTTGTTTTACGAGCGCGGACTGGCGCCGAAAGAGACCGTCGACGGATTGCTGGCGATGGGACATCCGGCCAAGCAGCGCGATCCGATCGGCGACATCCACGCCATCCAGATCATCAACGGAAAGATCACCGCCGTCGCCGATCCGCGGCATGGCGGCGCGGCGGGCGGTTACTGACGATGACCGCGCAATCGATGAAGATCGAAGCCGCGCGCGTCGCCCTCGGCGAGGTGCGCGCAGGGATGAAGCTCGGCCTCGGCACCGGCAGCACGGCGGAGGAGCTCGTCCGCCTGCTCGCCGCCTCGCCGCTCGCACGCGAGGTGCGTTGCACGTGCACGTCGCAACAGACCGAGGACCTCGCGAGATCGCTCGACATCCCGCTGGCGAACCTCGCCGACCTCGCGCCGCTCGATCTCGCGATCGATGGCGCGGATGAAATCGATCCGCAGCTGCGTCTGATCAAAGGACGCGGCGGGGCGCTGCTGCGCGAGAAGATCGTCGAGCAGCAGGCCGCGCGCTTCATCGTCATCGCCGACGAATCGAAGCTCGTCGACCGCCTCGGCGTCGGCGTTCTGCCGGTCGAAGTCACGCCGTTCGCGTTCGAGGTCCTGCAGCGCCGCTTTGCGCAGATGCGGCTGCATCCCGAGGTGCGGATGCACGAAGGCGAGCCGCGCATCACGGACGAAGGACATCGCATCATCGACGTCCGCATTCCGTGGGGCAACGACATCGCGGTCGTGGTCGACAAGATCCGCGCCTGCGCCGGCGTCGTCGAGACGGGATTCTTTCCGACCGAGGCGACCGAAGCGATCATCGCCGGCGCGAACGGGATCGAGCGATTGAAGCGGTAGCCGGCGTGCGGAACGTCACCCCCGCGCCTTGCGAATCATCACGTCGAAGTGCCAGGCGTGGTCTTTCCAGTAGAACGACACGGCCGACGAGTACGGCTTGTTCAGCTCCTTGTCGATCTTCGTGGTGAAGAGCTCGTACATCGGCGTTGGACGTTCGTAGTGCCACATCAGGTCGCCGTGGCCGACGGTCGGCTCGGCCGGATGACGCTCGAAGTTCTGCAGATGGTCGTACGTCTTGAAGCAGATCGTGGCGCGGAAACAGGGACCGCGGTTGCTGGGCGCTGTGCCGATGAGCGTGAAGCCTTTCGGAGTGACCTTGCCGGTGTACGAGGTGGTGCCGTCCGCAGTGTGCGACTCGGTGACGGTGAGGTAGCCGGTGCGCTCGAGATTGCGAAGCGTCTGCAGCGCCTTGACGTCGTAGTCATCCTGCGGTGCCTTCGGACTCCACCAGACGCGCTGCGGGACTTCGGCGTAGATCGGCTCGCTTGCGTACTGGAAAGAGCGGAGGATTTCCTCCGCTTTCTGCGCCGTCAGCGGCTCCTGTCTGGGGCAGGCGAATGCGAGCACTGCAATCGCGATCAGCCACGGATTTCCTTGACTCGCTTCTCGTCGCATGTTAACTCCCGCTTCCCTTGATTCAACGTCTACTCGATTCCTATGCGCGCCTCTGCTTGAGACACAGCAAGCGCATCGCCATCATCGCCCTGATCGTCGCCGCCGCGGGCGTCTGGGGGGCCAGCCGGCTCCGATTCGACCCCGATCTGCTGAACCTCATTCCGCAGAAGAACAAGCAGGTGAACGACTTCCGGAAGGCGCTGCGCGACCTCGGCACGATCGATTACCACATCATCGTCCTCGACGTGCCGAAGGGACGCGACGTCCATGAGTACGACTCGCTCATCGACGGCATCGCCGAAGGCTACCGCAGGAATCCCCGCATCGAGGATGTCTCGTACAAGATCCCGAACCCGCTCGACTTCATCCAGGACGTCCTTCCGCGCGCGCTCCTGTTCCTGACGCCGGCGGAGTTGAAGCAGGTCGAGGCGAAGCTTTCCGACGAAGGGATCCGCGAATCGGTGGCGCGCAATCACGCCATGCTGCAGACGCCGCAGGCCTTCGCCATGAAGACCCTCGTGCAGTACGACCCGTTCAATCTGCTGCCGATCTACCTCAACAAGTTCAAGCTCTCCGGCGGCGGCTTCAAGATGGACGCGTCGAGCGGCTATTACCTCTCGGCCGATCACTCCACGCTGCTCATCCTGACGAAGCCGAAGCATCCGGCGCAAGACGTGCCGTTCGGTAAGGCGCTGCTGCAGGAAGGGGCGCTGATCGAGGCCGACGCGCTGCAGAATTTTCAGAAGAACGCCGCGCAGGGCACGCCGCTGCCGAAGATCTCGCACACCGGCGGATACGAGATCGCGAACGGCGACGCGGAGCTGATCCGCTACGACGTCATCGTCAACATCATCGGCTCCGTGATCGGCGTGCTGGCGCTCTTCCTCTACGCATTCCGCCGCGGCGCTTCACTCGGATACGCGGGCGCGCCGCTAATCCTCGGCCTGCTCCTGACGTTCGGCATGGCGGGTGTGGTCTACGGCCAGCTCTCGTCCGCCAGCGCCGGATTCGCCGCGCTCCTGGCGGGACTCGGCATCGACTTCATCACCGTGCTCTACGGCCGCTACGTCGACGAGCGGAATCGCGGCGAATCGATGCAGCACGCGATCGTCACCACGATCCGCACAACGATGCCGGGCGTGCTCATCGCCGCCATCACGACGGCCGCGACGTTCTACGCGTTCCTGGTCACCGACTTCCGCGGCATGACGCAGCTCGGCTTCCTCACCGGCACCGGCATCCTGCTCTTCCTGCTCTGCGTCATGTTCCTCCTCCCCGCGCTGATCGTGCTCAGCGAACGGCGCGAGCGTCGGAAAGCGCCGAAGCTCTACCTGCACTCGTTCGGCGCCGGCCACATCATCGACGCCTCGATCGCCCGCCCGAAGGCGACGATCATCGTGTGGGTGATCTTCATCGCCATCTGCGGCGCTCTCTCCACGCGCCTCCGCTTCAGCGACAACATTCAGGACCTCCGGGCGAAAGGAAATCCGGGCGTGCTGTCGCAGGCCCGCATCACCGAGAAGTTCGGCCAGTCGTTCGATTTCATGATGTGGGTGATCGAAGGAAAGTCGCTCGACGAAGTGCTGGACCGCACCCAGTCGGCGACGCTGGATCTGTCGATGCTGGTCGAAGACAAGACGATCGCTTCGTATCAGTCGATCGCCACGTTCCTCCCGCCGCGCGAGCAACAGCTGGCGACGATCGCCGAGTTGCAGCGCGGCGCGAACGACAAGTTCAACAGCAAGCGGATTCACGACACGTTCTACGCCGCGCTGAACGACAACGGCTTCCGCCCGTCGGCGTACGAAAGCTACATGCCGTTGTTCGAACAGGCGTTGCATCCGACTGAACCGGTGACGCTGACGAACCTCGGCAACCCCGATCTCCTCAAGCTCACCGAGCGCTTCGTGAAGAAGACGCCGCAGGGGACATGGATGTCGGTCATCTACTTCTATCCGACCGGCGGCAAGTGGCCGCGCGAGGTGCCGCAGCGGCTGCTCGACGTGGCGGCGAAACATCCGAACGACATCGTCACCGGCGTGAACCTCGTCAGCAGCACGCTGCGTCGCATCGTCCGCAACGACGCGAAGAACGCGACGATCATCGGATTCCTGCTTGTGGCGGTGCTGATGTTCGCCAGCTTCCGCACGCTGAAGATGACGCTGCTGACGTTCGTGCCGTTCGTGGCCGGCGCGGCGGGGATGCTCGGCCTCATGGCGCTGTTCGACCTCGAGTTCAACTTCATGAACATCTTCGTCGGACTGATGATCATCGGGGTGGCGACCGATTACGCGGTCTACATGCTGCAGCGCTACGTCGAGAATCCGGCGACGTTCCACGCGTCGGCGCACGAGACCGGCAAGGCGATCCTGATGGCTGCGCTGACGGCCATCGTCGGCTACGGCTCGTTCGCCTTCTCACACTATCCCGGTCTTCGATCGATCGGCTATGCTTCGTTCTTCGGCATCGGCTTGAGCGGCATCGCCGCCATCACGCTGCTGCCGGCGATTCTGGTGCTGGGGGAAGTGAATGGAAACGACGATTCCGCACATCGTTCTTGAGCGTCTGATCCGCGGACGCGCAGTGGTCAATGTGTTGACCATCATCGCCGCATCGATCCTGATCGCATTGGCTGCGCAGGTGGCGATCCCGATTCCCGGCTCGCCGGTTCCGCTCACCCTTCAGCCGATCGCGGTGCTGCTCGTCGGCGTCACGCTCGGCGCTTCGCGCGGCGCGGCCGCCGCGGCGCTCTACCTCTTCGAAGGACTCAGCGGCCTGCCGGTCTTCGCGCAGGGATACGGCGGACCGATCTGGCTGATCGCTCCGACCGCCGGCTATCTCTGGTCGTATCCGTTCGCCGCCTGGCTCGCCGGCTTCGTCTCGCAGCGCGGCTGGGGAAGCTCGATCGTCCGCGCCGTCTGCGGCATGCTCGCCGCGCTCGCCGTGATCTACCTCGGCGGCTGGTCGTGGCTGGCGACGCTGACCAACGCCCGCGCCGCCTGGCTGGTCGGCGTCGCGCCGTTCCTGATTGCGGACATGATCAAGGTCGCCATCGCGGCATCGCTCCTGCCGTACGCGCAGCGCTTCGTCTCAAGACTTTCGTGAAACACCTCGCCGTCTCGATCGCGCTGATTCTCTCGACGATCGACGCCAAGCACGTCGAGCACACCATCACCTCGCTCGTCTCCTTCGGCACCCGCAACACCCTCTCCGCGCAGGACGATCCGAAGCGCGGCGTCGGCGCGGCGCGCGACTGGATCCAATCCGAATTCCAGAAAATCGCCGCGACTTCCGGCGGCCGCATGACGGTCGAGCTCCAGTCGTTCGACCAGCAGCCCGGCCGTTTCGCGCGCATCGCGAAACCGACGAAGGTGACGAACGTCGTCGCCACGCTGCGCGGTACGAAGTCGCCCGATCGCGTCTACGTAGTCAGCGGTCATTACGACTCGATGTGCACCAGTCCCACCGACGCCGATTGCGACGCGCCCGGCGCGAATGACGATGCCTCAGGCGTCGCCGTCGTGCTCGAGGCCGCGCGCGTGATGGCGCCGCATCCGTTCGACGCCACGATCGTCTTCATCGCCGTCGCCGGCGAAGAGCAGGGCCTCGTCGGCTCGACGTACTTCGCGGAACAGGCGAAGAAGAACGGGATGAACATCGAAGGAATGCTCGACAACGACATCGTCGGACACGGCAGCGGCTCGGTCCGCGTGTTCTCCGAGGGCGTGCCGTCGAACGAAACGGAAGACGAGGCGAAGGTCCGCCGCAACGTCGGCGGCGAGAACGACTCCGCCTCGCGGCAGCTCGCGCGCTTCATCGATGCCGTCGCGACGAAGCACACGCCGAAGTTCGACGTCTGGATGATCTACCGGCGCGATCGCTACCTCCGCGGCGGCGATCACATCCCGTTCCTCGAGCAGGGCTATCCCGCCGTCCGCTTCACCGAGCCGCACGAGAACTACGACCACCAGCACCAGAACGTGCGCGTGGAGAACGGCAAGGAGTACGGCGACCTGCCGAAATTCGACGACTTCCGCTACATCGCGAACGTCGCGCGCGTGAACGTCGCCGCGCTCGGCGAGCTCGCGTCCGCCCCCGCGCGGCCGAAGAACGTCCGCCTCGTCACCGCGCGGCTCACGAATGACACCGACCTCGCGTGGGATGCAAGCGACGATGCCGATCACTACGAGATCGTCTGGCGCGATACCACCTCGCCTGTCTGGCAACACTCGCGCGACGCCGGCCACGTGACGGCCTACACCGTGAAGGATCTGTCGAAGGACAACTACATCTTCGGTGTGCGGGCGGTCGATGCCGCCGGGCACCGCTCGCCCGCCGTCTATCCGAAACCCGCGAGGTAGGACTCTAAAAACGTAGGGCGGGTTCTCTAACCCGCCGCCCCCGGGACGGGTTGGAGAACCCGTCCTACGTTACGTTACGTCAGGTCGTCACGACCGCCGGCTCCGGTTCCGCGAGCGGCTTCGATTCCCGGCCCGCGCGATCCGTCGTCTTCTGCTCGGCGGCACTCCGGTCGAGCAGCGCGATCCGCAGCACATCCTCGACGTGCTCGACGAAGTGGAACGTCATATCGCGCTTGATCGGCTCGGGGACGTCGATCAGATCGCGCTCGTTGAGCTTCGGCATGATGATGGTGTTGATCTTCGCCGCGCGGGCGGCGAGCACCTTCTCCTTCACGCCGCCGATCGGCAGCACGTCGCCGCGCAGCGTCACTTCGCCGGTCATCGCCACGTTGCGCCTCACCGGACGTCCGGTCAGAACGCTGATGATCGCCGACGTGATCGTGATGCCGGCCGACGGTCCGTCTTTCGGAATCGCACCGGCGGGGACGTGGATATGGATGTCGTGCGTCTCGAAGTAGTCGTCCGGAATGCCCTGCTCCTCGGCGTGGGCCCGCGCATACGTGAGCGCCGCCTGCGCCGACTCCTTCATCACTTCGCCGAGCTGGCCGGTGAGTGAAAGTTTTCCTTTGCCCTTCACGGCCGTGGCCTCGATGAAGAGGATGTCGCCGCCAACCGCCGTCCACGCCAATCCCGTCGCCACGCCGACCTGATCGCGCTCGAGCAACTCCTCGGCAAAGTGCTTCATCGGTCCGAGGTACTTGTCGATGTTCGCGTCGGTGATGCGGTAGCTCTCCGCGCCTTTTCCTTCCGCGACCTGCACCGCGATCTTGCGGCAGATCGTGCCGATCTCGCGCTCCAGATTGCGCAGTCCCGCTTCCTTCGTGTAGCCGGTGATGACGCGCATGACGCCGCCATCGGTCCAGTTCACGTTGATCTCCTTGATCCCGTTCTCCTCCATCTGCTTCGGGATCAGATGCTGCCGCGCGATCATCAGCTTTTCCTCGTCGGTGTAGCCGGAGAGGCGGATGACTTCCATGCGGTCGAGGAACGCCGGCTGGATCGTGTCGAGGACGTTGGCCGTGACGATGAACATCACGTTGGAGAGGTCGTACGGCACGCCGAGGTAGTGATCGCGGAACGAGAAGTTCTGCTCGGGGTCGAGGACCTCGAGCAACGCGGACGAAGGATCGCCGCGGTAGTCGGCGCCGATCTTGTCGACCTCGTCGAGCATGAACACGGGGTTCGACGTCGCCGCCTGGTTGATGCCCTGGATGATGCGGCCGGGCAACGCGCCGACGTACGTCCGGCGATGTCCGCGGATCTCCGCTTCATCGCGCACGCCGCCGAGGGAAATGCGGACGAACTTGCGGTCGAGCGCGCGCGCGACCGAACGGCCGAGCGACGTCTTGCCGACGCCGGGAGGTCCGACGAAGCAGAGGATCGGTCCCTTCATCTTCTGGCCGCGCAGCTTGCGCACGGCGAGGTATTCGAGAATGCGTTCTTTGATCTTCTCGAGGTCGTAGTGATCCTCGTCGAGGATCTCGCGGGCCCGCGCCAGATCGTGATTGTCGGCCGACATGTTTCCCCACGGCAGGCCGGTCATCCAGTCGAGGTAGGTGCGGATGATCGACGTCTCCGCGGAGTCGGGATGCGAGCGCTCGAGCCGCTTGATCTGCTTTTCGATCTCCTCGCGCGCCTCAGACGTGATCTGCTTCTCCTCGATCTTCTTGCGGTAGTTCTCGACCTCTTCCGCCAGCTCCTCCCCTTCGCCCAGCTCGGACTGAATCGCCTTCAGCTGCTGGCGGAGGAAGTACTCGCGTTGCGACTTGTTCATCTCCCCCTGCGCCGCGGTGGAGATCTCCTGCTGCATGGTCAACAGGTTGATCTCCCGCGTCAGGAGCTCGTTGACCTTCTTCAGCCGCTCGATCGGATCGATGGTCTCGAGGATGCCCTGCGCTTCCTCCAGTTTCAGATCGAGGTTCGAGGCCGCGAGATCGGTGAGGCGCGCGGGATCGTCGAGATTCGCGGCGATGACCATGACCTCGGGCGAGATGTTTTTCCCGAGCGAGACGGCGCGGTCGAGGTTCTGTTTCACCGAGCGGATCAGCGCCTCGACTTCCAGCGGACGATCCTTCGTGATCGGTTCCTCGATGCGGGTGATCTTGGCTTTGAAGAACGGCGCGGTCTGGATGAAGTAGTCGATGCGTGCGCGGCTGAGACCCTGGACCAGGATGCGGATCCGGCCGTCCGGGAGCTTGAGCATCCGCATGATGATGGCCACGGTGCCGACGCGGTAGAGGTCTTCCTCGCCCGGATCCTCGTTCTGAAAATCCTTCTGCGCCGTCAGCATGATCACGCGGTTCTCGGCCAGCGCCTGATCGACGGCGTTGATCGATTTCTCCCGCGAGACGGAGAGCGGGACGATGATGAACGGGAAGATCACGAGATCCTTGAGCGGCAGAACCGGAAGGACATCGGGGATTTTTATCGCTTCTTCTTTCGCGGTTTCATTCGCGTCAGTCATGTCGACCTCTCAACAACGCAGGGGCGGAACCGGGCTCCTCTTGTGCAATGGCTGTTCCCGACCTCAGCGCGATCATTTCAATCCGTGCAACTCTTTGACGAATGCTTCGACGTCTTCGAAACGCCGGTAAACGGAGGCGAATCGCACATACGCCACCGGATCGAGCTCGCGCAGACGGTCCATGACCATCGTGCCGAGCTGCTGGCTCGATATCTCCCGCTCTCCCGAGTCGTGCATGCCGCGCTCGATCGAGTCGGCGAGATGCTCCAGCGTGGCCTCCGCCACCGGCCGCTTGCGGCAGGCGATGTGGAGCCCTCGCATGAGCTTCTCCCGGTCATACGGTTCACGCCGCTCGTCGCGCTTGACGACCATGAACGGCTCGATATCGATCTTTTCGTAGCTGGTGAAGCGCCGTTCGCAACGAACACATTCACGACGCCGTCGGATGGAATCGCCTTCCCGGCTCTCTCGTGAATCGACCACCCGATCCTCTGTGTGGCCGCAGAACGGGCAGCGCATGAGTCGCCGTATATCACACGTTAGATGGCGGCGAGGCCACCACGTCCTTCCAGCGCAGTCCTTCCCTCGCGAACAACAGAAGCCCGGTCAAAACCACCGGCACCGTTCCGACGGCGTGAAACAAAAGCGCTACGGCCACCGACTCGTCGATGTTGAATCCGTAGAAGGTCGTCAGGACGAGCTGACACGCCTTGTGGAACCCCCCGACGCCGCCCGGGGTGGGGATCGCCAGCCCTAGGGTCGATAGGCCGCTGATGAAGAAGCTGGCGTCGAATGGGAGCGAATGATGATTCGCGACGAGCACGAACCAGAACTGCGCGGTGAGGCAGAACCAGATGACGACGGTCGCGCCGAGGACGATGACGAGCGTCGAGGGACGGCGTGAAAGCGTCAGTGATTGCGCGAATGAATCGAAAAAGCGCATCCACGGATCGCGAAAGCGAGCCGGGACGAACTTGCCGACCCACGCGTGGACGCGCCGCATCCGCTCGCGAAACGTGATGATGCCGATCACGAGCAGCGTCAGCGCCACGAGCACGCCGCCCGCCGCCACCGCGCCGCTCTTGATCAGCGTGTAGGCGCGCGAGCCGGCGTAGCTGTTCCAGTGCCGCACGACGTAATAGATGAAAAGCAGCAGCAGGCTGTAGAGATCGAGAATCCGCTCCGTCAGCACCGTGCCGAGGGCGTCGGAGAAACGGACCTTCGTCCGTCGCGAGAGGAGCGCGGGCCGCGCCACGTCACCAGCCCGAATCGGAAGAATGGTCGAGAGCATGTAGCCGACCGTGTTGGCGAAAAAGGTCGGATAGAACGGCGGCGGCTCATCGACGTCGAGCAGCTTCCGCCAGCGGATGGTACGGAAGACCAGCGCCATGAAGTTGATGAAGAGTCCGGCCAGGAACCAGGGGACGCTCGTAGCGCGAATGATCCGCCACACATCGCGCAGGTTGCTGTTCCAGAGAAAAAGTCCGATGAAGACAATCGTGAGCAGGGCGATGGAAATGACCTGGAGAGGGCGTCGCAAGGGGACGAGTTGTATCAGAAGTTGCGGGGTTGCGGGGTTGCGCGGTAAGAAAGGGCCTCACTGCGCAACCTCGCAACCACGTAACCTCGCAACCCATGCTGAAAACTTACATCGGCTCCGTCTTCTACCGGCACGACACCGGCGTCGGCCATCCCGAGACTCCGCGGCGCCTTGATGCCGCGGTCGATGGAGTCGGCCGCGCCGGCCTGGCGCAGACGTTCGTCCGCGACGTCACGACGCATCCCGACTCCGGCCGCATCATCGCCAAGGTCCACTCGCTCGAGTACGAGCGCGAGCTCGAGCTGGCCTGCCGCGCCGGTATGCGGCTCTTTCATTCGCTCGACAATCCGATCTCGTCGTCGACTTTCGCAGCGGCACGCGGCGCGGTCGCGGAGTCGCTCGCGGCGGCGGAGGACATCTGGTCGTTCGGCGAGAGCAAGCGGGCGTTCGTCATCGCCCGACCGCCGGGACATCACGCCGAGCGGACGGAGGCGATGGGCTTCTGCTTCTTCAACACGATCGCCTGCGTCGCGGAGTGGCTGCTCGAGCAGCAGGCGATCGAGCGCGTCTTCATCTTCGATTTCGACGTCCATCACGGCAACGGCACGCAGCATCTGTTCGAAGAGCGCGACGACGTCTTCTACGCATCGATGCATCGCTTTCCGTTCTATCCCGGCACCGGCGCTCGTGATGAGATCGGAGAAGGGAAAGGGCGCGGCTTCACGCTGAACATTCCCCTGGAGGCAGGCGCGGGCGATGCCGAGTATCTGCGCAAGGTGGAGGATGAGGTCGTCCGCGTGATCGACGACTACGCGCCGAGCGCGATCCTGCTCTCCGCCGGCTTCGATGCCCACCGCCGCGATCCCCTCGGCGGGATGCACGTGAGCGAGGAGGCGTACGGCGAGATCACGAAGCGCATCGTCGAGTGCGCGGAGCGCCATTGCCGAGGCCGCGTGCTCTCGCTGCTCGAAGGAGGCTACGATATGGAAGGCATCGCCTCGAGCGTTGCAGAACATGTGAGGGCTCTTTCATGACCGCAGCCGCACCGCAGTACATCCCGCCGCAGACACCTGGCCAGCAAGCGCCGCCGAAGAGCTCGGGCTGCCTGAAATGGCTCGCCATCGGCTGCAGCGTGCTCCTGGTCATCGGCATCGCGTGTGTCGCCGTGCTCGTATTCGTGGTCTTCGGCGCGATCAAATCGACCGACGTCTACAAGAGCGCACGCGACCGCGCCGCCAGCGATCCGCGCGTCATCGCCGCCCTCGGATCGCCGGTCGAGCCGGGATGGTGGGTCAAAGGCTCGGTGAACGTCGACAACGACGGTGGTCACGCAAACATCAGCTTCCCGATCTCCGGACCGAAGGGGAAAGCGATGGTCGAAGCGGTCGCCACGCGCAACGTCGACAAGTGGGTCTACACGAAACTGCAGGTCAATCCCGACGGAGGCCCGCCGATCGATTTGCTGCAGTGATCTGTGTGTAAAGCCCCTCGAGCCGCGTAATCCGCAACTCCTTCGAGAAGCCGTTCACGACGTGCTCCCGCGCGCGCTGGGCAACCGCAGCGGCGTGCGCCGGATCGTCGATCACCTCGCGCAAGGCGCGCGTAAGCGCCTCGCGGTCCTTCATCGGAATCAGCCACCCGACTTCGGGCGACGATACGAGCTCGCGATTGCCGCCCGCGTCGCTGGCGATCACCGGCTTCCGCATCGACATCGCCTCGCGGATAGTGCCGGTGATCCCGGTGCCGGCCCACGAAGCGTCGACGACCAGATCGCACGAGGCGAACACGTTCGGCATGTCGGTGCGGTACTCGATCGCCGAAACGTGCTCCCCCATTCCACGCTCGATCGCATACGACATCACTTCGTTCTTCTCGCCATCGTTGCGGCAGCCGATGAGCGCGAGATGCGCATTCGGATGGGCCAGCACGATGTCGGAGAGCGAATCGATCAGCTCTTTCCATCCCTTCCAGTCGCGAACGCCGACCTGCGCGATGAGGAAGCGATCGTCCGCGATGTTCTTCTCCCGGCGGAATGCGCGCGCGTCCCAGCGATCGGGATCGAACAGCGTGACGTCGGTGCCTGCGAAGACCACCTCGACCTTGCCGGCAGGCAGACGTCCACTCGTGACGATCACATCCTTGATCTGCTGGCAGACCGTAACGACGCGATCGACCCGTTTCGTCCGGTACTTTCCGCGATTCCAGACATCGAGCGGAAACGACACGCCTCGATTGACGACGAACGCGCCGACCGGATCGCGCGCCGTCGCCGCCAGCGCCAGAGCGTGCGCGATCCCTTTGTGCACGTGGATGACGTCGGGCCGTTTGCCGCGCACGAGCCGGCGCAGCGCGAGCATGCTGCGGATGTCGAACTGGTGCCGCATCGGCAGACCGGCGAACTCGACGCCGCGCTCCTCGCACCTCGCGGCGAGCACCGGATCGGGCCGGCTGATCACCGTCACATCGTGGCCACGCTCGTGCAGACCGGTCGCCGCCTGGAACATCTGATGGACGGAACCGGTGTTGAATTGGTTGAACTCGAGGATCTGAAAAATCTTCATGGAGATGCGGGCTGAAGATGATACCCGCGCCTCGCGCCGTGCGCCTAAGATGAAGTATCGTTGGTCCCAACCCTTGATTTAATGAGACATCGAGCCCATGGCGAACGAAAAAAAAGAACTGAAAGTGACCGACAAGCGGATTTTCACCGCCGAGGGTGACATTCGAGAGGAATTCCGGAGCGAAATCCACCCGTCAGACCCGGCAGCCGCGCCGCCGCGGGCTCCCGAACCGGCTCCGAAAGCGGAAGAGAAACCGGAACCGCCTGCGCAGCAGAAAGAAAAACCGGCGGAGCCGAAAGATCGCCGCACAATCGCCGATCGCGCCGGAAGTCCCGAGACCCCGTTTGCGAATTTCATCGAGCCGCTCATCGCCCAGGCCTACATGAGCCTCGGCATGCTGCGCAATCCGTATCAGCCGCAGGCGAAGCTCGATCCCGGCGCCGCGCGCCAGATGATCGACATCCTCACCCTGCTGCAGGAAAAGACCGCCGGCAATCTGACGCCGGAAGAAGAGGACTTTCTGACCACGCATCTGGGAGAATTGAAGCTCGCCTACGTCCAACGGACGAAGAGCATCTGAATGAGACGACGTCTGATCTGGGGGCTGCTGCTGTGCGGGTGGGCGATGATCGTCCAAGCCGAGCAGAGTGCGCCTCGCGACATCTGGCCGCAGGCTACGGCCGCCGCCGATTCAGGCGACGTCGATCTCGCAATCAAGAAGACCAACGAGCTCGCGGACACCGGAAAGTCGTACGGCCTGCGCACCTATCCGCTCTACGCATCGGCCGCCGCCGCGCTGGCCGCCAAAACCGACAACCCGGCCTCGAAAGATGTTTCGGCGTGGGCCTCGAAGGCGGCCACGCAACTCGATCCGAAGTCGCCCGCGGTGGCGTTCTCCCTCGCCGACCGCGCCGCCGCCGAGAAGAGCTGGGTGGCCGCGATTCAGTCGAACTTCCGCGGATTCGCAAACGTCTTTCTCTCCTATCGCACCCGCCTGCTCAGCCAGGCCGATCTCATCATCGTCACTGCGCTCGCCCTGGCTCTGACCGCGGGCGTGTTCGCGATCTCGCTCTTCATCCGCTACGGCCGCGCGGTGGCCCACGACTTCCGCGAGATCCTCGGCCAGAGCTTCCGCGGCGGATCGGTGACCGTGCTCGCGTTCGCGCTGCTCTTCCTTCCGCTCTTCGTCTGGCTCGGGCCGATCTGGCTCGCGTTCTACTGGTTCATCATCTTCTTCGGATACGCCGACGTGATGGAGCGCGTGATGATCGTCCTGGTCAGCCTGCTCATCGCGGTGCTGCCGGTGGCGCTCGATCAATCCGCGAACTGGACGGCAGGCGTCGACAGCCCGATCGTGATGTCGGCCATCGCCAGCGCGGAGCACAGCTATCAACCGGAAGCGCTCCGCCGCATGCAGGAGCTGGTCGGCCTGATCTCCGACAACGCCGATCTCCAGCTCCTCCTCGGCAATCTCCAACTGCAGGACGGCAACGAGCCGCAGGCCGGCACGCACTACCGCCGCTCCGTCGAGTTGCGGGATTCCGCCGGCGCGCACGTGAACATTGGCAACCTGCACTTCCTCGACAACGATTTCTCGGCCGCGATCACGGAGTACGAGAAGGCGCAGCAGCTCGATCCGAAGCTGGCCATCGCCTACTACAACCACTCGGTCGCCAGCGGCGAGACGTACAAATTCGACGAGCAGGGACAGCAGATCGAGCAGGCCAAGAAGCTCGATCGCGCGGCCATCGAGCGGCTGCTCTCGAATCCGCCGCCGCAGAAGGTCGTGATGTACCACCCGTCGATCCCCGACGCCTGGCAGCTCGAGGCGATGATCGCGAAGCGGGGCACCGCGCGCTCGATCTTCGGCAATTACTCGTACTTCGATCCGATCACGAGCGCCATCAATCCCGTGTCGCTCGGCGCCTTGGTGACGATCATCCTCGCCATCGTGCTCTGGACGCGACGCCGCGCGCGCGGCTTCGCCGGCCAGTGCATAAAGTGCGGAAGGACGTTCTGCCATCGCTGCAAGTCGGCGCGGGAGAGCGCGACCTACTGCACGCAGTGCATCCACATCTACCTCAAGCGCGACGGCGTCTCGCTCGATACCAAGCGCGCGAAGCTAGAGGAAGTCTCCGATTACCACACCGGCATGGCGACCCGGAACCGCATCTTCGCCACGTTTATCCCCGGCTCGGCGCAGCTGATCGAGGGACGGACGATCATCGGCCTTCTCACCGTCTTCGTCTTCCTCTTCTTCGTCTCGCTGGCCGCCCTCACCGGGCGTCTGGCGCCGGCGATCGGCCCGGTGGCGGAGACGGCCAAGCTGATGATCCGCGTGCTGACGATCGTCCTGGCCGTCATCATGTGGGTGATGATGTCGCTCCCGGTTTACAAACGTAGAGTCGTCACAACCTGATCTGTTATGGCACTCGAAGGCACACTACGCGACTTCAGTCTCGCCGACATCTTTCAGCTGATCGGGCTGCAGAGAAAGACCGGCGTGCTGACGCTGCGCGGCAAGGACGACACCGTGACGGTGACGTTCCTGGACGGAAAAGTGGTCGGCGCCGACTCGCTCAATCGCCGCCTCGAGAACCGCCTCGGCACGGTGCTGATCAAGACCGGAACGCTGTCGCAGGACCAGCTCAATCGCGCGCTCGAGATCCAGAAGGAGACGCTGCAGCGTCTCGGCTTCATCCTCACGCACTACGGCATCATCTCCGCCGACTCGCTCAAACAGGCCATTCAGCTTCAGATCCTGCAGATCGTCTACCGCCTCTTCCGCTGGAAGGACGGCGACTACCACTTCTCGCAGGAAACGACGATCGAGTACGACCGCGACAACGTCGTGCCGATCACCGCCGAGTCGATCCTGATGGAAGGCGCGCGGATGATCGACGAGTGGCCGATCATCGAGAAGCGGATCCGCTCCTACGACATGATCTTCCGCAAGAAGCTGACCGACCAGGAGATCGTGGTCGTCGGCGCGGAAGACGCGGATGAGATCGATTTCGACGGCACTCGCGGGCCGAAGAAGAAGCGCGGCGGCGCGGACAAGATCCGCATCTCGGAAGAAGAGAAACAGATCTACGACCTGGTCGACGGACTGACCACCGTCGGCGACATCGTGGAGATGTCGAAGCTCTCCGAGTTCGACACGAACAAGTCGCTCTACGAGCTCCTCACCCGCGACCTGGTCGAGGAAGTGCGCGGACAGCACGTGCAGGCCGTGCTCGATCAGTCGCCGGTCGACGAGACCGAGGTCGCGGAGACGCCCGTGCCGCTGCCGCTCGTCGTCGTGCTCGCGGCCATCGCCGTGATCTCGTTCGTCACGTCGTTCAAGAATCCGCTCAACGCCCTCGCCCCATTCACGCGCCACACGTCATCCGTGCGCGACGTGAAGAAAGCGATCTCCGTCGAACGGATCGAAGCGATCGGCCAGGCCATCGAGAAGTACAACACCGTCAACAATCACCTGCCGACAGCGTTACCGGAGCTCGTGCCGCACTACATCTCCGCGGCGTTGCTCAACGATCCGTGGGGCAACGCGTACAAGTACCTCCAGCGCCCCGACAAGTACCTCGTCATCGGCTTCAGCCCCGACGGCAAAGCCGACACCGACCTCTTCCTCTCCCGCACCATCGACGCCGCCGCCCCCGTGCAAACACAACGGCCGCAAACTGGCGGGATCGAGATACTGCCCGAATAATCCTGCGCGCAGACGCAGGATCTCCGGTAATACCGCGGCACTCAGCCCCACGTGCGCCGCTCGAATGTTCAACCCTGCCGATGTAACCGGAGATCCTGCGTCTCCGCGCAGGATGAACCTGGCTCACGGCACCACGATCCGCAGCTTCCCCTCCGCGAGCGCGAACGTCACCGGCGTCCGCGTGAGCCGCTCGCCGTCGGCGTACACCTCCATCGGATGCTCGCTCTCGAACGTGAACTGCGTTCCGCGCGAGGTCTCGACGAACGGGCTCTTCACGTGCGAGCCGGTGTAGGCGCGGGGGAGGGTCTTCAGCAATTGCGCGCGTGAGGTCTTGTGGACGACACAGACGTCGAGCAGTCCGTCATCGATCTGCGCGTCGGGGGTGATGCGGATGCCGCCGCCGTACTGCCGTGAATTGCCGACGCAGGCGAACATGATCTCCTCCGCGCGCGTGCCGTCGGCCGTCGTCATGTGCACCTGCCGCGGCGTGAAGCGCGGCAGCACGCGGAAGATCGAGTAGAGGTAGACGAGCGATCCACGCAGGAACTTCGCGTTCTCGTTCGCGTACTCCGCGACTTCCGAATCGAATCCGAGTCCCGCCACGCCGAGGTAGCGGAGGCCGTTCGCGGTGGCGACGTCGACCTCGCGCACGCGGCCGAAAAGGATCGCGTCGCAGGCCGGGATGACGGTTCGCGGGATGCCGGCGACGCGCGCGAAATCGTCCCCCGAACCGAGTGGGAGCAGGGCCAGCGTTCCGCGCTGCAGATCGAACTCGCGGACCGCGAGATGCAGCGAGCCATCGCCGCCGCAGACGACGACGCGATCCCAATCCTCGCGCGACGCTTCCGCCGCGATGCGCGTCAAATCGGCGGGGCTGGCACTCGGCACGCAATCGACGTCGGCGCCACGTTCGCGCAGGTAGGCCAGAGCGCGGCCGATCTGTTTTCTGGCTCGTCCGCGGCCGGCCATGGGATTGAAAATCATCTTCAACTTCATTGTTGTAGTGTAGGTCAGCATGAAAAACGCACGCACTCTGCTGTTCGTCTTCCTCTTCACGATCGGCTGCAAGCCGGCCGCGGAATCGCAGACGATCGAGCCGCGTCAGGCGCCGGCTCAGATTCCACCGACCGTCAGCGCGGCGCGCCGCACGCCGGTCGTCGTCGTCGCGCACAACGTCGCGCCGTCGGTCGTCAACATCCAGACCGAGGCCACGATCAGGCGCCGCGAGGTCGATCCGTTCTTCGATCCGTTCGGGATGTTCGGTGGCCAGACGCGCTCATACACCGCGCAGTCGCTCGGCTCCGGCTTCGTCTGGTCGAGCGACGGCATCATCGTCACGAACAATCACGTCGTCGAAGGAGCGTCGCGAATCAGCGTGCTCTTCAACGACGGCACGCAGCTCTCCGCGAAACTGATCGGCGTCGATCCCGACAGCGATCTCGCCGTGCTCCGCGTCGACGCGAAGAAACTGACGCCCGCACCGATCGGCATCTCCTCCGACCTGATGATCGGCGAGACCGTCGTCGCCGTCGGAAATCCGTTCGGCCTCAGCGGCTCCGTCACGACCGGCGTCGTCTCCGCGCTCGGCCGCTCGGTTCCTTCGAAAGAGGAAGGGCGCACGTTCACCGATTTCATCCAGACCGACGCGTCGATCAATCCCGGCAACTCCGGCGGGCCGCTGCTGAACATCGAGGGGAAGGTGATCGGCATCAACGTCGCGATCTACGCGCAGGCGCAGGGAATCGGCTTCGCCATCCCTGTCGATCGCGCGAAGAAAGTCATTCAGGATCTCCTCCGCTACGGACAGGTGCACAGCGCCTGGATCGGCGCCGTGACCGCGACGCTGACCCCGGAAGAATCGAAACGTCTCAACATCAAGACGTCGCACGGCGCGATCGTCGCGCGTGTGTTCGCCGGCTCGCCGGCGCAGGCGGCGGGCCTGCGCGCCGGCGACATCATCACGGCCGTCAACGGCAAACAGGTCGACTCCCGCGAAGCCTTTTCGACCGCCACCGCGATGCTGGCCGGAGGTCAGCCGATCAACCTGGCGATCATGCGCGAGGGATCGGCGTCGCGCATCTCCGTCCGTCCGGTCGATCCACCGGGCAACCTCGGCCTACGCGTCCTGAGCGAGATCGCCGGATTGCAGGTCGACAACAGCGGCGGCAACGTCGTCATCTCCGATGTGAACCCCGGCACACGCGGCGCGAGCGCCGGCCTGCAGTCAGGCGACGTGATCGTCGGCGTGAACGGCACCGAGGTGGCGTCGACGACGGAGCTGAACAACGAGTTGATGAAAGCGCTGGAGAGAAGCTCGATCGTGCTGTCTGTCGCACGCGGCCGCTACATCTACAACCTGACGTTTCCGATGGGGGTGTGAGTGTCGCGCCAGCTTCTGCGGCTTCGTTAGCCCGCGCGTTTCTTCTTCGCACGCGCGGGCTCGGCCGCTGATGATGCCCCAATCTTTGTAGAAAGAACCTGCCCGGAGTTGCCGCCGCGGATGCTCTGCTTCAGCGTTCCTTTCATCGCACCACTCGAGACAGGGGATGTACCTACACGATTGTCGACGTTAGGCAGGGCAGCAAGCGCCAACTGGAGCATCAGAGGATGCTCGATCTTCAGTTCGCCGCGTTCCCAGCGCGCAACCGTATTGGCACTGACTGACAGCTTCCGCCCGAGCTCCACCTGGCTATAGCCCAGTGCCTCGCGCTCCTTTTTCAGCTGGTTGCCATCGAGGATCGCGGCGTCAACATCCGCCTTTGTCGGCTGCTCGTGCAGTGCAAGATCAGCCACGTCGATGATTGTGCTTGCACGTTCGAGATCAAGCCCGATGAGCCGGCCGTCCGCGTCGAAGTCAAGCACCACTCCCGGTGCCGCTTCCACCGAATCACCATATTGGCGTTCGGCAAGTGTCAGGTAGAGCGAGTCTGCTTTTCGGTCGTAGAAATACTTCATCGCTCTCTCCTCCTCTCAAACGTCCGGTCGAAAAACGCATTCAACAAGGTTCCATCAGGCTCAGTGACCACTCTGATGTAGTGATGCGCCTCCGCGACATAGGCCCAGTAGCGAACGCGCTGGTCGGGCTGAACTTCGGAGGCGATGGCATTTTCCACGACCCACTCGCACCACTCTCGCCGGATGGCGCGATCGACGATCTTCCTCTCGAAGTATTCCGTCGTGCGCACGTGGTTAACATATACGTGAGGTATAGCAAGAAGCAAGCCGGCCGGTGTTCCTGACTGAGGCACCCGTCGGTTTGGAATCCGGTCTAGAACAGCGCCATCTGCGGCTGTTCCACCCTCACCACCGGAGGCACGTTCTTCCGCCTCGTCCCGAGTAGGTGGAGCAGATTTCTGCGGATCCACTCCTGCGCTTCGCGGTGGTAACGGAACTGCCGCTCGTGCGCGTGAAACCGTCTGTTGTGTTTCGCGCCGAGGACGTGGTGCAGGTACTCGTGGTAGATGATCGACTGGATGAAAAACGCCGGGACGTTCGGCGCGTTCAGCGACGGATGGATGCGCACCTCGGCGGTGGCGTGGTTGTAGGAGCCGAGGCGGATGCTGCGGCGGCGTTTTCTCGTGATCTGCTGGCCCCAGCGGACCGGGAGCGGCGGGTATTTGAAGAAGTAGGTGCGATGCACCTCTCCCGCGAGCGAATCGAGATGGTGGTAGGTCTGGTCAGGAAGCGGGAACAGGCCCGGCATCGACCGTTATTGTGCGGTCGATGCCGGCATAAGGCAATCGTTATCAGTCGTTTGAGCCGCCCACGGCGCGTTCCATGGCCTGCGTCACGTTCGAGATCGCGGCGGCCGAGAGCAACGAGCCTCCGGCGGCGATGATCTCATCCCCCTTCTTCATGCCGAGGAAGACGCCGACGCCGACGCCGAGAATCATGGCCACGATCGGGAAGTTCGTGATCTGGTCGCGCCAAGCCTCGGGCAGCAGATTCTCAATCTCATCGAGCAGCGCTTCCGGACCGTTCTCGGCGACCTTCTGTCCGAGCGAGGCGGCCTTCTCGCGCATCGGAAAATCGAAATCGAGGCCGGCCGCGGCGCGCTCGTGATCGTCCTGGTTATTCGTGGCCATTGTCACTCCTCATCATCACGGCGAAGAAGAAGCCCGACGACGAATCCGATGCCGACCGACAGCAGGAGCGCCTTTCCCGGATTGGAGCGAACGTAGCTGCGCACCTGATCGGCAACGGCGCCGAAATCGACATCCTCGACCTTCTCACGCACCTGGTTGTACGAATTGCGAGCCGCCTCGGAAGCGGCCGAATATTTCTCATTCACGAACGCGCGGGCCTTACCGAAGCGGTCATCTTCGGTCTCGGTTTTTTCGTCAGCAGCGGTCGTTGTTTCATCAGACATGTGACCTCCTCTGTTGCGGGGATGAAGCCTATCACTGCAAAGTTCATCCCGACGAGCGCAGCGAGGAGGGATCAATGACGGCGCCGCGAATTGTTGGGCCACGTTTCGCGCACGTAGCTCTCGCCTGCCAGCGCCGTCGCTGATCCCTCGCTTCGCTCGGGATAAACTCGAAGCCTTGCGCATCCGACTCGAGCACGTGACCCACTCCTACGCCGGCAGCGACGAAGCCGCGGCCGTGCAGGTGCTCGATGACGTTTCACTCGACATCGCGTCGGGCGATTTCGCGGTCCTGCGCGGCGCGTCGGGAAGCGGAAAGTCGACGATCCTCAACCTGATCGGCGCCGTCGATCGGGCGACCTCCGGCAAGGTTTTTCTCGGCGACATCGAGACCTCGGCGCTCGATGAATCGCGGCTCACGCTGATCCGCCGCAAGTCGATCGGCTTCGTCTTCCAGCAGTTCAATCTGATCCCGACACTCACGGTGTTCGAGAACGTCGCCTTCCCGCTGTCGCTGGCGAATGTCACGCGCGGCGAGATCGCCTCGCGCGCCGGCGCGATGCTCGAGCGGATCGCGCTCACGCATCGCGCGAAGCACTATCCGAGCGAGCTCTCGGGCGGCGAGATGCAGCGCGTGGCGATCGGACGGGCCGTCATCCATCGCCCGCCGCTAGTCATCGCCGACGAGCCGACCGGCAACCTCGATTCGAAGAGCGGCGCGAACGTGCTCGAGCTCATTCGCACGTTCCACGCGGCGGAGCGGCCGACGATCGTCATGGCCACGCACTCCGACGCCGCGGCGTCGTTCGGCGATTACACGATCAACGTGGCCGACGGAAAAGCCTGGAGATGATCAATCAGTTCATTCTGAGGCGCGTAGCGCCGAAGAATCTACAGCGGCGCCGCGAACGGTCGTACCTGGCACGCGTATGGCGGCGCCACCCGAGATCCTTCGCTGCGCTCAGGATGGAGTCTCAATGATCCTCCGCGCCCTCATCCTCCGCCCTCTCCTGCGCGAGAAGATGCGGACGGTGCTGACGATCCTCGGCATCGCGGTCGGCGTGGCGGTGATCGTCGCCATCGAGTTGTCGAATCAGAGCGCCATGCGCGCGTTCAGCGAGTCGGTCGATGCCGTCGCGGGCCGCGCGAATTACACGGTGGTCAGCGAGAGCGGCTCGATCGACGAATCGGTGCTGTTGCGGTTGCAGCCGTTGTGGGACGACGGCGCACGCTTCGCGCCGGTGATCGATGCGGAGGGCGTCGTCGAGCCTTCGCAGATTCCGCTGCGGCTCCTCGGCGTCGACCTGATGTCCGATCTCCACTTCCGCGATTACCGGTACGCGGAGATCAGCAAGGAGCAGGCGTTCGATCTCTTCCGCGACGACAGCGCGATCATCCCCGCGTCGTTCGCCCGCGAGCAACATCTGAAACTTCGCTCGCCGATCACGCTCAACATCCTCGGGCACCGCCGGACGCTGACTGTCCGCGGCATTCTCGAAGCACGCGGTCCGGCGACTGCGTTCAACGGCGCGATCGTGATCTGCGACATCGCAGTCGCGCAGGAGAGCTTCGGGATGCGCGGACGCCTGACGCGCGTCGATCTGCTCCTGCCGAACGACGAGCTACTGAAGAACGTGAGCCGCATGCTCCCGCCCGGCCTTCGCGTCGAACGTCCCTCGCGCCGCAACGAGCGCGTCTCGAAAATGCTGCGCGCGTTTCGCGTGAACCTCTTCGCGCTCGCAGGCGTGGCGCTGCTCGTCGGCATGTTCCTCGTCTACAACACCGTCCTGATCTCGATTCTGCGAAGGCGCAAGGACGTCGGCATCTTGAAAACGCTCGGCACCGCGCCGCGACAGATCTTCTTCGCCTTCGCCGGCGAGGGATTGCTGTTCGGGATCGTTGGCGCACTGCTCGGCATCGCAATGGGAAACGCGATCGCGTTCGGCATCCTCAAGCTCATCGGCCGGACGATCAACGCGCTTTACGTCACCTCGCGCCCCGAGGCGATCGCGTTGACGCCGTCGATCATCGCGCTCGGCATCGCGGTCGGCGTCGTGCTGTCGTTCCTCTCCGCACTGCAGCCGTCGCTCGAAGCGGCGCATGTGCCGCCGAATGCGATGATCCGTCCGGGACTGCAGCAGCGGATCTCGCGCGATCGCGAGTGGCGGCTCGCACTCATCGCAATCGCCTGCTTCATCGCCGGCGCGATCGTGTCGCAATTGCCGCCCTGGAACGGCATCGCGGTCGCCGGATACATCGCCGTACTGTTCGTCGTCGCCGGCTTCTCGCTGCTTGCGCCGTCGATCGTGCGCCTCACCGCGGCGGCGTTCGCGCCGATGATGCGCGCCCTGTTCGGCATCGTCGGCCAGCTCGCGGCGCGCTCGCTTCCGGCATCGTTGCGGCGCACCGCTGTCGCCAGCGCCGCACTCTCGCTCGCCACCGGGATGATGGTCGCCGTCGCGCTGATGGTCGGCAGTTTCCGCGAGACCGTTCGCATCTGGGTCGACCAAACGATCAGTTCCGACCTCTGGCTGCGGCCGTCGCAGGGACTGACGAACGCCTCGGTCGCGCTCTTTCCGCCGGAGATCGCGGACGATCTGGCGCGCGTGCCGTTCATCGCGGCGATCGATCGCGTGCGGGGACGCGAAGCGGTCTACGGCGATGAGCTGATCAGCGTCGGCAGCGGCGACTTCAGCCGCGTGGCGACCTTCGGCGACCTGCCGATGGTCACACCGCGCTCATCGAAGGCCGCGCTGCTCGACGCGGAGACACGCAACGGCGTCGTCGTGTCGGAGAGCTTCGCGCTGAAGTTCCACAAAGTGATCGGCGACAACGTGCGATTTGCCGCGACCGACTTTCCGATCACCGGCATCTATCGCGACTACTCGAACGATCGCGGCGTCGTGGTGATGGATCGCCCGCTCTACATCCGGACGTTCCACGACGATCGGATCAACACCGTCGTCATCTACCTGAAGAAAGGGATCAGCCGCGACGCCGCCCGCATCGAGCTCGAGAAACTCTTCGGGCCGAAGTACCACGCGTTCGCCATCACGAACGGTTCGATTCGCACCGAGGTGATGCGGATCTTCGATCAGACCTTTCTGATTACGTATGCGCTCCTCGGCGTGGCGATCATCGTCGCCGTGCTCGGCATCGTGAACACGCTCGCGGCGCTGATCCTGGAGCGAAAGCGCGAGCTGGCGCTGCTGCGCGTCACGGGCGTCACGACGGGCGAGCTGCGCACCATGCTCGTCCTCGAGTCGACGATCCTCGGCATCGCGTCGACCGTGGCCGGCATCGTGATGGGCTACGCGTTGTCGTGGATCCTGATCTACGTGATCAACAAGCAGTCGTTCGGCTGGACGATCGAGTTCCACACGCCGGCCGCGCTGATCGCCACCTCGCTCGCCGTGACGCTCGCCGCGTCGTCGCTCGCGGGGCTCGTCCCAGCCCGGCTGGCCAATCGAATAGACATCCCCACCGCGATCAAGAGCGAGTAATCTGGCGTGATCATGATTGCAATCGCCCCTCTCATCGCGATGCTCGCGGCCATTCAGCCGCGCGCGGTCCGCGTGTCCGGACCGCCCGCTCCTGTCGCCGGTCCGACCTTCGACAAAGAGGTCGTGCGTCTCTTCCAGGCGCATTGCCAGTCGTGCCATCACCCCGACGACATCGCGCCGTTCTCGCTGACGAATTACGACGAGGCGAAGGCGAACGCATCGAAGATCAAGCTGCGGACGCTGACCCACGAGATGCCGCCGTGGAAGCCGACGGCCGAATGCGGCGAGTTCGCCGACGCGCAGTCGCGCACGCTGACGCCGGGCGAGATCGATCTCATCTCGCGCTGGGTCGACAACGGCGCGCCGCAGGGAAATCCGGCCGACCTGCCGCAGCCGATGGACTTCGGCGGCGGCTGGGCGCTCGGCACGCCCGACCTCGTCGTCGGCAGTCCCGAGCCGTACACGCCGCCCGCCGATCACGACGAGTACCGCTGCTTCTCGATGCCGACGAACCTGACCAGCGATCAGTACGTCTCGGCCATCGACATCCGGCCGGGCGACCGCGCGGAAGTGCATCACGTGATCGTCTACCTCGACACGTTGGGCGAGTCGCAGAGGCTCGATGACGAGTCGCCCGGCGCCGGCTACACCTGCTTCGGCGGCGCGGGATTCAATCTCGTCGGCACGCTCGGCGGCTGGGCCCCCGGCGCGCGGCCGTGGGTGATGCCGGACGACGTCGGCATGTCGCTGCCCGCGGGCTCACGCATCGTGCTGCAGGTGCACTACCACGTGCACACGGGCCAGCCGACGCCCGATCAGACGAAGCTCGCCGTTTACTACAAAGACAAGAAGCCGGCGAAGCTGCTGACGATCCTGCCGGTCATCAATCAGACCTTCACCATCCCGGCGCTGACCAACAACTATCGCGTCACGGCGCAGTTCCCGGTGGCGGCACCGTGGGCGACGCATCTCTGGATGGTCGCGCCGCACATGCACCTCCTCGGCCGCAAGATGAACGTCATCGCGACGTATCCCGACGGCCGCACCGAGTGCCTGATCAACATCGACAACTGGGAGTTCAACTGGCAGGGCGTCTATCCGTACACGAAGCCGTTCGCCTTCCCGCCCGGCACGAAGTTCTCGCTCGAGGCGTACTACGACAATCCGGGATCGCGCTCGGTGTCGTGGGGCGAGGCGACGACGGACGAGATGTGTATCGCCTTCCTCGGCTTCACGCTGGATTGATGTAGGGCGGGTTCTCCGCCCCACGTTTACGTGCGGGCGTACAATCGACGGATTCCAGTGACAACACCTATGGATCGTCTTTCTCTCGAGCCGCTGCGTGAGAGTGTGCTGCGGTTCGATCTTGCGGTTCAGAAGAGCCGGTTGCTGGCCTACGTCGCGGTGCTCATTACGGCACTGGTCGGGCGATCGCTTCACGCCTTCGAGATCAGCCTCAGCGACATCTTCGTGATGTGGTTCGCCTCCTCGGCGCTGATCGTCGCGTTCTACTTTCTGTTCCGCGCCGGGGCGCGCCGCACGCTCCTCAATCCGCTCTGGATCGGCTGCGACATCATCTTCATCACCGTCGGGGTCTGGATGACCGGCGGAGTCGACAGCCCGTGGTACCTCTGGTATCTCGCGCCGGCCTCGGCCGCGGCATTCGTGATCGGCAGACGCGCGACCTACATCACCGGCATCCTCAACTCCATCGCGTACATCACGATCCTCCTCATCATCAGCCGTTCGCCGATCGGCAGCCCCGTCTTCTACACCGCGGTCACGCGGATGGTGTTCCTCTTCGGCGCGTCGGTTTTCTTCCTGACCGGCGTCGCGAACCTGCAGCAGAAACGGCTCCGCATCAAGCAGCTCGAATGGGAAGAGAAGACGCAGGTCCGCGAGCTCATGCGGCTCGCCGAGGAGTTGCAGAAACGGACCGAGGAGCTCGCGGAGGCGAATCGGCGGATTCAGGAAGCCGACCGGCTCAAGAGCCAGTTCCTCGCCAACATGTCGCACGAGCTCCGCACGCCGATGAACTCGATCATCGGCTTCTCCGAGATCCTCGTCGAGCGGATGCAGGATCGCGTCGACGGCAAGCACCTCAACTTCCTCAAGCACATCCTCGCTTCGGGCCAGCACCTGCTCGGGATCATCAACGACATCCTCGACCTGTCGAAGATCGAAGCGGGGCGGATGGAGATCTATCCCGAGTACTTCGGCATCGCGCCGGTCATCGAAAGCGTCTGCCACGTCATGCGCGGCATGTCGAAGGCCCGGCCGCAATTCGTGACCGATGTCTCTTCCGACCTCCCGCAGATCGAGACCGATCTCGCGAAGTTCAAGCAGGTGCTCTTCAACCTGCTCTCGAACGCCGTGAAGTTCTCGCCGCCGGAGAAGCCGATCACGATCTCCGCGCGCTACGACGGCGCGAACCAGGAGGATGGCTGGATCACGGTGTCGGTGCGCGACGAGGGGATCGGCATCCAGCCCGAGCATCACGACGTGATCTTCGAGGAGTTCCGGCAGGTCGACGGCACCGCGCGCCGCGAGTTCGGCGGCACGGGATTGGGGCTGGCGCTGGTGAAGAAATTCGTCGAGCTGCAGGGCGGGCGGATCGGCGTCGACAGCCAGCCCGGACATGGCAGCAAGTTCTCGTTCTCGCTTCCGGTCCGCTCGCGCGCGGCGATCGTGACGCGCAGCCCCGAGATCGAAGAGCCGGTCGAAGGACGCCCCGCCGAGCGGGTGCTGGTCGTCGAGGACGATGCGCACGCGTACGAGCTGCTCGCCGCCGCGCTGGCCTCGGCCGGCTATCTCGCCGTCCGCGCGCGGCACGGCGAAGAAGCGTTGCGCCTCGCGCGCGACACGCATCCGATGGCCGTCACGCTCGACCTCGTGCTCCCCGGCCTCGACGGCTGGGAAGTGTTGAAGAAGCTGAAGGGCGACGTCGTCACGCGTGAGATCCCGGTCGTCATCATCTCGATGGTCGACAATCGCGAGCTCGGCATGGCCCTTGGCGCCGACGACTATTTCGTCAAGCCGGTCGATCGCGATCGACTGCTGCAGCGCATTCGCGAGATCACCGCCGCCGTCACACGCGCTGCACGTCCGAAGCTGCTGCTGATCGACGACGACGCCTCGGTTCACGCGTTGCTCGATGAAGAGCTCGAGCGCCTCGGATACGCGATCGAAGGTGCTTACTCCGGCGAGGAAGGTTTGCGCGTCGCCGTCGAGGTGCACCCCGACCTGATCATCCTCGACCTGATGATGCCCGGCATGAGCGGATTCGAAGTGGCCACCGGGCTGAAGGAAAATCCTCAGACCGCGAACATTCCGATCCTCGTGCTCACTTCGAAGGACCTCACGAACGCCGACCGCAGCGAGCTGCAGTCGAAGGTGACCTCGTTCGTGCAGAAGGGGAAGAGCGCCCGCGAGCAGCTGGTGCGCGAGATCCAGCGGATCGAGCAGCGCCGCGTCACGGTGCTGTGAGCAACGTGGGGCGGGTTCTCTAACCCGCCCGGGCGGGTGGGCGGGTTGGAGAACCCGCCCTACGTTAATGCTTGTCGTAGCCGGTCATCTCGACGTAACCCTCACCCGTCGCCGATCCGCTGACGCTCACCGCCCCTTCCCAGTACGTCACGCCAGTCGAACCCGTCGTCAGCAGCTCCTGATCGTTCAGTAGCGGATCGAGCTTCAACGCGATGTGCATCGACGGCACCTCGACGCGCCAGCCCATCGGATATGTCGCTTTGCTCTTCGTCGACTTCCACGAGCCGATTGGATGCACGGCAAGCTGATCGTGACGCAGATGAGTCACGCGCCCGTCGCTCCCGATCAGCGATCCGGATGACGTGACATCCGGCGTTCCGTCCGTCCGGCGAATCAGGTAGAGCATCAGCTCCGTGCCGTTGTCGAGTTGGATCGAGAACCAGTCCCAGCCGCGCTGGTTCTCCAGCAGTTGCGAGCTGCCGAACTCGTGATCCATCCACACCTGGCCCTTGCAACGACGCCCGGCGATCGTCCCCGACGCCTCGAGACGCGTCATCGAGTAGTAGTGCGATGCCGATCCGCCGATCCCTTCCGACTTGATGCTCACGCCGTTCTCGCCATGAATCGCGGGAGGCTTTCGGGTGCGCAGCACGAGATCGATCGCGTCCTTCCCCGACGCCGCGCGGATCCGCCACGAGCCGTCGGGCAGCGTCGTCGCGCGCCAGCCCTCGTTGAAGACATCGAGCTTCTCCACCGCCGCGTTCGCGGTGAACTCCGAGGCGCGATTCAGCTTCTCGTAGTAGCGGAAATCGCGGCCGTCGACGTCGGTGATGGCGAAGTGCGCGAGCGCGAGATTGCGCAGATCCCACGGATTGGTCTGCTCCACCGGCACGAGGCCGACGCGGAAGAACGTCAGCTCGAAGCCGTAGCGATGGCCGTCATCGGCGCGCAGGTGGCCGGTGTAGTACCACCACTCGGTCTTGTAATCGTTGTGCGCGCCGTGGTCGCGGGGGAACTCGTATTCGTAGCCGGGGAGAGCGGGTTGGAAGGTGATCGCGAGAAGGAGCGCCAGAAGCGCATGGAACACGGCCCTATAATAGCGGTCTCCATGGCCGAGCAGCCCATTCCCGCTCGCGCGCGGTTCCGCACCCTCGCCACCGAGGTCCACGTCGCCATCGAGGCGGACGATCTGGCTCTGCTCGCGCGGCGCTACGCCGATCAGGGGATGTTCGACGAGTCGATCCACCTCTACGAGATGGCGGAGAAGCTCAAGCCCGGCTCGGTCTCGATCCGCATCAACCTGGCTCGCGTGCGCGACCTCAAACGCGAAGCGGAAGAGTCGCGCTTCACGATGGTTCGCCAGGAAGTCTTCGGCGAGCGGGCCCGCGACGAGATCGATTCGTCGCAGTACGTCGGACTGGCGCAGTTCTACATGGCGAAGGACCAGACGTCGAAGGCGATCGAGCTGCTGGAGATCGCGAAGCTGAAGACGCCGAACAACTACCGCCCGTTCGAGATCCTCGGACGCCTCTACTACTCCGAGGGCGAATGGGACGCGGCGTTCGAAGAGATCACGCGGGCGCGGAAGCTCAATCCGTTCGATCGCGGCCTCGCGGAAATCTCGGGACGCGTGCAGTTCGAGCTGAAGAACTTCGATGAGTCGCTCGAGGACTTCATCGACGCCTTCCTCCTCGCCACCGATCAGAAGGGCGAGTCGACGGAACCGGTGCGCCGGATGATCAACACCCTCAAGCGGATCAACAACATCGAGACGAAGGACCTCAACGCGAAGATCAAGGATCGCGTGGAGCAGCTGCAGATGGCCACCGAACGCCTCGAACTGCGGAAGGAAAATCTCTTCCGCCTCGAGTCGCAGAAAGACCTGAAGGAAATCGTCCGCAAGATCTCGCGCGATGCCGAGAAGCGCGACAACCTGATCACGCTCGCCGCCGAGCTGCGGCGGCTGGCCGTCTTCCAGCACATGAAGGACGAGCAGGTTTTCCGGCTTTCGAAGTTCGCGCGCATCGACGGCTTCGCGACTGGCGATTACGTCTTCCGCGAGGAAGATCGCTCGATGGATTTCTACGTCGTCAAGGATGGCAAGATCGAAGTCCGCAAGGAGACACCGTTCGGTCCGCAGATCCTCGGCGGCTTGACGTCCGACACGATCTTCGGCGAGATGAATTTCATCGATCGCACGCATCGCTCCAGCGACGCGCTCGCCGTCGAAGCCTCGGCTTGCTACACGTTCTCATTCAGCGCCCTCGACCAGATGATGGATGAGGACAAGGAGATGGCGGTCGGCCTGCACTGGGCGTTCTGGCGCTCGCTGACGGAGAAGGTCCGCGACGCGAACGAGCAGCTGAAGCTCTTCTTCCAGGAAGATGCGAAGAAGGGCCAGGGCCGCAAACGCTCCGAAGGCAAGAGCGAAACGCAGCAGGTCACGGTGGCGTCGGAAGACAAGGTCGATCTGTTCCGCGAGCGCGGACTGTCGGCCTCTGAAATGAAGCTGCTGGCGACCTTCTCGACGGAAGAGCGCTTCCGCGACGGGTCGATGATCTTCCGCGAGGGCGACCGCGGCGACAAGCTCTACATCGTCCTCGCCGGCCGCGTCAGGATCTCGAAGTTCATCCCCGGCGTCGGCGAGGAAGCGCTGACGGTGCTCGATCGCGGCGACTTCTTCGGCGAGATGGCGCTGATCGACGACAAGCAGCGCTCGGCCGATGCCAAGGCGCACGAGGGCGACGCGACCGTGCTCTCGATCGATCGCGCGACGCTCAACGAGATCCTGTCGATGGATCCGCACGCATCGCTGCAGTTCCTCAACCTGCTCTGCCGCATGATCAGCCGCCGCCTGCGCGAGATCAACGACAAGATCGTGCAGTGGAAGTACATGAGCGGTGGCTTCTAGCCGACGCCGTCATCCCGAGCGTAGTCGAGGGACCCGGGCGGCGGACGGCACGATCGGCGCGCCGCACACCCGCCCAGGTTCCTCGACGCAGTTCACCCTGAGCGGAGCCGAAGGGCTCGGAATGACGATTGCTTTAGGCGCATCGTGCTGTTCGCGATCTTCATCGTAGTTTTCCTGCTGCTCTGGGGCGCGTTCTACGCCGCTGTCCCCCTCCTCCGCCACCCTCTCAAATTCATCGCCAGCCGCATCACCCGCTACGCGTTCGTCGAGAAGCACATCTCGCTTGTGCGCGCGTACGGCCCGATCATCGCCATCCTCGCGGTCGGCGCGCTGCTGACCGCGTGGGCCGGCGACTCGTTCCTCGATCTCGCCGAAGCGTTGCACGCGAAGACGCCGCGGCTGGCGGAGCTCGACACGCTCGCGCACAGTTGGGCGGCGGCGCATCGGAGCGCCGGCTCGACGCTCTTCTTCATCACAGTCACGACGATCGGCGGACCGGCCGGACTTGCGGTCATCGCCACCATCGCCGGCATCGTGCTGGCGATCAAGCGGCGCTGGCGATGGCTGATCTTCCTGGCGATCACATGCGCCGGAGGTGTGGCGCTCAATGAAGAGCTGAAGCACTACTTCGCGCGCGCCCGTCCCGCACTCGCGGAGGCGCTGCGGCAGGCATCGGGCTATTCGTTCCCGAGCGGACACGCGATGGGGTCGACGTTCGTCTTCGGCGCTCTCGCCTATCTCGCCAGCCGCGCGCTTCCGCGCTGGCGGTGGAAGGCCGCTGCGAACGCGCTGGCCTGCACGCTCGTGCTCTCCGTCGCGTTATCGCGCGTCTACCTCGGCGTGCACTGGATCTCCGACATCGCCGCCGGAGTCAGCGCCGGACTGCTCTGGGTCGTGGTGACGACGGTCGCGTACGAAGTGCTGCGCCGGGCGAGAGCGTTGCGGATTCAGGACCGCGCGCGATCCTCGGTGCGTGTGACGCGAGGCGAATAAATCTCCCGGACGAGCTGTCCGATCGACATCCGGCTCAACGCCTCCGAGGTGCAGAGCGTGAGGCGGTCGAAGAGCGCGATGACCCGCTCGCGCTCGATGTCGTCGGGACTGATGTCCGGAACGGCGCGCCTCCCGCCTTCCATCTCGTGGATCACTTCCTCGATGGCGATGCGGTCGGGATCGCACGCCGGCACCCATCCCGCCCATTCCCCTCCGGTCTGCGAGACGAGCTTCACCACCTCGAGCTTTCGCAGAATCCGCTCCATCTGCGAATCGGTCGCCGCGAACTGCTCCGCCAGCCGATACGACGACGGCGGCTCCTCGCGCCGGTCGAAGCGGCGCGCGATCTCGACCAGCGCACGCAGCGCGAAGTAGAGGTCGTAGCGCGGCTCGTCGGAGATCTGCTGTTCGGTCGCGCGCAGCAGCCCGTAGAGATTCTGGAAGACGTAGCTGATCTCGACACCGAGGAGGATGACGACCCACATGATCTCGATGGCGATCAGGAAGATGACCGCTAACCCGACCGTGCCGTAGATCAGATTGAAGCGGCCCTGGAACAGATGATTCGCGTAAATCCCGAAGCCGAAGCGAACCAGCGTGAAGAGCATCGCGGTCACGAGCGCGCCGATCGACGCGGCGCTGAAGCGCACGTAGGTCGACGGCACGAGCCAGAACAGCATCGCAAAGGCGATGAAGAGAAAGATGACCGGCGCGATCTGAAAGACGATGTCCTGCTTGAAGATCACGCGTAGGAAACGGTTGTGCTGCAGCATGCTCGTCGTCGTGAACGAGAGGCCCATCAACAGCGGGCCCCAGAAGAAGAGCATGGTGAAGGCGATGATCTTCTGGCGGTATCCGCGCGCGCTGCGCACCTTCCAGATCTGATTCACGGTCGACTCGACGGCGAGGAAAAGCCGGAAGGCGACGATCATGAAGATGATCGCGCCGAGGGTCGACGCCGCCTGCGCGTTCTCGGCGAAGCGCGCCAGGTGGTACGTCAGCTGCGGCGATTGATACGGGATGACGACGTTCAGCACGCTGTCGATCTGCGACTGGAACGACGGGAAGAGATTGCGGAAGTACTGCTGCAGGACCTGCGTGAACGCGACGAGGAGCGGGATCAGCGAGAGGAGCGTCGTGTACGCGAGCGACGCGGCGCGCGAGGTGCCCTCGATCTCGTAAAACTCACGCGCCACCTCGCGGACGAAGAGGAAGAACTCGACCGTCGTGACCCGCGCGCGGGCTCGGCCGTGCGCTTCGCGCCGATAGACGAGGACCGCCGGATCGGTCAGCCACGACCAGACGAGCTGACGCCCGGAGACGAATCCAGTCCGCCATTGTTCCCACCGTTTCGGACGCGGTTCGGCACCCATTGCGGGGAACTATAAACGCAAGCGGCGAGCCCGACGTGGGCGGCACTTTGCATAATGTTCAGCATGGCTCGCCTGCAGCCCGATGAAGTACTGCCTCCCGACCTGCTCGCGTTGCGCCGTTTTGCGCTGCTGATGGACGAAGCGGTGGCCATTCCGGGCACGAATCGCCGCGTCGGACTCGATGCCGCCCTCGGACTGATCCCCGGCGTCGGCGACGTGATCGCCGGCGTGCTGTCGGCCTGGATCATCATCGGCGCGCTCCGCCACCGCGTCCCGCTGCGGAAAGTGTTGCGGATGCTGTTCAACGTCGTTCTCGACATCGTGATCGGCGCGGTGCCGATCCTCGGCGACCTCTTCGACTTCCTGTTCGAAGAAAACATGATGAACATGCGCCTGCTGATGGACTACCGCGACCGCGGCCGGCCGCCGCGCAGCATCGCGCAGATCGCCGGCGCGGCAGTGCTGATCGTCGGCGTGATTCTCTTCGTCGCTCTCGGTGTCCTCGCCGGCAGCATCGCCGTCGTGATCTGGCTGATCGGAAAACGCTGATGCTCTTCCGCCGCGCGAAGGCTCCGCGTTATCCGCATCGTCCGTCGCTTCCGATCGTGCGGCGCCGCATTGCGATGCGGTATCACATGAAGCACCAGTTCGGCGTCCGCGACGTGGCGTTTCTGCAGACGATGCACGCGCTGACCGGCGCGCCGATGACGCCGGGGAACCGCGCGGAGATCCTGAAGAACGGCGTGATGATCTTCCCGCCGATGCTGGCGGCGATCCGCGCCGCGCAGAAGACGATCAACCTCGAGTTCTACATTTACTGGGATGGTGAAGTCGGGCGGATGTTCGCAGAGGCGCTCGCGGAACGGGCGCGCGCGGGGGTGAGCGTCAAGGTGATCCTCGATGCCGTCGGCTCGGCGACGATGTCGCAGGCGCTGATCGACTTCCTGCTGCGCAACGGCATCGACCTGGAGTGGTATCACCCGCTCCGCTGGTACACGCTCAGCCGCTTCAATCACCGCACGCATCGCAAGACGCTTATCGTCGACGGCACGATCGGATTCTCGGGCGGCGTCGGCATCGCCGACACCTGGCTCGGCGACGCCGACCGCAAGGATCACTGGCGCGAGACGATGATCCGGATCGAAGGACCGGTCGTGACGCAGATGCAGTTCGCGTTCATGGACAACTGGGTCAAGAGCCGCGGCGAGCTGCTCACGGGACTCGATTACTTTCCGCAGGTCGAGCCGCGCGGCGAGCATCTGGCGCAGGTGATCAAGTCGTCGCCGTCGGAGGGAAGCTCGACGGTGAAGCTGATGTACATCGTCTCCATCGTCAGCGCACAGAAGTCGATCTGGATCAGCAACGCCTACTTCCTGCCCGATCCCGACACGCTGACCGCGCTCGAAGGAGCGGTGCGGCGCGGAGTCGACGTGCGCGTGATCGTGCCGGGCAAGCACACCGACGTCCCGGTTGTGCGTCAGGCGAGCCGGCTCTATTACGAGATCCTGCTGCAGCACGGCATCCGCCTGTTCGAGTATCAGCCGACGATGATGCACGCGAAGACGATGGTGGTCGACGGCATCTGGTCGACGATCGGCTCATCGAACTTCGACGACCGCAGCTTCCGCCTCAACGATGAAGTGAACGTGAACGTCTACGACGAAGGAATCGCCGCGCAGCTGGAGGAGATGTTCCGCGAAGACCTCGCGCACAGCGAGGAGATCAAGGAGTACAAGTGGCTGCGGCGGCCGCGGTTTCAGAAGTTGCGGGAGAAGATTGCGAATCTTCTGAAACCGCAGCTGTAGGTTGAGGGTTGTTGGGTTGTCGGGTGTGAACTCAACAACCTAGACTAACTGCCCTGACACATCACTCCTAACTCAAAGAAGCCGGTCCGGCCTGACTTCGGTCTGGTGCTCAAGCGCCTGGCAAGAAACAAAACCGGCTCCGCCGCACGGCCTACATCGCGCGACTGACGACCAGGCAGGACGTGCGCTTGGTTTTAGCCCGTGGCCGTTGGCCACAGCAGCTTGGCGCCTGGTCGGCTGGACGGACGAGAGACGTGCCTCAGACCGAGCAGAGAAGACGCTCGATTAGCAAATCGCCGAATCCATGTATCAGTTCGCCGACGCCAGCCAAGGCCAATACCAAAACAAAGGCGTGGCGTTCGGATCGCGCGATCTCTTCTTGCAGAAGCACAAGGTATTGATCTCGCGCAATCTTGGACGGGACGGCAAACTCCGACTCCGGCATTGACAGTAAGAGGTGATGAAGGCGATTGCGCCGCCGATACTCACCTGCGGCAGCAATAGACTGCAGTCCCGCCATCGCCGCTCCTCCGCGATTAACCCAATGAGCATCATCAAGACTTATTGCAATCGCGACAGCACCAATCAATGCGCCAAGAGCAAGCACGGCGCTGCCATATAGCGCCAGATACTCAGGCCATGTGCGCCAGCGCCGCTGCAATGGATGTTCATTAGTCTTGCTCATTCGCGCGCCAACGCACTTGGGATACACCCTTCGCAATGACCGCTTTGCGCTTTGCGTTTCCGCTCGCGTTAAAGTGTCGACTAAATATTGGATGCAGGCACAAAGCGTGCCCTTGACCTATGTTCATCGGCGTCAGCGAATCATAGCCAAAGTGACCTTCGTAGTAACGTTCGGTTTCGTCGTGGCCAACGCCAATAATACCCATTCGGATGACCATCTCTGCGAACTCCGGCATGTCGAATTCCGGCGTCACATGCGGCGCATGCCGCGCGGCTACTGCTCGTCCGAGTTTTCGCCACCGGTCCTCCAGTTCATCATATGAAAAAACCGTGGAAAAATTAGCAAATACGGGCTTACAAAGTTTTTCGGCAACAGGATAGACATGCTCAAACGCCTGAAAGATCTCGCTCGCTATGAGAGGCTCGGTGTCCTCAATGGCATCACGAATGAACGCCTCGCCCAAAGACCTATAGGTTCCGGTGTCCGTATGGCAGCGCGTTATCATCTTGTGTAAAATCATCAGGAACTGACGTGGCAAGAGTTGAGTGTGTCGGAGAATATATGTTAGCGGCTCTTCGTCGACATCAAAGCGGTTCTTGATTGTGGCCGGAAATAATAAGGACCAGAAGCGTCGCACGTCAGTTCTATCATTAATGTTCAGTTCTGCAAATCTAACGAATTCATCCGGCTCGTATAACTCGAGGAATAGCCTGAAGCGATGCGCCGCGATTTGCGCTAATTCGAGTGCCGTCCAGGTTACCTGATCGACGTCGCCGAGATCCTTAAGTGCGTTCGCGGAGGCTCGGCTAACCTCTGGGTAGATTTCGGATGGCAATCCTAGTTTAACCTGTACCCGATCTTGGCGAGCGTTGAACTGTGAGATGAATCGGATTAGAGCCCCGAGAGTTCTATCGAACCATTTGTCGCCGATATTATACTCATCCATGGAATCGCAAATCAGAAGGACACGCCGCTTTGTTTCGCGCAGATAATCCGCGATCACACCGATTGCGTCGGCGCGATTCATTTTGGAGTGAGTCCCGGCGTGAGCCTGGAACCAGTCTTTTATGCGCTCAGGAAGAGAGGGGCCCCATACCATCTCACGTATACGCCGTTTGTAGTCGTCAACGTCTTGGTGTAAATAATGATTGATGCGTTTAACGGACTCGGTATGTCGGCCCTCCGTAATTTCAAGCTCAATAAACTTTGCGAAGAAGTAATCGGTGACAAGATTCTCCCAATCGTCAACGATTGCTTCAACGGGCCGAAACTGGCCCGTATCCCCGCGTACCATGCGTTGCATGTCATCAAATTGCTTGTACGTCAGCACGTCAATGACGATGTCATAGGATCGGAAATCGGAAGTGGTGACCACGGCTGCTGGCTTGGACGCGCGGTCCAAGAATGGCCGGTACTTGTAGCTATTGAGCAGCGCAGTTTTACCCGATCCGCGTCGGCCGATCAGAACAGACAGTTCCCGCCGCAATAACGTATGAAATGATTTATTGTGAACGTCGAATAGTTTTGCCGCCACTTCAACGTCGACGATTCGTCCTGCGTCATTCGGACCAAGCGGGGCGGAGCGGGTAACGTAACCCCTCAGGCGATCGTGAATATCGGGCGATTCGCTAGGTGCCATAAATGTTATTGTCCTTCGTCTATAGTTATCTTCAATACGGGCCGCGGGCGGACACAGAATGATTGAACAATAGCCACCTTAGGGAGGGACGCGGCTGCGGTTTTCCCTACCCCGAATGAAATTTTTTGCATGGGCGGCGTCCATCTGTAGAGGCGGAGAGGGCCGGGCTTCGATCTGACGGCGCGCGGCCTGCACCGACTACACGTGTGCAGGCAGTCCGTGCGCGCGCCGACTTCAGCACGTGAGCATGACCGCGAGCGTCAAGGCGATCCTCGATGCCGTCGGCTCGGCGACGATGTCGCAGGCGCTGATCGACTTCCTGCTGCGCAACGGCGTCGACTTGGAGTGGTATCACCCGCTCCGCTGGTACACGCTGAACCGCTTCAATCACCGCACTCACCGCAAGACGCTCATCGTCGACGGCACGATCGGATTCTCGGGCCGAGGAGATCAAGGAGTACAAGTGGCTGCGGCGGCCGCGGTTTCAGAAGTTGCGGGAGAAGATTGCGAATCTGCTGAAACCGCAGCTGTGAGCGATAGAGATGCAGAGTGATAGAGAGATAGAGCCTCTATGTCTCTATCACTCTGTCACTCTGTCACTCCAGTTCGTATGCACGAACGCCGCATCCGCCCCTTGATCGTTCCTTTGATACGTATGCGATCCAAAGTAATCGCGTTGCGCTTGCGTGAGGTTTTGCGGTAGATCGGCGGTGCGATAGGCGTCGAAGTACGCGAGACTGCCGGACATCGCGGGGACGGCGATGCCGTTCGTCTGCGCGGTCGAGACGGCGCGGCGCCACGCGGATTGTGATTCGGCGAGGCGTCCGTTGAACGCGTCATCCAGCAGGAGATTCGGGAGCGCGCGATTGCGCTCGTACGCCTGCATGATCGAGTCGAGGAACTTCGCGCGGATGATGCAGCCGGCCTTCCAGATGCGGGCCATCTCGCGCATGTCGATGTTCCACTTCCACTCCGCCGATCCGGCCTGAATCAGCGCCATTCCCTGCGCGTACGAACAGATCTTCGCGGCGTACAGCGCGTCGTGGACATCGCTGATGTACTGCTTGCGGTCGGCGGGACTTTGCGACGACGGACCTTTGATCTTTCCGCTCGCGATCACGCGCTCGTCTTTCATCGACGACAGCACGCGGGCATCGATCGCGGCGGCGATGGTCGGGATTGGAACGGCGAGGTCGAGCGCGACCTGCGCGGTCCACTTGCCGGTGCCCTTCTGTCCCGCCTTGTCGAGCACCTTGTCGACGAGCGGCGCGCCGGTCTCTTCATCCTTCACGCGGAAGATGTGCGCCGTGATCTCGATGAGGAACGACTCGAGCGGGCCCTTGTTCCACTGATCGAAAATCTCCGCGAGCTCGTCCGCTCCCGCGCCGAGGACCTTGCGCAGCATCTCGTACGCCTCGGCGATGAGCTGCATGTCGCCGTACTCGATGCCGTTGTGCACCATCTTCACGAAGTGGCCGGCGCCATCGGGGCCGACGTGCGTGACACACGGGCCGGAGTCGCTCTTCGCAGCGATCGCCTCGAAGACCGGCCGGATGGCCTGCCACGATTCCTCAGATCCGCCCGGCATGAGGGATGGACCGAAACGCGCGCCCTCCTCGCCGCCCGACACGCCCGAGCCGACGAAGTGCAGCCCCTTCGCTTCGCAATCCTTCGTCCGCCGCTGCGTGTCCTTGAAAAACGAATTGCCGCCGTCGATCAGGATGTCGCCGGCTTCGAGGTGCGGCGCGATGCCTTCGATCGTCATGTCGACCGGATCGCCGGCCTTGATCATCATCATGATCCGGCGCGGGCGCTCGAGCGATGCGGTGAATTCCTCGAACGTCTTCGTTCCGACGAGCTGCTTTCCGGGATGCTTCGCGACGAAGCGGTCGACCCATTCGCCTTCCAGGTTCCAGACCGCGACGGGAAAGCCGTGCTCCTCGACGTTGAGCGCGAGGTTCTCGCCCATCACGCCGAGGCCGATCATGCCGAAGGATGCTTTAGCCATGCGCTACACCTCGTTTTTCGTCATCCCGAGCGTCAGTCGAGGGACCCGGGGGCGCGGGCGGCGCGCCGCACACCCACCCAGGTCCCTCGACTCACGCTCGGGATGACGGGGAGCATTATCGCGACGCAACGACCGCGTTCTTCACGACTTCCGCGAGCGCCTTCAGTCCGGCATCGACGTCGCTGCCGAGGTTCACGCTCAACGCGCGGCGGTTGCGGCTCTGCAGCGACTGAAAATCGCCGATCGCCTGCGCGCGGCAGAGGACGCCGAACGTGAATTTCTCGCCGGGGAGCGGAACGTCTTCGCCTCCGCCGCCGGTGAGTTGCAGGAAGACGCCGTTGTCGGCGCCACCTTTGTGCAACTGGCCGGTGGAGTGAAGGAAGCGCGGGCCGTAGCCGGTGGTCGTCGCGACGTGCAGCTCGCGCGCGACGCTCTGGCGAATCGCGGCGATCAGCTTGTCGCGCTCCGGCGACTCGGCGAAGTACTCGGTGAGCGCGACGTAATCGCCTGCCTTGACCTTCGCCAGGAGCGCGCCGATCGACTCCGCATCGGTCGCTTCGACCTGCGTGCCGGCGTGCGTCATCGAGCCGGTGGCCTTGTACTCCTCGAGCAGTTTCTTGGTGTTGTCCTTCGACTCCTGCACATTCGGCTGATCGAACGCGTCGATGCCGAGGAGCGCGCCGGCGACGGCGGTGGCGAATTCGAAGAGGAAGAAGACCTCGCCGAGGTCGAGCGCATCTTCGAGCACGATATCGACGACCGGATGTCCCGCATCGGCGAGTGCGCGAAGCCGCGCGGTGTCGTCCGACTTGCGCAGCCGCACGCCGACGAAGAGACGGTCGTTGCCGTATTCGTTCGGCTTCAATTCAGGCTCGCCCGCGACCGGCACGATGCCCTTGCCTTCCTTCCCGGTCGATTCCGCGACGAGCTGCTCGATCCAGAGTCCGAGCGTGTCGAGCGGCGCGGGGGTGATGAGCGTCAGCTTGTCGCGGCCATTGAGCGCCATCGCGCCGAGGACCGCGCCGAGCATCGCCGCGGGGTTCTTCTTCACGCTCGCGACCTCGGACACATGCGCCGCATGCATCGCACGATCGAGCAGCGTTGCGACGTCGACGCCGCTGATCGCCGCCGGCACCATGCCGAAGTACGAGAGCGCGGAGTAACGGCCGCCGATGTCGGCCTGGTTGATGAAGATGTGACGGAAGTTGTCGGCCTCCGCATCCTTCTTCAACTGCGTGCCGGGATCGGTGACGGCGATGAAGTTCTCGCCGGCGCGATCGCCCTTCACCGACTTCACGCGATCGTAGAAGTAGCGGTGGAACATCATCGGCTCGGTGGTCGAGCCCGACTTCGACGCGACCATAAAGAGCGTCCGCTTCAGATCGAGCTGCGCTTCGAGGTTGCTCACCGCCTGAGGAACCGTCGAGTCGAGCACGAGCAGCTCCGGATAGCCGTCGCGCTTGCCAAAGACGCGGCGCGTGACTTCGGAGCAGAGGCTCGAGCCGCCCATGCCGAGAACGACGACGGCGTCGAACTCGCTCTTCACCGAGTCCGCGAACTGCATCAGGTCCGGCGCGACTTTCGTCATCTCCTCGGCGACGGTGAGCCAGCCGAGGGCGTTGGCGATAATCTTCTTGTGCGCGTCGTCGTTCTTCCAAAGCGCCGCGTCTTTCTTCCAGATCCGCTCGACGAATTTCTCTTTCTCGATGCGCTGCGAGGCCTCGTCGACCTTCGCCTGATGCGAGCCGAGGTGCGGGCTGACGCGCTCGGCGAGACCGCGCGTGACCGAGTCGCGGCGCGCTTCAATGGTCGACATCAGCGACGCGAACGATTCGTCGAACGACTTCACGCCGTCGGCCGTCAGCTTGGCGGTGATCTGCTCGAGGCTGAAGCCTTTCGCGGCAAACGCGGCGAGCACTTTGCGCGCCTCGTCGATGCCTTCCTCGAGCGACATCCGCACGCGGCCGTGGTCCTTGAACGCGTTGTAGGTCGCGGGCGGAATGGTGTTGACGGTGTCGGGACCGATCAGCGATTCGATGTAGAGGACGTCGCTGTACTTCGGATTCTTCGTGCCGGTCGAGGCCCAGAGCGGGCGCTGCACGACGGCCCCTTTGTCGCGGAGGCGATGGAAGCGCTCGCTACCGAAGACGCGCTTGAACTCCTGGTACGCGACCTTCGCGTTGGCGATCGCGACCTTGCCCATGAGCTGTTCGATCTCCGGGTCGTCGTTCGCTTTCGCTTCCATCTGCTTGTCGGCCATCGCGTCGATGCGGCTGACGAAGAAGCTGGCCACCGAGCGGATGTCGCCGATCGGCAGCCCTTTCTCGACGCGGCGCTCGAGGCCGCGGAGATACGCTTCCATCACCTGGTTGTAGACGTCGTTCGAGAAGATGAGCGTGATGTTGATGTTGACGCCGTTGAAGATCGACTCCTCGATGGCCGGGATGCCGGCCGGCGTCGCGGGGATCTTGATCATCACGTTCGGGCGGCCGAGGCGCGCGAAGAGACGCGTCGCTTCGGCGATCGTGCCGGCCGTGTTGTGCGCGAGCGTCGGCAACACTTCGAGACTGCAGAAGCCGTCGTTGCCGTTGGTCTTTTTGTAGACGGGCAGGAAGACGTCGGCGGCCATGCCGATGTCCTCGATCGTGATCTCGTCGTAGATCTCGTCACGCGACTTGTTGCGCGACGCCAGCTCGCGCAATTGCGCGTCGTAATCGTCGCTGCCGGCGATCGCCTTGTCGAAGATGGTGGGGTTCGACGTCAGACCGCGCAGGTCGTCTTCGTCGATCAACCGCTGCAGCGTTCCGCCTGTGACCAGCTTGCGCTCCATCTGGTCGTACCAGACACTCTGTCCGGTTTTTTCGAGCTCCACGAGCGGGTTCGACATGAATACCTCCAATGAAGGAGGTAAGCATATCGCGTGTCATCTCGCGGGCGGGTTGGAGAACCCGCCCCACGTTTTCAGTGCGAGCGCGGCCTCATGATCTCGCTCAGCACGTCCGGCTTGCCCTCGATCCGCTCGAGATGCGGGTACTGCTCGCCGCCGTGATAGTCGAGCTTGTACGTGCCGACGTGCTCGCCAAATACGGCGATCATCTCGATCGGCTTCTTCGCGGCGATCTCTTCATGCAGCGCGTCCGCGGACCACTTTCGTCCGTTGATCGACATCACTTCCATGCCGGGCGTCAAACCGGCTTCAGCCGCGGGCGTGCCGGGCGTCAGGTCGTCGATCTTGCCGTCTTCGTGGAAAAGGATGCCGAGCGAGAACGTCACGTCGATCCGCTTCGCCGAATGCTGCCGCGCGGTGACGTAATCGTTCGGATGATCGTTGTAAACGAGGCGCCACCCGGCCGCTTCGAGTGCGCCAAGTGGCGGATGAGTGGTGACTTTGTAGACGCGATCGCGCAGGAATGTCGCCCAGTCGTTCGGCGCGACGGCGTTGAGCGTCGCGACGACATCGTCGAACGTGTACGGCTTGACCGTCGGAGCACCGGAAGGCGCGCCGTGGAACGCATGCGTGAAGTCGTCGAGCGATTTCGCGCCGTTGGTTTTCTGTCGGATGGTCGTGTCGACGTCGAGCCAGACGAGCAGCGATTCGTCGTAGTAGTCGAGCGCGCGGCGGTAAGCGGTCCACCCGATCGGCGCGTCGCCGATGACCTGCGCGGCAACCGCGGTGTCGGCGAGCGGACGCCAGGTGCGGCCCGTGCGATTGCGATCGAGATTCGCGGCGACGAGCGCGACGTAGTCGTGCATCAGATCGGGCGAATAGATCCCGGTCCGCGACGGCAGCACGAAGTTGCCGACGTATCGCGTCATCCCTTCGTAGACCCAGAGGAGCTCGCCGAGCATCGGCTGCTGATAGTCGGGCGTGGCGAGGCCCGCGGGGCGGCGGTACTTGCCGTTCCACGAATGCACGAACTCGTGCGAGAGCGTCGACATCGTCAGCTTCGCGATCGCCGGATCGGTGACCCCTTTTTCGATCGCCCGGTTGTCGCTCGATTCGTGATGCTCGAGTCCCTGCGTCTCCACGACGTCGCTCAGCGTGAGCAGCCACGTGTACGTCCGGTAGTGATGCCCGCCGAACAGCGCCTCGGCTTCCGACACGAGCTTCGTCAGCTGCGCGACGCGATCGGCCGGCAGCGCAAGCGCGGCTTCGCTGTCGGCGACGAGTGCGATCTTCACGTTGTTCGCTACGTCGATCGTTCGGAAATACTCGCCCGCGATCAGCGGCGAATCGACGAGCGTGGTCAGCGAGACCGGGCCGGGCGTCAGCGCGGTCGCGCTCTGCCATCCCTGCGGAAGCGTGACCGTGGCGTTGACCTGAATCGAGTCGGTGCGCTCGCCCGCGGGATAGACGACGACGTGGTTCCACGGGAGATCGAGCAGGTGCTGGGTGTGGTTCGGCGTCTCGCCGTAACCCGACGCGTAGCCGATCGGCGGCGAGATGTAGTCGAAATCGACTTCGATCGAGGTCGCGCCCTTCGGCACGTCGACGTCGAACGCGAACATGTCGACCGGATCGCGGCGCCAGGTCAGCGTCTGCCCCGCGGCCGTGACGCGAAGGCCCATCATCTGCGCGATCGGACCGCTCGGCGAGTGCTCGCCGGGGATCCATTTCGGATAGACGAAGCGCATCGGGCCGGACGTCGCGGGTATCGTGACGACGCTGTGGAAGACGCCGCGCCGGGCTTCGCGGGCATCGACGGAGACGGTCATCGGATGGACGGAGAGCGCAGCCGCCAGCAGGAAAGCAATCATGTGAAGCGAGAGCTTACTCTTCGATTCCAGCCCTATGAATGGCTTTCACCGCCACACGCGCCACGAACGCGCTGGCGATCAGCGCGAGGACCGCGCCGGCGATGTAGACGAAGAGCTTCACCTTCCCCGTTGTCGCCGCGGCCGCAGCCGCGCCGATGTAAACGAAGGCGATGCTGCCAGGAATGATGCCGACGAGCGTCGCCAGCGCGTACGGCAGGACGCGGACGCCGGTGAGCCCGAAGACGTAGTTCGTGTAGGTGAACGGAAAGACGACGGCCAGCCGCACGAGCAGCACAATCTTCGCCCCCTCGGTCGAGATCGCACGGTCGAGCGCGCGGAAGCGGCGATCCTTCGCGGCCATCGCCTCGACGCGCTTGCGGGCGATCGTCCGCGCGACGATGAACGCCAGCGTGGCGCCGAGCGTCGCGCCGATCACGACGACGATCGTTCCCTTGACGACGCCGAATGTCGCGCCAGCACCGAGGGTGAGGATCGATGCGGGGATGAAAAGGACGATGCAGATGGCGTAGACGAGCGCGTAGAGAACGTAACCGGCGAATCCGAGTCCCGCGACCCAGGTGCGGAATGCAGTCAGCCACTGCGCGACCGGGAGGACGCGGAACAGGATCACGATCGCGGCAAGGGCGACCAGCACGAGTCCGATTTTGAGAAGGCGGGCTTTAGACAACGGGCGGATTCTAACTGATGAGTTGATGGCTGCCGTGGGCACGGGCGTAGACCTGCGTGAACTCGGCGCCGAACAGGACGATCTGCGCGGCGTAGTAGACCCAGAGCAACACGACGACGAGCGACCCGGCGGCGCCGTAACTCGAACCGACGGCGCTCCTGCCGAGGTAAAGGCCGAGCGCGAATTTGCCGAGGACGAACAGGAGCGACGTGAACGATGCACCGAACCAGACGTCGCGCCACTCGATCCGGAGATCGGGCAGGAAGCGGAACATCGCCGCGAAGAGGACCGTGATCACGCCGAACGACATCACGAGCTGCAGGCTTTGCCAAAGTCCCGCGTAATGAGCGAACGCCGAGATCGCGGAGTCGATGACGAGTGAGACGAGCAGCAGGAAGCCGATGCCGAGGACCATCGCCCAGTTGCCGATGTACGTCATCAGTATCCGCTTCACACCGCCCTTCTCACTCGGCTTCACGTCCCAGATCGTGTTGAGCGCTTCCTTCAATTGACCGATGACGCCCGCCGCGCCGACAAGTAGCGTGACGACGCCGACGATGGTCGCGATCGAGCTGGCCTTCGGCTTCGCCGCGGCCTCGACCATTTTCTGGATCATCTCCGCGGATGCCGGACCGAAAACGCCGCGCAGTTGCGCGTACACGGCGCCGCTCGCGGCGTCCCGTCCGAACACCAAACCCGCGATGGCGATGGCGATCAGCAGCAGCGGCGCGATCGAGAAGATCGTGTAGTACGCGAGCGCCGCGCCGAGGCGCGGGACCTTGTCGCTGCTGAATTCGCGGAAGGTCTGTTTGAAGAGGTCGAAGTAGCGGCGCATGCCCGCCGGAAGAGCAACGGCTGTGCCCTACCGGCCGCGCATCCAATCGACGCAACGCTCAAGCTCTGCGTGCATCCGACCGGCATCGAAATGGATCGGACGTCCGTGTCCTGGCAGCACCCATTCGAAACGATAGTCGAGCAGGCGGGCCATCGAATTCACCTGCTCGCTCCACGAATACCAGCACGCGCTGCGGAAGGCGTAGAGATGTCCACGCGTGGGACTCCAGGCGAGATGATCGCCGGTGAAGAGGACGCGCTCCTGCCAGAGAAAGACGGCGTGACCCTTCGTGTGGCCGGGCGTCGGGATCATCAGCAGGCCGGGCTCGAGCTCGACCGGATCGAGGCCTGACGGTTTCAACTCGACGCCAGCGGTGCGCGTGCGGACGTCGTCGCGATGCAGCACGCGCTCGCATCCGAACCGCTCGTGGAACTTCTCGTGATCGGCGACGTCGTCCTGATGCGTGAGCAGCATCCGCCGCACGCCGCCCATCCGCTCGAGGTTCTTCACGAGCGGCGCGGCGAACCGCGGCGAATCGACGAGGATGTTGTCAAAGAAATAACTGACCGCGCCGAAGCTCGACTCCGAGGTGTAGCCGCAGCGATAGACGCCGCCGTCGATGTGCTCCGGCAGCGCGGCAAGGGCGGCGGTCATGTCGTGTTTCGTGACCGAGCCGATCGACGCGGTGGGGCAGGCGATCAACGCCTTCTGCGCGACGAGCAGCTCGTCCGGCGTCTCGGGCTGATGCCAGACTGCCGATTGATCGCCGGCCTCGTGAAACACTGCCGGAGCGAAGACGCGGCAGGCGTCACAGTCGATGCAGGTGGAGTCGACGAAGAAGTCGCCCGGCACGTTGTCCGGGAGCTTGAGAGCAACGCGTGCCATCGTCTTTTTGAAACGAAATGCTGTCGGGGCGCCATTCCGGGGGCATTTTTGCGTCCTCGCCACTCTAATTCTGTATGGCCACTCTCCGGCCGCGCGGTGGACGTCTCTGGACCAGTGCAGAGGCCGCGCGGGCGTTTCGCGTTGGAGTCTCGAGCGTCAAGCGCTGGACGGACGAGGCTGAGCTCGAATCGGTGCGGACGCCGGGCGGACACCGGCGGTACACGCTGAAGGCGCTCCATCACTTCGCATCCGCGCGCCGCCTTCCGACCGACCTGCTGCCGCCGCTCGAGCCCGACATCCACCTGCCGGAGCCTCCCGACATCACGCTGTTCGAGGCGCTGGTGCGCGGCGACGCCGATGCCGTCCGCGGTCTCGTGATGCCGCCGCCGAACGGTCTCGCCAAGCGGGCGACGTTTCTCGATCGCGTGGTCGGCGATGCGATGCGGGAGATCGGCGAATGCTGGGAGCGGGGCGAGCTCGGCGTCGACGAGGAGCACCGCGCATCGCACATGCTCGAAGAAGCTATCGACCGGTTGCGTCCGCCGATCGCGGCCGAAGGTCAGCTCGCGCTGCTGGCCTGTCCGCCGGATGAATGGCACGACCTCCCGCTTCGCCTACTGCGGCTCTTCCTCGAATGGTCGGGCTGGCGGACGGAGCTGATCGGCGCAAATCTGCCGTGGGAGTCGGCGATCAGCGCCGTGACCCGCGCGCGGCCGGCGGTTCTGGCGATCACGACGCGCGACGGCGAGCCGTTCCGTTCCGCCGAGTTCGCGTGCCTGCTCGCGCACTGCGCCGAGGCGGGCGTGCGGGTGGTGGTCGGGGGGGAGTGGGCGCGGGGCGGCGGCGGGACGAAACGCGACTACTTCCGGTTCCGGTCGTTGCGCGGGTTCGAGAGATGGCTGCGGACGCGACAGCAGGGATGACACCGCCCATCCTTTGCGTTACACAGGCGCCATGTTCGACAACCTTCAGGACAAAATGGATCGCGTCTTCAAGACGCTGCGCGGCGAAGCGAGCCTCAACGAGTGGCACATCGACAATGCGCTCAAGGAGATCCGGGTCGCACTGCTCGAGGCGGACGTCCACTTCAAAGTCGTCAAGGAGTTCACGGCCCGCGTCCGCGAGAAGGCGGTCGGTCAGGATGTCCTGACAGCGTTCTCTCCAGCCCAGCAGGTCACCAAAATCGTCCGCGACGAGCTCCAGACACTCCTCGGCGGCAACGAGGTCGGCCTCGCGCTCGTCGGCAGCCCGGCCGTGATCATGATGGTCGGCCTGCAGGGCTCCGGTAAGACGACGACCTCGGGCAAGCTCGCGCTTCATCTGAAAAGCAAGGGACGCCGGCCGCTGCTCGTGCCGTGCGACGTCTACCGCCCCGCCGCAATCGAGCAGCTCCGCATCGTCGCGAATAACGTCAAGGTGCCGTTCTTCGAGCTGGGCGAGGAGCGCAATCCGTTGGCGATCGCGCAGCGCGCGATCAGCGACGCGAAGGCGCTGCTCTACGACACCGTCATCCTCGACACCGCCGGCCGGCTCCATATCGATGAAGAGCTGATGAAAGAGCTCGACACGATCAAGCGCGAGACGCGGCCGAGCGAGATCCTGTTCGTCGCCGACTCGATGACCGGCCAGGACGCGGTCAAGTCGGCGAAGGAGTTCGACGAGCGCCTGCAGGTCACCGGCATCGTGCTGACGAAGCTCGACGGCGATGCGCGCGGCGGCGCTGCGCTCTCGATCAAGTCGGTCGTCAACCGTCCGATCAAGCTGGTCGGCGTCGGCGAGAAGTACACCGACCTCGACGTCTTCTACCCCGACCGGATGGCCTCCCGCATCCTCGGCATGGGCGACGTGCTGTCGCTCATCGAGAAGGTCGAGCAGGAAGTCGATCAGAAGGAAGCGGCGCGCCTTGCGCAGCGCGTGGCAAAGGACAAGTTCACGCTCGAGGATCTCCGCTCGCAGCTCCAGCAGGTCCGGAGAATGGGCCCGCTCTCGCAACTCGTGAACATGCTGCCGGGCGTCGGCGGGAAGGTGACCGAGGACGACATCGACGAGAAGTCGGTCACTCACATGCAGGCCATCCTCGACTCGATGACGAAGAAGGAGCGCGAGTTCCCGCAGATCATCGACGGCAAGCGGAAGAAGCGGATCGCGAAGGGATCGGGGACGAGCGTGCAGGAAATCAACCGCCTGCTGAAGCAATATCTGCAGATGAAGAAGATGATGCGGACGTTCTCGAAGGGCTTCGGCGCGAGAAAGTTCGGAAAGATGATGAAGGGACTTCCACCCGAATTGCTCGGGTAGCGTGGCGGAATTGCTCGGGTAGCCTTGCTGTTCCCGCCCCCGTTCCGGTACTATTCTGCGCCCTTAAACGAAGGAGTTTCAGTCAAATGCTCAAGATTCGCCTGCGCCGTGGTGGCGCGACCCATGCCCCGTTCTACCGCGTCGTCGTCTCCGACTCGCTGAAGACGCCGAGCGCGTCGACCGTCGAGCAGATCGGCCACTACGACCCCAAGAAGAACCCCGCCGACGTGAAGATCGACCGCGAGCGCGTCGATTACTGGGTCAGCAAGGGCGCTCAGCTCTCGCCGACCGTCAAGTCCCTCGTCAAAAAGCTCAAGTAGCCGTGCGCGAACTGGTCGATTTCCTCGCGAAGTCACTGGTCGACGATGCGGATGCCGTCCGCATCCACTCGTACGACCGCGAAGGAACGACCATGCTCGAACTGGAAGTCGCCCCCGACGACCTCGGCAAAGTGATCGGGCGTCAGGGGCGGACGGCGCGCGCGATCCGCACAGTGCTGGCCGCGGCGGGACAGAAGACCCGCCGCCGCTACGTCCTCGACATTCTCGACTGATGTCCAACGGACATTCTCGTCCAACGTCCGGCCGGATCGCGGTCGGCGTCATCCGCAAGCCGCACGGAGTCCGCGGCGAGGCGAGCGTCGAGCTCTGGACCAACTCCCCCGACCGCTTCGATGAGCTCACCTCCGTGACGCTCGTCTCTCCCGACGAATCGTCCACCCGCGAGGCGCGGATCGCCAGCGCGCGTGCGCACGGCGATCGCGTGCTCGTGAAGCTCGAAGGCTTCGACGCCCCGGAAGCGATCGATCCGTTTCGCAACTGGACGATCGAGATCCCGGAGAGCGAGGCGCGCAAGCTCGACGAGAACGAGTACTTCCTCCACGATCTCGTCGGCCTGACGCTCGTCGACGCCGAGGGGCGCCGGCAGGGGAAGGTGGTCGAGGTTCTCGAGGGGGGCGGCGGCATCCTGTTGCAGGTGCAGCGCGGCGACCGCAAGTTCGACGTGCCGTTCGCGAGCGAGATCTGCACGAAGATCGACCTCGCGTCGAAGACGATCACCGTCAATCTGCCGGACGGGATCGATGAGAATTGATCTCGTCACGATCTTTCCGCGGATGTTCGATCCGCTGATCGCGGAGGGCGTGATCGCGCGCGGCATCAAGCAGGGACTGCTCGACATTCGCGTCTGGGATCTGCGCGACTTCGCGACCGACAAGCACCGCTCGACCGACGACGAGGCCTACGGCGGCGGGCCGGGAATGGTGATGCTCGGAGAGCCGGTCTTCCGCTGCGTCGAAGCGATCGGCGGCGGACACGTCCTCCTCACGACGCCGCAGGGTCGCCGCTTCGACCAGAACGCCGCCAAGGAGCTCGCGGCGAAGGAGTGGATCGTCATCCTCTGCGGCCGCTACGAAGGTTTCGATCAACGCGTCATCGAATCGCTGCAGCCGGATGAGATCTCGATCGGCGACTTCGTCGTCTCCGGCGGCGAGCTGCCGGCGATGCTGATCGCGGATGCGGTCGGCCGGATGATCGAAGGAGTCGTCGGGAACACCGGCTCGGTCGAAGAGGACTCATTCTTCAACGGTCTGCTCGACTATCCCCACTACACCCGCCCGGAAGAGCTGCGGGGGATGCGTGTGCCCGACGTGCTCCTCTCCGGACATCACGAGAAGATCCGCAAGTGGCGGAAGGAACAGGCGTTGCGGGCGACGCTGGAACGGCGGCCCGACCTCCTCGAGACCGCCGAGCTCGATGACGAAGCGCGCAGGATCCTGCGCGGAATGCCTCAGGGTGCGTCCCGGTTCTAGGCATCCGCAGTTGCCAAACCGCACAAAATCGGCGATCCTAAGCGGCTCGCGAAGAAACAGTTAGAAGGTAAAGCCATGCCAGAAATCATGAAAATGGTCGAGTCGCGCGAAACGCGCACCGACATTCCGAACTTTGCCCCCGGCGACACCATCAAGGTCCACGTCAAGGTCAAGGAAGGCGACAAAGAGCGCATTCAGATCTTCCAGGGCATCGTGATCTCCCGCAAGGGTGGCGGTGCACGCCAGATGTTTACCGTGCGTAAGGTTTCGGGTGGAATCGGAGTGGAACGCATGTTCCCGCTCAACTCCCCGTCGATCGATCGCATCGAGGTTGAACGCCATGGCCGGGTCCGCCGCGCAAAGCTCTACTACCTCCGGGATCTCCGCGGAAAAGCCGCGCGCATCGAAGAGAAGCGCAAAGCCTAAGCTCACCCCGGGCGAAAAGCTCCAGAACTCGATGTTCGCGGAGCTGGCGCGAGTTGCCGAGATGTCGGTAATCGAGCGCCGGCTCCGCGATTTTGGTTTTCGGGCCATCGCTGGAACGGATGAGGTCGGCCGCGGCTGTCTCGCCGGACCGGTCGTCGCCGCCTGCGTGATCCTCGATCCCGACCCGACCCTCTTCGGCGTCAACGACTCCAAGCAGGTCGATCACGACCATCGCCTTTCCCTCTGCCGCCTGATCATCTCGCGCGCCCGCGCCGTCGCCATCGGCGTGATGGAACCGCAGACGATCGATCGGATCAACATCCTCCGCGCCAGCAAGGCCGCGATGGCGGAAGCGGTGGAAAACCTCCCCGTGCGCCCCGATGTCCTGCTGCTCGACGCTGTGCTGCTCGAGCAACTCGAGATGCCGCAGGTGCCTCTGATCGGAGGCGATCGTCGCAGCATCTCGATCGCCGCCGCGTCAATCGTCGCGAAGGTCTACCGCGATCTGCTGATGGAGTCGTATCATGAGAGATACCCCATCTATGATTTCAAGCACAATCGGGGGTATGCGACGGAAGGTCATTGTGCGGCTCTGAAGGTGTATGGGCCGTGCCCCATTCATCGGCGATCCTTCGATGGGGTTGACGAGCCGATGATGTTGTTCGGCGAGGATCATGGCGGTACAGCGAGATAAGGTCATCACAAGCGCCGAGAAGTTGGTCGCGAAGGGGAAGATAGAACCCGCGATCAAGGAGTACGAGCGCCTGCTGGATGACAACCCGAACGACGTCAATACGCTCAACCGTATTGGCGATCTGTGGGTCCGCATCAACCGCAACGATGAGGCGGTCAAGGTCTTCATCAAGATCGCCGAGCACTACGCCAAGGATGGCTTCTTCCTCAAAGCCATCGCCATCTACAAAAAGATCAACAAGCTCGACCCTTCGAAGCTCGAGGTGTACGCGAAGCTGGCCGACCTCTACGCGAAGCAGGGGCTGGCGATGGAGGCGAAGAGCCAGTACCAGGTGCTCGCCGACTACTACCTCAAGCATGGCGACCCCGGGAACGCCCTCGGCATCTACAAGAAGATTTCGGAGCTCGACCCGAACTCGATCAACGTTCACGTCAAGCTCGCCGACCTCTACTCGCAGAACAACAAGACCGCCGAGGCGCTGAAGGAGTACGACCGAGTCGGCCGCATGCTCCTCAAGCGCGGCATGCTCGACGAGGCGGTCCAGGTCTTCCGGAAGGCGCTGAAGATCGACGCCTCGAATGTCGAGCTCGTCGATTCGCTCGTCACTGCGCTCCTCGAAGCGAAGGATTACGACAACGCCGCGCAGCTCGTGCAGTCGGCACTCGAGTCGAACAGCGGCAATCCACGGCTGCTGGCGCTGATGGGGCGCATCTACCTGACCAAGGGTGACGCGGGCGCCGCACATGCGTATCTCGACAAGGGTTTCTCGAACAACCCCGACGATCCCGCGATTCGCGAGGCGCTCGGCGACGTGGCGCTGAAGCAGGGGAATGCCGATCGCGCGCTGGAGATGCTCGCGCCGCTGGTCGAGAAGGCGCTGTCGCGCGGCGAGCGCGGCTCCGCGGTCGACATCCTCAGCCGCGTGTTGCGCGTCGACTCGGGCCACACTCCGACGCTGGAACGACTCGTCGCGCTCTACACGCGTCTCAACGAAGAGACGAACATCCAGGCGTCGATGAACAGCCTCGCCGAGGCTCACATCGCGAAAGGGCAGTACGAGGAAGCGGCGAAAGCGCTCGAGAAACTGATCCAGCGCGAGCCGCAGAACTCGCAGCATCGCAACAAGCTGCAGTTCGTCCGTTCGCAGATGGGGGGCGTCGACACGATGCCCGTCCGTCCGGCCGCGCCAGCGCCCGCTCCGGCACCTCCTCCGAAGTTCGAGTTTCCTCCGATGGAGATCGAGGAGCCGCCGCCATCCTTCGAGATCGACGAGCCGGCGCTTTCGCTCGACCTCGATGCCTCCGAGCCGATCGAGCTCGATCTCACGCTCGAGCCCGAGCCGGAGCCTCCGCCCCGCCGGGCACCGGCGCCACCACCCGTCGCCGCTCCCGCACCACCGATGCGTCTCGAATCGGCTGTCGACCTCGCGGCCGCCGAACTGTCGGAGGAGTCGGGCGACGATCTCGACTTCATCACCGAGCACCTCACCGAAGCGGAGGTGTTCGCGAAGTACGGACTGGCGGAAAAAGCGGCGGAGCATCTTCGCGCCGTCATCGAGCGCGCGCCGAAGCACCTCGCCGCGCACGAAAAGCTGTATCGCATTCTGCTCGATGAAGGCGACGCCACGGCAGCGCGCGCCGCCGCGACGCAGTACATCGCACTGCTCGAAGAACGGGGCGACGACGACGCGATCGACGTCGTCCGCAATGACTTCAGTTCCCGAGGACATTCGATCGGAGGAGCACCGGCCGCCGCGCCCCGACCCGCTCCGAAACCGGCAGCTCCACCGCCGCCACCTGTCGAATCGTTCTCCGCCGCCGACCTCGGCGCCGAAGAGGTTACGTTCGATCTCGATGCGGGACTCGACGCGAGCGAGACGGAGCTCACGCTCGACCTCGAGCCGGAGCCGGAGCCTGCACCGATCGCGGCAACCTCGATCGAAGACACGTTCAGCCTGGAGATTCCGGAACCGGACATCGAGCCGATCGAGGAGCCGATGCCGGCTTTCGATCTCGGCGAGCCGGCCGAAGCGAGCGACGAGCCGTTCTTCGGCGTCGAGTCGCAAACACCGGCTCCCGCGATGGAGGAGATCGGCGAGATCGACTTCTACATCGAGCAGGAGCTGTTCGACGAAGCGCGCCAGAAACTGAACGTGCTGCAGGTCCGCTATCCGGATAACGTCGAGCTGGCGATGCGCCAGAAGCACCTGGAGCGCGCTGCTGCCGCCGCCCAACCTGCTCCGGCTCCTGTTCCCGCACCAGCACCGCCGCCACCCGCCGCCGCGCCATCCACGCCGGCGATCCTCACGCGCGACGAGATCGAGAGCGAGTTGCTCTCGGCCATCCCGGACGACGACGACTTCGGCTTCCCCGCGCCGCCGCCACCTCCCCCGCCGCCTCCCGCCGCCGTCGCTCCGCCGCCGATGGCCGCAGCGCCGCCTGCAGCCGCGGAGGAGAACCTGTTCGCCGACGAGGACGACTTCTTCGACCTCGCAGCGGAACTGGAATCGGAGCTGGAGGAAGACGCCGAGGAGATCCCGCTCGGCGAAGAAGAGCAATCGCTCGAAGAGATCTTCAAGGAATTCAAGAAGGGCGTCGAACAGCAGCTCGACTCCGAGGACTACGACACGCACTACAACCTCGGCATTGCCTACAAGGAAATGGGGCTGATCGACGAGGCCATCGGCGAGTTCCAGCTCGCATCGAAAGACCCGAAGCGCGCCGTCGAATGCGCGTCGATGCTCGGCCTCTGCTTCCTCGAAAAGGGGATGCCGCAGCTCGCGATCAAGTGGTATCGCAAAGGCCTGGAGATGCCGGAGATCACCGAGGAGGAGCACATCGGTCTGCTCTACGACCTCGGATCCGCCTACGTCGAAGTCGGCGATACGGACAATGCACAGAAGGCGTTCATGGAGGTGTACGGCATGAACTCCAACTACCGCGACATCGTGAGCCGCATCAAGCAGCTCGAAGACGCCCGGAAATAGCTCAACGAGATGAATCGAAACCTCGAATCGGTCCTCCGCTTCGTCAATCTGACCGCGTCCGGTCTGCTCGCCGGCTCCCTCGGATTCGGCGAAGCCGCGCTCGTTCCCGGATGGAAGGAAGAGCTGCCGCGCGATCAGGCGCGCCGCGCATTCGATGCCCTGCGCGAGCTCGATTACTTCAACGCCATCGGCCCGCTCGCGCTCGGCACCGCGGTCACGCTCGCCGTCGCCTCACGCGGCGTGAACCCGATGCGGCGCATCCTCGATGCCGGTGCCGCCGTTGCGCTCGCGGGCGTCGTCGGCGCGACGGTCATGCTGACGGTGCCGATCAACAAGGAGCTCGAAGCGCAGGCGGCGGCCGACTATCCGAGCGACCGCTCGCAGTCGCTGACCCGCAACTGGAGCCGCGCCCACGCGATCCGCACGTCCCTCGGCGTCAGCGCGTTCGTCTGCGCGGTCGCGTCGACCGTCACCGGCCGGCGCTGAAGTGATCCCAACCGCGCGCCTCGAGCGGCACACCATCGAGTCGCACGCCGCGATCGCGCGACATCCTCCCGATCGCGTACACCGGCCGCTTCACGCGCGCGCTCAGCTCCGATTCGCGCAGCGATGACGTGAAGAGCAGCGCGTACTCCTCTCCACCATTCAGCACGGCATTCCCGACATCGACTCCAGCCAGCTGGAGATCCGGAAACACCGGAATGCGCGCCTTCTCGATCTCCGCACCGCATCCCGACGCGTCGCAGAGATGCCCGACATCGGTCGACAGACCATCGCTGATATCGATGCACGACGTGACTTCGCCAATCTGCGCGAGCGCGATCCCGAGCGCGACTTCCGGCTCCGGATCGATCTGACGCCGGATCACGGCGTTTGCCAGCTCGCGATGCAGATACGCGAGCGTCGCCGGCGGCTCGATCGAACCGTAGCGCTGGATCAGCGCCAGTCCCGCCGCGGGTGCGCCGAGCGGCCTGCTGACATAGAGCCGGTCGCCCGGCCGTGCGCCACCGCGCAGAAGCGGACGTGTCGCGCGCCCAACCGCCGTCACGGAGATCACGAGCTTTTCGGCACGCGATAGGTCGCCGCCAACGATCTCGATCCGGTAATGCTTCGCCGCTGCGGCCATAGCGTCGATGAGCTGCACCGCATCGACATGCGGCGGGATCGCGAGCGCGACGACGGCATGCAGCGGCGTCGCGCCCATCGCCGCGAGATCCGACAGATTCACGGCGAGACTTTTCCGCGCGATGAAGTCGATCGGGATGGCCATCGTGAAGTCGACGTCCTCGACGAGCACGTCGGTAGTGATCACGTCATCGCCGACGATCGCCGCGTCGTCGCCCGCCCTCGGAAAGTGGCGGCGCAATCTCTCGATCAGCTCCGCCTCGGTCGTCATCGCGTGACCACCGGCACGAGCGGCTCCAGCGGACGATCGAACTTCTCGCCGTACGTGATCGCTTCGAGAAACAGGCCCGATGGCGGCGCCGTCGGCTGCCATGGCTCGCGCTGCGACAACACGTTCGTGCCGGCCTTGCCGCGTCCGACTTCGGCAAGATACGAAACGATCTTCCGCACCATCTTCCAGAGATAGTGCGAGGCCTCGATGCGAAACAGGATGAGATCGCCGACGCGCTGCAGCTCGCAGCGCTCGACGACGACGATCCGCGAATCCTCTTCCTTCAGCCTTTTGTCGGCGAACGCGCTGAAGTCGTGCCGTCCGGCGAGCGACGCCGCGGCCTTGCTCATCGCATCGACATTCAGAGAGTCCTTGATCCACCAGATGAACGGCTTCGCAAACGCGGAGCGCCGCGTCGAGATCTGGTAGAGGTAGATGCGCGACACCGCGTCATGCCGCGCGTGAAAGCGATCGCTGGCGCGCTCGGCGCGAATGATGTGGATGTCGTGCGGCAGCAGGTCGTTGATCTTGCGGATGTCGATTGCTTTTTTCGCGCGGAGATGCGCGACCTGTCCCGCCGCGTGAACCCCCGCGTCGGTGCGGCCGGCGCCGCCGATATCGACGTCGCCGAGGACGTCGCTCGCAGCGCGGAGCAGATGGCCCTGGATCGTTTTCTGCGTGTTACCCTGCGCCTGCCAACCGGAGTAGCGAGTTCCCTCGTATTCGATCGTGAGTTTGTAAGTCGGCATGCGTGGAGTTTATGCCGAGCGCAGCGAGGCATCAGCGGAGCCGGGCATAAGGCACCTGCATCTCGTCTGCTCCCGCGATCCCTCGCTCCGCTCGGGATAAACTGCAAAAGTCGGCATGCGCCCCGCGTCGTATCAAGTGCTCGGTGATCTGCTCGTCGTCGTGTGGGACGACGGCCACGAATCATACTATCCGCTCGAAGAGCTCCGCCGCGCCTGCCCCTGCGCCGCCTGCAGCGGCGAGCCCGACCTCTTCGGCCGCATGTACGGCGGCGGCCCCCAGCACTACCGCCCCGACTCGTTCCGTCTACAGTCTGTAGAGCCGATCGGCAACTACGCCCTCCAGCTCAACTGGGCCGACGGCCACACGTACGGCATCTGGACCTTCGACCGGCTCCGCGCCGTTTGTCCGGATTGCATGAATAAGTAACACCGAGGTAGCCTCGGGGTGCGTGCAGAACGACGAGTTCGAATGGGACGATCGTAAAGCCGAGCTCAATCTCGAGAAGCACGGTGTGTCTTTCGCAACCGCGACCGAAGTCTTCGATGACCCGTTCATCGCCTCGATGCCCGACAGTGATCATTCCGACGGCGAGAAGCGCATCCTGTCGATCGGAAACATCATTTCCGGCCGCACCCTCGTCGTGGCGCATACGCAACGAGGATCACTCACAAGAATCATTCAAGCCCGCTCAGCGACACCTGCGGAAAGGAGAAGATTTATGAACCAGAAATTCGACGAGCTCAAAGATGAAATGCTTCCCGAATACGACTTCTCGGGCGCAGTGCGCGGCCTGTTCTACTCCGGCCGCAGCCGTACTGTCCTCCGAGTCACGCTGGACGACGATGTCGCGAAGTGCTTTTCGACATCGCTGGACGTGAACGATGCGCTGCGGATGTTGATCGCCGAAGGGCGTGTTCCCGCGCCGCACGAGTGATCACGCCAGATCGAGGAGATTCGAGGATAGTGGCCGCATCGCGTTGGAATGATGACAAGGACGAGGCGAACTGGAAAAAGCATCGCGTTCGCTTCAAAGAAGCGGACACGGTCTTCGACGATCCCCTCATCGTAGTCATCGACGATCCGGAACACTCGCAAGAGGAAGACCGATACCTTGCGATTGGCGAAACTCCTACACGATCCGGGGCGGCGAACAATGGTTGATCAGTGCCCGCGATGCGGAAACTCGTGAAAGGAGGCGTTACATGTCTGGAGATTCGATTCGAGATGAAGATGAAATGCGGCCTTACTACGATTTCAGTGCAGGCGTTCGCGGCAAGCATTTTCGGGGACGCTCGCGGACGATCGTGAGCTACGGCATTGACGCCGAAGTCGCCGCCTACTTCCCAACTGACGAAGACGTCAACAACGCCTTGCGAATACTGATCAACGAGGGGCGCGTCCCCGCGCCACCCGAAAAGTGATCACGCCAGATCGATCAGATTCGACATCAGGTACCACCACAGCCACGCCGTGCTCACGAGGGCGATGACCCGAAAGACCGCGTAACGCCCCGCCACGATCACCGCGGCGCTGATGACGAAAAGATCAGCGAGCACTCGGAGATACGCCCAGTCTTCGATCCAGTTGGCGTGCGGCAGGGTTGACGCCAGTCCGAGGTGCGCGATCCACGCGAGGCGCCACGACAACGGCGCGCTCGTCGACCAGATCACGATCGCGGTGATGATCGCGATGACGGCGAGAAAAGCGCACTCGGCGAGGTCGAGCCGTTGCACGTGGGTCACACGCGGGAGCGCCTTCGCGATGCGTTGCGCAAACTCGCTGAAGGGAATCACCGGCGATGAGTGCATTGGCCAGGTGCCCCATTGCAGGCGGAGGATGACCTGCCACGTTACGAACGTCGCGGCCGGTACTGCCCAGACGAAGAGCGGTCGCGCGCGGCGCAGCAGCCACTCGATCGCGATCGCCGCGACGAGCACCATCGTCGTCTCGCGTGTGATGACCGCAAGCGTGAGGCACACGGCGGCGACGACGTTGCGCCGCGCCGCCAATCCGGCGAGAGCGAATGCACACGCCACGATCTCGCACGTGTCGCGCGAGAGCGACATCAGGAAGCCGGGATAGAGCGCGAACAGCACGCCCCACAACGCGTGCACGCCGAACTGCTTCGCGAGCACTCCGCCCGCGTACGCGACAGCACCTGCCGTGATGACGTTGACGAGGATGAGCAGCGGAATCACGAGCCGTGGGATCCCGCCAAATGACAGCAGCCAGACGATTAGCGGATAGCCGATCCGCTGCTGCCGGTACGCGGGGTTATCGAGCGTGATGCCGTACGCGGTCTCGACGCGCGTGAACGGATTGAGCGCCAGCCGGAAGAACGCCATGCCGTCGTACCCGGCGCTGTTCGGGAAGACGGTCAACTCCCGCGGCACATGCTGCGCGTCGACGTTCGGTCCGCCGGCGACGACGAACGACGAGAGATCGCGATGCCGGAACTCGAACAGGCCGTACGCAAACAGCAGGTAGATCGCGGCGACGAGCAGCGCGCCGTACAGCGGCGAATCAATCCGCCGCGATGACGGTTCCATCCTGCCCTTCGAGCGCGTCGCGCAGGTGTTCGACGTCCGTGATCAGCACCTGTCTCCCGCTGCGGCGGACGAACTGCACGGCGGCCTCGATCTTCGGCCCCATCGATCCTGCCGGAAACTGTCCCTCGGCCAGATATTTTTCGGCTTCCGCGACCGTCATCCGATCGATGAATTGCTGCGATTCCCTGCCGTAGTCGATCGCCACTTTCGACACGCCGGTGAGGACGATGTAGACGTCCGCATCGAGCTCCGCCGCGAGCAGTGCCGACGCGAAGTCCTTGTCGATCACTGCTTCGATTCCGCGCCACTGGCCGTCGCGGCCGCGCACGACCGGAATGCCGCCCCCGCCCGCCGCGATGATCACGCGCGCGACGTCGAGCATCTTCTCGACCGTGCGGATATTGAGGATGTGCAGCGGCTTTGGCGACGGCACGACGTGCCGCCATCCGCGCCCTGCGTCTTCGCGCATCGTCCACCCGAGGTCGCGTTCCAGCGCTTCGGCGCGGTAGCGGGTGAAGAACGGACCGATCGGTTTCGTCGGACGTTTGAACGCCGGATCGTTCGCATCGACCTCGACTTCCGTCAGCACTGTCACGACGTCGCCAGCCAGTCCGATCGATTCGAGCCGGTTGCGCATCGCCTGCTGCAGCATGAAGCCCATCGAGCCTTCGGTCTGTGCGACCGCCACGTCGAGCGACTGCGGCGGAATCTTCGTCGATGCCTCTTCCGCCTGGATCAGGATATTGCCGACCTGCGGGCCGTTTCCGTGCACGACGATGATGTGAAAGCCGTGCCGCACGATCTCGGCGAGCCAGCGCGCGGCCTGCTTCGCCCGCGCGATCTGCTCTTCCTGCGTACCGCGATCCTCGGGCCGCAGCATGGCGTTTCCGCCGAACGCGACGATCGCCAGTTTTCGTTTCGGCCGATCGCTCACACGTCCTCGCGCTCGAGCGGCATGGTCATGCACCGCGGACCGCCGCGCGCGCGTGAAAGCTCGTTGCCCTGAATCTGCAGTGCGTACTTCTTGTCGGTCCAGGTCTCGAGCTCCGTGCGGCCGAGGAGGAGGTCATCCTCGTACACGATGTTGTAGCCGTTTGCGTTCAACTCCTCGGCGGTCCGGACGTTGCGCTCGTACAAAAGCACGACGCCGGGCGCGAGCGTGAACGCATTCGCGCCGTCGGTCCACTGCTCGCGCTGCTGATCGACGACCGCTTTGCCGCCGCAATAGATCGGCTCGAGGTCCATCCCCTGCTTCTTCAGCGCGCCGAGGAGCGACTTCTCCGGCGAGAAGCTGATGTTGCGCTTCGTCAGATCGACACGCGACACCTTCGCCGCCTGGCTGCCGCGCGGAAGGATGACCGGCGGATAGACCAGGCACTCGCTGCGGCTCGTGATCGTGAAGACGGTGTCGAGATGCATGAACGAGCGCTGCTTCGGAAGCTCGACGACGATGATCGTCCGCACCGCGGAATTCGACTTCTTCAGCGCACGCGCGACCTGCTGAATACTCGCCTTGTTCGTCCGCTCCGTCACGCCGATCAGCAGGAGATCGCGCCGCGGCACCAGCACGTCGCCACCTTCGAGCGTCGGCGCGCTCTTCGGCTTCTTCTCCGTAGCCGACTCCATGAAATCGACCCAGAAGAGATCGCGGCCGCGGAACGACTTGTGATGCTGGAAGACGTACTTCGACAGCAGCGACTCGCGGCGGCGCGCCTGCGTGGCCATCGAGCAGACGATCACGCCGTCGCCGATGACGATCTGCGGATCGCGCATGAAGAAGTAGTTCGGAACGGGGAAGAGCTCGAACTTCGGCAGCTCGCCCGACTCCTGATCCTTGGCGATGCCTCCGATCAGGACCTCGGCCAGCGTGGCGGCCGGCTGCTGGTGCAGCCACGACGTGAGGCGGCGCGTGAAGCCGTTGCGCTGCGACAGATCGCGGACGATCAGTTCCTTGACCTCCTCGTCCTCCAGCGTCTCCTCGAGGAGATCCTGGATGTCGAGAACGTCGGTGGCGATGAAGCGGAGGAGCTGCTGAAACCGGCGATGCTCTTCGCGTGCGACCTGCCCGTAGAGGATGTCGTCGAAGAGGAGCTGCGCCATCATTGGCGGCACCATCATGTCGATCTCGCGCCCCGGCAGATGGACCAGCACGCTCTTGAGCCTGCCAATCTCACTCGTGACGTTGAGTCTCATGCGCGCGGCATTCTATCCGAGGCGTACGACGGGCCGCGGTGCTGAGCCGTAGTAGACTTCGGAGGTCCCTCATGTTCCGCCTAAGCGCCGCCGTCATCGCCGCGCTGCTGCTGCCGATCCTCGCGGCGGCGGCGCCACGACTGAACTTCATCCGCAACGTGCCGCCGCTCCACGAGCTCGGTGGCGAACGGGTGACGATCCTGTACGCCATCGGCGACAGCAACAAGATCGACACCTTCCTCGACGTCTTCAACGACCACGCGAATCGCGCCGACACGCTGAAGGTCGAGAACGCGGTCGAGCACTCACAGCACGTCGTCAGCGCCTTGACCGACGAGAGCACGCTCAAGCGGATCCGGCACGACCATCCGGCCGACGTCTATCTCGGCATCAACGCCTTCACCTGCACGATGACGGACCACCAGGGCGAAGGGAGCGAGCGCGATACCGCAGGCGACCGGGTGAAGCGGCATCACGTCTGGACCGACGCTGTCTGCAGCGCGCGCGTCGATGTGCTCGACGGCAATGCCAAGCGAGTCCTCTCGTTTGTCGTCCGCGGCGAAGGAACATCGCCTCGCGTTCCGGAGCTGACGGACGAAGAGCGCGGCGTGGCGCTCGAGCAGGCCGCGCGCTATGCCGCGATCAGCGCTGCCGATTCAGTCTCGCCGCGCCGCGTGCGCGAATCGATCGAGCTCGATGAGAGCGCGCCGTCGTTCGGCGAAGCGCTCTCGATGATTCAGTCCGAGCGGCTCAACGATGCCCGCGCGATTCTCGAGACTGCGCTCCGGCAGCATCCGACGTCGGCGGCGTTGCACTTCGACATCGCCGCGGTCGATGAGGCTCTCGGCGATCTGCAGGCGGCGCACGATCACTTCCGCGAAGCGTCTCGGCTCGCGCCGTCGAGCAAGCAGTACCGGTCGGAGCTCGATCTCTTCAGGAAGAGAAACGAAAAAGCGCCGCCGAAATCATCGGCGGCGCTTCGTCAGTGAGGCGGAGAAACCGTCTTACGCGTTGACGTTGATCGCGATCTGCTTCGGCTTCGACTCTTCCTTCTTCGGGATCTCGATCTCGAGCACGCCGTTGCGGTAGTTGGCCACGATACCGGTCGCGTCGACGCTGCGCGGCAGCGAGAACGTCCGGCTGAACGAACCGTACGTCCGCTCGATGCGGTAGTAGTTGCGGTCGTCCTTCCGCTCGAACTGGCGCTCGCCGCTCACGGTGAGCCGGCCGTCTTCGAAGTTGACCTTGAGATCCTTCTCATCGATCCCCGGCACTTCGACCTTCACCATGATCTTGTCGTTCTCCTCGGACACATCGACCGGAGGAGCCCACGTGCCACTCTTCTGCGTGTCGTCGGCAAACGTGAAGCGGCCGAAGAACGGCTCGAGGAAACGGGACTGCAGGGTCTGGAAATCGTTTGTCGGGTTATAGCGAGTCAGAAACGTCATTTGAAACCTCCATTTTTCGCTATCTGAGTCTTATTGACTCAATTCGATCGAGACAACCAAGCTCAAATATGAGTTTATTCCGCGCATATATGCAACAGGAATGTTCACACCGCTCCCCTGTTGTAACCGACTCGCATGACTGCACTTGTTGACGATCCGAGCGAGCTCGGGATGGAAGTCGCCCGGCGCCGGACCTTCGCGATCATTTCGCACCCCGACGCGGGAAAGACGACCCTCACGGAGAAGCTGCTGCTCTACGGCGGCGCCATCGAAGTGGCCGGCGCCGTCCGCTCGCGCCGCGCTCAGCGGCACACGACCTCGGACTGGATGGCGATCGAGCAGAGCCGCGGCATCTCGATCACCTCGACCGTGCTGCAGTTCGAGTACGAGGGCTACTGCCTCAACCTCCTCGACACACCGGGCCACGAAGACTTCTCCGAGGATACGTACCGGACGCTCGCCGCAACCGACAGCGCCGTGATGGTGCTCGACAGCGCGAAGGGCATCGAGCCGCAGACGCGCAAGCTGTTCGAGGTCTGCCGCATGCGCCAGATCCCGATCATCTGCTTCATCAACAAGCTCGATCACCCGGGCCGCGATCCGTTCGACCTCGTGGCGGAGCTCGAGCAGGAGCTGAAGGTCTCCGCCGTTCCGATGAACTGGCCGATCGGCAACGGTCCGAATTTCCAGGGCGTGTTCGACCTCCGCACACGCGAAGTGCTGCGCTTCGAGCGGACGTCACACGGCGCGCACATCGCGCCGGTCACGGTCAGCGGACTCGATGATCCGATGCTCGAAGAGATGCTCGGACCGACGGCGAACAACGATCTGCGCGAAGCGGCGGAGCTGCTCGAAGGTGCGGGCGTCGACTTCGATCACGAAGAGTTCGGGCATGGGCGTCTCATCCCGGTCTTCTTCGGCAGTGCGATCAACAACTTCGGCGTCGAGCCGTTCCTGCGCGCCGTGCTCGATCTCGCTCCCGCACCCGTCGCACGCGGCGGCATCGCGCCGACCGACCCGACCTTCACCGGCTTCGTCTTCAAGATCCAGGCGAACATGGACAAGCGGCACCGCGACCGGCTGGCATTCATGCGCGTCACTTCCGGCGTGTTCGAAAAGGACATGGTCGTGCACCACACGCGACTCGAGCGCGAGGTGCGGATGACGCGTCCGCATCGCCTCTTCGCCCGCGAGCGTGAGACGATCGAGCGTGCATTTCCCGGCGACGTCATCGGCTTCGTCAACCCCGGGCTCTTCCGCATCGGCGACGCGGTCTCGTCCGGCGCGCCGGTGGAATTCGAGCGCATCCCCCGCTTCGCTCCCGAGCACTTCGGCATGCTGCGCGCGAAGCAGGTGACGCGGCAGAAGCAGTTTCAGAAGGGACTGGAGCAGCTCGAGGAAGAGGGCGTCATGCAGGTGCTGACGCTGCACGAAGGGCTGAAGTCGGAGCCGATCCTCGCGGTCGTCGGCGAGTTGCAGTTCGATGTCCTTCGTTCGCGGCTCGAGACGGAGTACGACGTCGAGACGACCATCAACGTGCTGCCGTACAAGATCGCGCGCTGGATCGATCGCGACGTCCACGACGTGGCGAAGATGTCGCTGCCGTCGAAGTCGCGCCTCGCGGTCGACAGCGACGGACGTCCGGTCGTGCTCTTCACGTCGACGTGGGAGCTCGAGTACGCCGAGAAGGAAAATCCCGGCGTCCACTTCCTCTCAGCGTCGTAGAAGGATCAGCGAAAAACGGGGCGCATCCCAGCGCCGCTCGACTCTGTAATCCGTGCGCAGCACAGCCGCCATCCGCAGGCCGTAGTCGATGCCGAACCCGCGCGAACCGAACTCGCGCATGTCGCGGGTCACGATCGCAACACGTGCAGGATGCCGCGCGCGCAACTCCGCGGCGGCATTCGTGTCGTCCTCCAGCTCGGCGGGAGTGAAGGTGTAGACCGTGAGATTGGTCGGCGCTCCCGCAAAGTAGTTGATCGCCAGCCCTTCGGGGATCACCGCAAGCGAAGGCGAGTGCTCGAGCTCCGGCAATGCGGCGGCGAGGATCTTCGCGCGATCGGGGTTCATGTCGTAGAACGTCCCGCGCCGCGTGACGACCGGATACGTTTTCAACTTCCACACGACGTGCTCATATCGAAGCGCGAGGAACGCCACGATGCCGATCGGCAGAAACCAGAGCCACGCCGTTCGTTGCGAATACGCGCCGCGCCGCGGCAGCCAGTCGAAAAGAACGTAGCCGATCAGCAGATAGAGCGGAACGATGAACACGAAGCCGTACCACTCCGGTGTGATGTGCAGGAAGACGCGCGACGTCGACGCGAGCGAGAAAGTGAGCAGCACGATCAACGGCTCGTCGCGATGCCTGATCGCGAGCGGGATCAACGCGAGCTGCAGCACGGTCCAGGCGCGGAAGAAGTCGGTCAGCGAAAACGCGAGCATCGTGATCGCGATCAGCAGCAGCCACTTCAACCGCGCTCGCTCGAACAGCGCGAGCGCTGCACCGAATGCAGCGGCGAGCAGCGTCGCGACCACGATCGGACCGATTTCCGCGCGCCAGTTCGAAATCCCGCTCACCTGCCGGTAAAAGAACCGCGCGTGAGCGCCGCCGAGCAGCGCCGGAGGAAACATGTTGCTCCAGAGCGCCGGCCCGAACGCCGCATGCAACGCGCCGGCGGTGATCGCGAGCCCGCCGATGTACGCCGCGAGCGCGCGCCACGACAACCTGCGGGCGATCCAGGCGGCGAGGAGAATCGCCGCGCCGATGATGATGAAGTCGATCTTCGTCCACGCCGCGGCGATCGCCAGCAACACGGCAGGCACCGGCTTGCGCGCGAGTGCGAACGCGCACGTGCCGAGGACGAAAAGCATCCCGATCGTCGCAGCGTGCGCGTAGGGAAAGATGTAGTTGCAACCGAACGTGCTCGCGCCGGCCATGCTGCAGCTGACGAACAGCAATGCCGCAGCGAAGCCCGCCTCACGTCCGGCGATGACGTACAGCAGCGTCGCGGTCAGCAGCGAGACGGCGATCCCGATTGCCGTGTACGCCGCGAGCGAGCTGCCGGTGACGAATGTGATCGCCGCCAGCAGATACGGCGTCAGCGGCGGATAGAAGTATTGGAGATCGCGATAGAGCACCGCGCCGTGGCGCAGCTGTTCGGGGATGTAGAGATCGCGCCCGACGTCGATGATCGGATCGAGCCAGCGCTGCCACGACTGTGCGATTGCCAGCGCCGCGGCCGCCGCGAGAATGGCGATTGGGGCGACATGCGCCCTCGCCTGCCGGATCAATCGCGCATCGTCTCCGGATCGAGACCCTGCTTCCCGCACCACTCCCGGTACTCGAACGGACTGATCTCGCTCGGCTTGATCTCGCTGCGGCCGCCCCAGAACACGTTCGTGTAGAGCACCGGAATCCCGACGCTCTCGAGATGCTCGTCGATCGACTGCTTGTGCGCGAGCACCATGTCGCGCTCCGTGCCGTGCGCGACGGCCATGATGTTCACGTTGCGGAACTCCGCGCCGCCCTCGCGCCAGTAGCAATGCGTGAGGATGTGGAAGCGGCCGACCTCCCGTCCCGCTTCCATCTCACGGCCGGGCGGAACGGCCCAATGGAAGAGGGCGTTGAATCGCGTGACGCGCTCGCCGCCTTCGAGCGGCTTCACATGCTCGAGGAATGTCGAGAAGCGGCCGATGACCTTGCGCTTGTTGAGCGATTCCGCGACCTCGTAGAACGTTTCGATCGGGACGCCCGCCGCTTCCGCGCGGCGCTCCCAGAGATCGCGCCGCACTTCGTCGGGCGTCAGCTCGCGCTTGAGCGCCGTCAGCACGCGCCATTCGAGCTCGCTCAGCTCCGCTTTCGTCGTGTCCTTCACTTCCGCCAGCTCATCCGACTTGCTGCCCGGCTCCATCCCCCTGCGGCGCACGTGTCCGACGCCGAGGGCGAAGATGCGGTTGGCAGGCATCACACGGAAATGCTCGGCGCCGGTGCGGCGCGCAAGCAGCTCGCAATGTCTCTGAATCGAATAGCCCTGCGGCACCTTCACCGTCGTCCAGAGCCGGTACTTCGAGCCGGGCGTCGCCGGATCGGCGGAGCGGACGACCACATGTCCGGAGAACGGATCCTCCTGAAACATGAAATCGAACGCTTTGTTGATGTCGGCGTCATCGGGGTACTGCCACGCAACGAGCGCTCCCTCGGCGAGATTCGTCGCCATCAGCGTCTGCCGCACGCGGCGGATCGTCCCTCCGCGGAGCATCGCTTCGATCCGCTCCAGCACCGTCTCGACGCCGACCTCCGCCTTCTCCGCGATCGTGCCGAACGGGTCGCGAACGAAGCCCTGAATGCGGTCTTCGGAGATCGCCAGAATCTTCGCGTTGATGGGATCGGTGTGGGTGGTGGGGAGGGGTGTCGCGGTGGGCATGACCGTCGATCATAGTGTAAACTCGACGCTCACCTGGAGTGATTTGGGGCTGCTTGCAACCAGGATAAAAAAAGCTAAAGAGCCGGAACGAAATCGAATGTCGATCCGAAGCCCCGCATGTGGCGGGGCTTTTTCTTTCCGGCGGAAAACGGAGATCCGATGCGTTACACGAACGATCGCGCCGCCGCACTTCTCGACGCACTCAGCCAGCGAATTCTCATCCTCGATGGAGCGATGGGGACGATGGTCCAGCGCTACGAGCTCGATGAGTCCGCTTATCGCGGCACGCGCTTCGCCGATCATCCGCGCGACCTCAAAGGTGCGAGCGATGTGCTGGCGCTGACCAACCCGCAGATCCTCGAAGAGATCCATCGCGCCTACCTCGAAGCGGGCGCGGACATCATCGAGACCAACACCTTCAACGCGCAGGCGATCTCGTTCGCCGATTACGCACTCGAGCCGTACGTCTACGAGATCAACGTCGCAGCCGCGAAGCTCGCGCGCCGCGCGGCCGACGCATTCGAGACGCCCGATCGCCCGCGCTTCGTCGCCGGCGCGCTCGGACCGACGAACCGCACCGCATCGCTCTCACCCGACGTCAACAATCCCGCGTTTCGCGGCGTCTCGTTCGATGAGCTCGTCGACGCGTATTACGAGCAGTCGCGTGGCCTCGTCGACGGCGGCGTCGACATCCTGCTCCCCGAGACGACGTTCGACACGCTCAATCTCAAGGCCGCGATCTTCGCCATCGAGAAGCTCTTCCACGAGCGCGGAATCCGGTTGCCGGTGATGCTCTCGGTGACGATCACCGACGCCAGCGGACGGACGCTGAGCGGGCAGACTGTCGAGGCATTCTGGAACTCGGTCTCGCACGGCAACGCGCTCTCCGTCGGCATCAACTGCGCCCTCGGCGCGAAGGAGATGCGCCCGCACATCGAAGAGCTGGCGCGCGTCGCGCCGATCTACATCTCCTGCTATCCGAACGCCGGCCTGCCGAACGCCCTCGGCGGATACGACCAGACGCCGGAGATCATGGCGGAGCTGCTGCACGACTTCGCGTCGAACAACTGGCTGAACATCGTCGGAGGTTGTTGCGGAACGACGCCCGAGCACATCAAGGCAATCGCCGAGGCGGTGCGCGATCTGCCGGTGCGCGTGCGTCCCGAGATCGAGCAGCACCTCAGACTCTCCGGCCTCGAGCCGCTGACGATCACGCCAGAATCGAACTTCATCATGGTCGGTGAGCGCACCAACGTCACCGGCTCGCCGAAGTTCGCGCAGCTGATCAAGGCCGGCGATCTCGAAGCTGCGCTGCAGGTCGCGAAGCACCAGATCGACGGCGGCGCGAACATCCTCGACGTCAACATGGACGAGGGACTGCTCGACTCCGAGAAGATGATGTCGGAGTTCCTCAACCTCCTCGCCGCGGAGCCCGACATTTCGAAAGTGCCGATCATGATCGACTCGTCGAAATGGACGGTGCTCGAGTCGGGACTGAAGTGCACGCAGGGGAAGTCGGTCGTCAACTCGATCTCGCTCAAAGAAGGGGAAGAGGTCTTCAAGCAGCACGCACGCCTCGTCCGCCGCTACGGCGCGGCCGTGATCGTGATGGCGTTCGATGAGCAGGGACAGGCCGATTCTATCGAGCGCAAAGTCGCCATCTGCTCCCGCGCCTACGACATCCTCGTCAACCAAGTCGGCTTCGATCCGACCGACATCATCTTCGACCCCAACGTCCTCACCGTCGCCACCGGAATCGAGGAGCACAACGCATACGGCGTCGCGTTCATCGAAGCAGTGCGCCGGCTGCGCGAGAAGTTCCCGCTGACCAGCTCCTCGGGCGGTATCAGCAACGTCTCGTTCTCGTTCCGCGGCAACAAGGCCGTGCGCGAAGCGATGCACGCGGCGTTTCTGTATCACGCGATCAAGGCGGGGCTGACGATGGGCATCGTCAACGCCGGACAGCTCGCGATCTACGAAGAGATCCCGAAAGATCTGCTCGAGCTGGTCGAGGACGTGCTGCTCAACCGGCGTGCCGACGGAACAGAGCGGCTGCTCACATTCGCCGATTCGGTCAAGCAGACCGCCGCGACCGTGAAGGAAGAAGCGGCGTGGCGGCACGGCAACGTCGAAGAACGGCTCTCGCACTCGCTCGTGAAGGGAATCGTCGATCACCTCGAGCCCGATATCGAGGAGGCGCGCGCGAAGTATCCGAGCGCGCTCTCGATCATCGAAGGACCGCTGATGGACGGCATGAACGTCGTCGGCAATCTTTTCGGCGCGGGGAAGATGTTCCTGCCGCAGGTCGTGAAATCGGCGCGGGTCATGAAGAAGGCGGTCGCGTACCTGCTTCCTTTCATGGAGGCGGAAAAAGCGAAGGCCGGAGATCTGTCGTCGCGCGGCAAGGTGCTGCTGGCGACGGTGAAGGGCGACGTCCACGACATCGGCAAGAACATCGTCGGCGTGGTCCTCGGCTGCAACAACTACGACGTCGTCGACCTCGGCGTGATGGTCTCGGCGGAGAAGATCCTCGACACCGCGATCGCCGAAAAGGCCGACATCATCGGCCTCTCCGGACTGATCACGCCGTCGCTCGATGAGATGGTGCACGTCGCGCGCGAGATGGAGCGCCGCAATTTCGTGACGCCGCTGCTCATCGGCGGCGCGACAACCTCGCGGCTGCACACCGCCGTGCGCATCGCACCGCGCTATTCGAAAGTCACCGTCCACGTGCTCGATGCATCGCGCGCGGTCGGCGTCGTGTCGTCGCTCCTCAGCGACAAGCACGATGCGTTCGTGCGCGACACGCGCGCCGATCTCGATCGCCTGCGCGAGGAACAGGCGGCGCGCGCCGGCGATCGAACGATTCTCACGATCGAGGAAGCGCGCCGCCGCAAACCGGTGCTCGACTACAACGCGATCGAGCCGCCGCCGTTCCTCGGCGTGCGGGTGCTCGACGACGTGCCGCTCGAGCGGATCGAGCCGTTCATCGACTGGAACCCGTTCTTCCAGGCCTGGGAGCTGCGCGGACGCTATCCGCAGATCCTCGATGAGCCGCGCGCGAAGGAGCTCTACGACGACGCGCGCAAGCTTCTCGCGGAGATCATCGACAAGCGGCTGCTGCACGCGCGTGCCGTCTACGGCTTCTGGCCGGCCAACAGCAGCGGCGACGACATCGAGCTGTACGACGAAGAGCATCGCCCGCTCGCCAAAATCCACACGCTCCGGCAACAGCAGGAGACGGCGTCGAAGATCAACCTCGCGCTTTCGGATTTCATCGCGCCGAAAGAGAGCGGCGTTCGCGATTACATCGGCGCATTCGCGGTGACCGCCGGCATCGGCGTCGACGAGCTCGTCGCGCAGTTCCAGCGCGATCACGACGACTACAACTCGATCATGACCAAGGCGCTCGCCGACCGTCTCGCGGAAGCGCTTGCCGAGATGCTGCATCGCGAAGTCCGCCTCGGCTGGTACGCGAAGAACGAAGGTCTCAGCACGGACGAGCTGATCGCCGAGAAGTACCGCGGCATCCGTCCGGCGCCGGGCTATCCCGCCTGTCCCGATCATAGCGAGAAGCGGACGATGTTCGATCTGCTCGGCGCGGAACGGGCCGGCATTCAGCTGACGGAGTCGTTCGCCATGATGCCGGCGGCCGCGGTCAGCGGTCTCTATTTCGCGCATCCGGAGGCGCGGTACTTTTCGGTCGGGAAGATCGGGAAGGACCAGGCGCTCGACTATCGCGCACGCAAGGACGCGCCGCTGCCGGAGGTCGAGCGCTGGCTCGCACCCGCGCTCGGGTACGAGCCGGAAGGCTGATCGCTGAAGCTCATGCCGAGCGCATCATCGACGGCGCCGCGCTGCTGAACCCACGAACGCTGCAAGACCCGAATGCGTATCGCGGCGCCATCATTGATCCCTCGACTGCGCTCGGGATGAACTGCGAAACAGCTACTGGTTCGATTCGTCGGTCGCGCGCTCGTGAACCTGCTGGATCACAATCGACTGAAACTGACCGACCGGTGAGTCGAAGTGCGCGACGGCGCGCAGCGTCACCGGGCCATTCGCGCCCTGGATCGTCGCGTCGTTGATGAACGCCGGCACCCAGAACTCGACGACCTCGAAGTGATCGGGATCGATCTTCTGCTTGAACGGCCGGCTCGTCGGCGCCAAGCCGTAAGCACCCGCGCCAACCGACTGCACGTCGATGCGGGTCAGCGTGATCGGCTCGCCCGACTTGTTCGCTACGCGCACCTGGTAGTGAACCGGAATGTTGCCCGTGACGTCGCGGGCGACCTGCGGTACGAGACTGGTCTGCGTGAATGTGACCTCGGGCTCGATGAGCTTGACCTTCGCATTCCCGAGGCCGCTCTCGGATCTGGAAGAGGCGCAGGCCAGCGCCGCGGTGAGAGACAACGCAATGAAGATCTGCTTGTACATGATGACGCCCTCAACAAAAAAGTGTAGGGCAGGCGTTCCCGCCTGCCCTACGGTACTTGAGACAAATCAGTGAGGAGTTACTTCACGTACTTCAGCATTTCCTTCGCCGTCGCGACGTCCTTCCCTTTCGGGTCGAGCTCGATGTACTTCTCGAGATTGGCCTTGGCGTCGGCGGTCTTGCCGGTCCGCACGTAAACCATGCCGAGCTCGTAGTAGGACTGCGCGAAGGTCGGATCGGCGGCGATCGACTGCTTGAGCAGCGGCTCCGCTTCAGCGTCCTTGCCGGCGTTGATCAGCTTGGCGGCATCGTTGAAGAGACCGCTGGCGTTGGCCGGCAGCTTCTTCTTCGCCTCGGCCGCGGCTGCCTTGTCGCCGGTCGCCGTGTAGGCCTCGAAGAGGACCTGATACATGTCCATCTCGTCATCGGCCAGCGCGAGCGCTTTCTTCGCTTCATCGATCGCGCTCTTGTAATCCTTGGTGCGGAGATGGATGCGGGCCAGCGCTTCCCAACCGGCGATCAGATCGGGCTTGGCCGTGACGGCTTCCGTGATCTTCTTGATCGCGCCGGGGTCATCGCCCGCGTTGGCGAGCTGAGCGCCTTCGTTGAAAGCCTGCACCGAAGGATCAACCTTCGCGACCGTTCCGGCGGCCGGAGCGTTCGCGTTGCCGGCCGCGGCGGTGCCGGTGCCGAGCTCCACGTCCTTCGTATTCGGCTCGCCGGCGATCTTCAGCTTCAGATCCTCGGAGTACGGCGCGTAGCCGGGAGCCGAGAAAGTGAACTTGTACTTGATCGTTCCATCGAGCAGGAAGATGGCGTAGTAGCCATCCTTCTTGGCAGGGAAATCCTGCTTGAGGGTCTTGCCTGAAAGGGCTTCAACATGGATCGTGGCATTGGGGATCGGCTTCTTCGTCGCAGCATCCGTGATTTTGCCGGTAATGCGCGCCTGAGCCTGTCCAAAGGCATTGCCCGCAATCGCCATCAGGGCGAGTAGACCGAGCGCGAGTATTCTCCGCATCGTTAATGTCTCCTGTGTTTGAAGTCCGTCGTTCTGTAACGAATCGTCAAAGATCGCCATTCCGATCGCCGGTGATGGTTGTCACTCATCAGACAGCAGTCGCAGACAGCAGACAGCAGGCCCGCCCGCTCCCAAATCTGCTGTCCGCTGTCTGCTGTCCGCTGTCTGATTTGCTCACTCGAAGCTCAAATACGTCTGATCCTTCAGGCCCTTCTCGTAGTCCTGCAGCAGGCGCATCCCCTCGGTCGGCTTCAGCACATCGGCCTTGATCGCGGCATCGATCTGCGACTTCATCCGCTTCTCCATGTCGCGCCAGTCGTACTGAGTCATGGCCAGCACTTCGCCGATCGAGTTCCCGGGGATCTCTTCCTCGATGTAGAACCCGCTCTCCTCATCGGCATCGAGGAAGACGTGCACTTCGTTGACGCGGCCGAAGAGATTGTGGATGTCGCCCATGATGTCCTGGTAGGCGCCGGTGAGGAAGATGCCGAGGTAGTACGGTTCGTTGCGGATCTCGTGCAGCGGCAGCGTGTCGCGCGTGTCCTTGAAATCGATGTACTTCGACACCTTGCCGTCGGAGTCGCAGGTGATGTCGACGAGGGTCGACTCGAGTTGCGGACGCTCGTTCAGGCGATGGATCGGCATGATCGGGAAGAGCTGCCCGAGGGCCCAGTGATCGAGCAATGACTGGAAGACCGAGAAGTTGCAGATGTGCTGATCGGCGAGCTCGTTGTTGAGCGAGCGCAGATCCTCCGGCACTTCCTCCGGATCCATCGTCGACGAGATCTGCTCGATCTTCTCCGCGGTCTGCCAGTAAAGCGATTCGAGCCGCGCCTTGACGTCGAGCGGCAGCACGCCGACTTCGAACATCGTCTGCGACTGCTCCTTGATCTGCATCAGATCGTGCCACGCCTCGGTGAGGTTTTCGGTCGAGAGACGCTTGTCGATGTCGAGCAGCTCGCGCACGAGCTTGTGATCGGCGGCCCGGATCGAGAGCGGCTCGAGCGGCGTCTTCTCGATCGCGCCGAAGGCCTGGATCACGAGCACGGAGTGATGCGCGACGATCGCCCGTCCCGACTCCGACACGATGTTCGGATGCGGGACCTTCTCGTCTTCGCAGATGTCCATGATGTTGTAGACGACGTCGCTCGCGTACTCCTCGATCGTGTAATTCATCGACGAGTGGAACGTCGAGCGCGAGCCGTCGTAGTCGATGGCCAGACCGCCGCCGACGTCGAGGTACTCGAGCTCGTGCCCCATCTTGTAGAGCTTCGCGTAGTACATCGCCGCTTCGCGGACCGCGCGCTTGATCGTGAGGATGTCGGGGATCTGCGAGCCGATGTGGAAGTGGAGCAGCTTGAACGCGTTCTCCATCTTCGCTTCGCGCAGGATCTCGATTGCCTCGAGGATCTCGGCGGTCGAGAGACCGAACTTCGCGTGCTCGCCGCCGGAGGTCGCCCATTTGCCCGCGCCCTTCGAGAGGAGACGGACGCGCATGCCGATCCACGGCTCGACGTTCATCTCCGTCGCCACTTTGATGATGGCCCGGATCTCCGACAGCTTCTCGGCGATGACGATCACCTTCTTGCCGAGCTTCCGCCCGAGCATCGCCATCCGGATGAACGTCGTGTCCTTGTAGCCGTTGCAGACGATGAGCGATTCGGGATCGCTGTGAATGGCGAGTCCGGCGAACATCTCCGGCTTCGAGCCGACTTCGAGTCCGTAGTTGAACGGCTTGCCGGCATCGAGGATCTCTTCGACCACTTCACGCAGCTGGTTGACCTTGATCGGAAAGACGCCGCGGTAGGTGCCGGTGTATTTGTGCTCGGCGATGGCGACGTTGAACGCGTTGTTGAGCGTCTCGACGCGATGACGCAGCAGGTCCTGAAAACGGACCAGTAGCGGCGCCTTCAGATCGAGAGCATTCGCCTCGCGCAGGACGTCGATGATCGGAATCGGAACGCCGGCCTTCTTGAGTGGAGCGACGGTCAGATCGCCGTTGGGATTGATGTCGAAATAGCCGCCGCCCCAGCGGTCGACCATGTAGAGCTCCGACGCGTCGTCGACGCTCCAGGGCGGTTGTTCTTCGAACAGTTCGGGATGGGCTTCCATTGTGGCGAAGGATAAAGCAAAAACGGCGCGGGGCGCGGGGCGCGAGGCGCGTCACAAAAACGCAGGCGGCGTTTTCTGGTGATCGTTCGTCGCGGCCTGGTAGTTCACCGCCGCATTGAACAGTGCGATCTCGTTCGCGGGCGCCGCGATGAGCTGCATCGCGGTCGGCAGACCGTTCTCGCCGAGGCCGTTCGGCAGCGAGATCGCGGGCGCACCGGCGAGATTCATTCCGCCGATCAGCGACGGTCCGCCGCTCACGCCTTTGTACACCTCGTCGAAATTCTTCCCGATCGGATACGCGACTGTCGCGCGCGTCGGACCGGCGATCAGGTCGACCTTGTCGAAGATCGCCAGCAGGTCTTTACGAATCAGCGTGCGGATGCGCTGCGCGCGGAGGTAGTCGACGGCGAGCGTCGCCGCCGCTTCGAATCCGCCGATCCGATCGTTCGCTTCGCGGAGCAGCTTCGTCTTCCCGCTCCGGATCAGATCCTCGAACGCGCTCGCTCCTTCGGCATCGACGATCACGCCGACCGTTGCGCCGACCGGCAGATCGGTCCACGCGAGATCTTCAACGATCGTGTGTCCCTGCTTGCGCAGCACATCGATCGACTTGAAGAAGTTCTCGCGCACTTCCTTCTGAACCTTCTCGTGCGAGCCTTTGATGATGCCGATGCGCATGGGCCGCGGATGGCTGAGCATCATGCTGTTGGCGATGTATGTGGCGCGGCCGGGGACGTAGACGCCGATGGTCGTGGCGTCGTTCGGATCCTCGCCGGAGATCGCGTGCAGGACGGTGTTGCAATCGGCGGCGCTGCGGCACATCGGACCGATCTTGTCGAGGGTCCAGGCGCACGCCATCGCGCCGTGCCGGCTGACCGCGCCGTAGGTTGGACGCAATCCGGTGACGCCGGAGAATGCGCTCGGAGTGAGGATCGAACCCGAGGTCTCGCTGCCGATCGCGAACGGGACGAGTCCCGCACCGACCGCCGCTCCCGGCCCGCTCGACGAGCCGCCGGACCAGAAGTCGGTGTTCCACGGCGTCCTGCCGGGACCGGTGAACGACGCGTCGGCGTTGTTGTATCCGAAGCCGCCCGCCAGCTCGACCATCGCCAGCTTCGCGCAGAGCACCGCGCCCGCTTCGGTCAACTTGTTGACGACCGTGGCGTCGTAATCGAAGACCTGCGTGCGATACGGCTCCGCGCCCCACGTGGTCGGGATGCCGCTCGTCGCCAGCAGATCCTTCACGCCGTACGGGATGCCGAGGAGCGGCCGGTTCTGCGTCTTCCCGCTGGCGATCGCGGCATCCGCCCATTGCGCCTGCGCCTCGGCGCGCTCGCGTGTGATCGTCACGACGGCGTTGAGCTTCGGGCCGATCTTCTCCAGCCGGTCGAGGTAGAAGCGCGTCAGCTCGAGCGAGCTGACCGTCTTGTTGCGCAGCATCGCGCCGAGCTCGTCGATCGTCGCGTACGGATTCATCGCTTCGCCAATGCGCTGAACGTCAGATCGGGCTCGTTCCCGTTCGCCAGTTTCACGTCGCGGAACTTCTGGAGAAAGGATGCCGAATCAGCGAAGTCCTTCCGGATCTTGTCGATGTCGTCGCCTGCGAGGAACTGGCCGAACTCCGCGCGCACCATCTCCGCCTGCGCGTTCGCGGACGCGGGCACCGGCGGCGGCGTCTCGGCGTGCAGGTCGGCGGCGATGAATCCGGCGGCGGCGCTCAACGTCTTTGCGAAATCGCGGCGAGTGGTCTTGCTCATGCGTGAATCGTCTTCGTCACCACTTTACCCGGCGGCGTGTCGTGCGTGAACATTTCCAGCGCCGCCTTGACCACATTCTTCTGAAACTGGCGATCGCCGGCGCGCCCGACGATGCGCCCGATCGCGCTTCCCTCGAACGTCATTGCGCGCGGCGGACGGACCGCCTCCGTTGCGGCGGGCGATGCGGTGATGACCAGCGTCGACACGCCGCGCGACTCGATCTCGCGCGCGAGATTGGCGATCGTCCGATGACACGTCTCGGGACATCCCGCGGTCAGCAGCACGAGCTTCGTGCGCGAGCGCTCGATCTTGTCGGCGATGTCGGGAAAGGTGTGTTCGTACAACTCCTTCAGCTTCGTCGTGAAGCCGTAGCTGTAGTGCCTGTCGTTCACCGCGCCGATGAACCCTTCGCGCACGAGCTCCTGCAGCGTCGCCAGCGGGAAGACGATGTTCGGATCGGTATCAGCCTCGGAGTGATCGTAGTGATGATGCGTGAGCCGGAACTGACTGACATCCGTATCGCCCGGAATCAGCCGGTACGTCGTGTCACCCGGATCCTCCTCGGGGAACGGTTCCTGATCGGGAAGATGAACGCCGGTCGCCGAGGCAATCGTCACCACCGCGGAGGCGAGATCCTTGTCGTAAGGAGTGAACGGAACGCACTTGCGAGCAATGGTCAACAACTTGACCTCCTGAGGTGGCGGGCCCGTGGACGGCCCGCCGTGCGAATCTAAGCGAGCTCGCGGAGGACGTCGAGAATCTGCGCGTTCTCGGGCGCCTCGGAGATGTCGTGAACGTCGATGTAGCGGACGATGCCCTGCTTATCGATCACGAAAATCGCGCGCTCGCTGATCCCCTTGTCCTCTTTCCAGACGCCGTATTTCTTCGAGACTTCGCCTTTGGGATGGAAGTCGGCGAGAAGCGGATACTGCCCGATTCCGCCGAGGGATTTTGCAAACGCTACGTGGCTGGGAACGCTGTCTACCGAAATGCCCACGACCTGGGCGTCATACCGTTCAAAGTCGGCCGATTCGGCCTCATATCCCGGCATCTGTACGGTTCAAACCGGCGTCCAGTCGAGGGGGTAAAAGACAACAACTACATTCTTTTTGCCGCGTAAATCGCTGAGCTTGAACTTCTCACCGCCGCGATGGCCGGTAAGCTCGAAGTCTGGCGCGGTGTCACCGACTTTGAGCGTCTGGGTCCGATCCGCAGTGGATGTTCTTCCAACACTGACTGCCATGGAAGATCCTCCCTTCGCGTGATGTGGAACGGCGCTCCGATGGAGTCCACGTCCACGGAGCGACGCCATTCTATGACTTCGACTTGTGATGTTTCGTGGTCTTCGTAGTCGTTGTTCCGGTGTCGGTGCTCGAAGTGGTTTCGCTGGTCTCCGTCGTTTCCGATTTGTCGGACGTGACGGACTTCGCTTTGTCGCCGAGCTTCCCGGCCTCCGTCTTCAACTTCGCCCCCATCTCCTGCAGATCCTTCTTCGCCTCCGCGCCCGCGGCCTTCGCCTGCGGCGTGGGAGCGACGACCTTGTAGGTGTCCTTCCCGGTTTTCTCGACTTTGCACGCAACCAGCAACAACACGGCCGCGGCGATGATCAGTTTTTTCATGGCGCTTGCCTCCGGCTGAGATCGGAAGCAAAACGCCCGCCGCCCCGTTTACCGCATGACCATGCCTCTCCAGGACAGATTGATTCAGGGGATGGCCAGCGGCGGAGATTTCCGCATCCTGGCCGCCCAGACGACGAACACGGTCGAGACCGCCCGCGAATTGCTCGATCTTTCTCCCGTTGCCGCCGATGCCCTCGGCCGCGCACTGACCGGCTCGCTACTCCTCGCGCGGCTGCTCGACAAAGATGTCCGCAAGCAGTACGTCACGCTCCGCTTTCAAGGCAACGGTCCGCTCGGCATCGTCATCGCCGAGGGGAACATCGCCGGCGAAGCGCGCGGCTTTGTCGGGAATCCGATTCCGCAGGATCCGACGCTCGATGTTCCACACGCGATCGGACCAGGAGTCCTGACCGTCATCCGCGGCACGCCGCCGGAAGGAACGCCGTACACGTCGACGGTCACGCTCGAAGGCAGAGGCGTCGCACAGGAGCTGACGCGCTATCTCGCGAAATCGGAGCAGATCGCCTCGGCGGTCCTGCTTGGCGTGCTCAATCGACGCGATGGCGTCGCGGCGGCCGGCGGCATCATCATCCAGGCTTTCCCGCACGCGAGCGACGAAGCGATCGCCGCGGTGGAAGCGCGAATCAAGGAGACGCCGCCGCTGTCGACATTGATCGAGAAAGTGCCGATCGAGGACGTCGTCGCGCAGGTGCTGCAAGGCCTCGATTACAAACAGATCGATCCGAGCTTCAACGTCCCGCTGAGCTACACCTGCACGTGCAACCCGCAACGCGCGCTCGCTCCGCTGGCGCTCTTTCCGGCCGACGAGCTGCAGGAGATGATCCGCCAGGGCGGCTCGGACGTGGTGTGTCAGTTCTGCGGACGCAAGTACAGCTTCACCTCGGATGACCTTCTTGCGCTGACCGCAAAGCATGACGCATGACTCTGAATTTATCCCGAGCTCCGCGAGGGATCATTGGAGCAGCCGCGCGAATCGGACAAGGCATCGCTGGTGCTCCGCTGATCCCTCGCTCCGCTCGGGATAAACTCTGACTACACATGAAAACGATCATCACCGGCACCGGGATCGGCATCCCGAAAAACCTCGTCCGCAATGACGTCCTCGCGAAGATCATGGACACGTCGGACGAGTGGATCCGCACACGCAGCGGCGTCGAGCAACGCTATTACGCCGATCCGGGCGAAGGCTCGGTCGAGCTCGGGATGAAAGCGGCGGAAGGCGCGCTCGCCGCAGCAGGACGGACGACCGCGGAGATCGACGCCGTGATCTTCGCCACGATGACGCCGAATTTCTACTTTCCCGGCAACGGGCCGGTGCTGCAGGCGAAGATGGGCTTCGGCGAGATCCCGACGTTCGATATCCGTCAGCAGTGCTCGGGCTTCGTCTACGGCCTCGACCTCGCCGATTCACTGATCCGCAGCGGCAAATACAACCGCATCCTCCTGATCGGCGCCGACGTACACACGCCGCTGATGCCCTGGCAAAAAGGCTGGGACATCACGATCGGCAACGAGGATCGCGAGGTGACGCCGGAGGAGTACGCGTTCAACACGAAGTACCGCGACCGCACCGTGCTGTTCGGCGACGGCGCGGGAGCCGTAGTGATGGAGCGATCGGAAACCGGCGATCGCGGCTTCGAAGGGTTCAAGCTGTTCACGAACGGCTCGAATATCGGCGCGCTCTACATGAAAGGCGGAAGCTCACAACGCCCCTGGATCCGTCCCGATCAGATCGACTCAGGCGATCTGATTCCGGTGATGGAAGGCCGCGCAGTGTTCAAGGAAGCAGTCTCGCGCATGCCGGACGCGGTCCGCGCAGTCTGCCAGCAGGCGGGGATCGAGCTGACTGACATCGACGTGCTGCTGATCCATCAGGCAAACCTGCGCATCATCGAAGGTGTAGCGAAGCAGCTCGGCTTCCCGCCGGAGAAAGTGCCGCACAACATCGAGCGCTACGCGAATACGACGGCGGGCACGCTCCCGATCCTCTTCCACGAATGCCTCGCCGACGGCCGCATCAAGCCAGGCATGCTGGTCTGCTTCACGGCACTCGGCTCCGGCCTTCACTGGGGCGCTGCGCTGTACCGGGCTTGAGAGACGACGGGGGCGCCTCCGGCGGGCGGGCCCGGCCCGCTGCGTTTGTCTTCGCGTAAATCGCGATTCGTACGAGAGTCGCGAGCTCAGGCTAGGCCAACAAGCGTTGTGGGCCGTGCCCGCCCGCCGGAGGCGCTTACGGTCGTTCCTCGTCCCGAAGATACCGCTCCATCAACTTCGCGTTCTCGTCCATGGCGCGGATCTCGATCCAGTAGGCGCGGGCGAAAACCAGGAGTGTTGTGAACGCGAGGACGTCGTGCAGCCAGCGCGGCGTTTGGCCGTGTGCGACGCCGCCGCCCATGATGAACGTGACCATGATTGCGGTCAGGGCCCACATCGCGGCGGGGAAGACTCGGGACTTGAATCCCTTCGTCTCCTGGACCACCGCGGCGTCGCCGCCCGACTTCTCCTTGATCTCTTTTCCGGTGCCGATGAAGAAGAACATCGTCATCGATTGGGAGAAAAGTCCGATGAACGTCGTGGTCAGCGCCATGAAGATATGACGGGAGGCGTGGAGGGGGTCGGCGAGGAATCCGAAGACCATCGTGGCGAGCAGTCCGGCGATGGTCAGAAGTGTGGTCAGGAGGAGAAAAGCGGCCATGGGCGCCACATGCTAGACTCCGCCGCCGTGACGGACAAGGTGAGTTATCGCGAGTCCGGCGTCGACATCGATGCGCAGGACGAAGCGCTGCGCGAAGTCCGGCGGATCGCACGCGGCACCTTCACGCCGAACGTCCTCTCCGACATCGGCAGCTTCGGCGGTCTCTTTCGCGCGAACTTCGAAGGAATCACGAATCCGATCCTCGTCTCCTCCACCGATGGAGTGGGCACCAAGCTCCGCGTCGCGCAGGCGATGAAGATCCACGACACCGTCGGCTACGACCTCGTGTCGCACTGCGTGAACGACATCCTCGTGCAGGGCGCGAAGCCGCTCTTCTTCCTCGACTACTTCGCCACCGGCAAGCTCCGTCCCGCGGTCATGACCGACGTCGTCCGCGGCATGGCCCGCGCGTGCAGCGAGAACGGCTGCGCGCTGATCGGGGGCGAGACGGCGGAGATGCCCGGCTTCTACGGCGATGACGATTACGACATCGCCGGCTTCATCGTCGGCGTCGTCGACGAATCGCTGCTGCTCGACGGCAAGCAGGTGCGCGAAGGTGACCTGCTGATCGCGCTTCCGTCCGCGGGCCTGCACACGAACGGCTACTCGCTCGCGCGCCGCATCCTGATCGACAAGCTCGGTCACGATTTTCAGACCATCCTGCCGGAGATCGGCAAGATCGGCGAGGCGCTGCTCGCGCCGCATATCTCGTACCGCAGGCCATTGATGCCGCTCGTCGAACAGCGCGCGCTGCACGCCATGGCGCACATCACCGGCGGCGGGCTCACCGACAACGTGCCGCGCATCCTTCCCGACAACCTCGACGCCCACATCAAGCTCGGCTCCTGGCCCGTGCTGCCGATCTTCAAGCTGATGTTCGACGCGGGAAACGTCGCGCGCGACGAGATGCTCCGCGTCTTCAACATGGGCCTCGGCATGGTGCTCGTCGTCGGCAAGGATCAGGTCGACGTCGTGTCGAAACATCTGACGCAGATCGGCGAGAAGTTCTTCTTCATCGGCAACGTCCGCCGCGGTTCGGGCAAGGTGGTTTACGACGCTCCTCCCAGCGGATTCGCGTCGTGGATCGAGTAAGTGCTGAGTGCTGAGTTCTGAGTGATGCCAACCGACGACTCCACCTCAGCACTCAGCACTCAGCACTCAGCACTTCGTTTAGCCGTGCTCCTCTCCGGCCGCGGCTCGAATTTCAGTGCCATCCAGCAGGCGATCGCTTCGGGTGCGCTGAACGCGGAGATCGTCTGCGTGATCTCGAACCGGCCCGGCGCGCCGGGCATCGTCCGCGCGCGCGAGCTCGGACTCGTCACGCACGAGATCGATCACAAGGAGTTTCAGAGCCGCCTCGATCACGAGTACTCGGTGCAAGCCGTGTTGAAAGAGGTCAATCCCGACTTCGTGATCCTCGCCGGCTACATGCGCGTGTTGTCGGCGAGCTTCATCGGCGAATGGCGCAACCGGATCCTCAACATCCATCCGTCGCTGCTGCCGGCGTTCCCCGGCGTCGACGCGCAGAAGCAGGCGGTCGAGTACGGCGTGAAGATCTCCGGCTGCACCGTGCACTTCGTCGACGAGAACCTCGACGCCGGCCCGATCATCGTCCAGCACGCGGTCGATGTTCGCGATGACGACACGGCCGAAACGCTTGGCGCACGCATCCTCGAGCATGAGCACGTGGCGTACGTCGAGGCTTTGGTCGCTCTTTCAACGCAGGCGTGGCGGATTGACGGGCGGCGTGTGGCGTTTGCTTAGTTGCTAGGTTGCTTGGTTGCTAGGTCAAACCGAGCAACCAAGCAACTCAGCAACCAAGCAACCGAAGTCTCAGAACGGCCAGAACTTTCTCCACCACGGCTGCTTCTCCACCGCCGCTCCCGCGAGCGCGGGGACGCGCGAGATCACCTGGCCGTTCTGCGTGACGACGACCGAACCGACCTGCTGGCCGGCACGGATCGGCGCGGTGACGCTGCTGCCGCTGAATGCCGACTTCACGCTCTTCTCTTCGCCGCGCTTGATGAGTGCCCAGGCATCGGCGCCGGCCACGGCGGGGACCGTCTTCGTCTGACCTTCACTGACCGCGGCCTCCCCCACCGGCTGCCCTTTCTTCACCACCGCGATCCGGCGATATTGCGCGAACGCTTCGTTCATCAAGCGCGCCGCGAGGCCGAACGAGCTGAGCGCGCCGTGCTGCGCCCGCGCCCCCATCACCACGCAGATCAGTTCCATGTCGCCGCGTTTCGCCGACGCGGTCACGCAATAGCCGGCGGGGCCGGAGAAGCCGGTCTTGATGCCGGTGGCGTCGGCAAAATAATCGACCTTGTGCGGATTGATGAGGTGATTCGGATTCGTCAGGCCCGCGGTGAACGTGCCGTTGGCGAACGGCATCGTCGCCGTCTTCGCGTACTCGCGCATCAGCGGGTACTTCATCAGCTCACCGCCCAGCAGCGCGAGGTCGCGCGCCGAGGCGGTGTTGATGTGCGTCGGATCCTTGGGGTTCGGGAGGCCGTGCGGATCGACGAAGTTCGAGTGCGTCATGCCGAGGGCGCGGGCGCGGTCGTTCATCATGTCGGCGAACGCTTCACCCGAGCCGGCGATCTTCTCCGCGAGCATTTCCGCGGCGTCGTTGGCCGACTGCACCATCGTCACGGCGAGCAGCGTCTGGATCGGGAACGACTGCCCTTCCTTCGCGAAGATCTGCGAGCCGCCCATCTTGCTGGCGCGCGCCGAGGTGATCACCTGATCGGTCAGTTTGAGACGGCCGTTGGCGATCTCCTCCATCGTGAGCAGGCAGGTCATCATCTTCGCCATCGATGCCGTCGGCAGCGCCACGTCGGCGTTCTCGGAAAAAAGGACCCGTTTGGTCGACGGCTCGATCACGAACGCCGCGGTGTAACCCTTGCCGGTGGTGTCGACCTGCGCACCTTTCGCCGATGCCGGTCCTTCTTCCTGGGCGAGCAGGGGCATGGCGATCGCGAGCGCGATCAGAAAAGACAGGTATCGCTTCATCAAGAGACTCCAGAACATGAATTTTTCGAATCAGGCGTCAAGAGGCGGTCGCGCGTTTTATGCGCTTGCGGCCGGAGCGCGATGTGCGCGGGATCGAGCCGATCACGGTCCACTCATGTTTATGGACGGTCACCGGCTCCTTCGACTTCGGCCACAGGTCCATGGGGATGTAGTAGTAGCCGTCGCCGAGGACGCGCGACTTGATGGCCAGGTCGCGCATCGATTTACAGAGGCCCTTCTTTCCGCGAATCGCACTTCGCTCCACCACCACCCCCGTGGCCTCTCCGACGCCCTGATAGATGCTGATTTCAGCGCAAAGCGAGTTTACCAACGTCATTCGCAGCCACTCCGCGAGGGTACTTAGCAAATTCGGTTCCCAAACTGGACAGTTGGCTGTCAACTACAATCGACCGATGGCCGATCCGAACCCGAAACCGAAGAAGAAGCTCGACAAGGCGCGCATGAAAGCGGTCCTCGCCGATGCGATGGCGTTGATCTGGCGCGCCCGCAAGCGGCTGCTGATCGGCATCCCGCTGATGTTCATCAACCGCCTGTCGGGCATCGTGATCCCCGGCACGTCGAAGTACGTGATCGACCTGGTGATCGGCAAGCATCGCTACGAGTTGCTCTGGAAGATTGCGCTGGTCGCCGGCGCGGCGTCGATCGTCAGCGGACTCACCGACTACCTCCTCTCCCAGCTCCTCGGGCAGGCCGCGCAGCGCTCGATCACGGATCTGCGGCGGAGGATCCACGAGCACGTGCAGCGGCTGCCGGTCCGCTACTTCGATTCGACGAAGACCGGCGTGATCGTGTCGCGCGTGATGAACGACGCCGAGGGGATTCGCAACCTGATCGGCACCGGTCTCGTGCAACTGTTCGGCGGCGTCATCACGGCATCGATCTCGATCGGCATCCTCTTCTGGCTCAGCGCGAAGCTGGCCACCTTCATCGCCGTCGCGCTGGCCTTCTTCGCCGCGATTCTCTGGTGGGCGTTCAGCACCGCGCGTCCGCTCTTCAAGCAGCGCGGCGAGATCAACGCCGACGTGACGGGGCGTCTGACGGAAGGGCTTTCGGGCATCCGCATCATCAAGGCGTATCGCGCCGAGAAGCACGAGGAGCGGGTCTTCACGAAGAACGCGCATCGCCTGTTGCGGCTCGTGCTGAAGACGATGAACACGGTGTCGACCGTGACCGGCCTGACGTCGATGCTGGCGGGCGTGGTCGGCATGATCATCCTGTTCTTCGGCGCGCGCGAAGTGATCGCGGCGCGGATGACGCTCGGCGGTCTGGTCTCGTTCATCATCTACCTCGGGCTGGTGATCGGTCCCGTCGCGCAGATCGTGGCGATCGGAACGCAGCTCTCCGAGGCCTTCGCCGGACTGGAGCGGATGCGCGAGATCCTCAACGAAACGACCGAGGACGCCGACGATCCGAACAAGCCGCACACGCCCGAGATCCGCGGCGACGTCGAGTTCCGCGACGTCTGGTTCGAGTACAGCGAGGGAGTGCCGGTGCTGAAAGGCGTCAGCTTCCATGCGGCGGCGGGGAAATCGACGGCGCTCGTCGGACCGTCGGGTTCGGGCAAGAGCACGCTGATCGCGCTCGTCGCGGCGTTCAACCGGCCGACCGGCGGAAAGATCCTCGTCGACGGCCGCGATCTCGACGATCTGCGGCTGGCGGACTACCGCAGCCACATCGGACTCGTGCCGCAGGAGTCGTTCCTCTTCGCCGACTCGATCTTTGACAACATCTCGATGGGCAACCCGAAAGCGACGCGCGAGGAGATCCTAACCGCCGCGCACATCGCGCACGTCGACGAATTCGCGGAAGGGTTCAGCGACAAGTACGGGACGATCGTCGGCGAACGGGGCGTGAAGCTTTCGGGCGGACAGCGTCAGCGCGTGGCAATCGCGCGCGCCATCGTCGCCGATCCGCGGATTCTCATCCTCGATGAAGCGACGTCATCGCTCGACAGCGAGAGCGAGGCGCTGATCCAGGACGGCCTCAACAAGCTGATGAAGGGCCGCACGACGTTCGTCATCGCCCATCGTCTCTCGACCATCCGCAACGCCGATCAGATCCTCTTCGTCGAGGATGGACGGATCGTCGAGCGCGGCACGCACCAGGAGCTCATCGCACACGGCGGTCGCTATCGCGCGTTGTACGAGAAGCAGTACGGTGTGGCGGTGAACCGCTTCGTGAACCCGGGTGAAGAGGTCGAGGACTTCGACGCGGTGGTGTAGGACAGGCGAGGGCGCCTGTCCTACACGCCTACTCGACCCGCAGCTCGACGTTCCAGTACGCCTCGTCGAGGAAGTTCTTCCAGATGTCGGGGAACGAGCGTCCCTGAATCCGGTGCAGCGGATGCCACTTCGGCCGGTGCGGCTGACGGATGAGCTGCATGCCCGACTCGTGGATCAGCTTGTTTCCCTTCCGCACGTTGCACGGCAGGCAGGCGCAGACGACGTTCTCCCACGTCGACTTCCCGCCGCGCGAGATCGGCACGACGTGGTCGAGTGAGAGCTCGGAGGAGGGGAACTTCCGGCCGCAGTACTGGCAGCGGTTCTGATCGCGCAGATAGATGTTGCCGCGCGAGAACTTCACTTCCTGCCGCGGCATCCGGTCGAACGCCAGAAGCTGGACTACGTGCGGGATGAGGATGTTGCGGCTCGGGGTGGTGACGTAATGGTCGTCGGGCTGGACAGGGATATCCATCCAGTTCTCGAAGTCGTAGGTCCGGTACTCGGAGTCGACCGCGCGAACCTGGCCTTTGTAGAGGAGAGTGAGGGCGCGCCGTACCGAGGTGACCTGGATGGCCTGGAAGACTCGATTCAGCACCAGCACGTGTCCGTCGAGCATTGGCGTTAACTCATGATACACCCCCTCCAACAGCGGGCACCTTGCCAAGAACTCCCTATTTGAGGGATAGTTAGGCGCTAAGACGAACTCGAACCGGCTGGAGAAATACGCTTCGCGCGCGAGAACGCCGGGCGTTAATGGGTGTGGTTTTGGGAGGCTTGAATGCGCGTTTTTTCTCGGATCGCTCTGGTCGTCACCCTCGCAGTACTCGCTGTTCCCACGCTTTTTGCCGACCATCTGACGGCTGATTGTCCGCTGACTCTCGTCGGTCAGTCGGCTCCGCCGGCGAACTCGTTCGGGCTTTCGCCCCACGGCGTTTTCCGGTTCGGCTCGCAGGTGTTCGTGCTGCGCGGGCAGACTCTTTCGACGTATTCGGTCACCGATCTCGGCGACCTCCAGCTGGCGCGTGAAGACTTCGTCGGATCGCAGGCCTCGCGCGAGTCGAATGGCGGAACCGCCTTCAGCAACGGGTTCCTCTTCCTCAGCACCGAAGCCGGCCTGGAGATCTACGACCTTCGCGGCGTACGCGTCGGAGGCAACGCGCCGGTGCTCGTCACGCGGATGCCGGGCGTTCACTACCGGCGCCTCGCCGTGAACGGCAACCTGCTCGCGGCTCTCTTCCCGTCGACCGATCTGCCGTGCTATCCGAACGGCTCGCTCTACTGTTCGAATCAGGTCGACATCTACAGCATCGCCAACCTGAGCGCGCCGACCCGCGTCGGCTCGATCACCTCGCTGTTCAGCCCCCTCCTCGGGTTCAACGACATCGCCTTCAACTTCGGCCTGCTCGTGATCACCGGCGAAGGCGGCACGAACATCTACAACATCTCGAATCCGTCGTTCCCCTCGTTCGTCACTTCCCTCGGCACACCGGGCAAGTTCCTCGTCAGCAACGGATCGAACCTGCTCGGCATCGGCGTCGATGGGTCGATCCTCGTGGCGACGATGACGGCCAGCGGCAGCGTCACACCGTTCAGCATCTACACGCTGCCGGCGTTGACGGTCGAGCGCTCGAATCCGATCGCGTTCCACTGGCAGGCCTGGTTCGATGACCAGACCGGCCGCCTGATCACGCTCGTCGAAGAGCGCGATCCGGCCACGCTGCAGCCGGCACGCACCGCGGCGTTCGACGTCTTCGATTTCAACACGCCGACTTACGAGGGCGCCGATCCGCGGCTGTACGAAGCGGTGTCGTACCTCGATGACGATGAAGTGAAATGGAATCCGGTCGTCGTCGGCCCGCTCGTCTACGTCGTCGGCGAACAGACCGGCCTGACGACGTACGGAATGTGCGGACAGATGACCGGCCACGTCGACTGGGACGGCACCACGGCGTTGAATTGCGGCGGCGCGGAGCTGCGCGGCTGGGTGACCGGCGACCAGAAGATCGCGAACGTCGAGGTCTTCCTCGACAACGGTTCGCTCGGCGCCGCGACCATCAACCTCGTCCCGCGTCCCGACGTCTCCTCGCGCACGCCGGTCTCGAGCTGGCGCATCAACGTGAATCTCGATTCGACGCCGCGCGGCGAGCACACGATCCGCGCGGTCGGTACGGACGCCTTCGGCAACCGCCGCCAGTTCGCCAGCGTCCGCGTCTTCTTCAACGGACCGGGCGGGAACTGCATCAACCGCCGCCGGACCTCAGGCGCGCACTGACGACATCTCATCCACGATTCGAAGAGCCGCCTCCCGGCGGCTCTTCGCGTTTGTGATGGGACGTCCGACGACGATGTAGTCGGCGCCGGCGTTGATCGCATCGTGCGGCGTCATCGTCCTCCGCTGATCGCCCGCGGCTTCACCCGACGGACGAATGCCAGGCGTGAGGATCACGAAGTCGGGGCCGCACGCTTCGCGGATGGCGGCGATCTCGCGCGGCGAGGAGACGACGCCGCGCAGTCCGCTGCTCTTCGACAACCGCGCGAGACGCACCGCGCTCTCCACTGCCGAGCCGTTGAAGCCGATGCGCGCGACGTCCGCGTCGTCGAGACTCGTCAGCACCGTGACGCCGAGGACGAGAGCGCGTGTGCTCGAACATGCCCGCAGCATCGCTTCGCCGCCCGACGCGTGCACCGTCACGATCGACGCACCGAGCGCATCGGCTACACCAACGGCGTGGCCCGCGGTGTTCGGGATGTCGTGGATCTTCAGATCGAGGAACACTTTCTCGCCGCTGTCGACGATCTCGCGGACGAGGCCGGGACCGTTCGCCACGAACGCCTGCAGGCCGATCTTGAACACGCCGGCCGCTCCGCGCAGCTCGTCGACGAGGTGCAGAATGTCGTCGCGCGAGGAGAGATCGACGGCAACTACGAGCCGGTCGCGTGCTTGCATGATTCAATGATAGCGATGGACAAGTACCAAGTCGCGCGGATGCTCGATGAAATCGCGCGCTACATTCAGCTGAGCGAAACCAACCCGTTCAAGTCGCGCGCATTCGAGCGTGCCGCGCGGCGCATCGAGACCCTCGAGCGCGACGTCGCCGAGCTCGTGACGTCGGGCGATCTCTACTCCACGCCCGGCATCGGCAAAGGGATCGGTCCGGTCATCACCGAGATCGTCACCACCGGCGACTCGACCTACCTGGACGAGTTGCGCAACCAATATCCGCCCGGCATTTTCGATCTGCTCCGCATCCCGAACCTGGGCCTGAAGAAGGTCGGCATCCTCTACGAACAACTCGGCGTCACGAGCATCGACGAGCTGGAGAAAGCGGCGAAAGACAATCTCGTCGCAGGCCTTCCGGGATTCGGATCGAAGACGCAGCAGAAGATCCTCGAAGGAGTGGCCTTCGCGCGCAAACGCGAGTCGCAGTTCCTGCTGCCGCGAGGCATCGAGGCCGGCGAGCTGATTCGCGAGCAGCTCGCGGCGATCGATGAAGTCGAAGACACGGAAGTGGCCGGAAGCGTGCGGCGCCGGATGGAGATCATCCGCAACGTGAACGTCGTCGTCTCCACGCGCGCGCCGGAGCGGGTGATCGAGCAGCTGCCGCGATTCGTGTCGGACGTCGAACCGATCGACGAGAAGACGGTGAAGGGCATCGCGCGCGGCGAGATGCCGGTGATCTTCCACTTCACGTTCCCGGAGGATTTCGGACTCACGGTTCTCCGCGCGACCGGCGGCAAGGAGTTCGTCGCCGCATTCGAAGCGAAGGCGGGCCGCAAGCTGAAGGCCACGAACGAGGAGCAGCTGTTCGAGAAGGCCGGCATTCCGTTCGTCGAGCCGGAGCGGCGCGAAGACGCGGAAGAGCTGAAGCGGAAGAAGCGCCCTTCGCTCGTCCATCCATCCGACCTGCGCGGCACGTTCCACGTGCACACGACCTACTCCGACGGCCGCAACTCCGTGGCCGACATGCTCGGCGCGGCGCGCGATCTCGGCTTCGACTACTGCGGCATCTCCGATCACTCGGTGGCCGCGTTTTACGCGCGGGGACTGACGCCCGATCAGGTGAAGATCCAGCAGACGGAGATCGCGCGCGAGGCGAAGAAGGTCGCGCCGATGCGCGTCTTCCGTGGCACGGAAGCGGACATCCTCCCCGATGGAACGATGGACTACGGCGAGGATCTCGACATGTTCGATTTCGTCGTCGCCTCGATCCACTCGCGCATGCAGATGACGGAGGAGGAGATGACTGAGCGGATCCTCCGCGCGCTCGACGATCCGCACGTGACGATCCTCGGCCATCTGACCGGGCGCCGCCTGCTGACGCGCGACGGCTATCGCATCGATTACGACCGCATCTTCGACAAGGTCGCGGAGCGCCGCGTGCTGCTGGAGATCAACGGCAATCCGCAACGGCTCGACGTCGACTGGCGGCAGGTGCGCAACGCGCTCGACCGCGGCGTCCTGTTCACCATAAATCCCGACGCCCACTCGGTGAAGGAGATGGGCTACGTCGTCAGCGGCACCTGGGTCGCGCGCAAGGCGGGGCTCACGGCGAAGGAGATCTTCAACACGCGGCCGGTGGATGAAGTCGAGGAGTGGCTGAAAAAGCGCTCGAGCCCAAAAAGCAATTGAGCTGTCGAGGGGTAGGAGACCCCCGACAGCTCAATCGCTACTACCGCGGGACAGGGTGGGTTATCTCTTCGCCGTAACGACAATCATCAATGCACGCTGGCTGTTCGCGACTTTCGTCGCGCCGAGGATCACGGTTTGATTCAGCTTCAGATTCATCGACATCTTCAACACCTGCGTCAGCTGATCGCCCGCCATCTTCGACACCTTGAAGTCGTTGACGCGGAGCGTGTCGCTGGCGGGATCGTAATCGCCGATCTTGAAATCGGCGCGATAGCCGCTCTGCAGTGAGACAGTGCCGGGATCGCCTTCTCTCCCCGACATGTCGGCCGAGCCGAGGCTCTCGACGGTGTTGAAGCGGAGCAGGGCGAGCTTGCCGGCGATGTCTTTCAGCTCGGCGGGAACGTTGCCGGATCCGTCGCGCGAGGCGGCCACGATGCGCACGTCGAGGCGGAAGAGCTGCGGGGCCGCATCGAACTTGACCAGCGCCGCGGCGATCTCTTTCAACGCCTCGGGGCGATCAGTGACGACCAGCGCATTCGAGCCGGCCTGGATCGAGATCGATCCTTCCGGACTCAGAAGCGGTTTGACGACAGCCGTCGCCTTGTCCGCGTCCTTGTACTTGAACTGGAACGTGCGAACGGTGAGCGCCTTCTCGCCCTCGCGCGGCTCGGCGAAGGCCATGCCGCAGGAGATGAGAAGGGCGATGCAGAGGAACGTGTAGCGCTTCAATTTCATAAATCCGCCGGAAGCTTCTCATCGATGATCATGACGATCTGCGCGTCGTTCGCGCTTCCGGTCGGCATCTCCACGATGGTCGCTGAATCTGAGTCGTACTTCTCGATCACCGGCTTGCTCGTCATGGCTGCGGGAGCAATTCTGGCGACCGGGGGCTGGGTGATGACAGGGGTGACGATCCGGCCGCGATCCCACACCAGGGCGCCGCCGGTGATGCCGGCAACGAGCGTGGCGGCGACGGCCAGGCGGCGCGGCCACGAAATGACGCGATGCGTGGCGCTCTCGGTGGCGCGGAGGTGGACTTCGCGCATGACGTCGCCGACGAAGGCATCGATGCCGCCCGGCGGCACGAGGTCATCGCCGCCGATGGCGCGGAACATGATGTCGGGATCGATCGACGCGGCGTAGTCGAGACACGCATCGCAGGCGCGGACGTGCTCGAGCAACTCGGGATTCTCGGTCGCCGGCTCGAAGGAGGCGCGGAACTTCGTGCAGGTGATCATCGATCTCTCCAGAGCCGCGCGTATTCGGGGAAGCGCTTGGTCAGCTGCTGCTGCATCAGCTTGCGGGCGTTGAACAGGTGGTTGCGGACGGTCGACTCGCGGCACCCGAGGACCTTGGCGATGTCGGCCGAAGCCATGTCGTCCATCTCGCGCATGACGAAGATCGCCTTCTGCTTCGGCGAGAGGACGACGGAAACGGCGTTGAAGACCGTCTCGATCTCCTTCCGCTGGATGGCGACGCCCTGCTCGGCATCGGCGGAGGTCTTTACCAGCCGCAGATTCGAGTTCACGGCGTTGTCGCGCGACTGCTTGTTGCGCATGAAATCGATGGCGACGTTCGTGACCATCCGGTAAAGCCAGGTATCGAAGGCGTACTGGGGGTCGTACTTCTCGAGGTTCTCCCAGAGCTTGATGAAGACCAGCTGGGAGATGTCTTTGGCGTCCTCGGCATTGCCAATAATTCGGTAGCAGAGGGCGTAAACCTTTGATGTTTTTCGACGAACGAGCGTCTCGAACGCTTCGGTGTCGCCCTGCCGGATGGTCTGAACCAGCTGCCGGTCATCGGGCTCGACTGCGTCATTAGTCGGGATCATCAAACGGAGTTCCGCGGGCATCGTGTCACAAGTACGTGTGCTGTCCGGAAAACGTCTAGGCCGGCACGGCCGGCAGCGTTTCCTGGCCAAGCCTCCTTCAGGATTATCGTCCAAAGTTCGTCAGACAGCAGACAGCGGACAGCGGACAGCAGGAGGCCCCCCCGACCTGCCCGTCGGCTCTGCTGTCCTCCCTGCCAACTGCCAACGGCCATCTGCTGCCTGCTGCCTGCTGTCTGCTGCCTGCTGTCCGCTGTCTGGCCTCTGTTAGAATCGATGTCACATGCGCGTTCTCGTCGTGGGTCAGGGAGGGCGCGAGCATGCGATCTGCTGGAAGCTCAGTCAGTCGCCGCTCGTCAAAGAGATCTATGCCGCCCCCGGAAACGCCGGCATCGCCCAGGTCGCGGACTGCGTCCCGATCGGCGTGGCGGACATCATCGAGCTGGCGGATTTCGCCGACAAGCTGAAGATCGACCTCACCATCGTCGGACCCGAGCTTCCGCTGACGCTCGGCATCGTCGATGAGTTCCAGAAGCGCGGCCTGCCGATCTTCGGCCCGACCCGCCTCGCCGCGGAGCTCGAGGGCTCGAAGGTCTTCTCGAAAGAGTTCATGCGGAAGTACGGGATCCCGACCCCCGACGCCACCGCCTGCAACTCGCCCGACGAAGCACGCGACGCCCTGAAGAAAACGAAGTACCCGGCGGTGCTGAAGATCGACGGACTGGCGGCCGGCAAAGGCGTCGTGATCGTCAACTCGCGCGAGGAGGCGGAGGAGTACCTCGGCCTCGTGTTCGACGAGAAGAAGTTCGGCAACGCCGCGTCGCGCATCCTGGTCGAGGAGTTCCTGACCGGCGAAGAGGTCTCTTTCCTGGCGATCACCGACGGCAAGAAGTGCCTGCCGCTGGCGCCCGCGAAGGATTACAAGAAGGCGTTCGACGGCGACACCGGCCCGAACACCGGCGGCATGGGCTCACACTCGCCGGCGGTCGTCCTGAGCGGCGAGACGGCGGCCGAGGTGATGAAGTCGATCATCATCCCGACGATCAACGGCATGGCGGAGGAAGGGCGGCCATACACCGGCGTCCTCTACGCCGGCCTGATGCTGACGCCGAACGGCCCGAAAGTCCTCGAGTACAACTGCCGCTTCGGCGATCCGGAGACGCAGGTACAGTTGCTCCGCCTCGAGGACGACCTCGCCGACATCTGCCTCAAAGTCGCGCGCGGCAACCTCGGCGACACGAAGCTGAGCTGGAAGAAGGAAGCGGCGGCCTGCATCGTCCTCGCGGTCGACGGCTACCCCGACGACTTCATGAAAGGCCAGGAAGTGGCGATCGATCCGATCGACGACGATGCGGTCGTGATCTTCCACGCCGGCATCATCAAGAAGGATTCGATGATGATCAACGTCGCGGGCCGCGTCGCGAACGTCTGCGCGCGCGCCGCCACGTTGACCGAGGCACTGCAGCACGCGTATGCGGCGGTGCACAAAGTGCGCTTCCAGGGAGCGCGCTATCGCACCGACATCGGACTGCGCGCACTGCATCAGAAGCGGATGGACAGCGGCTTCTATCCGACATTCAACGGGTAACGATGCCTTCCAAACCGTGGGTCCTCATCATCATGGGCAGCGACTCCGATTCGGAGACGATGTCCCAGGCCGCGTCCGCGCTCGATGAAGCGGGCGTCCCGTACACGATGACCGTCGCATCCGCGCACCGGTCGCCGGAGCGGACGAAGCAGATCATCACCGACTCCGAGCGCGACGGCTGCGCGGTGTTCATCGCCGGCGCGGGGATGGCCGCGCATCTGCCGGGCGTCGTCGCCTCGTTCACGACGAAGCCGGTGATCGGCGTGCCGCTTTCGGGAAGCGCGCTGCAGGGCGTCGATGCACTCTACGCCGTCGTGCAGATGCCGCCGGGCATTCCGGTCGCGACCGTCGCTATCGGCGGCGCGCGCAACGCGGGCGTGCTCGCCGCGCAGATTCTCGCCACCTCCGACGCCGCGCTGGCCGAGCGTTTGAAAGAGCAGCGCGTAGCGATGGCCGAAGCGGTCGCGCAGAAGTCGAAGAAAGTGGAGAAGTCCACCCGCATGTGATCGCATGCACCACCATCACAACGCACCGCGGGCGGTGACGCGCAAGCTCGTCATCGCCTCGATCGCCACGATGATCTTCGTGGTCCTCGAGCTCGGCGCGGGACTCTACGCCAGCTCGCTCGCACTCATCGGCGACGCGCTTCACAACTTCACCGACAGCCTCGCTCTCCTCATCGCGTTGATCGCCGTGCGGCTCGAGCGCCGGCCGCCGACGATCGAGAAATCGTTCGGCTATCAACGGGCCGGCATCCTCGCGGCGTTCGTCAACTCCGGCACGCTGGTCGCCTTCACGATCTTCATCTTCATCGAGGCCTTTCAGCGCATCCGCGTTCCGCATCGCGTCGACAGCCTCTGGATGATCGGCACGGCGGCGATGGCCATCGTGCTCAACACCGCGATCACGCTCTCGCTGCTGCGCGAGGGACGCCACGACATGAACATCCGCAGCGCCGTGCTGCACATGTTCGGCGATGCACTCTCGGGCGTCGGCATCATCGTCGCCGCGTTTCTGATCCGCATCACCGACTCGACGCTGTGGGATCCGGCGGTGTCGGTCCTGATCGGCATTTTGATCCTCTGGTCGAGCTGGGGGATCTTCCGCGAAGCGGCGAACCTGCTGCTCGAGGGCACCCCCGCCGGCATCGATCCCGACGAAGTCTCGCGCGCCCTCGGGGCAATCGACGGCATCTCCGGAGTGCATCACCTCCACATCTGGGCCATCGGTCCGGCGCGGCCGGCGATGTCGTGTCACCTGATGGTCGGCGACGTGCCGCTCCGCTCGACCGCGTCGATGCTGGCAAGCGTGAACGAGATGCTGGCGCACCGCTACGGCATCGTGCACGCCACGGTGCAGTTCGAGTTCGCGAGCTGCTCGGAGGACGATCCGTTCTGCCTTCCTTACAGCGAGGCGGAAACGACGAAGATCTAAATGAATGCTGCGCGTAGACGCAGCATCTCTGGTTACACCGCGCTACGCAGACCCACTTGCGGTGCCCGAACGTTCACCCTCGCGGCGCCACAGGAGATGCTGCGTCTACGCGCAGCATTGACTGGGGCGGCGAGGCGGAAACGACGAAGATCGTGTAGGATTCGCCGCTCAAAACAACTTGCGAGGTTTACCTGTGCGGCGAATCGCTGTCTGTCTCATCACACTTCTGTTCCCCATCATCACGTTCGCCGGAGGTGCGTGGATCCCGGCGCCCGGCAAAGGCGATTTCCAGCTCGGCTTCAGCCGCAAGACCGCGAGCAGCTCGTGGGACGCGAGCGGCGATGCCTTTCCGAATCTGTCGACGGTCGCCGGCCAGCGCGTGCCCGCGGCGCACGACTTCCGCTACGGCTATCTCTCGGGCGAGCTCGGAATCTTCCGCCACCTCTCGGCGCGCGTTCTCGTCACGTATCTGCACGGCCTCGAGGGTCCGCACGGCGGCATGGAGCGGAACGTCGGCTTCTCCGACGCGTGGGTCGGCCTGAAGTACGGCGTGCGCGAAGGCGACTGGCCGATGGCCATCGCCGCGACGATGCGCACACCGGCGCTCTACGACCGCTCCGGCGCGTACAACCGGCATCTGTTCGACTCGAGCGGCAAAGTGATCGGCGTCAGCTCCGAATGGCGCGGCGTCCTGAAGCACGACTACAGCGTCTCGTATCTCCTCAGTCATTCGATCCGCGACGGACGCGGCTGGATGCAGCTCGAGACCGGCTACACCTGGCGCGAAGGGGCGCCCGCCGATCAGGTGCCGCTGACGGCCGAAATCGGCTGGCCGCTGCCGTGGCGCGGCACGAGCATCAAGGGCACGATGTTCGCCGTCCGCAGCCTCGGCAACGACTCGCCCGCGCAGCCCGACGATCGCTTCAGGGCCAACGCCACGTTCAATTTCAACGATGCGTCGATGGCCCGCGCCGGCGTCGCCATCATCATCCCCGTCGCGCACGCGACGAACGTCGAAGCGGGATACAACCAGTGGGTGTGGGGGAAGTCGGCACGGCGGTATCGCGAGCCGTATCTGTCGTTGGGGTATGCGTTCTAGCGCACCCGGTACGAATCGGGATACGTGAACGTCACGACGGCGCGCATGACGCCGTACGGCAGCTGCATCGAGAGCGCCGGCCCCAGCGCGTAGAACGGGCGGAGGTCGATGGCGTTGCCGAGGAGGAGCGTGCCGTTGGTGGCGCAGAAGTCGCCGCGGTTGATCCCTTCGACCGGGCGCTTCGTCCGCATCGACGGATACATGTGCGAGAGCTCATCGCGCACCGCGCCGACAGGCCGCTGTGCGTACGTCTTCTGCAACGACGCCACGACGGCTTCTTCCTTCGTCACGCGGCCTTTGTCGTCGTACGTGAAGACGACGTTGGTCTGCCAATCCGTCTTCGGCGAGCCTTCGACGACGTAGCCGTCATATCCACCCTTGATGGCCACGGTCGACAGCGCGTCGTTCGCGTAGCCGTAGTCGGCGGTCATCGTGATGAGGTGATTGCAGGCCGCGGCGTTCTGATAGTCAACCTGTTGACGAACGATGTGATTCGCCGCGTCGAACGTGTGGCGCAGTGTGTACTTCTGGCCGTCGATGATCACGTCCTCGCGATCGAGCAGCCAGGCTTCGCCCGACTTGTGCGCGGCGTAGCTCAGCACCTCACCGCTGTTCGTGGCGAGGATCCGCTCCAGCGATTCGTTCCCCTGCACGAGCTTCACGTCGGGGCGGCCCTGGATCACCTCGCCGCTGTAGGTCCAGCCATCCGCCTTGCGCGCGTCCTGGATCGCCTTCTGTTTCGCCGGTGTGTAGCGCAGCGAATCGAGCATGGTGCCGGGAAAGAGACACGGCAGCGAGTCGTTGCGATTGAAGCGGTCTTCGCCGAAGTAGGTCGCGCGCGTGGCGGATGCGCCGTCGGTGCACGGCAGCGAGCTCCAGAGCGGCGATGAGGTGAAGTACGGACCGTGCCAGCAGCGCGGACACCATCCCGCGCCGATCGGCAGACGGAGTCCGCAGAACGGGCAGAGGATCTTCGTCTTCATGTCGTCGATCTCGCTGTCGAGCGAGAAGACGCGCTGATCGACCGCCGCCTTCGCGTCGGCATCGGTCTCGAGCTCGGAGTAGCGGTGGAAGCGCTCGACCGCCTTCGCCAGGTCTCCCTCTTTCTCGAAGATCACCGCCTGGTTGTAGACCGCGGCGGGATCGGTTGGCCGCTGCTGCTCCGCCTGTTGCGCGAGCTTCAGCGCAGCATCGAGATCGCCCTTGCCGTAGAGGAAGCGCGCGTGGTTGAAGAGCTCGACGTATTCCTCATCGGCCTGATGCTTCTTCTGCAGCTCGCGCTGGAACTCGAGCTCGAGTTGCAGCTTCGCGATGAGCGGCTTCTCCGCGCCGGCCGGATAGAGCTGCACGTAGCGATCGACCTTGCGCTGCGCTTCCGACCAGCGTCCCGACTTCGCGAGCAACACCGCCATGTCGTACAGCACGCCCGGATTGTCGGGCTGCAACGCCTCGGCCTTCGCGAACTGCTCGTACGCGGCCGCGTAGTCGTTCATGTCGGCGAACTTGCGGCCGAAGAAGACGGCCTTGGTGAAGTCTTCGTTCGTTTGCGCGGGCTGAGGAGCGGGCGCTTCCTGCGCGAAGGCGGCGAGAGACAGCAGACAGCAGACAGCGGACAGCAGACGGAGAAGGACGCCTCTGCCAGGTCTGCTGTCTGCTGTCTGTTGTCCGCTGTCTGATTTCATTGCAGCAACCCATCGATGAGCGTCGACAGCCAGAGCTGCTGTTCTTCCGTCGGCTGCGAGCGGGCGAGCAGGAAGTAGAGCGCGCGGCGCTTCTGCTGATCGCCGGCCTGCTTGTCGCGCAGCACTTTCTCCGGATCTTCGGGAGCGCCGTCGATGATCACGTCGGACGCTTCCTTCGGGGCCCAGTGCGGGGCGATGTCGTTGCCGAACAGTTTCGCGACGAACGCCGCGCGCTCCGCTTCGCTCTTCGCGGCGCCGGCTTCGGCCGCGAGGCGGCTGCGCGTGCCGGCGCCGAGGATCAGGGCGCGGAGGTTCGAGAGGAGCTGGGTGCGTTGGAGACAGGCCTCGAAGATCTTCGACTTCACCGATTCATCGTTGATCGTCGATGCCGCCTTCAGCACGTTCTGGATGCGCTGCGTTTCGTAGCCGATGAAATTGTCGGCAGCGTCTTCGGCCGACGTGTCGGAGAGCGGCGGCTCGGCGGTGGTCTGCGTCATTGGCGGCGCCTCGACGGTCACGGTTGGGAGCTCGGCGGGTTTTTCCGGTGTCGATGCAGGCGGAGCCGTCTGTGCTGGCTGGACGGGCGGGGGCGCCTGTCCCCCCACTGGTGGAGGCACAACGTCAACGAGCGGCAGATCGACGGATGCCACGGCAGGCTTCGACGTATCGATCGCCTTCGTGATTCGCAGATCGGATGGCGATCCGGGCACCGCGACCGGCGCGCTCTGCGGCGGAGCAATGACTTTCGGTCCGCCGATCATCGAATTCGGGACGGGCGGCGGATAGAGACCGCGCACCAGCTCGGCATCGCTCGTCAGTCCCGAATCGAGCAGGCGCTCGCGAACGCGCTGCCGGATCTCCTCCGCGGTTCGCAACTGCGCAACGCGCTGCGCATCATTTAGAAACGTCGGCATCGACGGCTCGATGCTGCCGTCGCAATGACACGGTCCGAAGCGATCGGGCTCGAAGTTGTTGTCGTTCGCCACCCGCTTCATGTGATCGACGACGGCGAGATTGCGTTTCATCGCCGCATCGCGCGCACGCTCGCACGACGCCTGCGACGCGAACTGATTCACCCCCCAGACCTCGGCCGATCCGCGAGTGTCGGGGCGGTACATCGCCACGTGGTAATGAAACAGCTCGCAGGCGCGTGTGGCCTGCGACGCGGGAGGTGGACAGGTCAGCAGTTGGGCTGCGGCCGGCATCACAAACACAAGCAACGCAGCGGGAAGGAGCAATCTCATGCCGATGAATGAAGTCCGCCGATTATACGCCGCGCGTTCAACGAAACCTCCCAGCGGTCGTACTCGCTGCAGACCACAAACAAGGAGAAAACGCAATGAACAAACGCAATGCAATCATCACCGCGGTCGTCGCCGTGCTCACGCTGGCGGGCGTTCCGTTCGTCTATGCGCAGCATCAGCATGCGATGCATGACGGCATGCGCGGAATGCACGGCGGTGCCTTCGGCGCATTCGGAATCGAGCACCTGCAGCACGCCAAGGAAGCGCTCGGATTGAGCGATGCGCAGTCCGATCAGCTCAAGACGATCTTCACCGAGCTGCACGAGCAGAACGCGCAGTACCGCAAGCAGGTCCACGGCGGATTGCTGCAGGTGGCGCAGACGCTGATCAGCGATCCGAACAACGTCAGCGCGGCGCAGGCTCTGCTCGATCAGCAGAACGCAGCCGAGCAGGCGATGAAGACGAATGCGCTGAACGCGGCCTCGAAGGCGCTCAACGTCCTCACTTCCGATCAGCGCGCGAAAGTCGGCGAATTCCTGAGCAAGCGCGCCGCAATGCACATGCAGCAGTAAGCTCATGACGATCACGGCAACATGGGGCGGGTCAGCTGGCCCGCCCTCGACATGGCGGGTCCAAGAGCCCGCCCTGAGTGCAGAATGGGAGCGCTTGGGACAGGACGATCCGTTCGAGGGGCGCGCAATCGAGGCGGTCAGGAAGGGCGACGCAGGCTCTTATGACTACCTCGTGTCAAAATACTCGAAACGGGTCGTATCGATTGCCTGGGGCATCGTGCGCAATGCTCACGACGCGGAAGACCTCGCGCAGGAGGCTTTCGTGAAAGCGTTCCAGAGAATCGATCGCTTCAAAGAGGGCGAACCGTTCGGACCCTGGATCTATCGAATCGTGACCAATCTCGCACTCGACGTCGTCAAGCATCGCTCGCGTTTCCGGCACGAAGAGCTGACGGACGCGCAACCGGCCGCCCGCCGCGACAACGCGGAGCTCGGCGCCGTGACGAACGAGCTGGCGACGCGGATCGACACCGCGATCCAGTCGCTTCCGGAGAACCAGCGTGTGGTCGCGCGGCTCTACCTCGTCGAGCAGTTCGACCACGCGGAGATCGCGGTGATGATGAACCTGAGCGAAGGGACGATCCGTTCGCACCTGTCGCTGGCGCGTAAGAAACTGAAAGATCAACTCGCAGACCTCTACGGAGGCACCCATGACTGAAGACAAATTCTTCGAACGACTTCGCAACGATGCGCGCGCGCTGCAGCACGAGGGAGACGACTTCCTCGCCGCGCGCCTCACCGCCCGCGTGCGGGAGCGGATCAACCGTCCGACGACGGTTGCACAGTTGCTCGCCGGCTGGGCGCGGCCCCTTGCCGCGTCGCTGGCGGTGCTGGTCCTCAGCGCGACGATCAGCTTCACCTGGACGCAGCGGCAGCAGCAGGATTCGACCGAGACGATCGCCTCGAACCCGATCGATATCTCGATGGCAGGAGACCTCTACGGTGTCGATGACTGATCCGGTTGCGGCACCGCCGCGCGGCACGAGCACGAAGGTCGTGGCCACGATCGTGGTGGTCGTCGCGTTCGTCGGAGGCCTGGTCATCGGTGCGATCGGCGATCGCCTCTGGATGCTTCATCGCGGACCCTCCTCGCACCGGCTGGCGATGCACGCCATCACCGCGCGCGTCCTGAGCCGACTCGATAGCGAGCTCTCGCTGACACCGCAGCAGCACGAGCAGGTGAAGAAGATCCTCGACGCGCACGCCGCGCGGATGCAGACGATCTGGGAGGGGGTCCGCCCGCAGATCCACCGCGAAGTCGATCAGAACAATGCCGAGATCGAGCAGGTGCTGACGCCGGAGCAGCGTCAGAAGTTCGACAAGCTCAAGATGCAGTTCCTGCCACGACACATCCGGCATTTCTAAGCCGGCCCGGCCGGCAGCGTTGATTGGCCAAGCTAGTGGCTCTTCATTTTCGAAGCCGTGGCTTCTCATGCCGTCATCCCGAGCGTGAGCCGAGGAACCCGGGTGGGCGGTGGCGCGAAGATCGTGAATCGTGGCACCCACCCACGCAGGTCCCTCGACTCACGCTCGGGATGACGGCAATAACCCACGGCTAAAGTTGAAGGGCTCTCAGCAACTCTTCGCCGTCGATGGCGCGTGACGGCGGCATCACTCCCGACAATTCCTGGCCATCGATGAGCCGGTTCGCGACGATGGCGATCGGCAGGATCGCCAGCCGCTGGCCGTGGGCATCGACGCGCGCCGTGCCTTCGGGAGTTGCAACCTCGACGTAGCTCGCATCGCTGCCGAAGCGGCTGACCGGCGCGGCGATGCGGCTGATCCATCGCGGTGAAACGCCGAGACGCTTCGCGAGCCGGAACACGAACGCGGCGCCGGGAAGCTGGAACCTGACGAACGTCTGCGCCTCGATGCCGAGCTCGCGGCGGAGCAGCTCGCGATCGGGAGTGATGATCGTGCGGCCATCGCCCGCGAGCGCGCTGGCGATCGAGCCGGCGCCTTTGGCGTTTTTGTTGCCGATGCCGAGGGTGATGGAGTGCGGCAGCTTGCTGCCGCCCTGGATTGCGCAGGCTTGCCTGCGCTCCCCGTCCGGCGGCGGCGAGCCGCCGGAACCCACGGCGGCGGCAAGCCGCCGCATTCCAACTCGTCGAACGAGCGCGCCGGAAATCGCGGGGAGGGACGACAGTCCGGGAATGACCGCCACGCCTTTTTCGCGCGCTCGTACGTCGAGCTCCGGATCATCGATCAAGCCGAAGAACCAGCCGGGATCGTCGGCGATGTCGAGCCAATGCGCTCCTTCCCCGATCGCGGCGTAAACGCATCGGCGATCGAACGACTGAAACGGGCCGGCGGCGCAGAGGACGGCGAACGCGCCTCGCGCGAGTCGCGCGATGGAATCGGGATCGCGCAGATCGGCGCCGGTCGCGCGGCTCGCGCCGGCGACGTCACCGTGCAGCTCGCGCACGAGCAGACGTCCGAAGACGCCGCTCGCGCCGATGACGATCACACGTTTCGCTGCAACCATCGGCCCGCAAGGATGGCCCAAACGATAAACGAGGGAAAGAGAATCGCCGTCGCCGCGATCTCGATCTGCTGATTGCCGATGAATGATCCGGCGCTGAGCGCGAATCCGACGATGACCACGAACGCGCCGACCGTTTGTACGACGCGCGGCAGGTCGCGCCGCGTCAGCAGTAGGACGAGCAATCCGATCGAGTAAAAGCCGTTCGCGAAACCGCCGATGGCGATGTCGAGCGTGCGCGACGGACCGTCGAGGATGTAGCGCCATTCGCTCGTGACGTCGATCGTCGCTCCGATCGCGCCGACAATCGCGGCGTGGCGCGAGAAGATCGCGTAGAGCGCGACGAGCGTCACCGCCGCGAGCTGCCAGACCATCCACGACGCCGTCCACGCCACGCGATGCGCCGCGATGTATGCGAGGCGATCCGCGCCGGTCAGTCCCGGCGCGAGCACGACCGCCATCAGCAGAGTGGCGATCGCGTGCACGAATGCGGACGTGTACGCGATCGCCGGTTTTCTCCGCAGGGTCATGCCGTCGGCGGCGCGGCGGCGGCCGCCTGCTGCGCGGCCAGCATCGCCGGCGTCGTCGCCGGCTGATTCACGAGATCGGTGTACTCGAAGAGCGCCGTCGAGAGGTACCGCTCGCCGGTGTCGGGAAGTACGACGACTACCCTCTTGCCGGCGCCGAGCTTCTTCGCTACCTGCAGCGCGGCCCAGGCGATCGCGCCGGACGAGATGCCGACGAAGATTCCTTCCTCTCTCGCCAGACGGCGCGCGGTCGCCACCGCATCGTCGAACGCCACGTCGATGATGTCGTCGACGACGCTGGCGTCATAGATCGCCGGGATGATGCCAGCGCCGATGCCCTGCAGCTTGTGCGGGCTGTGCGTGCCGCCTTTGAGCACGGTCGACTCGACCGGCTCGACCGCCACGATCTGCACGTTCGGCTTCTCTTTCTTGAACACCTGGCCGATGCCTGTGACCGTGCCGCCGGTGCCGACGCCTGCCACGATGGCATCGACGTCGCCGCCGGTGTCGCGCAGGATCTCCTGCGCCGTCGTCTCGCGATGAATCTTCGTGTTGGCCGGATTGTCGAACTGCCGCGAGAGCCACGCGCCGGGCGTCTTCTCAGCGTATTCGGTGGCGACGCGCTGCGCTTCCTTGATGCCGAGCGGCGCGGGGGTGAGGATCAGTTCCGCGCCGAGGGCCTGGAGGAGCTTGCGGCGCTCGACGGAAAAGCTGTCAGGCATCACGAGCGTGCACTTGTAGCCCTTGGCCGCCGCAACAAACGCCAGCCCGATGCCGGTGTTGCCGCTGGTCGCCTCGACGATCGTGTCGCCCGGTTTGATCTCCCCCGCTTTCTCCGCCTCGTTCACCATCGAGATGGCGATGCGGTCCTTCACCGACGAGAGCGGATTGAACGCCTCGAGCTTCACCACGACTTCCGCCGAACTTTCGTCAGCGACGTTGCGCAGACGCACCAGCGGCGTGTTTCCGATCAGCTCCGTGATGTTGTTGTAGATCCTGCCGTGCATTTTTTTTCTCCTTTTCGCAGAAAAACAAAAGACCCGCGCTTGCTTTGCGCGGGTCCGGTTCGAAGTCGAAATATGCGGTCGCCTAGGGCGCCTCGAACGGACCCTTCGACCGACAACAGAATGTGCTCAGCAACATGAGGGAGCAACGCTACGCTTCATGTTTCGCTTCGTCAAGCCGTGAAGTTTATGCCGAGCGCAGCGAGGGATCTATGGCTACACCGCGCCTGACTGAACGGTATTACGAGGTGCCGCCAGAGATGCCTCGCTGCGCTCGGCATAAACTGGGGGGACCTCGTCAAGCCGTCGCTTGACCGAGATACCGATACCCGATTTTCGCCACGGCGACGATGACGGCCGCGTCCGTTCCGACCGCTTTCTGCAGCTTGCGCCGGAGGCGCGTGACGTGCGTGTCGACCGTACGGCTGTTGAGATTGAGATCGACGCGGTAGTTCCAGACGCGCGAGAGCAGCTCATCGCGCGGCACCACGCGCTCCTTGTTCTTGAAGAGGTACATCAGCAGATCGAACTCTTTCGGCGAGAGCTTCAGCTTCTGATTGTTGGCCATCGCCTCGCGCGTCGCGGGATCGAGCTTGATCAGGTGATCTTCGCAGACCGCCTTCGCCGCCGTCGCTCCGGCGTCGCTGCGGCGCATGACCGCGTCGATGCGCGCGAAGAGCTCCTGCACGCCGAACGGCTTCGTGACGTAATCGTCCGCGCCGCCGCGGAGGCCGCGCACCTTGTCGGTCTCCTGACCGCGCGCCGTCAGCAGGATCACCGGGATCTTCGAGATCTTGCGGATGTGGTCGAGCACCTCGAAGCCGCTCTTCTTCGGCAGCATCAGATCGAGCAGCACGAGGTCAGGACTCTCGGAGTGAAAGAGCCGGATCGCCTCTTCCCCGTCCCCCGCCGTGACGGTTTCGTAGTTTTCGTGCCGCAGATTGATCTCGAGTCCCTGCCGCAGACCCGCCTCATCCTCGACGATCAGAATCCTGGTCATGCACCCTCCAAACTAGCTACTCTACGCGTTGACCTGTAACAAGTTTCTCAAAAGGCTTCCGGCGCATGGATGAGTCCGGCCATGGCCACCGCTTCTTCGGGCTTGAGTCTCGGGAAGAGTAGCCGGAACGTGGAGCCTTTTCCGATCTCCGACTCCACTTCCACTTTCCCACCGTGGGCCGCGAGGATCTGCTGGACGAGCGTGAGGCCGAGGCCGGCGCCGCGCCGCGTCTGGGTATCGCTGAACTGTGCGCGGAAGTAAGGCTGGAAGATGCGCGCCAGATCGTTCGGTCCGATGCCGATGCCGTGATCGTGCACCTCGACGATGATGTGCTCCGCGTCCTGGCGGAGGATCACGTCGATCGCCTTGTCATCCGACGAATACTTGATGGCGTTGTCGATCAGGTTCAGGAGCGCGCGGGAGACCGACTCGCGATCCCAGTACTGCGCCTGGATCGACTCATCGATCTGCGTCGACACGACGAAGCCCTTGCTGCGAATCCACGACTCGTAGGTCGAGATCAGCATGGCGATCAACTCGCGCGGATGGACAGGCGTGAAGGCCATGGCCCGCGCGGCGTTGTGCTGGATGCGCGCGACGTCGAGCACGTTCTCCACGAGATGCGACAGGTGCAGCACCTCGCGCAGGATCTGATCCTCGATATCGAGCCGCTCCTTCTCCTTCAGCTTCGCGCCGCGCTTGAGCGTCTCCGCGCCGAGGCGGATCATCGAGAGCGGCGTGCGGAGCTCGTGCGAGACGTTGGCGATCAGCGCGCCGCGCAGCCGCATCGTCTCGCGCTCCTTGCGCAAACCGCGCGTCGCCATCAGCGCGCCGCCGGCGGTGAAGATGAACGCGAACACGCTCAGCCAGATGCTGATGACGCGCTGGTTCTCCCATCCGGATCCGACGTACGACGTCCGCACCGTGGCCCGGATGGAGTAGTTGTTCAGCGGCGCCGACAGCGGCGAGGCGTAGAGGAACCCTCCGTTCAGGAAGGAGCGGCCCCGCGGCGCGTTCTTCACCAGCGCCACATCGGCGCGCTGCTGGAACGGCTCCGTGTCGGGCGCCTCGACGTGCACGAACGGTTGCTGGTTGATCGTGGAACGGACGCGCGCCAGGAGGCGGTCGGGATCGTAGGTGTAGCGGACCGTGCCGCTCGACGTGAAGAACTCGCGCGTCAGTTTCGTTCCCCTCGCCTCATCCTTCTTCGAGGTGATCTCGCTGACGAAGATCGAATTGATCGGATCGGCGTCGGGGACGTAGATGACCGAGATGATCCACTCGTTGTTGTTGATCCACTGCCGCAGCGACTCGAAGTTCGGCGCCGGCGAACGCCGCTCGATCTGCTGCCACTCCTCGGTGGCCCGAAAGAGCTCGTCGCGGATCGCGGTATCCGTCCGGCGCGCGGTGATCTCGGCGGCGTATCCCGCGTACTGCACGGCGAGCGTGTTCGCGCCGCGCTCCATCCGCAGTGAGAGCTGATAGGAGCGCCACGCCAGCACACCGAGAGCGATGGAGATGATCAGAAACGGGAGCAGAATCGGGGCGGACTTCCGCCCGTCCTCGTGATGGGAGGCCGCTCTCAGCCGCGCGATGAAGTTTCGAAGCATGCGGTCAGGGTCACTGGCCCGGACCCGATCCCGCCGACGCTGTGGCTGCTGTGTGGCTCTGCGCCAGGTGTGCGGCGATGACCTTGTCGATCTGGGCCTTCGTGTACGGCTCGAGCCGTACCTCGATTCGTTGTAATGCCCCGCGACGCTGCACGATGACCCACAGAGTTCCGACCTCGCGCACTCCGGCGAGAATGCGCTTGAAATCCTCCACCGTCGCGGACGTCAGCTTCTGGCCGTTGACGCCGATCAGGCGGTCGCCCGCCTTGAAGTTGGCGCGCTCCGCCGGGCTGTCCGGTACGACTGACTTGATGACGATCCCCGGTTTCAGATCGACGATCGAGATACCGAGGTAGCGGCGTCCGGTGAGCATCTGACGGATCTGCTGTTCGCACTCCTTCGCCGATGCGCTGCAGTGCTTCGGTTCTTCGGCGTGGAGGAGAACACCGGCGGCGAGGCCGGCAACGAGGAATGTGGCGATGCGGAATTTCATGGTGGAAAACAGTGGGTCCCTTGGCCGGCGACTACTGTAAGCCGTTTGTCAGGGGGTGCTGATAACAAATCAGAAAATGTCGGGAGAATTCCCTGTGAGGACAAGGGTTTAGCGCGCTCCATTGGCCCCTCATCCACGCTACGCGCACGAAGAGCCGCGGAGCGGCTTTGGCCAATAGCTGGGGGTCAAGCGCGGAGCGCGCCACCCCCGGATACGCGTGCGAATTCCTAATGCGCCGCGGCAGCGGCGCTGGAATCCGGCGCCCCATCCGGGACGCGCCTTCGTTTGTCATTCATCGTTCCGGGGGTACGCGCCCGCGCGAACCCCCGGCTATTAGCCGATGCCGCTCCGCGGCAGGAGCAACGAAGGGTTTATCGCCGCGAAGGTCGCAGCCGCGCGGGTATCGCAGGAGGCTCCTGCGGTGCCGGAGTAACGCTCCCGTAGACGCGCAACTGATAGCGATCGGCGATCACGACCTTGCCACCGCCCACCGCGATCTGCGCCGGTGCGACTGCCGTCATTGCCGTCTTCGACATCTCCGGATGGGCGGGATTGCTGATGTCCAGACGGTCGACTTCTCCGGCACGAGCGATCAACACCCCGTCGCCGTCGGTCGCTAGCACTCCGGTCGATGGGAGCAGCGGCAGCCCGCCGACTTCGATCGGATTGAACGGATCGGTGAGATCGAGGATGTGAAAGCGATCGGTCGACTGGACGACGAGATGCGCAGGGCCGGCATCGTTCGTCACGACCGCCGCCGCGCCGTGCGGGATCGGCACCTCGCGCACCGCGTGCGTCTTGAACGGATTGCTGACGTCGGCGATGCGGATGGTGTTGATGTCGAACATGTAGACCGCGGGGAAGTAGCTGACGAGCTCGTAGTAGTGCCAGATCACTCCGCCGATCTGCACCGGCTTGTCGGGCGTGGTGAGCTGGAAGAAATCGAGCACGTGCATCCCGGTCTGCGGATTGGCCTCGATGATGATGTCGTTGGCGAACGTCGCGCCGCCGAACGGCATCCCGAGCGAATCGAAGGTCCCGAGGAACTTCGGATGCCACGGATCGTGAATGTCGACGAGGTTCAGCTTCCCGCGGCCCCAGACGATCGCGAAGCCGTCGTGGATCTTCACGTGATCCTGAATGTCGGGGAAGGTGATCGATGTGAGCAGTTTGATCTGCGACGGCGTCGAGACATCCATCACGCGGAAGTACGGCCAGTCGATGACGTACGCGAACGTGCCGTCGGTGGCCACACCGGTGACCGGCCCGCCGAGCGTGTCGCTGAATCCACCGGCACGCACGCCGTTCGCGTAGACGGAAAAACGGAGCGGCGTGACGTGGATCAGGCCGAAGGAATCGACCTCCTCGCCGCCGGCGAAGAGGCGCGCGCCGTCGGTGGCGAGGCTCTGCGCGTAGTCGTGAATCGAGGCGAGCTGCTTCGGCGCCTCGGGATCGCTGACGTCGAATACATCGATGATGTTGACCGATTCGGGTGCATACACGCGATCGGCTGTGGCAACGAGTCCGATGAGATTGAGCTCGCCCGCGCCGGTCCGGGAAATGATGGTTGGATTCGCGGCGTCGCTGACGTCGGCGATGATCAGTCCATCCACGCCCGCCGCTGCGAAGAGCGTGTCGCCGCGAAAGGCGAGCCCCTGTGCATTGGCGGAGAACATCCCGAGCGGCTGCGCGCCCTGCGTGATGTCGTAGCCGTAGATCGCCTGGTCGCGCACCGCGACCCAGAGCTGTGAATCGTGAAACGCGTATGCGGTGACGGTCCCCGGCGGCTCGATCTCCGCGACGACGACCGGCATCTCCTGTGCCGTCGACCAGATCTTCAGCCGCGTCGCGCCGAGCGTGGCGATGTAGCCGTCACCGGCAACGATCGATCGATAGTCGCTGCCCGGAATCGTCGCCTTCAGCGTGAGCACGCCGTTGTCCGCGACCGCGAGCCGATCGATCTCGCCGCGCGTGATGACGTAGAGGTCATCGCTGACCGCAACGTCGAGGCTTTCGTCCGCGGTCGGCGCGATGCCGATTCTGCGCGGATCATTCGTGGAGACGTCGTACACCGAGACGCCGCGCCCGTCGGCTTCGAAGAGATACGGCGCGCGGACGGCGAGGCGGCCGACGATGCCCCGCTCGCCCCAGACGCCGGAATCGGCGAGGGCGAGCGGGGCGACTACGGTCAGGAGGAGGAACGTGAGCTTCTTCAACGAGAACGGCAATTCTGCAATCACCACGCCTGAGTCTCGAACCGCAACACGCCGAACGCGTTCACCACATGAAAATCAGGCGGCGTTTTCATCGTCGGACGCCACGCGCTGAATTCATCACCCGACGGATGGCGATCGATCCGGAAGAAGTTCGCGCGCCATTCGTCCCCTGCTCGCGGCACCGCCGCATCGAGCGACGCGAACGGAATGCGGATCACCGTCTCGGCCGTCGTCCCGATCCGGCGCACGGCCGCGAAGAGATCCCGACAGGTCCACCCGACATCGGCCCGCATAGTCGCGCGAACGCCATCGGGCGATTCGATCCGCGCATCGAACGTAGCCCCAAGCGGATTCACCTCGATCTCGAAATACTCCTCGGCACCCCTCGGCGCGAGAAAGACTTCGACCACGTCTTCCTCGTAAAGCGGCGCGTCGTGCACGCGGTGCGTCGCAACGACATGATCATCCTCGGCAGAAAAAACGACCGTCAGCGCCTGCTCGTCCCACATCAACGCGACCGTCGTCGCCAGGCGCGTCGGCGATCCGTCGGTAGAGCGCACGAGCGGACTTCGCTCGAGTCCGGCAGGAACATCCCAGGGGTCTTCGATGGAAAACGGGGCGCGGGAAACGTGAATCACCGGGGTATTAGACAGCAGACAGCAGACAGCGGACAGCAGACGAAGAGCCGCGAGCTTTTCCTGCTGTCCGCTGTCTCCTGTCCGCTGTCTGAAAGCATCTGGCAGTCGGTATGCACTCCAGCCTCCCGAGGTCACACGAATGGCTTACGATCCGGAGCTCGACGACCTGAGGCGGGAGTTTCTCGCCGAGGCGACCGAAAAGGTCGGAGAGATCCAGTCTGCAATCGATGCGGGTCACGGCAGCGAGTCGCTCGACAAGCTCGCCTACCTGTCCCATCAGCTGAAAGGTGCCGGCGGAAGCTACGGTTACGAGCGGATCTCTTCGGAAGCCGCGGAGATCGAAAAGGCGGCGGACAGGATTGCCGCCGGCGAAGGGAAAGAGGTCAACGGCTCACTGCAACAGCACGTGATCAACCTTCGCGACGAGGTTGAGAAGCGTCGCCGGGAGCTGGGTCCGCTGCAGTCGTCGCGGGCGTCGTGATCCGCTCCAATCCGTCCGTCCGCCGTTCCGCCTCGACGCGGTTCCGTCCTCCCTTTTTCGCACGGTAGAGCGCGCGATCTGCGGCTACGACCATCTCCTTCGGCGATCGGATTCGCGTGCGCGGCACGCTCGACACGCCGATCGAGATCGTCACCGGCAACGGCCCTGCCTGCGTCGGCACTGGATACGACTCGAGCAGCGAGCGGATCTTCTCGGCGGAGATCAGCGCGTCGTCGAGTCCCGTCTCCGGCATCATCACCGCGAACTCCTCGCCGCCGTACCGCGCCACGAGATCGGTGCTGCGGACCGACTCGCCGAAGAGATGCGAGACGCACTTGAGCACTTCATCGCCGACCGCGTGGCCGTGCGTATCGTTGATCTTCTTGAAGAAATCGATGTCGACCATCGCCAGCGACAACGGCCGTCCGTAGCGCTTCGACTCGTCGAACGCGCGCGCCAGCTCGTCCTGGAAATAGCGATGGTTGTATAGCCGCGTGAGACCGTCGGTGATCGACAGGAGCTCGAGCCGTTTGTTGGTCTCGAGCAATTCCTTCTGCAGATCGACGATCCGCTTGCCGGCGCGGATGCGAGCCAGGAGCTCGGGATACTGGAACGGCTTCGTGATGTAGTCGTCGGCGCCGAGCTCGAGCCCTTCGATCTTGTCTTCCTGCTCCGCCTCGCCGGTGAGCATGATGATGTAGCGCGTCCGGAGCTCCGGCTTCGACTTCAGCTCGTGCGCGAGCATCGCTCCGTCGAGGTCGGGCAGCTTGCGGTCGAGGATGGCGAGATCCCACGGCTCGCTCAGCAGCGCCCGCCGCGCTTCGTCGCCGGTGGTCAGCTCGAGGGTCTCGAAGCCGGCCCGATGAAGAAAGAGGCGGACGAGCCTGCGAATGGCGGCGTCATCGTCGACGATGGCGATCTTGAACGGCATCGTTACGGCACAGCCGCAAACTCTGTGCCGCTCGAGGCAGCTCTAAGCTCCAAGCTGGAAAGCTCTAAGGAAAGCAAGCGCCTCGATCGCCGCGCCGTCTCTCCTTTGAGCTTAGAGCTAACAGCTTAGAGCTTCACCCTCATCGATATGTCGAGCGCCTGCACCGAATGCGTCAGCGCCCCGATGGAGATCCGCTCGACGCCGGCCAGCGCGTAATCGCGCACGTTCTCGAGCGTGATGCCGCCCGACGACTCGAGCACGACCCGTCCCCCGGTCCGCTCCACCGCCTCGCGAGTCTGCGCCGGCGTCATGTTGTCGAGCAGGATGAAGTCGGGCGCCTCGGCGAGCGCTTCATCGAGCTCGCGCATGTCGCGCACCTCGACCATGACCTTCTGCACCGCACCGCGCGAACGGATACGCTCGATGGCCCCGGCGATGGAGCCGGCGCGATCGACGTGGTTGTTCTTCACCAGAAACATGTCGTGCAACCCGAGACGATGGTTCTCGCCACCGCCGCAGCGGACCGCGTATTTGTCGAGGATCCGCAGTCCCGGCGCGGTCTTGCGCGTGTCATAGATCTTCGCGCCGGTCCCGGCGATGGCATCGACGTACAGCCTCGTCGTCGCGGCGATCCCCGAGGCGCGTTGCATGAAGTTGAGCGCCGTCCGCTCGCCCGACAGGAGCGCGATCACGCTCGCGCTCACCTCGGCCACGACATCGCCGGGACGAACGGCCGCGCCATCATCGAAGTGCTGGATGAACTCGCTCGAGTCGTCGAGCTCGGCAAATGTTTCCTCGGCGAACATCAGTCCAGCCAGGACGCCGGGTGCTTTGATGACGAAGGCCGCCGTGCCGCGGTCGCGCGCGGTGAAGATCGCTTCGCTGGTGATATCGGGCAGATCCTCTTCGAGAGCGCGGCGAACGATCGGTGCGATTTCGTGGCGGTCCATGGAGATCGAAATTCTGACAGTGTGTCGTCCGTTTTGCATGAACGAGTTCGTTGACAATTTGGGGGCGCACCGGCTTCGACGGGGACATGTCGGGGTCGTGGTTGCATGCCGAGCTGATTGCCTCGTAAAAACGATCAAACAAAAGTAATCGCGAACAACAGCGAATACGCACTCGCGGCTTAATTGACCGCGACGCTCCTCTGCAGGTTGCTCACGCCTGTGGAACGAGCGTCATGATGTGAGCTAAGGACCGGCGATCGCCTCGCCGCCGGTCACGAAAACTCAGAGGCTGGTCCGCGGTTGTTCCCCGCTCTCCGGGCAGACCGTGGACGAGATACGAAGAGAGAGCTAAGCATGTAGTAGCCAGGCTGCCACTGCTCTCGGACGCGGGTTCAACTCCCGCCGCCTCCACCAAAACGCTTAAACACGGACAATTACCTACAAACAGCGCTTTTGACGCGTTAGCCAACGCGCGTGTGTGATACCTCCCGACGCATGGCTTCCGTGCTACCGTTGACCGGATGGAATTGATCGAAGCGGAGTTCAATGAAGGCGTACTCCGTCCGATGCGCCGGCTTCGATTGCGCCCCGGCGAACGAGTAGGGATCGTTGTCGTGCGCCGCCCGGATCCCTTGCGCTGGGATCTCGCCCGTTTGTCAAAGGCGATTCGAGATGAGGACGCTCTGTCGGAGGCAGGTCTCGCTGAGTGGGAAACTACGCTCAGTCGCGAGGACCAGAGTTGAAGCGCGGGGAGATCTGGTGGGCAGATCTGGGAGCTTATCGCCCACGCGAGCAGACCGGCCGGCGGCCTGTCGTCATTTGGCAGAGTGACACTCTCACACGAGCGCTGCAATCCGTTCTCGTGGTCCCGCTGACGACCAACCTCGATCGAGCACGACTCGCCGGAACCGCGATGATCGAAGCAAGCGAGAACGGGTTGAGTCAGACGTCTGTAGCGCTGGCCTTTCAGATGCGAGCCGTTCCGAAAGCATGTCTGCTAGACCGCATACGTGATCTCACGGAGAACGAGCTGGGTGAACTGGAATTGGCAACCGATGAAGCGCTGGGACGGGTAGAGCCTGAAGCGGACGAGATAACGTCAAACGACCTGTGACGTCGAGTGCCGACTGCACCAGGCTAAGTTGATTCTCCACCTGGAAGCGCACCTGCGCCCGTCCGAGGCGTCCGCGTCGTACCGCACGAATCCGCGTTCTGGCGTTCGCATTCATAAGCGTATACTCGCGAAGAACGAAGGTCCGGCCCATTTCGCGTGCCTTCTTCTGCGCTCTCCGGTCTCCGCCGCGACGCGACTACGCTTCGGTCGCGATCGCGCCCGCGACCGCAACCCTTCTCCTCTACCTACAGAAGAGGGCGTGCCCGTAATCGTGCCCTTTCCGCCTTTAGGTCGTCGCTGCCCCCGAAGAGACGCCGAAGTCCGCCCGAACTACTTCTTCTGGTCCGGTAATGGTCCCCCGAAGACGACGGTGAAAGTCGCGACCTTTCAAAACTCGCGTCGTCTCGCACCTACGCGCGTCTCTTTTTTCGTCGTTGCGGTGCCGACGATTCACCCGCTGCATGCATCGTGGCTTCTTCCAAACGACGTGTGATCGGGGCTTTCTCCGTGGCCCCTCGCCAAACCCGCGGGAGGGACGTTCTATCGAGCGGAACGATCAGGATGTTCCCCGTCGAATCTCGTGTTCGCTCAAGCTCAACGCCCTGTGTAAAACGATCGGTGGTAACGAAGTATCCAAGTCGACAGCGTCCATACTTGGTGGTCATCTTTCGTAGGAGCCACGCATATTCAGACGGGCCCGGAGGATCGGCCCAATTTTTTGCCTCGGCAATCACCATAGCGCTACCTCCGAGAACACCACCCATGTTCCGATTATGAATCTGCACATCAACCTGTTGCGATCGGTTGGAGACGCCGACGCTCGTAACTTCAAATCCATCGACCTGGCTGAGGAGGACCGCCGTGAGCAATTCAAGCGAAACTCCTTTCGCCTTGTTGGTAGCGGCCTGTTCACATCGTTCAAGCAGTCGGTCGAGGATCTGCGTTGCCATCGGTGGACTAAGACGAAACTTGTTCTCGTAAATGACGTCAGCAACGCTATTTGAAAACCGCGGCGTGTCGCTATCCATCGGGACTATCGCAATCCGAGCGCCCAGGTCATTTAACTTGCCGAAGAGGTCCTCGTGGTTGTGAAGCAACTGCTCATGCAGGGCCACGCCAAGGTGAATGGCGGGTTTGAGCTCCCGGGCTTTCTCCATTCGTCGAATCCATAGATCCGACTCGATGTACTCGCTCAGGACATGCCAAGCAACTGCGTTCGTTTCGTCGAAGATATACGGACGCCACGGGACGGAGGGCGCGATCGAGTTATCAAAGGAGAGTTTGACACCCTCATCCTGCTCGCGAAGCTTGGCTGCGAACAACTTCCGGAAGGCTTCGACCTCGTCGACGCGGCGTTCGGCGTCCATTGCATCAGCCCAAGCGTTTCATTACCTTACGGATCTCCGCCTGCAGATTTTGCAGTGCCGCCCGCAGCCGATCGCGCTCTTCGCCGTCGATCTCGGACGCAGCGACGTCGTTCAGACGACCAGGCAGATTTTCGACGTCGCGCAAGACTTGCCTGATTCCGATGCTAGCCGCCGCGCCATACTGATACGCGTCGTCGATTGAAATCTTCCCACCGATGAGATCAGCCAAGGCGTCTTTCGCACGCTTGCGAACGCGCTCGGTGTTCTTCGGACTCGCTGCGGTGTCGATCAGCGCGCCAACGTTCCGGAGATCGACGACGCTCCCTACGAGTCCATTGTCGTAGCCCTTGAGAAAGAAGTCTCGCAGCTTCTTTTCGGAGACGTTCGGGAGAACCTCAGCCTTCTTCTTGTCGCCGCGTTTTTTCAAGACGGCTTTGTCGAGTTCGACGAGTAGGTTGAACGGAACATCCTCATTCAGAACGCGGTCCTGCCACTCCTGCGGGAAGGCCAGCACGCGCTTCATGTTGGTGACCGTGTCACGTCCCAGACCCGTCAACCTGCTCAGTTCCTTGTCGTCGGTTATCCCTGTCTCCTCCATGATCTCTTTCAGCGCCAGCGTCGTGGGCATGTCTCCCCACTCGTCGCGCATCAGGTGGATATTGAACATGCGGAGGGTGTTTGCGGCCTTGCCCGATGGCTTCTCGGCGATCCACGCAGGAACCGCCTGCCAATTGCCAAGAGTGGCGGCTTTGAGACGGCGTTCGCCGTCGAGCAATGTGTACTGCGCCCCGTCATCGCCCGGTTCTTCGTAAACTGTCAGCGGCACCAGCATGCCAACTTCATTGATCGACTCGAGAAGCGCCTCGATCTTCGCCTGCGGAAACTTGCGCCGAGGGTTTCGAGGGTTAGGCCGGATGAGCGACGGCTTGATGTCTTCGGGAGCCGCATGACTCGAAGTAGAGCGTGCAAACACCTCCGGCGGTTTCGATGCTGGCGCTGCTTCCGGCGCAGCGACCGATTTGGCGGAAGACGCCTGGACGACGTTCTTTTGCTTAGGGCTCGGCATAGTAGACGTCCTCCATCACCTGGATTGAAGCGGTGCCCGGTGCGGCACCCATCGTCGAGTGGTTCAGGTCGACTGAAGCCGCAATTCTAGCCTTGCGGTAATGCCGCTTCAGGATGGAAAGGACGTCGCCGCCAGCGGTGTACACGAGGCCGTTCTTGGGATAGCTGAGGTACAGAGCGGCGCCCGTCTCGGCCGCCGCCTCGACAAAGGAATCAAGTGCGTCGACGACCTTTGCCTTTCGGCAGAAGTCTGTCTGAAATCGCTCGTCGCGATAGCGACCTTTCCCAGTCGCTTCGGGATAGTCATACAGCACGAGCGTTTCGAGCACGTGGTAGTAGCGACTGTATTGCGCTCGGGAGTACGGTGGGTCCGCGTAAATGACCAATTCCGATCGCAGACGGTTGCGCTTCAACTCGGCCATGAACTCGGTTGCATCGCTCCGGAAAACGCGGTTGCCCCGACGATCGACACACGTAGGCTTCGAGAATTCCAGGAGAGCATTGTTGAAGTGCTCGACAATGGAACGCTTTCGGATACGGCCTATGTACAAAGTGTTGGACTTGTCGCGGGGTACGAGGAATTGAGCGAAATGTCCAGGCGAGGCCGAGCAGAAGCTGAGTGCGTGGAGGAGAGCAAACAGGTAGATATCCCTGCGCGACGCGTCGGCCTGATCGATCGCGAACCGAAGCGAATCGATGTCTGCCGCTTGTTGGACGCCGAAATAGCTGCTGGCAAAGTACGCGGAGAACAGACAGTAGGGCTTCAATCGCGGTCTCGCGCGGTAGTCAGCGAGCGACGGCAGCGTGCGAAGGTGGCGCGGGGTCTTCGCCGCGAGCTCAGCGGTGGAGAAGCTCTTGAGTGCGACCCAGCCGTTACTGTTCTTCACATTAGCCAGAATCGCTTTCTCCTCTTTGAGACGAGTCGCGATCGTCGGCCGAAGTCGCTCGATGTTCTTGCCGAAGGCCGGCTTCAGCTCGCGCCATGCTTCGCTCGGAACTGGAGTGCGAACGGTCGTCACCAGAAGCGTTCGCGCGATGATCTCTGCGAATGCGTGGATGTCGTTCGCAAACACCCGATGTCGGCTGGCGACCTCCGTGCCGACCGCACAGGTGCCGGCAAAGGCATCGACTACGGTCGCGTCAGGGTGGCGTTCGCTGATGATGTCAGCGATCGTGGGAGCAAGGGAGCGTTTGCTCCCCATGTAGCGAAGAGGCGCAATCATGGCTGAATTTCCGTCCGCCTCGCTCTCCCCATACGTGACCAGTTTACGCCCTGCACGCGAGGAACGAAGAGATGGATGCCGCGGGCGCCCGGTTTTTCGCGGGTGATCGATGATGACGTACTGCGCCTCATCTTCACCGGCGTGACATCCGGTGCTCGCGATGGAAGCACGCGGCGCGCTCACGTTGCGCATGGTGACACCGTCATCGACGACGGCCGCAAAGACGCCGTAGTCCGGCACGGCCGGCAGCGTTGCCCGGCCAAACCTTCTTCAGGTTTGTCGCCTGGTGCTGAGGTTTTGCCGCGCACGTTGCTGACTGTTCCTACGTGGAGTAACCCGCGCGGGCGCGTCCGAAGACGCGCCCGCGCATTTGCCTTTCTGAGAACAGTCTTCCAGGCGTCTTTGCGATTGGGGACGTTCGCGGTGACAACACCAAACGCTCGACCCGTCACCTCCCCACCAAGTTGCTCGCGTGTGCAGCGACCACCCCCACCGCCCACCCGACAAAAACCAGCAGGCGCCAGCCTTTGGGTCTCGCGATTCGAAGGGGCGCGAGCATGAGGGCGCCGCAGACGATCGACACGACTGCGGCCGCCACCACGCCGGCCGGGAAAAGGAGCAGCGTGGCGACGACGAGGGCTCCTACCGGCGCGGGGAGGCCGATGAACTCGTGGCCGTCGGAGAAGAGGTTGTAGAACCCTAGTCGCGTCACGACGGCGATGATGTAGAAGAGTGCGGCGACGGCCCAGGCGGCGCGGGCGAGGAGCGGCGCGGGGGGCAAGACGATGGACGCGAGCACGGTGATTGGGACCAGTCCCGAGCACACGGCATCGGCGAGGCTGTCCAGCTGGGCACCGAACTCGCGCTCGGCGGCCGTTCGTTCGAAGCGGCGGGCGAAGCGGCCGTCGAAGGTGTCGGCGATCACGCTGAGCGCCATCGCCAATCCGGCCAACGGCGCGTTTCGATACCAGATCGCGGCACACACCGCGAGCAGCCCGCAGGCGAGCGAGGCGTAGGTCAGCAGGTTGCTGAGTTGCAGCATCGCGGCGGGCGAAGCCGGGGCCGGAGCCGGGGCGTCTTTCAAGTCGTCGTCCATGGGAAGTGATGATTGAGCGCTTTCCAGGTGCGCACCACTCGCGTCAGGAATTGCTGGGGGCGAAAACGGTCCACCATGGCGTACATCGCCAGGCGATCCACCAGCAGGTCGCAAAGCGAGGCACGAAAACCGCTGTCCCAATCACTTGCATCGATCGGGCGTCCGGTCTGCTCCTGCAACAGCTCGCGCGAGCGCTCCACCCAACGCCCCGCGGCCGCGCGCGACGCCGTTTCGGGCAGGACGAAGCAGAGGAGCTCGGCGAGATCGCGTTGCGGTACGCCGATGCGCGCCAGTTCCCAGTCGTACGCGCAGAGCCGGCGCTCACCTTCGATCTCCCGGATGACCATGTTGCGCGGATTGAAGTCGTTGTGGATGAGGGTCGCGGGCAGCGCATCGAGCGCCACGGCCCAGTCCATTCTCCCGGCGAGATTTTGGTGGATCTCCGCGACGCCGGCGTCGCGCCAGGCGAGTGAGCGCTCGCGGGCGTGCCGGGCCAGCGCGGTCCAGAGCGGCTTCATCTCCTCCATGTGGGCAGCGGGACGCGGAGCCGGCAGCCATGCTTCCTCGACAGGCGACGGCGCGCGTTCGTACCAAACGGCGTGGATCTCGGCCAATCCCCGGAGGGCGGCCTCGATGTCCCGTCCGCGCCATGGGCCGGAGCCGGCCTTCTTGTCGATGTGGACGGACTCGAGGACCAGCAGCCAGCGCCCCGATTCATCGTTACGCTCGACGACGAACGCGTGCGGACTGTTCCGGCGCAATCGCTCATCGGGGTGAGTGTAAAGCGCGAGCTCGCGATGGTGCGAGCCGGTGAACCCCACGTCGCCGCGGAAGCGCGCGTAGGCTGCACCGAGCTCGGGATCGGCGAGAGCGGCGAGGCACTGCGCGACGTCGAGCACCTGCTCGTCGGCGGCCTTGGCCTTGACGAACAGCGGCAGCTGCTCACACCCGGAGCCGATTGCAATTTCCGCCTCACAGCGGAACAGCCCGCACGTGGTGGCGTATCTCCACGAGGTGAGCTCGCCGACGATGCTCTCATCGCCCCCCAGCGCTTGGACTGAAAGCTTGCTGATATGGATAGAGGCATCGCGCCGCTGGATGCGTAGCGCGTCCTCGAGCAGAGGGATCAGCGGATCGAGGTCTGGTACGGCCGGCGAGGCGGGCGCAGTGCGCTGCCGCTGCGGCGCCTCCGCGATCAGCCCTTGCGTCACGTAATCGCCGAAGTAGCGGTCCAGCATCGCCGTGTCCACCGCGGGGCAATGCACGCCGGCAGCGGAGAGCCGGGCCTCGGTGCGCACGCTGCGCGCCTGGGAGCGCCGGCTCTCTTCGTAAAGCTCCGGCATGGTGAGGTGGCCCTCGGCGGGGTGCCCTTGAAGAAAGAAGGAGCGCAACTCGTGCAGCGGATGACCTGCCGTGGCGCTGATCGTGAGCACGCGCATCCACTGGTCATAGGGCACGAGGTCGAGGTCGTAGCCGCACAGCCGCATCCAGAGGACGCACTCCCGCCAGTGCCGCGCGCGCGTGTTTGCGATGTGGGCAACGGCGGTGCCCTGCTCGTGATCGCGTGACAGGACGACCACGGCACGAGCCACGTGGTCCACCGGCACGCAGTCCATCCGCCAGTCGAGATCGGGCGCCGCGCCCATGCGGATGCATCCGGCAATGAAGCGGGCGAGCAGATCGTCGATGTTCGACACGCCGCTCACGCTGTGGCCCGACACCAACGCCGGCCGCACGATGGTGACAGGGAGCCCTCGCGCGCCGGCGGAGCGCACGAGCTCCTCGGCCACGCACTTGCTCTGGGCGTACCCGAGGTGCAGACCATCGGCGTGCGCAGAGACATCGGCCATTTCATCGACCGTTCCCGGCGCCCGCGTGGAGTAGCAGACACCGAGACTGGAGAGGAAGTGCACCGGCGTGGCGGCGTCGTGGCAGGCCAGCCGGAGGATCTCGCGCGTGCCGAGGACGTTGGCGTCGCGGAGGCCGTCGTATCCCTGCACCCAGTTCACCGACGCGGCGCCGTGATAGATGGCGCCGATGCGCCGGGCCAGGGCTTCGTACTCCTCCACGCCGAGACCGAGCATCGGTCGCGTGAGATCGCCGTTGACGACGCGCACGCGGTCCGATGAGTCGCGCGTCCACAAGCCGTAACGTTCGAGATTGGCCTGCACGCGCTGCGCGGCGCCGGTGCCGCGCACGAGGCAGTGCACCAGAACGTGGGACTCGTCCAATAGCGCGCGGAGCAAGTGCGCGCCGACGAAGCCGGTCGCTCCCGTGAGCAGCACTTCGCGCGCGTCGCGGGTCAGCGGCGGGTCGCCGGGCGACGGAGTGATGTCGTTCGGAAGCACGCTGTCCGCCTGCATCCGCTCGAGTGTGGAGATGCGTGCGATTGGTGCCGCGCCCGACTCGATGAATCGGGCCAGCGACGCGACGTCGGGACACTCGTACACGGCGGTCGGCGGCAGCTCCGCGCCGAGCGCGTCACCGACGGCGGACGTCAGCTCCATCGCACCGAGCGAGTCCATGCCGAGGATGGTGAAGGGGGTGTCGAAGCGGACGAGATCGACCGGCACGCGAAACGTGGCAGCAACGACGATCGCCAGGCTCGATTCGACGCTCATGATCCCTCGCGAAGGGCAACAGGCTGCGTCCAGCGCGTGAGTTCGTCGAGCGAGGCGTCGTGAAATGCGTCGCGGCACGCCTGACGCCGCAGCTTCCCGCTCGATGTCTTCGGAAGCGCGCCGATCCCGATCAACGAAACGGCGGCGAGCTGGATGCCGTGCTGGTCGGCAACGCCGCGCCGCACGGACGCGACTACCTGCGCGAGCGTCACTTCGCGCTCGCCGGAGCTCCGGGAAAGCGCGCGCTGGTTCACTTCGGCGACGATGGCCACCGTTTCCTGGTCTCCCATCTCGACGGCGAACGCCGCGACGCAGCCGGGCCGGATGATCTCGTGCTGCTGCTCGGCGGTGCGCTCGAGGTCCTGCGGATAGTGCTTGCAGCCGCGGATGATGAGCAGGTCCTTGATCCGCCCGGTGACGAACAGCTCATCGCCGCGCAGCACGCCGAGGTCGCCGGTGCGGAGAAAGGGTCCGTCGCCGTCGCGGGTGCGCGCCTGGAAGCATTCGGCGCTTTCGGCCGGACGGCGCCAATACCCCGCCGCCACGCTGGGCGAATCGATCCAGATCTCGCCGACGCGATCGGGAGGGCAGCGTTCGAGCGACTGGGGATCGACGATGACGACCCGTGTGCCGTACGAGACCGGTCCGCTCGACACCAGCGAAACGGCGCGCGCGTGGTCGTCAGCATCGGCCAGCGTCGCCGTCTCCGTGAGACGGTCGGCAGCGGCCTCGCAGATCACCGGTTCATCGTTCCTCCGGCCGCTCGACACGACCAGCGTCGCCTCAGCTAGGCCATAAACCGGATAGAAGGACTTCCATCGGAACCCGACATCCCGAAACGCTTCGTGAAACGCGACGAGCGTGTCGCGCCGGATCGGTTCGGCGCCGTTGTATGCCACGCGCCACGTCGAGAGATCGAGCGCACGGCGCTGCGCCGGCGCGATTTTCCTCACGCAGAGATCGTAGGCGAAGTTCGGCGCGCCGCAATTCGTGGCCCGGTAGCGCGTGATGGCATCGAGCCACCGAATGGGGCGCTGGAGAAACGAGGCCGGCGCCATCAGATAGGCGGGATACCCGGCGTACGCGGGCTCCAGGACGCCTTCGATCAGCCCCATGTCGTGAATGACCGGCAGCCACGACACGGCGATGCTGGTGCTGTCGTTTTCCTCGACGTAGTTGGCGTAGCCGAGGTTGTGGAGCAGGTTGCCGTGGCTGACCATCACGCCCTTCGGAGCGGACGTCGATCCCGACGTGTACTGCAGAAAGGCGAGCGAAGTACTGTCGATATCGGGCTCGCGCCACGCTGCGGAGCGATCGGCGAGCGTGTCGGTGACGAGCCAGGTGAGCCCGTGCAGCGCGGGGGCGAGACTCGAGAGGCCGGCAGCCATCGACGCCACCGAGTTGGGGCAGAGCACGACGCTCGGCTCCGCGTCGGCCGTGATCGCGAGGAGGCGCGGAAGCGCGCGCGCCACTTGTCCGGGGAACGGCGGATATGAAGGGACCGCGACCACACCCGCGTACAGACATCCGAAGAACGCGGGGATGAACTCCAGTCCCGGTGAATAGAGGAGCAGCGCACGATCGCCGGGCCGCACGCCGCGGCCGGCCAGCTCCACGGCGATCGACCGCGCGCGGCGGTCCAGCTCCTCGTAGGTCAGCTGATCGCCCTCGCATTCGCCATCCACGAGGAAGGTGTACGCGAGGCGGCCGGCGTCGCACTGCGCGCGAGTGCGCAGCATGTCGACGAGCGTGCGATACGCGAAGGTCATGCGACCAGCTCCGCCGGCGGCTTGCCGGTGGCGCGCACGGAGTCGTGCACGCGAAGGTAGAGGTCGTGTACCGCATCGCGATTCTTCTCCAGGTCTTCGAGCCGCCAGTCGTGCGTCTCGATGGGGCGGAGGAACCAGATGTCGATCTGTCCGGGCCGCGCGTCGTAGCCGACACCCGGATTGATGTCGCGCGGAATGGCGATGTAGATGGGAATGATCGGAGCGTGCAGGCTGGTGGCGAGATGGAAGGAGCCCTTGTTGAAGTGACCCACTTCGCCGTCAACGACGCGCATCCCCTCGGGGCTCAGATACACGGAATCGCCGCTGCGGCGCAGGATGCGATCGGCGCGCGCAAAGATGCGGCGCCGCTTCTCCGGAAACTCCTGCGGCGCCGTCCAGAAGATGCGGATGAGGTAGCCGATGACGGCGAGCGGGACGATCTTGCGCACGGCGCCGAACATGAAGAATCGGGTGCGCGGCAACCCGAGGGCGATGAGCAGAAAGAGATCGATGGTGGAAGTGTGATTCGCGATGTAGATCAACTGGCCGGCCGGAAGCGGCAGTGAACGGTGTACGACGGATTGCACGCCCCACAGGCGGAGGATGACGATTCCGATCTTCTTGCCGATGATCTCCGAGTAGAACCGCCGCGCCAGCCCGAACGTCGGAATGGCCGCGGCGAGCATGACCAGCGCGCCGGCGCTGAGCACGGCGAAGCTGGCCACGACACGAAGCCGGTTCTTCATGCCCGCCTCCGGCAGACGACGGTCTGCATGGCGAAGTTGAGATGCTTCTCGAACGCGAGGATGGGAGCGAAGATCAGCTGTCCCAGAAAGTAGGGATAGATGGCCTTCGAGAGATTCAGGCCGCGCCCACGCAGCATCATGAACGCGGCGCCGGCGAAGAAATAGAAGAACGCCGGGAAGGCTCCATACGGCAGATACTCTTCCACCTCCAGCCCCGCCTTTTCGACGGCGGCCAGCAAGCTCCGCTTGTCGTACAGCACCGTATGTTGCGGCGCCTGCAGACCGGGCCAGCGGCAGCCGTACATCCGGAACGTGAGACTGTCGAGCCGCGGCACTTCGATCACCAGCCGTCCGTTCTCCGCCAGCAGCTCGCGCGCCGTCGCCAGCGTGCGCATCGGATCGTAGTCGTGCTCGAGGAAGTGCCACATCGTGATGAGATCCATTCGCTCATCGCCGAAGTCCTGCTCGTAAAACAGCCCGCAGCGAAAGTCGACGCCGTCGAGCGACGGGTGCGCTCGGAGGTCCTTGAAATCGACCCCCGTGACCCGCGCCGCATATCGCGCCCGCATCTTTTGCAGGAAGGTCCCCACGGCGCACCCCACGTCGAGCACCCGGCTGTCGGCATTGAGCGCCAGGTAGCGGCTCACGATGGCGTCCTTCTGCCGGTCGTGGCGGTCCATCACCCAGCTGAAGAAACCGGTGAGGACTCCCCAGTCGCTCTTCTTCCGGTGCGCGATGTACTCGTCGTCGTAAAACGACTTGATGTGCTCCACCGAAACGCGGGGGTTCTGATACCGCAGCCCGCACTCCGAGCACGTCACGAAGCGGAAGCGCCCCGGTTTTCCGGTGAGGTCGTCTTCGGCCTCGATGAAGGGCGCGCACTCGGACGAGCCGCAGAGGTAACAGGACACGGTCTCGAACGCGGTAGCGGTCACGTAAGGAGTCCTCCGAGCAACAACAGCGGAATGACGAGCACACCCTCGACGAGAGCGAGGCGGCGTGCGGCAGGCGAGGCGTGGAGCACCGGGTCGTCGAAGGTCTCGTACGCGCAGAGGACCGCATAGAGCGCCACGAGCGTGGAGACAGCCGATCCGGTCAGGCTGCGCGGAAGCACCGGCGCCGCGGCCAGGGCGATGATCGGATACTTCAAGAGAACGATGTGTGCGCCGATGAGCGGCTTCGCATCTCCGCGTGCCGCATACCAGACGCCGAGGAGAAGCGCCGCGCTACCGATCGCGATCAGCCGCGCGATCGGCTCCGGCGAGGTGGCGATGAGTGCGCCGGCGAATGCCGCGGCGGCGATGAGCAAGGCGATGAACGGCCGCCGATCGGTCGTGCGGACGAGCACGCGATCGGGATGCACCACTCCGTCGCGCCGCGCATCAGCCAGGTCATCGCCAATGCGAAAGGCCAGTACGAGCAGGTAAGCGATCGCAAAGGAGCGGACGAGCGCAACCGCGGCCACCGGGCCGGGCGAGATCATCAACCCGGTCGTCGCAAGCAGCGCCGCAAGCACGACAAAGACGGGAGACGCATAGCGCTCCCGCAGATACGCGGCGGCGGTGTCAATCGGCGAGATAGACGTTGCCATGATCTCCGTCCACGGTAATGGTGGCGCCGTCGGGAATGAGCTGTGTGGCGCCGCGTACGGCGACGACGCAGGGGATGCCGAACTCGCGGGCGATGATCGCGCCGTGCGACAGCATGCCGCCGCGCTCGATCACGAGTCCGGTGATGAGAAAGAACACCGGCGCCCAGCCCGGATCGGTCTGTCTGGTGACGAGGATGTCGCCACGCGCGAGCCGCACCGCCTCGGTAACGTCGCGAAGCACTGTCGCGCGCCCGGTCACGCGTCCGCCACACGCGGAGACGCCGGCAAGCGTGGCGGATTCGTCATGCGCGATTGCCGGACCGCTGGAGCCGGCCGCCAGAGACTCACCCTCGGCAAGCACAAAGGCGTCGGGCGGTGTCGTGGCCGCAAGCGCCCGATGCTCGCGTGCGCGGGCAGCGACGAGCTCGCGCGTGGCCTGCGGATCCGCGGCGCTTTTCGTGGCGAGCTCGCGCAACTCGTCAATGGTCAACCAGAACACATCGTCGCGCGTCGGGAGCAGACCGCGCGCGGTCAGCCGCTCGCCTGTCGCCAGTGCAATGCGGCGGCACCGGCTGTACAGGAGCGCCTGCTTCAGCCGGGCGCGCTCTCGGAATCGAATGGCGGCATGCGTCCAGGGCAGGAGCAGACGAAGCAGTTGAGACCTCCACGCGAGCCGTCTGGTCAAGCGCGCGGTCAGCGCCTCGCGCTCCGCGGCCTGACGAGCGAGCGCCTCCGCGGGCGACTCACCGTCCAGCTTTGCGTAGGCGCGGAGCATCTCGAGAAGCGGCGCGGGATCCTCCTGAAAACTCGGCGCCGTGAGCATGAGCTCGGACGAGCAGCGAAAGCCCCAATGCTCCAGGTAGTCGCCGAACATCTTCTGAAAAGCAGCGAATCGTGGCTCAGTCGCGAGGGCCGCGAGAATGTCCGTCGAGCTCCCGGTCTGGAAGAGCCGCGACAACGCCTCGTCGTCGCGGATGGCGCGTGAGAGATTCCAAAGTGCGTGAACCGGCTCTCCGCTCACAACATCCGGGATGGCCTTGAGCAGCGACGTATGCACGGCGCCGTCGCGCCTGAGCAATCGCTGCAGCGCGCCGTAACACACCATCGCCGCCGCATCGGCGAGCGACGCGTCGAGCCAGCGGTTGCAGCGGATGTCCATGAATTCATCCAGCGCGCCGCGCAGCTCCGAAAGCGACGCGCTTTGCAGACGGTCGGGATGGGTCCGGGCGGCGAAGGCGTCGACGGTCTTCTCGAACCGGCAAATGCGCGTCTCGAGCGAGCGATACTGCCACGCCGTTTTCACCGCCACGACGACGGTCTCGCTGAGATTCCGTGCAAATCCCGATGCTGCCATCGCCGGCCCGTCCGCGCCGACGAAGCTGTCGAACGACGAGGCCAGCGCCTCTCCGAACGGGGCGAGTCGCAGGATGGAATGGATGCTCGTCAGGTTGTAGTAAATCCGCGCCCCGTGCGTGCCGATGATCTGCCGGAATGCGGGCTCCATCGCGGCGATGCGGGCCGGCGCGATGCCGAAGGCCCGCGCGAGATTGCGGAAGTAGCTGCTGTATCCGGCCGCGGCGATGGAGTAGAGCAGCGGCGAGACCGGATCGGGATAGTTCTCGTTGACGTTCGCGTTGGACCAGTGCACCAGCGGCGCCCGCGGCGGCCATTGCACGGGCGCGGTGATCGGCCGCGATTGCACGACGAACAGCGTGCCGGCGCCGTCCATCGCCCACTCGATGTCCTGAGGTGCGCCGAAAGAGCGTTCGAGACGGGAGGCGGTGCTGGCCAGTGCCGCAATGGACTCCGGAGAGAGCACCAGGTCGTCGATGTCGCTCTCCGCCGATGCGGCAAGCCGCGTGACGCTGCGAGTCACGGGATCGATGGTGATCCGGCCGGGATCGATCGCGCCGGCGACCAGCGCATCGGCGAGACCCGGTCCGTATTCGACGAGCACGGCGCCGGCGCTCGCGTCGCTGAACATCACACCCGATGCCCGCGCCGCCACCTGCGGCTGCACCACCACGCCCATGCCGTCGAGCGCCGCACCGCGCGCCACGCGGTAGGAGAGGGCGCGCACGGACCAATAGGATGCCCAGCAGGTGAGCAGGGCGCGCTCCAGACCGGCCTCCGTTTTGACGTGCAGGACGGAGTCGAGCTGCCCGGCAAACGATCCTGTGCTCGAGTCTTCGCCGACCGCGGAGCTGCGCACCACGACCGGTCCGTTTCGCAGCAGTGGCCGCGCCGCATGCAGCAGTTCTTCGCGCAGCGCGGGCGCCAAGACAGAGCCGTGCACGAGGGCCGCGATGTTCGCCGACGCTTCGTTGAATCGCGACATGTCGAGCGCGGTCAATCCGTCGCACAGCCTGTCGATGCGATCGGTGAGCGCGTTCTGTTCGAGATGAGCCTCGAACGCCCGGGTGGTGATGACGAAACCGGCCGGCACCCGCACGCCGAGCCTGAGCATGACGCCGAGCGCATGCGCCTTGCCGCCGACGAGGCTCCGCTCGGTGTCGGCTTCAAGCGGGACGCAGACCAGTTCCGCGATGGTGGTCATGCCGGGCGCCCCTTCACCCCGAGTTGGTAGAGCAGCACGCTGAAAGACCAATGGATCGGCGGCCCGAGCACGATCACGTACGCCCACGTGGCCCACGGCACGCCGGCCACGAGCGTCACGACGACGAGCATGCCGAGGATCGAGTCGTAGCGGTCGATGAGAAAGGTCACGATCCGGGCCGAGGGTGTGCGCGGAGCGGCGCCCGGCGCGATGTCGAGCTGGCGCTTGACGAACGAGTTGGGGAGCTCGCCCAGCATGAACCCGAGCGCGGCCCAGGCGCCGAGCGCAGCCATCTCACCGAGCGTGAGCGGCCAGAGTCCACCCGCGACTCCGGGTGCGATCCGGCGCAAGAGTGCCGCAAGGACGACGAACGCCAGCGATGCCGCCGGGATCATGACCACGAAACCGCGCACGGTCTTGTTGTCGCCGAAGACGCGGCGCCCGCGGACGCGCGCCCCGCCATCGAGGGGAATGGCCAGCCGTTGCGAGACCGCCGTGCGCAGCCACGCCGAGTGCGCCAGTCCCGCGAGCACGAAGGCTCCGATGAGGAAGAGCGCGCAGGCAAGGGGATCGAGCGTGGTCACGTCGCGCGCCTCAGAGGTCCGCGCCCGTTTCCAGGCGGTTGTGGAACAGAAAGAGCTCCCCTCGCATCGCACGCGCCCGCCGCACCCACGTCCACAAACGGATCCCGTTCTTCGTCTCGTACGAGATGCCGGAGAGCCGGTAGCCGGGAACGAAGGGATACATGTGATGCAGCTCGTGCGCGTCGATCTGCAGCAGCAGCGACGAGAGCCAGCGGGGAAAGAGCAGCGACCGCGTGAAGACTTCCTGCTCGACGGTGGGGAATGGAAGCACCTGCTCGCCGTGACTCACCAGCTGCGGGATGTGCGTGTGCTGGCTGAGCAGAAGGAGATCTTCCGCAACGAGCGAGAGGAGCAGCGCGAGGCCGCTCATCCGGAGCAGAAGAGCGGGCCCGGCGAGCAGCACGGTCGCGGCATAGACGCCGAGCATCGCGAGCAGGTTCAGCGCAAGGAGCCGCCGCTCGCGCGCCTTCGCGAAGAGCTTGCGCAGGCGGGGCCAGTTCCAGAAATTGTTCAACCGGTAAAGCACGGAGAAGAGTGGGATCCAGTACTTCCAGCAGACGTTCATCAGCGTCCGCTCCGCGCGTCCGAGCGGGCGCGGAACGAGTGCCGCGGTGGTCGGGTCGACATCCTGCCATCCGGTCCACTTGTGATGGCGCGCGTGCACCTTCTTCCAGTTGTAGAACGGGATGAGCGAGAAGAACGCGGCAAGGTGGCCGAGCGGGAGATGCAGGGAGCGCGTCCGGAAAAGCGTCTCGTGCCCGCATTCGTGGAGGATCGAGAACCATTGCACGAGCGCGAGCGCGAGCAGGAGCTGGCCGGCGAGCCAGAGCAAAGTCGCGGGCCGGGACGACAGCCAGAGTGCAACGGCGGTGAGCAGGATGCTCTGCCCGGCGACGGCGGCGCCGGCCCCGTTCGACGGCCGGAGATGCATGAGCTCCGCGGGGAGGGGTGCGATGCGTTCCATGTACGGTTCCGCTACGCGTTCTTTGGATATCGAGAACTTCCAGAGTACTCCGGGTGCGGTCCGGTAGTCATTACCTCCGGAGTAATTGATCCTCCCGCACCACCGGACCGATCGTGCTGCGCGCGCGGCGTGCCTGCTCGAGCGCCGGCGCATCGAGATCGGTGGCGCGATACATCGCCGCGTAGCCGGCCGTCATCAGCAATTCGTTCTGATCGCGCAGCGGCACGTCGAGCACGCGGGCCAGCATCAGCACCATCTCGCGGCTCGGCTGCGAGCGTCCGGTCTCGATGAAGCTCACGTGGCGCGACGACACGCCCGCTTCGACCGCGAGGTCGAGTGACTCACGCGGCGCCGCGCGCGCCATTCGCGCAGCAGGCGCCCGAACGCGCTTTCGGATTCGATGATGCTTTCGGCTCTCATGCCGGTCACTGTACGCCGCCCGCGAATCACGAAGCGATTACCTGCGAGGTAATTGATCGGCCGCGCTACTCGATCAATGATGCGCACCATGAATCGTGCCGGCGCCGTCCTTCTTGCTGTCGTCCTCACCAGCCTTTCCGCGGTCGCGCAGACCGCCGCCGTCGACGCGCGCATCGATCGCATCCTGCGCGAAGTGCCGCTGATCGACGGGCACAACGATCTGCCGTGGCAATACCTCGAACGGGCGAAGAACCATCTCGCGCAGATCGACCTCCGGCAGGATCAGAGCAAGCTCGATCCGCCGCTGCACACCGACATCGCGCGGCTCAAGCAGGGACGGCTCGGCGGCCAGTTCTGGTCCGTCTACGTGCCGACCACACTCAAAGGGGCGGATGCAGTGCGCGCGGTCATCGAACAGATCGACGACGTCCACCGCCTCGTCGATCTTTACCCCGACACGTTCGAGCTCGCGCGCACCGCCGACGACGTGGTGCGCATCCATCGCAGTGGAAAGATCGCCTCGCTGATCGGAGTCGAAGGCGGTCACTCGATCGGCAACTCGCTCGCCGTGCTTCGCCAGCTGCACGCGCTCGGCGCGGGCTACATGACGATCACGCACAGCGACAACGACGACTGGGCCGACTCGGCGACCGCCGATCCGGTCCATGGCGGCCTCACCCCCTTCGGCAAGCTCGTGATCGCCGAAATGAACCGCCTCGGCATGCTCGTCGATCTCTCGCACGTCGCGCCGAAGACGATGAACGACGCGCTCGACGTCACCGCGGCGCCGGTGATCTTTTCGCATTCATCCGCGCGGGCCATCACGGACCACGCGCGCAACGTTCCCGATGACGTGCTGCGCCGCCTGAAGCAGAACGACGGCGTGGTGATGGTGTCGTTCGTCCCCGGCTTCAGCTCGGAGAAAGTGCGCGCCCGCGATGCAGCGAAGGACGCCGAGGAAGCGCGGCTCAAGGCGATCTACCGCGGACAGCCGGACAAGGTGAAGGCCTCGCTCGCGCAGTGGGAGATCGCGAATCCCGCTCCGCGCGCGACGGTGAAGGACATCGCCGATCACATCGATCACGTCGTGCAGATCGCGGGAGCGGAGCACGCCGGCATCGGCGGCGATCTCGATGGCATCACCACCACGCCCGAAGGCCTGGACAGCGTCGCCGCCTACCCGGCCGTTTTCGCGGAGCTCATCCGGCGCGGCTACACCGACGAGCAGCTGAAGGGGATCGCGGGGCTAAACGTGCTGCGCGTGATGCGGAAAGCCGAGGCCGTCGCGGCAAGGTTGCAGAAGGAGCGGCCGGCGTCGGATGTGCGCATCGAAGAGGTGGACAAGCCGGTCGTGGCGCCACCTTCGACGTCCCACTGAAAACCTACTCTTTCTTCAAGCCGTCATCCCGAGCGTGAGTCGAGGGACCCGGGCGGTGGGGTGGCGCGTTGATGGTTCTTTCTCTTGCGCCTTCCTCCCGCCCGGGTCCCTCGACTCACGCTCGGGATGACGGGACGCGGAATCCCGCGTGCAACAAAAGTCCTTGCGTTTCGTTATAGTGTTGTAGTTAACTACAACACCTGAACAATGGAACGCGATTGGAACGATAACCAGCCGATTTACCGCCAGCTTCGCGACCGCGTGGCCGAGATGATCCTCGACGGCCTGCTGAACGAAGGCGACCCGCTGCCGTCCGTGCGCAACGTGGCGGCTGAGTACCGGGTCAACCCGATCACCGTTCTGAAGAGCTATCAACAACTCGTCGACGAGCAACTCGTCGAGAAGAAGCGGGGGCGGGGCATGTTCATCAACGCCGGCGCGCGCGATCTGCTGCTGAAAGGCGAGCGCCAGAGGTTTCTCCAGGAGCAGTGGCCGCAGATCCACGCCACGATTCAGCGGCTCGGCCTGACGCCGGAAGAACTGCTCGCAGCCGCCACCACATCGAAACCGGACAACTCGGAGGAGCGCTGACCATGGCATGCATCGAAGCACACGGCCTGCGCAAGGCCTTCGGCTCAACCATCGCCCTCGACGGCATCGATCTCCGGATCGAAGAGGGCCGCATCCTCGGGCTGATCGGTCCGAACGGCGCGGGCAAGAGCACCGCGCTCAACGCGATTCTCGGCCTCACGCAGTTCGAGGGCGAACTGAAAGTCCTCGGGCGCGACCCCTGGAGCGAGCGCGATCAGCTCATGCGCGACGTCTGCTTCATCGCCGACGTCGCCGTGCTGCCGCGCTGGATCCGGGTCGCCGATCTCCTCGATTACTTCGCCGGCGTCCATCCGCGATTCGATCGCGCGAAGGCGGAGCGGTTTCTGTCGCGGACGAACATCGGACTGACGCGCAAGGTCCGGCAATTGTCGAAGGGGATGGTCACGCAGCTGCACCTCGCGCTGGTCATGGCCGTCGACGCGAAGCTGCTGGTGCTCGATGAGCCGACGCTCGGTCTCGACATTCTCTTCCGCAAACAGTTCTACGACTCGTTGCTGAACGATTACTTCGACCGCAGCCGCACGATCGTGGTGACGACGCATCAGGTGGAGGAGATCCAGGACGTGCTCACCGACCTGATGTTCATCGATAAGGGGCGCATCGTCCTCGCCTGCAGCATGGAGGAGCTCGAGGAGCGCTTCCTGGAAGTGATGGTCCTTCCCGAGAACGCCGCGGCGGCGCGCGCGCTGAAGCCGATTCACGAGCGCCAGGTGTTCGGCCGCAGCATCCTCCTCTTCGATCACGCCGACCGCAATCAACTCGCCGCATTGGGTGACGTACGCACGCCGGGCATCGCCGATCTGTTCGTCGCCGTCATGAGCCCGCAAGGAACGAGACAATGAATACACAATCGGACGAACTGCCCGACTCGCCCGCGCCGGAAGTCCTTTCTCCGACCCGCCCACTGTTCTGGTCCATAAGGCGTGAATTGTGGGAGAACCGCTCGATCTACATCGCGCCGGTCGTCGTGGCTTCGATCTTCCTGTTCGGATTTCTCATCAGCTGCATCGGTCTGAATCGCAGGATGCGTACATTGCCGACGCTCGATTTGATGAAGCAGCACCAGCTGGTCGTCAGACCCTACGACACTGCGGCATTCATGATTCTGCTGACGGGGTTCCTGGTCGGGGTCTTCTATTGTCTCGACGCGCTGCAGAGCGAACGGCGCGATCGGAGCATTCTGTTCTGGAAATCGCTGCCGGTCTCCGATCGCACTACCGTCCTATCCAAGGCCAGCATCCCGCTCGTGGTCCTGCCGCTGCTCGTGCTGACGATCACCGTCGCATTGCAGATAGTGATGATGATGGTCAGCACCCTCGTGTTGCTGGGCAATAGTCCCGGTCTCATCGCGCTCTGGAGCGAGGTGAAGTTCGTGCAGACGACGCTGGCGATGGTTTACGGCCTGATCGTGATTGCACTGTGGCATGCGCCGATCTATGGCTGGCTGCTGCTCCTCTCGGCCTGGGCGAAGCGCTCTGTCCTTCTCTGGGTCGTGCTGCCGCCGCTCGTGATCTCCATTTTCGAGAAAATGGTGTTCCATACCACCCATTTCGGGCTCCTTCTGAAAGACCGCCTGATCGGCTTCTTCAAGGAAGCATTCGACGCCAGTACGCAGGGCCACGCCGCGATCAATCCCCTGAACGAGCTAACTCCCGGAAACTATCTCCTCACGCCCGGTCTCTGGATCGGACTGTTGTTCGCCGCCGCCTTCTTCGCCGCGGCGATCCGCCTGCGCCGCAATCGCGAGCCGATGTAAGGAGCACGAATCATGAGCACGATGGTATTGACCAACCGCCTGGAATTGAGCTCATCAGCGGATACCGCGCTGAAAGTCGCCGCCCGTTTCTGGTTCATCATCGCCGTAATCGGCCAGTGGCTTTTCGCCTTCTATGTCGCCGCGTCTTATGGCATCTCAGGCATTCAAGGGCATTTCACGGCCTGGAACAAAGGCGCCCATCGATACATCCCGGGCGACACGGTGGGCAATATCGCCATCGCCGCGCACCTGTTCATTGCGGTCATCATCCTCGCCGGCGGCCCGCTGCAGCTCATTCCGCAAATTCGAAGCAAAGCGCCGCGGTTTCACCGCTGGAACGGCCGCTTCTACATCCCCGCGGTTTTCATGACCAGCCTGGCGGGCCTCTACCTGGTCTGGGTCCGCGGCACGATCGGCGACGTCGTCCAGCATCTCGGCGTCAGTCTGGATGCCGTCCTGATCATGATCTTTTCCGTGCTCGCGTTGCGCTCCGCACTGGCACGCGACTTCAGAACGCATGGCCGCTGGGCGCTCCGCCTGTTCATGGTCGTCAACGGCGTCTGGTTCTTCCGCATCGGCCTGATGCTCTGGATTCTCATCAATAAAGGCCCCGTCGGCTTCGATTCGCAGACATTCACGGGCCCGTTTATCAGCTTCCTCTCGTACGCCAATTACCTCCTTCCGCTGGCCGTGCTCGAGCTCTATCTGTGGACCAAAGAGCAGCCCGGTGCGCTGCGCCGGTTCGCAATGGCCACCGTTCTCGGAGTCCTCACTCTCGGCATGGCGGTCGGAGTCTTCGCCGCGACGAAAGTTCTCTGGATTCCCCGCGTCAAGGCCGCCTACGACGGCCGCCAGTCGATTGCCGAGACTCTCTCCGCAACGATCGCCGCGAGCGGCATCGACGCGGCCGCCGCTCAATACCGTCATTTGAAGGCCACGGCGGCAACCGCGTACAACTTCGATAAGGACGAGCTCAATACGCTCGGCTACGACCTCATTCGGGCCAAAAAGTTCAAGGAAGCGATTCAGATCCTCGCGCTGAACGTCGAGGCGTATCCGCATTGGAGCAACGCCTACGACAGCCTCGGCGAGGCCTACATGGACGACGGCAATAAGCCGCTCGCCATCGCCAATTATCAGAAATCGCTCCAGCTGAATCCCGCCAATCACGGCGCCGTACTGGCGATCCAGAAACTATCGGGGACACGCCCATGACCTATTCACCGATGCTGCTCGTCCACATCATCGGCGGCATGATCGCAGTCGCCGCCGGCACGATCGCGCTCGTCGTTCGCAAAGGCGCGCGCTATCACCGCCTGACCGGCAACATATTCGTCGTTTCGATGATGATCATGGGCTCCAGCGGCGCGTATGTGGCCTTCGTGAAGGGGCAGCGGTTCAATGTGCTCGCCGGCACATTGGCGTTTTACCTCGTTGCGTCAGCCTGGCTCACAGTGAGGCGGAAAGCGAATGAGACCGGCCGTGTCGAGGTGGCGCTGACCTTCATCGCCATCGCGGCAGGAATCCGAAGCCTGATGTGGGGACTCGAGACACACGCGGTCGGATATTACGTATTTACGACTTTGGCCTTCTTATGGGCCGCCTTCGACGTCCGTATGCTCATCCGCGGCGGTGTCGAGGGTGCGAGCCGCATGGTCCGCCATCTCGGACGAATGGGATTCGCGCTGTTCGTTGCCGTCGGTTCCTTCTTCCTCGGGACGGCCGGCGATCCGATGATGAAGAAACACGGATTACGGGCAACCCTGTTCACGCCGGAGATCCGCAAAACGCATCTTCCCGAGATCCCGGTGCTGTTCGTCGTCCTATTAACGCTCTTCTGGCTGGGTCGCGTGCTGTTCACCAGGACCTACAAGAAAGCCGCGATTACTCCATCGCTCCGTACGCCAGCGTCCAGTAATCTGTAAAGATCTTGGGCGGTTCCGGCGAATCCATCATGCGCTGTGTGAAGAGAATGCCGATCAATCCGTTTGTTGGATCGGTATAGGCCGTTGTGCCGAGACCGCCGGTCCAGCCGAATCGTCCTCGATAGTTGAAGATCTCCTTGCGGCAGATGTCCACCGCCATCCCGAAACCCCAGCTGCTGAAATCGCCGAAGAAGATCTCGGCGCCAACGCGATGGTCCGGCGTGAGTTGGTCCGACGTCATCAATTCCACGGTGGCGCGGGAGAGAATCGGCTCGCCTTTGTTCAGCAACATGCGGCAGAAGGCGAAGTAATCATCGATCGTCGACACCAGTCCGCCGCCGCCTGATTCGAACGGCGGCTCCGGCCGCCAGGCGCTGTCCTCCACGCCGTCGTACTGATCGAGCGCGTTCGTCTGGCGATTGAAGCGATAGCAGGCGGGAAAGCGGCCGAGTTTTTCGGAAGGGACATTGAACGCCGTGTCCTTCATGCCGAGCGGATCGAAGATGCGCTCTCGCATGAACGTGCCGAGCGATTGTCCCGACACCCGCGCGATCAGGACGCCGAGGACGTCGCCGCTGACCTGATACATCCAGCGCTCGCCCGGTTGCGCCATCCACGGGAGCGACCCGAGGCTCGTGAGCCATTCGTCCGTGGGCGGCGCCAGCGCGGGCAACGGCGGGCCGTCGCAGCCGATCCGGTATTCGCGGATCAACTTCTGGATCGGATACATGTCCGGCATCGCCATCACGCTGCCGAAGCCCATGCGGTACGTCAGCAGATCGCGGACGGTGATCGCGCGCCGCGCCGGCACCGTGTCGTCGAGCGGTGACGAGATCGATCGCAGCACTTCGCGATTCGCGAGCTCCGGCAACCACGGCTCGATCGAATCATCGAGGCGCAGCTTGCACTCCTCCACCAGGATCATCGCGGCGACTGCCGTGACCGGCTTCGTGATCGAGGCGACGCGGAAGATGGTGTCGCGCTCGTACGTGCCGAGCGTGTCCACATGCACGTCGTCGTGCTGACTGACGAGCGCGACGAGTCCCGGCATCTCGCCCTGCTCGATGTGCGCCGACAACACGTCGTGCATTCGCCGGAGCCGCGGTTTCGAAAGACTCACAATCAGTTCCTCGCCGTATGGATTGCGTCGAGTGCCGCGCGCAGCGTCGTAGCGAGTTTCTTCGCGTCGTCGTTCGCCCAGAAGTGCATGAAGAAGAGGCGCGGCGTTTCTTCGAGCATGTGACTGTGCAGCGCCGTCACGGCGATACCGCCGCCGCGCAGAATGCGGATGACGCGATTCACCTCGGACGGCAGCAGCACGAAGTCGCCCGTGATCGCGGCCCGCCCACCGCCCGTCGGCTGAAAGTTGAGCGGGATGGCCATCCCCATCGACGGCGGGATCTCGGTGCCGTGCTCCATGATCGTTTCGGCTCGCGGCACCGCGAACTGATACGTCCCACCGGCGATCTTCCCTGGCCTGCCGATGATGCGGTCGAGATCGACCGTCGGCAGGTCGACGGCCGGCGTCGTCGCGGGAGGCGGCGGAGGCGCTTCCATCGGTGTCTTCGTCAGCGCCAGCGCGTCGTGCAAGGTGCCGGCGAGCTTCGCCGCGTCGCCGTGTCCGTCGAAGTGCATGTACATGACGTGCGGCGACTCGCCGATCAGGTGGTTGTGCAACGCGCTCTGCTCGATGCCGCCTTTCTGCAGCGCATCGATCACCGGCGTGACCTCCGATTCGAGCAGCACCAGGTCGCCCATCGTCATCACGCGACCGCCGCCGATGTCCTTGAACGCGGCCCACGACCCGAGGGCGAGCGCGGGCCTGATGGTGACCCCGTCCGCGATCACGGTGAGATCGCCGCGCGGGAAGCTCACCTTGTAGACGCCGCCCGGCAGCAACGACCCGGCGCGCCCGATGGCCTGCTCTACATCTTTCCAGTCCCTGCGGCCGGCCGGCGCGGCGGCCACGAGAAAAACGACGATCGGGACAATCCGCCATCCGTTGCGCATGCGGTGCTCCTTCTTGACGACAGCTTAGTGGTCGAAGCGAATTTCGAGCCCGCCTGGAAAAATCGCGCGTTTCTCCGTCAACAGTCTGCGGGTCCAGGAAACAGCCGGCCGGCGTTCCAAACCGAAAAAAGGAAGAGAGGAACGACCATGTCAGATTGCGATGGAATGTCGATCAGAATTCAGAACGAGGCAGTCGATTCGACCGGTCAGGCGACGACCGTGGAGATCCAGGGACTGAACCCCTGGAGCACCTCGACGCTGCGCGGCTTCACTGTGGGCGAGAAGATTTCCGGCGGCGGCGGCTCGGCCTCGGGCAGCGCCTTCTCCGGCAACGGAACCGACGGCAAGGCGTCGGGAACGATCCAGATCGCGGCGGTCTGGAACGCCTCCTCCGGTCCGGAGATCCTCAACCTCAATTACCAGGGAACACCCGGCAACAAGCTCGGCTGGTACGGCTGCTCGCCGCAGCCGACGTCGAACGGCACCGCGCACTTCTACGTGACCACCTCGGCCCAGTCGGGCAAGGGCGGGCAGTGCCAGCAGGTGTTCTACATCCGGAATTACTAAACAGCCCAGGGGCGGGTTGGAGAACCCGCCCCACACAAAACATTCGAGGGTTGAACATGGACTATTCGAACTGGATGCACAACACGCTCGCGCTCATTGGTCCGCAGCCGCTTCGCACCGTCTCGATGCCGGCATCGCACGACGCGGGGATGAGCAGCTCCAACGACTGCAACATGGCAAATCAGTGCAATACGAAGACGCAGACGACTGCGATCCTCGGGCAGCTGCAGGCCGGCGTCCGCTACTTCGACATCCGGCCGACGATTTACAAGAACACGCTCTACACCGCCCACCTCGACGACACGACCGGCTTCGGTTGCAACGGCGAGAGCATGCAGAACGTGCTCAGCGACGTGGTGACGTTCATCGGCCGCTCGGGCGATCTCGTGATCCTCAAGTTCTCGCACTACTACGATCGCGACAACAACAAGAGCGGCTTCTCGCAGTCGCAGAGATGCAGCAGCTGATCAACATGGTGTCGTCGAACCTGCAGCGCTACATCTTCGCCACGCCGACCACGCAGGGCGCGAACAATCTGGCCGGCTTCACCGTGAACGACTACATCGCCAGTCGCGGCGTGGTCCTCACCGTTTACGACCAGCTATCGACGGCGCTCTGGAATCCGCGCACCGGCGTCTACGCCTACGCCGACGTGCCGGGGGGCGCCGGAGATCTCAACGTCTATGACCACTACTCCAACACGAACGATCTGAACACGATGACGACCGATCAGCTGGCGAAGCTGGAGGATCCGAACAACCACACCGGAAACCTCTTCCTGCTGTCGTGGACGCTGACGCTCGACACGACGCAGTCGATCGCCTGCACGGCCACCCCCGGCACGACGGCGATCATCAACCTCGCGCAGTCGGCGAAACAGGTCCTGCAGCAGAACATGCAGGACGCGTATTACGCGAAGAAGATCAGCACCACGATCTGTCCCAACCTCCTCTACACCGACGCCTGCGAATCGACGATCACCGACACCGCGCTATGGCTGAATCAGCAGTTCTACGGCTCCGCGAGCGCAGCAGCGTAGCGGGCAGCAACTCCGTACGGGTGGCGGGGCTTTTCCGCCACCCGATACGTGACAACGAATCGGACGGCGTCGTACGATGTCGGGAAGGCGTTCCTTCCCGCAAAATGGATCCTCGGCAGCTCTTCGAGGCGAACCTGTCCACAATCGACCGGATCATCGCCAGGGTTTGCTGGCGCGCGCGAATCCAGGGCGCGGACGCTGAGGATTTCGCATCGACGGTGAAGGTCTCGCTCCTCGATGACGATTGCGCGATCCTCCGCAAACACGAGGGCCGTTCGTCGATCGCCACCTACCTCGGCGTGGTCATCGACCGGATGCTGACCGACGAACGGGTCCGCACGCTCGGACGCTGGGACCCGTCGACCGAAGCGCAACGGCTCGGTCCCGCGGCACTCCTGATCGAGAGGCTGCTGCGCCGCGATCGCCGATCGATGGAAGAGGCCTGGCCGATCATCCGCGGCGTTCATCCCGAATTGACGCGCGATGACGCGGAGCAGATCGCGGCGCGCCTTCCGGAGCGAGCTCCGCGTCCGCGCTTCGTCGCGCTCGAAGCGACCGAGTTGCCGCCGATCGCCGCATCGGATCGCGCCGATGCCGCGGCGCTGTCGGCCGACGATCGCGTGCTCTCTGAACGAACGTCGCACATCGTGCGCGAGACGTTGTCGTCGCTGCCGGTCGAGGAGCTCGCGCTCGTGCAGTTCCATTACGGCGCGTCGATGAGCATCGCCGACATCTCGCGGATGATGCGGCTGCCGCAACGTCCGCTTTATCGCCGCATCGAACGAGTGCTGACGACGCTGCGCCGCGCGCTCGACGGCGCGGGCATCGACGCGACGGCGATTCCCGGCCTCGTGTCGCACGAGATGAATTTCGGACTGGCGCGGGAGGAGGCACCATGAACGGCTGCCCTGCGCCCGAAACACTCGCCGCCTTCGCCGAGGGAAAACTGGAACGCCGCGAGATCGCCGCGATCCTCGAGCATCTCGTGACCTGCGACTCGTGCAAGCGTGCGCTGCAGACGGCAAACGAGGAGGTCGTCGCGGAACAGCGGCCGGGCTTTCGGACCGCGACGTGGCTGGCGATCGCCGCGGCGACCGCACTGATCTTCATCACCGTGCCGCTGATGTGGAACCGCGGCGCGACGCCGGCCGCGCGGCTCGTCGCGCTCGCGCCGCAATCGGAACGCCTCACCGAAGCGCGCTTGTCGGGCGGCTTTGCGTGGGCGCGCTATCGCGGTCCCGTCCGTTCGACCGAGCCGTCGAACGATCCGCGGCGGCTCGAGTTGATGGGAGCCGCGGGCGAGCTCGTGCGCCGCGCGAACGAACAGAAATCGGCGTCGCTCGAGCATGCGGCGGGAATCGGACTGGTGATGATCGAGCTGCCGCTCGACGCGGTGGTTCGTCTGCACAAAGCGGCGGAGCTCGAGCCGAACAATGCGAAGACGTGGAGCGATCTCGCGGCCGCGCAGTTCTCGGCCGCCGCCGCGCTGGAGCGTCCGTCGATGATTCCGGAGGCGCTGGCGTCGGCCGATCGCGCGCTGCGGATCGATCCGGAGCTCGCCGAGGCGGCGTTCAATCGCGCGCTGATCATCGAACGGCTTGGGTTGACCGAACAGGCGCGCGAGGCGTGGAAGCGCTATCTCGCGATCGACGGCACATCGGGGTGGGCGGTCGAAGCGCGCGAGCATCTCGGGCGGCTCGGCGCGGCGACGTCCGACTCGCTCTTCAATAAAGAGATGTTGCGGCTCGAGAAGGAAACCGACGTCGCGGCGATCGTCGATCGCTATCGCCAGCAGACGCGGACGACAGCCGAGGTGCTGACGCTCGGACAGTGGGCGGCGGCGTTTCAACGCGGCGATCGCGACGAAGCGGCGCGAAAGCTCGCCACCGCGCGCGCGATCGGCGACGCGTTACTGCGATTGTCGGGCGAGCGACTCCTGCACGATGCGGTGCACGCGATCGACATCGCGGACGCGCAACGACAGGCGACACTCGCCGAAGCGCATGCGACGTATCTCCGCGGCCGGCTCGCGTACGGACGACATGAGCCGGCGGCAGCGGAGCCCGATCTTCGTAACGCGGCGCGGCTCTTCGGGGACGATCCGATGGCGCTCGTTGCGCGCTACTTCGCCGCATGCACGCGCTTCGATCAGAACGGCGTGATCGAGGCGCGCAACGAGCTCGCGGCGATCAACACGAATTACACGGCGCTCGACGCGCAGATCCGCTGGCAGCTCGCGCTCTGTTCGATGATCGACGACGACTGGCAAGGCGCGCTGCCGCTGGTCACCGCCGCGCGCGATGCCTTCAACTCGCTCGGCGAAAAGAGCAACGGCGGCTTCCTCGACGCGCTGCTCGCCGACACGCTCGTCGCCCTCGGCCGCCCCGACGAAGGCTGGTCGGCGCGCATCCGCTCGTTCGCGTTGCTGAGCGCCGAGGGACGCGGCGATCGTCTGCCGGTGAGTCTCGACGGTGCCGCGCGGATGGAGCTGCGCGCCGGCAATCTCGTCGTCGCCCGCTCGATGCTGCAGATCGAGGAGTCGGTCAATCGCCAGGCGAACAACACGACGCTGCTGACGAACACACTGGCGCGCGAAGCGGTGCTCAGCGCGAAGCTCGGCGACTTCGCGACCGCGTCGCACCAGGCGCGCGAAGCGAGCGCGATCGCCGCCCGCATCGACGACGCCGCTCTACGCACCCGCGCCACCATCGACGCGAGCTTCGCCCTCGGCGCCGCGGAGCGCGACCCGCGTCAGGCCCGCATCCACCTCACCAACGCCATCGACGGTTATCGCCAGCTCGAACGGCCGCTGTTTCTTCCGGAGGCACATCTCCTCCGTGCTCGCGCGGAGCTGCAGCTCGGCGATCGCGATGCCGCCGCGCACGACCTCGACCGCGGCATCGAGCGCATCACCGGCTCGGTCGTCGGCAGCGGCATCTTCGACGCTGGCACCGCGCTCTTTCACGACGCGATCCGCCTGAGCCTCGATCGCCACGACGTCGCGAAAGCGTTCGCGTACGCCGAGCAATCACGTTTCCAGTGGAGCGACAGGCGCCCTCGCCTGTCAGACCCTCGCGCCATCCAGCACCACCTCGCCGGCACCCGTGCCGCCGTCCTCGAGCTCGTCGTCCTCGACGATGAAATCGTGAGCTTCTGCATGACGGAATCGGATCTGACGGCCGCGCGGCGTCCGATCGCAGCATCACGCATCCCTCAACTGAATGACGAACAGCTCTACGACCTTCTGATTGGACCATCGAGCTCTGCGATCGCATCGGCCCGCGAGTTGATCATCGTTGCCGATCCGCTGTTCGATGGCGTTTCCTTCGCCGCGATGCGCGACTCACGCACGCACCAACGCCTGATCGAGCGAATCCCGATCGCGTCGGCGCCGAGCGCTTCCGTGCTGCAGCTATCCGCCGACGCTGTGCCGCACTCGCTCGTCGCGGTTGCACTTTCAAAAGGACCGACGCTTCCGCAAACCCACGCGGAGATCACGGAGCTGGCCTCGCTGTATCGAAACGCGACCGAGATGACCGATGCAACCTTCGCCTCGCTCACGGCCCGCGCGCAGAGTGCCGACGTGATTCACATCGCGGGACACACGGAGCGCACACCCGGCGCAGGTGAGGCGGTCCTCGTGTTCCACGGCGAGCGCATCTCAGGCAAACGCGCCGCATCGAACGCACTCGCCTCCGCGCCGGTCGTCATGCTCGCCGCGTGCGAGACGCTGCGGCATCCACGATCGCCCGGCACGTTCGCACTCAGCCTCGGCGACGGATTTCTCGCCGCCGGCGCGAGCGCCGTGATCGGCACCATCACGCCGGTTCCCGACAACGACGCGCGCGAGATGTTCAGCGCCATCCACCGTCATCTGCTGAAGGGCGAGAGTCCCGCAACCGCGCTGCAGCAGGCACAGCTCGAAGGGCGCGCCGACCTGCCGTGGCGCGCCATCGCGCTGCTCACCGACCGCATTTCACGAAGCTGACCGAGAGAGAGAACGGAGGTTCGCATGGGAGAGATCACGGTGTACTTCGTCGGCATCTGCACGCACATGCAGTGGCCCGAGGATGGGTTGTTCGGCGAGGTGCCGGGCTTCCGCCATCGGGTCGTGCTCGTCAACGGAAAGGCGCCGCACGACATCCTCGGCATGCCGATTCCGCGACATCTGCCGACGTTGCGCGTGGCCACCGAGGACATCATCGGCGTGACGTCGCGCGGCGTGCCGGCGCCGGCCGAGGTCACCGAATGGCAGCTCGACGGCACGCAGATCGAGGTCGTCAACGGCGTCGGCGAACTGGTCTACGACAAGTCATTCGAATGCTGCGTCCCGCACTTGAAAAAGCTGACGCCGAATCTTCCTCCGCCCTCGTTCCACGTCGTCGTCCAGGCGGAGCCGGAGAAGGCCTCGGCGTATTTCGAAGTGAAGTCGGGCGTGATGCGCGCCGGCCTCGTCTCGCATGGTGCCGCCGTCAGCGTCCTCACGATCCCGACGAGCGAAGACGTCACGAAGCTGCGGCTGACCGGCTTCCGGGGAGGCGAGACGCAGGATGTGCTGCTCCGCTCCGGCGCGCAGATCGCCGTATCGAACGTGGCCGATTCCGAGCTCGACGAAGACAACGATTTTCTCCTGCACTACGAGACCGCCGAATACATCCCGAGCGACGCCAAGGTGCCGACCGAATCGGCGGCCTGTTGCAATCCGCTCGACGCCCCGCGCCAGATCCTCGGGCCGCATCTGAATGTCGGGCCCGGCTGCTCGAACTCGAATTTCCCGTAGCGGGATGTACGATGTCGTCGAGTTCCGAGCCTCCAAAAATCTTTGAGCAGTCTGCATCGCCTGCCCATGAAGCGACGCATACTCATCTTTACCGGAGTTCTGCCGCTGGTCCTGGTCTGGACCATCTGCATGTCCAGACGCCCAAATGATCCGTTTGCCGCTCTCCGCGTTGCTCTCCCCCACGATTCGCGACCGGTAGAGCCGCGATTGACGGGCGGGTTCCGTTGGGCTCCCTTTCACGCAACCGACGACCCACATCTTCGCGTGGCGGCGGGCGACATTCTGGATCGCGAGCGGAAAACAGGATCCCGGGATTCCTCACATGCAGCCGCCGTTGCGGAAGTCCTCATCGGGCATCCCTCCGAAGCGATCAATGCCCTTGCCGGCGCACGAACCGCGCCCGAGCTCAATGACCTGGCCGCCGCCAGTTACATCCTTTCTTCGAGAGCTGACGAAGCAGCGAATCTGACCAGAGGACTCTCTGCAGTCGACCGCGCACTCGAGCTCGATCCCCTGCTTCCCGAAGCACGATTCAACCGGGCACTCCTCATCGAACGGCTGGGGCTTCGCGATGCTGCGCGCGAGGCGTGGCAGGCGTGTCTGGAAGTCGACTCGAAACCGGGATGGGCGGACGAAGTACGTTCGCACATCGCCAGGTTGTCGCAACCACCGCCGCAATTCCGCGAAATCCTCCAACGAATGTATGACGGCGTCAGTGACGAGTCCGCCCGGAAGAGCGTCGCCGAGTTTCCGCAGGAGTCGCGCACCTGGGGGGAGACCGAAATCCTGGGTCGATGGGGTGCGGCGTACCTGGCCGGAAATTCGGGCGAGGCCGCACAGAACCTGGCCATAGCGCGCATCCTTGGACGCGCGGTTCGACAGCAGAGCGGCGAAGTATTGCTTTCCGAGGCTGTCGACGCGATTGATCGATGCGCAGCGCAGCGGCGTGCGCAACTTGCCGAGGCGCACGCGCTTTATCGCCGCGGCCGCATCGAGTATGGGAATCAGAATGCAATCGCGGCAGAGCCGTTGTTACGCGACGCCATCCGCAAATTCGAGGCGAACGGCAGTCCGATGCAGTTTGTCGGCCGCTACTACATGGCGAGCGCGAAGTTCGATCAAAACCACATCGACGAGGCTCGCCGTGACCTCGATTCTCTCACTGCCAGGATCCCATCCCGTTTCATGGCGCTCCATGCTCAGATCGGGTGGGCCGTGGGTCTGTGTGCAGGTGCGGCGGGAGACTTCGGGGGCGCGATCGAGGCATGGATTGGAAGCGCGAGTCAATTCCAGCAACTCGGTGAACGGCTGAATGCCGCGTCGGTCGAGGGATTGCTCGCCGACGTCCACGACGCAGTCGGCGCTTTCGATGCCAGCAGGAAGGAACGAATAGCGGCGATTCGAGCCCTCGGTCAGAACCGATCCTCCCGTCTGGCGACCGTCTTGTCGGGTGCCTCACGCACCGCAATCCGACAACGTGATTGGGCCGCCGCATCGGCATTTCTCAGGATCGAGGTGGAAGCTGCAAGAGCGACGGGACCAGCGCAGCTTCTCGCAGACACGTTGCTTCGCCGCGCGTACGTACGTCAGATGCTCGGCAAGCGAATGCCGGCATTGAGCGACGTCGAGAACGCGCAACGCGTGATTGGAAAGATGACGGACGCGGCTCAGCGCGCGCGCGGCAACGCTGACGCGGCCTGGACAAGAGCGTTGTTGATTCTTGACGAGAAACCTGCAGAGGCGGTCCGTCTCCTGACTGTGGCAATGGAATTTCACACACACCGAGGTCGGCGGTCGTTTCTTCCAGACCTCTACCTCAGCCGGGCTCGCGCGCATCTCCGCGCTTCCGAGCGTGAAAACGCTCGCAGCGATTTCCGATCCGGAATCGAGTGCATCGAGGCCGAGAGACGCGCAACTCCAATCTCGGAGAGGCTTGGGCTGTTCGACACGGTGAACGAGCTGTTCGACGAGGCCGTTGCGCTGGAGCTAGATGCCGGCGATATCCCGGAGGCGTTCCGCCTGGTGGGACAGTCCCGGGCTCGCACGCTGCTTGACATCCAGCGAAAGACCTATCGTCCGGTTCTGCCCGCCGACATCGAGAAGGGAACGACGCTCATTGAATACGTGCTCTTGAAAAACAAGCTCGTCATCTTTACGGCGAACAGGGGCGGCGTTCGGGCCAAGATCCGTGCGATCGAAGACTACGAGCTCGAAGCGAATGTCGTCTCTTTTCGTTTCGCTCTCGAACACGCGGATGCCCGCACAGCACAACGAGTCGGAACCTGGCTCTACGACCTCCTGATCGGATCCGATCGCATCGCCGATGACCGACTCGTCATCGTTCCGTCAGGATCTCTCGAGCGTCTTCCATTCGCCGCTCTCGTCTCGACGGCCTCACGGCGGTACCTCTTGGAGGAGCACACGATCGTGATGGCACCAAGCGCCGAGACCTTACTGGGCGCACAACAAAGGAGTCCCGATCGCAGAAACACTCTCTTGGCGATCTCGGATCCACGACGGGACGACACTCCGAGACTCGACGCATCCATCGTCGAGGTGAAGCAGATCGCTCTGTGGTACCCGACGGCAAAAGTCCTCTCCGGTCTCGCCGCGACACGAGAAGCGTTCACGACAGAGGCGCCGGTGGCAGACGTCATTCATTACAGCGGGCACGCTGCGGCAGGTCAGGAGGAGGGCGAACCCGCCCTGCTGCTGTCGAACAGCCATGACAGCGGCCGGATGGGCGCGAATGAAATCGCGGCAATGAACCTGCGAGCCTCGGTCGTCGTGCTGGCTGGCTGCGCAACGGCCCGGGGCGAGGTTCGGAAAACCGATGGCACGGCCAGTCTCGCCCGCGCATTCCTCGCAGCAGGAACACGATCCGTGGTTGCGACACTCTGGCCGATCGACGATGAACAGGCGGCGCCATTCTTCGCTCGGCTGCACCAGGCTTTGAAGTCAGGAGCCCGTCCCTCCGAGGCATTGCGCAGCGTGCAACTGGAAGCGATTCGCAGTGAAGCTCCGAGACGACAAACCTTCCTCTGGGCAGCAATCCAATCGATCGGCAACTAGGAAAAGGAGAGAGAGATGGACCTCATCATCAATTTCATCGGAATCATTCTTCTGTTTCAGACGGTCAGCGGCGGCAAGACGACGTATACGATCTATTTGCCGGATGGCCGCAATGATCCGGCAGCCTGCGCGTCATTCATCCCCGAACACTACGGCTTCATCCGCGTCACCACACCGATTGACGAATCAAAGATCAACTGGCCATACATTCCTTGCAATCAGGGAGCGGACTGCAAGCTTTTCCCGCTCGACAAGGACGAGATCAAGATGACAGGTATCAATCCCGGAGGAGGAACTGTCGACGTCAGGCCGACCGCTCAGCTGATGCCTAGTTACAAGGACTTCAATTCCTATCCGATCACCCCGGCAACCGCTGCCGCCGCCTCCGTCGCAACGATGTCGTTCAGCACAGGACAGCTCACCGGCATCGGCCTCGGTAACGGAATGCTTCATACGAGGTTGTCAATCCAGACGATCGGCAGCGACATCAAGATCGAAGGGAGAAACAACCGCTCTCTGGTGGTTCCCATGAAGAGCAGTGTCGACATCCTCAATCTGCCGCTGGAGATCGCTCTTGGAACTCCCGGCACACAAATGGGCGGCGGCGACCGGGTTCACTACTTTCTCTATCACAAGCTCGCCGATAAGGAGCCGACCGGACCCTGCAAAGCTCCAGGCGATCCGAAGTCGGTCGCGTCCGCGGCCATGAACATGGGCGGGCCGTCCGCGGGTGAGGTGTCGTTGAGCATCGCCTGCTCGAACACGAACTATCCGTAAGGAATGTTGACGATGAAACGCCTCAGCCAACTGCTTCTCTTCATTTTCGTCAGCGCGATTGCGCATGGCGAATGCCCGCAATCCGCCGAGGGATTTGAACCGGTCAACCCTTTCGTGCTGGCGGTCCGCCATCGAATTATCGTCCGGCCTTTCGATCCGGTGGCCTTTCGCAGCCAGGGGAAGCAGATCGTCGAGTCGGTTCTCGACACACATGACTTGATACTGCCGATCCGCGAGATCGGCAGCATCGGTGCATTCGTCGTCGAGGTCCCGAGTTTCTCCACCGAACAACTCCTCGGGTCGTTCGAGCGATCAACCGCCTTTCAATGGTCGGAGCCCGATTACGTCGTCCGGGAGATGGTCAACCCGCACGACGATCTCTTTCAGGACCAGTGGAACCTTCCACAGATTGCCGCGCCGAACGCGTGGAACCGGACTCAGGGCTCGCGAAAAATTGTCGTCGCCGTCATCGATAGCGGCATGTTGCTGACACATTCCGATCTCGCCAACAACCGATTCAAGGCTAAAACTGCGTACAAGATGAAAGTGGGCAGCACCTTGATCTCCTGCTCAGCCGGTGATGGCGGATACGACGCCGTAACTGGGATATGTAACCCGGTCGACGATACAGGGCACGGAACACACGTCGCCGGGATCATCGGTGCGGAAGGCAACAACGTGGTCTTCGGCGCCGGCGTCAACTGGATGGTTCAACTGCTGCCGCTGCGGTTCATCGGCCCTCTCGGAACAGGCTGCGTCAGCGACGCGGTCGACATGCTCGACTACGCGCGTCAGGCGGGAGAGGTGACCGGAGCGAATGTTCGCGTCGTGAACATGAGTTGGGGACTCTACGCTTCGCCGAGGTCATTGCAGAGCGAGATCGCCCTCGTACACGCGGCAAAAATTCTGCTCGTCGGCGCCGCGGGCAACAACGCGAATGACAATGACGTCACGCCGTTCTATCCAGCCAGTTACACGAGCGACGTTCTCTCAGTAGCGGCTTCGGATCAGGCCGACGCGCTCGTTGCGGGCATTTCGAACTACGGTAAAACGAGCGTGCACCTCGGCGCTCCGGGCGTGAACATCATCTCGACCTGGAATGTCGCGCCGTATTTCATGATCCGGTCCGGAACCTCCATGGCTGCACCGCATGTATCGGGCGCCGCCGCGCTGCTGTGGTCGGCTTGCCAACCGACCGCCGACCAGATGAAACAGTTGCTCGTGTCGACGGTCGACGTCACGCCCGGGTTGCGCGGGAAGACGGTCAGCAATGGCCGGCTCAATGTCGACCTCGCACTGACCCGCTGCATCGCGCTGTACCCTTAGAAAATTTTTTTCGTCGCCGTGTCGATCTGGCGTCTCCTCGTTCGACGTGTCAGTGAAGGAGACGCAAACGACGATGAAATCCACTGGTTCCGTGCTCGCCGGGCTGTTCACGATCTTCGTACTTTCCACCGCCGTCGACGTCGTGCTGCACGCCACGGGAGTCTTCCCGCCGTGGGGGCAGCCGATGTCCGACGGCCTCTTCCTGCTGGCCACTGCCTACCGCGTCGCGATCTCGATCTTCGGCTGCTACCTCGCGGCCCGGCTCGCGCCGGACAAGCCGATGCAACACGCCCTGACGCTGGGCGTCATCGGAGTTGCATTGTCGATCGCCGGCAGCGTGGCAACGTGGGACAAGGGACCGGAGTTCGGCCCGCACTGGTATCCGCTCGTACTGATCGCCCTCGCTATGCCGTGCGCCTGGATCGGCGCCCGGCTCCGCACTGCATGAACACCAAAAAGAAAAAGGAGAAATGAAAATGAGAGTTCTGGTACTGGTCAAAGCAAGCAAGGAATCCGAGCACGGCGCGATGCCGACGAAAGAGCTCGTCGCGGAGATGGGAAAGTTCAACGACGAGCTGGTCAAGGCCGGCATGTTGCTCGCAGCCGACGGTCTGCACCCGAGCTCGAAAGGGAAGCGCGTCCGTTTCGATGACGGGAAAAAGACCGTGATCGACGGACCGTTCACCGAGACGAAGGAGCTGGTCGCCGGCTTCTGGATCTGGCAGGTGAAGTCGATGGACGAAGCGGTCGAATGGCTGAAGCGCGCGCCGTTCGGCGGCGGCGAGGAAGTCGAGATCCGTCCGATCTTCGAAGAAGCCGATTTCATGGAGCAGCTGGGATGACGTAATGTCGGTGGCCGTGACGGCGGCCACCGACATTCATCGCACCATCGACGCGGTCTGGCGGATCGAGTCGGCGAAGCTGATTGGCGCGCTGACCCGCATCGTGCGAGACGTCGGCATCGCCGAGGATCTGGCGCAGGATGCACTGGTCGCGGCGCTGCAGCAGTGGCCCGAGGAAGGTGTTCCGGACAAGCCGGGTGCGTGGCTCATGTCCACCGCGAAACATCGGGCCATCGATCTGTTGCGCCGCCACGCGCTGTTCGAACGAAAGCAGGAGGAGCTCGGCCGCGAGGTCGAGCTCCGGCTCGAACAGCCCGATCCGGTCGACGCGCTCGACGATCCGGTCGGCGACGATCTCCTGCGGCTGATCTTCATCGCCTGCCATCCGATCCTCTCCACTGAGGCCCGCGTCGCACTCACCCTCCGACTCCTCGGCGGCCTGACCACCGACGAGATCGCCCGCGCGTTTCTCGTTCCGGAACCGACGGTGGCGCAGCGGATCGTGCGCGCCAAGCGGACGCTGGCCGAGGCGCAGGTGCCATTCGAAGTCCCGCGCGATCTCGAAGCGCGGCTCGAGTCGGTGCTCGAAGTCATCTACCTCATCTTCAATGAAGGCTATTCGGCGCTCCGGCCGGAGTTGTGCGACGACGCGCTGCGGCTGGGACGAATCATGGCCGAGCTGGTGCCGGACGAATCGGAGGTACACGGACTCATCGCGCTGATGGAGATTCAGGCCTCGCGATTCAACACGCGCACCGGCCCGTCGGGCGAGCTCGTACCGCTGCTCGAGCAGGACCGCAGGCGCTGGGACTACCTGCTCGTCGGACGCGGACTCGCGGCGCTCGCGCGCGCCGGCGATGCCCATGGCCCGTACGTGCTGCAGGCCTCGATCGCCGCGTGTCACGCGCGTGCGCGCACCGCCGCGGAGACCGACTGGGAGCGGATCGCATCGCTCTACGAAACGCTGGTGGAGATCACGCGCTCACCGGTCGTGGAGCTCAATCGCGCCGTCGCCGTCGGCATGGCGCGCGGGCCGGCCGCGGGACTGGAGATCGTCGACGAGCTGATGTCGGAGCCGGCGCTGCAGAGCTATCACTTCCTGCCGGCGGCGCGCGGCGATCTATTGTCGAAGCTCGGACGGCTCGACGAAGCACGCGAGGAATTCGAGCGGGCGGCGGGGCTCACGCGCAACGCGCGCGAACGGGAGCTGTTGCTGCAGCGGGCGGGCAATTCAGGAAGTGAGGAACGCCGGAAGCGTTCAGGCATATAGCCCGTGGTTTCGCGGAGCGATACCACCGGTAACGAAGGACGCCCCAAATTGCGCCGGGCGGGGCGCCGGAGTTCCCGGACCCGTGACCGGGGTGCACATCTTCATCGAATCGTCCGAATCCGGTGGCCTTGCCACCGGCTATTGGCCTGCACGCCGCTGGCGTGAAACAGCCGAAGGGCCGTGCCGGCTACTCCACCATCAATTCATCGATGTAGCACCACTTCCACGACTCGCCCGGCTGGAACGACTGGATGACCGGATGTTTCGTGCGGTGGTAGTGCTTCGTGGCGTGCTTGTTCTTCGATGAATCGCAGCAGCCGATGTGGCCGCAGTGGAGGCAGCGGCGCAGGTGCACCCAGGTGTCGTGCATCTTCAGGCATTCCTCGCAGCCGTTCGGCGTGAGGGCGGGGGCGTCATCGGTCGATCGCAGGTGCTCGCAGATTTCGGGCATCGTTCAACTCCTTCGTTCCAGCGCGTCGCGATCCCAATGGGCGTTATCGGCCGCGGAGGCATACGTGGTGCGGCAGAAATCGAGGAGCGTCTTTTCCGGATCGGATGAGAGGCGCAGGTCGTCGTGATGCAGATAGAAGCCGCCGAGCGGCTCGTTGTAATACGCGGCGGCGGGCAGGATCGCGGCATTGCGGTATCCCGCCGGCTCCGGCGCGGAGTAGCTGTAGAACGACGCACGCGGCAGCCGGTTGTCGCCCGGCCACCAGCCGACGCTGCTCACCTCGTGCGAGTACGCCTCGCGGTTCATCGCGTCGGCGCCTTCCCGTTCCGGTGCCCGGCGTCCGGAGAAGCGCGTGCAGGCGAGATCGAAACCGCCCCAGAAGAAATGGATCGGACTGCACTTGCCGAGGAACTCGCTGCGGAAGACCGACAGCACCTCGTGCGTGAGCGAGAGCACGCGCCAGAAGCGCTGCACGTATTCGACGTCGTACGACTTGTGGAAATCATCGCGATCGAGCGGGATCGGGTTATCGCATTCCACCGGCACCGGCCAGATGCTGCAATCGATGTGCAACTCCTTCAGGCGCGAGAAGACCTCGTCGTGGAAATCGGCGACCGTGCGCGGCGCGAGGGCCACGTCGCGTTCCGCGCCGTCACTCGTTCGAATGTGCAGCTGATGGACGATGAAGTCGAGCTCCATGTCGAACCAGCGATCGCCGAACGGGATGAACGACGTCGTCAGTCCGCGCGCCGAGACATAGAGCGGAACGTGCCACCAGTGATTGACCGGCGGCGTGAGCGCCATCCGGATCTTGCCGACCACCTGCGTCCAGCGTTGAAGGGTGTCCTTCGTCTCCAGCCATTCTTCGAGCGGCAGCGCGGGCCAGTTCATCGGGCGAGGATACTAAAACGGGCAACCGACCGTGAACGTCCAGCCCGTGCTCGTGTCGCCGTGGCAGTTCGGTAGGACCTGCACGATGATTTTCGTCGATGTGCCTGCGTAGTTGAGGATGACGGAGCCCGACGCCCCGACACAGGTGGTGTCAAAAAGGATCTCGTTTTCGTGTCTGACGATGATTTCGTCGGGAATGTCGTACGTCTGGTACTCGAATTGGAACGACCCGGCGTTCTTGCCCATCTCGATCGGGACCGTCGCTGGGTCGTTCCCGCCCGCGACCTGCTGGGAACTGCATGCAGACGCGACGTCCACAGTCGCGGTGGCGGTGATCGTCGGGCTATCGGTGGTCGTCGCCGTCAGCGTGTACGACGCAGTCGATGAGGGCATGACCACGCGGGACCCGATGAGCTCGACATGGCCAAATCCGGTCAGTGTTGCGTCTTTCGCGTTGCTGATGCCCCACTGCAGCATGCTCGACTCTCCCGGCTTGATCGCTGCGGGGCTGGCCACGAACGAGGTGATGATCGGCTGCGGTTTGGAAGGCGGTTGAATGCGCGCAACGATGTCTGATATGTCGGAGCACTGTACCTTGTGCCCGGCACCCGGATCGACGATCGTCGTTGTGTTCGGAAAATAATTCGACCAGGAGCTCCAGCTCGACCGCGGAACGACAGCGTCTCCGTCATGGCCGTACGCAACGACCGGGATGCTTGCATTGCGATTCGCATTCGAGAGGTAGCGCGCCGCGAACGACGACGATCCCGTCCCCATATCCTTAATGCCCGCCGACAAGTCGTTGTAAATGTCCGAGGCCGACAAGTACAAGGCTCCAAGCGAAAGAAGAAGGGGGGGTGCTGGACTATTCAAAACCGTCTTGAAGAAGGCCGTGTTGCTATTTGCCGCGGGCGTACCTGTGGCCATCCCAGCCATTGGATAGAACGCCTTGATCATCGAGCCGTTGCTCGCGGCGAACGTCGAATCGAGAATCGCGCCCGCGGAGACGAGCGTCCCCTCACTGTGGGCCACGACATTGACCTTGATGCCCGGATTGCTGAAATTCAGCGCCCGCAACGCGGCGCCGAACGTATCGGCGGAGATGTGAATCGCGTTATTGAAGTCGTATTGGAAACCGAGAATGACCATGTTGGCGTTGGAACCGAAACTCGATTCACATTCCTCGTACGTTCCCTTCAGGTCGCTTAGCATTCCGTGCACGGCAATGATGACATTCTTGCCCGCCAGACCAGTCAGCGTCGCTGGATCGAGGGAAACCCAGTTCTTGCCGTCGAAACGGCGTAGTCCTTCATCGTTATGAGGGAACTCGCCACGGAGACAGTTTGACGCGTATTGCGTGAAGAGACCCTGCGCCTCGCGTGAGCTCGCGGAGAACAACGCCTTGCTCGCGTCGAAGCGAATGGAGACGGTTTTGCTCGCCTGATCGACGGTCGCGATAGCCGGAACGAATGTCGCCGACGATGCCACGCTGCCGATGATCCCGTCGTAGTTCGCGCCGGCGGTGAACGGAATGCGGAGCGTCATCGGTCCGATGAGTGCGCCGTTGCTGAGCGTGACGCGCAGACCGTTCCCGACGGCGGCAAAATTCTGGTTGGCGGGCCACGGATCAACTCGATTGAGCAATTCGACCGTTACCTGAGAATCCTGCGACAGGCTGCCGTGATCGAACACCACTGACGCATTGCCCGGGAGATTGATCGTTCCTCCTGCCGCCGCGGAGATCGTCTGTGTCGCCGTGCTCATGACAGGAGACGGGGGCCGCGAGGCGTGCACCCTCGTGGCAGGGACGGTGAGCACGAAATCGTCGAGCACAACGGCGTTGAAGCCGGAGCCTTGATTCTCCGAATTGAATCGCACCGAAGCAATGCCCGGTCCTCGCAAAGTGAACGTCGCGGCGGGAACGTCCTTGCCGGAACCGATGCGCGATTCGCCCAGGGTGGGGCCGATCTGCGCACCCGCGGCGTTGAAGGCCGCGGCGCGCCAGAACGGATGCGAGACGATCGGACGGGCAATGAGCGAGGAGCGCTTGAACGAAAAGGAATCGAGCGGCACCGCGAATCGAAGCGTGAATTGCACAGGCGCGTTGCTGCCGGTCTGGGTCAGCGTATTGGGCGATGACGGCGCGCGGACGGCCTCACCGTTGTAGTAGCCGAGGTCGCCGATGATGCGTACCGACGTACCTGGCGTCAGGCTACTGATCGTGATGCCGTTGGCCGCGAGATACGCGGTGGCGTCGACCGCATACGACGGCGGCGAGGTGACGGCGGAATCGAAATCGAGCCGCAGAGTCGCGGCGGCAAGGGACGCGAATGCCAGCGCAAGCAGCATGCGATCCTCCTAATCCATTTGGCTGGAAAGGAGGAATTATAGCGATTTATTGAGAAATAAACGAGGTGCCCCGCTTGCGCAGGGCACCTCTTGCTACTAGAACTCGAAGGTCCACTTGTCGAGACCGTCCGGCCAGGTGCCGAAGTTCTTTCCGAGGGTCAGCTCCGAAGCCTCTCCGAGCTCGACGACTTCCGGGGCCTGATATTCGTTGTTCAGTTCGTTCATTGTGATTTCACCTCCTCCCAGTGGTTGATGACCGCGTCGTGTCACGGGGATCCGCCGCAACGGACGGGCGTTCCAAAGTTCGTAGCCATGATTCGAGGGCGATGAGGCGCAGCAATCCCGGCGCGCTGATGTTGACGCCGTGCGCGGCGCGCGTGAGTGCGTCGTTCAGCGCCGCGCGATCGACAAAGCCGTGTTCGACGACGTGCGGCTTTGCGAAAAGCGTCTTGATGACCGGCCAGCGCTGCCGGAAGCGGCGGTAGATCGTTCCTCCCGGTCCGCCTTTCGTGCGCCGCTGCGCGATCTCGCGCGGAAGGACGCGGGCCATCGCGCGCCGCTGCAGCGAGCGCGTCTCGCCGGGCCGGAGGTGCTGTTCGATCGGAACGCCGAAAACGAATTCGATGAGACGGCGATCGAGGAACGGATAGCGGACATCGATGCGCGGCTCGAGGTTTCGGCGGAGTCCGCTTTCAACGGCCAGGCAACGGAGGCCGGCGAACTGCGCCCGCCGGCTCGGAAGCCGGATCGCACGCAGCTCGCTGTCATTCCGCCACGGGTCATCGATTCCGGTCGCACGCGCGAAGCGGGGGTCGACCCACTGCGGCGGTTCGAGCTCCGTCGGATTGCGCACGGCCCGCAGGCCATCGAGCAGGATCCGGATCTGCGGCTTGCGCAGCGCGGGCGCCCAGCGGCGCGACTCGCCGAATGCACGGACGAGCCGGAAGCGCGACAGCGCATCGGCGACCGACGGCGGAGTCCCGACCTCGCTCCACGTGACGTCGTCGCCGCCCATCCCGTTGAGAATCACGGAGCTGTTCTCCGCGGCCATGCGCGCATCGATGTCGGCGTAGAACTCCGCGCCGGCCCAGAGCGGTGTCGGCTCGTCGAACGGATACTCCTCGGCGGCCGACGTGAAGAGCGGCGTCAACCGCTCTTCCGCATGGTGCGCCGGATGGGCAAATGCTTTTTCGATGATGTCGATGAACGGCCGGTCGTCGGCCGCTCCGGTCTCTTCGTAGATGTGCGAGACGCTCTGCAGATGTTCAGGTGAACGTCCCTGCTCGCGATGAATCGCGTCGGCGATGGCGAAGACCGACGAAGAATCGACGCCGCCGCTCAACTCGCAGAAGAGCGTGCCGCCTGCCGGCATCCGATTGCCGACCGAGCGCTTGAAGAGCGTGAAGAACTGCTCTTCGTACTCCTCATCGGAGCGGAGACGGATCTCGCGTTCCGGATCGACGCGCCAATACTTGCGGATCGATCGGACGCCGCGGTCGTCGATGAACATGCTCGCAGGAGGAACGGACTGGATCGCCGCGAACGGACTGACGTCGCCGCGCCGCCCGTACGTCAGGAAGCCGGCAACGAAGTAAGGATCGGGCGTGCGATCGCAACCGGTTTCGTCCGCCAGCGCCTTGACGTGCGACGACCAGGTGACGGCGTCGGGCGTCTGATGCAGATAGAGCGGGCGAAGTCCGAACGCATCGCGCACGAGCAGCAGCCGCTCGTTCCGCTCGTCCCACAACGCGACCGAAAACTCTCCTTCGATGTGCTCCGGAAATGCGGCGTCCCAGCGGCGATACGCTGCAGCGACGATCTCCGCGTCGCTCGCCTGCCACGACAGCGACAGCCGGGCGAGCAGCTCGTTGCGATCGTGCAGTCTGCCGTTGACCGCGATCCGCAGTTCCCCCGCGGTTGCAGCGCGCGACATCGTCACGACCGGCGGTGTACGCCGTCTCAGAGAGCCTGAAAATAGATCCATGATTTCAACTTCTGGCGAGTGCGGGATATCGCTCCAGGACCGTGTACCGCTCGCGCACGAGACGCTCGTCGTCGGTGATGATCCGGCCGTCGAGCTCCACCCATGCGTGCGCGAAAAACGGTGTGATGCTCGCGCCGACGACCATCTCCGCCGCGTATCCGTGGTTGCGGAGCAGCCACGTCATCGCGGCGGAGCGCCGCAGGCAGTGCAATTGACGGGAGTAATAGACAGCGGCGCGATCGACCCTGCCGCAAAGCTCTTCCGCGCTGCGCGATGAGCGCTTACCGCGCACCGCGACGCGCTGGATGAAGCGGTGGATGCCGGGAAATCCGCGCCGCGCCATCAGGATGTCGAGGATCGCGATGCGGCACCAGGCGCCGATCATCGAGCCGCCTCCAGCGTCACCAGGCCGCGCGCGGCGAGTTGCGACAGGAACGAGTGGACGTCGCTTTCGAGGCGCTCTTTCGGGATCGCTGGATAACGGTCGGAGAGGCGGGTCACGACTTCATCCGATGAAGCGCCGCCGCTGATCTCTTTCCAGATCGCGGCGCCGGTGCCGTTGAGGCTCTGGTAATGCCCCCGCTCGAGGTTGAGCAGCACGGCGCCTTCGGGATTTACGACAAAACGGACTTCGGGACTGATGGAGATCCGGGTAGTTGTCATCGTTCAGTTCGTTCGCAATACATCCGCAAGGACGGCTGGGCGGAGTCGATATTGGGCTGACGAGGAAAGAAAAAATTCACGAAGCGCGGTTTCGAAATTCCACGGCTTGTAGAAGTCACAGCCGTCTTCCCTTTTGCGACGAACTGTTTACACCCCGATTTCTGTTCTCTGCCGATATGCTGTCCCGATCGAGGAGATCTTTTCGATGATGAAGAGGATGCTTTTGATGCTGGCCATCGTGCTCGCCTTCGTGGCGGCGATCGGCTCAGTGAAGTACTTTCAGATCAAAGGGGCGATGTCCCAGCAGGCGAACTTTCAGCCTCCCCCGGAGGCGGTCACGACCGTGATCGCGAAACCGGAGGCGTGGGAGACCTCGCTCTCGGCGATCGGCAGCGTGACCGCGGTGCAGGGCGTCACGGTCAGCGCCGACCTGCCGGGCCTGGTCTCGGAGATCTCGTTCACCTCCGGCAAGGCGGTGAGCAAGGGCGAAATCCTGGTGCGACTCGACACGAAGCAGGAGCGCGCGCAGCTCGCGGCGGCCGAGGCGCAGCGCGAGCTGTCGCGGGCCGACCTCGCGCGGGCGAAGGGAATGGTGGCGGCCGGAATCATTCCGCAGGCGACGTACGACACCAACGCTGCGCAGTTCAAACAGGCCGATGCGAAAGTCGGCGAGATCCGGGCCTCGATCGACCGCAAGACGATCCGCGCTCCGTTCTCCGGCGTGCTCGGCATCCGGATGGTGAACCTCGGGCAGTACCTCGAAGGGGGCGCGGCGGTGGTCTCGCTGGAAGCGCTCCGTCCCGCGTACGTGAACTTCACCGTGCCTCAACAGGAAATCGGCGCGCTGCCGATCGGCTCGAAGGTAACGGTGACGTCCGACGCGATCGGCGGCGCGAAGACCGGCAAGATCAACGCGCTCGACGCAACGATCGATGAAGCGACGCGCCACGTGCGCGTGCAGGCGATCTTCGACAACGCGGACGGCAAGCTCCGTCCCGGCATGTTCGTCGAGGCGCAGCTGCCCCGCGGCAGCAACAACGACGTGATCACGCTCCCCGCCTCGGCGATCAGCTACGCGCCGTTCGGCGACTCCGTGTTCATCGTCGAGAACGTGAAAGGACCGAAAGGCAACACGTACCGCGGCGTGCGCCAGCAGTTCGTGAAGCTCGGCGGCTCGCGCGGCGACCAGGTTGCCGTCTTCACCGGCGTCAAACCGGGAGAGGAAGTCGTCACGTCCGGCGTCTTCAAGCTCCGCCCCGGCGCGGCCGTGGAGGTCAACAACTCCGTCCAGCCGGGGAACAACCCGGCGCCGAAGCCGGAGGATTCATAGCAGTTCATCCTGAGCGCAGCGAAGGATCTCCGGTTACACCGCGCTGCGCAAACCGATCGACGACGGCCCGAACAGGTTGCCTGCCGGTGTAACCGTAGATGCTTCGCTGCGCTCAGCATAGGAGCTGAACCACAATGAAATTAACCGACCTCTTCGTAAAACGCCCCGTCCTCGCGGTCGTCGTCAATCTCGTCATTCTGATTGGCGGACTGCAGTCGATCCGCTCGCTGAGCGTCAGGCAGTTTCCGCGCAGCGACATCGCGACGGTGCAGGTGACGACGGCTTATGTCGGCGCGAACGCGGACCTGGTGCGCGGCTTCATCACCGCGCCGCTGGAGCGGGTGATCGCCGGCGCGGAAGGCATCGACTACCTCGAGTCGGCGAGCGCGCAGGGCGTGAGCACGATCACCGTGCATCTGAAACTGAACTACGACACGAACGCGGCGCTGACGCAGATCCAGGCCAAGGTCGCGCAGGTGCGCAATCAGCTGCCGCCGGAAGCCGAGGCGCCGATCATTCAGCTGCAGACCTCGGACAGCCAGTTCGCGGCGGCATACCTCGGCTTCGCATCGAAGGACCTCGATCAGAACCAGATCACCGACTACCTGACCCGCGTCGTGCAGCCGAAGCTGAGCGCCATCCCGGGCGTGCAGCGCGCCGACATCCTCGGCGACCGCACGTTCGCCATGCGCGTCTGGCTGAAGCCCGAGAAGATGGCGTCGCTCGGCATCTCGCCCTCGCAGGTGCACGATGCACTGGCGGCGAACAACTACCTCTCCGCGCTCGGCGCCACCAAGGGCTCGATGACCTCGGTCAACCTCGTGGCCAACACGAACCTGCAGACCACCGAGGAGTTCAAGCAGCTCGTGGTGAAAGAGCAGGGCGGCAACGTCGTGCGGCTCGGCGACATCGCCGACGTCGTCCTCGGCGCCGAGACCTACGATCAGGTCGTCCGCTTCAACGGCGTGAACGCGGTCTTCATCGGCGTCTTCGTCATGCCGACGGCCAACACGCTCGAGGTGATGAAGCAGGTCCGCGCGGCGATGCCGGACATTCGGGCGCAGCTCCCGGCCGGCATGACCGTCGGCGTTCCGTACGACTCGTCCGCCTACATCCAGGACGCGATCGACGAAGTGCTGAAGACGCTCGCCGAGACGCTGCTCATCGTCATCATCATCATCTTCCTCTTCCTCGGTTCGGTCCGCGGCGTGATCATCCCGGTCATCGCCATTCCGATCTCGCTCATTGGCGCCGTACTGCTGATGAACGTCTTCGGCTTCACGATCAACCTCCTCACCCTGCTGGCCATCGTCTTATCCGTCGGACTGGTCGTCGACGACGCCATCGTCATGGTGGAGAACGTCGAACGGCATCTCCACATGGGGAAGACTCCGTTCCAGGCGGCGCTCGACGCCGCGCGCGAGCTGGTCGGACCGATCATCGCCATGACCATCACGCTGGCCACCGTCTACACGCCGGTCGCACTGCAGGGCGGCCTCACCGGCTCGCTCTTCCACGAGTTCGCATTCACGCTCGCGGGCGCCGTGCTGATCTCCGGCATCGTCGCGCTGACGCTGTCGCCGATGATGGGCTCGAAGATGCTCCGCGCCGGCGACACCGAGCGCGGCTTCGCCGGGGTGATCAACCGGCGCTTCGACGCCGTGCGCGCGCTCTACACGCGGATCCTCACCGGAACGCTGAGATTCCGCCCCGTGGTGCTCACGCTCTGGGCGCTCGTCCTCCTGCTCATCGTGCCCTTCTACATGTTTTCGCAGAAGGAGCTCGCGCCGGCCGAGGATCAGAACTTCGTCTTCGGCATCATCCAGGCGCCGGCGAACGCGACGATCGAGCAGACGAACCTCTTCGCCAAGAAGCTGGACGACATCTATCGCACCTTCCCGGAGACCGTCTCGTCGTTCCAGATCATCTTCCCGACGGGCGGATTCGGCGGCATGGTCGCGAAGCCGGTCAGTCAGCGGAAGAGGTCCGTCGCGGAGCTGCAGCTGGCAGCATCGCAGGCCGCGTCGAAGATTCCCGGCATCCGTTCCATCGTGCTCGTTCCTCCGTCGCTTCCCGGCAATCAGGGATTCCCGGTCGATCTGGCCATCGTCTCCACCGCCGAGCCGGCGCAGCTCGCGGAGTTCGCGAATCAGCTCGTGCAGAAGGCGTTCACCAGCGGCAAGTTCATGTTCGCCGACACCGATCTGAAGTTCGACCAGCCGCAGGCGAAGGTGGTGTTCGATCGAGACAAGCTCCGCTCACAAGGCGTCGATCTCTCGCAGGCAGGCCGCGATCTCTCGGTCCTCCTCGGCGGCAACTACGTCAACCGCTTCAGCATTCAGGGCCGCAGCTACAAGGTCATCCCGCAGGTGAAACGAAGCGAGCGGCTGACGCCCGATCAGCTGGGGCAGATCTACATCAGCGGCGCCGGCGGCAAGCTCGTGCCACTGTCGACATTCGCCACGCTGGAGACGACGACCGGTCCGCGCGATCTGAAGCGCTTCCAGCAGCTGAACGCGGTCCGCATCCAGGGCGCGATCCCGCCCGGCGTTTCGCTCGACTCCGCGCTCAGCTATCTCGAAGATGAGGCGCACAAGATCCTGCCGCGCGGTTACACGATCGACTACGCCGGCGAGTCGCGCCAGTTGCGCGAAGAGGGAGGCAAGTTCCTCGGCGTCTTCCTGCTCTCCGGCATCCTGATCTACCTCGTGCTCGCGGCGCAGTTCGAGAGCTTCCGCGATCCGCTGATCATCCTCGCCGGCTCGGTGCCGCTCGCACTTGCCGGCTCGCTCCTCTTCTCGTTCCTCGGACTGACGTCGATCAACATCTACAGTCAGGTCGGACTCATCACGCTCGTCGGACTGGTCTCGCGCAACGGCATCCTCATCGTGCAGTTCGCGAATCATCTGCAGGAGCTCGGGCGCAGCAAGCTCGAAGCGGTCATCGAGTCCGCGAGCACCCGACTCCGCCCGATCATGATGACCACCTCGGCCACCGTCGTCGGCCATCTTCCGCTCGTCTTCGCCCACGGCCCCGGCGCCGGCGCGCGCAACAGCATCGGCATCATGCTCGTCTCCGGCATGATCATCGGCACCGCGTTCACGCTGTTCGTCGTGCCGTCGATCTACGTGCTCGTCGCCAGAACGCACAAGGCGCACGAAGCGGATGCGCAGAACGAGGAAGAGCTGCCGGAGCTCGAAGGGGCGGCCGTCTAAAAACGTGGGGCGGGTTCTCTAATCCGCCCGCCCCCGGGGGAGGGCGGGTTGGAGAACCCGCCCCACGTTAGAGAACCCGCCCCACATGCAGATTCAAATTCCCAATCCTCCTTCTCCACTCCGCCGGATGTTTCGGAGCGGCAAACGCTCGTAACCATCTGACTCTGCTGCACAGGAACGGTGGCACCGCGCGGCAGCGCGCGTGCAGGGATTCCGGAAGCATGAAACCTCGCTCGCAGGTGGTTCGCACACTGTTCACGTTCATCGTCCTGTTCGTGCTGGCGTGTCGCAGTACCAGCGTCACCGCACCGCGCACCGTCGAAGGCCTCGTCACGCTCGGCGGCAATGCGTTGCCTGGCGCCATCGTCACGCTGATGGTGAAGGGCCAGGCACGCAGCGCGATCACGGACAGCGCCGGCCACTTCGCGTTCACCGCGGTCCCGCCCGGCCGGTATCAGATCAAGTCCGAGATGGAGAGCATGCAGACGATGACGTACTGGGTCGTCGTCACGGATCAGCCTCGTCCCGCAATCGCGATCGCGATGAAACTCGCCGGCGTCTACGAGGCGATCACCGTGACCGCCGAAGCGCCGCCGGCCATCAACAGCCTGCCGGTGAGCCGCGCGCTCACCGGCACGTACATCGTCGACAGCGTGCAGGAGACCAGCGGGCTCACCGGCGGGGTCAGCGCCGAGTACGGCCGGTTCACCGAGAACAAGTTCGCCCCGGCGGAGAAGCAGGCGACCTCGACGTTCTCCATCGACGTCGACACGGCGTCGTACAGCCTCGTGCGCCAGAAGATCGCCTCGGGAAATCTTCCGCCGCACGACTCCGTGCGCGTCGAGGAGATGATCAACTACTTTACCTGGTCGTATCCGGAGCCGGCGGACGGCAAACCGCTCTCCATCACGACCGAAGTCGCGGGCGCGCCGTGGAATCCCGATCATCGCCTCATGCGCATCGGACTGCGGGCCGCGAAGCTCGCGCCATGGCAGATGAAGCCGTGCAATCTGGTCTTTCTCCTCGACACGTCGGGCTCGATGGACACGCCGGGCGGGCTCCCGATGCTGAAGAAAGCGTTCCGTCTGCTGGTGGATCAGCTGCGTGCCGAGGATCGCGTGGCGATCGTCGCGTACGCGGGAACGGCGGGGCTCGTCCTGCCGTCGACCTCCGGCGCCGACAAGGGTCGCATCCTCGATTCGATCGAACAGCTCAAAGCGGGCGGCTGGACCGACGGCGGCGAAGGGATCCTCCTGGCGTACAAAGTCGCGAAGGAAAACTTCATCACCGGCGGCACCAATCGCGTGATCCTCGCTACCGACGGCGACTTCAACGTCGGAGTCTCGAGCGAAGCGGATCTGGAGAAATTGATCGAGGAGAAGCGGAAGGACGACATCGAGTTGAGCGTCATCGGCGTCGGCGAGAACAACGTCAAGGACGCGAGGATGGAACTGCTCGCGGACAAAGGGAACGGCAACTACGGCTACGTCGACAACCTCCTCGAGGCACGAAAGGTGTTCGTCGATCAGATCGGCGGCACGCTGGTGACGGTGGCGAAAGACGTGAAGCTGCAGATCGATTTCGATCCGAAGCAGGTCGAGTCGTACCGCCTGATCGGCTACGAGAACCGGATGCTTGCGACGAAGGACTTCGATGACGACACGAAGGATGCGGGCGAGCTCGGATCGGGACACACGGTCACGGCGCTGTACGAGATCGTGCCGGCGCGCGGCGCGCATCGCGGCAGGATCGCGCAGCTGAAGCTTCGCTACAAACCTCCGCATGGAACGCTGAGCGATCTGCTGTCGGCGAACATCGAGGATGAAGGCCGCAGCACCTGGGAAGCGTCGGACGATCTGAAGTTCGCGGCCTCGGTCGCGGAGTTCGCGATGCTGTTGCGCGACTCGCCGAGCAAGGGGTCATCGAACTGGAACGATGCGCTGCAGTTGGCGAAGGTGTCACAAGGCGCGGATCTCGAGGGCTATCGCGGTGAGTTCGTGAAGATGGTCGAGCAGGCCAGAGATCTCAGCACGACCGCGATGGCGCGTGTAAACGTTCGGTAAACGGCGTCAATAGATTTCACCTCTCCTCCGTCTCAATAGTCGTGAGACGAGTTGTTGTAGTGGTTCTCGCACTGCTCTTCGCTGCTGCGGCGGTCGCAGACGAGATCACGCTGCAACAAGTCGTCGGCGGACTCGACCACGTGACATCGATCGGGTCCGCCGGTGACGAGAGGCTTTTCATCGTCGAACAAACCGGCCTGGTTCGCCTCTTCGATGGACAACAACTTCTCGACGCGCCGTTCGCCGATCTCCGCGACGCGATCTCATGCTGCGGCGAGCGCGGACTCCTCTCGATCGCGTTTCATCCGGACTACCGCGACAACGGACTCGTCTTCATCGCCTACACCGACGTGATCGGACGCGTCACCGTGATGCGCTATCACGTGGCGGCGGACGATCCGAACCGCGTCGATCCCGATTCAGCAACGCCGATCCTGCAGATCCTCCACATCAACGCCGGCCACAACTCCGGCGAGATCGCCTTCGGTCCGGACGGATATCTCTACGTCGGGATCGGCGACGGCGACTCGACCGGCGACAGCGACCACAACGCCCAGGACCTCGCCCGCTATCTCGGCAAGATCCTGCGCATCGACGTCGATCACGGCGATCCGTACGCGATTCCGGAAAGCAATCCGTTCGCGGGCCGCGACGACGTGTTCGGCGAGATCTGGGCCTACGGCTTCCGCAACCCGTGGCGCTTTTCGTTCGACCGCGACAACGGCGACTTCTGGATCGCCGACGTCGGCGAGAACTCGACGGAGGAGATCGACCTGCAGCTTGCCGGCAGTCCGGGCGGACAGAATTACGGCTGGCCGCGGATGGAAGGCTCGTTCTGCTACGGCGGCGAGTTCGAGTGCACGCCCGCCGGGCTGACGCCGCCGGTGATCGAGTACGGACACGATGAGGGTTGCGCGGTGATCGGCGGTTATCGCTACCGCGGCGCGATGAACAGCGCTCTGCGCGGCTCGTACCTCTACGCCGATTACTGCACCGGAACGATCTCCGCCGCTGCGCCCGACGAGAACGGGCAGTGGATCTCGCGCACGATCGGTAAGGCCGACGATCGCGTGCGCACGTTCGGCCAGGACGCGGACGGCGAGCTCTACGTCGCAGCGGAAGACGGGACGCTGTCGATGATCGTCGTCAGCGTCCCGCGAATTCGCGCCGTGCGGCGGTAGCGTTATCTCTTGAGCTTGTTCCCGACGTCCTCGATCGCCTCGCCCACCTTGCGGCGGGCCTCGCCGAACCCGTGCTCGATGTCGCCCGTGTTCCGCTGATCGATTCCTTCGTTCTCCAGCTGGGTGTCGCCCTTCGCGCGGCCGATCTTCTGCTTGATCTCGCCAGCGGCCTGATCGATGCGTCCTCGTATCTCATCCCGGTTGGGCATTTGAGTAACCTCCGGGATGAGATACATCAAGAAGCGGGCCGAAATCGCGAGATCGACGACCTCTACGCCCGTGTCCAAATCGTCGAGCGCGACGAGCGCGCGCCGTAGGTAGGGAAATCCGCCGCCCAGGCTCTCCTCCTAAGAGCACCACAGTTTCCCCAGACAAAGACTCGCGCGAGGAGTGGACGTTATGCATTCGTCATGGCCGGTCTTTCTCCGCTTTGTCCTGGTCTGCCTGCTCGCGGTTGGTAAGGCGGGGGCGCAGACGCGAACGTTGCCGGATGCCGGCAGCGGTCCGGCCGCCTGCCCGTTCTGCGACCTTCGAAACGCGCCGCTGGCGGGTCGCGATCTGCGGGACGCGAACCTCTCCGGGGCCGATCTGAGCGGGGCGGATCTCAGCGGGGTGAATCTGAGCGGGGCGGCGTTGGTGTCGGCGAACCTCACCGGAACCGACCTGCGGAACGCCGTCTTCAGCGACGCGACGGACCTCACCGCCGCGAATCTGACGAACGCGAAACTGGGCGGCGCGAAGCTCGCCGGCGCCATGTTCGCCTATGCGACCACCACCGGCGCCGATCTGGGGGGCGCCGACACGGCCAGGGCCTTCTTCGCGCCGAGGCCGGCCATGGCGGCCACGGCGCGCTACTTCTGCGGGGAGAAGGACACAACGGAGTTGAAGAACGTCCGCTACGTCGCCCCGTCGGGCACCGACGGCCCGGCCTGCGGCGCGTCGCTCACCGCGCCGTGCGCGACGATCCAGCGCGGCATTCTCAACTGCAGCGGCACGGACTGTACGGTGCTGGTCGCCTATGCGGAGTACCCGCTCCAGCGCTCCCTCGGACTGGCCGGCGGCGTCTCGGTGTACGGCGGCTGCGTGATGCAGGATCAGGGGTCCCCGGCGCTCTTCTCGCTCATCCGCGGTCCGGATGGCGTGCCGGCGGTCATCGCGACGCGGATCGTCCCGCGGACGATCTTCCAGAGCTTCGCCGTGATCGCGGGAAAAGGACGGCAGGCCGCCGGCGCGACGTCGTCCATCGCCTTCGCCTCGCAGGCGAACACCGGCCTCATTCTGCAATCGGTCAGTCTGACCGCGGGAGGCGCGGCGTCACCCGTGGATGGCCGCCGCGGCGTGAAGGGCTTCAGCGGGGAGGATGCCAATCACCAGGAGCCGGGGCGGAGTGATAGGCAGGCGCAGGCGGACGGTGGTCGCGGCGGCGACCTGCTTAGAGACGGCAGGGATGGCTGGCCGGGGGGCTCGGACGGGCCACCGACTCGCGGCGGTCGCAGCTCGGGAGGGCGCGGCGATCCGGGCCGCCAGGGCCGCTGTGGCGAAGGCGGGAAAGCATCGCCGGATCTGATCGGCGCCATCGGTCCCGATTTCGCTTGGCGGCCCAGCACCGGCGGCTCCGGCGCGCGAGGCGGGTACGGCGCCGGCGGCGGCGGCGGTGGGGGTAATGTCCTGGCACGCGGCGGCGGCGGCGGTGCGGGCGCCGAGGGCGGGAGCGGCGGCGAAGGCGCCGAGCAGGGAGGTGCGTCGATCGGGCTCCTCATCGTCGGTGGCGAGCTCGCATTCAACTCAGGAAAGATTCACGCGGGCGCCGGCGCGACCGGAGCGGCGGGCGGTGGTGGAGGCCTTCTCGGCGGCAAGGGAGGCCTGCCGGGAGAGGTCGCGAAGACGGGCGGGCCGGGTGGACCGGGCGGCGACGGCGCGCCCGGATCGGGAGGCGCCGGCGGGAACGGCGGACCTGCCTTCGTGGTCGCCACCGCCGGCGATCCCGCCATCGGCGACGGCACCCTTCACCCGACCTCCGTCGCGTTCTTCGACGGCATCGCAGGCCGCGGCGGGAATCGCGGCGACGGCGGCAACCCCCAAGCCCCCTGCACAGTCGGCGAGATGGGCAAGGACGGGATGGCTTCGCGCGACGCGCGATTGCCCTTCGCAGAAGGAGCGCAAAAATGAGCACCGTTCCCTACGTCTACCAGGCCGATCTTTCCGATGCGCAGCCGGGCTTCGACTACGTGCTGAACGCCGCAGGCGGCTCCTATCCGCTCACGCCGCACACGCCGGAGACGCGCGCGGCGGCGCGGGTGGCCGACCCGACGCTGGCCTCAATCACCGACGAGCAGCTCACGCATTTCTCCGAGGTCGTCCCGATGCAGGCGGGCAGCGTCTGCCGCGTCTCCGTCTCCGCCGTTCCGCTCGACCCGTCCGCGCTGGGCTACGTCCATCTGGTGGCCATCACCTGCGTTCCGAAAACAACGACGCAGACCGTTCTCTCCCAGACCATTGACTACCCGAGTACAGCCCAGGCCTTCCTGTTCCACCACCCCGACCTGATGAGCGCCAACGGCGACATCTGCTCGATCGTGATGGAGCACCTGTCGCCCGTCACCGCGCCGGCGGCCTACAAGGAGATCCTCGCGCTTGCGCTGGAGATGAAGATCCAGGGTGTGCCGACCGAGAAGGAGGGGAAGGGGTGGGCGCAGCTGCTCCCGTTTGAAGGAGAGCACGAGAAACTCGTCCAGCAGCAGCCGTCGGCGCGTACGATCGCCGCAGCGCAGCCGGCGCTGATGCGCATCCAGGTCACGACGAAGAACGACCTCCGCCTCGCCAACAAGAAGTGGAGCCCGCAGGTTGGAGTCAGCGTCGACGACAGCCCCACTCCGGACGCGCCCCTCGACTCCGACTTCCGGGTCGAGCCGGACGTGACGGCATCGGTGTACGGCCTGCAGACCTCCGCGGGTCCTCCGGCGAAACCCGGCAAGGGTAACCGGGCCTCGTTGACGATGAAGAACTACTACCTGCGCTGGCTGGGCGCGTACATCACGTTCCTCGACGCCAAAGGAGATCCGCTGAAGCCGCCCGACTGGTCGCCCGATGGAGCCGGCCCCGCACCGATCTACATCTATGAGACCGACACCCTCCGCTGGCTCGGCCCCCTGCCGTCGTCCGACACGTTTCTCGGTGTGCCGACCAAAGCCGGCACCTTGACGATCGACATCACGTTCCCCGAGAAGGCGGCCGCTGCCCGCATTCACGGCATCGGCCTCGGTACGGGAGACAACCCGTTCCCATTCGCCGAGCTGTACGGCGCCGCCCGCACCTTGTTCAGCAACCTGGTCATCCCGGTGCTTTTCCTCGGGGCCGGGGTGGAGTCGCGGCCCGGCGGGTTGCTGGAAGAGATCATGAAGGATCCGATCGTGAGCAACGCGCTGAAGGTGGGGGGCGCGGTCTTCACCGGCAAGGTCGCCGTCGGCTCCGCCGCGAACCAGAAGCTGGACGTGAGCGGTCTGGCCACCATCGGCCAGTTCCTGGTCAAGAAGGGAACGGCCCACGGGCTCGAGAGGCTCGTGAGGTTCGTTGCGGAAAGGATCAGCCAGCAGGAGATCAAGAACCAGACGCCGTTCATCGGGTGGGCGCTGGCCGCCATCGACATCCTCATCAACGTCGCCCAGATCACGCAGACGATCGTCGAAGTGGCCACCACTCCGTGGGTCATCCCGAACCGGATCACCGCCACCGTCACCTCGACCGTCACCATCCTTCCCGATCCGCGCAAGCAGGCGTTCCCGGGCTCGTCGTCGACCCTTTCCCGCTCGTACAACGTCCGATTCGTCTATCAGGGCAATGGCCCGACGTTGTCCGTCGTCACGCCCGTCGCCCCCGACTCGACCGCGACGGAGTTGACCGCGAAGCTCACGAACAAGCTCGGCGGGTTCGTGAAGATCCAATGCGACTTCCTCGTCGGCACGGAAATCTCCGCCTCGGCTTCGACGAAATGGCTCGAGAACACCGAGGCCAACACCGGCAGCGTGCCGCTGGCCCTGTTCGAGACTCCGGTCGAGCTCGATGAACATTCCGTCTACACGCACCAGTCGCTGCTCACGTTCCAGGACGGGGCCTATCGGTGGATGCCGACCCAGCAAGCGCCGACGTCGACGATGGCGTCGCTCAGCTCAGCGGGCGGCAACTCGATCTCGGACATCGGCCGGCTCAGTCTGAGCCAGCGTCATCACCAGCTCGGCTACTCGTGGAAGGCGGCGGGGCTCGGCATTCCCGACTGCAGCGCCGAGAACGCCGGCATCACCGACGCGCAGCTCTACGCGTTGCAGAGCGTCGACATCCCGGGCCTCCCGATGAGCGATGCACGCTTCTCCGGATGCGGCTATTCGTTCAAGAACGCCATCCTCTACGACCCGTACCCCGCGAGTTTCGAGATGAAGGACGGCCAGTTCGTGATCGGTCCCGACAAGCGGCCGGTTCCCGATCCGAACGCCCCCGACCTCGGCCTCTATTACGTCGACCCATCGGCCAGCCTGCTGGCCGACGATCGCGGCGGCGGCTATCACCTTCGCCAGATCCCGAAGGAAGGGACCGCGCCGATCAACTCCAGCGCGCCGGCGAAGAGCTTCGGCCGCTTCCCGCTGCAGGTCGACGCTGCGGTGATCCATCCGAGCGGCCGCGTGCTGGCAATCAACAGGCAGTACAGCGCGCTCATGGTGACGCCGCTCGAGGCCGTTGGCCGCGCCGACAATGACGTTCCCTTCGCGCGCAAATCGGGCGGGCCGGCGATCGACTACGTCACGCCGGGAGGAGACGCCACCGACCGCCGGCGCCCGGGCCTCCTCGCCGCGCCGGTCGCGATCACCTCGACGTATGACGGCACGGTGCTCGTGCTGGAGAACGCGCTCGACACGCCCGCCGTGAGCCGCATTCAGGCCTTCGACGGCAACGCCAACCCGGTCGGCGCCTTTCCGGGAGAGAGTCCGTTCCTCGCGCTTCCCGCCGGCCGGCGCTATCTAGACCTTGCGGTGGTCGGCAACAAGGATCTCGCGTACGTCTACCTTCTCTATTTCGCAGGCGACGAACGCGAACCGCGCAACTACAGCGTCGACATCTACCGGATCGGCAAGCAGGTCCCGAAGGACGCCAAACAGCCGCTGGTGACGACGCAGGGAGTCTCCGCCGCCGCGCTGGCGGTCGATCTGTTCCGGACGCTGTATACCCTCAACTGGAGCATGACCACCGATGGCCGCAACCCTGCCGGCCCGGGCGGAACGAAGACCGGTCCTGCGGGACGCACGGTGCCGTCGCTCTCGCAGTGGCTGCCGCCAGGGAGCAACCCATGAAAGCGATCGTTGCGATTGCCTTTCTCCTCGGCTCCGCCGCGGCATACGCCGCCTGTCCATCGGTGAAGGGGCCCGACTTCACCGGCCAGAATCTGGTCGATCACAATTTCACCGGCCAGAACCTGAAGGGAGCAAACTTCACCAAAGCCGTGCTCGACGGCGCACAGTTCGCCAACGCCGATCTCACTGATGCGATCTTCCCCGGCGCGTCGCTCCGTCCGTCGGCGAAAGGACCGGTGGATTTTGCGAGCGCGACGCTGCTTCGCGCCTGTTTTCAGGACGAGACGCTGGTACAGACCAATCTGCAGTTCGCGAACCTCGCCTGCGCCGACTTCTCCCGGGCCATCCTCACCGAGGCCGAGCTCGGGCCGCAGCCCAGGCTCGATCCGGAGAAGGAAACATGCGGGCGAGCGAAGTTCATCGGAGCGACCCTCAGCGTCCGGCAGATTCCGACCACGCTCTGGCGCTTCACCGATTTCACCGGCGCCAGGTTCACGGAGCTCACTCCCGGTTTCTTTGCGGGAAAGGACATCACCCGCGCGATTCTCGGCCCCGTGAAACTGGGCGGTTTCGACTTCACGAAAACGACGATGACCGAGGTCGATCTTCACGGCGCCGATCTGCGCGGCGCGAAGCTCGACGGCGTCGTGGCTCAGAAGATCATGCTCGTCCGCGCCGACCTCCGCCTCGCCACCGGCTCGACGCCCGATTTCACCGGCGGCGTGATGAACGGCATCCTCGCGCAGAACGCGCAGCTTCCCGGCGCGACGCTCATCTCGGCTCAGTTGCGCGGCAGCAACTTTGCCGGCGCGAATCTGAGCGGCGCGAAGATGCATGGCGCCACGCTCGAGCCGGGAGAGGGGTTCGATCCGGCCGAGCTCGCCGGCGCGAACCTCAACGGTGTGAGCCTCGACTCCGCGCACCTCAACTCGGTCAGCTTCCGCAGGGCTCGCATGATCGGCATCGTGATCACCGACGTCACCATCACGGACACCGACTTCTCCGACGCGATCATGCCCAACGCAATGTTCTTCGGCTCGAGATTCGAGGGCGTCACGTTCCACGGCTCGTCGCTGGAGAACGCCTCCTTTACCTCGGTGACGCTGGAGCGCTCCCGGACCACGAACAAGATCGTCGACCTCGGCTGCACGCAACTCGGCGGCGCCACGTTCCGCGGCCTGAACAAACCGCCCCCCGGCGCCGTCACGTTCATCGGCGCCGTGCTGCCCGATGCCGCCGAGTGCCGCAAGACGGCGGACGGCTTCTACTGCGGCACCGAGCTCGCCGGTCAAAAGGACTACGGCCCGACCATCGTGCCGGAGCTGAGCAACCCGGCCACCTGTCCCAACGGCGACGTCGCGATCTGCATGGGCAGGAACTGGCTCCTCCCGGACTGGAACACCACCGCCTGCGGCGAGCCGGAAAAACGCTGGACGCCGCCGCCCCCCGAGCCGCCGCCGCCCGGCAAGGAGGTGAACATTCCCGACCGCGCCTTCAAGCGCTGCCTGAGCCGGCAGTTCTTCAACGCCGACGACGCGCCGATCCCGACCGACTTCGCGGAGACGGTGCAGGAGATCAACTGCCCCGCCGCCGGCATCACCGACGCCACCGGCCTCGAGGCCTTCACCGGCCTGCGCAAGCTCATCCTGACCTCCAACCAGCTCACCGACGGTGCGATCTTCGCGAAGCTGCAGAAGCTGCAGATCCTCCAGGTCGCGCAGAACAAGTTGACCAAACTGGACATCCCCATCAGCACGCTCAAGTCGGTGATCGCCGCGAACAATGAGATCCAGAGCGTCGCCGGATTCGAGACCGTCGACCTCGAGTACCTCGACCTCTCGCACAATCAGCTCACCACGCTCCCGCTCGACGCCGAGTCGACGCTCTTCTACGCCGACCTCTCCGCCAACCGCCTCACCAGCATCGGCGACCTCAGCGACCGCTTCGCCGACCTCTCGTATCTCTACCTGGAGAACAACAAACTGACCACCATCGGCTCGCTCGCGGCGTCGAAGAAGCTCACCTATCTCAGCCTCGGCGGCAACCCGGGATTCCGCTGCGACACGCTGATGATTTCGAAGGAGTTGCTGGAGGCGAGCAACTGCGGCAAGTGATCCGCCTGACGCCTTCGGCACCAATCTCTACGGTGCGACGAACTCCCCATCGTGCACGCCGCCGAGTGCATCGACGGTCAGTTTTGTCTGAGCCTTGAAATCGCCGTACTTCATCTTCACCACATACTCGCCCGCCGCGACATATGGCGCCTCGTCGTCGCCGCGCGAGTCGCTGATGATCTCGTGCGGATCGCCGTGAAGGTCCCACACCGCGCGATTGAGTCCCGAATGATTCGAGCCATCGAGCTCGCGCACCTTGTTCCCCTTCGCGTCCTCGATCGTGATCGACACGTCTTCGGTCGGCGTCCCCTTCAGGAAGTAATTGATGTACGCGCCGAACGGTGCGTTCTTCGCCTTGTACACGTGCCCACCCCACAGTCCGCCGATCGGGTTGTAGTAGAACTCCGTCGCCGGCCGCGGGTCGAAGAGCACCGCCTTCTCGCCCATCTTCGACGTCGTCAGCTGCTCGAGTCCGGAGATGTCGTCCATCACGTAAAGGCTGCGGCCGTGCGTGGCGATGATCAGGTCGCGATCGCGCGGATGGATCTGGATGTCGTCGACGGAAACCGTCGGCAGATCACCTTTGATCGACTGCCAGTGCGCGCCGCGATCGCTCGTCATGAAGATGCCGAATTCGGTGCCGGCGAAGAGGAGATCGGGATTCACCAGATCCTCGCGCAGCGCCTTGACCGAATCCTTCAATTCGTTCGTGATCGGGCGCCACGTCTTGCCGTAGTCGTCAGTGGCGAAGACGTACGCGTGCATGTCGTCGCTGCGATGTCCATCGATCGACACGTACGCGCGGCCGGCGTCGAAGTTCGAGGCCTCGAGGCGTGAGATCCAGTAGCCGCGCGCCACGCCGGAGATGTTCTCCGCGACGTTGGTCCACGACTTGCCGCCGTCGCGCGTGACCTGCACGTTGCCGTCGTCGGTGCCGGCCCAGATCACGTTGCGGTCCTTCGGCGACTCGCTGAGCGCGACGATGGTGCCGTACGTCTCCGCGTTGGAGCCGGCGGTCATGATCTTCGCCACGTCGCGCTGCGAAAGGTCGGGCGAGATCGCTTCCCAGTTTTCGCCGCGGTTCGTGAGGCGGAAGAGCACGTTGCCGCCGAGGTAGAGCGTCTTCGGGTCGAAGTGGGAGAGGACAAACGGTGCGTTCCAGTTGTAGCGGAAGGCCGTCGTTCCTTCCTTCGCCCGCGGCTTGATGTCGCGCTGCTTGCCGGAGCTGAGATCGATGCGCGCGATGAAGCCGCCCTGCGACTCGGCGTAGATGATGTTCGGGTTCGTCGGATCGATGGCCGACCAGAATCCGTCGCCGCCGTTCACGAAGCGCCAGTCGGCGTTCCAGATGCCGGCCGCTTTCTTTTTGTCCTCTTCGTCGGAGCCGGTCGACCAGTGTGTCTGCGACGGGCCACACCACGTGCCGTTGTCCTGCAGGCCGCCGCAGAGCGTGTACGGTTTATCCATCCCGTAGCTGACGTTGTAGAACTCGCCGAGCGGGATGTTGTTCTGGAAGTCCCACGTCTTCGATTTGTCGTACGAGAAGTAGATCCCGCCGTCGGTGCCGAGCAGGACGTGGTTCGAGTTGTTCGGATCGATCCACATCGCGTGGCAGTCGCCGTGGATATCTCTCGCTCCCGTGTTCAGGAAGGTCTTGCCGCCGTCATCGGAAACGGCGGTGCCGAATCCGAGAACGTAAACGCGCTGATCGTTGCTCGGATCGACGCGCACTTTCGCGAAGTAGAAGCCGCGCGGCGCGAGATCGCTGACGCGCTTCCAGTGCGCGCCGCTGTCATCGGTGCGGAAGATGCCGCCGCTGCGGCTGCGGATCGTTTCCAGTCCCGCGGTGCCGCCGAGGTCCGACTCGATGACGGCGTACAACGTCTTCGGATTCTTGCGATAGATGTCGAGGCCGATGCGGCCCGTTTCGGCCGGCAGTCCCTCGCCGAGCCTCTTCCACGTCTTGCCCGCATCAATTGATTTGTAGATGCCGCTGGCCGGGCCGCCATCCGTGAATCCCCACGGATAGCGGCGGCGCGTCCACATCGCGGCGTAGACCGTCGACGGCGTGGCCGGATCGACGATCACGTCGATGGCGCCGGTGTTCTGGTCGAGCGCGAAGACCTGCTGCCACGTCTTCCCGCCGTCGCTCGTTTTGTAGACGCCGCGCTCTTTGTTCGGAGCCCAGAGATGCCCAAGGACCGCAGCGTACGCGACGTCGTCATTCTTCGGATCGAGCGAGATCTTCGGGATGTCGCCCGCCTCCGGAAGTCCGACGTTCGTCCAGCTGTCGCCGCCGTCGGTCGATTTGTAGATGCCGTTGCCCCACGACGAGCTGTTGCGCGAATTTCCTTCGCCGGTGCCGACCCACACGATCTTCGGATTGTTCTGCGACACGGCGACGGAGCCGGTCGATGCCACCGGCTGCTTGTCGAACACAGGCTGCCAGGTCGTGCCGTTGTTCGTGGTGCGGAGCACGCCGCCGGTACCGACGGCGACGAAGATCGTGTACGGATCTTTTTCGTTGACGGCGAAGTCGGCGATGCGGCCGCCCATGTTCGCCGGCCCGATGGCGCGCCACTTCAGCGGCTTGGTCTCGAGCGGCGACGGTGCGGCGGGCGTGGCCGCGGCGGCGGCCGGCGGCGCGCTGGTCGACTTCGTCGCCGTCGCCTGCGCCCCCTCGGCGGGATCGCGCGGCGGCGTCTGCGGTTGTTGGGCGGATACAGTGGCAGCGGCGAGCAGCAGTGCGGCAATCAACATCTTCATGGCGGGCGATTCTACAATTCGCGCCCGTGTCCCGCTTCGACAGACTCATCAACGATCTGGCAACAACTGCCGTCTCCGACCGCGCGTGCAACCAGTACTCGCGCGTCGAAGGCGATCTGCAGGCCAACGCCATCCGCCGCCGCAACCTCCGTCTCTACCTCGAAGAGCTCGACGCGATCGGCCCGCGGATGATGCTGGTCGGCGAAGCGGTGAGCCATCGCGGCGGACGCCTCACCGGCATCGCGTTCGTCAGCGAAGCGGTGATGCTCTCCGGCGTCGACCTCACCAACGGCACCCGCATCCTCGGCGCCGACCGCGGTTATCGCAAGGCGACGCCGGGACCAAAGTTGTCGACCGAGGCGAGTGCCACGATGGTGTGGGGCACGATCCGCGGCATCGATCCGCTCCCGCTGCTCTGGAACGCCTTCCAGTTCCACCCGTTCCAACCAGACAACATGTTGACCAATCGCGTCCCGACCCAGTCGGAGCTGGAGATCGGATCGCGATTCATCGGCCGCCTCATGCGCCTGTTCGACTTCGAGCAGATCGTCGCCATCGGCAATCAGGCCGCCGCGTCGCTGACGCGGATGGGGATCGCGCACGAAAAGGTGCGGCATCCGTCGATGGCGGGGAAGGCGCAGTTCGTGGAGGGGATGAAACGAATCAGTGCTGAGTGCTGAGTGCTGAGTACGGAGTGCTCGGTGGGGAGCCAACTCAGCACTCAGAACTCAGCACTCAGCACTTGGTTCACCCCCCGATGTGCGACATCTCCACTTTCCGCGCCGGCGGGAGCGCCGCACGAAGCTCGGAGTAGCGATCGCTGCGCACGCGCCACACCGACGCAATCACGTTCGCGAGCTCGTCATCGTTGGCGCCGCCGCGAATCAATCCGCGTAAGTCGCGTCCGTTCGAGGCGAAGAGGCAGGTGAACAGCTCGCCCGCGGCGGAGAGCCGGGCGCGCGTGCAGGAGCCGCAGAACGGTTGCGTGACCGAGGTGATGACGCCGATCTCGCCGGCGCCGTCGGCGTAGCGCCAGCGCTCCGCGACTTCGCCAAAATACGCAGGCTCGACCGGCTCGATCGGCCACTCGGCGGCGATCATGGCCAGCACTTCGCGTCCGGTCACGACTTCCTGCATCTGCCAATGATTCGTGTTGCCGACGTCCATGTATTCGATGAAGCGGACGATGTGTCCCGTGCCGCGGAAGCGGCGCGCGAGCGGGACGATCTCGCGCTCGTTCATGCCGCGCTTCACCACTGCATCGATCTTGACCGGCGCGAGTCCGGCGCCGGCGGCGTTGTCGATCGCGCGCAGCACGTCGTCGACCGAGTACGCGGAATCGATCGTCGCGCGGAACGTCGCTTCATCGATCGCATCGAGGCTGATCGAGATCCGCTTCAGTCCCGCATCCGCAAGCGCACGCGCCTTGTCGCGTGTCAGCAACACGCCGTTCGTGGTCAGCGTCAGATCGTGCAGACCGTCGATCGACGCGAGCATCGCCACGAGCGTCTCGAGGTTCCGCCGCAGCAGCGGCTCGCCGCCGGTGAGCCGGATCTTCTCCACGCCGCCGGCGACGAAGATCCGCGCCAGGCGCGCGATCTCCTCGAACGTCAGGAGCTGCGCGCGCTCGAGGAACGCGAAGTCGCGGCCGAATGCCTCGCGCGGCATGCAGTAGACGCAGCGGAAATTGCACCGGTCGGTGACAGAGATCCGCAGGTCGTGCAGCGGGCGGCCGAGAGCGTCGTGCATTGATCCATTCGACACTATTCGGCGAACAAAAACTCCAGCATCATCGGCGCGCGCGCGGCCCAGGCGCGCTCGCTGTGATCGGCGCGGCGATCCTCGTGATACTTCAGCTCGCCCTCGCCCCACCCTTTCGCCTTGAGCTTGTCCCTCAGCGCGCGGGTGTCCTTCAGCGCGTTGAAGCCTTCACGGCCGCCGGAGTCGAGCCAGATCCGCGCGCGGCGTCCGCTGAAGCGATCGAGCTCCTCGAGGATCGCGCGGTCATCCCACCAGACCGAGGGTGACATCACCGCCGCGGCGGAGAACGAGGCCGGGTGCGCGAGCACGAGATGCATCGATAGCAGTCCGCCGAGGGACGAGCCGCCGACCGCGGTTCCCGCGCGGTCGGGGAGCGTGCGGTAGCTTTCGTCGATCAGCGGCTTGAGCTCCTCGAGCAGCATGCGGGCGTAGTCGTCCGCGCGTCCGCCGGCGTTGAGCTTCACGTCGCGCGTCGGTGTGTACTCGTCGCCACGCGAGGCGCCGGTGTTGTCGATGCCGACGATGATCATCGGCCGCGCCTTCCGCTCGCCGATCATCGAGTCGGCGGCTTCGCTCAATCGCCAATGCTGGCCGGGGATGAACGAGCGGGTCGGATCGAAGAGATTCTGGCCGTCGTGCATGTAGAGCACGGGATAACGCTGCTCGGGATGATCGTCGTAGCCGGCGGGAACGTAGATCGTGACCGGCCGCGTGTTGCCGAGGATCTTCGACGTAAACGAGAGCGTTTCCAGACGTCCCTTGCGGATGGCGACGCGGCGATTTTCACGGCTGAATGCGCGCTTGAGCGCGAGACGGAACGAGGAAGTGGCCATGGAGTCAGAAGCGGACTTCGCGATATCCGCTGCGGTAGTAAACGAGCGGCTCCCCTTCCTCGGTCGCGGCGTCGATGACTTCGCCGATGAAGATCGAGTGATCGCCTCCATCGAGCCGGTTCGTGAGCCGGCATTCGAGCCGCGTGATGGCGCCGGCGATCAGCGGCACGCCGAGCTCGCCTCGCACGATTTCCGTCCCCGCGAACTTGTCCTCGGCACGCGATGCGAAACGATTCGAGACATCCGCCTGCTTGCTGTTGAGGATGCTGACGCCGAACGTGCCCGCGCCGGCGATCGCGTCGTGCGTCTTCACGGTCTTCTCGATGCAGACCAGGATCAACGGCGGGTGAAGCGACAGCGAGGAGAACGCGGCCACGGTCATCCCGAACGGTTTTCCTTCGTGCTCGGTCGTCACGATCGTCACGCCACTGGCGAAATGCGACATCGCCAGCTTGAACTGCGCTTCATCCATTGCCATCTCTTCTCCCTCGCTGGGGGCGGAGTTTACAAACTTTTGGCAATCGACGGCGTATATGGTCTTCGAAAGCAGGAGGAATCCCATGCGTCGCACGCTCGCGCTCATCGCTGCACTCGCGTTCACCTTCACACTTCACGCCGCCAGCCATGACGTCATTCGCCGCGGCTTCAACGTAGCCGAGGGAGGAACGCTCCATCTCGAGGCCGGCATCGGCGATGTGAAGATCGTCGCCGGCGGCACCGGGGTGGCGATCGAAATCCAGCGCGACGCCGACAGCGACGCGTACCTGAAGCGGCACCAGGTCACGTTCAGCCAGAGCGGCAACGACGTGACGATCACCGGCAAGTACGAATCGACGTTCCACTTCTTCAGCTTCGGCGACCAGCTGCGCGTCCGCTACAACATCCGCGTCCCGGCGCACTACAGCATCGATGTCGACACGTCGGGCGGCGACGTCGATCTGGCCGACCTCAACGGCAACGTAGCCGCGCACACCTCGGGCGGCGACGTAAAGACGGGACGCCTGACCGGCACCACGGCGCTGTCGACCTCCGGCGGTGACGTCGAGCTGGCGGGCGTGAATGGCAAGCTGACGGTGCACACATCGGGCGGCACGATCCACCTCGGCGAAGGAAGCGGACCGGCGGAACTGAAGACCTCGGGCGGATCGATCAAGGTCGAGCACATCGCGGGCGATCTCTACGCGCGCACCTCGGGCGGCTCGATCAAGATCGAAGAAGCGCGCGGCGCAATCGATGCCTCGACCTCGGGCGGATCGGTGACGGCACGCTTCGCCGCCGCACCGCACGCGGAGTGCAAGCTCTCGACTTCCGGCGGCAGCATCACCGTGTCGTTGCCCGCGAGCGCGAACCTCGATCTCGATGCGCACGCCAGCGGCGGTGGCGTCGACAGCGAGCTGCCGGTGACGGTGATGGGCAAGCACGGCGAGGATTCGCTGAACGGCAAGATCAACGCCGGCGGCCCGCGCCTCGTGCTGCGGACCTCGGGCGGCAGCATCAACGTGCGGCGGTTGTAGGTCTTGCGGTTCATCCCGAGCCTCGGACCTCGCACGCGACGCAACCGAGGGCAAGAAACCCTGCCTAAGGGAAGAGCGTCGCTCGTGGCACAGCCCCTCACCCGCCTTCGGCACCCTCTCCCCGCTCGTCGCGGGGCGAGGGGCAACAAACCAGATTCTCGCGAGGCAGGTGCTTTGTTGCCCTTCTCCCCGCGACGAGCGGGGAGAAGGTGCCGCAGGCGGATGAGGGGCTTGGGCTACGAGCGAAAATCCCGCAGGAACACAGGGAGTTTCTTAGAAGCGCAGCGAGGGATCAACGGCGGCACCGCGCTGAAGGGCCGATTTTCGCGGCGGCTCCGATGATGCCTCGCGTTGCTCGGCATAAACTGATGAACCTATGGCGGAAGAAGAAGGCCCTCTCAACAACGTGATCGCCGTGCTCGTGGCCCTCACGGCCACGTTCATGGCGTTGTGCAACATCAAGGACGGCAACATCACGCAGGCGATGCAGCAGGCGCAGGCGGGAGCCGTCGACACTTGGTCGTACTACCAGTCGAAGAGCACGAAGCAGAACCTCGCCGAGGCGATGGTCGACCAGTTCTCGGTGCAGCGCGACCTCGCCACCGGCGCCGAGCGCGACGTGCTCGACAAGAAAGTCGCCGTGTACGTCGCGAACGTGAAGCGTTACGAGACGGAGAAGGCGGAGATCAAGGCCAAGGCCGAGGGCTTTCAGAAGGAGTACGACGCGCTGAACGTGCACGACGATCAGTTCGACATGTCGGATGCCGCGCTCTCCGTCGCTCTGGCCATGCTCGGCGTCACGGCGCTGACGAAGAAGAAGTGGCTGCTCGGCGTCTGCGGAGTGTTCCTCCTCTTCGGATACTTCTTCGGATGCGCCGGTTTCTTCGGCTGGAGCGTCCACCCCGACTTCATCGCGCGCTGGCTGTCATAAACCGGTTGTTGGGTTGTTGGGTTGCTAAGTTGCTGGGTGTTCTGAACCAAGCAACCTAGAAACCTAGTAACCCAGCAACCGCTTCACCCGATGATCGCGTTCGCCGCCGCGCGCGCGCTGAGCAGCGCGGCGTCGGACAACAGTCCCTCATCCCCCACCCAGTCGCCGGCGATGTAGAGGCCTTTCACGCGGGTGGCGGAGGGCGGGCGGGTGGTGGTGGGGGTGACGAGCGCGTTGGAGACGGTCATCGCGGGGAGGAAGCGGCGGTGCACGAGGACGTCGCGCCAGCCGGGCTGCATGAGGTCGAGCAACGACTCGAGCTCGCGCTCATCGGCGGCAACTTCGCGCTTCCGATCGCCGCTCTGTTCGATCTCGAGGTCGTGCATCGGTGCGGTGCGCGTGCGGTACTTCATCACGTGAATCAGCGCGCCGCCCTTCGGCGTCAGCTGCGCCGCCGCGGAGTGGACCGAGAAGTACGTCGGCTGATCGATGCCGATGGCGAACAGGTTCTTCGGCATCGGAAGCGACGAAAGCGCGACGTCGAGACAGGTCGCCTCGACCGGCCGCATCGCCGTCCATTCGCCGCCCGTCACGTCATCGCCGCCGGCGCGGATCATTTCCGCGGCGCTCGACGGCTCGACCGCGAGCAGCACGTCGGTGGCCGGGATCCTCGCGCCGGGCTGATAGTCGGGCGCTGCATCGGGGAGCGCGACCGAGAGCGTGTCGTTGACGTCCTCGAGCTCGAGACCGCCCAGCTCCACCGCGCGCACCGCACCGTCGGCGTGATGCACCGCGACGACGCGATTGCTGGAGACGAAGTTCACGCCCGACGCGACGGCGAGACTGTGCAGGCTGTCGACGAGCTTCTGCCAGCCTTCATCGATGTACGTCACTTTGCCCGATGCGATCTGCAGTTGGCGGAGCGCGAACGCGGCGCTCTGCGCCTCGGCATCGCTGCAATACGTGCTGAGGCGGACGAGCGCTTCCATCACCTGGCGCAGGCGCTCGTCGCGCACGTTGGCGTCGAGCCATTCGCGGACGGAGAGCTTCGCGAACTGCTTCGGATCGAGATGGCGAATACGCCACATCAGCCCTGCCGCTTCGGTCTTTGCACCCAACGTGAGCAGCGACGTCATCAAAAGTGACAGCGTTGTGACAGGGAGCCGGTAGCGCTCATCGCCGAACAGCGCGGTGCCGCGGACCTTCGGAATGCCGCCGCGGATCGGAACGCCGAGCTCGCGGAAAACGCGCGAGGCGCCGCCCGTGCGATAGAGCGCGTGCGGCCCGAGGTTGAAGCGGAAACCGCGGCGGAGATGGGTGATTGCGCGTCCGCCGAGGTAGCGGCGCCGTTCGAAGATCGTCACCGACTTCCCGGCACGCGCGAGATAAATCGAAGCGGCGAGACCGGCCAGTCCGCCGCCGACGACAATCACATTCTTGCCCACGAAGCCGCGATGGTAGCGCATTTTGCATGCCGGACCGGATGCATGGCAGAATGCCGGACGGGTTCAGGTCCACAATTATTCATGCGACGTCCACTCGTAGCAGCGATCGTTTGCCTCATCGCCGCCGCGGCGCCTCTGCGCGCTGCGTCGGTCAATGACTTTTACGCGTCCTTGCTGAAGCGCGGCGTGGAGCACGTGAACGCCGGCAGCTACGAAGCGGGAGCGGGTGAGCTGAAGCTGGCCGCGTTCGGTCTGGTCAACTCGGTCGAGCTGTACCAGACGGCGCAGGTCTACCTCACGATCGCCAACCAGCACCTCGGCCGCGAGCCGCAGACGCGCGCCGCCGCCACGCGCGTCGTCGTCGCCGAACGGATCGAGCGCCACTACGCGGCGCTCACGCTGCCGGAGAAGGTGCGCAAGGAATTCGAGTCGATCGCGCAGAAGGTGCTGCCGGCATCGCAGTTCGAAGTGCTGCACCCGCCTAAGTAGTGGCCGCCGCCAGATGCGCGGCCTCACCCACACGTAAGCCGTCGGCTCGGCCGGCGAAATAACGAGCGTTGATTTCGCCCGCGTCGAGATCTTCCAACGCGGCATACCGAAGCGATCGGATCATTCGCTCCAGGCTCGCGGGCGTGAAGAATGTCTTCCACGGTTCGCCGATCGCAGCCACTCGCGCCGCCATGCGATCAAACACGACGCGGCCGATGACGCTCAGGTTCTCCCGAGGAAGCCCGTAGTCGAACACGACTGCCGTGCCCTTCGGGAGAGATGCAATGTCGCGAAAGGTTCCCTCCACAGCGCCGATCTCGAGATAAGGAATCACACCCAGCCAGGCGAAGACCGCTGGCCGGCTGGGATCGAAAGCGCTCGTCTCGAGCGCCTCGCGCAGTGAGCAGAGCGAAAGATCGACGGCGATGAACGAGAGATTCTCCGGCAGCGGGATTCCCGCCGATGTGAGACGTTGCCGCTTCACCGCTTGCGTCGCAGGATGATCGATCTCGAACACCCTGAGCCCTGGGAATGGATTGCGATACGCGAACGTGTCGAAGCCCGCACCCACCACGACATACTGTTCGACACCACGCGCAACCGCCGCTCGAAGAACATCCTCGGCGTAGCGATGTCTGACCGCGAAGAATGCACGAAGGTACTTGGCGATCGGCGAGCGGTCGAGGTCGTGCGGAGCCTGGCGAAGTTGATCGGCGACTTCCGGTCGAAGAACCTGGATGGCCACCGGATCCTCGAACACCGGTGGAATGTCGAGGATCTGGTGCGCTGCACGACGCTCCGCCACACGATCGGCGGTCCTGCTTGCGTCATCCCCTCGCATCGGTCAAGTCACAACCCGCGTTTCGATCGAGCGGATGGCTCGGATCAGCCGCGTGCCCGCCGCGTTTCCCTTGATCACCAGCCCGTTGATCCCGACGCGCAAACGATCGCGCTCGCTGGCGCTGAGGTCGCGGCCGGTGAAGACGATGATCGGAATGTGCGACGTCTCTTCGCGCCGTTTCAACATCTCCGCGACTTCGAAGCCGCTCATGCCCGGCATGTTGAGGTCGAGGATGATGACGTCGGGCTTCATCGACTGCGCGCGCTCCAGTCCTTCCTGACCGGAGAACGCCTTCTCGATCTCGTATCCCTCGCCCTGCAACTCGGCCTCGAGCATGTCGTGCACGATGACGTCGTCGTCGATGAGGAGCAGCCGCGCGCGCTTCGATGAAACGCGCGCCGTGATCTCGCGCAGCCGCCGCAGCATCCGCGGCCAGTCGACCGGTTTGATGAAGTAATCCTCCGCGCCGAAGGCCAGCGCGAGCTCGCGATTGTCGAGCATCGAGACGATGATCACCGGCAGCGGCGAGGTCTTCTCTTCCTGCTTGAGCGTCTTCAGCACCTCGAGCCCTTCCATGCCGGGGAGCACGAGGTCGAGCGTGACGGCGAGCGGCTGCATCGTCTGCGCGAGCCGCAGCGCCTCCTCGCCGGTGCGCGCGCGGATCGGCACGTATCCGGCCGATTGCAGGTACGTGCTCAGCGCGTCGAACGAACCGTCGTCATCTTCGACGACGAGGATGCGATCGCCCGGCGGAATGACGGTGCCGTCGGGATTCACGATCGGACTGGGGATCGTCGCTCCCTGGAAGTAGCGCGGCAGCGTGAACGTGAACGTGCTCCCTTCGCCGAGCGTGCTCTGAACTTCGATGCGACCCTTCTGCAGCTCGACGAATTTCTTCACCAGCGAAAGACCGAGACCGGTGCCGCCATGCTGCCGGCTGACCGTCGTATCGACCTGCGTGAACTCGTCGAAGATGACCAGCAGGTGCTCGGGCGCGATGCCGATGCCGCGATCGGTGACGGTGATGGTGATCGACTCGCTGCGGCCATCGGCGGGCGGCAGGCGGCGGGCCTGGATCGAGACGAGTGAGCTCGAAGTGGAGAACTTCACCGCGTTCGACAGCAGGTTGTAGAGGATCTGCTTGAACTTGGCGTGATCGGTCTCGATCTGCGTCACGTCGTCCGCGACGTCGATCTCGAACGTGACGTTCTTCCGCGACGACGTTCCCTTCATCACCTGGCAGACGCTGTCGATCGCGCCGCGCACGTTGAAGGTCTCGGGGAAGAGCTCCATCTTCCCCGCCTCGACCTTCGACAGATCGAGGATGTCGTTGATGATCGCGAGCAGGTGCTGGCCGGAGGTCAGGATCGACTTGAGGAAGCCGAGGTACTTCGGCTCGATCTTGTCCTGGAGACGTTCGGTGAGGATCTCCGAAAATCCGATGATGGCGTTCATCGGCGTGCGCAGCTCGTGCGACATGTTGGCGAGGAAGACGCTCTTCGCCTGATTCGCTTCCTCCGCCTGCCGGTTCTTCATCTGCAGCTCGCGGAGGATGCGCGCCTTGGTGATGGCTGAAACGGCATGCTCGCGGACGCGCGCGAGGACGCGCAGGTCGTAGCGGCTGAACGCGTTCGGATCGGTGAAGTTGTCGAAGATGAGGAAGCCTTCGACCCGCCCGCCGAGCGTGACGGCCATCGCCAGCATCGACTTCGGCACCGGCAGATGACTGGTCTTGTCGGCGCCCGCCAGGCCGATGAAGTCGTCCTCGCGAATGAGGTAGACCCCTTCTTCGAGCTGCTCGGCGCGCTCGGAGTAGCGGCGCATCGCTTCTTCGAGCGACATGGTGATTCCGCGGACGAGCTCGAGGTTGTAGCCGCTGACGGCGACGACTTCGGTCCGCTGCGTCTCGTGATCGAACTTGATGAACGTCGCTTTCTCCGCCTGCGGGAAGAGCCGCAGTCCCTGATCGAGCACGCTCTCCAGCACGCTCTCCAGCACGACCTCGCGATTGATCACTTCGACCATGCGGTCGAGCGTCTCGAGCTCGTGTGCCTGGTTGCGGATCTCCTCCGTCCGCGTCAGTACGAGGTCTTCGAGCACGCGGTTTTTCCGCTTCAGCTGCGCGACGCGGAGGCGATTGATGATGTGGCCGCCGAGGTAGATGACGAAGGCGTAGGCGAGAAAGGCCCACCAGCGCAGCCACCACGCCGGCATGACCGAAAAGCTCCAGGTCAGCGGCGCGCGCGACCAGAGCCCGCCCGCGGTGCGCGACTCGACTTCGAACGTGTAGCCGCGCGCGAAGAGAATCGCCGGCAGGTTGGTGTAGCGGATCTTGTAGTCGCTCTTCTCCGCCGACCACGAGTCGTAGCCGCGAAGCCGCGTGCGGTAGCGGACGCGCGATTCGTCGGAGAACGTCAGCGCCGCGTACTCGATGGCGATCTCGTTGTTCCCTTCGCGATCTTCGTGGAACGCCACGCGGCGGAAGCGGATGGGCGGAGGCGGCGCCGGCGCGGCGAGCACCGCGGGATCGAAGATCGAGACGCCGTTCGGCGTCGCGAAGTGGATCCGGCCGAGCGGACCGATGGCGATCGGACCGTACGCCCACGCTTCGTCGTCGATCAGCCCGTCGGCCTTGCTGACGCGATCGATGACGGTGAAACTCTTCGGATCGATGGCTGCGAGTCCCGCGTTGTCGCTGACCCAGATCCGGCCCGTGGTCGGCGACGCTTCGATGCCGACGATCAAGCCGCCGCCGAGCGTGCGCCGCGGCAACTGCGCCAACGGCTTGACCGTTGCCGCATCGAGCACCATCACGCCCTCGGCTGTCCCGACCCAGAGCCGGCCATCGCGAAACATCAGCGTGCGCATCGAATCGGTTGGCGCACCGTTGTCGGTCGTCCAGACGGCGGAGAAGTGCGCGTCGGCGGCGACCGGTTTCGCGGAGCGATAGAGCCCGTTGTCCGGAGTCGTGACCCAGGCGAAGCCGCGATCGTCGACCGCGACGCTCGTCCCGCCGGTCGGCGGCAAACCGTTCGCCAGTTGAAAAATGTTCCATTGATTGCCGGCCAGCACGCGCACGCCGCTCGTGCCGACGAACCACATGCTCTCGACGCCGCCCGGCAGCACATAGCGCCGCACGGCGTAGGTGACGTCGAACGGATAGCTGCTGACGATGCCGCGCTGCGCGCCGATCGTGACCGGCGTCGTCGTCGTTCCCTTGAATGCGGGCGGAACGTTGTCCGGCAGCGAGAGGCACGCCACTCCGCCGACCGTGCCGATCCAGAGCCGGCCCGCGCCGTCGTATGCGGCGGCGTAGACGGAGTTGCTGCGCAGACCATTCTCCGCGCGGAGCGTGGTCGTCGTTTCATCGCGGCTGATCGCCGCCAGTCCGCCGCCGGTGCCGATCCAGAGATACGACGACCAGGGGCTGGGCGCCATCTCGCGCGGCACGACGCAGAACGCGCTCATGTCGGGAAGCAGCGGCGCGGCGCCGGGACGAAGGCGGCCGGTATATGCCTCGAACGCCGCCCAGTCACTGCGCAGCCGCGACGCGCCGCCGTTCTCCGCGAACCAGATGTTTCCCTCGCGATCGCGCATCAACGACCAGAGCGTTTCGCCGATGAGGCCCTGCGCGCGATGCACGAGCGTTCGCTTCGTCGGATCGCGGCGATCGAGCCACATCGCGCCCGATCCGAGACTGGCGATCCAGAGTCGGCCGCCGTCTTCGAGCAGCGCCACGATCCGCTCGTGCAGCTCATGATCGATGAGCTGCACCTGATCGCCGGCGAGCATCCAGACCGAGCCATCGACGCTGCCGCCCCAGATCGTGTGATCGGAGGTCTCGACGAACGAGCTGGGAGGGGACGGCGGTCTCGGGAGCTGCGTGACACGGCCCGCGGAGTCGATGGTGATGACGGCGCCGCCGTTCATCCCGGCGATGACTCCGTTGCTGAGGCGCGGCGCGAGACAGTTGACCGCGCGATCGAATTCGCGGAGATCGATCTTCGATGTGATCAGCTTTCCATGCTGGATGCGATATCGCGTCAGGCCGTCCTGCGTCCCGACCCACACCCATCCGTCATCGCTCGCGGTGAGGCAGTTGCGGCGGATGCGCGTGCGGACGAGCGTCGTGCCGCCGAGCGCGGCGACGAAATGAATCCGCCGCCCCGGCTCGTACGCTTCGAGCGGCTTCTCCGATACGACGAGCCCCGACTCCGAGCCGACCCAGAGGTGATGCGACGCGTCTTCGGCGATCTCGCGGACGGTGAGGTCGTCGAGGCCGTCGTCGATGCTGTAGCTCTCCATCGAGTGACCGTCGTAGCGCGAGATGCCGGTCGAATAGAAGGCGAACCAGATGTAGCCGAGGTGGTCCTGCGTGACTTTCTGCACGCTCGCCGAGGAGAGCGGCGCGACCTGGTCGTTCGGCGTGAAGTGCGTGAACGGAAGCTCCTGCGCCAGAGCAGGCGCCGACACGACGAGCAGACACAGCGAAAGGCGCGGGAACAGGGAGGGCATGTGCAGATGAAGTTTAAACCCGCCGAAGCTGGGGGAGTGCGGCGGCCATGCCGCCGCTGACGTTATGGACCGCGGCCATGCCGCGGTTGGGTGGCGGCATGGCCGCCACGGCGAGATTCAGCGGCGGCATGGCCGCCGCACTCCGGCGAGAACCCGCCCCACACTTCCTACGTACAATCGCGATGTGGCGCGCTTTCATGACTGGCTGGAGCTCGGAAAAAACACGATTCGTTCGCTGAAGGCGAGCGACGTCACGAATTTCTATTCGTACGAGTGGCCGGAGACGCGGCGCGTTCTGATCGCCGAGCACGCCGCCGACATCGAGAACGAGCCGCGCGCCTGGTGCCGCTGGTTCCGCACCGCGAGCGCCGTGATGTACGGCGTGTCGAAGAAGCTCGCGCCGCTCCGCCGCTTCGCGTTCGTCTTCGCGAACATCTACTTCATCTTCTGCCTCGTCTCGCTGGCGATGTCGCTGCACCGCGTTCCGGTCTGGACGTTCCTCGAGCTGTCCGGCACGTTCCTCCTGATGACCACCCTGCTGGCGCTGGAGATCATCGACAAGCTGAAGTTCCGCGATGAGCTGGAGCTCGCTCGCGAGCTGCAGGCGAGCCTCGTTCCGAAGTTTCCGCCGCGACTAACGACGTACGACATCTCCGCGCAGAACATCGTCGCGAACATGGTGGGCGGCGACATCTACGACTTCGTTCCGCTTCCCGATGGACGGGTCGCCGTGCTGTTCGGCGACGCGTCGGGACATGGAATGGCCGCCGGACTGGTGATGGCGGTGGCGCACGCATCGTTCCGCACGCAGCTGGAGATCGATCCGTCGCCCGCGGCGATCTTCGGCAGCCTCAATCGACTCCTCTGCCGCACCGGCGGCAATCGCTCGTTCTTCGCCTGCTGCTATGTGCTGCTGCAACCGGACGGCAACTTCAGCGCCACGGTGGCCGGACATCCGCAGATCCTCAAGATCGACGGCGGAGGCAAGATCGCGGAGCGCGTCGGAGCCGGCGCCTATCCCCTCGGCATCAAAGTCTCGATGCAGTGGGAGGAAGTGCACGGCTGGCTCGCACCGGGCGAGCGGCTGCTGCTCCACTCCGACGGACTGACCGAAGCGCGCAACCTGAACGGGCGCGAGTTCGGCGACGCCTACCTCGACGCCATCGTCGGCTGGAACGGCGCCGCCCCGGCACACTCATTGGTGCAGACGGTGATGGAGGAGTGGAAGACGTTCACGAGCACGCGTCCAATCGAGGACGACGTGTCGATTGCGGTGATCGAACGCCGGTGAATCCTGCGCGTAGACGCAGGATCTCCAGTCATACCGCGACGATTGGTCCGACAGGCGAACGCACGAGCCGCGCTCTGATGTTCAATCAGCGCGGTGTAACCAGAGATCCTGCGTCTGCGCGCAGGATTGACGCAGAGCACTAGCCCGCGTCAGCCCGCACGACCATGTCCGCGAAGACGGAAAGCGCGAGATCCACCCTTCCCAGCGGCGCCGACACCTGCACTCCCGCCACCCGCCCGCGCACCCGCGCCAGCGTCTCGCGTGCGATGGTCACACCTTCGTGCATCGCATGCTCCTTCGACTTGTCGCTGGCGATGCGCATCCGCTCCATCACGTCGTCGGGCACGCTGACGCCCGGCACTTCGTTGTTCATGAATTGCGCGTTGCGGTACGAGAGCAGCGGCCAGATGCCGGCGACGACCGGCAGCTCCATGTGCTCGATGCGCGCGAGGAAGTGCTCGAGCTGGCGCACGTCGAACACCGGCTGGGTAATGGCGTACTCTGCGCCGGCCTTCACTTTCCAGTCGAGACGGCGGAGCTCGTAGTCGAGATCGAGATGACCGGGATTGACGCCGACGCCGATGGTGAAGCGCGTCGGCTCGCCGAACGGATTGCCGCCGAGGTCGAGACCGCGATTCATCAGGCTGACCATGTTCGTCAGTCCGATCGAGTCGATGTCGAACACCGCAGTGGCCTCGGGATAAGGCCCCATCTTCGGCGGATCGCCGGTGATCAGCAGCAGGTTGTGCAGGCCGAGCGCGGCGCAGCCGAGGAGATCGGAGTGCATGCCGAGGAGATTGCGGTCGCGGCAGCAGTAGTGCAGCACCGTCTCGATGCCGACCTGTTGCTGCAGCAGCACGGCGACGGCGATCGCTCCCATCCGGTTCTGCGCGCGCGGACCGTCGGGGACGTTCACGGCATCGACGCCCGCTGCCTTGATCGAGTGCACCGACTTGATCATCGCCTCGGGATTCGGTCCCTTCGGCGGCGTGATCTCGATCGTCGTCACGAACTCGCCGGCGGCGATCTTCCGTCCCCAGTTCGAGCGCGTCCCCATCAACGTCGGTTCGACGCCGGCGTTCTCGTGCTGCTTCGCGTTTCCGTCGACGATCACGAACGCGCGGCGCGGCGACAGCGGCCGCACGGCATCCGCCATCATCTTGATGTGCTCCGGCGTCGTGCCGCAGCAGCCGCCGATGAACTTGACGCCCTTGTGGATCAGCCGCTTTGCGTACTTGGCGAAGTAGTCAGGGGAGGCCATGTACATCTGCCGCCCGTTCACGTCGCGCGGCAGGCCGGCGTTCGGCTGACACGACAGCTTCTTCGCAGTGACGTGCGCGATCTCCTCGATCGCGTCGAGCATGATGTCGGGGCCGACGGAGCAGTTGAGACCGATCACGTCGGCGCCGGCGCGATCGAGCCGGAGGGCGATGGTCTTCGGCAGATCGCCGTACGCAGTGCGGGCGTCGGTGCCGATCGTCATCTGCGCGATGATCGGCAGCGAGCAGACCTCGCGCACGGCGGCGATGGCCTGCTCCATCTCCGCGATGTTGGCCATCGTCTCGAGCGTGAAGAGGTCGACTCCCCCATCGCGCAACGCCTCGGCCTGTTCGCGGAAGATGGCCCGCGCTTCATCGAGTGACGTCGGTCCGTACGGCTCGATGCGGATGCCGAGCGGTCCGATGGCGCCGGCGACGTAGACCGAATCGCCCGCCGCCTTGCGCGCCAGCTCCGCGCCGCGGATGTTGATTTCGCGCAGCTCGTCCTCGATGCCGAAGCCCTGCAGTTTCACGCGGTTCGCGCCGTAGGTGTTCGTCTCGAGGATCTCCGCGCCGGAGCGGACGTACTGGCGGTGGACTTCGAGCACGATCTCCGGATTCCGGACGTTCAGCTCGTCGTAGCACTTATTGATGAAGACGCCCTTGGAGTACAGCATCGTCCCCATGGCGCCGTCGAAGAGATAGACGTGTTCGTCAGCGATTGCTTGTATGAAATCCTGCATAAACAAAAACCCCACGCCGGAACGACGTGGGGCCTCTCGAAAAAGTCAGGTTCGAAACGGCGGCAATTTAGCTTTTTTTAGGCTGGTTGCAAGCGGCCCCAAATCACTCCAGCGGTTCGAAATGTAGGCGCCATACGTGAGAATGTCAAACACATGACCCGCCTCGCCGCCGTGTTCTTCGTTCTCGCTCTCCCGATTCACGCCGAGGTCATCGAACTGCCGCGTGCGACGCTCGCCGAGCTCGCGTGCGCGCCGGCGATCATTCCCACTCCATCGCACGAGCACCGCCATCGTCATGTAGCACAGACACTCCTGTCTGTGCCGGCCGCAACATCCGAAGCACAGACAGGAGTGTCTGTGTTACAGGCGCCCCAACTCGGCACGAACTTCTTCTCCGCATCGAGCAGAGCGATCTCTCCCGCCGATGCCGCCGGCGCCGCGGGTCCGCACAACATCGTCAGCGCGTTCAATTCGGGACTGTACGTCTACGACCGCAGCGGCAACCCGCTGTCGAATGTGAGTCTGCCGCAGTTCTGGTCCGACCCGTCGATCACCTCGGGGCTCTACTACGATCCGCGCATCCTCTACGACCGCTTCGCCGACCGCTGGTTCGTCGTCGCGCTCTACGACAACAATTTCAAGAACTCGACCGTGGTCGTCGGCGTCTCCGCCAACGGCGATCCGAACGGCTCGTGGTCGCGCTATCGCATCTCCGTCGGCTCCGACATCGCCGACTTCACGCGCCTCGGCATGAGCGCGGACCGGTTCATCATCACCGCGAACGGCGCAACGGCCGGCACCCTGTTCTGGTCGGTGACGAAGACCGACGCATACTCGACGCTGACAAACGTTCAGACGGCCACCAGCTTCGACACCGATTTCATGCCGGTCACGATCGTCGACAACTCCACGACGACGGCGTACCTCGTGACCAACAACAGCTCCGGCAGCGCGGCGCTCTGGCGTCTCGACTCCGGCGCGAACAAGCCGTCGTTCATTGCCACGTACTCGACCGCTCCGTGGGCGGAACTGTTCAACACGGAGATCGGCCCCGAGGCGGGCGGGCAGAGGATGGATGTCGGCGATACGACGATGCAGGCCGCGGTGGGGCGCGGCGGCGTGATCTGGGCGGCGCATTCGATCGTGAGCACGACCGCGCCCGTGCACACCGGCATCCGCTGGTGGCGCATCCCGATGAATGGCTCGGCCGCGGAGACCGGCACGATCGACGATCCGACGGCGGCGACGTTCTACGCGTTCCCCGGGATCGCCGTGAATCGCATCGGCGGCGCGCTGATCAGCTACTCGCTCTTCGCCGCCACCCGATTCCCGACCGCTGCCTATGCGTATCGCGATCCTTCGGGAGCGATGTCATCGACCGGCATCCTGAAGGAGGGAGAGACGCCTCCGCTCGACGCGCGCTGGGGCGATTACACGACGGCGGTCGTCGATCCGGCGAACGATCTCGATTTCTGGACCGTGCAGTCGTACGGCAACAGTCAGCTCTGGGCGACGTGGTGGGGCGAGATCAGGATTCCGGCGCCGCCCGCAAGGTCGCGCGCAGTGCGTCACTGAAAAAAGCGCCGCAAGCGGTCGAGTCCATGCTCGACCTCCCGCCGATTGCGATCCGCTTCCGCGGCCCACTTCCGGAACTGATCGAGCGTGATGGCGGGCGGCTCGGCGAAGTTCTCGCGATCGAAGAAGACGCGGCGGATGACGCGCCCGAGGATGCCGCTCGGGCAGGCGTGCGTCGGCGCGGTGCCGTCGAGGAAGACCTCGCGCAGCGGACCGGGACAGTCCTCACCCCACAGCATCCCCGTCTCCGGATCGATGTTGCGGAACGTGACTCCTTTCGGCGCCGCGGGCTCGCCATGCACGTGCGGGATGGCGCTCATGTACGCGCCCCAGACCGGGATCGCCGCCTCCGCCGATGACAATCGCAGCGGCGCACCGTGATCGAAGCCGACCCACACGGTCGTCACCATGTCGGGCGTGTAGCCGACGAACCAGGCGTCGCGATAGTCGTTCGTCGTTCCTGTTTTTCCGGCGACGTATCCGAGGCCGTAGCGCTTGAGGCGCGACGCGGTGCCGCGCTGCACGACGCCTCGCAGCAGCGAATGCATCACGAACGCCGGCGCCGCATCGACGACCTGCTTGCGCGTCACTTCCTGCGCAAAGAGCTCCTTCCCCTCGCGATTGCGCACCTCGGTCAGCAGGTACGGCTCGACGCGCTCGCCGAGGGTCGGGAAGGCGGTGTACGCGGTGGTCAGCTCGCGCATCGTCACCTCGGTCACGCCGAGCGGCAGCGCCGGAATGGCGTCGAACTTCTCTTCGAATCCGAAGTCGCGCGCCGTTTTGATGACGCGCTGCAGCCCGATGTCCTGCGTGAGCCGCACGGTCGGCACGTTCAGCGACGACTCGAACGCCTCGCGCAACGACACGCGTCCGCGATAGCGCTCGTCGTAGTTGTGCGGCTGCCACGACGCGATGGTGATCGGCGAGTCGACGAGCAGCGTCGCGGTCGTGGCGCGCTTCGACGCGATCGCCGCGAGGTAGGCGAACGTCTTGAACGCGGAGCCGGGCTGGCGATGCATGTTCGACGTCCGATCGAACGGCGAGACGTTGTAGTCGGTGCCGCCGACGAGCGCGCGCACGCCGCCGCTGCGCGGATCGACGGAGTAGATCGCCACTTGCAGCGGCTCGGTCTGCGCGGCCTCGGCGATCCAGTCGAAGCGCGACTCGAGCTGCGCGGCGGAGCGGCGGGCCACGCGCTCGGCGGCGCGCTGCGCGGCCGGATCGAGCTCGCAGACGATCGTCAGTCCTCCTTCGATCACCGGCCGGATGCCGATCGCTTCGACGAGGTCGCCGCGCAGCGCACGGAGATAGAACGGGAACGGCGCCTGGGGGATCGTGCCGCGATCGAACTCCACGTCGCGCGAAGTCGCATCGCGGAACTGCTCGTCGTCGATCCAGTGATGCGTGTGCATGACGTTGAGGATCGCGTCGCGGCGGGCGTGCACGATGTCGGGGCGCTTCTCCGGTGTGTCGCGATTCGGCGCGCGGACGATGCTGGCGAGGAGCGCCGCTTCATCGACGCGAAGGTCGCGCGGCGCCTTGTTGAAGTAGAGGCGCGATGCTTCGTCGATGCCGAGCACAGGCTTGCCGCCGCTGTGTCCGAGGTAGACCTCGTTGAGATAGATCTCGAGGATCTCGTCCTTCGACATCCGCGCGTCGAACGGGATGGCGAGCAGCATCTCGACGATCTTCCGGCGCCAGGTCCGTTCCTGCGAAAGGAAACGCGACTTGAGGATCTGCTGATCGATCGTCGAACCGCCCTGCGCGATGCCGCCCGCACGGAGGTCGACGAACGCGGCGCGGAGCAGGCCGACCGGATCGATGCCGATGTGATGGCGGAAGCGCACGTCCTCGGCGGCGATGAACGCATCACCGACGTAACGCGGGATCGTGCCGATCGAGACAGGAGGCGTCGTGCGCCAGTCGACGCCGTACAAACGGGCGATCTCGTGATGGTTGAGCGATGACGAAATGATCGTCGGCTCGCGCCAGCGATGCTGCACCAGCTCGCGCGTGACGCGGTGGTTCAGCACCGCCATCCAGACGCAGAACGAGCTCTCGGCGAGCCAGATCAGAATGGCAACGGCGATCGTCCATCGCGGCAACCGCATCGAGCGTGACAATCGCAACATGTTCGTCTAAATTAATTTTTGTGCAACGCAGTTGCCACGCAGCTCCCAGTCACCCACGCTTTTGATAAGGAGAAAACGAATGGCTGCAAAGAAATCAGCCTCCCGGAAATCCTCGAAGAAAGCCACCAAGAAGGCGAGCAAGAAGGCAGCGAAGAAAGCGCCGGCGAAGAAGGCGGCGAAAAAAGCCGCCAAGAAGTCACCGGCCAAGAAAGCAGCCAAGAAAGCTCCCGCCAAGAAAGCTCCTGCCAAAAAAGCTCCTGCCAAGAAGGCCCCCGCGAAAAAAGCGGCAGCGAAAAAGGCGGCAGCGAAAAAAGCCCCGGCCAAAAATGCCGCGGCGAAAAAGGCCGCTCCCGCGAAGAAGGCTCCGGCCAAGAAGGCTCCAGCCAAGAAGGCGGCGCCCGCGAAAAAGGCGCCCGCGAAGAAAGCCGCTCCGCGCCGCAAGCCGATGGCGGCAGCGCGCAGCGTCATCAGCCGCGTCGTCGAGCAGGTGAAGGAAACCGCCAGCAACGTGGCCGGCAGCGTTTCCAACATGATGCCGTCGAGCAGTCCCGAGCCCGAGGCCATGGTCAGCAGCGGTGAGACCGAGGAGCCGGGTGGCGGCGGAGAGACGAACCGCGGCGCGTTCGATCACTTCTGAGCGATCCCGCAACAGCCAAAGGCCCCTCATCCGCCTTCGGCACCTTCTCCCCGCTCACCGCGGGGAGAAGGGCAACAATGCGCAGCGCGAGATCTATTGGTGCTACAGCGCGCTCTCGAACGCTTTGCGGATCCGCTTCGAGAAGTACTTCTCCGGAAGTCCGCCGTTCCAGCGTCCCAGCTGTCGCGCCTTCCGGAACGACACCATCGCTGCGCTCTTGTAGCTGTCGTCGGCCTCGAAGGCGTATTGCGAGTACTGCGACGCGCCGAGGAATGCCCAGATCCAGCCGTTGCGCGGAAGGTCCTGCGAGAGCGCCTGGAATCCGCGCGTCGCTTCGTCGAACTCGCCGGCGAAGTATTTCTCCAGCGCCTTGCGCAGACGTTCCTTCGTCGGCGCGAGCGCGGCCTCGGTCGCCGCAATCGGACGCGTCGGCACGAGTGCCGGAGCAGGCGCGGGCGGGAGGCCGGGCGCGGTCGCCGAGTCGGCCAGCAGCGCCGCGTTCTGCGCCGCCGCCATCACGTTGTTCAGATCATCGTTCGATTTCGCGGATGCCAGTCCGGTATTCGCGCTCATCACCGACTGCAACGCCTGCGCGTACTGCGGAGAGCTGGTCGCCTTCCGCTGCTGCGCCGATTTCAGATGCGACTGCGCGTTCTCGATCGCGGCCTGCACCCGCTGACGCAGTCCCGCGTCCATCGCCGGCGCCGCGGGCATGGGCGGAGTGATCGGCGAGGGTGTCACGGGTCGCGGCTGTACCGGCGTCGGAACCGGAGCGGCCGATTCGGGAGGAGGAGCCTGCGCGGCCGCCAGCTTCGACTTCGCGCGATTGATGAGGGTGTCGAGTGAACCCATGTCGGTCTCGCCCGGTCCCTGCGTCTTTTCGAAATCGTTGATCGCAGCTTCGTACTTGCCGAGGTTCATGTTCGCCACGCCGCGGTAATAGAACGGCTTGTAGTTGATGAAGATGGCCCCGTATTCGCGCTCGTGATCGCTTTCCTTCGGATGGGCGTTGATTGCCGCCGTCATCTTCTGCACGACGACCGACCACTGTCCCTTTTGCGCGGCGGCAACGCCGGCGTCGTAATCGTCGTACCACGACGCCATCGCGGCGCCGGCGGGCAGGAGGAACGCGAGCAATGCAACCGTGAGGATCCTGCGACTCATTGCTGGATCTCCTTTTCGAGCTGGCCGTAGTCGACGTTGTCGGTGTCTTTATGGATCGAGAGGCGCTTGCCGGCTTCGATCTGCACATCGAACGTCGTGTTCTGCTTCGGACCTTTGAGCGTGACCTGGTACTTGCCCGGGTCGAGCTCGATGCGCGTCGGCGTCGAGCGCTTCTCGTCCGAGAGATCGACCGGCTTCTGCGTGTCGGCGTTGATGATCTTGTCGAGGTCGCCCCACGGCGAGGCGGAGAGCAACAGCACGCCCTGTCCGCCGGCAATCGGCGCGGTGCTCGTCACCTGCGTGCTGCTTGGCGCGGCGGTCGTCGTCACGACCGGCTGCGTGCGGCTCTTATTGAACGCGAACCAGCCGCCGACTCCGAGCACGATCACGACCGCGGCGGCGATGCCGACGATCATGCCGGTGTTCTTCTTCGGCGGCGGCATCTGGATCTGCCGCTCCTGCACCGTCGCCGCGGCCTCGGCCTGCTGCCACTTCTTTTCCTGCAGCGTCGGCGCGGCGCCGGCGGCACCCGCCCCTCCGGCCTGCGTCCGGCCGAAGTTCTCCATCACCGTCGCTTCATCGCTGCCAATGGTCTTCGGCGATCCGCCGCCCGGCATGGTCGTCTGCTTGAGGCCCGGCTCCATGATCGTGGCCTCGTCGGCCGCGGAGCGGGTGCCGGTCGGGCCGACGCGCGCCGCCGGCATCGTGCCGCTTTGCGGGAACGTGCCTCCGCCGGTGAACTGGCCGGTGTTGACCTTCGGCAGATCGGCGAGCGTCTGCGCGCCGCTGAGCGTGATCATCTTCTCGCCGAGGCCGTACTTCTGATCGGGAGCGATGGAGTTGCGGATCGATTCGAGCGCCTGCGCGAAATCGGCGGCGGTCTCGAAGCGGTGCTCGCGATTCTTCTCGAGCGATTGCATGATGATCGCCTCGAGTTGCGGCGGGACCTTCGCCTCGGGGTTGAGCTCGACGATGGGCAGCGGCTTTTCGGTGACGTGCTTGAGGATGTAGCCGTGCGGGTTCGTGGCCTGGAACGGCGCGCGGCCGGCGAGCATCTCGTACATCACGATGCCGAACGAGTAGAGGTCGGAGCGCGGATCGAGATGCTCTCCTTCCTTCATGAACCCGGCCTGTTCCGGCGATGCGTACTTCAGCTTCCCGAGGAACATGCCGGTCTGCGTGAGTCCGTGTCCCGACTCGCCGCCCTCGGCCAGCTGCTTGGCGATGCCGAAGTCGATGACCTTCACCAGCAGCTTTCCGTGATGGTCCTGCGACAGCATGATGTTCTCGGGCGAGATGTCGCGATGGATGAGACCCATCGAGTGCAAGTGATCGAGCCCGTGCAGCGCCTGAATCGACATCTCGATGCTGAGGCGCGGCGGCACCGGACCATTCGTGGCGATCCACTTCTGGATGTTGGTCCCGTCGATGAACTCCCACACCATGTAGTACGAGCCGTCTTCGAGCTGCGCGAAGTCGTACAGCATGGCCAGGTTCTTGTGCTTGATCATCGTGGACGTGCGCGCCTCCTGGAGGAAGCGCTGCAGGCCCTGATCGTCGGAAGCGACGTTGGGGCGCATGATCTTGATCACGCGGAGCTCGTTGAGATGAATGTGGCGAACCTTGAAGATCTCGCCCATGCCGCCCACGCCGAGGCGGTCGAGGATCTGGTACTTCCCGTCGAGCAGACGGGATGAATACGTTCGCTGGAACAGCGTCACCTTCTCCCCGCAGTGCGGGCACTGGTCGTACTGCGGATCGATCGCTTCCTTACAGCGAAGGCAGGTGATGTTGCTCATGTTTGGCTCCCGTTGGTCGCCGGTTGTTGGGTTGCTGAGTTACTAGGTTGCTGGGTGGAGGACCGAGCAACCAAGCAACTTAGCAACCCAGCAACCGTTCAGTGCTCCCTCAACACATAACTGCACGCCGGGTCGGCCCCAAATCTCACCACGTCACCCGGCTTGAGCTGCACGCGCTCGACGCGCGCGTTGTTCACATACGTTCCGTTCGCGGACTTCAGATCTTCGAGCAGCAGCTGCGTCCCGCTCGCCGTGATGCGGGCGTGCTTGCGCGAGACGGCCGGATGCGACAGCACGATGGAACAGGTGCGGTCACGGCCGACCATCACTTCGCCCTGCAGCGAGAACTTCTCGTTCACTTCCGGCTTCACGTTCACCAGCTGCCAGTTCTGCATCGACGGCTGGGGAATGATCGGCGTCGCCGGAGTCGGATTGACGCGGACGGTCGGCGGCGCGACGACCGGCGACGACGAGGCGCGATGCGGCACGGTACGTGCGACCGGCTGCCGTGCGTTGTACTCCTCGAGCGCTTCGAAGAACTCGCGCGCGGTCTCGAAGCGCTGATCCTGGCGCGGGTGCATCGACTTCATCACGATCGCTTCGAGCTCTTTGTCGACCTCGGCCCGCAGCGCGCCGGGAGGCTGCTTCTCGCCGCGGTAGATCGCATCGATCAGCTTCGGGAGCGAGCGGCTGTTGAACGGCAGCGTGCCGGTCAGCATCTCGTAGAGCACGACGCCGGATGAATAGACGTCGCTCTTCGCGCCGGCATCCTTCGGCTCGCGGATCTGCTCCGGCGACATGTAGTGCGGCGTGCCGAGGAGAAATCCGGACTTCGTGAGAACCGTCTGTCCCGACCCCGCCCCTTCCTTGATCTTGGCGATCCCGAAGTCCGTCACTTTCACCGTGCCGGTCTTCTCGCGGATAAGGTTCGCCGGCTTGATGTCGCGATGGACGATCCCCTTGCCGTGCGCGTAGACGAGCGCCTCGAGCAGGCACTGCGCGATGGAGATCGCTTCCTGGATCGGGAGCGCGCCCTTCTCGCTGAGCAGCAGGTCGACCGGCGTCCCCTCGACGTACTCCATTACCAGCACGGCGTTCTGATCGTCGTTGATGAATTCGTAGAAGCGGGTGATGTAGCGGTGCCGCAGCTTGGAGAGGATCTGCGCCTCTTTCACGAAGCGCTTGCGGGCCGTCACTTCTCCGGCCAGCTCCTCGGACATGATCTTGAGCACGACCACGTAGTCGGACGGCAGCGCCTCGGTCGACTGCAGCGTGCGGCCGATGAACACGTGGCTCATCCCGCCTTCGCCGATCTCCCGCTCGACGCGGTAATTGCCGATGGTCTGACCGATCGTCATTTCAGCGCGCCCTCATCGTCCCAGAAGAATCCGTCGTGACAGAGCGGCATGAAGAGGTATCGGTGCGAGCCGATGCGGATCACGTCTTTCGTCGCCAGATCGCGGCGCGGCTCGATCTCGACTTCGTTCACATACGTCCCGTTGGTCGAGTTGTGGTCCATCAGAATGAAGCGCCGCTCCTCGGGGCGGAACACGAGGTCGGCGTGATGCGACGACGCCTGATCGTCGGGGATCACGACGTCGCTCCGGCGATCGCGCCCGAGGACGTTGCGTCCCATCCGGAGCGGAAACGACTCTCCGCGAGCGGTGCCGTTCAGACCGACGATCCAGCCGACGACGTACCGCTTCGGCATCTGCGCACCGGCGGCCTCGTTTCCACCTGCGCGAACGGCGATCGTCCGCTCCATCGGCGGAACGATGCGGGAACCTGAGGAGATGTTGCCGACGACCGGCGGTGGAGGGGCAACGCCGACGGGGCGCGACTGCGCCTGCGACGCCTGCTCGGGAGCGCTCACACGCGAGGCGGGACGAACGACAGGGATGTCGGGCTCGCTGCTGTCCGCCGGACAATACGGACAGAGGTCCCACGACTCATCGATGAAGTGCCCATTCTCACACCGCTTGTCAGCCACGATGACCCCTCACGCGTGATAGGCGACTGCGACTGCGTTGCGCCCACCAAAGTAGATGATGTCGCCGTCCTTCAGAAAGCGTTTGTCGATCTTTTGATCGTTGACATAAGTACCGTTCGACGAATTCCGGTCGATCAGCATGACTTTTCCGTCAATCGAGACGACCTCTGCATGGAGGCGGGAGACCTTCGGATTTTCCAATACGATCTCACAAATCGCCGACTCCCGGCCGATCCGGATGCCGGAACCGCCGAGCCCGAGCCGCTGTCCGGCGCGCGATCCGTTGAGGATCGTGAAGCGGCCGAGCATCCGCGCCGCAAGCCCGCCTTCGTTCGGCATCACCGTTTCCACCGTGCCCGCGGCTTCCAGCGGAACGGGGTTGCGCGGACGCCGCTGCGTCAGCAACAGCGTCCCGCCGATGACGACGAGGCCGAGCGACGCGCCGGCGATGCCGGTGGCGACGGGATGCAGGCGCCACGGCGGCATCGTCTTCAATGCGCGGTCGGCGTCGTGGCGGAAGCGGATCAGGTCGGGCGAGCCGCGAAACATCGCGTTCGCGGTCACGAGCTCGCCGCTCGCCTTGCTCCAGTCGCCGTCGGCCGCGGCGTCGAGCGCCGAGCGGTAGTGCCGTCCCATCTCGCCGTCGACGTTCACCGCGACCTTCGATGCCTGCAGCATTTCGCGCGCGACATTCGACGGCACGAGGAACTTGATCTGCTCAGCGTCGGTGTGACCCCACGTCGAGATGCCGATCACTTCCGCTTCGCGATTGACGACCGGACCGCCTGAGTTGCCGCGATAAATCGCGACGTTCGATTGCAGTACCGGCACGTTGGCGATGTTGCGCTTGATGGCGGTGACGTTGCCTGGACTGACGGTGGCCTCGAGATCGCTGTCGCCCGAGAGCCAGCCGCCGATGACGTCGTCGGAGCTGCTGGCGACGGCGGGATAACCGATCGCCCAGATCGAGTCGCCGACGCGCGCGGTGTCGGAGTCGGCCATGCGCAGAGTCGGGAGATTCTTGCGCTCGATATCGAGCAGAGCGAGATCGGTGCCGTGCTCGTGCAGCGGCGGCGAGTAGCTGCGGATGTGGAACGGCAGCTTCTCGCCGTTCGACAGCTCGACCTCATTCACGACCCGCACGTTCTCGAGCTTCCCCGCCGTGGCGACGTAGTTGATGTAGCGATCGAGTCCGTCGCCGCGATGAATCGTCCGGAGGTTGTCGACCGGGAAGTGGCGGAGCAGCGCGGCGATCGCGCCGTTGCGCAGCAGCTCGCGCTGCATCGCCGACGGATCGCGGGTCGGCGAAACGACGTGGCCGCAGGTGAGGATCACGCCGTCGGAGTTGATGATGAAGCCGCTCCCCGATCCGCCCGCACCGGTGTCGAGCGCGGTCTCGTTCGCCGGAAGCGCGCGCGCAGCGTAGTCGTAGCCATCGGTGTGCAGCTGCGACTCGACTTCGCTGATCGTCGACGGCGTGTAGCGGAACTGCCCGGTGGCGTAGGCGTTGACGCGCACCACCGCCGGCTTGACGGCGTACGCCATCTTCTGCACGTCGGTGAGCCGCGATTGATCGCGCCGGCAGGCGACGATCGCGATGGAGAAAAGAAAAAGGATGAGGAGGCGGGACCGGGTGACCATGGGTTACCGGTTGTTTGTAGGAGTCGACCTCGTGGTCCCGATTCCCTGCTGATGATTCCAGAAGAACCACGCGCCCGCCGCTCCGGCGACGAGGACGACGATGAGGGTCCATTTGAGAAGGCCGGAGCCGCCGCTGCTGCGTGGTGGCGCCGTCGCGACGGGCGAGCTTTCCGGCGCCGCCTCCCCCCCAGGTCCCTCGACTACGCTCGGGATGACGGCGGCGGCGATCTCCTGCGTCTTCTCCGCGTGCTTGTGATCGAGCAGCGTCACGTCGTCATCGCCCGGCATGGCACGCACGGCGCGCGCGACGATGACCGTCACGTTGTCCGGCGCGCCGCGCTCGAGCACCCGTTTCACGAACTCGTCGGCCGCGACGTCGATCGGCTGTTTCGCGACCTCGAGCAGCTCGTCTTCTCTGACCAGTCCGTGCAGACCGTCGCTGCAGAGGATGAACGTGTCGCCTTCCTCCACCTCGAACGGACCCTTCACATCGACCTCGACGTCCTCGGCGACACCCATCGAACGCTGCAACACGTTGCGGCGCGGATGCGTCTCCGCTTCCTTCGACGTCAGAAGTCCTTCGCGCACCATCGTGGCGACGAGCGAGTGATCGTCGGTGAGCTGCTCGATCGCCTCGCCGCGCACGCGGTAGATGCGCGAGTCGCCGACGTGTCCGAACCAGGCGTGATTGCCGAGGATCGCCAGCGCCGAGGTCGTCGTCCCCATGCCGCGCAGATCGGGATTCGCCTGCGCCTCGCTGTAAATGCGTGAGTTCGCGCGCTGCAGCGACTCGCGCAACGCCGCCGCTACATCCTCGGTTTCGCCGCCGAGGTATTGCGCTTTCACGGTTTCGCCGGCGAGCCGCGATGCGGTGGCGCCGCCGCGATGTCCGCCCATTCCATCGGCAACGACGAGCAGACGTCCCCCCGGATGGGTGCCCTTCTCTTCAGATGGAGTGGTGTAGGTCCCGAAGTCCTGATTCTCGGCGCGCACGAGCCCCACGTCCGTGCGAAGAGCCGCCTGGATGAGAAGGCGACCGGAAGTGACGGCATGCTGCGCCGTAGATTGCTCGTTCATGGGTGGAGTTTGCCGGAATGGAGATTATACGCGTGACTCGGGCGCGGGGCGCTGGGCGCGAGGCGCACGCGGATGGAAAACGCGCCCCGCGCCTCGCGCCTTCGCGCCTCCCGCCGTTATAATCAGCTGCTCTTTCGAAATGGCCGATCAACTTCAGATCCACTACGTTGACCTCGGCGTGCCACGCGTGGCGGATCTCCGCGGCGATTTGTCCGTCGGACGAACCGAGGGAAACGATCTCGTGCTCAACCATCCGTCCGTGTCGCGCAAGCACGCGCGATTCGAGGCGCGCGATGGCCATTGGTGGATCGTCGACCTCAAGTCGACCAACGGCGTGAAGGTCAACGGCAACCTCATCAGTGAGTCGGCCGTCAGCCCGGGCGACAAGATCCTCATCGGTTCCGTGCAGCTCGAGCTGCGCGGCATGCCCTCCGTCGACTTCACCGGCGAATCGATGTTCGACAACCCGTCGGGCACTGTCATCCGCCGCATCTCCGACTTCAATTCCGAGTTCAATCTCGACTTCGCCGAGGCCGACAAGCTCGCGCAGCGGACGCCGTCCGAGCCGGGCGTCAAGCCCGAGCCGGGGATGGCGCGCGAGAAGATCTTCCAGGTCCTCGTGCAGGTGGCGAAGGCGATGCTGCAGAGCGACAACCTCGACTCGCTCCTCAACGTCGTGATGGACATGATCTTCAAGTACCTGCCGGTCGAGCGCGGTCTGCTGATCCTGTTCGATGAAGCGGGGAACCCGATCCCGAAGCTGACGAAGTTCATCGAAGGAGCGAACGCCGAGGACATCCCGATCTCGCGCACGATTCTGAAGATGGTGGCCGAGCAGCAGGTCGCATTGATGACCTCCAACGCGCTCGAAGACGCCCGCCTCCTCGGCGGCAAGTCGATCGCCATTCACGGCATCCGTTCCGCGATGTGCGTGCCGCTCTGGAACAAGGCGCACGTCATCGGCGCCGTGCAGGTCGACTCGCCGATCCACATCGGACGCTTCACCGAAGAGGACCTCGACCTGCTGACCGCGCTTGCGAACTTCGCCGCGGTGGCGATCGAGCGCGCGCAGCTCGGCGAAAAGGTGGAGCAGGAGCGGAAGATCCGCTCAAAGATGGAGCGCTATCACTCGCCGGCCGTCATCGACGAGATCGTGAAAGGCGTCGTGTCGACGTCCGAGACGGAGATCCACAGCGCCGATGTCTCGATCCTCTTCGCCGATATCTCCTCGTTCACGACGACGTCGGAGACGATGAAGCCGGAAGAGGTTTCGGAGTTCCTGTCGCACTTCTTCACCGCCGCGGTGGACTCGATCTTCGCGTACGGCGGCACGCTCGATAAATTCATCGGCGATGCCGTGATGGCGTTCTTCGGCGCGCCGATCCCGCAGGAAGATCACGCCGACCGCGCGGTGCTCGCCGGCCTGATGATGCAGCGCCTGGTCTCCGACTGGAATCTGTTGCGGGAACGGGCCGGTCTCCCGATGGTGCGCGTGCGCGTCGGCATCAACAGCGGCCCGGCAGTCGTCGGCAACGTCGGTACCGAGAAGCGCGTCGACTACACGGTCCTCGGATCGTCGGTGAACATCGCGTCGCGACTCGAGAGCGGCGTCGCGAAACCAGGCCAGGTCGTGATCTCGAAGCACACGCTCGATCGGATCATGGGCTCGTTCCACACCGAGCCGCTCGGCGAGTTCGCGCTCAAAGGCCTGCAGCAGAAGATGCCGGTGTTCGAGGTGCGCGGGACGGCGAACCTGCCGACGCCGTCACCCGACACGCTGCACGTCACGTCGCACTGAGCCGTCACTTCATCCTGCGCGCAGACGCAGGATCTCTGGTTACACCGCGCTTCGCACGAACTTCAGCCGCTGCCGGTGTAACCGGAGATGCTGCGTCTTCGCGCAGCATGAACTTCTTGCCCAGCACCTTGCGCAGGTACTCGGCGGTCGGCGCGTCAGACTGTTGCGCCACCTTTTCCGGTGTGCCGGTCGCGATTACCCGCCCACCCTTGTCGCCCCCCTCGGGACCGAGATCGATCACGTGGTCGGCGGTCTTGATCACGTCGAGGTTGTGCTCGATCACGACGACGGTGTTGCCGCGATCGACGAGGCCGTGCATCAGGTGGAGCAGCTTCGCCACATCATCGAAATGCAGTCCTGTCGTCGGCTCGTCGAGGATGTACATCGTCCGGCCGGTGGCGCGCTTCGCGAGCTCCTTCGCCAGTTTGACGCGTTGCGCTTCGCCGCCGGAGAGCGTCGTCGATGACTGTCCGAGCTTGATGTAGCCGAGACCGACTTCGTCGAGCGTGCGGAGGATGTTGAATATCTTCGGCACGGGGCGGAAGATCTCGATCCCCTGCTCGACCGTCATGTCGAGGATCTCCGCGATCGAAGCTCCTTTGTACTTCACTTCGAGCGTCTCGCGGTTGTAGCGCTTGCCGCCGCAGACATCGCACGTCACGTAGATGTCGGGGAGGAAGTGCATCTCGATCTTGATCTGCCCGTCGCCCTTGCACGCTTCGCAACGGCCGCCCTTCACGTTGAACGAGAAACGTCCCGGCCCGTAGCCGCGCATGCGCGCCTCGGGCGTGGCCGACATCAGGTTGCGGATCTCGGCGAAGAGCTGCGTGTAGGTCGCGGGATTGGAGCGCGGCGTGCGACCGATCGGCGACTGATCGATGTCGATGACCTTGTCGAGATGATCGAGTCCGTCGATCCGATCGTGCTCGCCCGGCGTGTCGATCGCATCGTAGAAGTGATGCGACAACGCCTTGTAGAGGATGTCGTTCACCAGCGTCGATTTGCCCGAGCCGCTCACGCCGGTGACGGCGATGAAGAGTCCGAGCGGGAACGTGACGTCGATGTTCTTCAGGTTGTTCTGCCGAGCACCGCGGATCACGAGCGAGTTCTCGCCCGCCGCGCGGCGTTGCACCGGGACCTCGATGCGCGCTTCGCCGCGCAGATACTTCGCGGTCAGCGACGACGGGAAGGTCTTGATCTGTTCGAGCGTCCCTTCGGCGACGATCTCGCCGCCGTGCACGCCGGCGCGCGGACCGAGGTCGATGATGTGGTCTGCGGTCTCGATCGTCTCCTCGTCGTGCTCGACGACGATGACGGTGTTCCCGAGCTCGCGCAGCTCGAGCAGAGACTCGATCAGCTTGCGGTTGTCGCGCTGATGCAGTCCGATCGACGGTTCGTCGAGCACGTAAAGGACGCCCATCAGCTTCGAGCCGATCTGCGTCGCGAGCCGGATGCGTTGCGCTTCGCCGCCCGAGAGCGTCGCGCCGCCGCGATCGAGCGCCAGGTAACCGACACCGACCGCGTTGAGGAAGTGCAGGCGGTCGCGCACTTCCTTCAGGATTTTGCCGGCGATCTGCTCTTCACGCGCGCTGAGCTTGATGTTCTGGAAAAACGACTCCGCCTCGACCAGCTGCTGTTTCACGATCTTGTCGATCGGCTGATCGGCGACGGTCACGCTGAGCGCTTCGGGCTTGAGGCGGCGGCCGTTGCAATCGGGACACTTCGTCGGTGTCATGAAGCGCTCGATCTCTTCACGAATGTCGTCGTTGTCCGACTCGTGATAGCGGCGCTTGAGCATCGGGACCAGTCCCTCGTACGTGCCGTTGTAGGCGTACGTGCTGTCCGAGCCCTGGAACGCGAAGCGGATCTTCTCCTCGGAGCCGTAAAGAATCGCGTTGCGCGCCTTCTCAGGCAGCTTCTTCCACGGGGTGCTGATCGAGAACTTGTAGTGCTTGGCGATCGTGTGAATCTGCTTCAGGCGCCAGTTGTCGGCCCCTTCCTTCCAGATCGCGATCGCGCCGTCCTCGATCGTCTTCTCCGGATCGGGGATGATCTTCCGCTCGTCGATCTCGAGCAGCACGCCGAGGCCCGAGCAGCGCTGGCAGGCACCGAACGGCGAGTTGAAGGAAAAGAGCCGCGGCGTGATCTCACCAATGGAGATGCCACAATCGGGACAGGCGTAGTTCTGCGACAGGAGCTCTTCGCGCTTGTCTTCCTGATAGAGGATCTTGACCAATCCCTTTGACACGCGCGTCGCGGTCTCGATCGAATCGGCGAGGCGCTGCGCGATTCCCTCTTTCACCACGATGCGATCGATGCGCACGTCGATGTCGTGCTTCTTCTGCTTGTCGAGCGTCGGAGGATCGGCGAGCTCGACTTCCTTTCCATCGACGATGGCGTGGGTGAAGCCTTCCTTCACCATCTGCAGCATCTGCTTGCGGTACTCGCCCTTCTTGCCGCGGATGTACGGCGCGAGGATCGTGAACTTCGTACCGGCGGGAAGCGAGAGCAGCCGGTCGACCATCTGCTGAATCGTCTGCGGACGGATCTCCTGGCCGCAGCTCGTGCAGTGCGGAATACCGATCGAGGCGTAGAGGAGTCGCAGGTAATCGTAGATCTCGGTGACGGTGCCGACCGTCGATCGCGGATTGCGCGAGGTCGTCCGCTGCTCGATCGAGATCGCCGGCGAGAGCCCTTCGATCGAATCGACGTCGGGCTTCTCCATCTGCTCGAGGAACTGCCGCGCGTACGCGCTCAGCGATTCGACGTAGCGTCTCTGCCCTTCGGCAAAGATCGTGTCGAAGGCGAGCGACGATTTGCCCGACCCCGACACGCCGGTGATGACGACGAACTTGTTGCGGGGGATGACGACGTCGATGTTCTTGAGGTTGTGTTCGCGGGCGCCGCGTATGACGATCGAGTCCATGTGAAGACCCAATGTAACTCCGCCGCCGGGGCTGGTGTTCCATGTCTACAAGCTGTGGATCAGCCAATCGAGGTATGGCCCGCGAATCTGGTCGATGGCCAGCACTACGAACTCCGGGACGTCGTACGGATGTCGTTGAAAGAGCGCGACTTTCAGCTCGTCGAGGCGCTCCTCCACGGTCTTGATCAGAAGGATCTGCTCGCCCTCTTCGGCGATCGCTTCCTCCCATCTGTAGATCGACTCGACTCCCGGGACGATGTTGACGCAGGCGGCGAGGCGCGACTCGATGAGCTCGCGCGCGAGCGGCTTCGGATCGAAGCCGGCCCCGACCGTGGTGACGACGATGACCGGCTTCAATCGCCCCGCCGGTATCCGGCGACTTGCGCTGCGGCATCGCGGGCAACGTCGTGCGCGACGCGGCGGAACTGCATCATCTCCGCGATCGGAATCGCGATCCAGCCGAAGAGGCCTGGCGTGCCGATGCCGATCGACGTCGGCGCGATCCCTTTGTTCGATCGCTCGAGATCGAATCGCCGGATCAGCTCGAGCGTCCGTCCATCGTAGAGCCGCACCTCGGCCGCCATATGCGCGACGATGACCGACAAGTCGACGGCAACCGATGCGCCGCCGATACCGATGCCGGCCGGCGAGTGCGAGCTCGAATCGCTCGATGAGACTTCGACGTAGTAATCGGCGCTGGTGGTCGCGTTTCGCGCCAGCTCGTCGTACGTCACGTTCGCATCGAACGCCTCGAATCCCGACTTCTGCAGTTCCTCACGGAGGTACTTCCCGATCGACGCGGCCATCGCACTTTCAGGCCCCGAGACGTAGCGGGCACGCGCCACGAGCACGCCGACGCGATTGCCGCGTTTGCTGGTGTCGAAGGCGAGTGCCGATGTTGCGGCGGCGAGGAGAAGCAGCGCGAGAGCGGCCCGTTTCATGTTGATCAATCTAAGTACAATCGCTCGATTGTTCAAACGTCTCTTCCTCATCGCGTTGTTACTTCTCGTCATCTTTCTCGCGTACGAGTGGCTGACGTTCCCCGACGTCGCGCGGCTGGCCGAGGAGCCGCCGAAGACGACCGCGTTCATGGATCAGCGGCGCGAACAACTTCGCGCCGAGGGAAAAGACGACACGATTCATTACACGTTCGTGCCGTACGCGCGCATCTCGCCGTACCTGCGCCGCGCCGTACTCGTCGCCGAGGACGATTCGTTCTACGAGCATCACGGCGTCGACGTGAAGGGGATGCAGGAAGCGATCGAGAAGGATTGGCAAAAGAAGCGTCTCGCGCACGGCGGCTCGACGATCACGCAGCAATTGGCGAAGAACCTCTATCTATCGCCGTCGCGCAATCCGCTGCGGAAGGTGAAGGAATTCTTCATCGCCCGATCGCTCGAAAGTCACCTGTCGAAGAAGCGGATCCTCGAGCTCTATCTGAATGTGGTGGAGATGGGAGAGAGCGTGTACGGCGCTGAGGCCGCGTCGCATTACTACTTTCAGAAGAGTGCATCGGACTTGACGCCGGCGCAGGCGGCGCTGCTCGCCGGATGTCTGCCGAATCCGCGCGTGATGGATCCGGCCGGACCAAACAAGCGATTGCGCTCGAGGCAGCGGATGATCCTCTCGCGCATGCGGCGCTGGGGCTATCTCTTCGAGCGCGAAGTCCTGACAGAGAAGAAGCCGGAAGCAACTGCGCCGGCGACCGATACCGCGCTGGATCAGACGCCGCCGACCGACACCGCGACACCGGAACCGACGGCGACGACGGAAACCACGGAGACCACCGGCACGACAGAGACGACCGAGACCACCGAAACAACCGATACGACGGTCACGTCGACATCGCCGCAGTGACGCGGAGTGCGGCAGCTTGCTGCCGCTGTGGAGTGCGCAGGCTTGCCTGCGCGGCGGCAGCGAGCTGCCGCAATCCAGGGCTGCGGCAAGCCGCAGCACTCCTTACTTCATCGCCCGGACCTTCAACGCCTTGAACTTGTTGTTGTCCAGCCCGAAGTGCTTCGTGAGGTAGGCGATCACCACCGGCTTCTCGTCGTCGGTCACCGGGGCGCCCCACCGCGTCATCTTCTCCACGGTCGCGGTCCACTGCTTCTCGTTCAGACGCTGCTGCAGAAGGATGTCTGCGGAGTGACACGCATAGCATCGCGACTCGACGACGCTCTTTCCTTTCCCCTCGGGCAACGTCCCGAACTTCGTCCCGACGATCGGCAGGAGCAGCACGAGCGCGACGATCTTCATGCTGTCACCTCGACGTCGGCCGAGTGCCAGCCGTTGAAAAGATAGCCGCTCTGATTCCAGACCGGATCGCGCGGCTGCACACTGCCGCGCACGTCGGTGGCACGTGCGAAGAGGCGCGCCTTTCCGGCCGCGCGTGGAGTCCAGCGATACGACCAGCGGCGCCACGCGTACGGCGCATGCCGCGGATCGAGCTCCGCGAGCTGCCAGGTCGCGCCGTCGTCATCGCTGATCTCGACTTTCTCGATGTCATGCACGCCGGAGAAGGCGAATCCGCTGATCGTCTTCGCCACGCCTTTCTTCGCATGGGCAGGCGCGGTCGTGATGTTCGACTTCACCGCCAGCTCCGTCACGGGACTCATCTCTTCCGGCTTGAACGTCACGCCGGGCGCGCCAGGCTTGTTCGGATAGCGATACGCCGTCTCCATGTAGAAGCCTTTCTGCGGCTCGGGCTGCGGACTGAGGCGCATCAGCCACTTCATCCAGTGATCGCCGGCCCATCCCGGCACGACGAGACGGAGCGGCGCGCCATGCGTCGTCGCGAGCGGCTTCCCGTTCATGTCGTAGGCGAGGATGGCGTCGCTCATCGCTTTCTCGAGCTCGATCGAGCGATGAAACGGCGGCACTTTTCCGGGTGGATCGTCGGAGCCGAAAGCATGCAGATGCTTCGCATTGGCCTTCACTCCCGCGCGTTCCAGCACGTCCTTCACGGCCACGCCGCGCCACTGCGCGTTCCCGACCGCGCCGTAGCGCCACTGGACACCGGGCACCGTTGGCGTGTAGAGTCCGCGTCCATTTCCTGCGCATTGCAGGACGCACGTGACCTCAGTCACGCGCATTTTCCGTAAATCGGCGATACTGAGTCTCAACGACTCCCCAACTTCGCCGTCAACGGTGAGACTCCACTGGTGTGGTGCAGGTGTGCGCGGGATCCAGTGGCTGCGTACAAAAAACAATCCCAACGGAGTGATGTAGTCGGTCAGCAGCTCGAGCGGCGTTTCCGCATTCACGGCGTAGCCGTTCATCTGCAGCATGTAGTCGCGTGACGCGGACGGAGTTGCGTTCGTATTACCGATGAGAGCGGCAGGGGCTAGCGATGCTGCGGCGGAGAGCTGCAGGAAGCGGCGGCGGTTGACCGGCGGCATAAAGGAAAGTGTAGAGCATTGAACGAGATGTCGCGTAGCCTCAACGATTTCGATTCGCAACAGTTGAAACTGGTGCGCAATTTGCCCACTCGCGTCCTGTGTATGGACGCAAAGAACTTCCGCATCATCTGTGACTGTCAGGTTCACGCACGGCGGGAACGGACTTTGTGGCGCCGTTCGTTGCGTCTTGCGCGCCGCGCCGGCCGCGCGGTTTCGGGCCGCGGTGTGGCGCTGATCATCGGCGTACCGCTCGCCTTCGGCGCCATCGCCCCGACGGAAGCGATGAACGCGATGAACATGTCGATCCCGATGCTGACCATCAAGCGCGAAGCGGAGAAGGTGCGCCAGCTCGCGATCTTCACCACGCCGCGCATCCGCGCCACATTCGGCACGACGGCAACACCTCCGCCGCAGCAACTCACGGTCGACGTGATGAAGGAGAAGTTCTTCCACGCCGAAGTGCCGTACGGCGCGATCATCTATCGCGAAGCGCGCCGCAACAATCTCCCGCCGGAGCTCGTCGCAGCGGTAGTCGAAGCGGAATCCGATTTCCGTCCCCGCCTGCTCTCGGAGAAAAACGCGAAGGGACTGATGCAGATCGTTCCCGAGACCGGACGCCTGATGGGCGCGGACGATCTCTTCGATCCGGAAGAGAACATCGCCGCCGGAACGAAGTACCTCCGTTATCTCCTCGATCGCTTCCCCGATCAGCGCACGGCCCTCGCCGCGTACAACGCCGGCGAAGGAAATGTGGAGCGCTTCGGCGGCATGCCGCCATTCGGAGAGACGCAAACGTACGTGCAGCGCGTCCTCTCCCGCACCACGCGCTACCGCCAGACGCTTCGCGGCCGCTACATGGCGTCGATGAGGATGGGGGAAGCGCAGTAGGCCGGTTGCTGGGTTGCTAAGTTGCTGGGTTGCTTGGTCCGAGCGACACCACCGAGCAACCTAGCAACCCAGCAACCCAGCAACTACAATCTCCCCCACATGTCGTCCGCAGAGCGCCGTGAGTTCCAACGGCTCCATCTCGATCCGCCTGTGCCGGGGACGCTCGGCACGACCGCGGTCTCGATCCTCGAGGTCGGCGTGATCGGCGCGCGCGTCCATCATGCCGAGCCTCTCGACGATCAGGCGGCCTATCTGCGCTTCTCGTTCGAAAGCGACGAGATCGGGCTCCGCTGCGAGCTCGTTCGGACGACCACCGGCGCCGACGCGAAGTATCCCGACAGCGGATACGAGTCGGGATTGCGCTTCATCGCCGCCATCGACGGATCGGGCGACGTCCTCCGGCGCATGCTGGCGACGCTGGTCTCGAAGGAGCTCGAGCGGCGTCCGCCGCAACTTCCGCTCTACACCGGCCAGCCGATCGACGGCGACAAGACCGTCCGCGGCACGCAGGCCCGCTATGTCTGCTATCGCTTCGAGAACAACCTCTGGAGCCGCCGTGCAGTGTTCCTTCCGGAGCAGCCGCCCGTCGGCTTCACCGTCGCACGCGACGTCGACCACGACGAGATGGAACGTCTCTGCCGCGTTTTTCAGGTTTCAGATGATGAGGGACGGCGGCTGATCCGCTTGTTCGCGGAGTTGAGCATCAGCGAGGAGATGGAGATACCTCCGAAAGCGTAGGCGCCGGCTCCTCCTTGTTTCCGCGATCGACCGGCAACGTGAAGTAGAAACGCGTCCCCCGACCTTCCTCGCTCTCCACCCAGATCCTTCCGCCGTGCGACTCGACGATCCCTTTGACGATCGGCAAGCCGAGGCCTGCACCCATCCGCTCCGCGCGCTCCGATTGCCAGTACGGGCTGAAGATCCGTCCGATGTCTTCGCGGCGGATGCCGGGGCCGTTGTCGGCGACGGTGAAGAGAACATCGCGCATCGCCGACTCCGCGCGGCACGAAATGATCCCGCCGGCCGGCACGAACTTCATCGCGTTGCCGATGAGATTCGAGAGCACCTGCATGAGGCGATGGCGATCGGCGTGCACCGGCGGCGTGCCGGGAAACACCTCGTAGCGCATGGTGATCTGCTGCGCCGCCGCCTGCGCCTTGAACAGCTCGTGCGCCTCGCTCAGCAGCGCCTCCGGATCGACCCGCTCCGGCTCGATCGGCAGACGCTTCCCTCCTTCGAGCCGCGTGATGTCGAGGAGGTCGGCGATCAGTCTGCTCATTCGCTTGGCCGACAACTCGATGACGTCGACCTGCTCCCGATCCTCATCCGGCAGCTGCGACATCTGCAGCAATTGCGCGGCGAGCATGATGGCGTTGAGCGGATTGCGCAGATCGTGCGACACGATCGCCAGCACCTGCTCGCGTGCCCGAACGGCCTGCTGCGCGTCGAGGTAGAGATGCGCGTTGTCGATGGCGAACGAACCGTGGCGCGCCAGATCGACGCAGAGCGAGAGGTCGTCTTGGCTGAACGTCCTGCCGCGCGCCGGCGCGGCCGTGATGACGCCGAGCGTCTGACCGCGGCTGACGAGCGGCACGACCATCAACGACCGGAAGTCCACGTCGGGGCCGCCGATGTAGCTCATCAAGCCGCTGGCCGCGCCGACGAGCCGCGCGGTCCGCTCGTTCATCACGCGCACGATCACATCCGGCGCTTCGGCGATGGTGTCGCCGATCATCGGATTCAGCGAGACCTGCTCTTCCGGATTCCGATGCGCGGCGGCGATCCGCTTCAGCGCTCCGCTGCTATTCACCATGTCGATGACGCAGAGCTCCGCGAGATTGGGCACGATCAGCTTCGCCAGCGTGGCCACGGTCTGCTCGAAATCGAGCGACGCGCTGAGCGCCTGTCCGGCGCCGGCGATGAACGCCGCGCGCCTCTCCTGGCCTTCGGCGAATTCACGCGCCGTCCTCGCGTCCGCCGCCTCGTGCTCCGCCTCGAGCCGGCGCCGCATCGCCTCGCGCGCCAGGAGCCGCATCTGCCGCCCGAGTCCCGCGACGAGCATCGCCGAGGTCAATGCGAGCAGCGTCAGCGCGATGGTCAGCCAGATGTTCAGCTGCTCCGCGGAACGGATCTTCTGCAAGCGGTCTTCGATGCCGGTCTGGATCAGCACCTCGACTTCGGACGCGGCCTGCAACGACTTTTCGTACGCGCGATGGCGCTCGAAGAGCCGCGTGAGGAAGACCTCCTGCGGCAGCTGCCGGTCGACGAACTCGCCGGTGTGCACTCCATCGTGCCAGCGCTGCGTCTCGGTCATGAGCTCCTTCAGCTTGGCGTCGACGTCGGTGCCGAGGGTGGGGACGAGCGACTGGAGCTTGCTGCGGCTTTTCTCCTGATCTCTGAGCAGACTGGTGTAATCGGTCCGGTACTGTTGCTGGCCTGTGACCTGGTAGGCGATGACCTTGTCGAGCTCGCCGGAAAGATCGATCTGCATCTGATTCGCCGCGCGCCGCGCCGGCTCCGCCATGCGCTGGATCTCGGTCCGCATCCGTTTGGTGTGATTCGAAACGACGATCGGCAGAAGGACGAGCGAGAGAAGGGAGACGATGATGAATGCCACCGGCAGCACCGTCGTCCAGGTGCTCTCCGGACCGACACGCCAGATGCTTCGCCGTTCTTCCAGGCGCTCCGTCATTGGACCTCCTGTGGCGGGGGCAGCAATATCTTTACCAGTTGGCTGTGGGCCGTGGGCCGTGAGCAGCAGAACGGCAGGCTCCAGCCTGAACGGCCTGCTGTCAACAGCCAACGGTCAACTGCTAATCTGCTTTCCCCATGGTCACGAACGACCGTCGCGAATTCCAACGTCTTCGACTGGCCAAGCCAATCCTCGCTCAGCTCGACAGCCAGAGCGCGCTCATCCTCGACATCGGCGTCGGCGGCGCGTTCATCGAGCATTACGGCGTCCTCGAGCCGGGCGCGCGCTTCCATCTCACGTTTCGATGGATGGGCGACGACGTCGAGTTCATCGCCGAGGTCATCCGCAGCACGGAGGTGCGAAAGCCGGGCGGCGATCTGCAGCATGTCGTTTCGCACACGGCGGTGCAGTTCGTCGAAGGAATGGGCGACTCGGAGAACCGCCTGCACGACATGATGGCGACGTTCGTCGGAAAGGTGCTCGCCGCGCAGAAGTCGAACGCCAGCGGCGACACCGCCGACTCGGCCGGCGAGCGGATTCTCGCGCAGCTCGGCGAGGCGCGCCGGATGCGGACGCGCGGCTACGTCGCCTATCACTTCACGGACGGATCGTGGCATCGCGAGCCGACGGAGTCCGCCCTGCAGCCGCTCGACGGCTTCACGGTCGCCGCGTACGAGGATGACGAAGACCTCGCGCAGCTTTGCAGCGCGTACGAGACTGCCGACGAGGAAGGGCGGCGATTGATCCGGCTCGTGGCGGAGCTCAGCGTTCTTTCGGCGCGAAAACCGTTCTGACGTCGAGCTGCTCGAAGCTCTCGAGCACGAGGTCGGCCGCGGAAAGATTCTGATGCGTCCGCGCCCGCGGATTGCGCACCGCAACGCAATACGTTCCCGCGCGTTTCGCCGCGACGACGCCGACGTGCGAGTCCTCGAAGACGGCACACTCGCCCACCTCGACCCCGAGTTTCGCCGCCGTCACGAGATACGCCTCGGGGTCTGGCTTGCCGTGCACGACGTCGCTGCCGTCGACGAGCACCGCGAAGAAATCGCGCAGCTCGAAACGCCGCAGGAGGATGTCGATCGACGAGCCGACCGCCGAGGTCGCGATCGCCAGCGGAATGCCGAGGGCGTTCAGCTCGCGGATCGCCGCCTCGGCGCCGGGCATCAGCTCGAGCGATGAAGTGCGGCAGACGTCGTCGAAGTCGCGCTGCCGCATCACCATCAGCTCGTCCTCGCTCTTCGTCCATCCGAAGAAGGCGCGCATCTCCCGCACGTCGTCGATGATGCGCCGCCCGGAGCTCGTGCCGAAGCTCTCCGGCAGCCGGCTGTAGTCGCTCCCCATCGCGCGGCAGAGCGCTTCGTGCGCGAGGGTGTGCTGCGTCTCGAGATTGATGATCGTCTCGTCGAAGTCGAAGATCGCCGCGGCGATAAGTTTCATAGTGCTGAGTTCTGAGTGCTGAGTGCTGAGTCGATCGATCCGTGATACTCAGCACTCAGAACTCAGCACTCAGAACTCCAGGATCGCCCAGATGCCCGATTTTCAAACCGTCATCATCCGCGTCATCGTCTTCGGCTCACTCATCATCGGAATCGGATTCACCGGCCTCTATTTCGTCTTCCGCTCGTTCGGCAGCAACAGCGAACGCCGTCCCGTGCTCCTCACTTCCGCGCTGCTGCTTTTCATCCTGGTGTGCTGCCTGCTGCTGTACATCGTGTCGCGCTAAATCGCGCCGATCTTCCGCATCCGGGTCACCTCGCGCCGCGTGAATCCGAGCTCGCGCAACACCTTCTCCGTGTCCTGCCCGAGCTCCGGTGGAGCATTGCCCGCGGGCGCACGCACGCCATCGAAACGGACCGGGTATCGCACCGCCTCATACGCTCCGATCACCGGATGCTCGAGCCGCGCGACGAGCGGGAGTCCCGCCGGCGATCGCAACGCCTCGAGCACTCCCTGCACGAGCGAGCAGGGCACATTTGCCTTCCGCAATCGCGTTAGCCAGTAGCGCGCGTTCTTCGTCCGGAAGATCTCGTCGAGCAGCGGCACGAGCGTTCCACGATGTTTCACACGCGCCGCATTCGTCGCGAAGCGGCGGTCGCGCGCGAGCTCCGGACGTCCGATGACCTCGACGCAGATCTGCTCGAAATGCCGGTCGGTGCCGGCGCCGATCGCGAACGCCCGATCCTTCGCATGAAAAAGCTGGTACGGCACGATCGACGGATGCTCGTTGCCGTAGCGCCGCGCTTCCTTCCCGGTGACCAGCGCGTTCTGCGCTACGTTGACGAGCGACGCGAGCGTGGAGCTGAAGAGCGAGACCTCGACGCGCGTGCCGCGCCCGGTCCGCTCCCGCGCGACGAGCGCCGCGTTGATCGCGCCGAACGCATGATGCGCCGTGAGCACATCGGCCAGCGCCACTCCTGCCTTCGAAGGCTCGCCATCTGCCTCGCCGGTGATCGACATCAGTCCCGATCCCGCCTGCGCGAGCAGGTCATACCCGGGCGTCATCGCTTCGGGCGTATCGGAGTCGAAGCCGCGAATCGAACAAACGACCGCACGCTCGTTGGTGCCGAAGTCGAGCGGCGGCTTCAGGAAGTTTTCGACGACCACGTCGGCGCGCGCGATCAGCGTCTGCGCCACGCTCCGCCCCTCTTCCGACTTCAGGTTCAGCGTCACCGACTCCTTGCCGCGATTGATGGAGAGGAAGTAGGCGCTGATGCCGCCGATGAACGGCGGACCCCATCGCCGCGTCTCGTCGCCGCGGCCCGGCTCTTCGATCTTGATCACGCGCGCGCCGGCGTCGGCGAGCATCTGCGTGCAGAGCGGTCCGGCCAGGACGCGGGAGAAGTCGGCGACGACGATGCCGTCCAGCGGGCGCTTCACAGGTATTCGTGCTTGAGCGCGTCGAGATCGGCGAGGGTCTTGCGGAGGATGTTGACGACCTTGTGGATCTCGGCGCCGTAGGTGCGGAGCTCGGCGTCGCACTCGGTCATGCCGTAAACCGCCTCGTCTTTTTCGAGGCGATCGCGCTCGAAGCGGAGGCGCTCGGTGAGCTCATCGATCTCGGTCAGCAGGACGAAGTTGACGTCCTTCTCGCCGAGGTAGCGTTTGCATTGCGGGCAGTAGATCGAGTGATCCTCGGACGATTCGACCAGCTCGAAAACGAACTGTCGCTCGCAGGTCGGACACTCGAAAACTTCCGGCAGCACGCCATTGGCCTCCGCACTGATTGTGCCACCGAAAACGGAGTTTGTCGCGCCGCTGACTTCGTGCCCGTTCCGGCGGAATGCGGTACTTGACCCTGATGTTTGGCGGCGTGTAGCATCCGCTACCCTGCGCCTACTGGGAGATCGTTCAATGGTAGGACAAGCGGCTCTGAACCGCTCAATCGGGGTTCGACTCCCTGTCTCCCAGCCAGCGGCGCCGCGCCGCAGCGTTTGAGGGCTCAGCCTCCTTCAGGATTCGCATCCCTTCTGCGATCAGGCATCCCGAGCCCCAACGCGCCGTCCAGCGCAGCTCGCGGCCGTCTAGAGCTCGCGCCTAGGAGCGCCCGGCGAATCCGATTCCCATCAGATCGTCGTCGTCGGGCCTGAGCTTCACGTCCGGCTGCGGAGCGCGGGCGATGGTGCCGTCCGGCAAGTCGCTTTGGACCGAGACGTCCATGCCGACGAGCGCGTGGGCACCGACACGGCGGCCCTCGCCGATGCTGGCATTGACGCCAACCCATGCTTCGGTCGCGATCACGGAGTGGCCGGCAAGGATGATGTGCGCGGTCAGGCTCGCATTTCTCCCGATGTGCACGTTGTGGCCCACGCAGACGTAGTCGCCGAGCTTCGCGTAGTCCTCGACGATCGTCGGCACGATCGTGCCTGCAGCCACTGACGCCAGCGGGCCAATGGCGACGTGGGCGCCGATGATCACGCCGCCGAGGTGAGGCATGCGCGTCTTGTTGCCCCTTTCGTCGCGAACGAAGCCGTAGCCGTCGTGTCCGAGGACGCTGTTGGCGTGAATGACGCTCTCCTCGCCGATCGTGACGCGCGGGTGCAGTCGCACGCCCGAGCGGATGATCGATCCACGTCCGATCCGAACGTCCGGACCGATCATGCAGAACGGCTCGATGAGGACGTCGTCGCCGATCTCCACGTCGCCTTCGATCACGGCGAGCGGCGAGATGACCGCGCTCGGTGCGATCACGCGGGCCGTCACGAGCGGCGGCTGACGACACTCCGCGCGGATGAATCCCATGACACCGGAGATCGCGGCGCGCGGATCGGAGGACTCGATCACCACGCAATCGTTGTCGAGCGTGAAGCCCTTCCGCGCGATGGCGATGCACCCGCGCCGCGTGGTGAGAGAATCGCGAACGGCATCCGGCACCACCTTGTAATTGACGAAGAAGAGACAGCGGTCCTCGATCGTGTCGAGCGTCGCCACGCCATCGACAACACGGTCGCCGTCTCCCGGCGCTCCGATCGCGCGCCGGATTTCCTGCTCGTGAAGCGTCGCTCGGATCACGTCAAACGCCCTCGGTGTGCCGGCGCTCGTAGTAGGCGGCGAGCGCATCGACGAATGCGTCGTAGCGATCGGTCACCGCCTGCACCTCGCGCGACTCGAATTCGCGGATCATTGCCACATAGTCGTCCTGAGGATGCAGCCACGAATGTGGATGCGCAAGCAGGCAGAGATTGCGATTCTCCTCGAGCGCGGTCTCGAACGTGAATCGCCGCCACATCATCGCGCTGTCGCTGACATAGAGCAGGTCTTGCTCGCGAATCACCGCGCTGACGTCGACACACGGGGCGTGTCCGGCGGGCAACGTCACCGGCGCGACGCCGGCATTGACGACATCGTGTTGTGAAAACGACCGGATGCGCGCGCCGATGAGCGTGGCCAGGATCTGCAACCGGAACGCCACCTCCTCGCCGATGTCGTCATGGACCGCGTTCCCGATAGCGAAGTGCAAGCCGATTTCGTGTCCGAGCTCGTGAATGCGGCGCAGCTGGCGGATCACGCCCGGTTGCAGCGGGTTGTAGAACTGGCCGTCGACGAGCACGTGAAACGTCGACGTCACTCCAGCTGCGTGCTCGAGCTCCGCCATTTCCAGGGAGTGATGCGGCGCGAAGTCAATGTCGTGACGCAGCACGATGTAGCGCTCCGGCAGCGCCGAAGGGGATAAGAAGTCGCGAAACTGCACGAACGAAAAGCCGCGCGTCTTCGCATGAACGAGGAAGCGGATGTATAGATCGTGCGACAAGCGACTGAGCACGAATCGAGGCGGCGTACGCATCAGACGTTCCGGTTGCACCATTCTCGCGACCTCCGCAGACACGACTTGCCGAAAGTTACCGCTGTGCGTAGGTTGGCACAGCGACTCTATGGCCGCGACGTCCAGCGCGCCCTGATCTGCTCGAGCCGACCGTTCGCGGTGATGATCCTGATTCCCTCGTTGTATTGCCCCAGTGCCGTCAGTCCGTCGTGATTGGCGATGCTCACGGCGAAATATCCCTCCTCGCTGCTCGCGCTGGTGAACGCGACGCGCACGAGGTTCTCCACGTCCGCATCCTTCGCCCAGTGGCCGACGCCGGTCAGGGGATTGGACATCACGATCACCGCGTCGAGGCGGCCGAATGCCAATTTCTGCAGATTGGCCTGCTCGGAGATGTTCTCCTCGAACACCATGCCGCGAGCCTTCGCCTCCATCACCGTCTTCGGATACTCGTAGCCTCGGATCGTGCCGGCGACGACCTTTCTGCCCAGATCCGCTTCGCTCCTGGCGACCAGCGGCCGCGCCCGATTTTCATAGTAGACGGGCGTGACTTTGATCAGCGGCGTATCGGCGAACCTGATCCGCCCCTCGAACGACGGATCCCACGACATGCTCACGCACGCCGCCGCCTCTCCGCTCAGCACCTTGTACTTACAGCGGGTGTAGGGAACGACCTTGAATTTGATCCGCACGCCGACGGCCTCGAACGCGGCGCGTACGACGTCGTTCGCGTACCCGGTGCCATCGTGCCGTGAGAAGGGGTCGGCCGCGTCTTCGACGTAGATCTCGAGGATCCGGTCCGCGGCGCGGGCTGCGGGCGTCACGCAGAGAAGCTGCGCGATCGCCAGCACTCCGAGCAACTGTCGGGCTCTCATCGGACGCCTTGATTGGTACGGTTGCCGAGAGTTTATACCTCCGCTGATCTCGTGCCCATCGTCTCAGCCGCGGCGCGCCGCCTCGATCGTGGCGACATCGATTTTCCTCATCGGCATCATCGCTTCGAAGGCGCGCTTTGCCTCATCGCCGCCGGCCGCGAGCGCGTCGGTCAGAACGCGCGGGGTGATCTGCCAGGAGAGGCCCCAGCGGTCCTTGCACCAGCCGCATTGGCTTTCCTCTCCGCCGTTGTTGACGATCGCGTTCCAGTAGCGGTCCGTCTCTTCCTGATCGTCCGTCGCGACCTGGAACGAAAAGGCCTCGCTGTGTTTGAACGTCGGACCGCCGTTGAGACCGAGACAGGGAATACCCAGAACGGTGAACTCCACGGTCAGCACATCACCCTTCTTGCCGCCCGGGTAGTCGCTCGGCGCATTGTGAACAGCGGTCACTTTACTATCCGGAAAGGTGGCAGAGTAGAAACGCGCGGCGTCGAGCGCGTCCTTGTCGAACCAGAGGCAAATCGTGTTCTTTGGCGTCATGTTCTCCACTCTATGCAAGTTTTGGACAGAGAGCACTGATCGGTCCGTATACTTCCTGATTGCCATGGTCCGCCACCGGTCGTTTCCCATACTCGTTCTCTGTCTGTTCGCTTCCCTCCCTGCGCTTGCTGCGACTCATGTCTGGACCGGCGCCGCGGACGATCGCTTCTCCAATTCAGCAAACTGGATCGGCGGCTCGCCCGCGGGGGATGCATCCGCCGCGATCTCGTTTCCCGCGTCGAGCCGGGCAACCGCGACGAACGACCTGAACGGTCTCACGATTCAATCGATCGCCTTCTCTGCCGGCGGGTTCACGATCAGCGGCAACGCCATCACGGTGGCCGCGAACGCAACAGTCATCGACACATCGCTGGGCACGAACACGATCGCGTGCAACCTCGTGCTCGCAGGCGACGCCGCCGTGGCGGTGACGGGGAGCATCTACGACCACAACGGGCTGGTGCTCTCCGGCGCGATCAGTGGGAGCGGGGGCATCACGCTGCGCGGCGGCGGCCATCTCGCCTACACCGGCTCGCAACCGAACAGCTACAGCGGACTGACGCGCGTTCTCTACGGCGATCTGCAGTTGAAGAAAGCGGCGAACGTCACCGCGATCGCCGGCGATCTCGACGTCGAAAACGACGGCTTCAACTACGAATACGGATTTCTCAGTATCTTCAATGACGAGCAGATCGCGAACAGCTCGCATGTGACGGTCGGATACCTCGCAACAGTCAACTGTGGAGCAACGGAGACGCTCGGTCCGGTGACACTCACGCGCTCTTCTACACTGCAGACGTCGGTGGGGAGCGGAACCAGCCAGTCGAGCGGAACGATCATCTTTGCGGGCGACATCGAGGTCACCGGCATCGGGTCGGGCGACATTCACACGTACGGGACGTTCCTGCTGCAGGGAACACGCACGATCAATGCGACCGCGAGCTACGGCGTCTTGATCAACTACAGCGGTCCGGGCCAGGCGACCCCCGGCTCCGGCATCATCCTCAACGCTCCGGCGAACAGCGACGGCACATTCAGCGACGTGCTCGAGTTCCGACAAGCCACTTACGACGGTCCCACGACGCTCAAAGGCGGGAGTGTCCGGATCGAGGCCCCGCGGTCCGTTGTCGATCTGCAGGATGGCCGATACTCCGGTCACTGCAAATCACTGACGGCCGAAGGGGGCGTGCTCAATCTTCACAGCTACCTCGGCGGCGTGACGTCGGACGGCGACGTGAAGCTTTCTGCGCCGGTCATCCTGGCGCACGAGGTCGGCACCGCGCTGACGATGAACGGTGCGCTCGACCTCGGCGGCGCGACGCTGCAGATCGACAACACCCCGGCCTTCAACTACGGCGCGGTCTACAAGGTCGTCGACAACACGAGCACGAAGCCGGTGACCGGCAGGTTCGCGGGCCTCCCGGAAGGATCGATGATCGCCAATCGCTACACGATCTCGTACGCGGGTGGCGACGGAAACGACGTGACACTCACCGACGTCGGACTCGTTCCCTCGAGCGTATCGCTCGATGTGTCGCCGTATTACCCGCAAACCGGCACGCCGATTGATTTCAAAGCAACGGTGAGCTCCTACCAGCAGACGCCCACCGGCACCGTCACGTTCTCTGCAGACACGACCGTCCTCGGCACCGTGCCGGTGACCAATGGCGTCGCGAAACTGAGCGCCGGTGCGTCGCTTCCGCGTGGGCACTACATCGCGACCGCCACATACAGCGGCAACTCGCGCGTTGCGCCGTCGACGAGCAGCAACGTGAATCTGTATGTCGTTGCGCCGACGCCAACGCTCACGTCGATCGATCCACCTGCGATCACCGCCGGCGTGAAAACGACCCTGACCATTCATGGAACGAATTTCGTCGATGGGAGTTACGTCCTCATTTCCTCGTCCGGATTCGGTACGACATTCGTCTCACCAACCGAGCTCCGAATCGATTACACGCCGTTCGAATCCGAGTCGGACTATCAGCAAGAGGTGTGGGTCAGTCAGCCGGATACCTACGGCGCACAGCAGACGGCGCGCATGAAGTTGAACGTCACCGGCGTGAAGAAGCCGGCGTCGCCGTTCACATTCGCCAGCGATCTCACATCGACGTTGAAGGGAGTGACGCCCGGTGCGATGACACTCTGGCTGGCGGTTGCCCGCGCCGGAGGCGTCATCTTCACCATCGACAACATCGTCAACGACACCGATCACGACGGCAGCGTCACTCTGCCGTTTCCCTTCAAGGTCACCTCATTGCCGCCCTATGGCATCTGGCTCGTTGCCGATCTCAGCGCGCACACGATCGCCTTCGACAATCCGAGCCGGACCGCCTACGCGGGATCGCCGTTTCCATCGAAAGCATTCCTGCGCGACAGCGATGGGAATTACACACACGTTCAGTTCGCGGCGGCCGGCATCCCCTCCACGTTCGCGTGGGCGCGTCCAGGCATCGGCGCATGGATGACGATCATGGCCGACGGCGCCTCCCTCGATGAGGACCTCGGCCCGAACCATCGCGTCACATTCGAAACGCCGTCGATGAAGAGAACGATCGGCACCACCGCGCCTCCGCCGGCCGATGGAATCCGGGCTGGCGATATGTTCCTGGTCATCGACGGTTACGGGCAGGAGTGGTGGGGTGACGCGGTCGACCAGCATCTCTCGGAGTCGAACGGAGCGGGCAAGCTCGGATTCGCCATCGCGTCGACGAATGCGCTCGAAAACTCCGGCAGCGCAAAGATTCTCGTCGAGCGTACGGAAGGAACCGACGGTACCGTCACCGTGCAATACGCGACGGCGGATGGCACGGCGATCGCGGGAAGGAACTACGCGGCACAAGCCTCAGAGGTGACGTTCGGTCCCGGCGAGATTCTGAAGACGATCTCGATTCCGCTGCTCGACGATCAGTCGTACGGCGGCGGCGGTCAGTTCAAGGTGAATCTGTCGAGCCCCGCCGGCGCATCCATCGGAGTCGCGACGAACACGGTCACGATCGATGATGACGAACAGCCGCCGGTGTTGTCATGGCAGTTGCCGTCGACGTCCGTTTCCGAAGGCGACGCGGGCCGGGTGGATATCCCGATCACCGTCAAGCTGACCGGCGCGACGTCGTTGCCGGTGACGGTGAACTGGTATTTCGCCGAAGGACAGTACGGCGTCCCGCACACCGGCGAGCTTCAGTTCGCGCCTGGTGAAACGCAAAAGACATTCACCGCCTCGTACGCGGCCAACACCATCCCCGAGCCGAACCGCTTTCTGACCCTGCATCTCTGGAATGCGAATCATGCAGCGATGCCGGAAGATTCGAGGATCACGATCGTCGACGACGACTTCGCCGGTGTTTCCGTCGCCGACGCGTCCGTCGTCGAGAGCGCAGGCAAAGTCGTCGTGCCGTTGCAACTCTCGCGTGCTTCGCAGAAGCCAGTCACCGTCACGTACGAAACGCGCAACGGAACCGCGCTTGCCGGGGCCGACTACGTCACGACGAGCGGCACGATGACCGTCGGTCAGTATTCGTCGATCACGATTCCGCTGCTCAACGACTCATTCCACGAAACGCTCGAGTCGTTCGAAATCGTGCTCACGTCCGTGAACGGCGGAAAGCTCGACCGCTCCGTTGCTGCCGTGATCATCGCGGACGACGACGCGGATGCGCCGCCGCCCCCGGCGCCGCCGCGTCGTCGCACCGCGCCACACTAATAGATCAACACGATCTGATAACGGTCGTTGAAGTCGCTGGCGACGTCAGGGCTGTTCGTGCTGAAGCCGATCGGGATCGGATCCTTTGAATACGGCAGCATGACCTGCGTGAAGCGCGGCGGGAACGCCTGGTGGCTCAACCCCGTGCTGGCCTGGTACTGCGAGATGGCGACCGGTTTGCCGGCGATCACGACTTCGACTCCGACCGGACCTGGTGTGTTCCGGTATGCGGAGCCGGAGAAGAAGAGCAGCGCCGCTCCGCTGACCTGCGAGTGGAAGGTCGTGTACTGCGGAATGGGACCGGCCGTGTTCCAGACGAACGGCTCGACCTCGCTGATCATCAGCAGTGACGCGCCGAAGATGTCGTTGGCATCGCACTTCGTGTACGACGTCGCCGCGGTGAAGGTGAGCGTGTGGGGATTGAGGTCGGCGAACTGCACGGAGAACAACGTCGTCACGAGCGCTTTGTGACTCGAGGCTTCGTTCGCGAAGATCACCATGCTGCCAAGCGGCTTGTCGTCGAGTGCGACGTTGATGCCGATCATCTGATTCGGTGCGGTGCTGTACGCGGACGCGGTGATGTACAGCTGGGCCGGCGCCGTGTCGCTCGGAGTGAACTTCACGCTCATGGGAAACTGCGTGAAAGCGGTGTTGAAGAGCTCCTGAATATCCATCGCTCGTCTCCTCTCGTCAGTACAGGATGGTCAGCGAGTAGAAGTCGTTCGCGTCGGAAATGGTCGTCGGCCCCGCCACGGCGATCTCGAACGTATACGTCTGGCCGAAGCTCAACGGCTTCTGATTGATGGGGAGTGCGAGCAGCGTCTTGTGCTGCTTCGCTTCATTACTGAACACCTCCCCCGAGGTACTACCGGCACTCTTTCCGTCCTGGTCGAAGATGCTCACCTGGACCTCGAGGGTCAAGCCGGGAGCGCTGCTCTGCGCGGTTCCGGTGAAGTAGAGCGATGGAACGAGATCGGCCTCCGGCTGGAACTGGCCCTTGAGCGGGAGTGGCCCCTGCTTCGAATCGAGCAAAACCTGAATGATTGCCCCCATCGTTGTTGCTCCTTTCCTGCAAGCGACAGTCTGCGGCATCGGAGCGCAGATGCGCGCTAATTTTCAATCGATAAGCTGGACAGCCGATGCGCGCAAAAGAACGCCCACATCGTCCTTGTCGCATCGATGCTGCGGCCGTCCGATCCGACGAACCACTCGGGGAGCGGCCCGCCGCCGGGCCAGACATGTCCGCCGCCCTGAATCGTGTAGAGCATGACGGCCGCGTCATCCGCACACCGCGTGTATTCGCGGCGCGTGACATCAGGCCCGACTACCGACTCGACCGGCTTCGGTGCGCATCGGTTTCTTCGCGCCCAGTTCGCGGTCCAGAGCGGGACTGCCGGAAAGGGATGGGGGGCGACCCACGACTGACCGCCGTTGTAAAAGGCGAAGCGATCCGCCGTTCCGTGAAACGCAATCATCGGAACGGCTCGACGTTCCGTGCACCAGCTCCAAGGCAGCGTCTGCGCGGCGCCGACCATCCCCACTGCCGCGATCCGATCGGACATCGTGCAGGAGAGCACGAAAGCCATCCCCCCGCCATTCGAGAAGCCGTTGGCGTAAATCCTCGCCGGGTCGATGTTGTACGCCGCCTCCAGCTTGTCGATCAGCTCCGAGATGAATCGGACGTCCTTCTCGAAATCGGATCCGACGTGCCAGATCCTCGGGCCGTCACCCTCCAGTCCTGAGGGATAGACGACGATGAAGCCCTCGCGGTCGGCCAGCCGATTCCACCCGGTCAAGTTCATTTGCTGCTTCGGCCAGCCGCCCGCACCGTGCATGCTGATCACGAGCGGCGCCGGCTTCGTGCGGTCGTAGCTGCGCGGGACGTAGAGCAGGTACTCCCGCTTCTCGCCCGACGAGATCATGAAGCCGTTGTTCCGATTCCGAGCGCGGAACGAGATGGCGTGGAACGCTGCCAGCAGAACCGGCAGGCTGAGCACGATCGCGACCGCGCCGATGATCCGCTTCCCGCTCGTCGTACTCATCGGTGCCGATTCCACGCGAGCGCCAGCGGCGCCGCGGCGACTCGTGCCAGCGGCACTTCGAGGATCGCGATCAGTGCGAGAACGGAGCGGCCGACGAGCATGGCCGGGACGATCCAGACCAGCAGGCCGTAAAGCGCGAATACGGCGACGTCCCAACAGACCGCGCCGATGACGAGCCTGCGGTCGCTCAGAAGCCGCTTGTCACGGAGTCGCATCGCGATCCAGACAGCCGCGGACAGTTTGAGACAGACCAGAACGGCCGCGATCAACGCGAAGTTGTTGAACAACAGGGCCAACGCCTTCCGGTTCCGGCTCATCCAAACGGCGAGCGGCAGGGCGACGGCGAGGAACGTCAGCGCCGCGAACACGCTGCCCTTGACGACCCACTCCCGGCCGCTCATGCCGATGTAGAGACTCTGCACGAGCTGCTTCCACGTCGACGCGAGGAGTACCGCCAATCCCAGCAGCAGAATCGCGATCGCGCGCGGCATCTCCATCACTTCCACCAACCGACGCGCGCGTTCGATCACTACCGGTGCGGCGCCGGAGAATCTCAACGCGAGCGGAGTGGCAACGAGGACCAGCATCCACGCAGCAAGCGCACTCCGGATCATCGCCTTCATCCTGGCGGCGATCAGCGATCCATTCGTCAGCGGACGCGTCGCGACGAAGGGCGACAACCCATGAGCATCGCTCGTCGTCGCACCCGATCTTGCGGTGGTCGCGGCGACGAAAACGGCCATGACGGGCGGCGTAAAAGCCACGAGAAGAAGCACCTCGAAGATGAGCTCCGGCGTGTGGCTGAAGGGGAAGAGCAGAGCCAGCTCGAAGGGCAGCAGAATCGCGACCAGCCCAGGTAGCGAGCGCCCCGACTGACGCCACTCGAACCAGAGTTGCGCGCGGGCGGGCGAAGGAAAGTGCGGCAGAACCTCTTCGATCCGTCCGACGCGGGCGAATCTTCCGCGCCACTCGGGCACGTCACCACGGCGCGCTCGCGCAACGGCGGAGCGGGCGGCAAGCCAGGCGAGCGGAACGTGCGGTGCGAGGATGGCGAGCATCACCGCCTCGGACGCTTTGAGATAGAGCGCCAACATGACGATCGTGTCGATTGCCGCCAGCCACAGCACGGTGATGATCACGCGCATGCCTCGCAATGGGTACGGCATCCAGGTCAGCACCTGCGTCCAGGCCAGCAGCGATGCGGCCAGCAACGCGGGCCAGATCACCGGTACGTCGACGTCGGCCGGCCAGAGTACGAGAAGCCTCATTCCGAACCAGAGGACCACGATGACCGAGGTGCCGTAGAGCATCGGCAACCCCGCCAGCGCCGACGTCGTCACCGGCAGCGCGAGCATTCGGGCGGGATACATCGATTGGCGTGCCGCCAGGTCACCGGAAAGGCCGAAGCTGAACACGGAGAGGAAATAGAGAAACGTCGCGGCCACAGGAACGGCCACAAAGAACGCAAAGCTCTCCTCGTCGAAGTTGACCCGCTGTCCCCGCTCGAAGATGACGAGCTTGATGATCGCCAGAACGAACAGATAGCCGATCATGGCCATCAGCCCCCAACGATGCCGCCGTCGGAATTGCCACGCGATTGCGGCGGCGGGTGATCGCATCAGGCCTTCCCGATGCGCGCGACAAAGATCTCGTCGAGGGACGGCAGCCGTCCGTCGACGCGGTGCGATTCCTTGATCTCGCTGAGCGGCGCGCTGAGGACGATCGTGCCCTGGCTGATCATCGTCACGTGATCGGCGACCTGCTCGACCTCTTCCAGCAAATGCGATGAGAAGAGAACGGTGCGTCCTTCATCGGCGATGGTTCGAATGACGGCGCCGAGGATGTCGCGTCGCACGATCGGATCAAGGCCGGACGACGGCTCATCCAGCACGAGCAATTCCGGCCGGTACGCCAGCGCGATGAGCAGCCCGGCCCGCGCCTTCTGCCCTTTCGAGAGGGTCTTGATCTTCGCCGTCGGGTCGAGCGCGAACGTCTGCCGCAACTCCTCGGCGTACGCATCGTCCCATCGCGGATAGAACGCACGCTGATAGCGAATCAGCTCCTCGACGGTCATCCATCCGGGGAGGTCGTTTTCCTCCGACAGATAGCCGATGCGCGACAGGACGCCGACCGGATCGGCTACCGGATCGAGGCCGAAGACGCGCACCGAGCCATTTCCCGGGCGCAGCAATCCGAGTATGTGTTTGATGAGCGTCGTCTTGCCCGCACCGTTTGCGCCGACCAGGCCGTAAACCGCGCCTCGTGCCACGGACAAGCTCACCGAGTCGAGCGCCGTCCTGGCGCCGAAGCGACGCGTCAAACGCGACACCTCGATGACTGCTTCACTCATCGTTGAACAACCGGGAATCTCTTTGAGATCGATTCTGCGTGCAAACGATATTGGCGCAGCTTCATCATCGCCACAAGTTTTCGCCCAGGCGAGGATTCGTCCCTATCATCATCCGATGCGCTTCGGCCTCGTGCTCGTCCTCCTCACCGCCCCTCTCGCCGCGCAGACGCAGGAGCACCACAACCACGCCGTCAGTGCGTCGGAGATCGGCGAGGTGCGCTTTCCGACGACCTGCCCGGCCGATACGGCGAAGTCCGTGGAGACCGGCGTCGCCCTGCTCCACTCGTTCTGGTACGGCGAGGCGGAGCGGAACTTTCGGCGTGCGATCCAATCGGACAAGCAGTGCGCGATGGCATATTGGGGCGTGGCGATGAGCCAGTATTACCCGCTCTGGCCGACGCCGCTCACGCCGGAACGGTTGCGGATCGGCAGCGAGGCAATCAACACAGCGCATACGTTAACCAGCGGATCGCCGCGCGAACGTGCATACGTCGACGCCCTCTCCGCGTTCTACGAACAACCGGCCGGAACATCGGTACACGATCGCGCGGTGAAGTACGAAGGCGCGATGGCGGCGCTCACCGCTCAATATCCCGATGACGACGAGGCGGCGATTTTCTACGCGCTCGCGTTGAATGGCGCCGCGCTTCCGACCGACAAGACATACGCCCGCCAGAAACAGGCCGCGGCGATTCTGAATCGCCTGCTGCCGGCGCATCCCCGCCACCCCGGAATCATTCATTACCTGATCCACAGCAACGACACGCCGGAACTGGCGCCGCTCGCGCTCGACGCTGCGCGCGCCTACGCGAAGATCGCGCCTTCCGTGGCGCACGCGCTGCACATGCCGTCGCACATCTTCACGCGCCTCGGCTTGTGGGACGAGTCGGTGGCCTCGAATCTCCAGGCCGCGAAAGCGGCACGCGAGCATCACGAGGTCGACGAACAGCTACACGCGATGGACTACCTCGAATACGCGTATCTGCAACTCGGCCGCTTCGCCGATGCGAAACGCGTCGTCGCCGAGATGCAAGCGCTGCCAGTCCGGCAGCCCGACACGAAGATCGCGTACGCGGTCGCTGCGATCCCGGCGCGCTACGCACTCGAGCGGCACGACTGGCGCGCCGCGGCGGCGCTGACGCCTGCGACCGGCAACAACCCGCGCACGGCGGCGCTGACGCAGTTCGCGATCGGCATCGGCGCCGCGCGATCGGGCGACGTCGCGGCCGCGAAGCGTGCCGAGAGCGCACTGACCGGCGAGGTCGAGACTCTGACACGCGACGGCGACAACCTCTGGCGCTCGCAGGTCTCCGCGCAGCAGATGAGCGTCGCCGCCTGGCGCCTCTTCGCGGAGGGACATCGCGACGAAGCCGTGACGATGATGCGTTCCGCCGCAGACGAAGAAGACCGCTCCATCAAGCCGGCCGTGACTCCCGGCGCGCTCCTTCCCGCGCGCGAACTGCTCGCAGACATGCTGCTCGAGATGCGCCGCACGGATGACGCGCTGACCGAGTACAAAGCCGTGCTCGCAGTCGCGCCGAATCGGCGCAATGCGCTCGCGGGTCAGGCGCGCGCAAATCAACCTCAGTAGATCGAGGCGCATTAGAATCCTCCCTCATGAAACATCCGGCCACATACGACGACGCGAATCTCATCCTCAAGCTCTATGACCTTCGCCGCGAGCCGCGGCTGCGCGAGGCGCGCAAGTGGTTCGGCGGCGCGCCGCAGTTTCAGTCGCGCGAGGAGTGGTTGAAGTACGCGCCGTCGGGGAGCGAGGAGAACGCGTCGTACCGGATGGTGGTGACGTACTGGGAGATGGTCGCGTCGCTCGTGACCAGCGGCGTGCTGAACGCGGAGCTCTTCTTCGCCTCGAATCTCGAGATGCTGTTCGTGTGGGAGAAGATCCGCATCCTGCTTCCCGAGGTGCGCACGGTGCAGAAGAACCCGATGCTCTATCAAAATCTCGAACAGGTCGCGACGGAGTACCTCGAGCACATGAAGGCGGGCTCGCCGGAGTGGTACGACAGCTTCTTCGCGCCGATGATCACCAGGGCGGGACGATGAAACGCCTCCTCATCATCGCGCTCGCACTCGCCGCCCTCACCGCGTCCGCGCAGGACGCCGCGAAGGTCAATCCGCACACGGTCACGGTGAAGCTCGACAACGAGAACGTACGCGTGCTCGATTCGACGCTTCCGCCGGGAGCGAAGGAAGCGATGCACTCGCATCCGCCGACCATCCTCTACGTCGTGTCGGGTGGAAAAATCCGGAACCACACCGCGGACGGCAGGACGACCGAGACGGTGCTCAAAGACGGAGACACGGTCTATCGCGAGCCGCTTACGCACTGGGCGGAGAACATCGGCGACAAACCGATCCATGTGATCCTGGTCGAGCTCAAGCCGAAAAAGTGACGAACGAGCGATCGAGGTCCGGGACCGCTGAACATCCGAGAAGCTTCATCGTGCGGATGATGTCGGCGCGCAGAATGTCGATGGCGCGGCGGACGCCGGCCTCGCCTGCCGCACCGAGTCCGTACGCGTAGGCCCGGCCGATCAGCACCGCGCGTGCGCCGAGGCAAAGGGCTTTCACGACGTCGCTGCCGCGGCGGATGCCGCTGTCGAACAGGACTTCGATCTGCCCGTTCACCGCGGTCACTACTTCCGGCAGCACGCGCAGCGACGGCGCGACACCGTCGAGTTGCCGGCCGCCGTGATTCGAAACGATGACCGCGTTCGCGCCGACGTCGATCGCGCGGCACGCATCATCGGCCGTGTGCACGCCCTTGGCGATGATCGGACCCGGCCAGACCTCGCGAATCCATTTGAAGTCATCCCAGCAGACCATCGCCTGCTCGAGCGCCGCGCCGACGTCCGCGTACGGCATCGGGCCATTCTTCAACACGATGTTCGGGAACTTCATCAAGCCGCCGTCGCGAAGGTACCCGGCAAGCCAGCGCGGGCGGGCGAGAAACTGGAAGACGTACGGAAGCATCGTGAACGGCGCGCCCGACACGAGCTCTTTCACGCCGTTGCGAACGTCGCGCTCGCGCATTCCGGCGACCGGCGTGTCGATCGTGACGGCCAGCGCGGAGCAGCCGCTTTGCTTCGCGCGCTCGATGCCAGCCAGCGCCACATCGCGGCCCCCGATGAGATAGAGCTGATACCAGAGCGGCCCACGGGTCGCCGCTTTCACATCGCTCACCGCGCAGCCCGACAATGTCGAAAGCGTGTAGATCGTGCCCGCTTCGCCCGCGGCGCGCGCCGCGACTTCTTCGCCGCGGGGATAGAACATCCGGGAGCTGCCGACCGGCGCGAGGATGAACGGCAGCTCGATGTTCTCGCCGAGCACCGTCGTGCGAAGATCGCAGCTCTTCGTGGCCACGGCGGAACGGGGCCGGAAGATCACATCGTCGAAGACGCGCGAGTTCTCGCGCATCGTCCACTCGGCGTCGGCACCGCCGTCGATGTAGTCGAACACCGCGCGCGGAAGCCGCTTCTTCGCGGCCATTCTCAAGTCCGCGATATTGACGATACGCATCCCGAGGATTCTACGGCTTGATCCGAAGCACCAGCGGCATCGGCCGGTCCGGCGGCGCGGTCGCGATCTCGCGGCTGAAGTGCAGCGTCGTCCCGTCGAACGTCCATCCGCCATCGCTGCAGCGGGACGCGGCCTCGATCGGCTTCCCCTCGCGTACGCGCAGCGCGTTCGCCGTCGCCTCACGCTCAGCGCGGTAGCGAAACGCGCGGCGCCAGACGGATGTCAGATCCGTCCCCACCTCATTCGCGCGCGCGTTCACATCGCATCGCGTTTCGTCGACAAGCACCGCAGCGATCGCGCGATCACGATCGATGGAGCCCGCCAGCATCTTCGTCGGAAAGATCCGCAAACCGTCTTTCGCGTACGACGCCGTCTGATACTGAAACGCATCGAGCAACGGCCGCACGCTGTCGCGCTGCTGCAGCTCGCCGAGCCACGCCGGCGCGGGCAGCGGCATTTTCCAGGCGACCGCGTTGATCATCCGCGCGATCGAAAGCGCGGCGGTCTGCACCATCACCTGCGGATGCCCGTCCAGCGTTCGTGCGAGCTTCCAAGCAGCGTGCAGGTCCTCCCACGCCGCGGGATCGTTTGCGCGCGCTTTCGTCAGCGCACTCGCGACGAGTGCCCTCGCCGCCGTCATCTGCGCCGCGCGCGTCGACTGCGTTTCGTCATCGCCGCCAATCCCCACGACGCGCGCCCATACGATCGGTTCGCGCAGCAGCAACTCGCGCATCGCGGAGACGTCAGGGAGCACCGGCGGCTGGCCGATCGTGAGCTCGCCCCGCGCGATCTCGCGCGTCACGAACTCGCCGACGGCATCGTTCTTTGGCAACGCATTGGCGAACGCCTTCAGCTTCACCGACGCGTCATTCGCCTGCAGCGGCGGGAACCGATCGGCAACGGAGTCGAGCGTCCCCATCTTTCCCGGCCACGGCCGCGCGCCCGAGGTGGCTACGGCGCCTTCGTTCCGAAACCACGAGATGACCCAGACGGCCAGGACGATTCCGGCTACGACTACAAGCGCTTTCTTCATCGTTCAAGAATGCCGATCTTAGTTCGTGGACGTCTTCTTGCATCGTCTTGTGCATGGTCTTCGCCACCGGTCCGAAATCAGGGCAGTCCCTGGCGGCCTCTGAGGTTCGCTACCGGAGGCTCTTCGAGACCGCACAGGACGCGATCCTGATCCTCGATGCCGAACAACGGCCTGGGAAGATCATGGACGCAAACCCTTTCGTCATCGACCTCCTCGGCTACTCACTCGACGAATTGATCGGGAAAGAGCTCTGGGAGATCGGCTTCTTCGACGACAAGAAGGAAAGCATTGCGGCGATGGACCGGCTGCAAAAGGACGGCTACATCCGCTACGAGGACATGCCTCTGCAGACAAAGCAGGGAAACCGGATCGAGGTGGAGTTCGTCAGTAACACCTACATGGTCGATGACCAGAAGGTCATCCAATGCAACATCCGGAACATCACCGAGCGTGCCGAAGCGGCGCATTCACTGAAGGCGTCCGAGGCCCGCTATCGCCGGCTTTTCGAGACCGCACAGGATGCGATCCTCATCCTCGACGAAGCGAACGGAAAGATCATGGACGCCAATCCGTTCGTGATGGCCTTGCTCGGCTATTCACTCGACGAATTGATGGGGAAGGAGCTGTGGGAGATCGGACTGTTCGGCGACAAGGAGCAGAGCAAAGCGGCGATGGAGCAACTGCAGGAAACCGGCTACATCCGCTACGAGGACATCCCGCTGGAGACCAAGCAGGGAAAACGGGTCGAAGTGGAGTTCGTCAGCAACTCGTACATGGTCGGTGACAAGAAGGTCATCCAGTGCAACATCCGCGACATCACCGATCGCAAGTGGGCAGAGAAGGCCGCTCAGATCAGCGCCGAACGTTTTCGCTTCCTCGCCGAATCGATGCCGCTGATGATCTTCACGGCGAAGCCGGACGGAGAGATCGGCTACTGCAACCGCCAGCTGGCGGAGTTCACCGGGCTGCAGTGCGAGGACGTGTGCAGCTCCGGCCTGTGGGCGGCATTCACTCATCCAGATGAGGCCGAAGAGAGCGCACGCCGGTGGCGGCATTCGATCGAGACCGGTGAGCCGTTCCAGCTGGAGTGCCGGTTTCGCCGTGCCGACGGCGAGTATCGCTGGCACCTCACTCGCGCTTCGGCCATGCGCGATGCCGGGGGAATCGTGATCTGGGTCGGTTCGAGCACGGACATCGACGACCGCAAGAGCATCGAGGAGAACCTCATCCGGCAGTACGCCGAGTCGGAGACTCTCAGCCGCGCCAAGGACGAGTTTCTGGCCACGAGCTCTCACGAGTTGCGAACGCCACTCACCTCCATTCTCGGCTGGTCCGAGCTCCTGATGACAGGTGACCTGGATGAGGCGACGCAGCGGGAAGCGATCGACTCCATCCGGCAGTCCGCCAAAGCGCAGTCGCGACTGATCGACGACATGCTCGATGTTTCGCGTCTGCTCACCGGCAAGCTCGAATTGAACGGCGAACTGGTCGACGTGGCCGCGACTCTGCTCCTGGCCATCCGCGCCATCACGCCTGCCGCCGAGAACAAGAACATCGGCGTGAAGAAGACGTTCGGGCGCGATGTCCCACGCGTCGAAGGTGATCCGACGAGGCTTCAGCAGATCTTCTGGAACATCCTTTCGAACGCCGTGAAATTCACACCCGAAGGAGGACGCATCGACGTGCGACTCTCCTCGACCGGCTCAGAGGTCATCGTGGAGGTGAGCGACACCGGGAAAGGGATCGGCCGCGATTTCCTGCCGCGCGTGTTCGAAAGCCTGAGCCAGGAGGGAGGGACGAGCACGCGCCAGCATGGCGGCCTCGGTCTTGGACTCTCGATCGTCAAACAGCTCGTCGGAATGCATGGCGGAACGGTGCGCGCCGAAAGCGAGGGACACGCTCTCGGCTCCAGGTTCACCGTGACCCTTCCCGCGCACGGCACAAGCGCCGTGCAGACTCCGAAGTCACAGACTCCGGACGCGGTCGAAGCCACAATCCCCACGCAAAGAGAAAAAGTCTCGATTCTGGGGATGCGGATCCTCGTCGTGGATGACGAGCCCGAAATGCGGAAGATGATCGCCACGGTGCTGCGTGGATCCGGGGCCACAGTGGTCACGGCGGCCAGCGCCGCGGAGGCGTTCGATCAGTTGTCCGGGACTTCTTTCGATTTGTTCGTGAGCGACATCGCCATGCCGGAGGAGGATGGCCACTCGCTCGCTCGCCGCGTTCGCGCCCGCGATGATGAGAAGTCGCGCATTCCAGCCGTTGCCCTGACCGCATACGGCGGTCCTCTGCAACGTCAGCTCGCCCTTGCCGCGGGCTTCGACGATTACGTGAAGAAACCGTTCGCGCCTGAAGACCTCGTCCGCGTTGTGGCAGCAGTTGCCCGCCGGAAATGGCTCGAAGTCCCAGCCTAGCCGGCCGCCCTTACGCCTTTCGAAGCGGCTTCACCGTGCCGGGACGGCGATGCGGACAGCGGTCCAGATGCGGATCCACCCCCGCTTCCACCCAATGCCAGCCGGAAACGCCGCACTTCTCGCAGGTCCACATCTTTCGCTCGAACTTACGCGGCTGCGGTGTGACATCAAAGTGCCCCTCGGCGCGCGTCATCATGCCGGCGCCGGTGTGACGCGGCACTTCGAACAAATCAGCCGCGCCCTCGCCGTTCGGGCAATCGGGCCAGGGGCACGGCAACTGACGGTGCTCGTGACGATGCTGTTCGCAACTCTTCATTCCACTTCCATCCTACTTCGATAACGAGCGGCCTCGCCTTGACACGCTCTCCCGGCGCAGAGACGATAGCTGCAGTTCCCGTGCTCAGCGCCTTCCGGAGAATTGCATTTGGTCTCGCCGTGGTCGCCGCCGCGTCGGCGATCCTGTTGCTTTCCGACCTGCAGCATCGCGAGCGCCGGACGCGCGTCAAAGCCGCAAACCACAAGTGGAAGCTCTACTTCGTGCAGTACAACGACGTCATCGACGTCAAGGATGCGCAGGCCGGGGTGATGGAAGGCCTGACCGAGGCGGGACTGCAGAACGGACGCGACTACGAGGTCGAGATTCTGAATGCGCAAGGCGACATGGCGACGGTGTCGGCGCTCATCGACGCCGCGCTCACCGCGCACGCGGACATGCTCATCACCTTCTCGACGCCGACGCTTCAGGCCGCGCTGCGCAGGGCGCAGAACGTGCCGGTGGTCTTCAACTACGTCTCGTCAGGGATCAAAGCCGGAGCGGGGAAGAGCAATACGGACCACGCGCCGAACGTCACCGGCGTCAGCCTGCTTCCGGCGAATGACGAAGCGCTGGCGATTCTGAAGACGCACTTCCCCACCATCCGGCGCCTCGGCACCCTCTACTGCCCCGCCGAAACGAACATGGTCAACGCCAAGATTCAGCTCGACGAAGCAGCGAAGCGCGCCGGTTACGAGATCGTCTACGTTCCCGCCGAGACCGCGACCGACGTGCCCGACGCCTCCGCGGCACTCGTCTCGCGCGACATCGACGCCGTGCTGCAGATTCCGGGAAACCTCACCGCATCCGCGTTCGGAAGCATCAGCGAAGCGGCGCGGCGCGCACACCTTCCGGTCTTCGCGTTTCAGAAATCGCAGGCGGTGGGTGGGGCGATGGTAGTGGTCGCCCGCGACTATCGCGAAAGCGGCCGGCATGCCGCGCATCTCGCGGCGCGGATCATGCGCGGGGAACAGCCGGGCAAGATTCCGCTGGAGGACTTCGGCAAGACGAGCCTCATCGTCAACCTCGATGCGGCGCGGGCGCTGAACATCACGCTGCCGCCCGAACTGGTGCGCTCGGCGAAGGACGTCATTGGAGCTTCCAGTGGAAATCGTTAAGGAGCGCTCCGACCGCGTGTTCAACCTGCGGCTGTCCGGACGTCTGGACCACCACTGGTCCCAATCGCTCGACGACGCGCTGGAAGAAGTGATTCGCGAAGGGGCGCGTCACGTCCGGATCGATCTCTCCGATGTGAGCTATCTCAGCTCGGCCGGCGCCGGCGTTTTGCTGAAGGGATATCAGCAGGCGAGCGCGCTGCAGGGCACGTTCAAGATCTCCGCGGTGTCGGATCGCGTGCGCGACACCATCCGGCTGATGGAGCTCGATGAGCTCTTCTTCGGAGAGACTGCCGGAGAGACCGTGCGGCGCGGAACGCTGTCCGTTCCGCTTCCGCTGGTGTCGGAGCGCGCCACGTTCGAGAGTCGCGTGCTCGATCTGACGCGATCGGCCTGCTACCTGGTCGGCGATCCGACGCGTTTGTCGCAGGCGCCTTACGGCAAAGAGCAGACCGCGCACGTCAGCATCCGCAGCGACGTGTTCGCGCTCGGCGTCGGCGCCCTCGGCTCGAGCTATGACGAGTGCCGCGGCCTGTTCGGAGAATTCGTCGGCGCCGCGGGGAGCGCCGCTTTCATGCCGACGGACGGCACGCCGACACCCGATTACATGTCGAGCACCGGCGAGCTCGTGCCGAAGGTCCGTGCGCTTTATGCGATCACGTTCCGCGGCGCGCCCGCCTATCAGATCCGCTTCGAAGCGAGCACGCCGGCGAACGGCGTTCCGCTGAGCGAGATCATCCAGGCGTGTGCGTCGACCGCCGGAACGAACGCCGTCGGGATCGTGATGGCCGCCGAAGTAGCCGGCCTGGTGTCCGCCCGCCTGCGCCGTTCGCCGGCGCTGACCGATGCCGCGCGATTCGACTTTCCTGCCGTGCGCGAATGGCTGTCGTTCACGCGGGAGCGCGAGTACGCGCGTTTCAGCAGCGTGGTCGTCGGAGTCGCCTCCGCTTCGCCATCCGCGGAAATGCGTCCGTTTCTCCGCCCCGTGAGCGATGCGCTCCACGGACATTTCCACGCCGTGGTGACGGCGTTCCGCTCGCTGCCGCGCGGCAAACTGAACATCGCCGAAACCGTGGCGGAGTCGCTGCAGCCGCGCGGCGTCTTCTCCGTCGTTCATCTGCTGCGCGACGCAAGACCGTTCGAGGGCGCGGGCGAGAGCGAGTTTCAGCGCGGCGCATGCTGGGTGTTTCCGCTCGATGAAGGAGAAGATTCGTGACGCTGCTCCTTTCCGCGTGGACGATCGGCCTGATCCTTTCCCTGCTGGCCCTCGGCGTCTACATCAGCTATCGCGTCTTCAAGTTCGCCGACATCACGGCCGACGGCTCCATCACGTTCGGCGCGGCGGTGGCGGCGTCGATGCTCACGCACGGAGTCCATCCGCTGGCGGCCAGCGGCGCGGCGTTTCTCGCCGGCGCCGCTGCCGGAATCTGCACCGGCGTGCTGCACACGCGATTCAAGATCAATCAGCTGTTGTCCGGCATCCTGGTCATGACCGCGCTCTACTCGATCAATCTGCACGTGATGGGACAGAGCAATCTGCCGCTCCTTTCCGTCACGACGCTCACCACGTACGCGCAGGACCTCGGCCGCTGGATCAGCGGCCACGATTCGGCGATGCTGCTCGGCTGGCCGGTGAGCGCGCGCGACCTCGGATCGCTGCTGCTCGCGGCGGCCATCGTCTTCATCATCGCCGTCATCGCCTGGCTGTTCTTCAACACCAACCTCGGCAGCGCGATGCGCGCGTCGGGCGACAACGAACAGATGATCCGCGCGCTCGGGGTCAGCGTGGAGAACATGATCGTCCTCGGCCTGGCGATCGCGAACGGCCTGGTGGCATTCGCCGGCGCGCTGCTCGCGCAGTACCAGGGCTTCGCCGACGTGCAGATGGGAATCGGCATGATCGTGTGGGGACTGGCCAGCGTCATCATCGGCCGCGCACTCATCGGATCGGACAGCGTCGGCGCCGCGCTGACCGGCACGATCATGGGATCGGTCCTCTTTCGATTGATCATCGCGGTTGCATTGCGCTGGGGCCTCAACCCCAACGACCTGAAGCTCGTGACGGCGATCTTCGTGTTCGCCGCGCTGGTGATGCCCACGGCAATGCAGAAGGTGAGACGGCATGCTGCAGCTGCGTGATCTGCAGAAGACTTTCTTCCCCGGCACGCTGAACGAAGTGCGTGCGCTGCGAGGCGTGTCGCTGCAGATCGAAGAAGGCTCGTTCATCACCGTGATCGGAACGAACGGCTCCGGAAAATCGACGCTGCTCAACGCGGTCGCCGGCAGCTTCTTCGTCGACCGCGGCGCCATCGAGATCGCCGGACGGGACGTCACCCGCTGGCCGGAACATCGCCGCGCCGCGATGATCGGACGCGTGTTTCAGAACCCGTTCAGCGGCACCGCGCCGACCATGACGGTGGCGGAGAACCTCGCCCTCGCCGCACGCCGCGGTCTCGGCCGCGGGCTCGGAAAGCTGCTGCCGGCACGCCTGCAGAAAGAGCTGCGCGACCGCGTGGCGATGCTGAACATGCAGCTCGAGACGCGCATGCACAATCCGATCGGGACGCTCTCCGGCGGCCAGCGCCAGGCGTTGACGCTGCTGATGGCGACGTGGCGCCGCCCCGAGCTCCTGCTGCTCGACGAGCACACTGCCGCGCTCGATCCGAAGAGCGCCGACCAGATCGTGCGGCTCACCGAACAGATCGTGTCGGAGCACCGGCTGACGACCATGATGGTCACGCACTCGATGCAGCAGGCCGCGACGCTCGGCGATCGCATCGTGATGATGAACCAGGGCAGCGTGCTCGCCGACTACGCGGGCGCAACGCGGCAACACGTACGCGCCGAAGATCTGATGCGGCGTTTCGACGAGATCCGACGCGACGAACAGCTCGATGCCTCGGCCGCGGAGATGTTGCGCGAAAGCTACGTTTGAGCGACACCGTTCCACGGATCTCGATCATCACTCCGTCGTTCAATCAGGGGCGATTCCTCGAGGAGATGATCGAGTCGGTCGTTGCGCAGCAGTGGCCCGACCTGGAGCTCTTCATCATCGACGGCGGTTCGACCGACGGGACGCTGGAGGTCATCAAAAAACACGCGCATCGCTTCACCTGGTGGGTGAGCGAGCCGGATCGCGGGCAGAGCGACGCGCTCAACAAAGGGTTGCGCAGGGCGACCGGCGACATCGTCACGATGTTCAACACCGACGATGTTTTCGCGGACGGGATCTTCGTCGCGATCGCCAAAGCATGGCGGCGAAACCGGCGCGCGATTTACGCGGCGCCGGTGTCGAACTTCTACTCCCGCGGACGGGAAATGTTGATTCGCCCGCGCGGCCTCACGCTCGAGAACGTGGTGCAGTACTGGACGCGCCAATCGATCTGGCACGATCCCGGCCTCTTCTGGTCGCGCGCCGTGATCGACGAGATCGGCGAGCTCGACGACTCACTGACGTACACGTTCGACTTCGACTACCTGGCGCGTGCGCTTCAACGCTTTCCGGTCGAATACGTCGATCACGTCGCCGCCGGTTTTCGATTGCATCAGGAGTCGAAGACGATCTCGCAGACGGAGAAGATGATGGCCGAGACGGCAGCCGTGAGTCAGCGCTACTGGCATCTGCTGCCGTCCGTCGATCGCGATGGCTTCAACCGCGCGCAGTTCGACGCCGAGGTGCGGAGGACACTTTCGAAATTGATCCGCGGCCGGCGCGAGGCGCTGCCGGTCCTGCGGCGCGTGCTTCGCGAGCGGCCGCTGCGCGCACTCGCGCAGCTCGCGTTGTTGTTTCCGAGGGTGCTCCTCGAGCGACTGCGCCGCCTGCTGCCGGCGCGGCATTTCTGAGGGCGGCAGCTGGCCCTCGGATGCATGGCCATGTCGGGGATGTATGGACCGACCGACGAGTCGGAAGCGATGGCCACGAATCCGTTTCCGACGTGCGCGTCACTCGCAAGATGCAGCGGATCCTTCGCCGTCGATGCGGCTCAGGATGACACTGATCACCTGCTCGCCGCACTCGAACAGCAGCCCGTGCCCCGTGTCCGGCACGATGACGAGCCGCGCGTTTGGAATCGCGTCCGCAATGGCGCGCGAATGCTCCGGCGGAAACACGCGATCGTGCTCGCCGCCGATCACGAGCGACGGTGCGGTGATGTCGCCGAGGAGCGGCGTGAGGTCGAGCGTGTCGAGGAGCGCAAGGATCGCGGCGGCCCCGGCGAAGAATGCCGGCGGCAGCAGCGCGACCTGGCGCAGCCGCTGCTCCATGAAATCAGGCGGCTGCTTCGCCAGCCACGCGTCGCTCCACGTCGCCTCGAGGACGGAACGAAACAGCTCCTCGCCCCCGCCCTCGCCCGCCGCCGCGCGCTCCGCGAGCAGGCGCCCCGCGCGTGCGTTGTCGCGCATCGCATCGGTCGTCCGCTCCGTCGCGGTGATGACCGTCAGCCGCCCGACGCGATCGGGATATCGCGCCGCGACGACCATCGCCACTTCGGCGCCGTACGACACTCCCGCGACATGCGCGCGCTCCACGCCGAGGTGATCGAGCAACTCGATGACGTCGCTCGCATGCTCGTCCCACGATGCGGCGAACGGCCCCGGCGTGAGCAGCTGCCCGCGAAAATCGCAACGGATCACGCGATGGTGCGACGTGAGCGCCGCCATCATCGGCTGCCACGCACCGATGCTCATCAGGCCGCCGTTGAGGAGGATGAGCGGGGGACCGTCACCATCGGCGCGATGAGTCAGCAAAGTGCCGGCATTATCGCAGCAGCGCCGACAGCGTGCGGCGAAGCCGCATTGCACCTTGGCCGGGGGTGCTGACAAGCACCCCCGGATGGAGATAGGCGAGCGGTCTCGTGGCGCGACAGCGGCACTGCAAGATCGCGATCCGTTTCGGTGCCGCTGTCGCGGCACATTGGGCGATTCCTCTGATCCGGGGGTTCATTCGAACCCCCGGCCACGATGCACTGCCGCTTCGCGGCAATGAAAAAGCGGCGCGCCGACCGTAGCTTCGGGATCCATCACCACTTCACCTTCGCCACCACCGCATCTCCGCACGACGGAATCTTCGCGGTGACGCGCACGGTCTTCCCCGGCGTCAGCTTCATCAGCGACAACGGGACGCGAGTGACGAGGACGCCGTTGTCGTTCGCCGCGCGCGGACGATCCTCATCCGGCACCTCGGCGACGTCGATCATCTCGCCTTCCTTTTCGACCGAGACGTCGAGCACGTTCGCGTACACCGTCTTCGAGTGCTCCTTCCCCTCGGAATCCTTGTACTCGAGCGACACGCTCGTGCCGTACTGCGAATAGTCGACGTCGTATTCGGATCCGGCCGCTTCCTTGAAGATCGGATCGGCCTTCTTGCCGGTCTTCGCGTTGGAGTCGATGTCGAAGTAGTACGTCGGCGCGAACGAGCCTTCGTACGTGAGCTTCGTCGCCGACTTCGCGCGATTCGTGTTGCCGCCGCCGAGGTAGTACGTGTACGGCTTCGGGAACGTGGTGGTGATGACGAGCGTCGTGCCGTCGAGTCCGAAGTGCGCGTCGACCTTGCCGCCGAGCGCCGCGCAGGGGAGGACGATGCTCTGTCCCCCCTTTGGTTTCACGACGTTCCACGGACCGCCGAGGAGGGCGATGATTTCCGTCCGCTCGTTCTCCTTCGCCCGATCGAGCGCGTTCTTTCCTTCCTTGTCCTTCACCGTCGCATCAGCGCCGGCGCGCAACAGCTCCATCACGATCTGGCCGTCGCCGTTGTACGCCGCCACCTCGACCGCCGGCCAGCCATCGGCATCGAGCCCGTCGATCGGCTGACCCGATTCGAGCACCTGGCGGATGCACTGCAGATCGCGGCCGTACGTCGCGAGGAGGATGGCGGAAAGGCCGTTCGGCCCCTTCTCCGGCATCGTCGCCCCCGCCTTGAGCAGGTGCTCGGCTGCGGCGCCGCGGCCCTGGTAAAGCGCGAGCATCAACGGCGACCAGCCTTTCGTGCTGACGACGTTCACGTCCGCTTTGGCTTCGATCAGCTCCTTGACGACGCTCCACTGTCCGACCGACGACGCGTACATCAGCGCCGTCCAGCCGTCGTTGTCGCGGAGGTCGACCTTGGCGTTGTACTCGATGAGCAGCCGCACCATCCCGTCGCGCCCGCCGGATGCGGCGGCCATCAGCGCGCTCGCTCCGTCCTTGTTCACGGCGTCGATCTTCACTTTCGCCTTGACGAAGGCCTCGACGATCTGGCGATCCTTGCCGAAGAGCGACTGCGGCGCGCAGAGGATCAGCGGCGTGTAGCCGTCATCGTCCCGCGCATTCGGATCGGCGCCCGCCGCGAGCGCCGAAAGGATGTGATCTTCATCGGCTGACGTGGCCGCTTCGATGAGCTGCTGCGTCGCCTTCGACTTCGCCACCGGCTTCTTCGCCGCCGGTTTTGCGGCGAAGGCATGAAAAGCGACGAACGTGAGAAGGGTCACCGCGCAGAACCGTTGCATTCGCATACTTTGAAGTCCTCAGGGGTGTCATCCTGAGCCGCGCAGACGGCGAAGGAACCGTAACCAACAAGCGCATCGCTCGAATCAACGGATCCTTCAGCGTCTACGCGCCTCAGGATGACACCTCAAACAGGAGGCATTATGACTCCCCGCGCTCTCGGAGCTTTCGTCCTCTCAATCCTTTTCGCCGCATCGTCCGCGGCAGCCGTTGAAATTGGCAAAGCGGACGGCACAGTCACGATCAATCGCAAACCGGTGAAGCTGAAGTACGCCTTCGCGAAGAAGGAGAAGGATTACGAGAAGAACGATCGCTACGTCGTGATCCTCACCGATCGAGCCGTTTCGCGCACGCTGCTCGACGACACCTCGCGATTCGCGAAGGCGGTCGAGAAAGGCGAAGTCGTCGCCGCGAAGCTGCAGTTCGACAAGGCGAAGAAGCTGGCGCAGATCGAAGTCGATTCGAAGGTGCTGCAGAACCGGTCGATGCCGGTGATGACGGAAGAGGTGAAGCTCGCCGGCGTCGCATTCAGCAGCGCCGCGATCGAAGGATCGGCGACGACGACGGCCGATCAGAATTTCTTCACCGACGTCGCCACGCTCGACGTGAAGTTCAACGCGCCGCTCGGCCTCGAGCGATTCGGCGAGAACGCGGCGGCCGCGAAGGAGCTCGCGGCCACCGGGCCGAAGATCGCCGACGGCGGCGCGGCCGGCACGTTGAAGGTCGACGGCTCGACGGTGAAGCTGACGCACTCGATCGCCCGTATCAGTCCGAACGCGTTCGACGAAAAGAAGAAGGACGTCGTCGTGCTGCTCACCGATCAGCCGGTGGCGAGCGAGACGTTCATCGATGACGACAAGCTCTACGCCGCGGTAAAGGACGGGAAGCTGCTCGGACTGCTCGTCAAGATCGATTCGGACGAGAAGCCGTACCATCTGCAGCTGCTGCATCCGAAGACGCAGATGCAGTTGAGCGGCACCGGATTCTTCAACTTCGACGCCACCGATTTCAGCGAGAAGCACGCCGCCGGTCATCTCTTCTCGAACGGAGAAGAAGACTTCATGGGGAAGCACAAGTACTCGTACGACGTCAGCTTCGCCGTGCCGGTGCAGATGATCGCCATCGCGTCGGAGCTGACGCTCGACGAGTCGTCGGGCAAGAAGCTCCCGGCCGGCGGCGGCGAGCCGGGGAAGGCGTACATGTCGTTCGACAAGGCGGCGCGCGGCGGCAATCTCAACGACATGAAAAAGTTCGCGTCGAAGAGCAGACCGCTCCCCGACATGAAGCCGGAAGAGATGAAGCAGATGATCGAGCTGATGAAGTTGATGCGGCCGGCGAAGGTGAAGGTGCTGGGCGGCTTCGTCAGCAGCGATCACGCGACGCTGTCGGTCGAGGGCGAAGATCCGAGCGACAAGAAGAAGACGACCGGCACGATCGAGATGGGACTCGAAGACGGCGCGTGGAAGCTGCTCATGGAGAAATGGAAGTCGTAGGAGCGCGGACGTCTCGCCCGTGCGCGCTAACTTAAGAGTGTCATCCTGAGCCGCGGAGACGGCGAAGGACCCGTAGATTCAAGCGCAGCGCAAGTCGGTTACGGGTCCTTCAGCGTCTCCGCGCTTCAGGATGACACCATAACTTGCTCCAAGTTAGCGCGTATGGGCGTCCTGCCCGCTGCGGCCGGGACGGCCGCGCTCCAGATCGAAGATCGCCAGGTACCGCAACGGATTCGGATACGGCGGGTCGGGACGCAGCAGCGTCGACGGCCCGCCGAGCTCCGCTGACAGCAGCTCCGCCTCTTCGCGGAATCCCGTCCCGTCGATCGCTTCCGCCCGCGCGCGGCGCAGGCTCTGACGCGCGGCGTCGGCGTTTCCGGCGAACCACGCCTCGCGCGCATCGATGAGCGGCGCGGTCCCGGTCAGAATCGCTTCCCCTTCCAGCCGCGGACGCGCCCACTGCTTCCACGCCTCGGAGCGCATCCGAATGGCGAGAACACGCAGAGCCGCGACGTCGCCTGCATGGACCGCGAACATCATCGCCTCCTCGAGCTTGCGATCGCGCTCGACGGAATCGCCCTGCAGATTCGCGATGTACGCCGCGATCGCATTGCAATCGCATTCGCGCTGCGCGGCCTGCGTCTGCCGCGCGCGGGCGACGCAGAGCGACACGCTCTTTTGTGCATTCGGCAGATCGTTGCGTTTGATGTACGCCATCGCCTGGTAGAGCCGCGCATCGATCTCGACGTTCGTCATGCTCTCGGCCGCGGCGCGCTCGGCGCAGACGCCGAAGTTCTGAATCGCTCCGTCGATGTCGCCGCGCGTCCACGCCATCCGCGCCAGCGTGTAGCTCGAGAACGCGGGCTGCAGCATCAGCCGGCTGCGCTGAAGATCGCGCGCCGCGTCCTTGATGTCGCCGAGCGACGCGCGATCGGCGAGCACGAGCATCAGCCGCCGGTCGTCCGGCTGATCGATGTCGATCTTCTTCAACTGCAGCAACGCCGCCTCGTTGTCGCGCTGCGTGAGGAGCATGTGCGCCGCGCCGAGCCGCAGGCGCCACGCATCGGGACGAATGTTCAGCATCGATTGCGCGAGCGCCAGCAGCGTTCCGTTCTGCTCGTCGCGCTGTCCGGAGAAGTAGCGCACGAGCAGCGATTCATACGTCGGCGTGTCGGGCTTCAAGCGCTTGCGCGCCTCGGACGACCAGTAATCCTCTTCCTTCGCGTTGCCGTTGGCGTTGAACCAGCTGGCGAGAAACGCCGCCGGCAGCGCGGTCTCGCTCGAGCTGCGATGCGCCTGCTCGAGGAGCTGGATCGCGTTCCCGCGATTGCCCTGGCTGTCGGTCTTCATCGCGATCGCCACCAGCCGCCGCACCTCTTCATTGCCGCGGATGTCGGAGATGCGCAGCGCGTACCCCTGATCGATCACTTCGCTCTGATGCCGGACGTAGAACGCCACGGGCGTCATCAACACGAGAGCCGCGCCCACCGCGTAAAACGGCCAGCGCTTCGGACGCTGCACCGCGCGCCGGGCCTGCGTCGAGCGCCGCAGCACTTCATCGTCATCGGTCAGCAGCACGCGGATCTCCGCCGCCAGCGCGGCGGCATCGGTCAGGCGATTCTCCGGCTTCTTGCTCAGGCATCGCTGCACGAGCGCATCCGTCGCGTGCGCGAGATGATCGTTCGCCACGAGATGCGGCGCGGGATCGCGAATCAGCGCCGCCAGCGCGAGCGCGGTGGAGAGTCCTTCGAACGGCACGTTGCCGGAGATCGCTTCGAAGAGGATGCAGCCGAGGGCGAAGACGTCGGTCGCTTTCGTGATCGGATGCAGCTCCGCCTGCTCCGGCGCGAGGTAGCCGATCGTCCCCATGATCATCCCCGGCTCGGTCGGCAGAAATTCGGTCGCGGCGCTATCGCTCGCGGGCGTGAACGGCGCGCGCGCCAGTCCGAAGTCGAGCACCTTCACGCGACCGCTCATCGTGATGAAGACGTTCTCCGGTTTCAGATCGCGATGGATGATGTCGCGCGAGTGCGCGGCGGCCACGCCGTCGGCGATCTCGAGGACGATGCTCAGCGCGTCGCGGATCGAGAGACGTCCGCGCAAGAGTTTGTCGCGCAGCGTCTCCCCTTCGAGGAATTCGGTGACCGCGTATTGCAGGCCGTGATCGCTGCCGACGTCGAAGATGGCCACGATGTTCGGATGCGACAGCGCCGCTACGGCGCGCGCTTCGCGGCGAAAGCGCTCGAGCGAGACAGGCTCCGACGCAAGCTGCGGCGGAAGCACTTTGATCGCCACCTGCCGTCCGAGGCGCGTGTCGGTCGCGCGGTAGACCTCCCCCATGCCTCCCGCGCCGAGGAGTCCTTCAATCGTGTACGGTCCGAGTGTCGCGCCGGCGAAGAGCAAGCGTCCTAAGGCTACTCCGCTGTCGCATCAAGACGACACTCCTGAAGGAGCCTTGGGCAAGTAACGCTGCCGGCCGGGCCGGCTACTCGGCTTTCGCATCGGGCTGGATCACTCCGAAGAAGTTCCCTCCGTGTCTTCGAAGAACATCAGCGCGCCGACTCCGACGATGATCGATTTCTGCATGATCACCCTGCCGCCCGCGCCGGCTACACGAGCACGAGGGCGTTCATCGCGGCATTCAAGCGGACTTTCGGAGCAACGCCGAGCCGCTATTCAGCCGTGCTGTGACCGGGCTCACGGGCAATCCTTCATTCCGTCGTTACCTTGCTGCGGACTTACACATGGAGGAATCTGAATGCGCGTGTTGCGCCTCGCGTTGTCTGTAGTTTTGTTCATGGCCTTGCCGTTGTTCGCTCGCGAAGTGCCGACGATCAACTCGATCAATCCGTCGTCCGTGCACATGATGAGCGGCGAATGGTTCGTCACCATCACCGGAACGCATTACCTGCCGCTCAGCGGCGTCAATGTCACTTTCAACGGGCCGGCCGGCACATTCACGCTCGCGCCGAACGCCGGCACCGACACGGAAATGTTCGTCTGGGTTCCGCTGCCCGTGACCAACGTGCCGGGCACGTACACGGTGACTGTCAGCGCCGGCCAGCTCACATCGAATCCCACGGCCTTCACCGTCCTCAGCTCGACTCTCGTGTTGAACGTGCCGATCAAGGTGCTCGCGGAAGCGACGAGTCTTCAGGGCGCGATCGCGCAGTTCGACGTGACCGCGACGAGCGAATTCGGCGAGACCACCTACATCGATTGCTCGCATCGCTCGGGCGAGCTCTTTCCATTCGACGTCACGACGATCGATTGCTACGCGACCGACGATTTCGGCGGCGAGGCGAAAGCGTCGTTCGATGTGCAGGTCGCCGACACGACTCCGCCGTCGATCGAGGTCCCGCGCGACATCACGATCTTCGGCTCGAAAGAAGGCGCGACCGTGAAGTACGACGTCAAAGCGACCGACGTCGTCGATCCCGAGGTTCGCGTCGATTGCTCCCCCGCCTCGGACTCGCTCTTCCGCGTCGGCACGTCGACGATCAACTGCTCGAGCTTCGATCGCTTCAAGAACGAAGGAATCGCGAAGTTCCGCGTGCATGTCGGCTCCGACGACACCCCGGCGCTCATCGTGCCGCTGTCGTTCGCGGCCGAGGCCACGTCGCGCGATGGCGCGGCGGTCTCGTACGAAGTCAGCGCCACAGATGTAAAGGGCGGATCGGTTTCCGTCGAGTGCGATTCGAAATCGGGCTCGCAGTTCCCGATCGGTGTCACCACGGTGAAGTGCAGCGCCACCGCGGGGCTGACACAGACGGAAACGTTCGACATCACCGTCGCCGATACCACCGCGCCGGCGCTCTCACTGCCGAGCGATTTCACCGTGCAGGCGAGCGCATTCGACGGCGAGTACGTCACGTACAGCGCATCGGCGAAGGATGCGGTCGAAGGTGAGAGCGTCGTGTCGTGCTTCCCGGAATCAGGCTCGTTCTTCGCGCCCGGAACGACAACCGTGAATTGCACGGCATCGGACAAATCGCGCAACGCGGCGGCGGGCAGCTTCGTCGTCACCGTGCTGCCGTTGTTCGATGACACCGTTTACGCGCGGACGGGCGGGGGGAAAGCGACGGGGCAGGAGTAGAGGCGGCGGTTCACGCGAGCGGGCCTGACACGCTCGCTCGCGTGGCTATCCGCGGCGTCCCGTCATTCAGGGTCACAGGTCGACGTCTCTTCCCGGCGATTGGTCGCGCACATCGGCAAAGACCTCATCGGGATCGATCTCCCGTTCCGCAAGATCGACGTCTCGCGTGAATTCAGCCCACGCTTCAGGAAAACGCTGCGATTCCGGCACGAGCTCATTTTGCCCGACTAGCACCGTGACCGCTAACTGACCACGCCCTATCAGCTCGACAACCTCCCCTCATCCGCCTTCGGCACCTTCTCCCCGCTCGTCGCGGGGAGAAGGGCGATGGAACTCGCGCAGCGCCAGCCTTGTTGCCCCTCTCCCCGCCTCACGGGGAGAGGGTGCCGCAGGCGGGTGAGGGGTCGTGCAACTCGCGCTCAACGCGAAGGTGCGAGAATCATCTGTTCTCGCATGCGCCTGCACCACCTCCCGATCCTCCTCATCGTCGCGTTCGCGGCGATGAGCGCGTTTGCGCTCGATCCGGCGCGTCCGCTGGATCTGTACGCGCTCGACACGTGGCGCGAGGGGTTGCCGCAGTACATGGTGCGGACGATCGTGCAGACGCGGGACGGGTATCTCTGGCTCGGCACGATGGAGGGGCTGGTCCGCTTCAACGGGATCGAGTTCGAGGTCTTCGACAGCCGCAACACGCCGGCGATGGCGGATCAGCGGATTCACACGCTGTTCGAAGACAGCGGCGGCACGCTCTGGATCGGCACGTTCAGCGGCGGCGTGGTGCGCGAGAAGAACGGCGTCTTCGAACGGATCGGCAGCGGCGACGCGATCGGTATTCTGCAGACGCGCGACGGCAGCGTGTGGATCGGCGGCGACAATTCGGTGATCCGCCATCGCGGCGCGCACGCCGCGCGATACGCGATCGACGGCGACGTGAACGCGCTGGCGGAGGATCGCAAGGGAACGCTCTGGGCGGGGACGTCGAAGGGGCTGTTCAAGCTCGAACGATCGCGCTTCGTCAGCGTCGTGACTGACTCGATCGTCAGTCTCGCGATCGCGAACGACGGCGCGCTGTGGGTCGGAACCGCATCCGATCGCATCATCCGCATCGCGGGATCGAAACAGGAAACGCTCCTCACAGGCGCGCCGACGGCGTACATCAACCACCTCTTCGAAGACAGCCGCGGCACGATGTGGATCGCCACCGCGCCGACCGGCCTGATGCGATTTCGCAACGGCCGCTTCGAACAGCTCGACAAAACGAAAGGGTTGCCGAGCAACGCCATCCACGTCGTCGCCGAAGATCGCGAAGGGAGCATCTGGATCGGCACTGACAACGGGCTGGCGCGGCTCAAGGATCTGAAGTTCGTCAACTACACGGCGCGGCACGGGCTGACCGAGGAGGCGATCCGCGTCGTCGCCGAAGCGCGCGGCGGCGGGTTGTGGATCGGCACGTACGGCGGCGGCGTGAACCTGCTGCGCGACGGCCGCGTCACCGCGTACGGCCAGGCGCAGGGGCTGGCGAATCTCTTCATCCGCACGATCGTCGAGGATCCGAACGGCGATCTCTGGATCGGCACCGACCGCGGCCTCGGGCATCTCCACGACAACCACATCACGATGTTTCCCGGCGGCAAGGTCGACGCACTCGCGCGCCTGCGCGACGGCACATTACTCGTCGGTTCATCCGCCGGATTGCAGAAATTCGTCGATGGCCGCTTCGAGCATTTCCTCGACGAGCAGCCGCGCGTGATCCTCGAACGGAACGACGGCTCGATCTGGCTCGGCACCTATTCCGGCCTCGCACTCGTGCGCAACGGCGCGGTGGTGCAGCGCTGGACGACGCGCGATGGACTGCCGGGCAACATGCTTTTCTCGCTGCTCGAAGAGCCAAACGGCGACCTCTGGATCGGCACGCACGACGGGCTGGCGCGGATGCGTGGCGGACGTTTCGAGACCATCACGCACGGCGTGGTCTTTCAGATCATCGATGACAACCGCGGGCATTTCTGGCTGACGTCGAGTCATGGCCTGACGCGCGTCGATCGCGAATCGATCGGCACGCCAACGCTGCGAACGATGACGTTCGGCAAGTCCGACGGCCTCGGCAGCGATCAATGCAACGGCGCCACGCAGCCAGCCGGCATCCGGATGAGCGACGGGCGCCTGGCGATTCCGACGGCATCGGGATTGACGATCGTCGATCCGGCCGATCTGCATCTGAATCGCGTGCCTCCGGGCATCGTGTTGCGCGCGTTTCTCGTCGATGGCAAGCCGGCCCCCACAAAACTCCCCTGGTCGAGCAAGCGATACGAGTTCCGCTACGACGGCCTCAGTCTGCTGATGCCGCAACTCGTCCGCTTCCGCTATCGCATGGACGGCTTCGACAACGACTGGGTCGACGCCGGCACGCTCCGCAGCGCGTTCTACAACTCGCTGCCTCCGGGACCGCACGTCTTCCGCGTCGCGGCGATCAACAACGACGGCGTCTGGAGCGGCGACGCGAGCATCGCCTTCGCGCTGCCGGCGCCGCCGTGGCAGCGTTGGTGGGCGATCGTCGCGTACGTGCTGCTTGCGTTCGGCCTGATCGTGCTCGTAGGCCGCTTGCGCGAGCGGCAGATCCGCCGCCGCACGGAGCTCCTCGAGCAGAAGGTGCACGAGCGGACGCTGCAACTCGAAGAGGCGGAAGCGCGCGCCATCGATGCCAATCGCGCGAAGAGCGTGTTCCTGGCGAACATGAGCCACGAGCTGCGGACGCCGCTCAATGCCGTGATCGGATTCGCGCAGCTGATGGCGCGCAGCCGTACGCTGAACGATGCCGACCGCGAGAACCTCTCCGTGATCCGCCGCGGCGGCGAGCACCTCCTCGGATTGATCAACGACGTCCTCTCGATCTCGAAGATCGAAGCGGGCAAATTGTCCGCGGAGCGCCGTCCGTTCGATGCGCGTGAGTTGATCGGCGGCGTGGCGGAGATGATTCGCGCACGCACCGAAGCCACGGGCCTCGCGCTCGTGGCCGATGTCAGTCCGGCGTTCCCTCCCGCGGTCCTCGGCGACGAAGGAAAGCTGCGGCAGGTGCTGATCAACCTCCTCGGCAACGCCGTGAAATTCACCGAGACCGGCACGATCGCAGTGCGCGCGTCGTGGGGCGCGGGCCGCGCGACGTTCGAAGTGAGCGACACCGGCCAGGGCATCGACGAAGACGAGATCGCGAAGCTCTTCCAGCCGTTCGTGCAGACCGCGAGCGGACGCCAGGCAAAAGAAGGGACCGGCCTCGGGCTGGTGATCACGCAGCAGCTCATTCGCCTGATGGGCGGCCAGATCGCGGTGCAGAGCCGGCGCGGCGAAGGGACGACGTTCCGCTTCGACATCGAGCTGCCGGAGGCGACGGAGCGCGTGATCCGGCACGAGGCGAAGCGTGTGATCGGGCTGGCGGCGGGCGAGCGGAATCGCATCGCAGTCGTCGACGACACGCGTGACAACCGCGTGCTGCTGCGCAAGCTGCTCGAGTCGGTCGGCTTCGAAGTGCGCGACGCGGCGAACGGTCAGGACGCGGTCGAGCTCTGGCGGACGTGGCATCCCGATCTGATCTTCATGGATCAGCGGATGCCGATCATGGACGGCTCGGAGGCGACGCGCATCATCCGGGCCGCTGAAAAAGAAACGCACACGCCGGTCATCGCGCTGACGGCGAGCGTGTTCGAGCACGAGCGCGAGTCGATCCTGCTCAACGGCGCCGATGCGTTCGTCGTGAAGCCGTTCGCCGAGGAGACGATCTTCGATGTCATCGCGCGGCACGTCGGGGTGCGGTTCATCTTCGAAGGCGAGCATCTCGCGCCGTCGGGCAATCGCGTGCTGCTGATCGACGACGACGAGATCACGCGCATCGTCGCGCGCGAGGTGCTGGCGCAGCTCGGTCTCGACGTGACCGAATGCGACAACGGCTGGAGCGCGCTCGAGCTGCTCGATCGCGAATCGTTCGATGCCGTGCTGCTCGATCTCGAGATGCCGGGACTCGATGGCCGCGCGACCGTCCGCGAGATCCGCTCTCGCGAGGCGCTGCGCGACCTGCCGGTGATCGCGATGACGTCGCACGATCGCGCCGATGCGATCACCGAAGGGATGACCAACTACATCTCGAAGCCGGTGAGCGAGCGGCAGATCGCCGACGTGATGGTGCGCTACGTCCGCTTGACCGCGATGCAGCGCGCGCACTGATGAAGTGCGGCGGCCGTGCCGCCGCTGATTCTCCACCGCGACGGCCATGCCGTCGCAACCACCGTCGCAACCGCGGCATGGCCGCGGTTCAAAAAAAGGCAGCGGCGGCATGGCCGCCGCACTCCGCGACACCGAACGCGATGGCAATCACGCCGATCGCCCGCGCCGCGTGATCGGGCCAGGGGACGAATCGCTCGATGGTGATCGCCGCGGTGACGATCACCATCGCGGCGACGTTCATCATTCCGACGACGAGCAGGATGGCCATCAATCCGAAGCAGCAGAAGATGCAGCGGATGCCGAGGCGCAGGCCGTGGCGCCAGGCGGTGGTCGCGGGCGACGGCGTGCAGCAGGCCCTCAACTGACGCGACTTCCACGGCGTCAGTTGAAAGAGTCCCGCGGCGATGATGACGACCGGCACGGCATGAGCGAGCGACGGCGATCGCATCTCGATCGCCATCAGCGTCACGCCGATCGGATAGATCGCGACGCCTGCAAGGGCCCAGACGAAGAAGTAGCCTGCAGCGGCGCCGATACGGCTCGCACCGGGCGAGCGCCGCAGCATCAGCACCAGCGACGGCAACATCATCGGCACCATCATCGCCATCCACATGCCGATGAACATCGCCGCCGCGCCGGGCCAGCTTTGACCCGGCATGCGCATCCACATCATGGACATCATTCAATACTCGTCGTGGCGGCGAATCCAGTACTGATTGCCCTGCGCCTCGTCGCGGCCCTTCGCCGTCATGTCGAGGATGTTGTACGCGGGATTGACGATGTCGATGCCGCGCGCATAGGTCGAGTAGGTGTGGAAGATCCGCCCCGACTCGTCCTTGTAGAAGACGCTCATCCCTTCGCGATCCGAGATGCCGGGATTCTGGCGGCGGTAGTTGAAGTAGCCCTCCTTCTTCGCCAGCTCCTCCGGCGTGAACGACGCGTAGAAGTCGTAATTGAAATCGCTGTCGTGCGCCGAGTACCACTTGAAGCTCCAGCCCATCCGCTTTTCGTACGCGGCGAGCTTCGCCTGCTGCGCGCGCGAGATCACCACCATCGACACGTCGTGATGGTTCAGATGGATGATGCTGTCGTTGAAACTGTCGGCCCAGAACGAGCAGTGCGGACAGCCGGCCTCCCACTCCGGGAGGAACATGAAGTGATAGACGACGAGCTGGCTGCGGCCGTCGAAGAGGTCGGAGAGCGACGCCTTTCCGTCCGGTCCGTCGAAGACGTACTCCTTCGTCACCTCCTCCCACGGCAAGGCGCGGCGTTGCGCGCTGAGCTCATCGCGAAGGCGCGTGAACTCTTTCTCCTTCTCCAGAAATGCGGTCCGGGCGGCGAGCCACTCTTCGTGGGAAACGATCGCGTTTGACATTCATTCACCTCAGGCCTCAGAATATTCAACCATGAGGTTGAATTGCAAGTGAACAATCTGGATCACGTTTACGGAGCGATCTCCGATCCGACGCGGCGGGCGATCATCGCCATGCTCGCGGACGGCGACGAGATCAACGTCGGCTATCTGGCCGAGCGCTTTCCGATCTCGCTCAACGGCGTGTCGAAGCACATCAAGGTGCTGGAGCGCGCCGGCCTCGTGGAGCGGACGATCAAGGGGCGCGAGCATCGCCTCCGCCTCAAGCCGGAGCCGTTGCGCGACGCGGTGCAGTGGCTCGAGCATTACCGCGGATTCTGGGAAGCGCGGCTCGATGCGCTCGAAGCGATCCTGGTGAAGAAGAAAAAGAAATGACCGAAGCCGTCGTGATCCGCCGCGTGATTCCGGTTCCGCGCGAAACGATCTTCGCCGCGTGGCTCGATCCCGAGACGCTGGCGAAGTTCATGCGGCCGGGCGACATCACGCGCGCCACGGCGGACGTCGATGCGCGCGTAGGCGGCGCGTTCCGCATCGTGATGGAGCACGGGCGTGGCGACGCCGAGCACTGGGGCGAGTACCTGACGATCGAGCCGCCATCGCTGCTCTCGTTCACGTGGATCTCGGCAAATACCGATCTCGAGGCGAGCGTGGTGACGATCGAGTTGCACGAGCAAGGCGATGACGCCACGGAGTTGATCCTCACGCACCGCAGGCTGCCGGAAGCGAAGGTGGAGTCGCACAGAAAAGGGTGGACGATGATCGTGGAGATGCTGGCGGACGTTATAACCCCGCGGTGACGTCTCCTCGCTGCAGCGGAAGGCTCGCCTCGTTCTGTTCCGCCCAGGCCGCGGCTTTCGCGTTCAGCGGACTCTTCACGTTGTAACTCTGGAAACAGATCATCTCGGCGATCTGCGCGACGATCGTGGCGAGTGACTGGCCTGCGCTCCAGTGGTCGCCGATGCAGATCTTCTGCGGGTCGATGTTGGGATGAAAGACCGGCGTGATCATCCGCGCGAACGGCGGGCGCCGCGGATAGTCGAGCGGCAGAAAGACCTCGGCGCGATGGATGCGCGACGGGATCAACGCATCGTCGTCCGCCGGCTTGAGTCCGGAGACGCGGATCTCGAACGTATATTTCTCGGGCGGATCGCCTTCCGTTCCGATCACCTTGATGAAGGGATGCTCGGCGAATACTTCGGCAACACGTTCCTGGTCGGCTCTCAATCTGCGCAGTCGTGCCTGCATGGGGTCACCTTATCAATGAAGATTTGATCCAGAAGCCGAGGAGCGCGAGCGTGATGATCACCGACTGCGTGGTCGCCACGGCGATCGCGATCCGGAACAGTCCATCGCAACTTCCCGGCACCCTGCGGATCTCGTCGCGATTGCTTCGGTAGAAAAACCAGCCGCCGGCGGCTGCGAAGGCCGCGACGACCGGAATGAGCGACAGGACGATCATCCCCGCCGCGCCGCGTCGCAACGACGGCGCGCGCTCACGGCGCTCCCGCCGCCGGTCGTACGAGACTTTCTCTTCCGGCCGCGCTTCAACGGCCGCGCCGCAATGGCGGCAGCGCACGGCCATCGCGGCGATCAACGCATTGCACGCGGGACAGTTCTTATCCTCGCGTCCCCAGAAGGCGGGCGGAATCTCCAGCGGCTTGAGGCCTTCCGTGTTCGGCACCATGCGGCAGCCATACACCGCGCATCCGCCGTTATCGCTCCAGCAATCGGCGTGATACGGCGCCGAGCAGGCGGGACACGACGTCGTCGCGTCGTCCGCCGTGAACGGCGAGAGACAGATGGAGCAGGTGCTCATCGCTGCCTCTGCTCGAACAGAAAGCTCGTGTCGCCGATGATGATTCGATCGCCGTGGCGCAGCCGCGCGGTCTTGATGGCGTTGCCGTTGACGAGCAGCGGACGAACGCGATCGCGCGCCGTGATCTCGGTCTCGTCGCCGATGACGCGCAGCGTGGCGTGCGTCGGCGCGACCTTGTCATCATTGAATAGATAGATCTCCGACTGCGGCGAAGCGCCGATGTTCATCACGTCGCGGAAGATGAGGAACTCTTTGCCGGCCAGCGGACCTTCGACCATCCGCAGCCACGCGTCGCGCGAGAAGAGCTCGACGACGCCGATCATCGCGCCGACCGCCAATCCGATGGCCAGGAATCCGGCGAGACGGCTCCACTCCGCGCCGACGGTGCCGCTCAGAATCACGAGATCGATCGGATCGAAGAGCAGGCCGCCGAGGAGACCGCCGATGATGCCACCGAGAAATCCGTAGCCGAGCAGACGTTTGGAGCGGAGGGCGATGCCCTGCCCGAGGCCCATCGCCGATCCCGCAAGGGTCCAGGCGAACATGCGCGCGACCATCTGCAAAAGAAAGCCGACCGAGCGCACGGTCTGCGACGACGATCCGAGCTCGTCGCTCGCGAGATGGCTCAACGGTCCGTAGATGATGCTGGCGATCAGGTGCGACAGCAGCCCGCCGACGAAGCCGACGAGCAGTCCGATCAAACCGCCCAGCAGCGCGCGGCGGGGAAGGCGGCAGACGATGCCGTCAGTCGCGCCGATGCCGAGGCCGATCATGCCGGCCACGATGGAGAAGATGAGAAACGAAATCGTCGAGTTGCGCCTGCTCTGATCGGCGATCGGCTCCAGAGCCTTGCCGCTTGCGGGAGTCTTCGGCGCGGCATTGATGTACGGCGCGATGGCCAGATCGTTCCGCGCGCCGGTGAAGTATTTCGAGTAGAGCCCGATCTCCTGCCCCGGCTGGAGTGCAGCGCGATCGAAGATCTTTCCGATCCGGTTGCCGTGCACTTCGCGAAGGCCCGGCTCGAGCCAGATCTGCTGGCCGCGGATCTTCACCCATCCTTCGCCGAGCGCGCGCTCTTCGGACGGAGCGGCATTGGCGTCGCCCGGTCCGAGCGTGTCATCGCCGGTCGATTCGATCTTGCCCTGAACGTAGAGGTAGTCGTCGAAATACGGCTCGATGATCGACCAGGCGATGGCGGCGGCGATCAGGCCGACGATGGAGAAGAGCAGCCAGTTGCGGTAGTACCAGCGCTTCGACGGCTCGGTGGTGACGCCTTCGCCGCGCAGGCTCATCTGCCGTTTCAGCAGGTCGTCGACGTGGCTGCTGTTCGCCTCGTCGGCGGTGATGACGATCGGTCCATCGGGGGCATCGAACGGGGTCATGGTTTCCTCGGTTGTTGTTGGCGGAGCTTCTTCTCCAGCTCCAGCCGTTCTTTCTTTTCTTCTTCGATCTGGATGCGCGCGACTTTCTCGAGGTACGCGTCGAGCTCCGGCGGCACCTTCCACTCGACGACGCCGACTCCGAGCATGACGGTCTGATTGCCGACCTTCACCGGCACCGGCACGAAGCTGGTGAGCTCGGGCGGCTTGAGACGGCTCGTACGATCGGTCCAGAGGAAGTAGCCGAGCGCGGAGATCACGCCGAGGCAGACGATGACCACGAGCCCCGTGAGCATCCGATAGAAATTGCGTTGCTGCTCGTCGAGGAGCTGCACGAGCTGATTGACGCGCGCTTCCATCCGTTCGAAGTCGCCGCTGCCCGATCTGCTGCTCGTCGCCTGCTTCTCCACGGCGGCACCGGGAATCGTCGCCGCATGCTCGCGCCCATCGACGAAGAACCGGGTCAGGTACTCGATTCCCGACGCGCCGTTGCACGCCAGCGCGATGTCGCTGCCGAGCGGATCGGAGAGGAACGCGACCTGCGTCTTCGCGGAGAAGAAGTTCTCCTGGATGAAGCGATCCATCGCGGAGAACTCGACGCCGAAGCCGGGATGGGTGTGATACCAGCCGACGATCTGCAGGTCCGGATATTTGCGATCGAGCTCGGAGTGGATCTGGTTCCAGGTCTCGTGCGTGAAGGTCACGTGTGCGCGCGCCTCGCGGGCGGCGGCGCCGCGGATCGTCGCTTTGACGTCGATCGTGTCGTCGTGAGCTTCACCGGCCAGCACACCGCAGACTTCCGCTTCGAGCGATTCGCGCGCGTGGGCGACGAGGTCGGCCCAGGCGTCGCGGGTGAGGTTGACGCGGAGAGAGCTGTTGCTCGTGACGAGCAGTGGCGCAGGTGCTTCACGCGGCTCCTGCTTTTGTTGCTGTTTCTTCTTCACTGCACTCCTCCATCCGCGGCCAGCTCGAATCCGTGAAAGCGGTCGCCGCGCCGCGCCCAGACCACATCCCATCGCGGCAGGCCGAGCTCGCGGGCGGAGCGCGTCACGTACTCGCTTCCGCCGCTGAGGGAGTGGAGGAAGTGCGGAGTGGCGTCATCGCCGCATCGGACGCAGCGCGCGTCGTCGTCGCTCACGCTGTCGATCGGCTGCAGCAGCGTGCGCGTGTCGCCGCACGAAACGCATTCGAGCTTCTCGACGAGCTCGCGGCCGAGCTCCAGCGCATCGACGCCGCCGAGAAGCGCGTCCGCCGCCGACCAGACCGCGGTGAGCGGCGTGTTCCAGCCGGCGTCCGGCAACGCATCGATCGGCGCGACCGGCTCGTGCCACGGACAATCGGGATCGATCGCGTACGACACGCCATACGACGAATGCGACGCGCCCTCGAAGACGAAGCCGCGGCCGAGGAGCGCGGGCAGTCCGTGAAGGATCTTCACCACCTCCTGCGCTTCGATCGCGCCGATGATCGACGCGGTAGTCGGCGTAGTCGGCGTGCCGCCGTGCTCGAGCGCGCGACGGGCGAGCATCGAGCAGGAGCGCCGCGTGTTGACGATGCGCCAGTCGACCTCGCTCATCGTGCATTCGTAGCAGGCCGTCTGCGGCGGCGCGAATCCGCGCGCCACGCCCTGCAGCACTTCGATGCCGCCGTCGACCCACGGCCGGCCGGTGCGGGCACAGGCCGAATTCGTGAAGAGCCGCGCCTCGCGATTGTCGAGCGCGCCGACCACGACGTCCGCCCAGCGGAAGTATCCGAGGCCGAGACCGGCGACGACGTTGCAGTTGACGGCGTGCACGTCGAGCTCGGGATAAATCTCGCGCGCCGCGCGGGCCGCGCATTCCGCCTTCGACTTGCCGGCATCCGCTTCACGGAACAGGACCGAGCGCGAAAGGTTGCTCAACTCGATCGTGTCCATGTCGGCGATGACCAGATGGCCGATGCCGAGGAGCGCGAGGTTCTTGATGACTTCATTGCCGATCGCGCCCGCGCCGATCACCAGCACGCGCGCGTCGCGCAACCGTTTCTGGTCCCACCACTCGACCCGCTCGAACCTGGCGAAGCGCTCGTCGCGGATGACGATCGGATCGGTGGCCTCGATGGTCATCCGGCCGTGATCTCCGGCTGGAGTCTCAGCTCATCTCCATCGATCACACCACCGTCGGACAGCGTGCGGCTGTCGAGCAACTGCTGGCCGCTGCGCCTGTGGTGCAGCTTGTAGCTCATGATCTGGCCATCGGGACTGTTGAGCGGAAGCGACATCTTCTCCACGATCAACGCGACGATGCGATTGACCGCGACGTCGTCCGGCGTGTCGACATCCCGGACGCGGCTGCCGGAAACATCGAATACGCGGATGCGAATCATCGGCATGACGGGGTTCTCCTCAGGCCAGCGTTTTCCGGCAGCCTTCGATCAGCATGATCACCAGTTGCGTGTGCTCTTTGTTCGTCGACTTGTAAGGGACTTTGTAGATCTTGCGGCCCACCTGAATCGAAAGGTTGGCGTGATCGCGCACCACGGCGTCGATGTCCTTATAGGCGATGCGTTCCATTCCACCCAGAACACTCGACTCTTGAAACATCACCTCCAACTCATCGACCTCGAGGTAGCGTCGTCCCACTCCGGTGCTGGCGTTGATGCGTGGTCCCATATGCGCTCCTTAATGCATCATCAGACCGATGATCATGAATAGAACGAAGATCCCGACGTCGATCGCGTTCCATACGACGGCGGTCCAGATCAGTGCCGAGTTGCCGAGGCGGCGGTCGAACGACGAGAGCGACATGACCATTCCCGCGATCGCCGGCCAGAGCATCAGGTTTCCGAGCACCATGTTCGCCGCTTCGCTGCCGCCGAACTCGCGCCGGAACGCGCCGCTCATCGACAGGACGTACATCATGAGCGTGAAGACGGCGATGATGATCGCGCCGATCGCGAGATGGCGCCGCCGCGGAGAAACGTCCGTCGACGGCTCGCTCTCGAGACAGCCGGGACAGACGTGCAGATTGCCGGGGAGAAGGAAGTCGCACGTCGCACAGACGCCCGCGTGACAAACGCGGCATCGCGCGACGGCCTGCACTTCAGGATGCTGGCGGCAGCGCACATTGCCCGCCTGCGGCGCCTCAACTTGCGAATCGCCGATGCGTACGGTCGGTTCCGGCGAAGCGGCGGCGGTTTCGGTTCCGGGCTGCGCGGCACCGAGCGACCGGTCGAAGAGAATCTGGTATCGGCCGTTGTGACCCGCACAAGTCGCGTTCTGTGCGTCGACGACGACAAGGTCGGCACGGCAATCGGGGCAGATGAGCTCCATGGCCGTCCCTAGTGCGACGCGACGCGCGCGAAGATGCTCACGAGCCAGAGCACGAAGACCGTAATACCGATCACGAGCGCCGCCGTGGCCTTGCCGGAGCCGGTGAGATTCGGATTGGCGGCGATCATCTTCTTCGCATCGAGAGCCTTCTTGATTGCGATCGGCTCCAGGAAGATACCGAAACAGAAGATCCCGATAATGGCGTATTTGAGCGCTTCCTTCGCTTCCTCACACTCTTCCGTGAGTTGCTCGAATACCGGCGCGCGGTCGCCGATCGCCATCACCTTGCACGACGCACAGTAGGAACGGCCTTTCACAGTGACAAGGCAGTTCGGACAGAACGGTTCCATGCATCCGGCACAGCGGTCGGACGCGGGAGTCTCAGGGTGGTTCCTGCATTCCATGCCGATTCCCCTAATGAAAATCAGCGGTATGGCGCAAATTCGCGCTGTTCCGCTGACTCCCTATTTATTTAAAGATTTTCGGACCTCGGGAATCGTAACACGGCGGGAAATGGCTCTACACGCTCAATAGACATAACGTGGGGCGGGTTCTCCAACCCGCCCGGTGGGGTGGAGACCGCTTTGTGCGGCGAAGCCGCACTGCACTTGATCGCCAGCTGTTCAGTGCCGCTGTCGCGGCACATCGCGCGCTTCTCCTGGTCCGGGGGTACATTCGCAAGCGAATGGACCCCCGGCTACGATGCACTGCCGCTTCGCGGCAATGAAACGGGCAACTCGGCGTGCGGCGAAACCGCAACGAGGCGGGTTGGAGAACCCGCCCCACACTTTTTCACCGTGCAGAACGCCGCCGCGGCGCGATCACCTGCTGCTGCACGATCGCGTGACTGGTCGCATTGGCGATCGTGCCGGTGTACGCGGCGGTAAGTGCGTGCGTCCCAGCGCCGAACGGAATCGCGAGCGCCGCGCGTCCCGATGCGTCGAGCGGCACGATGCCGAGGAGTTGTGCGCCGTCGTAGAACGCGACGCTGCCGAGCGACGTCGTCACTGTGGCCGTGAGCGTGATGCTCTGGCCCGCGAGCGATGGATTTTCGGAGGACACGAGCGTCGTCTGCGTGTCAGGCACGAACGTGTCGAGCACCGTCAGCGTGACGTCGTTTCCCGTGCCGCCCATGTACGAGATCCGGATCGAACTTCCATTGTTGAAGATCGCGCCTTCGGGCAGTCCGCGGAACGTCCCGATCACGGGATCGCTGCCGTCGTTGTTGAAGAGAGTCATCACCAGGCCCGCGGGCGGCGGTCCGCTGGTATTGAGCGAGAACGCGGCATTGTTGAGCGCGACGGTTCCGGTGACGTTGTCGGCGACGACGTTGAACTGCGTGGTCTCGATTCGCGCATCGCCGCCGTTGAACGTGACGCTGCCGCTGTTCGACGGAGCACCGCTCAGGAATTCCTGCACGTCGAGTGTGCCGCCGTTCACGTCGATGTCGCCGGCAGATCCGCCGCTGAGAAACAACGTGCCGCCCTTCACCTGCGCGTTGCCCGACGTCCCGTTCAGGAAGAAAGATCCGCTGTTGACCGTCACCGGTCCGGCGTAGCTCGAGTTGCTGGTGAAGAGTCCGCCCGACCCGGTCACGACAATGGAACCGCTGCCGGTCATCGACGGGATCGAGTACGCGCCGCCGGCGATCGTCAGCGCTTTCCCGTTCATGTTCACCGGTCCGAGGGCAACCGATTCCGCGTGCTCGAATCCGCTCCACGTTTGCGACGCGTTCAACGTGATGCTCGAAAAACTCAGGGTCCCCGAGATGAGCGACACGAGGAAGTGATTGTTGACGGTGATCCCGCCGTCGTCGAGCACGATGGCGTTGCCGCTGATGTGATACCCGTTCGAATTGATGACGATCGAGTGAATCAGCAGCCCGGGCGCGAGGTCGTTCATGCTGGTGACATTGCCCGCGCCTTGCGGAAAGACGAGATCGTCGCCCGCCGCGGGAACCCCGGAGTCCCAGTTCAGACTGTTACTCCAGAGCGTATTCGCGGAACCGTTCCAGGTGCGCGTCGCGGCGATGGCCGGCATTGCGAGAGCGGCGAGCAGGAGCCCGATCAGCAGCGTCTTCATGAGTGTCTCGTACTATTGATACGTGTCTCCGCGCGTCACCGTCATTATCCCGACCTACAACTGGAGCTCCGTACTGCCGTACTCGATCGGCAGCGTACTGCGCCAGACGTTCCGCGACTTCGAGCTGATCGTCGCCGGTGACGGATGCACGGACGATTCCGAGCGTGTCGTGGCCGCGATCGGCGATCCGCGCGTTCGCTGGATCAACCTGCCGGAGAACACGCGCCATCAGAGCGGTCCGAACAACGAAGCACTGCGCCAGGCGCGCGGCGAGGTCATCGCCTACCTCGGGCACGACGATCTCTGGCTGCCGCATCACCTCGCGGCGCATGTCGCCGCACACGACGCAACAGCGTGCGACGTTGCCTACTCGCTCTGCCTGCTCGCCGGCATCGACGAAACGGTCTGGCCTTCGATTCCGAAGCCGGACGATGGCGCGTTTTCGCCGCCGACGTGCATGTCGCACAGACGAAGCATGACCGTGGAGCTCGGCGGATGGAGGGACTACCGCACCATCGACGTGAAGGCGTCCGTCTCGCCCGACGTCGAGCTCTGGCGCCGCGCGAAAGCGGCGGGGAAGAAGTTCACGTTCGTACCGCGATTGAGCGGCATCAAGCCGCCGGCCGGCTGGCGCCGCGACGTCTATCGCACGCGTCCGAATCACGAACAGGCGCGCTGGCTCGAGCGCATCGACGCGGAGCCCGATCTCGAATCGACGCTACTCGCGAATTGCGTCGCCGCCGAGGAGATGCCGGGCGGAGTGACGTTCCGCGACCTGCTGCGGCTCGTGTTCAAGCGGATGCTCAACCGCATCCGGCGACGCTCCGCGATCCCGCCGATCGCGCGCAAGAAGCCGGCGCCCGGCGACATCGACAGAATCCGCCGCTTCAAGGGATTGTGAGCAGGCCAGGTGTCATCCTGAGTCGCGTAGACGGCGAAGGACCCGTATCCTGAAACCGCTGCGCCTGAAGCTACGGATCCTTCGGCGTCTACGCGCCTTCCAAGAAACTCCCTGTGTTCATGCGGGATTTTCGCTCGTGGCACAAGCCCCTCATCCGCCTGCGGCACCTTCTCCCCGCTCGTCGCGGGGAGAAGGGCAACAAGGCACGCGTCTCGCGAGAATCTGGTTTGTTGCCCCTCGCCCCGCTTGCGGGGAGAGGGTGCCGCAGGCGGGTGAGGGGCTGTGCCACGAGTCACACTCTTCCCTCTGGCGGGGTTCTTTGCCCTCAGTCGCGTCGCGTGCGACGTCCCGAGCTCAGGATGACACTACATCTTGATCGTGCCCTACCGCGCGGCCCGCATGTCGGCGCGCAACTGTTCCAGCCGCGCGACCTCGGTGTCGGGGATCACTTCATTCGATCCCAGCTGACGCCGGATGTAGTCGATGCGCGCCACGTGCTCGAGCGTCTCCATGAGGTACCCGGCCTGCTCGATGTCGCGCGCGAAGCACACGGCGCCGTGAAAACGGAGCAGCACCGCATCATGCGTCGCCACGAACGGCTCGACGCTGCGCGCGAGCTCCTCGGCGGTCGGCATGGCGTACGACGCGACCGGCACGCGTCCCAGGGCGAGGATCGCCTCCGAGAGAATCGGCTGATCGAGCGCGATGCCGGCGACGGCGTAGGCGGTCGCGTATGGCGGATGCGCGTGCACGATCGCGCGGACGTCGGGGCGCCGCGCGTAGATCAACCGATGCAGCGCGATCTCGGATGACGGTTTGCCCGCGCGCGCCGTGCCGTCGCGGAAGAGGCGGACGATCCGGTCGGGCTCCAGCTCCCCTTTGCACGAGCCGCTCGGCGTGATCAGCGTGCCGCCGTCATCGAGCAGCGCGGAGATGTTGCCGTCGGTGGAAGTGAGGATGCCCTTCTGATCGAGGCGGCGAGCCACGCGGACGATCGCTTGCTTCAATTGATATTCGGTCACGCGGTTCGTTGATCTTATCGCGGTTGATGAAGCACGAACGATCGTGCTATTTTGCAATAGTACGGAGGTTGTCCCAATGCCCGAAGCAGCGCCCGAGATCGGGCTCACCGTCATGCGCGGAGCGCTCCGCGTACTCTCCTTCACCGCGCCGGGAGTGGCGACGCGCATCGCCGCCGACCTCTTCCTGCGTCCGCGCCGCTACAGCACGCCGCCCCGCGAGCAGGCCCTGCTCGAAGGAGCGGAGCCGCTCGACATCCGCGTCGGCGAAGGAACGACGATCAAGGCCTGGCGCTGGGGCAGCGGGCCGGTCGTGATCCTCGCGCACGGCTGGGAAGGACGCGGCTCGCAGATGGCGTCGTTCGTCGCGCCGCTCGTCGCGTCGGGCCGCACCGTCGTCACGTTCGACGCGCCGGGCCACGGCATCTCGGACGGCAATCGCTCGTCGATGCCGCATTTCGCGTGGGCGCTGCGCAGCATCGCCGAAACGGTGGCGGACAACGCGCCGGAAGCGATCATCGCGCACTCGTTCGGCTGCGCCGCGACGACGCTCGCGTTGCGCGAAGGACTGACGGCACGCCGCGTGGTCTTCATCTCGCCGCCGCTCGATCCCGCCGATTACACGAACCGCTTCGGCGACATCCTCGGGCTCGACGCGGAAATCGTCGACCGGATGCGGATGCGCATCGAGGAGCGCTTTCTGCGGAAGTGGAGCGACTACTCGCTCGCGGAGTCGGCGCGGTCGATGACCGTGCCGCTGCTCGTCATTCACGACCGCGACGATCGCGACACGCTCTGGAGCGAAGGAGCGGCGATCGCGGAGGCGTGGCCCGGCGCGCGGATGCTGACCACCGAAGGACTCGGACATCGAAGAATCCTGCGCGAGCCTTCCGTGATCGAAGCGGCGTCGTCGTTCGTGACCGAATGACGTAGGGCGGGTTCTCCAACCCGCCCAGCCGTCTCACGCCGAAGGCGTTGCGGCCAGTAGCCGGTGGTCGTGCGCCAAGCGCACCACCACCGGTTGAGTGGATCCGCCGATCACCGCACCCCGGCAGGGTTGCCGGAGGTCCAGCACCCCTGCCGGGGTGCACATCAGCGCAATCACCCGATTCCGGTGGCCATGCCACCGGCAATTCGCCTGCACACCTTCGGCGTGGAATCGCAGGCAAAAAGTTCCTCGCAAACGGCCTGTAATCAGGGCGATCCGGTAGGCACGCTTCTCGCTAAAAGGGAGCAGAACAAGACGCGAGGTTTCCGGATCATGAGCAGAAAAAACGTCGCGGCCACCGGCATCGTTGGCCTCGATCACATTCTGATGGGTGGCTTCCCGAGGGGCCGTATCTACCTCATTCAGGGCGATCCGGGCGTCGGAAAAACAACGCTCGGTTTGCAGTTCCTGCTGGAAGGGGTTCGGGAGGGCGAGGCGGTCCTGTACGTGACCTTGTCCGAATCCGCCGACGAGTTGCACGAGGTCGCGCGCTCCCACAGCTGGTCGCTCGACAACGTCCCGGTGTACGAGCAACTGATCGGCGAAGAAGCGCTGCAGGAAGAGGAAGAAACGGTCTTCTACCCGGCCGAGATCGAGCTCGGTGAGACGATCAAGGGAATCCTCACGGAGGTCGACCGGATCAAGCCGACGCGAGTCGTGATCGACTCGCTCAGCGAGATCCGCCTCCTGGCGCAGAGCGGCCTGCGGTATCGAAAGCAGATCCTGGCGCTCAAGCAGTTCTTCGCGCGCCGCAGCACCACCGTGTTGTTTCTCGACGACCGCACTTCCGAGATCCAGGACATTCAGCTGCAGAGCGTTCCGCACGGCGTCGTCGAATTGCAGCGCTACACGCCGATGTACGGAACGGCGCGGCGGCGGCTGCAGCTGGTGAAGATCCGCGGCCTCAATTTCAAGGACGGCTACCACGACTTCAACATCCTCACCGGCGGCATCGTGGTCTATCCGCGGCTCATCGCCGCCGATCACCGCGTATTCGTTCAGCACGAGCAGATCCCGAGCGGCCTGGCGCCACTCGATGAAATGCTCGGCGGCGGACTCGATCGCGGCACGAGCACGGTGATCATGGGACCGGCAGGCGCGGGGAAATCTGCGCTGTCGACGCAGTACGCGGTCGCCGCCGCGAAACGGGGCGAGAAGGCGGCGCTGTTCATCTTCGAAGAGACGATCTCGACTCTGATGCACCGCTCGTCATCGCTCGGCTTCCCGCTCGAGAAATTCGTGGAGCAGGGCCTGATCACGATCACGCCGATCGATCCGGCGCAGTTGCAGCCGGGTGAATTCGCGCATCTGGTCAGAAGCGCGGTCGAGGAAGACGGCATCCGCCTGCTCGTCATCGACAGTCTCAATGGTTTTCTCAACGCCGTGCCGGAAGAGCGCTTTCTGCTCCTTCACCTGCACGAGCTGCTCAACTACCTCGGGCAACATGGCGTGGCGACGGTGCTCGTGTTCGCGCAGCACGGATTGATCGGAACGATGCAGTCGACGGTCGACGTCAGCTATCTCGCCGACTGCGTGATCCTTCTCCGCTATTTCGAAAACCAGGGAAAGATCCACAAGGCGATCTCGATCATGAAGAAGCGGAGCGGCCCGCACGAAACGGCGATCCGCTCCTACTCCATGGACCCGGAGGGGCTGCACATCGGTGAGGCGCTGGAGCGCTTCCACGGCGTGCTGACCGGCGTTCCGACGCTCGGCAGACTCTCGGAGGCGGCCGGTTAGCCGTGGAACGGAACAACTCCATTCTGGTGGTGGCCCCGTTCGGCCGCGATGCAGAGCTCATCTGCAGCCAGATGCTTTCGAGCGGCATCCAGTGCGAGAAACTGGACAGCATCGCCGAGGTCTGCGCCCGCATCGACAGTGAGTCGGTCGCCGCGGTGGTGATGACCGAGGAGGCGCTGAATCAGGACACCATGTCGCGCCTGTCCCGGTCGCTGAGCGATCAACCGGCATGGTCGGAAATCCCGTTGTTGATCCTGACCGGGGCACCGACGCTGGAGCATCGCGGACATCCGTTCGACGCGCTCGGCCGGCGCACGAACGTCACGCTGGTCGACCGCCCCGTGCGGATCAAGAGCCTCGCCAGCGCGCTGCATTCGGCCTTGCGCGCGAGACGACGCCAGTACGAAGTTCGCGATCTTATGCACCAGCTGGAAGAGCGGATCCACGAGCGCGACCGCTTCCTCGCGGTCCTCGGGCACGAGCTCCGGAATCCTCTCGGCGCGATCCTGCTCGCCTCGCAGATGGCCGAGGACGACGGCCGCCTCGATCCCGAACATGCGCAGCTCATCGAACGGCAATCGCGGCACCTGACGCGCCTGGTCAACGACCTGCTCGATCTCTCGCGCGTCGCCGCCGGAAAGATCGTGCTGAAGAAACAGCACATCGATCTGCGCGAGGTCGCGCAGCAGACGATCTCCGTCGCGCAGCCGATGGCCGACGTGCAAGGGGTCGAGGTTCGCACCGCGTTTCCCGATCGCCCGTTGATCGTCGAAGCCGATCCGGTGCGGATCGATCAGATCATCGCGAACATCCTCACCAACGCCATCAAGTACACGCCGGAAGGCGGCCACGTCACGTTGCAATTGGCCGTCGAGGAGAGCGAGGCGGTCATCCGCGTCACCGACGACGGCGTCGGAATCGCGGCGAATCGCATCGGCCGCATCTTCGAGCTTTTCACGCAGGCGGAAAACGCCATCGGCCGCGCGCAGGGCGGCATGGGAATCGGACTGGCGCTCGTCCGCAATCTCGTGCAATTGCACAACGGCTCCGTTCACGCGGAGAGCGGCGGCATCGGAAAAGGGAGCGAGTTCTGCGCGCGCCTGCCGCTCGCCGCAAACGACACGATCTCGGAGCGGGTCATCGATCACCGTCCTCCGATCTACGATTCGAAGCCGGTGCTGCGCCGCATCGTGATCGTCGAAGACAATCCCGACGTCCGCGATCTGCTCCGTCTGAAACTGAAGCGGCTCGGCCACGCGGTCGCCGATGCCTGTGACGGCATCGAAGGACTCGACGTGATCCTGCGCGAACGTCCCGACCTCGCGCTCGTCGACCTCGGGCTCCCCGGTATGGACGGCTTCGATGTGGCGAAAGGAATCCGCGAGCAGCTCGGCGACGAGGTCGTGCTCGTCGCGGTGAGCGGCTTCGGTCAGCCCGACGACAAGCGGCGGGCGATCGAGGCAGGCTTCGATGAGCACATCACGAAGCCGGCGGACGTAAACGACATCGAAAGCATCCTGCGAAGGTTCCCGCCGCGCTACGTAGGGCGGGTTCTTTGACCCGCCCGTCTGACTGTGCTGTTTCACGCCAGCGGCGTGCCGGCCAATAGCCGGTGGCATGGCCACCGGATTCGGACGATCCGCATGATGATGCACCCCGGCTGGGGTGCCGGAATTCCGGCGCCCCAGCCGGGGCGCAATTGCCGCGTCCTTCGTTACCGGTGGTATCGCTCCGCGAAACCACCGGCTATTCGCCTGAACGCCTCCGGCGTTCCATGTGCGGCGAAACCGCACAGTTGGATTACGTTCGTCTGACTCCCATCAATCCCACAAACGCAATCAGCATCAGCAACGCCCACTGCGACAGCGTCGGAATGCTCTCCGCCTGCGCGGCGACCACGGTGAGCGGCGGCGCGCTGCCGCTGTTGTTCGCGCTGTTGGGATCGCTCTCCGTCGCCGAGATCGTCGCGCTGTTCGTCACCGTGCCTCCGGTGGCGATCACACGCGCGTTGAGCGTGACCGTCGCGCTTGCGGCGGCGGCGAGCGTGCCGAGGCTGCAGGTGATCGTCGTGGTACCGGAGCAGCTTCCCTGCGACGGCGTGGCGCTGACGAACTGCAATCCCGCGGGGAGCGTGTCGGTCACGACGACGTTCGTCGCGGGCGAAGGTCCGGCATTTGATGCGGTCAGCGTGTAACTGATCACGCTTCCGACCGGTGCTTGCGTCGAGCCGGTCGTCTTCGTGATCGAGACATCGGCGGACGAAATCACGGCCGCCGCTCCGGCCGACGACGACGAGTTGCCGGGCGTCGAGTCGGTCTGCGAGCCCGACACGCCGGCCGAATTCGAGATCGTGCCCGTGGCATTGCCCGCGACCGTGACGGCGAGCGTGAATGTCGCGCTCGCGCCGTTCGCCAGGCTCGCGGCGGTGCAGGTGATCAGGCCCGTCGCGCCGACTGCCGGCGTCGTGCAGCTGAAGCCGGCCGGCGCGCTGATCGACTGGAAGCGCAGCGACGCGGGGAGCGAGTCGGTCATCGACACGTTCGTCGCGTTGTGCGGACCGTTGTTCGTCAGCACGATCGTGTAGCTGATCGAGCCGCCGGGCGCGATGGACGTCGTGCCGGTGCTCTTGACGATCGAGAGGTCGGCGGTCGTCGACGCGTTGATCGTCGTGATCGCCTGCGCGCTGCTGTTGGTGTTGTTGGAATCGGACGCGCTGCTCGACGAGACCAGCGTATCGATCACCGAGCCGGAAAGCGCGAGCACTTTCACGACGAGCGTGAAGTTCGCCACGGCGCCGTTGGCCATCGAGACGGCGGTGCAGTTGATCGCGCCACTGGCGCCGGCCGCCGGCGTCGTGCAGCTGAAACCGGCCGGCGCACTGAACGACACGAATCCGACCGATGCCGGCAATGTCTGCGAGACCGTGACGCTCGTCGCCGCATCGGGACCGTTGTTCGTGACCCTCTGCGTGTAGGTGATGTTCGCGCCGCTGAAGACCGGATCGGGACTGTCGGTGTTCGTCGCCGAGAGGTCGGCCACCGGCACGCTGTACGTCGTCGAGACGGTCACGGCGTTGTTCGCGTTGTTCGGATCGGCGGCCGGGCTGCTGACCGTGAATACCTCATTGATCGTCTGCGGCGAGTTGCCGAACTGCGCCAGCCCCGCTTTCAGCACGATGGTGAACGTGGAGGTCGCCGAGACCGCCATCGTCGCCGCCGTGCAGGTGAACGACGCGCCATGGCCGACCGCAAGCGCCGGACAATTCCATCCGGCCGGCACGGTGATCGACTGATACCGCAGCGTGTTGTTCAACACTACGCTCATCGACGCGTTCGTCGCCGGATCGGGACCGGCATTCGTCACGTTGACGGTGTAGGTGATGTTGCCGTCGGGCGCGACCGGGTCGGGCGAATCGCTGCCGGTGATCTGCAGGTCGACATTCGGCGCGTCGTACGCCGTCGACACCGTCACGGCGTTGTTCGCGTTGTTCGGATCGGCGGCACCACTGCCGACCGTGAAGAGCTGGTTGATCGTCTGGTCGCTGGCGCCGAACTGCGCCAGCCCCGCATTCAGCACGATCGTGAACGTGGAGGTCGCCGAGACCGCCATCGTCGCCGCCGTGCAGCTGAACGATGCGCCATGACCGACCGCCAGCGCCGGGCAATTCCATCCCGCCGGCACGCTGATCGATTGATACCGCAGCGTGTTGTTCAGCACCACGCTCATCGAGACGCTAGTCGCCGGATCGGGACCGGCGTTCGTCACGTTGACGGTGTAGGTGATGTTGCCGTCGGGCAGGACCGGATCGGGCGAATCGCTGCCGGTGATCTGCAGGTCGACGTTCGGCGCGTTGTAGAACGTCGAGACGGTCACCGCGTTGTTGGCGTTGTTCGAATCGGCGTTCGCGCTGCCAGTGGTGAAGAGCTCATTGATGGTCTGGTCGCTGGCGCCGAACTGCGACTGCGCCGCTTTCAAGACGACGGTGAACGTGACCGTCGCCGAGGCCGCCATCGTCGACGCCGTGCAGGTGAACGATGCGCCGTGTCCCACCGCGAGCGCCGGACAGCTCCATCCGGCCGGCACGCTGATGGACTGATAGAGAAGCGTGTTGTTGAGAATGACGCTCATCGTCGCGCTCGCCGCCGCGTCGGGACCGCCGTTCGTGACGTTCACGGTGTAGGTGATGTTGCCGTCCGGCAGCACCGGATCGGGCGAGTCGCTGGCCGTGATCTGCATGTCGACGTTCGGCGCGTCGTACGTCGTCGACACCGTCACCGCGTTGTTCGCGTTGTTCGGATCGGAGAGATCGCTGTTGACGGTGAAGAGCTCGTTGATCGTCTGATCGAGGACTCCGAACTGCGCCTGCCCCGCCTTCAACACGATCGTGAAGACCGACGTCGAGACCGGGAATGCAGCCGCCGTGCAGGTGAACGAGCCGCCGTGTCCGACGGGGAGCGCCGGGCAGCTCCAGCCCGCGGGAACGCTCATCGATTGAAACAGCAGCGTGCCGTTGAGGATCACGGACATGTGCGCGTTCGTGGTCGCGTCGGGACCGTTGTTCGACACGTTCACGGTGTAGGTGATGTTGCCGTCGGGCAGGACCGGATCGGGCGAATCGTTCGCCGTGACCACCATGTCCGAGGTCAGTCCAAAGGCCGTCGAGGCCATGAAAACAAAGGCGAACACTCCCACCGCACGATGCAGTTTCATCATGTCCTGTATCGCGCAATCGAGCGGCAAACTCCCTCACGACGTAGAATTTCCTTTCATCGAATGCCGGAAGTCACGCAATTGCTCCGCGACTGGAGCGAGGGAAGAGAAGAGGCTCGCAACGAGCTGCTCGACCTCGTGTACGAGCCGCTGCGCCTGATCGCCGAGCGCCATCTCAACCGCGAGCGCGAAGGGCACACGCTGCAGCCGACCGCTCTGGTGCACGAGCTCTACATCCGCTTCGTCGACCAGCGCCACGTCGATTGGCGCGACCGGACGCATTTCTTCGCCGTCTCGGCGCAGGTGATGCGCCGCATCCTCGTCGACTACGCGCGGCGGCGGAAGAGCGACAAGCGGGGCGGCTCGCTGCTGCCGGTGACGCTGACCGCGGCGCTCGAAGCGTGCGCCGAGGAGAGCTTCGACGTCATCGCGCTCGACCTCGCGCTCGACAACCTCGCCACCATCTTTCCGCAGCAGGCGAAGCTCGTGGAGCTCCGCTTCTACGGCGGCCTGACCCTCGACGAGACCGCGGAAGCGATGGGCATTTCCGCCGCGACCGTGAGCCGCGAGTGGACGATGGCCCGAGCCTGGCTGCGCCGCGCGTTGCTGTAGCGGGGTTGCACCTCGCACGCCGGATGGCGTGGTGGCCTGTAGCCGGTGGCAAGCGCATCGCGCGCCGCCACCGGTTCGCGTCGTTCATCGGACTGCACGCAGGCAGGCGTGCGGGATCCGGCACGCCATCCGGCGTGCGGGGTTTGCGTATCGCCCGTTCCGGTGGTACGGCGTTTTCACGCCGAACCACCGGCTATCGGCCGGAACGCCCTCGGCGTTCCATGCGATCTGCTAATTTGCGTCTAACCTTCATGATCACCGATCCGTTCTGGGAAAACGTGCGGTCGCTCTTTCAAACCGTGGCGGAGCTGCCGCCGGGCGAGCGCGACGCGTTCCTCGATCGCGAATGCAGCGACGGCGCGGTGCGCGCCGAAGTCGTGTCGCTGCTCGAGGCGCACGACAACGCCGGGACGTTTCTCGAGAAATCGATCTGGGACCTGATCGATACGAACGATCCGCATCGACTCGCCGGCACCGCCGTCGGTCCGTATCGGCTCGTGCGTCCGCTCGGGCATGGCGGGATGGGGACGGTCTTCCTCGCCGTTCGCGCCGACGCCGACTTCGATCAGCGCGTCGCTGTGAAGCTCGTGCGCGGAGGTGCGGCGGGCGAAGAGCTGGTGCGCCGCTTCCGCCAGGAACGGCAGATCCTCGCCGCGCTCGAGCATCCGAACATCGCGCGCCTGCTCGACGGCGGCACGACGGCCGACGGACTTCCGTACCTCGTGATGGAGTACGTCGACGGAATTCCGATCGACGAGTTCGTCCGCGAGCTCCCGCTCAACGAGAAACTCCGCCTCTTCCTGCAGCTCTGCGATGCAGTGCAGCACGCGCATCGCAGCCTCGTGATCCATCGCGATCTGAAGCCGGGCAACGTCCTCGTGACGGGCAACGGCAGCATCAAGCTTCTCGACTTCGGCATCGCCAAGTTGACGTCGCAGGAGCTCCGTCCCGGCGAAGCGGCAACGCGCCTGATGACGCCGGAGTACGCGTCGCCCGAGCAGCTGGCGGGACTTCCGGTGACGACGGCGAGCGACGTTTACTCCCTCGGCATCCTGCTGTTCGAGCTGCTGACCGGCAGCCGGCCATTCGACATGAACGAGAGCCGCGAGGTGGTCACGCGGCCGAGCACCGTCGATCGCTCGCACGCGCTGCGCGGCGATCTCGACAACATCGTGCTGATGGCGCTGGAGCCCGATCCGGCACGCCGCTACGGCTCGGTCGAGAAGCTCGCCCGCGACATCCGCAATTACCTCGAAGGGCGCCCGGTCGACGCACGTCCGGCGACGTTCGTCTATCGCGCCTCGAAGTTCGTCCGTCGCAACAAGCTCGCCGTCGCCGCCGCCGTGGCGATCGTGGTCATAACTACGATCGCGTTCACCGCCACGCTGCGGCAGAAGCGGATGGCGGAGCGGCGCTTCGATGAAGTGCGCTCGCTGGCACATTCAGTGGTCTTCGAGCTGCACGACGCGATCGCCACGCTGCCCGGCTCGACACCTGCGCGCGCGCTGCTGGTCCGCCGCGCACTGGTCTACCTCGATCACCTGGCCACCGAGGCCGCGGACAACACGGCGCTGCAGATGGAGCTCGCCCGCGCCTACCTGAAGATCGGCGACGTTCAGGGCCTCCCCTACAGCGCGAACCTCGGCGACGGCGCTGGCGCGAGGAAGAGCTATTTCAAGGCGATCGGCATCGCCCGCAGCGTGACCGAAAGCGATCCGTCGAACAACGACGCGCTGATGGTCCTCGCCGATGCGCAGGATCGCACCGGCCTGCTCGACGAGCGCGCGCTGCACTGGCTCGCCGCGTTGCGCGAGCACCAAGCCGCGCTGGCCATCCGCTCGAAACTTCCGCACTCGATCGCGTCCGACATCGCGCAAGCGCGGACGCTGATCTCGATCGGCGACTGCATGTACGTCGGCGCAAATCAGATCCCGCAGTCGATCCGCACGCCGCCGCACAGCTGGTACGAGCGTTCGCTGCAGGTGCTGCAGCGCATGCCCGACGGCGCGAATCACATCGAGCGTCTTCGCAACATCGGCCGCGCCAATCAACGCCTCGGCAGCGCCTGGAGTCACCCACCGGCCGACCTGCAACGCGCGCTGCGCCATCACGACGCGGCATTGCAGGCGCTGGAGGAGTGCATGCGGCTGGCGCCCGACGACGCGAACGCGCGCCGCAATTTCGCCGATCAGCTGGTGATGAAGGCGACGGCGCAGAATGCGATCGGCGACGCCGAAGGGGTCATCGCCGGCACGCAACGCGCGCTGCCGATCTTCGCCGGCCTCGCGGCAATCGACCCGAGAAACAGCGAGGCGCAACACGACCTCGCGTTCGCGCGCGAGCAACTCGCGCTTGCCTTCCTGCGATTGAAACGCTATTCCGAAGCGCGGACCGAGTCGGACCAGGTGCTCGCCATCCGCCAGAAACTGATCGCTGCCGATCCGACGAATCGCGAGGATCGCCGCGACATGATGCGAACGTACGGCATCCTCGTCATGATCGAGCAAGCGGCAGGGCACGAGGCCACCGCGGCGGAGCTGGCCGCTAAGTCGCGGGCGATCCGATTGGAAGTCGGGCCATGAGCTTCACGCCAGCGGCGTGCGGGCCATTAGCCGGTGGCAGCGCCACCGGGTTCGGACGATTCGATGATGATGTGCACCCCAGCCGGGGTGCGGGAATTCCGGCGCCCCGGCCGGGGCGCAATTGCGTCGTCCTTCGTTACCGGTGGTATCGCTCCGCGAAACCACCGGCTATCTGCCTGAACGCCTCCGGCGTTCCGGGACGATGAGGACAATCGGCGCCATGGGCCGGATGATAACCTTTGAATCATGAAGCCCGCCGCACTCCTCGCGCTGCTCTTCACCGCGTGCGCTTCGGTCCCGCAATCAACGTTCACGCTGACCAGTCCCGCGTTTCAGGCCGGCGCCACGATGCCCGACAACTCGTACCTCAACGGTCTCGATTGTCATGCCGAGAACATCTCGCCGGCGCTGGAGTGGACGAACGTGCCGGCCGGCACGAAGAGCTTCGCGATCGTCCTCGACGACTACGAAGCGCGCGGCGGCGACGGCTTCGTTCACTGGGCTGCGTACAACATCCCCGCGACGGCGACCGGCATCGCGGCGAACGCCGGCGCATCGGATCCCGATCTTCCCGGCGGCGGCCGGAACGCCTACAACGATTTCCTGAAACGAACCTACGGCGGCCCTTGTCCGCCCGAAGGTCCGGCGCACAAGTACCGCTTCACGGTCTTCGCGCTGAAAACTCCTTCAATCGACGACGCCGGGACGCCGATGACGTGGCGGAAGCTGCGGTTCTTCATTCACGACGATATCCTGGCGAAAGCGTCGCTCATGGGCCTCGCCGGACACAAATGAGCAGCGACCTGATCGCCGACCGCTGCACGTCCGAGGCGACGCGGCATCCGCTGATCGAGGCGTATCCGGCGCGGCACACGCTGATCGGACAGCTCGAGATCCGGCGCGCGCTTCCGGTGCGTGAACGGCGGCTCGTCGGACCGTGGTGCTTCCTCGATCGCTACGGTCCGCTGACGTTCACCGCGGGCAAACCGATGGACCTCGGGCCGCATCCGCACATCGGACTGCAGACCGTCTCGTACCTCCTCGATGGCGAAGTCGTGCACCACGACAGCCTCGGATACGAAAGCCTCCTGCGGCCCGGCGCGGTCAACCTGATGACCTCCGGCCGCGGCATCGCGCACGCCGAGGAGACGCCGCACGCAACCTCGGGACGCCTCAACGGCGTGCAGCTCTGGATCGCGATGCCGGACGAGACGCGGTCATCATTCGAGCATCGCGATGACCTGCGCCGCATCGAAGTGAAGAGCGGCTCGATGACGATGTTCGTCGATACGCGCTCGCATATCGGCGCGGACATGCACCTCGCCGGATCGGCGACGTTCGCCTTGAAGCGCTCGTTCGAGCACGCGCTGCTCGTGCTCGATGGCTCGGCCGAGCTCGAGAACCAGCCGTTGATCCCCGACGTCCTCTACTACCTCGGCACCGGACGCGACGAGATCAGCATCGCGGCACGCGACGGCGCGCGAATCCTGCTCATCGGCGGCACGCCGTTCCGCGACACGATCCTGATGTGGTGGAACTTCGTCGCGCGCACCAGCGAGGAGCTCGTCGCGGCGCGCGAGGACTGGGCGCGCGGCGAGCGCTTCGGCGAAGTGCGCGGAGCGGAAGCGCCGCGAGTGGATGCGCCGCCGCTGTCGGGAAAGGCGCGGCCTCCCGCGGCGTCGTAGTGGAGTGCGGCGGCCATGCCGCCGCTCGCGTCGCGAAGGCCATGCCTGAGCAGTGGGCGGGCGGCGTGGCCGCCCTAAACGAGAAGCAGCGGCGGCATGGCCGCCGCACTCCGCGTACGATGCCTCCATGGCGCGTTGGCTCTACGCGGCGGCAACGACCCTCGTCGCAACGCTGCTGCTGGCGTCGGCGATCGGGCGCTCGATGGAGCTGCCGGCGCGCGACGTCGCAATCCGCCTCCTCCCCTCCCGCCCCGCGACGAACACGGTGATCATCGCCATCGACGAACGCTCGATCGCCGAGCTGGGACGGTGGCCCTGGTCGCGCGCAGTGCTGGCGCAGGTCGTCGATCGCGCGGCGGATGCGGGCGCGCGGGCTGTCGTCCTCGACATCCTGCTCGCGGAGGCGGGACCGGGCGACGAGCAACTCGCGCGCGCCGCGAAGCGGTTGCCGGTCATTGCTGTTTCTGTTCTCGACGAGCATGGGCAGTGGCTCAAGCCTTCACCGTCGCTCGGCCGCGACATCATCGCGGCACACGGCAACTTCGAGCTCGATCGCGACGGCATCCTCCGGCGCTTCGCCGCGACGAAGCAGAGCAGCGACCGCGCGCTGACCGCGGTGCCGGTCGAAGCGGCGTCGATCCTCACTTCCGCACCGGTGCCGGTCGGGAAGTCGATCGCTCCTGCATTCCGGACCAGGCCGCGCGACGTGCCGCAGATCGGGGTTTGGCTATTGGCGCCACCCCCTCATCCGCCTGCGGCACCTTCTCCCCCAACGGCGGGGGAGAAGGCTCTGAAAGGGAAGCTCGTCTTCATCGGCCCCACCGCGTTCGCCCTCGGCGACCGCGTGCTCACGCCGGTCTCGGGCCGCCTCCCCGATCCGGGCGTCACGGTGCATGCGGCGGCGACGGAGTCGGTGATCCGCGGCGAAGAGATCCGCGAGCTGCCGCCGATCGTCGCGGCGCTCGTCGCGGGCATCGCGGTCTGGTCGATTCTCCGCTGGCGCTGGGCGGCGCCGGTGATGGCGGCGATCGTGATCGTCATCGGGCTGCTGCTGCTGACCGCGGCCAATGTCGCAATCCCGTTTGTCACGCTGCTGCTCGCAATCGCCATCGCCGCCGCGGTCGTCGAGAGCGCGCGGACGATTCGCGCGCTGCGCCAGAGCCGCGTGGCGGTGACGAAACTGACGGAGTCGCGCGGCCTGCTGGCGCACGAGCTGAAGACGCCGCTCGCCTCGATGCGCGGCCTCACGCAGCTCCTCGCAGGCTTCGAGCTGACCGACGCGGAGCGCCGCCGAGTCACCTCTCTGCTCGAGTCCGAAGCGGGTAAGCTGCAATCGATGGTCAACGTGCTTCTCGACCTCGAACGGTTGCCGCAGCGTGACTTCGCGGCGTCGACATCCGTCATCGATCTGGGAGCGCTCGCCGCCGCCCGGGTCGAGTTTCTGCAGGCGAGCACCGATCGAACTTTGACGACATCGATCTCACCGGCGGTCTTCGTCCGCGCCGACGCCGCACTCATCGAGCGCGTGATCGACAACCTCGTCGTGAACGCGCTGAAGTACACGACCGGACCGGTCAACGTGTCCGTTCACCAGGATGATGGCGCGGCGATGATCGACGTCGAAGACCGCGGCCCCGGCATTTCCGCAGAGGATCGCGAACGGATCTTTCAGCGCTTCTTCCGCGGCACTTCGGCCGCGGGGACGCAAGGCCTCGGGCTGGGACTGTCGTTCGTCGCGGAGGTCGCGCGCTGGCACGACGGGAGCGTTTCGCTCGATGACGTGCAATCCGGCGGATCACGGTTCCGCGTCGCGATTCCGATGACGGGAGCGGCGTGATGGCTTCGCTGCTCGTGGTCGACGACGACGCCGGCATCCGCGAGAGCGCGGCGATCGCGCTCCGGAAGACCGGTCACAAAGTCTTCGAAGCGGGTGATGCCGCATCGGCGCTGCAGCTGCTGCGCGAGCATCGCGTCGACGTCGTGGTCAGCGACATCTACATGCCGGGCGCCGACGGACTCTCGCTGCTGCAGTCGATCTCCGAGCGCCGTGATCCTCCGCGCGTGATCCTGATGACCGCGCGGGGCAGCATCGAAACGACCGCGCTCGCGCATCGTGGCGGCGCATTCGATTACCTCGCGAAACCGTTCGAACTGTCAGAGCTGATCGCGCGCGTCGGCGCGGCGCTGAAGCGCGATGGCGGATCAGAGGCGGCGCAGATCGAGCCCGCGGTGCCGTCGCGCATCATTGGCTCGCATCCGGCGATGATCGCGATGTACAAGGCGATGACGCGCATCGCTTCGCTCCCCGTCCCGGTCCTGATCCTCGGCGAAAGCGGCAGCGGCAAGGAGCTGGTCGCGCAATCGATTCACGACCTCGGCGCGCGCGCCGACGGTCCGTTCATCGCCATCAACTGTGGCGCGATTCCAGACACGCTGCTCGAGAACGAGCTGTTCGGCTCAATGCGCGGTGCATTCACCGACGCGCGGCAGGATCGACGCGGAGCTTTATCGCGGGCCGACGGCGGCACGCTCTTCCTCGACGAGATCGGCGACATCTCGCCGTCGTTCCAGGTCAAGCTTCTCCGCTTTCTGCAGGACGGCATCGTCACGCCCCTCGGCGCGGAGAAGAGCCATCGCGTCGACGTGCGCGTCGTCGCCGCCACGCATCGCGACATCAAGTCGCTCGTCGCCGAGGGGAAGTTCCGCGAGGATTTGTACTACCGGCTCGCGGGATACGAGATCGCGGTACCGCCGCTGCGCGAGCGTCAGTCCGACATCCCGCTGCTGGTCGAGCACTTCAAGCAGAAGGTCGCGAAGGAGATGCGTCGCGAGTCGGTGCCCGGTCCGACGCAATCGCTGCTCGATGTGCTGACAGCGCACGCGTGGCCGGGCAACGTGCGCGAGCTCGAGCAGGTCGTGCGACGGATCGTGATCGATTCGGGCGGGCTGACCGATGCGGAAGTCGCTCGCGAGGACTTGCGAACAATTGGTGTGGGGCGGGCTCTCCAGCCCGCCCCGGGCGGGCCGGAAGAAGTCATGCAGTCCCTCGATGAAGCGGAACGCCGCCACATCCTGGCCGTGCTCACTGCCACCGGCGGGAATCAGACGCAGGCGGCGTTCATTCTCGGGATCGAGCGCAAGACGCTGGCGCGCAAGATCAAGCGGTTCGGAATCAAGGACGAATCATGAAGAAGATCGCTGCAATGCTGTTCATCGTCAGCGCGGCTGCATCGGCCGTGTCGCAGGAGCCGGTCGTCGACTATCGATTCGACGACGTGAAGCGGAACGTCACCGTCACGACCGCGAAGCTGGAGCGGCGCGTCGACAAGGGGCAGCACGCGCAGAGCGGCGACAAGGTGACGACCGGCTGGTTCTCGTACGCGCTGATCGCGGCGGATCGCTATCGCGCGAAGTTCGAGATCTTCGGCTCCAGCGACGTGCTGCTGGCGGAAGGAACGCCGGGCGTCATCCTCTCGCTCGAGCGCGGCCGTCTGCACGCCATCTTCGACAAGATCACCGGCACCGAGCCGCGCGTGGTGAAGACGCCGGGCGCATTGCTCGCCGTGCGCGGCACGCAGTACACGGTGGAAGTCGCGCAGGACGGCAACACCACGCTCGACGTGTTCGAAGGGACGGTCGAGGTCCGTTCGCCGCTCCGCCCCGAACCGTTCCTGATCCACGCCGGACAGGAGTCGAAGTTCAGCCGCCGCGAGATGCCGCGCTCGATGGAGATGCCGAAGGATCGCACGCCGGATGGACGGACGCACCGCGAGCCGGGACGCGATGGGCAACCGCAACAGCCGCAGTCGCCGGATGGGCATCGTCCTCCGCAGCAGCCGCCGCACGGTGGGCCGCCGCCGAAGCCTTAACGTCCACCGTCATCCCGAGCGTGAGTCGAGGGACCCGGGGGAAGGGCGGCGCGCCACCGCACGCCCGGGTCCCTCGACTCACGCTCGGGATGACGGTGCATTGACTCACCCCACCTGAGTCATTTTGACCCGCTTCGTAAGCCCTTCCTCTCTGCGGCGCACGTGGCACCGCGATTGTCTTACTCCACCGCGAAACACAAAGGAGAAAGACAATGAAACGACTACTGATCTTCACATTCGCACTGACGATGCTGGCCACGGCCGGCTATGCCCAGGGACACGGCGGACCGGGCGGACCGGGACCGGAGGGGGAGCACGGATTCGGCGGACCGGCGATCATCGGCTCCGACGGCACGGTCTTCGTCACGAAGGCTTCGTCGACGGCCGGCTCCGTCGACATCGTGGCCATCCGCTCCACCGGCGCGATCGGCTGGACCGCGACGATCGCCGAGCGCGGACATCTGCTGCTCTCCGACGGCAACCTGCTCTCGACCACCGAGGCGAAGAATTCGGACGGGACGTTCACGTCGACCATCACGGCCATCTCGACCGCGAGCGGCACGGTGGCCTGGACGAAGACGTTTCCCGGTCACGCCGATCCGATCGGCACATTCTCGGGAGGCACGTATCTGAACGTGATCGTGCCGCCGGCGACGTCGGGCGGAACGCCGACGCGATCGCTCGTCGCGCTCAGCAACAGCGGAAGCGTGCTTTGGACGAGCTCGATCTAGCGACGTATTCATGGTGCGGGGGTGCGTGCGCACCCCCGGCTAAGTTGCAGTGCGGCGTTCGCCGCGCGACAGGAGGATTCAGATGCCGACATTCATGTTCATACCGCGTTGTCTGGAGTGCCGGGAGCCGGCGGCGGTCGTCGATGAAGGGAAGTACTTTTGCGGGAGCTGCTTTCTCTCGCGGACGCTGCACCGGCATCACGAAGAGGGCGAGCTCAGTTCCGCAGCGAGCCTCGCACCCGCTCGATCAACTCGCTTCGGTGGCCTTCATCCGGAGCTCCTTCGAGCGGGAGATGGACGGTGAATGTCGAGCCGACGCCGCGCTCAGATTCGACTTCGATGGTGCCGCCCAGGATTTCCGTAAAGCTCTTTGTGAGAGAAAGCCCGAGGCCCGTGCCCTGCTTGCCGAACTTGCGGCCTTCATCGGTCTGATGGAAGTGATCGAAGATCTTCGGGATCTCCGACTTGCTGATGCCGATCCCCTGGTCGCTGACGACGAACGTCACCGACTCGCGGCCGAGGGGCGAAACGCTCGCAGGCAGTTGATGGACGCGGAGCTGGATGATCGAGCCGGCGGGCGAGAACTTCACGGAGTTCGACAGCAGGTTGAAGAGGATCTGCTTCAGGCGCGCCTCGTCGAGGCAGGCGGTCGAGATCTGCGGATCGATCGACGTCACGATGCTGATCTGCGACTCCTGCGCCGTCCCCTTCATCACCCGCTCGACCGAGGTGATCGTCTCGCGCAGGTCGAACGTCTCGAAGCTCACGCGCAGCTTGCCCGCCTCGATCTTCGAGAGATCGAGGATGTCGTTGATGAGGTTGAGCAGGTAGGAACCGGCGGTGTTGATGTTCTCCAGGAAGCGGTAGAAGCGCGGCTCGAGCACCGCCTTCGACGTCTTCAGCAGGATCGCCGAGAAGCCGATGATGGAGTTCAGCGGCGTGCGCAGCTCGTGCGACATGTTGGCCAGGAACTGGCTCTTCGAGCGGTCAGCGGCGACGAGGCGCACGTTGGTCTCGCGCAATTCCGAGGTGCGGTCGGCGACCCGCTGCTCGAGGGCGAGCGTCAGTCCTTCGAGATCCTGATAGAGCCGGGCGTTGGCCAGCGCGATGGCCGCCTGGTTGGCGATGGCGGTCATCAGCACGACGTCGTCGCGCGTGAAGCGGCTCCGCTCGAAGCTCTGCACGACGATCGCGCCGACGACGTGATTGCGGGCGATCATCGGCACGCCGAGCCATGACTCGGTCGGCTCCTCCTCGGTCTTCGCCGACGTCAGCCCCATCCTCCGCTCCTCGGCCGCGCTCCGCAGCAGCAGCGGCTGGCGCTGCAGAACGACGTACGACGTCAGCCCGACGCCGATCGGAATCCGCGACTTCGGCTGCAGCACGTTGTCGCGGATGTCGTACTCGAGCCGCAGCTCGTTCGCCGTTTCATCGAGCAGCGCGATGGTGAAGAACGCGACGTCGACGACTTCCTTGCAGGCGTCGTAGACCGACATCATCAGATCGGCGGTCGAGACGTTGAGCGCGATGGTGCGGCCGACGTTGGTCAGCGACGAGAGGCGCTTCACCAGATCGCGGCTCGAGCTTCGTTCGACCGCCAGCTTTCGCGCGATGACGTTCACCAGCACGCCGACGCACGCCCAGCCGAAGAGTCCCGGCCAGCGGAGCGACGGATACGACATCGCCACGAGGACCGCGAACGGCAGCGTCATGATGAAGACGAGGATGTCGACGATGAGCAGGACCGGAATGGTCCGCGCCGTGTAACCGTACGCGCGTTCGACGTTGGCCATCACCGCGCAGTTCGCGAGCTGCAGCGTCAATCCGCAGAGCGCCACGCGTCCCGCCGCGAGGAACGAGACTTCGAGATCGGGCGGGCGGCCCCCCGACCATTCGTAGACCAGCGCGGCGGCGAGAATCGGAATGCCGTATGTCCCGAATTGCCCCCACACCTTCAGATACTCGACGAGCGGATCGGCCCCTTTGCGCGGCACGGTCTGCAGGACGGTCACGAGCCGCGCGATGACGGCAGCGGCGACGCCGAGCCACGCGGAGATGACGAGGCCGAGCAGCGGAATGGTGATCGTCAGCGCGGTGAACGCGAACGTGACGAAGACGACATCAGTGAGCGAGAACTTCAGCAGCCCGAGGCAGAGCGCGAAGGCGAAAAAGATGAGGATGAGCGGAAGGAGCGCCGGTCCGATCTGCGCGGCGATGGCGTGTGGCTCATCGAGCCGCCGCATCGTCATGTAGACAAGCAGTACGAGACCGAGCGCGCCTTGAGACGCGAACACGACCAGCATGTCCCGCCGCGAAGCGGATCGATGCGGCTGCGCAACAAGAACCATGTCTGCGCCTCGAATTCGTCAGGACCGGAGGATATGGTACGCCGAATCGGTTGCTGGGTTGCTTGGTTGCTTGGTTGCTTGGTTGCTGGGTGAAGACCAAGCAACCGAGCAACCCAGCAACCAAGCAACTCAGCGACTCAGCAACCGGTTTAAGCGAACGCCGCCCGCAACGCCCCCACGTGCGGCCTCGCGGCCGGATCGAACTCCAGCGCCTGCATCACCGCGTCGGCGACGCGCTCGGGGACGTTGTCGTTCAACTCGCGGAGCGGGCGGGGCTTCGATGTCAGGTGAAGGTTGATCATCTCCGGGAGGGCGGCGCGATAGCTGTTGGTGAACGGCATGTCGGCGGCGAGGGCGAGGTAGAGGACGACGCCGAGGCTGTAGACGTCGGAGCGCTCGTCGTAGGGGCGCCCGATCAGGCGCTCGGGAGCCATGAACTGCGGCGTGCCGAGGATCGTGCCGGCTTCCGTGATGCCATCGAGATCGGCCGGCTTCTCCGTATCCATCAACTGCGCGATGCCGAAGTCGACGACCTTCACGACTTCCGATCCCTCGACCTGATGGAGGAAGACGTTGTCCGGTTTCACGTCGCGATGAACGATGCCGGCGGCATGCGCGGCGCCGAGCGCCTCGCAGACCGGGATGGCGATGTCGGCGCAGCGCTTCAGCGGCAGCTGCGGCGTCTCGCGCAGCAATGCGCCGAGGGTGCGGCCGGAAAGGAGCTCCATCACGAGGTACGGCATGCCGGTGGAGGAAATGGCGAAGTCGAGCACCTCGACGGCGTTCGGATGGCGGATCCGGCAGGCGGCAATGCCTTCCCTCCGGAAGCGCGCGATCTGCTCCTTCGATTCCGCTTCGGCCGTCGGGCGCAGCACCTTGATCGCCACGGGACGGCGCAGCGCCATGTGCATGCCGCGGAAGACCGCGCCGAAGCCTCCCTCGCCGATCTTCTCGTCGAGGCTGTAGGTGTCGTCGAGGACGCTGCCGGTCAGCGCGTGCGACAACGCGCCGAACATCCGCTGCGTGTGATCGTGCGCGACGAGGAGCTGTTCGTTGCGACGCTGCAGGTCGAAGTTCTTCTGACGCAGCTCGCGCTGCAACCGAAACAGCTTCACTTGCGTCCCAACCCTCGCCAGCACCTCGGCGGCCTCGAACGGCTTCGTGATGTAGTCGACGCCGCCCGCCTCGAAGGCCCGCACTTTTTCGGCGATGTCTTCGACCGCGGAGATGAAGATGACCGGAATCTCGCGCGTGCGCGGCATGCCCTTGAGCGCCTCGCAGACTTCGTAGCCGCTCATCTTCGGCATCTGCACATCGAGCAGCACGATCTCCGGCGGCTCGAGCTCGATCATCGACAGTGCGTCGCGCCCGTTCGACACGGCGCGCACGACGTAGCCGGACTGCTCGAGGATGCCGCTGAGCAGCATCCGGTTCACGCCGTTGTCATCGACTACGACGACAGATCCGCTGGACATAGTTCAGACAGCGGACAGCAGACAGCGGACAGCAGGAGAACCACGCGGTTACTCCGTCTGCTGTCCGCTGTCTGCTGTCTGCTGTCTGATCAGTTTACGCCGCCGAGCGGCCCTCGTGAACTGATCATCGTAGCGACGCGGGAGCGGCACGACGTGATGCTTGTGACGCAACGCTTCGGTCTCCAGCATGATGTTGAAGCCGGCGGCGGAAACGATGCGTTTCGCGCGGGCGAGGAGCGGCGGGAGCGGAAACGTGCGCGTGGCGACGACGATCGGCGCGCTGGTTCCCTCGATCGATTGCAGCTCGCGCGCGTAGTCCGCCAGGTGCCGGACTTCGTCGTCATCGCCGCTGTGTGCGACGAGCCAGAAGTCCTCTTCTTCCGCGACCTCCGGCGGCTCGCTGAGGTCGAGCTCGACGACGCGATCGGAGTCGATGGCGTGCGTAACCGGCTCGACGAGGTACGTCGTTTCGAAGTGCGGCATCACGGCGCCGGTCGCGGCGGCGTAGGCATCCCACTTGAGCAGCCGCGCGACGTAGTCCATCGGCAGGTCGAGGTTCTTCAGTTCGCCGGTGACGCCGCATGGAAAGGCGTCGACGATGATCCGTTCGAATGATTTGAAATCGACGTCGCGCGCGGTCGGGATGCCGCCGGTGATGTGCGGCTCGTCCTTCGCCGCGAGGATCACCGCGCGGTCGCGGAGGCCGAGTCGCGTGAGGACGCGGCGGGCACGGGCAAGGTGTCCGAGGCCGCCGCCGAACGCGTAGTAGAGGATCATCGAAACGTGGCGGGTTGGAGAACCCGCCGTACGTTGAGCACATCGAGGTAGCGGCGCGCTTCGATCCGCGCGTCACATTTTTCGCGCGCCAGTTGCATCGACTTCGCGCCGAGGTCGCGGATCTCGTCGTCGCTCATCCGCGCGGCGCGATCGATCGCGGCGCGGCAATCGTGCTCGTCGCCAGGTTCGAACAGGATCGCGGCAGGAAGGTCGCTCATGCCGCCGACGCGTGACGCGATCGCCGGGACGCCGAGTGCCGCCGCCTCGATGAGCACGTTCGGGAAGCCGTCGTAGTGCGATGGCAGGACTACGAAATCGCAGGCGAGGTAGAACGGGATCAGCTCGAAGCGATCGAGCGCGGCGACGCGCGTGTGCGGGAGGTCGTCGAGCTCCAGCTCCCCTTCGCCGACGATCAGCAGGTGGAACTGATGCTTCGTCTTGCGCAGCACGTCGAGAAAGAACGGGACGCCCTTCTTGGTCTTGAGGTGGCCGAAGAAGCCGAGCACTCTCGTCGTCATCCCGAGCGGAGTCGAGGTCGTCATCCCGAGCGTAGTCGAGGTCGTCATCCCGAGCGGAGTCGAGGGACCTGGGGGTGTGGCGGCGCGCGAATCGTGCCTCCCGCTCGGCCAGGTCCCTCGACTCACGCTCGGGATGACGGAGGTAGCCCGCGCGCGATCGCCCTCCGTCGCCTGCCAGAGATCGAAGTCGATGCCGTTCGCGATCACGCGCGGCTCGATGCCGTCATACAGCGCGGCGATCTTCTCCGCGTGCTCCGTCGTCACGGTGCAGACCGCGGCGGAGCGGCGGAGCGCGTCGTCGAGCATCGGCCGACGGCGCGGATCGAACAGGCCGGCGTCGAATTCGTTGCCGCGGATCAGCGTGATCAGCGGCCGGTCGAGCCACGCGGCGAACGCCGGCGCGGCGAGCATCGGAAGGAATCCGCCGAAGGCAACGACGTGCGTTGCATCCGCCGCCTGCGCGCGGATCCGATTCCAGGTCGTGTTGATCGTGTGCGCGGCGTCGGGGAAACGCCGGTCGAGATGCACGACGTCGACCTGCACGCCGGCCTGACGGAGTCCGCGCACGATCCGGTCGCACGAGACCGACATGCCGCCGCGATCGGGCGGATAGTTCTCCGTCAGCCAGAGCAACCGGTGCATCAACTGTCCCCGAACGACGGCTCGTGCTCCTCATCGAGATCGGCCGCGGACGCGTGCTTCGCGCGCGAGTCGAACGAGCGGACGTCGTAGTCATCGTAGAAGGCGTCGGCCAGGATCACGGCTCCGATCCCGAGCGGCGCGTAGCGGGCCACGCGGTAGAAATTGTTGCGGAAACCGTACGCCCATTCGCGGCCCTCGGTGGCGTTCCAGGCGTCGCCCGGGCGGCGGGCCGCACAATCGAGACAGGAGCTGAAGCCGGTGCTGGCGGCGAGATGCTCCGCGCACATCGGACGGCCGCACGTGGAGCATTCGCCGGTGGCGGGATTGCCGCAGTTGCGGAACATCAGGAAACCGCGTTGCGCTGCGCATTCGTTCATTTGCATCTCCTCACTTCGCCGGCGATACGCGCTTGAAGAGGTCGGTGATCACTTCGATGATGTCCTTTGGATCAACCGGTCCCGCTCCGTCGTGCTTCATCTTCTTGCTGGCGGTCAGCGTCGTCTTCTTCTCGCCCGCCTCGCCGCCGCTCACTTCGTACGCCTTGTTGCGCACCGTCAGCTCGACGTCGACGGCGCATTTCTTCGAGAGCTTGACCTTCGTCTTCCACTTGCCGCTGCGCCCTTTCTTCGTGACGCTGCGATAGCGCAGCGTGTCGACGACGCTCCAGCGCAGGCGGCTTCCGTCGACCAGCACGGCATCGGCTGACATCCAGGGATCGTTGTAGAACTTCTCCGTCAGCCGATCGCGTGGTTTCTCTTCGCGAACGAGCTTTTCCTTGATCATCGGCTTGCGGAGATCGAGGGTCAGCTCCATCGGCTCGCCCGGCTCCACGTCTTCGCGGAAAATGTAGAGCATCGGCATCACGCAGGCCCGGAGGTTGTCGGAGAGATCGATCTTCGGCGTCATCAGGCGGAGGATCAGACTGACGACGAAGATCGCGCCGCAGATGAGGACCAGGGTCAACATCTTTGACCCCGGCCAGTTCTCGTTCGAGCCGTAGATCAGACCGCCGATGCCCGCCAGGATGGCGAGGGCCATCACGCAGCCGGGCCCGAACCCCTTCGACATCTTCGCGGTGTCGACGATCGGTTGCAGCAGCGCGATCGTTTCATCGACCGGCTTTCGCAGCTTCAACTGCTTCTCTTTGATGATCTTCTTCTGCTCGTCACTGAGCGCTTTGTAGGCACGCCACGCCTTCAGCATCGCTTCTCCTCATTTCTTCATACAAAGATCGCAGCGCCCCGAGCGCCGCGTCCCAGGTGAAATCACGAACGATGGTTTCGCGCGCACGCTCGCCGAGGTCGCGCACGAGTTGCGGGTGATCGAGCAGGTTGCGCATCGCACGCGCGAGCTCGTCGGGACGTTCGGGATGGACGAGCCAGCCGTTGTCGCGATGCGTGATGACCTCGCGCACCGGCGCGAGATCGGAGGCCACGACCGCCACTCCCGATCCCATCGACTCGACGATCTTGAGCGGCGCGCAGCCCTGCACGCTGTTGCGCGCACAGTCGGTCAGCGGCGCGACGGAAAGGTACGCGTGCTGCCGCCACGCGGCGAGCTCCGGCTCATCCATCGCGTAACGCCAGACGATCCGCTCGCTGACGCCGAGCCTCTCCGCGAGACGCGCGAAGGGCCGCCAGCCGCGCGACTCGTGCGAGCCGATGATCACCAGCCGCAGCTCGGTGAAATCGGCCAGCCGCGCGAACGCGCGCAGGAGCGTGTCGATCCCCTGCCACGCCTGCGGTGCACCGAAATAGAGAATGTAGCAATCGGGCGCGTCATCCGGTTTCTCACACGGCGCCTCGACCTCGGAACCGTTCGGAATCACCCGCACCTTCGCCCGATCGACGCCGAGCGACGCGAGACATTCGGCCGTCGTGCGCGACGGCGTGACGATCGCGTCGGCGGCATCGCAGCACGCCAGCTCCAGCGCGCGGATCTTCTCCAGCGTCCGCGGCGAAATGGCGTCGAAGACGACCGGCAGCTCGATCGACGGCAAGGCGTTGACCTCGTACACGCACGCGTACTCGTGCGGACGAAGGGCGATCGCGGCGCCGCTCCACGGATCGCGGAAGTGCGCCAGCTCGAGCGACGGCTCCAGCTCCTCGACGGCCCTAGTCAGCGCGGCGCCGAAGGTCATCGCCCGCTCGAGGAAGTTCTCGATCTCCGCGACGAAGCGGACGATCTCGACGTTCCCATCGCGCTGATGTCGCGGGAGATGGTTGTCGCCGAGGACGAAGAGGGCGCCGCCGTCGAAAGAGTCGAACAGCGTGCGGGCAAAGCGGTCGATGTGAATGGCCGCCCCTTTGCGCGAGGGGAAGCGATCGAAGGCCGCATACAACGCGCGGTGACTGCGTTCGAACATCGTTGTGTGTGCCTAGTTTATGCCGAGATAAAAGTGCTGAGTGCTGAGTGCTGGGTACTGAGTAACGGCGGACACTCAGCACTCAGTCCTCAGCACTCAGCACTCAGTCCTCGCCGCGAGGCATTGACCCCTCGACTGCGCTCGGGGTAAACCAAAGGACGACCTGCTACACTCGATTCAAAGTCCCACCGTCGTGTCACTCAGGTACTTAGCGCTCGCGATTCTTCTCGCTCTCACCGTGCGCGGTGAGCAGGTGTCGGAGTACGACCTGAAGGCCGAATTTCTCTCGCGATTCGCCGCATTCATCGAGTGGCCGCAAGGCAGCGAGTCGCGCGCGTTCACGATCGGCGTGATCGGGCGGAACCCGTTCAACGGCTACCTCGACAAGCTCGCCTCCCGAAAAATAAAGAACCGGCCGGTGTCGCTCCGCACCATCACCGAGCTCTCCCAGATCGACGGCTGTGACATCGTCTTCATCTGCGCGTCGGAGAAATCGCGGCTGCCCGCGATCCTGGCGCGCACCGAGTCGCGGCCGATCCTCACCGTCGCCGACAGCAACGGTTTCGCCGCGGCGGGAGTGCTGATCAACTTCTACACGACCGGCGACACGGTGCGCTTCGAGATCAATGAAGCGGCGGTGGAGAAGAGCGGCCTGCGCGTGAGCTCGAAGCTTTTCAAACTGGCGAAGGTCATCGAGGCGAGACCATGATCACGCTGCGCGGGCTGTCGATTCGCAACAAGCTGATCGCCATCGTGCTGCTGGCGACGATCGTGCCGCTGGTCGGCGGCTTCGCCGTCGTGGTCATCAACGAGCGCCGCGCTTTCCGCCGCGAGATGATGGACAACGCCATCGTCATCGCGCGCGTTACGGCGGAGAACACGGTCGCCGACGTGGCGTTCGGCGATCGCCAGGCCGCGACGACGACGCTCTCGAAACTGGCCACGATCGAAAGCGTCGAGCACGCGCTCCTCTTCGATGCCGAAGGCCAGCTTTTCGCCGCCTGGCATCGCCACGGGACTGGCGGACCGCAAAAAGTCATCGGGCCGGAACGCCTCTGGGCCGGCAACCACCTCGACATATCCGAGCCGGTGGCGTTCAACGGAGAGCACTACGGAACGATCGTCATTGAAATGACGACGACCGTGCTGCAGACGAAGCTGCGCGGACATCTGGTCACGCTGCTGATCCTCACCGCGCTGGTCGTCGCCGCCGCACTGCTCCTCGGCGTGCGCCTGGAGAAGATCGTGTCGTCGCCGATTCTCGATCTCGCCGCGCTGGCGCGCGAGGTGTCGGAGAAACACGACTATTCGATCCGGGCCCGCACCGTGAGCGATGACGAGATCGGCATCCTCGCCGACGGCTTCAACGAGATGCTGACGCAGATCGAGCGCCGCCAGCGCGAGCGCGACGAGGCCGATCAGCGGACGCGGGAGAAGAGCCAGTTCCTGGCGAACATGAGTCACGAGCTGCGCACGCCGCTCAACGCCATCATCGGCTTCTCGGAGATCCTGAAGACGCGCATGGCGGATCGCGCCGCGGATCGCGAGCTGAAGTTCCTCGACAACATCAATTCCTCCGGCCAGCACCTCCTCGGCATCGTCAACGACATCCTCGACCTGTCGAAGATCGAGGCGGGCCGGATGGAGATCACGCCCGAGCGCTTCCCGATCGCCGTGGCCATCGACGGCGTGACGAGCCTCATGCGCGCCGTCTCCGCGCAGCGCCGGATCACGATCGACGTCGACGTCGAGCCGGGCCTGCCCGAGATCGAAGCGGATGCGGTGAAGGTGAAGCAGGTGCTGTACAACCTCCTGTCGAACGCGCTGAAGTTCTCGCCCGAGAGCTCGACCGTCACGATCAGGGCGGAGTCGCGCGGCGCCGCGCAGCCGCCGCTCTACGAAGAGGCGGTCCGGATCAGCGTGACCGACACCGGCATCGGCATCGATCCGAAGGACCACGCCCGGATCTTCCTCGAGTTCCAGCAGGTCGACAGCCGGATCTCGCGGCAGTTCGGCGGCACCGGCCTCGGGCTGACGCTGGTGAAGAAATTCGTCGACATGCACGGCGGCGTGATCGATCTCGAGAGCGCGCTCGGCGAAGGGAGCACGTTCATCGTCACGCTTCCGCTCCACTTCCAGGGAACCGCGCTGAAGCCGTTGAATCTGGTCAACGCCGACGGCTCGCAGAAGCCGCTGGTGCTGGTGATCGAAGACGAGATCGACGCCTTCCGCTCGATCGAGCAGCAGATCCGCGCCGCCGGCTTCGTGCCGCAGCACGCGCGCTCCGGCGAGGAAGGGATCGCCCTCGCGCGCGAGCTGATGCCGGCCGTGATCACGCTCGATCTCGTGCTGCCCGGCATCGACGGCATCGAGGTGCTGAAGCGGTTGAAGGCCGATCCGAAGACGCGCAACACGCCGGTGATCATCGTCTCGGTGACGAACAATCGCGAGCTCGCGGTGGCCTTCGGCGCGAGCGACTACTTCGTGAAGCCGGTCGATTACGACCAGCTCCTCGAATCGCTGCGGCGTCAAACGGGCGGCGGCGACAACACGAAGCTGCTGGTCATCGACGACGACCGCGAGCTGCACGACCTGCTCGACGGGCGGCTGCGCCAGCACGGCTACTCGCTGGTGCACGCGTACGGCGCGACCGAGGGCTTCGCGCGGGCCAGCACCGAATCGCCGTCGCTCGTCATCCTCGATCTGATGATGCAGGAGATGAACGGCTTCGATCTCGCCACGAAATTGAAGAGCGATCCGCGCACCGCGCGCCTGCCGATCGTCGTCGTGACGGAGCAGGAGCTGACCGGCGGCGACCGGCAGCGGCTCATCGGAAAGATCAACGCGCACGTGCGCCGCGGCGATCTGCACGGAACGCAGCTCATGGCGGTGATCCGCGATCTGGTGCGCGCACAGGCGGAGGGCTAAGTGATCAATCGCGACCCCTCGATGAAAAGCCGCGGAGCGGCTTCGGCCTGTAGCCGGGGGTCAAGCGCGGAGCGCGCCACCCCCGGTTACGAGCGTGAACCCCTGAGTGTGCCGCCGCAGCGGCACTGGAATCCGGCGCCCCGGCCGGGGCGCATTTCCCTTCCGCTGGAATCCGGGGGTGACGATCTGCGCTCGTCACCCCCGGCTATTGGCCGGTGCCGCTCCGCGGCAGCAGCGGTGGCGCTCGCGCTGCTCTTCGCTGCCACGGTCGCCTCCGCACAGCAACCACCTGCCGAACAACCGGAGCTGCAGCAACTCTCGCTCGAAGAGCTGATGAACGTTCACGTCGTCTCGGCGTCGAACATGAGCGAGAAGTTGTCCGAGGCACCGGCGACCGTCATCGTGATCACGGCGAAGGATCTGCGCGATCGCGGTTACACCGATCTCTCGGAGATCTTCGACGACCTGCCCGGGATGGACGTCGTCCGCCCGTACGGAGACACGTACTTCAAGAATTACTGGCGCGGCTACCGGAACACGGTCGGCGATCCGTTCCTGGTGATGATCGACGGCGTGCTTTTCAATCACCTCTACTTCAACACCGCCGACATCCTGGCGACGTTTCCGCTGAGCGACGTCGAGCGCGTCGAGGTCGTGTACGGACCGGCGTCGTCTGTCTACGGTGCGAACGCGTTCATGGGTGTCGTCAACGTGATCACGCGCAGCGACGCGCTGGAGAACGGGACGTCGGCGTCGGTGAAGCTCGGCGCCGGCTCGTCGCAATCGCGGCTGGCCGACGTCACCGCGATGTTCAAGGCGGGCGACGTACGCGTGCGCGTCACCGCGCGCGTCGACGACGGCAATCTCGACGACTCGCACGTCGATGCCTACGAGTACACGAAGCATCAGTATTTCGAGGACCGCCGCCTGTGGGGCGGCTTCCTCGACAATCCGGCGCTCGGCGGCACGTTCGCGTCGCCGCATCGCAATCGCGCGCTCGACATTCGCGCGTGGGCGGGCGAGCTCGAGGCGGCGGTGCAGTACTTCCAGCTCAACGCCGGCTACGGCCTCGAGTACGCGGGCGACCGCTCGCTGAATCACACCGTCTGGTCGCGGCCCGACGTCAGCGCGTACCTCCGCTACAAGCATCACCTCAGCGACCGGCTGACATCGACGTCGTTCGTCCGCTATCGCACCAGCGACGTCTCGAACGACTCGTTCTTCGTGCAGAGTTTCCCCGGCACGTTCGACGCGCCGGCGCAGACGGCGGAGTTTTCGTACTGGAGCGCGAACAACAACAGCACGACGGTTTCGCAGGACTTCGACATCAACGTCAACAGCTCGCTCGTGCTGCGCACCGGCGCGCATTACGAGCAGAAGGATCTGCAGAAGGCGTACGACATCACGTACGGCCCCGACCTCCCGCCATCGGCGATCGACGGCACGACGTATCCGTACCCGCAGCCGCCGAGCTCGACGACGCAGGCGCCGAATCATCTGACCACCGAGGACATCGGGGCATACGTGCAGAGCTGGTGGCGGATGTCGGAGAGGCATCGCGTCAACCTCGGCATCCGCAACGATCACGACTCGCGTTACGGCGGCGCGACCACCGTCCGCACCGGCTACGTCGGCACCTACGGACCGTGGGGATTGAAGGCGCTCTTCGGCCAGGCGTTCGAGGAGCCGAACAATCGGCTGCTGTACGGCGGCTGGGATGGATCGGGCAGCGATCCGAAGCTCCGTCCGGAGCGCTCGACGACGACGGAGCTGAGTGGCTCGTACACGCGAGCGGCGTTCGATTCGCTGCTCAGCGTCTATCGCGTGAAGAACTACAACACATTCGTCAACACCATCCACTCGGCCCGCAACCTCGGCGATCGCGAAGTGGTGGGCGCCGATTACAACGTGCAGTTGCTGCTGCTGTCGACGAAAGGGCGCGAGCTGAAGGCGTGGGGATCGGTGTCGCACATTTTCCGCGCGACGGAGAAGAAGATCGACCTGTTCGGCCAGCAGCGCATCGGGCAGCCGATCGGTCCGATCGGCGATCTGGCGATGAACAAAGTGCACTTCGGCATCACGTCGTCGGGCCAGCGCTGGACCGCGACGCTGCGCGGACGGTGGATCGATGCACGCGACACGGTCGATACGAATCCGGTCGACCGCGTGCCGTCATTCGCCACGCTCGATGGATTGCTGCGATTCGACGACGTGATCGCGCGCGGCGTCAGTGTGTCGCTCAAGGCGACGAACCTCACCGACAAGATCTACTTCGAGCCCGGCATCCGCGAAGCGAACGCCGGCACGACGCCGGGATACTTCAACGATCGCGGCCAGTGGATCGGATCGGTCGGCTACTTCAGCTCATTGCTGCCGCAACCGGGAAGGCAGCTGATGATCGCGATCGAAGTGCGCTCGCGCTAATCCCTTCTCCCCCGCCGTTTGGGGGAGAAGGTGCCGCAGGCGGATGAGGGGGCATCCCTCGCTGCGAACTCGGCCCCTCACCCGCCTGCGGCACCCTCTCCCCGCCGAGCGGGGAGAGGGGCAAAACGGTGCCCTACTTCGACATGTCGACGAGTCCCTTGATGATGTCGATCGGCAGCGGGAAGACGATCGTGGTGTTCTTCTCCACGCCGATCTCCGTGAGCGTCTGCAGGTAGCGGAGCTGCAGTGCGCTTCCCTCGCTGGCGAGCACCTTCGCCGCGTCCGCGAGTCGCTGCGAGGCCGCGAATTCGCCCTCGGCGTGAATGAGCTTCGCTCTCTTCTCGCGCTCGGCCTCGGCCTGCTTGGCCATCGCGCGGAGCATCGACTCCGGCAGGTCGACCTGCTTCACTTCGACGTTCACGACCTTCACGCCCCACGGCTCGGTGTGCGTGTCGAGGATGGTCTGGATGCGGGCGTTGAGTGCATCGCGATGCGCAAGCAGATCGTCGAGCTCGACTTCGCCGAGGACCGAGCGGAGGGTCGTCTGCGCAAACTGGGAGGTCTGGTAGCGATAGTCGAACACCTCGACCACCGCGCGCCGCGGCTCGATGACGCGGAGGAAAACGACCGCGTTGACCTTCAGCGTGACGTTGTCGCGCGTGATGATGTCCTGCGGCGGGACCTCGAACGCTTCCTGGCGGAGCGAGATGCGCACGATCTTGTCGATCGGCGCGAAGACCAGGAAGATGCCCGGCCCTTTCGCTTCATTGAGCAGGCGTCCGAGACGGAAGATGACCCCACGCTCGTACTCGGGGAGGATCTTGATCGAGCTGAGCAGGTAGAGACCGAAAATGATGGCGGCAATCAGTGCTAGCGGCATCCGCAGATACTACGTCTTTTTCCGCTTTTCCGTCTCCCGCAGCGCCTCGGCGATTCCCGACGGCACGTTGCGCGTGAGCGTGTCAATCGCCTGCACGTCGATGCCCCCTTCGAACTTCCACGAGTGCTTCGGACGATAGACGCCGGTGTCGTGCACGCGCGAGCCGACGACGAATCGGATGCATCCGCGGCGGTAGTCGAAGGCCCGTCCGTTGCGGGTGTGCACCGCGGCGTCGACGCGATACGCGCCCGCGACGAGATCGAGCGACGGCATCACGAATCGCACGCGGCCGTTCGCGTCGAGCTTCTGCGGCGTGAGCCCCTCGAGGTCGGTGTTCGTGCCGTACACGCAGGTCCCATCGGCGTGATAGATGCCGACGCCGAAGACAAAGTCGGTCTGTGCAGCACGCACCTCGACGTCCATCTCGATCGTCACCGGCGTGCCCGCGCCGAGGGCCACCAGCTCGCGCCCTTTGTCATCGGTCAGGGCCACGCGGCGGAGGATGACTTCGCCGGAGCCCCAGCGCTCCTCTTCCGGCGCTTCCTCCGATTTCGCGGCGGCTTCTTTCTTTGGTTCATCCGAGGGGACAGGCGGGGGCGCCTGTCCTACACCACCACCGGCGACGAGTTGGAGGTACGCATCGACGACGCGCGTCGGATCGCCAATCGCGGTCGCCTCGCCGTGGTCGAGCCAGAGCGCGCGGTCGCACAGCTTGCGCACCTGCTCGAGCTGGTGCGTGACGAAGATCAGCGTCACGCCGCGGTACTTCATCTCCTGAATCTTGGCGATGCACTTCTGCGAGAACTCCTCGTCGCCGACGGAGAGCACTTCGTCGATCAGCAGGATGTCGGGATCGACATGCACCGCCACGGCGAAGCCGAGCCGCACGTACATGCCGGAGGAGTAGGTCTTGACGGGTTGATCGAGGAAGTCGCCGATGCCTGCGAATTCGATGATGCGATCGAAGCGCGCGTCGATCTCCTTCCGCGTGAGGCCGAGCATGATGCCGTTGATGTAGACGTTCTCGCGACCCGTGATCTCGGGATGGAATCCGGCGCCGAGCTCGATCAGCGCCGCGATCCGGCCATGCACGGAGACCGTCCCCGACGTCGGCTTCAGGATGCCGGAAATGATCTTGAGCATCGTCGATTTTCCGGAGCCGTTGCGTCCGACGATGCCGAATGCTTCACCGCGATCGACGACGAACGAGATGTCCTTCAACGCCGGCACACTCGCCTCGGGGGCCAGCCGCAGATCGCGCTTCAGCAGCGCGCTCTTGAGCGTCGCGAACTGCGAGCGCGTGCCGAGGAGGCGGTAGGACTTGGAGAGATCGCGGACGGTGATGGAGGGGTCGCTCATGATTCGGGTTGCGAGGTTGCGAGGTTGCGGGGTTGCGAGGTGAGACGACGATCCTGCCGCAGCGGAGCACCACGCAACTCAGCAACCTCGCAACCTCGCAACCGCCTCATATCGCCTCCGCGAGCGTGTCGCGCAGCCGATCGAACACGAAGAATCCGGTGGCGATCGACACGAATGCGTACGCGAGCATCAGCAGGGTGTCGGCGAGGCTCGGCAGCGATCCGAAGAAGAGGATGTGCTGGTATCCGATGACGAACGGCGTCATCGGATTGAGGCGCAGCAGCGCGCGCAGCAGGCGCGAGTCGATGCGATCGAGCAGGTAGATGATCGGCGTGATGAAGAAGCCGAGCTGCATGAGGTTCGTGATGATGTCGCGCAGATCGCGGAAGAGCACCGACGCGGACGAGACGGTCATCGCCACGCCGGCGACGAAGATCGTCTGCACGATCATGATCACCGGGACGAGGAGGATCGTCACGCTCATCGTCGCCTGCCCGAGGAGCACGAAGATGAGCATCGCCGCGAGGAGGATCGGAATCGCCAGCGCGAAGTGGACGAGGTGCGACAGCACGACGACGAGCGGCAGCGCCTCGGCGGGGAACATCACCTTCTTGATCAGGCCGGCGTTGCCGGAGATCGAGACGGTCGACTCCAGCACGGCGGCGGAGAAAAAGGTCCAGGGGAGAATCCCGGCGAAGAGAAACAACGGATACGGCTTCACGACCTGCTGCGGAAAGAAACGTGTGAAGACGAGCGTGTAAACGGCGAGCAGCAGCAGCGGATTGGCGAGCGACCAGAAGAAGCCGAGGATCGAGCCGCGATAACGCGCCTTCAGATCACGCGCCGTGAGAGCGGCGATGAGCTGGCGGTGGCGGTAGAGGGTTCTTAGTTCGTCCATGTGCTTGAGGAGTTCTGAGTGCTGAGTTCTGAGTTCTGAGTCAGAAGCTCAGCTCACTCAGCACTCAGAACTCAGAACTCAGAACTCAGGATTCGTCCGTGACGATGAACATCAATGTCGACCCACCGATCACGAACTCCGCCTTGTCCGGCAGCTCGGTCGCTTCGGTGATGCGGCGGCCGTCGATGAACGTGCCGTTCGTCGAGGCGAGGTCTTCGAGGAGGTAGATCGTGTCGCGGACCTCGATCGCCGCATGCTGGCGCGAGGCCTCGGTGTCGTTGAGCGTCAGATCGGCATTGGCGCGGCCGATCGTCACGCGCGGCTTCTCGATGCGGTAGACGCTGCCGGCGTCGGGGCCGTCGATGATGGCCAGGGAGATCCTCTTGCCTTGCGGGAGCTGCGGAACGATCGGCGCCTTGTCCGTGCCGGTCGGGAGCGGCGACTGCTCGGTCGTCTCCTGCGGCTTCGGCATGCGCCGGTGCTGCGTGTCATCGTGCCGCGAGGCGGTCGATTCGATGTCCACCTTCGGCTTCGATTCGGGCGCGGCGAATGCGGGATTGTGGATCTCGAAGACCGTCTGGCACTTCGCGCATTTGATCTTCTTCGATGGTTTGCGCTCGAAACGATCTTCGTCGTACTGGTACTTCGAATGACAGTTCGTGCACTCGATGATCAACGCAGGTGGCTCCCGGCCGGGACGATAGCATAGCTGCGCGCGGGCGTAGAATTCGCGGCCATGAAACGCCTTCTGCTGCCGCTTCTCGCATTCGCGCTCGCCTGTCAGAACAACTCCTCCACGCCGGCGCCGGCCACTCCCGCTTCGCCGAAGCTGGCCGTCGCGGCCGATACACCGAAACGTCTCGCGCAGATGCCGCGCACGACCATCGACTACGATCGCTCGCTCCTCAGCGACAGCGATCGCGCCGTCGTGGCGAAACTGATCGATGCCGCGAAGCAGATCGACGAGATCTTCTGGCGCCAGACATCGCAGGACAATCCGAAGTGGCGCGAGCAGCTGGCGAAGCAGGCATCCGCCTCCCCGCTCGATCAAGCCGGCTACGACTACTTCATCGTCAACAAGGGCCCGTGGGATCGCCTCAAGTCGGACGAGCCGTTCATCGGCACGACGAAGAAGCCCGCGGGCGCCGGCTTCTATCCAGCCGACATGACGAAGGAAGAATTCGAGAAGTACGTCGCCGCGCATCCTGCGCAGAAGGACGAACTGACCGGACTCTTGACGATCGTTCAACGCAACGGCGCGAACCTGGTCGGCGTTCCGTATCGCACCCACTTCGCCGAGTTCCTGAAGCCCGCCGCGCAGAGCCTGCGCGACGCGGCCGCGCTGACGACCGACAAGTCGCTGCAGGCATTCCTGACGAAACGCGCCGACGCGTTCCTCAGCGACGACTATCGCGACAGCGACATGGCGTGGATGGACCTCAACGGCTCGCTCGAAGTGGTGATCGGACCGTACGAGGTCTACGAAGACAACATGTTCAACTCGAAGGCGTCGTTCGAGTCGTTCATCTGCGCGGTCGACGCGCCGGAGTCGGCGAAGCTCGCCGCGTACGCGAAGGCGCTGCCGGACATGGAGCGCAATCTTCCCGAGCCGGAGCAGTACCGCAATCCGAACCGCGGCAGCGATTCGCCGATCAAGGTCGTGCAGGAAATCTACACGGCGGGCGAAGCACGCAGCGGCGTGCAGACCGCGGCGTTCAACCTGCCGAACGATGAAGTGGTGCGCGAGAAGAAAGGATCGAAGAAGGTCCTGCTCAAGAACGTGATCAACGCGAAGTACAAGCAGAGCGGCGAGCCGATCGCGCATCGCGTGCTCGACGATTCGCAGATCTCGATGCTCTCGTTCGACGCGTTCTTCAACCAGATCCTCTTCCACGAGCTGTCGCACGGCCTCGGGCCCGGCTTCATCACGCAGCCCGTCGGCACGCGCGTCGAGGTGCGCGTCCCGCTGAAGAATCTTTACTCGACGATCGAAGAGACGAAGGCCGACGTCCTCGGGATGTGGAACATCGTCTACGCGCAGCAACACAAGCTGATCTCGGGATTCGATGAGAACCAGCTGTACGCCACGTACGCCGGCCTGATGTTCCGCTCGATGCGTTTCGGCATCGGCGAGGCGCACGGCCGCGGCACGGCGCTGCAGTGGAACTGGCTCCGCGAGAAAGGCGGCATCACGCCGGCGGCGAACGGGAAGTTCACCGTCGATTTCGCGAAGTTCCGCGACGGCGTGAAGTCGCTGTCGACGGAGTTGCTGACCATCGAAGCAACCGGCGACTACAACCGCGCCAACGCGCTGCTGGAGAAGTACGGCGTCGTGACGCCGGAGATCACCGCGGTGAACGTGAAGCTGGCGGACATCCCGGTCGACATCACGCCGGTCTTCCCCGCGGCGGGCGAGAAGTAGAACTTTAAGTGTGGGGCGGGTTCTCCAACCCGCCCGCCCCCGGGGAGGGCGGGCTAGAGAACCCGCCCCACACACATCACGCCATCTTGGCGACGATCGTTTCCAGCTCCTCGGCAGTCGGCATGACCGGCTGCACGAGCTGGCCTTCGAACCAGTCGTACTCGCCCTTCATCAGGTTCTGCACGAGCTTGTACGCGGCGTCGTCGTAATCGGTGAAGAGACTGCTGAACGTGTTCTCGATGCGGATGCGCGCTTCGCGGCAGAAGACGTCGGCGAGCTCGACGGCGTTCTTCTGACCGCTCTTCGCCAGCGACGTCGCGTACGTGATCGCGGACGACATGGCGAAGAGATCGGTGCCGATGTCGACGATGCGGAAGAGCACGGCCTGCTTCCGCTCGAGCTTCGCCTGGTAACGCATCATGGCGTGGAAGATCGAGCGCGAGAGCCGGCGCGACGTCCGCTCGACAAACGCCATGTGCTTCGAGAGCTTGCCGAACTGGCCATAGCTCGGCTTGCGGCTCCATCCGAGGTAGCGGGAGGGGTACCAGGCGGCATAGAACGCGCCGGCCTTCGCCGCGGCGGCGAGCTTCTCGCCCGTCGGTGTCTCCGGCTGCAGGATCTTGAAGCCGCGCTTCATGTGCGGATCGACCGCCTCGCGGGCGATGAAGAGATGCTGGATCTCGCTCGTCCCTTCGAAGATGCGGTTGATGCGCATGTCGCGCATG